>Ga0154322_125_pt1 | contig 405210 bp, 384 predicted proteins | sample RifGroA2_FD_115850 | JGI IMG/M metagenome (GOLD analysis project Ga0154322, IMG submission 115850) | Bdellovibrionales bacterium GWA2_49_15 | reverse complement strand
GCAATGAAAAGGATTTAGTCGACATTCCTGCTAAGTATAAACAAGAGTTGAAATTTATCTTGGTAAAAACTCTCGACGAAGTCCTCGACAATGCTCTCGTAGGATGGACCGAAAAGAAAAAGCATTTCGCCAAGAAAAGTGCCATAAAACGGCCGGCCACCAAACCTCGAGACAATAATCCCCCAGTGGCGGCATAAGTGGCCCTGCGATACCTGAATAACTCGATCGGGTTTATGCCCTCCCATGGGCAATTTGTATCTTTTCTTATCCTGCCCACATTCTAGTATACTTATGTACAGGTAGAATTTCCTATGGATATCGACTCTAAGAAAAGCTTTAAAATTGTCGTCATTGATGATTCAGACTTCTCTCGAAAATCCATCGCGAAGATTTTGGAAGATGCCGGCTACAATGTCATTGGCGAAGTAGCTACCGCTGAGGATACGCTTAAACTATTACAGAATAATCCCGCTGATCTCTATATTATCGATGTCGTTATGCCCGATGTAAGCGGCCTTGAACTGGCCAACAAGATCCGGGAAAATCAAGCTCAGGCAGGACTTATCATGATGTCGAGCTTATATAGTGACTCTCTAGTGATCGAAGCCATTTCAAATGGTGCCAACGACTTTCTGAAAAAACCATTTCGGGCAACTGAGCTTTTGATGTCTGTGAATAGGATGATGCAGCTACACCTTGGTGATAAAAATTGAGAGAGGTCATCTATGATGTTGATACGTTTAATGTTTTATTTTTGCCTCAGTTATTTTGTCCTCTCTCTGGATATTGGCGGACGTACAGTCTTCGACCGCATCGATGCCCGGGTGGCACCTTATACCGAAATCGCACAAACATATATCGTGAAAAATTCCAAGAAGGCTTGGACATTCCTAAAAGAAACCTCTCTCAATTTGATCGGGCATCATATCCCGGAGCAGAAAGATCGCGTTTCATCAGGCCTATCCTCGCCAGAAAGGCAGGCGAGAGTAGGTAGCTCAACTTCCATCTCGGAGCAAAGTGACACACCTGAGGACACGTACACGATGGAAGAGCGAATGCTCCTCAAGAAAATTCTAGAGGAGTCTCGCTAGATTTAACGTCTTATCGTGTAACAGTTTTCGGCTTTACCACTTCCACAGGGGTCTGAGTTCCTGTCGGTGCGGCGTTGGTATTTGACCGGCCCGATTGAACAGCATAAATGCATTCACTTTTTTGATCTTCACCTACATCCACAGCTGAAACATTGAGAGACACACTCATCAATAACATAATCAAAAGTTTCAATTTCATAAATTCTCCACTGCTAGTTCCTGGTTGACTCCATTATTTGCATCTTTCATACCAACTGAACGACTGCCGGGGAGCTGCTATTTCAACCAGTTGCAGGTCTAGTGATTAATCTTTGTGCATATAAAATTAATGACTGTTTATTTTTTTGACACATTTTGAGCGGAAGAGAGGGCTGGCCAAGACATAAAACAAAAAGGCCCGCAAAGAGCTATAATCATTTGCGGGCCTCTGAAAGGACTTTTATTTTACGACGATCTTAAAATCTATCTTGGAGCAACTGGCACAGTCGGTGGAGTTACAGGAGCAGGAGTCACCGGAGTACCACCTGCGGCATTGCGCGCTGTCTGAACTCCATCTGTACAGTTAGATTCTGATTCCGTAGCAAAAGCTACCGTGCCCACGATCATTTGAAATACCACCAACAATCCGATTACTTTTTTCATATTGCCTCCCTTTCGCTTCATTCGTTTTGAATCGCTTTGTATATATCCATGCAACGGGGATGCCAATTTAAGCCTGATTAAATTTAATGAGTTGAAGTCAGTATTTTTTTCATGAGTGTATAAAGATTAGGCACTGACAAAAAAAAAGGCACGGATCTTATCCATGCCTTCTTTTAAGTAACTTTATAGATCTACTATATCACTAGCGGGGTGCTACATGAGTACCACTACCACTACCGCTGCCAGGAGTTCCACCACCAGGGGCACCTGTTCCATTCCTAATGGCAGTGCAATCAGTATTAGCGGTTTCACCAGGCGTTGGCGCAGTTTGACCTTGAACAGTCAAAACATACACGCACCAAAGCATAATTAACGTAAGCAGCATTTTGATTTTCATTGTGTGGTCTCTCCTATTCATATATTGGCAATCCGCCATTGCCGTTAACGTGTTTGCCTATTATCACCTTAAGTCCGTATTTTTCCTAACTTCACTCCTAACATATTAAAAGCTCGTTGCGCGCGTGCCTCATTATGGAGGCACTACATATTCAAGTTAACTCCTGCTGGTTTAACAATAGATAGAAGTGCTTGAAAAGCTTGAGTCACTTGCAAGGCCATCTTGTGACCCGCATCGGACTCTACCTTCTTGATTTCGCCATAATTATCATAGGCAACATTAATCTTTCCGACGTTCTCCATCGCAATTTCAACCGGCTTGCCGAGCGAGTTGTATTTGAAAGATAAGGATCTTTTTACATTCGTCTTCTTCTCGTGATCGATCATCTTTGTGATTCTTCCCTGGGCATCATAAATCAAGAGTACGGATTTTCCCTCGTTGTTTGTTGCCTTGGAAAGGTTGCCTTTTTTGTCGTATTCAAAGGCAGTCCAGCTATCCTTATTCATCACGCGGGAAATTTTATTAAATTCTGGGTGATACTGGATTTCAATGTAATCACCTTTCGTGGATGTCTTTTTAACCAGTAATCCCTTGTCATTATACTCAAAGTTGGTGACATGCTTGCCGCGAGTAATTTTCAAAGGTAGCGAGCAGCACTCAGAATAGATCGTTTCAGTTCTCATTCCGCTGACATCAGTCAAAATGCGATATGTATATTGAGAGCCATCGGGCTTGGCCTTAATCTCGTATTCATAACGATTATTTTCAGCCTTTCCATCGGCACCAACTTTCGAAACGATAGTCCAGTAATGGAAGTCCGGATTCTTCGGATTATTTTCATATTTATATTTTGTAGTGATGCCATCACGGGATTTAATTTCTGAAACAAATCGCGTGTTCTTTTGATAGGCGATTTCCATCTTCGAATTATCAGAATACTCGATCGACGCCATGTTGTGATTGGCATCATACTTATGTTTGTAAATGTTGCCCATAACATCGAGCGACTCAACCAGATCATCTCCCTCATATTTGTAAGCAGTCTTTTTGTCTCCTGCAGACCAAATATGCTTTACCTTACCATCCGTATACCATTCAAAAAATAGTTGCTTTGCCTGGGAGTCCTTAATACTTCTGAGCAGACCCTTGTCATATTCAAAAGTGACCGAATAACCATGCTTGTCTTGAATCTTTGAAAGCTTCCCATCCTCTGAAAAATATTCCACCTTGCCATCATTAAAAGATCGGCTAAATCCATCTTTAAGACGATGAACTTCTTGAAGGCCTCGGGTATTAGAATAGAGCGCCGTACCAGCAGCGAGGCTAGTTTCAACTTTAAATTTACGAGCATATCCTGAGCGTAACTCAGCATCACCGGCAAGCTTCTTCTCAAGGTCAGCAGCGACATTATCAGAGAGAGTGGTTTTAGCACGCATAGCTTCTATGACTTTTTTGGCAGCGGCAACAGGATCAATCGCTTCCTTTGGAGTAAAGCGAGTCTGTGCCCCTGTTCCATTCTCATGGATAGTGACAGAGCCATCTGGTCCAACCACTAGGTAGGTCTCATAATCGGACCCCCAGCTTAGCCCAAACCAGCCTTTCTCGGTTGCTTGGGAATTGTACGTTCTCGATATGAAGAGGTCGTTACCTCCGCCAGGTACAACAATATCCGTATAGGTAATATAGAAGTTACCATTTTTTAGGTTGACCCCACCGTACGCGACAAATGACCCCAAGACCAAAGCCAGTAAAACTAAGATGCGCTTCATGGTTATATTCCTTTGCTATAAATCTATACATTCCCAAATATCGACCAAATCCCTCTCGTAACCTTCTCGGAACTTGTTTTCTCTAACTTTAATACAAAAATGTCACCGCCCCAAATACAATTTAACCGCGTTAACAATTACTTAATATCAACAATTTTCAAAATCACGAACAACCCAACAGCGTCCAGGCACATGGCCACAAAAATTATTATAAGTCCGACAGGATGATGAAACATCCTGATCATTGATTCCGGTTCTGATAAAAAGTAGAGAAAACCGATTGCGTATGGCATGCCTGCAATAACAAGTCCTTGAAACATACCCGACGCTGTTAGTTGCTCAATCTTCAGTTGTAATCTAACTCGCTCTCGAATGACGGCAACAATCGTGTCAAACGTCTCCGCCAAGTTACCACCAGTTTCACGCAAGATATTCACGCTGGTCACAAACATGTCATTGTCTTCAGTCGGAACACGCTTGGCCAAACTGTCAAAGCACTCTTCCAAAGTCACGCCAATTTTATTTTGCTGAAGGATGAGATTAAATTCCTGTGAGACAGGTGCAGGCATTTCATCAACAATCATGGCAATGGACTGCGGTACGGATAGTCCTGCGCGTAAACCGTTGGCCAAGAGAGTCAAGGCATCAACCATTTGCCCGGAATATAATTTGATTCGTTTTTTATAGAGATGATTAACAATCGGCTTCGGAATTTTAAACCCGATGAGCGACAATATTCCAGCTAAAAAGAACCCCAGCATCCAATGACCGAGAAGCCCCATGATCGTTAAGGTGATAAAACCAATACCCACTGACAAAGCTAACAGCACATAGGTGATATGCTGTTCTTTGACTTCAATAAAAAGCAACTCAAACTTTTCCATGATATAAGAGCGAGTGCCGAGAGTTTGTTTTTCAATCCACTCGAAAATACCCGTCGAGTACTTATAGCAAAAAAGAAAAAATACTAATCCGATTGCCGCAATAATTCCTTTTTCGCCCAAGAGCCATACGATATCACTCATAAGAAAACTCCTATTTCTTTGGTGGCGGTTGGCCTGGTTTGGGAGGTGGTACTTGCCCAGGCTTAGCCGGAGCTGCCGGGGCTGCGGGTGTCGCCGCAGGTGGAGGTGTGCTGGAAAAAATACCTCGGGGGACGTTATATCCTTTTCTTTCCAACATCTCGATAAATTTCGGGATAAACCCAGTGGCCTGAAATTCACCGATAATTTTTCCTTCCTTGCTCATCCCTGTCTGTCGGTAGAGAAAAATATCCTGCAGGGTCACAACATCGCCCTGCATACCTCCAATTTCCGTAACGTAAGTGACTCTTCGTGAACCATCATCCAAGCGACTTTGCTGAATAATCATGTGAACCGCGTTGGCTATCAGCTCTCTAATGGCCTTGGCCGACAATCCGATTCCTGAATACTGAACCAGGGTCTCCACTCTTCCAATGCACTCACGGGGATTATTCGAGTGCACCGTGGTCATTGAGCCGTCATGACCCGTCCCCATGGCCTGAAGCATGTCCAGCGTTTCTCCTCCACGACACTCGCCAACAACAATTCGCGTCGGACGCATCCGCAGGGTTTGCTTGACCAAGCATCGCATATCAACTTCGCCCTCTCCTTCAAGTGAAGGAGGGCGCGTTTCCAAACGCACGATGTGATCTTGTGGAAAATCCAACTCAGCAGCATCCTCACAGGTGATAATCCGCTCATCCGCTTGGATAAAACCTCCGAGCACGTTAATCAATGTGGTTTTCCCTGAACCGGTTCCACCACTGATAATAATATTTCTATGTGCTTCCACCGCGACCCTAAGAAAATCAGCCATGTTTTGGGTCATAGATCCAAATTTGACCAGATCTTTCCAGGTCAATCTATTCTCTGGAAATTTCCGAATTGTGATAACGCCGCCATTGAGTGCGCATGGTGGAATGATAGCGTGAACCCGTGAACCATCGGACAGACGCGCATCAACGTATGGTGTTTTTTCATCGATTCGACGACCGATTGGGGCCACAATTCTTTCGATGACGTTTAGCACCTGCCTATTATTGGTAAAGATAATTTCTGATTTACGAATTTTTCCTTTCTTTTCATAAAAAATCTTGTCGGGGCCAACCACCATAATTTCAGAACATTCCTTATCACGGAGTAGATCTTCCAGCGGGCCCAAGCCTAGGGCCTCGTCAAGAATTTCTTTTACAACCTGATTCATATCTTCGCGTGTGTTTAAAAGTCCCTTCGTGTCTTCCTTACCAAGCAGTTCTACCACCTGTTTTTTGGTTTGCTCTTTCAAAATAACTTTGGCCTTTGGGTCAGCATCGTCGGCCTTTTTCAAGTCCATTTCTTCAACCAGGGCCTTGTGAATGCGCGTTTTCAAATCCTTCCATAGTCGGCGCTTGGCATCAGCATCATCACCAGCATTTTCAGATGGTTTTTTCCCAACATTTTCAGGACGGGTAAGTTTTTCCAAAGCCTTGAGTAAATTCTTTTGCATGAGATTACTGACGACATCGGTAATCCCTTTCGCAAAAGCAGAAGTTTTGGCCAATACATAAACTGGCTTCGACGAGTTAAGGGCTTGCGTACATGCTTGATCGTCACGGGGCACACTCGCCAGAATGGGCTTCCCGATATTCTTAGACACCACGTCCGGGGTTACCGGATGGCCTGCCTGTGCCTGATTCAAAATCACTTGAATCATATCCTTCGGGAAAAGCAGTGTGATTAAATCTGAATATAATCTTTTGGTTTGGTTCACAGCGATAATATCAGGAGTTACTACCAGCAAAATGAGCGTTGAAAATTCCAGGGCCTTAAGTGTAAGCGGAGTAAGCTCACTCCCCCCGTCAATGATAGTAATCGGGAACAGGTTTACAATGGCCTTGAGCGTTTTCCCCATTCCTTCTGCATCAATTGTCTTTGTTGCCATGGGATCAATCGGCATCCCGACGTAATTGACCCCGGAAGGATGGGCGACCATAAAGGGAATAATCGTTTTGGGATCTATGGCCCCCGCAAATTCTGCCAAGTCTTTAATCGTTTTTGCACCTTTCATTCCCGTAATAAGATTTAAGTCACCGCTGGCGCTCTGGTCGAAATCAAATAGGCCAATCTTACTCTTGGTGGCCTCAGCGTACGCAAAGGCAAAATTGGCAGCAAATTGAGATTTCCCAACTCCGCCCTTCCCTCCCAAAACTGTGATGATATGCCCAGCCAAATCAGTCACTCCTTTGTCTAAACTTGCGCTTAATCTCTTCTGAACCTTCAGAAGCGGACTCAATAAGTTCTGGAGTCACAAAAAAGACGAACTGACTTCGATTGCTGATGTATGACTTAGATCTTAAAAAAGAAAACAGAGGTAAGTTTTGTTGTTCTTCATCAAATTTAGCGGTCCCAAATGGTGGATCACGATCGAAAGCATTGGACGATTTATTTATCACGATGCCCCCCACAACCGCCGTGTCTTTCGATTTAACTACTAAAGAGGTTGAAATATCATTCTTAAGTGTTTCCGGCGGTTCACCTGCATTGGAGGACACGCTTATTCCGAGTGCCAAGTCAATTTTCTCTTCTTGTAATATTTGCGGAGTAACCTCTATGTTAAACCCCGCCTCAGCTGATTGAGACTTGGAAAACTCACCAGTTCCCAGTGAGAATGGTTTGCTGCTGGTCTTTTTTAATACCGCTTTAGTTTTATCCTTGGTAATCACCACACCTGATTGAATGACCCTGGCGAATCCTGCGCTTTTCGCACTCGCCAATCGCGGAAAAAGATTAGAAATTGTGGCCGCCAAAGTTCCCTGTGAGCTTGTGGAAACACCACCACTTGCGGTTTTGCCAATTTGGATATTTCCGCCGTCACCAGCGAGCAAGGGAACCCATTTAAAGCCAAAAACCCTGTTGTAATCTTTTGTTAATTCCACAAACTGCACCATGATCTTCACGAGTTTGGGCAATGGTTGAGGCTTACTTTCTTCATTGACGTTGATAAAATTCTGCAAGATGGGCTGTGATGCCACCTTCATAATTGAATCTGTCCGTTCGCCTAAAGATTTAATTTGAGCTGGCATGTAGGCAATGGCAAGCATCTCTGCGCGTGTTCTTTTTGCCTGCGAATCAACAATCCCTTCAAGCCAGTAGACGCTATTGACGACACGAACAGTTACATTTTTCATCCCATTTTTTTGTATTTCATCTTGCATTCTTTTGGCGATAATTTGCTGGGTCTGAGGTGAAAGTTCCACCAGGAAGATGACATCTTTGAATTTTTCCAATATCACAAAAACACGACCGATATCTGATGGAACCACAATCCTGCCGCCAACATAAACATCGTCACCCTTGATCCCAATCTCCAACCCCTCTATATCCCCCAGATATTCTTTAAGGTCTTTGACAATTTTAGATTTGTTGTGCGCGCTTACCTTTACGCTGTACCGGGCACGAATATCGCCAACAGTATTTCGAATAAAGACGGTGGTTTCGCCCGGACCTTTCGGTCGAAAAAGTATTTCACGCTTTGCCGGTACCATAATGACATCAAGAATTTCAGGTCGTGCAATTTGAATTTTGGTATGTGGTGCAAAATCTACATATTCAACCAAATCTTGACCTAAAATAACTTCCACTGGTTTTGTCTCAGACGGATCTATATCTTGGCCTATTACAAGATTACCGGAGCACCAGATAAAACAAAGTAATAGAAATAAGAAAACTTTAAACATTTTCTATTTTTTTCCTTGGTTTAGAAAATAATTTCTCGCTTCTGCCGCTTCTTGGCCTAAAACATCAAAAAGTTTCGTTGCCGGCATATTTACGATATTTTTGTCGTTATTATTTCTCAACATCAGATAAGGAGCGGGATCGAGGTTTTCTATTATAAATGCCACCTTCTGGGCCTGAAAGGGATCTAGCTCGAGAGTCACAGTGGTGTATTGAGTGAATGTACTAAGATTAAGTTTCCGAATTTCCTCATCAGTTTTAATTCCCACCAAGGGAATGTTATTGGAAATATCGTAGCCGGTAGAAAGCACCAGGGCATCCTGAAGAACTGTCATCATTCTCAAAAATTCTTTTTTGCCGCCAGCATAATCAATCTTTGCCATGAGATCGATACGGTCTCCCGGCTTAATTAATTTTCCAGCGGCCTGCTTATTATTTACAACAATCGCCATGGCCCTTTTGCCGACGCTGACTTGTCTCGATAATCCGGTTCCTGCACCAGGATAAGTAACTCGCGGTTTTGTGATCTGCTCCCCTTTGATGATAGGAACCGTTGCGATTGTATTCTCAACTTCCTTCACAGTTTTAAAATGCCCCGGAGAACGAAATTTTGCAGGAACGTTCATGACAGTGACCTTGGAATCATCTATCAGTTCAAATTCCTTAATATCAATTTTAGCAACGACCACAGAATTTTCTAGGCCGAAGGTTTGAATCAAGGCACTCTTCTGGTCCTCGATATAGGTCCACACCATAAACATGGCACCTGCTGCAATAACAAGTGCCAGAGTAAACGCCCGCGTATTCATTGGCTTTTATCCTTTAAATAGTTCTAATTTCTATTCTATGGGTTATTGGGCGCAATAAAGACCGGGCATTTTTTACTGCTATCGAATAAATCTAAGGTGTTTTAATCGGCCACTGCGCATGGCGAATTCTCAAAAGCATTAATATAATCTCCCCCACCGCCAACACGAGAAAGAGTAGCGCCACAAACTCCGTACATATTCATGACTCGAATGAATTCAGTTTTTCCATCGCCAGTTTGGGGTGTATCACAGCCTTCGCCGTCCTTCTGTCCAAACATATGAAGCCGATAGCATGGGGCATAGGGAACAACGCCCATGCTTTTCTCCTGATATCCCAGTGCAAAAAAACCGATTGTCTTAATTGAATTTTGCAGAAGCTTAAGGTCAAAACTCGATTCAACGTAAGAGTTGCCCTTAAGGATGTTATAAAAATAACCTCTAACTGCCTTTTGTTGATTAATTCCACCATTAATTGAGCCAGAGATGGAAATCATGAGCGCTATTAAACCGAGAAATAGTGGAGTAAATATTAAAAATTCAAAGAGAGCTTGTCCCTCAGTATGATGCTTCAATGACCACCTCCAGGACTAACATCCATTATCATCCACTGTTACATTGAAACTGCAGGCCGTACCGCCAGTTATCATCCGGATTGCAGCGCAGGTTCGCATGACACACTCACTCATTGGCGGACTCCTCCCGATATAGGACTCAGAAACAAAAGTTACCGGCTGCTTCCCGCCAATGACATCGGAGAAAGCAAGTTTTTGAGTGAACTCTGCACGCACTCCTACAAAAACTGATTTCTGAGCAACGCTAATTTTTTGAGTGGTCATGGTTACAGTATTGCCAGCAACAATTTGCTTAAATACTTTCTCGGCCTGAGTATCGGCCAGGCCATCATTACCCTCAGGTGAATTGGCGAAATTGTCGGCGACTAAAAATGCGCGACTCGCAGCGTACGTGGCATAATGAACAAGATACCCATTTGTGACATTCAGGGAAATCTTCAACAAGACAAAAATTAACAAAAGAGTAAAGCCAAATGTGATTAAAAATTCAATTGTGGATTGTCCCGAGCATGTTTTTAAAGAACGCATCTTAAACCTATTCAGGATATTTGGTCCGAGACATATAAAACCTAGATTGCCCTCCCTTATAGTAGGTATTATGTTCATTACCAAAAGGGGGTGAGCGTGGAGTATCATCTAAAGTTCCGTACACTCCATGCCTGTAAGTGTATTCAAGGGTGCGTGCAAATTTATTGAATAACACACTATCCTTGCCGAGCGTTTTTCTAAACCTTTCCGAGTTCAATATTGTGGCAGCCAAACTAGCGACAACGGCCAACATCAGAATATACTCAACAGTACTTTGACCTCGATCATTGCGAGACTGCACCATGATCTGTTTCATTTCAGAGATAAAAGTTCTTTGTTTTGAATGCCAAACCATATCCACGACACCAACATCACAGGAGCGTAGGCAAACTTTTTACCAAACGCCTTCCTAAGTAAGGTTGCATTTTTTGTGATAAATGCTTGCTTCATTTTATCCAAATTTCTAATAATTGTGCGGAAGAAGAAAAAACTGCCGATTACGATTGTGGAATAAATCAGGCAAATAAAAACTTTTTCATGAATTGTGGCCGGAACCAGCAAATAAAATGAGAATAAAAATTTAGAATCTCCTGGCCCCATAATCTTCAAAAGGTAGAGGACAAATCCGACGAATAAAAAGGACAGAGAATAAAAAAAAGTTGCCACTCTTAATTGATATTCATCGGGCATCAAAAAAATAAAAAGACCAAAAAAAGCGAGGTTAAGAATTGACCAGACATTCGGAATTTTTTTTGAAAGAATATCAATATACGCAACAGCGACGAGCTCAATTAATAAAAACAAATACACAGATAATGGAATCATTTATTTCCATAGCCCTGCTTGAAGCAAGTATCTTTGCAAACTCCCACAGATAATTCCTGGGTTATAAACCACGCCACTTCTCTCATGGTGTCATCCATGGCCTTGCTTAGAAACTTAAGCATCGTGATTCCAAAAAGGGCAATAAAGGCAAAAATCAGAATATATTCGAACAAGGCCTGACCTCGTTCAGATTCGCGTTTCGCATGCATATGTCTTTAATTTAATTGAAAACAAAGGAATAACAATGAGAGGAAAATCCTGCCAGGATAGTGCCAAAAACCCACGAGATTGAGCGCTAACCTATCTACTCGTTGACTAAAGTATCTGCTTTATTAAACACGTTGTTCGTTAGCTGCTCTAGACGGGCTCCCGCAATGCTCTTGAACTTGAAAATGATCATTGCAACCACGGCCACCAGCAAGATGTACTCAGTGGAGGTTTGCCCATCTTCGTCTCTCAAAAAATCAAATATCTTGTTCTTCATACCACTTCCTCCTAGGCCTCCCGAATCATTATTTCGGAGACCTATCGGATTAACTCCTTAAAATCTTTACAGTCCCTAAGCACTTTTTCAGCTTACCTTCTACTATTATAGTCCAGTTTAATATTCATGGCAATATGCGTTATTATATGTAAATATTTACTGTTTATACAACTTGTCGATCAAAAACCTTTAAAATCTGCTATGATGGCTTTGGGGTTTTTGGTCCGTAACTGTTGTTCTGCCCTATAAAGAAAGATTCGGAAGCGGTCCCTGACCATGGTGTGCGAGCCCATAGTAATGAAAATTGCTTAGTGGGAGGCCTAAAGTGGTTACTTACTGCGTCCACCTGTCAAATGACGGGCGGAACGAACTAAAAACGGACCAAAGGCCCTCTTTTCAAGGGGCCCCACCTAGATGCCACTCCCTTTCCACCGTCAGCGATTTTTCCAGTTGTTAATTTTTGGATGCGCATTGATTGTTCTTCTCGTAGGCGCCAGCCACTATTCAGCTGACCCGGATATATGGTGGCGACTTAAAACTGGAGAATGGATTTTAGAGCATGCTCAGGTTCCTCTCTACGATATTTTTTCAGAGGGAGGAGCTGGACGTGTTTGGATTGAGTTTAATTGGTTGTTTGATGTCATTATTTATCTGCTGTACAAAGCAACGGGCAGTTACAGTGGGGTGGTTTTCTATACTGTCGTCATGTCATCCCTGATTTATCTCGGTGTCTGCAGTTTAATTAAAGATCAAAATATAAATGACCTTGCAATCAATATCATCTCAGCGGTAGTCGTCTTCGGCCTTTTACCCGTTTTGACGCCGAGACCGTGGCTCATCAGTATCTTTCTATATATTTGCGTTTTAAAAATTCTGCTCATTTACCGAAAATCTCAAAATAATCGCCTGCTTTATTTTTTACCTCCCATTTTTTGTCTATGGGCCAATATCCATATTCAGTTTTTAAATGGTCTTGTTATGATCGGAATTTTTACCTTGGAAGCAGGACTCACTAAAAGGCATATTACCTTACGACCAGTCATCATTGCGCTATGTGCCAGTTGCCTGGCGACGCTTCTTAATCCTTACGGGTATTACCTCTATTCAGTAGTAACCCAGTTGAACGATCCAGTGTATTTCTCACACATAAATGAATTTAAGATGCCTGATTTTTCGGTGCCTTCGTACTGGACATTTCCAATCCTCGCCCTTGCCGCCACCAAATTGATGGTTCGCCAGCGACGACAAATGGATGAATTATTTTTATCCTTACTATCCCTCTTGGGTCTGGTCTTGGCCTTCCGTGCTCGACGCGATATTTGGATTGCCCTAATTCCCTTGGCCACACTTGTCGCCAGCTTGTTGCCCAAGCAAACCAGCGAACTCAACTTAAAACATAATTCGCTCATCTTGGGTACCCTTGTGGCCTTCCTAATTGCTTTTACCCCGCCTGTGTCCATGCAGGACATTTCCAAACATTTTCCGGTGGAAGCTGTAAAATTTCTTAAACAGCAAAAGTTAAAGGGCCCCATTTATAATACATTCGACTGGGGTGGTTATTTAATATGGAGCCTCCCTGAATATCCTGTCGCCATCGACAACCGTAACATCATTTATGGACCAAAGATTTTTCTGCAATCGCTCGATACCTGGCGAGGCTTAGGGGCCTGGCAATTGGATTCTGCACTTCTCAGGTCCAATATTATCATTGGGCCACGTCACTTACCGCTTAACCATTACCTGCAAGCTGACCCCCGTTTTCAGCGGATTTATAGTGATGACCTCACCGAAATCTTTACCCGAATAAGCCCCTGAGTTGATGAATATTGCAATTGACGTGCATCAAAATTTCATCAACACTAATAGATATGGAATTATCACAACAGTTACCTCTGACAAATTGGATTGAAAATCTGGCCTACGAAGAACTGAATATGGATGAGTCGGGGGTGGTTATAATGAACCAGCACCTTGACCCGAATATTCTGCTGGAAGAATCTTCTGTTAATTTCATGAACGCCCTTCGCGACAAGGTGGAAATCTTTATAGGTAAATTTAATGAGTGTCGAGGCGGGCAAAGCAGTATCAATCACGTTAAAATTTTCAAGATCTCAAATACGATCAATGATTTTATGTTGTTCCGTAATTCTTTGAGAATGGTGTTTGCGCGAAAATCCAATGATCAAATTTCTATTGGTCTTTTGGTCAACGGCAAGGACCTCTATGCACCACGTTTGACCGAATTTGATGCCTTTGGTGCCAGCAATCAGACTCATGATCTCAAGGCGCATGTCGGTCCTTTTAATCGCATTATTTGGAAATTCCAGGGCGAGGAAATTGATCTCGATGCCATGGTTCGCCACTATCTAACAGAATTCATCAGACATTCTGCTAAATAAATGTAATCCCAGTCCCTTTCCTGTACTGCTTTTTTTCACCGTGCAAACGGTGGAAGGTTAATTTGAGTGAGTCCTGAATAGAGGGAAGCTTAAGATTTAGAAAACCTTCAGCATTAGAAATGTCCATCTTAAAGGATTTCTCATCCCCGGTGTTACTCACAGAAGAAATTCTCGGAAAATTGAATCTTCCCTTGCCAAGCAAGCTTACATTTTCATCAAAAATAGAAGCGTAGAGATGCCCAAAATCATAAATACTCATAATATCATTGGTACAAATTTGAAACAGTCTATTTGTGACTTCCCTCTCGAATGCCAGTTTAAGAATCATGCCTAAAAAATAAATATCCATATATCCGGTTAAAATCAGATTATCTAACTGAATATTCTGGCCAAGATGAAAAGCCTTCTGCATTTTTTCAAACCAGTTCATATACAGCGGATTATGCCCGCGCCCATATAGTCGACAACAGCGAAAAATAATATAATTGAGCGAGGTTTTTTGAATGTAAAACTCTGATGCTGCAACTGTTTTTCCATATGTGGTGCTCGAATCAGGAATATCCATTTCAATATAGTCACGATTTTCACCGTTAAAAACAAAAGCTGAAGAAATATAGCAAATCTGGGCCTTATACCTCTGACAATATTCGGTGACATTGATCAGACCAACAGTATTCAAGGCATCAGCCAAATCAGGAGCATCGGCGCAATCTTCAATTGAGCTCAAGCCTGCCGCATAGATCACGATATGAGGGCGCAAAGTGTACAGAACCAGTTGTATTTCCTCACGGGATAAAACGTCGCAAGGAAGAGACAGCACTCCAGAAATAGTAGGCTTGGTCTTATGATATGTTCCATAGACTACATAATCTTTTTTGAGAAATTCCGCCAGATTTGATCCAACAAAAGAACTAATTCCCACAATAAGAATGGTTTTCGGGCCAAGCAACGCTTCTCGCTCTTCCAGGCCCTCCTGATTATCTTGTTTTATCGCCATAGGGGTATTCTAGATCAAAAAAGAAAAAAAAAATATGCCCATGCTTTATTCAAAGCCATGGGCATATATGGGTAGATTAAGCTCCGATCAGTTTTAGTGCTACATTCGGTAGCGCATTTGCCTGAGTGAGCACAGAACCACTCGATTGGACCAAGATGTTATTCTTGGCCATCTCTGCCGTTTCACTGGCAACATCAACATCTCGAATCCTAGAATTGGCGGCGTTAAGATTTTCATCGCCAATTGCAAGATTGTTGATAATCGATGTGAGCCTATTCTGAGTCGCTCCCAGGTTAGCGCGAACACCGTTAATTTGTACGAGGGCATCATCCAGTTTTTTGAGTGACTGTTGCGCTCCGCCCTTGGAACCGATAGATTCCATTCCAAGACCGAGGGCCGCAAGCGTCGCATTGTTACTGGTACCATCATACGTAAGGCGGTCCAAAGTCGGATCATTTTTTGTTCCGATTTGAAAATCCAGCACCCCACCAGTTCCGTCAAGAAGCTTGGTTCCATTGAACTCAGAAGATCGGGAGATACGATCAATCTCTTCTTTGAGCTGTTGAAACTCAATATCCGAGAATCTTCGTTCTGTTTCTCCAATCGTGTCTGAGGCCGCTTGGATCGAAAGCTCTCTAAGTCTGATAACGATACTAGAAATTTCATTTAAGCCGCCCTCTGCCGTCTGGACCAGGGATATAGCGTCTCCTGCGTTCCTTCCGGCCTGCCTCGTTCCTCTAATGTACGCCTTCAAATTTTCACTTATTGCCAATCCGGCGGCATCATCTCCAGCTCTCGTTACACGCTCGCCTGAAGATAATTTTCTCAAATTATCACTCAAGTTCGACATGTTCTTCCCAAGGGCACGTTGCGATGCCAAGGACGGCACGTTCGTGTTTATCCTTAAACTCATAATTAATCTCCTCTATACATACCAAACCTCCTGTTAAATACTCAGACTTCCTGTCTGAAAAAATTATTAATAAAAAAACCCTGAACTGATCGTAGCCATCGATCTACCCATCGATATTGAGATCAGACAATTGGCCATTGCAGAGTGGTCAATTGTTCAGGTTCACTAAGTCATTCCATCTTTACTATTCATACAAACCTCCGTCTTCACTGATTAACCATTGGATGCAGCTTGAATTAAATTCAAGGCGTTCTTGGTAGAGGCATTGGCCTGTGCCAAGACTGAAGTACCGGCAGTAACCAGAATATTATTCTTGGTCAGCTCGGCAGTTTCAGAAGCGATGTCGGCATCTCTGACCCGCGAATTGGCGGCAGAAAGGTTCTCGACACCTACTGCAATGTTGTTAATCGTTGACTGCAATCTGTTCTGGAGCGCGCCAAAATCTGCGCGAATTCCTGAAACTGAAATGATTGCCTGGTCAATTGAAGACAGTGAGTTCTGAGAAGATATTTTATCCGCTACGGAGGCCAGATTTAATCCGAGTGCCGCTACATTCACGTCCGCGCTGGAAGCATCAAACGTCAAGCGATCACTGACAGGATCATTTCTAGTCCCAATCTGGATGTCAAATACCGCACCAGTTCCGTTAAGAAGTGGCACTCTGTTGAACTCTGTCGAATTGGCAATTCGATCAACTTCCGAGGTCAACTGCTCAAATTCAACGTTAAGAAACTTGCGCTCGGTGTTTCCGATAGTATCAGAAGCAGCTTGCACAGAGAGTTCTCGAAGTCGAATCAAAATGTTGGACACCTCGGCCAACGCACCTTCCGCGATCTGGACCAGGGAAACGCCATCTTGAGCATTTCGCTCGGCCTGTCCCATACCACGAATTTGCGCTTTTAAATTCTCCGAGATCGCCAGTCCGGCGGCATCATCCCCGGCCCTGTTGATCCGCTGCCCTGACGACAGCTTCTCTAAGGTCTTATCCATCGCCAACTTTGTCTGCGACAAATTTCTTTGCGCATTCAACGAGGCGACGTTCGTGTTAATACGAAGTCCCATATAAATCCTCCTTGTAAGGGACCGATCAATCATCCGTGACTGACCGGGACGCTAAATGGCTTCACACAAAAACCAAAAAGCACCTTCGTCCTACGTATCGAGTAAGCATTTCTTTTCTTTACTAATCAGTTATTAAATCGTTCTAGCGGCAATCTTTACCCAAATTTGGCCAGAAATTGATACAATATTTCCAAGGAAACCCGGATGAATCAGGTTTTAACACTCAAACAACGTCCCGACCTTTATCGACCCACGTTACGACTCGTGGAGCGCTCCTTTGGAAGCGCGCCTGAGCATAAAATCGAGGTCGATTTTTACCCCCTATTCCAAGAAGAAAATTGGGAAAACTGCTTTATTCTGGTTGATGACTCCGATGCACTCGTGGCCCATATTGGCATCAAGGTAAAACAGATGAGTATCGGAGATAAAATATTCCCAGTCGCACTCATGGGAGGGATTGCCGTTGAGCAAGAGCAGCGCGGTCAAGGATATTTTCGCAATCTATTCCAAGAGGTCATCAATAAGTTTGAAAATCAGGTGGCCATGTTTGTTTTATGGTCGGAGAAAAATGCACTCTATGGTAAATTCGGATTCTACGAGGTCGGCGAAATTTTCGAAGCAAAATATTGTGGCAATAATAATAAGATACACGCCTCAACCACTCTCGCCCAGCTTTCATCCGACGAGCTGGGTATAATAAAGAGTCTCTATACATTGGTCTATGAAAGAAATTATGCCTGCTTCAAAAGAGACGAGGATGACTGGCGGGCCATTACAAAAATTACCAGTGCCCAACTTAAATTAAGCCGAGACGACGGGGGAAGACTCACTGGCTACGCTTTTCAAAATAAAGGGATGGACCTTCACGACATTATTTACGAATGGTCAAATATAGAATTAGGCATGTCTAAGGTAGAAGATTCTGAGATCAAAATCTGGTCACCGCTCCCCTTAGGCAAAGATTTTAAAAATACCAGAACGCTTTTTCTGGGATTAGTGAAAATCGGTAATATCTCACTATTTCAATCATTTTTTAACTGCATCTTTAAAGGAAAGCTCAATCTCATAGTGCAGGAGCAGTCGTTCCGCATTCACGAGCACATCAAGCAGGAGTATGGCCTACAGGCCATCTTGGGAATGACATTTTCCAACTCTGTTCCCGACAAATGGCCTATCTATATCTCTGGCTTAGACAGCATCTAGCTTTTTAACGTCACACGGCCACGAATAAAAACGATAATGCCCACGGCCCATACCAGCCAAGCAAGGTTTGGAACCTCATTAAATGTTTTGGCGTTGGCCGAAAACACGAATAAAAAACCGGCAGCAATAAAAATACCTGTAATAAAGCAGTAAGCGAGAAAAATTAGGGCATCAGATATAGATCGGAGTTCAGCTTGATAACCAGTCTGCTTAATTTCGAGAGCGTATTTGTTTTTTGCAAAATCCTTAATGAACCACTTCAAATGTCGCGGCAGTACTCGCATAATCGGCAGTATATCCCGAAGCGACCAGATGGCCTCCTCCATGACAACATCTTTATCAAGGCCTTCTTTAATGATGTCGCGAATGTCAGACTCAATCATGCCGAATAGGTCAAAGTCGAGATTCAGCGATCTGCCAACACCATCCAGAGTAATCAGCGCCCGAAAGACGATGAACCAATCTCGAGGTAAATAAAGTCGATGCTTCGAGAGTGTGGAAATAATAATCTGAAAAAGTTCTGAGTAATTGGTTTGTTGTACCGTTAATCCCACATACGGTGTTAAGGATTCTCTAACATCGGCAATTAGCTTTTCTATATCCGGAATCTGGTCAAATTCAGAAACATCGAGAAACTCATAAACTAAATTTTCAAAGTTAAAGGTAATGAGGGCGTATAAGATAGCTAAAAAATTTTGCCGGCTTTTGCGGCCGAGATGCCCCATCATCCCATAGTCTATAATACCAATTTGATTGTTCTCTAAAAGAAAAAAGTTTCCTCCGTGAAGATCGGCATGAAAAAATCCTTCCTGCAAAATAGATAAAATAAAGATCTGTAGTCCATGCGTGAGCTTTTCCTGAATAATCGGTAAGTGCGGTTTAATTCTAGTGGCATCAGAAAAGGGAATACCTTTTAAAAATTCCATCACAATAGTTCGTTCTGTTGTGTATTGACCATAGATCGATGGGACATAGAAGGTCTTTTTCTCATCGAGCTTTATCAGCAGTTCGCTAAATTTTTTACAATTCACCGCCTCTACTTGAAAATTTAACTCCCCATTCAGGGTGACACCAAAATCCCTTAAGATTCGAGCGAGGCCGAGATATTTAATTTCGGCGCTGGCCTTTTCCAGTTGGCTGGCAAGAAAAATCATGATTGAAAAATCAGTTTGAACAATCTTTTTTATATTGGGACGACGGACCTTTAAAACGACTTCCGTACCATCAAGCAATATGGCCCTATATGCAATCCCAATCGATGCTGTGCCAATAGGTCGCTCATCGATATTTTTAAATATTTTGTCGATGCTTACCCCGAGGGCCTGCTCAACATCGCTCCGCACTTCAACAAATGAAACTTCTTTCACGCGATCCCTGAGCTGCTTCATTTCATCAATAAAAGCAGGTTCAAAAATATCCTCGCGCGAACTGAGCAATTGGCCAAATTTAATAAAGGTTGGACCCAGCTCCTCAAAGCACTTTCGGAGGCGAACTCCGACTATTTTACTCCAACCCCCGTCACCTATTTTGTCAGCTTCATCCTTGATGCTCGAATCTGCTCGCGGAAGAACAAAGTTGGGAATTTTTGACAAAATCCCAAGATTGATAAACTCATCAAATCCGTTACGAGCAAAAACTGTAACAATTTCTTTTAAACGCCCGACATTCCTAATGGCCTTAGATAAATTAATTCCAGTTTTTACCAAATCCATGCATAAACCCTATGCTTGTGCCGACGTTTTAGTCTGGCCACATGATCAAGAATAAAAGAAAATCACGTTATATTATTTAATTAATTCACTGGTTAGGCCATTTTAATAATGATGAAAACCTTGGCAATCGCAATCTTGTTCTTCATGGGTATTTTTTGCACCAAAGCATCTTATGCCCAAGAAACTTGCAGTCGCATGGCACTGATTAACCACCAGGAAGTGCTCATCGATAATAATTCCACCCAGAAAGGGGAGGGCCTCCGCTACCACATTGCCAAAGACCCAATTGCCAAAAGTTATCTCGACACTTACCAAGATGGCACCCGTACACGCCTTGAAACGACAATCCTAGGTACCATCGGCTCTTCCCTGATATTTGCCGGAATCCTAAGCAATAGTTCTTCCGGAGATAATACCAGGCTTATCTTTGGCGGAATTTCAGTTCTTGTGATTAACTTTCTCATTACGAGAACTCTTGACTATCAAAACGAAGATAATTTAATGAAAGCAATCGATGAGTACAATAAAAGGAATCTACCAAAAATACAGTTTACGCCTGAAGCAAAAAATGAGAATACCCATGAGATCGATGGGATTCGCGTCGGGCTGACCAAAACATGGAGTTTTTAGCCATGAATGAAATTGATAAGAGTGTTCACTGTTATAAATGCTTCCAAAAGCTCGAATTTGAGAGTGGCGAAAAGATACTCCGCCATGAAGAATGTCCCCAGTGCAAGGTGTCATTGCGTTGTTGCAAAATGTGTCATTTTTATGATATCCAGGTATATAATGAATGCCGTGAGCCATTAGCAGAGCGCACACTAGAAAAAGAGAGCGCTAATTTTTGTAGTTATTTTGTCCTCGCAGATGGCGGCAGTAAAAAAGGTCAAGAGAAAAACAATTTGTTGGCCAAGGCCAATTCTCTTTTCAAAGATTAACCTCAGAAATTTACCTTAGGATCATGGCATGGCCGAACGAGAATTGATGACCGTTCAAGGGAAGAGACAAATTGAGCAAGAGCTATCTCAACTTATTAAAGTTGAACGAGAGGATCTAAAGCGGACCATTGCCGAGGCACGTGCACTGGGTGATTTGAAAGAAAATGCCGAATATCATAGCGCCAAAGAAAAGCAATCCATGATTGAAGGACGTATCGCGCAACTCCAGGATATTATAGCCAGGGCCGAGATTATTGACCCCAGCACATTGCGCTCCACCAATATCATTTTCGGCGCGTCAGTCAAACTTTTTGACACCGAAAAAGATATTGAAGTTCTTTATCAGATTGTCGGAAAGACTGAAGCCGACCTTAAAAATGGTAAAATTTTCTATCTTAGCCCATTGGGAAAGGCATTATTAGGAAAAGAAAAAGGAGATACCGTCACTGTGCAAGCACCAAAAGGTGTTATTGAGTATGAAGTGATTGATGTCTTTTTTAAATAACAATGGTGAATGTTCTTAATCTTCCAATTAAAGATATTTTTAAAAAAAAGAGCCCCTCTACTTTAAAAAAACTCCATGACGAAGGATTGCACACACTCAAAGATCTCCTTTGGATCTTGCCGCTTCAACAAACTCCTATCCCGGAAGAATCTGCATTCCCTAAAAATCCCTCTCCTGAATTATTTTTAGGCAGAGGCACAATTCTAAAAGTAACCGCACGTCCGAACTTCTATGCCAAGGGCAAGGGGCGCGCCATGCTTTATAACTGCATCGCTCTTGTCAAAGATATCCACAGTGATGGGATTCTGGAAATTAAATGGTTTAACATTTACCTCAACTTCAAAGATAAAATTTCCCAACTTAAAGAAATTATTTTTCTGGGCGAGCCGCAGGACTACCAAGGTAAAATACAATTTACCAACCCTCAACTCGGGCCGTTTATCGATAAAGTTATCGTTCGCTACCCTCAGATTAATGGTCTCCCATCTTATCGCTTCAAGGAAATAATTGAAAAAATTCCATCTTCTTACTGGGATCAAATGCATTCGGATGCCGATGTTTACTACCCAGGAATTTCCTTGAAAGAGGCCTTGAAAACATTGCACGGGATTAATATTCCAAAACCCGAACACACTGAGATGGCCCGCCGCAGACTTGCTTTTGAAGAGTTTATCCAAGAACAACTCATGCTCTTGGCCAGAAAAGCTCATAATAGCGGCAAAACCGCACCCATCATCAAGAGTTCACCTGAACTTCTCGAGCAGTTCTGCAGGCAACTGCCCTACTCATTAACATCTGATCAGGCCAAAGCCATCAATGATATTATGCAGGACTTAAGTGTCGGTCATCCCATGATGCGCCTTATTCAAGGGGACGTCGGCTGTGGTAAAACTACCGTGGCATTTGCCAGCGCATTTGCAATGGCCACAAGTAATTTCCAAACTGCGATGATGGCACCAACAGAGTCTTTGGCACTCCAACATTTTTTAAAATTCAAGGAGCAGCTCGCCCACGTGCCTTGCGATATTCTCCTAGGAAGCACTCCTTCGAAAGAGAAAAAAACGATCTTATCACGTCTGGCGAATGGCTCGACCTTGGTCGTCTTCGGAACTCATTCATTAATTCAAGAAAGTGTGAGTTTTGCAAACTTAGGTTTGGTCATAGTCGATGAGCAGCATAAGTTCGGCGTCGAGCAGAGAGTTCGGCTTTCAAGCAAGGGGGAGGTTCATTCGCTTATTATGACTGCAACCCCAATTCCAAGATCACTGCGGCTCACACAATTTGGTGATCTCGATCTTTCCCTGATTCGTTCTTTTCCCAGCGCCAAAAAATCGATCACAACGAAGGTCGTAGGCGAGGATAATTTTGTAACCTTTCTCAACTTCCTGAACTCAAAAATAAAAAATGGCGAACAAGCATTTGTGGTTTCCCCGGCCATTACTGAAAGTGCTTCTATGGATCTTCTCCACATTGAGAAAATTTATAGTCGTTTTTTGAAAATATTTCCGCATCTAAGATTGGCCTATCTTCACGGACAAATGAAGCCCGCTGAAAAAGAAAGCATCTTCCTTCAGTTTAAGGATCACAAGATCGACATTCTTATTGCAACCAGTGTAATTGAAGTTGGCATTGATGTTCCAAACGCCAATATAATGACGATTTTTAATCCAGAACGCTTCGGACTGAGTTCTCTCCATCAGCTTCGAGGCCGAGTCGGCCGCGGCTCGATGCCTGGTTATTGCTTTTTAATTGTCGACCAGGCGCTATCCGAGAATGCGGCAAAAAGAATATCCATTATTGAAAAGACTGTGGATGGTTTTCTCATCGCCGAGGAAGACCTCAAGATGAGAGGAGAAGGAAACCTTTTTGGTGAGGATCAATCAGGGGAAATCTTGACCAGAAAAGTTGCCGATATCATCCGCGATCAAGACCTACTGGACTTAGCCGTTTCTAAGGCCCAAGAAATGTGGAAAACATTTGCAGCCAGCGGTAAGAAATTTTCTACCATGTACCAGAATCCCTTAGTTGAGCTTACAATATAGGCATTATGCTTACATTGGAATTCAGCGCCTCTCCAGATGAGTCAATTTTAGGTGACTACGTTACTTATAAAAAAAGCATCCTCATCGGCCGATCTCGAACGGCAGATATCGTCATCCTCGATAAGAAAATTTTAAAAGTTGAGTTGTCGATTCATTTGCAACGCGCGGGCATCATGGTTGAGTCCAAAAATGTCAATGGATTTCTCACCAACAAGAAAAAGATTTTGGGTGGAAAAATTCATCACGTGGGCGACGAAATTCATATCGGAGATACTTGTTTTAAATTTAAAGCTTATCAACCACCCCAATTTTTTAACTATACGGAAGAAATTGCATATAAAATTGAAGAAACAATAAAAAAAGATGCAAAATACGAAGAAGTCTTCTATTTTCTAGAAAAAGAATTGCTGTCATTAGAGAAGGAATCCTCTCTTGAAAAATAGTTTCTCCAATTACTATTACACTTCAGAGAATACTCGTATTTTTTATACGACGAACTTCAGCCGTGAGACGAACGAAGTCATCACAAAGCCGATCGTCTTTATTTATGGATTGGTCTGCAGCAACCATCAATGGTTTTATCAAACCCCTTACTTCGACGAGCAGGGGTATAAAATTATTACCCATGACTTTAGAGGCCACCATGCCTCTGGAGGAAAAGACGACATTGATTCCATTACTTTCAAAAATATCACGTGCGATTTAAATGGCCTTCTGACTCATCTTAATACGGAAAAAAATATTCTCGTTGCCCATAGTATGGGTGTCAACATTGCCCTGGAATTCGCAAGACTTTTCCCCGAAAGAGTAGAGAAGTTAGTACTTATATCCGGCTCAGTTCTGGGACCAAAAGAGATCATGTTCAATAGCAACGTCACTGATCTGGCATTTCCTGCGTTAAAATGGCTGAGTCAGAAAGCGCCACGTCCCTTCGATTTTTTTTGGAAATACTCATATATGAATCCCATACTTCGTAAAATTGTGCACGAGGGTGGCTTCAATACAAAGACCGTCGATAGGAAATTTATTACGGCATACCTGAAACATGTTAGTGAATTATCCTATCAGCTTTTCTACAAGCTCATTGAGGAAATGACCGATCATGACATCATTAACTATATTGAAAGAATCGAAGTCCCTACCCTTCTTATCAGTGGGGATTGCGATAATTTAATTCCCCACAAGCATCAGCTCATCCTCAAAAAGCATTTAAAAAATACTGAACTCTACATCGTCAGAAATGGGAGTCATGTTCCCCAGGCCGATTTTCCGGATCTCGTGAACAAGCGAATTGAAAGATTTATTACGAAAAATTAGGTGACAACGAACTAGATACCCCGCGTTTTATAAGCGAGCAGTTTTTTAAATAGTCTATGCATAGCGTGGTTCAACTGGGACTTCTTGTATTCCTGGTGAGAGGCTTCTCCTTCCGTGTTTTTTTTCTGCGATTCAATATCCACAATTTGAACTTCAAATGGGTAGAAGAAAGTGATCTCCTTAGTAACTGCGCCCAGATCCAAGGCCATTAATTTCTGAGCAAGCGGATTACTATCCTTCAAATTTTTGGCAACCTTTCTGATCTCATTAAACTCTTGATAAAATGGATTTTTGTATTTAATAAGTTGGCGACAAGTAAATTGAATAGCGTGATATGAGTCAATAGTATGAACATTCTTTCCTGGTTCCGGCGCATGAGTTGCCGGGATACATTCATTGGCCAATTCCTGCAGTTTCAACAGAAATTCTGTCTCAGATAAATTTGACTTCATTGAAAGTTTCAACAATGCATTATACTTGCGCCGAAACAAATCAATGTGCACCAACCTATTGATAGAACGACTCGGCTTAATATTATGGGGCGTGACGATACTTTTCTTTATTAAAAATTGAATGACCCGAATCACATCTAACTTGTTGTACGTTACGATCCTCATGCCCACTCGATCGAACAATTCCTCGGCCACATTCTCCGGCTTGTGCAGTAATTTAATTAAAACACTCTCGCGAGTTTTCTTGGATTTAGTTTGAAAATCGTGAAGTGGGATTGAATCTGTCGCCCCCTTAGGTCCCAAAAATAGCTGACCCGCTTCTTCTCTCTGCAAATGTTTGTAAAAACGGTCAAAAACCTGAGTCTGAACAGCAGAAAAATAGCCGGCACGCAAATCCTTATCAACATGGATAATAGTATGGATAACCTTTAGAATGAGCTCGGCCCAAAGCCGCTCCTCCCGAGTTTCCCCGGCTCCCCGACGCGTGGCCATTACAAATAGCTCAATTATATCGGTTACCATATAAATAGGATTCGGGATTTTTAGGTCCAAACCTTCAGGATTACCCTCTTTCAAAAAATATCGTTTGATAAATTGAAGCGCTTCCTGGAAATTGCCAAACAACTCGGCCCGATTCACTGGATCGTTATAATCGATGCCGTATCCGCGCAAAAAATTAACAATTTCGTCCTTTGTCTCGAGCGTTCCAAGAAAGTACTTGGCGTCGAGGGCCGACTGGCCATTGGTTACGACCTCAAACATATCCCAATCAAAAAGGTATTTGGACAAATAGCTCGGTCTATCCATAGAATACTCAATACAACATAGGACAATAATGAATCAAAAAAAACGACCTTCGATCTTTCGGGCTGATGTTATAATACTTTCCTACTTTGGAATAGGTTTTTTTCCTTTTGCTCCCGGGACCTGCGCCAGTATCGCTACCCTACCAATTTTGTATTTCCTCACTCTATGGAAAGTTCCGAGTGTTTTCCTCATTCCCATGATTGTCCTGTCTATTTTTATCAGTAGCTTTCTGGCCCAGCGGGCCCAGCGAGATTATCAGGTTTTGGACCCTGGTTGGATTGTCATTGACGAGGTCCTTGGAATGCTCTGCGCTTGGCTTTTTTGTCTCTCAGGGAATGTCTTGCACCTTCTTCTGATTCTTATCCTTTTTAGATTTTTCGATATCGTAAAAGTTTGGCCAATTAATATAATTGATACGCGCATTAAAAATGGTGCAGGCGTGATCCTTGATGATGTTGTTGCAGGTCTTTTCAGTGGTCTAAGCTATCGCTTTTTAATTTTCATAGGCAACTTGCTTTATTCTTGACTTACGCACAACTTACGCATACGCTTTAATATATTGAATGTTGGCGAACATAAAGGGTCGTGGCCACTCTGTTTAGGTGTCTTTTATTCATAGGTTAAAAAATTTGATTAAAAGACTCACTTGCAACCCTTTTTTAGTATTCGGACCAGTTCAATCTGGTTAAGACTTTATTATTAATTATGCAACAGAGGAGTTTAGCAATGTATCGGCCCCAAACAGACGCACCGTCCGCAGAAAACAAAATGAAGGCCCTCGATATTGCCTTATCCGCCATTGAAAAACAGTTTGGAAAAGGCGCTATCATGCGCTTAGATGGGGCGACACTAACAAAAGTACCAGCGACATCGACAGGTTGCCTCGGACTCGATTTAGCGCTCGGTATTGGTGGCATTCCTCAAGGGCGCATTATCGAAATTTTTGGACCGGAAGCCTCCGGAAAAACAACTCTGACTCTACACATTGCTGCTGAAGCCCAACGGCTTGGTGGGACAGTGGCCTTTATTGATGCCGAACATGCACTAGACACACACTATGCCGCCAAACTTGGCGTCGATGTTCCAAATACTTTGATCTCCCAGCCGGATAGTGGAGAGCAGGCGTTAGAAATTGCCGATATGCTCGTTCGATCTGGTGCCGTCAATCTGCTCATTGTCGATTCAGTTGCCGCCTTGACACCAAAAGCAGAGCTAGAAGGCGAAATGGGTGATTCCCATATGGGTCTGCAGGCTCGCTTAATGTCACAAGCTTTGCGCAAGCTCACCGGTTCTATTTCACGCTCAAATACGACTGTGATTTTCATCAATCAACTCCGAATGAAAATCGGAGTCATGTTTGGCAATCCTGAAACTACGACTGGTGGTAATGCGTTGAAATTTTATTCTTCCGTGCGCATGGATATTCGCAGAACTGCTGCTATCAAGGAAGGCGAGACCGTGATTGGAAGCCGCACCACTGTAAAAATTGTAAAAAATAAAGTAGCTCCTCCATTTAGGTCTGTTGAGTTCGATATCATCTATGGGGAAGGTATTTCTAAAAGTGGTGACATTGTTGATGTCGCTAGCGATGCCGGTATTATTGAAAAGGCTGGGGCCTGGTTCTCGTATAATAATTCCAAAATTGGGCAAGGACGCGACAATGCCAAAAAATTCCTCCAGGAAAACCCTCTGATCATGGAAGAAATTCGCCAAAAAGTCTTAAAGAAACATGGCATTACAGACTTAGACGCCCCTGAAACTGTGAATGCACAAACAGGAGAAATTGAAGACAGCGCTGATAGTCATTCTCCCAAGAAATCTAAGAAAAATGTGCAATGATTAATCAAAATTTTGAACTTGAGCGAGAGACAGAGAATTCTGCCTCTCTGCTTAAGTTTGATTCCGCTCTTAAAACTGCCGTAAAACTTCTCAGCAAGCGCGACTTTTCAACCCTGGGTATGAAAGATGCCCTATCGCGGCTAGAATACGACGAGCCATGTATTTCCGACGTAATTGAACACCTATTGCAGGTTAATTACTTGGATGATGAAAGACTCGCGATAAATCTGCTAAAAAAATACGTCGGGAGAGGCAAGGGCCCGCACTATATTAAAAATGAATTTTTTAAACGTGGTCTGGTCTTCTCCATGGAAAGTTATCGGCAATTTCTCCTGAACGAAGGTGTCACGAGTTCAGATCATATGCTCACAACCCTCGAACGTGCCGCCAGAAAATATTTAAACAAGTGTGACTCTTCCTACGACTTTGAACGTAAGGTTTTGTCTTATCTATTTAGACAAGGTCAAATCCAAGATCAGAGTGAAATTGGTCTCTATAAAAGCACCCTGCGTCAACTTTGGTCTTCCAAAGAGATTCAAGGTTCCAACTAAGATCATCTCGATATATTATGTACACAACTCTATTTGAACCAACTGGCTTTTTTTTGGATTATTGTTATGCAATCAAAAGAAATTCGAAGGCAATTTACTGATCTTTTTCTTTCACATGATCATAAGAAGATCTCATCAAGTTCTTTAATACCAGAAAATGATCCAACTTTACTTTTTGCCAATGCTGGCATGAACCAATTCAAAGACTATTTTACCGGCAGGGCCGTTCCAAGTCATCGTCGTGCGGTCACCATTCAAAAGTGTGTTCGCGCTGGTGGCAAACATAATGATTTAGAAAATGTGGGCTATACTGCTCGACATCATACTTTTTTTGAAATGCTCGGCAATTTTTCTTTCGGTGATTATTTCAAGGATGATGCAATTGCATTTGCCTGGGAATTTCTCACTAAACGTCTTTCTCTCCCTAAAGAAAAACTTTTCATCACTGTTCATAACGATGATGACGATGCTTTGCAGATTTGGCATAAAAAAATGGGTGTTCCGCTAAACCATATTTTTAAAAAAGATAACAAAACTAATTTCTGGGAAATGGGCGAATTTGGTCCGTGCGGACCTTGTAGCGAAATTTTTTACGATCATGGTGAACAATATGCCATACCTAATTTTAAACCAGGTCCGGAACAGGATATTTTGGATGATGATCAACGCTACGTCGAAATTTGGAATCTTGTTTTTATGCAATTTGAAAAGGATGCAAAAGGCATGCACGCCTTGCCCAAACCGTCTATAGATACTGGCGCAGGCCTCGAGCGAATCGCTGCTATCATGCAGGGTAAATATTGGAATTATGATTCAGATTGCTTCCTACCAATTATTCAAAGTCTCGAAAGAATCTCGGGAAAGTCTTATAACGATAAGAAGTATCAAACAAATTTTAGAGTCGTCGCAGATCACATTCGCGCATCAACCATGCTTATCACTGATGGCGTAATCCCATCTAACGAAGGGCGCGGCTATGTGCTCAGAAGAATCATTCGCCGTGCTATTCGTCATCTTAGCGAATTAGAGGCTCCCAAGCTATCCTTTTTCAAATTGGCAAAAAGCGTGTTTGAAATTTTAGGTGAAGAGTATTCGCAAAATGCTGCAAATCTCGCATTAGCGGAAAAAATGCTCGAGATTGAAGAGAGGAAGTTTGTTGAGACACTCGATATGGGCCTTAAATTTCTTAAGGAAGCGATTACGCGCGAGAAGCTTGATCCAAAATTGAATGCAACCCTAAAAGGCGACGATGCCTTCATGCTCTATGATAGCTTTGGGTTTCCTTTAGACCTGACTCAAGCCATCCTTCGCGACAAGGGCCTCAGTGTAGACCTGGATCGCTTTGACCATTTGATGAAATTGCGTCGCGAAGACTCGAAAAAATCTTGGAAAACCACCAGCAGTGTAGATAAATCTATCTTTTTTCAGGCCCAGGAAAAATTTGGAAAAACGGAATTTCTTGGTTACAGCCACACAACATGCCAGGCGAAGTTGCTTACTAAAATCGAGTTAGGTGAGTTTACCGCGCTGATTTTTGATCAAACCACTTTTTACGCTGAAGGCGGTGGTCAGGTTGGCGATACGGGAACGATACAGGAAGAAGGCCATGTCATTGCAAATGTCTTTGATAGCAATCGGCCGGTTGAAGGACTTTTTGCTCATTACTCGAAGGACGCAGATGCCCTTCAAGAGGGTAAATCATATACTCTTCATGTTGATACAACGAAGCGAATGCTGACGGCACGAAATCATTCAGCGACACATCTCTTACAGGCGGCCCTTACTCAGGTCCTTGGTGGACACATTAAGCAAGCAGGCTCCATGGTTTCACCTGAACGGCTTCGCTTTGATTTCACGCACCCTAATGCTTTATCGAAAGAAGAACTGCGCAAAGTCGAAAAAATTGTTAATGAAAAAATCACCCAATATCTGCCCGTTACTGCAAGTGTGGTTGAAAAGGAACAGGCAATCAAACGCGGGGCCGTGGCATTATTCGGTGAAAAATACGGAAACCAAGTCCGCGTCTTGGAAATTGGTAATGTTTCCACCGAGCTTTGCGGAGGCACCCATGTTTCCAATACCTCAGAAATTGGTCTTTTTACCATCATTTCTGAAGGTTCGCTCAGTGCTGGAGTTAGAAGAATTGAAGGAGTCACATCGGAAAAGGCCATTGAGCGTCTCTATCGTCGATCAGATTACTTTGCTCAAATCGAGGCCCAACTTCTCGACGTCGATGAGAAAGTCGTATCAAAAGTTGCCCAACTCTTGACCGACAATAAGGAATTGCGAAAAGAAAATCAGCGTCTTGATGACATCTTAACCGCCTTAAAAGGTAAGTCCCTCTACGAAAAAGTAGAAAAAATCGGTCAACATGACCTGCTTGTTACGGAGGTGCCTTCTGAGATTGATCTGCGAAAATTTTCTGATGATTTCGTCTCAAATTACCCCGACGGGATTGCCGTTTTGGCAAGCCAACATGAAGGCAACGCAAACATCCTCATTCGCTCATCAAAGACCATTTCCGGCCTGCATTGTGGGAATGTGCTTAAACAACACATATCCCATCTTAGTGGAAAAGGAGGCGGACGTCCCGACATGGCACAAGGATCAGGACAGTCTGCAAATATAAGCGCTTTTTTTGCTAAAGTTGCCGCTGAAGTAAAAACTGTTATTAAGAAATAAGGGAGACACCCGTGTTGAAGTATTTAATTCATTTCGCAATTCTTGGAGCATTCTGCATTGCGACCTTCTCTGGATGCAGGCGCAATGATCAGGCGACTTCAGATGGGAATATATTGCAAGTACCTCTCTCGTCGGAGATTTCCACCCTTGATCCTGCCAGATCATACGATACGATTTCAGGCTCCGTTGTTTATCAAGCCTACGAGCAACTTTATGAATATCACTATCTAAAAAGACCGTATGTTCTTATACCATTGCTGGCCGAGAGTATGCCTGAAGTAGATAAAAGTGGTCTGCGCTACTCCATCAAAATCAAGAAAAATATCCAGTACCACGATGACCCCTCTTTTAAGGGCGTCCCACGTTTTGTCAAAGCTCAAGATTTTATCACTCAAATAAAGCGACTCGCCTTTATTCCTACCCACAGTAATGGCTGGTGGCTTTTCGAGAATAAAATTAAAGGGCTCGACACTTTCGTAAAAGAAGCGGGGAATGATTTGAGTAAATTTACAAGTCTCCCGATTCAGGGTCTGCAAACACCCGATGATCACACTCTCATTATTGAGTTGCGCGAGCCATTTCCTCAACTCATGTATGTTCTGGCCATGAGCTTTGTGTCTCCAATCCCAATGGAATCTGTCACTTTCTATAATAATTTACTAGATGATGTCATGATTGGCACAGGCCCCTTTCGGATGGAAAAATGGAATAAACTTGGCAATCTAAAGATGACACGTTTTGCCGCCTATCATGGAAGCTCATATCCGAGCCAGGGCGATCGTTATTCCAATGAAAACAAGCTGCTCCAGGATGCCGGCAAGAAACTACCTTTCCTGGATGGCATAAACTTTCATATTATGAAAGAATCACAAACGCGCTGGCTAAACTTTCGAGCGAAGAAGATCGACTTCCTTGTCATTCCGAAAGACAACTACGACAGTGCCATTGATCCAAGCGGGCAACTCAATCGCGATTTGGTGAATGAGAAAATTGATCTGGAAATTGCGCCCACTAAAACTTACTGGTGGCTTTCTTTCAATTGCAATGATCCCGTTCTCGGAAAAAATTTAAATCTCAGAAAGGCCATTGCTCATGCGGTTGATATTGATCGCTATATTAAAGTTTTCACCAATAATATTGGTCAAAAAGCCAACTCAATTTATCCGCCAGGTATTCCAGGTTACAACCCATCTTCGCAACTGCCCTATGAATATAATATAGAGAAAGCAAAGCATTTTTTAAAGCTGGCCGGATATCCTGAGGGCAAAGGTTTACCTCCCATTACCTATGATGTTCGCGACAATTCCGCTACCAACCGTCAGCAAGCAGAGTTTATCCAGGGCGAGCTGGAAAAAATTGGAATGAAAGTTGATGTCATGCTCAACACTTTCCCAGGGTTTTTGAATAAGGCCAGAACGGGAAAATTACAATTTTGGCAAGATGGATGGGCCATGGATTATCCAGACGCCGAAAATTCACTCCAGCTGCTCATTTCAAAGAACCATCCCCCCGGTCCTAATAGCACATATTACAGCAACAAAGAATTTGATGATCTTTTCGAGCGAGTGAAAAGCATGAGCGATGGTCCTGACAAATATGCGCTCATGGTGCGGATGGAAAATATTATCCATCGCGACCTTCCATGGATCATGCAATATTACGCTCGCAACTACATTCTCTATCATCATCGCTTAAAAAATTATCGTTACTCGGACCTGGTAAGTAACTATATGAAATATTTGCGCCTTTCCGACCAATAAGCTCTGCCTTTTGACGGAAACAAGAAAGATTTGCCTGAAATTTTCATGCTCAGTCGGCTGAATTAATCAACTGTTGACTTGGTTCCGATAGGCATTCAAACCCTTTGTGAGAGGCCTGCATGAAATTAACACTCTTACTGGTTGGTCTGCTATTGCCGTCTATTCTGTTTTCTAAGGATTATATAATCTTTAGCATTGCTCAGGATATTACAATAGATGACAACCATACTCCCGGAAAGAAAAACTACTACGTCAATATCGGCGGTCAACAAGGTGTGCGCGCCGGTACTGTTTTGAATGTTTACCGAATTATTTCACGTCTTGATCCTTACGAAGGGAAATCGCGCTTTAATTTCAATGTTAAAATCGGACAGTTGAAAGTTCTTCACGTGGAAGACACCGCAGCGATCACCCAGAAAGAAGATTTTTTTAAAGGTAATGAGTACCCAATTTATGAAATTGACGATTTTATGATTGGTGACAACGTGAAAGTTGACATCGGAAAAAATTAAAATGGGCCGCTTACACTGAGAGACCTCGCATAGACACATTGCAAGCGATATGCTGCAGGAATTGCAGTAATTAAATAGAAACATCCAGCTTTTAGGTTATTATCATTATTTTCCTCTTTATAAATCCTTAGCTCTTCAACCCACATTTCTAATAGCCAGTTTTTGACAGCAAACCTAAGATATTGTTTTGAAATATCTACTTCAATTCCGATAAATTTTCCAATAACGTATAACTCCATGTAGAATGAACATGCAAAGAAGAGCATTTTATTCTGGAGTTAAGTCTTCGACATCTTTGACGAATTGTTTTATCTGTATGAATAAATTTAACAATCTTTTTGAACTTTTCAATTCGTGTGTCGCAAATACGGAAAGTCGTAACTTGGTCGGAAGCATAGAGCAGGGTAATGTGAGCTTGCTCTCTTCATCACATTATAAGTCAAAAGTTGAGTCGATCTCTCTCGCCTTGATTAATATTGGCATTAAGAAAAATACCAAATTTGGAATTTACCTACCTAATAGTATCCAATGGCACCTAATCGATCTTGGCATTATGATGACGGGGGCCATTTGCGTCCCCTTTTACAGAGACCTTTCAATTTCAGAATTTTGCCAGCAGCTCACCTACACTGACTGCGAGGGTGTTTTTGTAGAAAATCTTGATCTCTTCGCTGAGCATTATGATTTGTTTCAACAAAGCAAACTGAAATTTATCGTGACCCTGGACGAAGGGAATATAAAAAATATACCTCTTCAGATTCAACATATTAAATATAATGATCTCGTTTTGCTTGGCCAAGCTCTTGTGAAAACAGACTTGCAGACCCTCAAGAATCGCGGCAATCAAATTGCACCCGAAGATATTGCGACAATTGTCGCAACTTCTGGCGCGCGCGACGATGTGAAGTTTGCAATGCTCTCACATCGTGCCATTATTAACGTGCTTACAAATCTTGAAAATACCTTTATGACGAGTTTCGGTTCGAATGATCGAACCTTGGTTATCTTGCCCCTCTCGCACATTACCGGACGTGTTAATTCTCTTATGCATCTCGTGTTCTATAACCAAACCGTTTTTTGCTCAAACTTATACAATCTACCGGCACAATTCAAAGCCGCCTCACCTACATTAATTATAGGCTTTCCGAAAATTATAAAAATGCTTTATTACACGCTCCGAAAGGTCTTTTTTAAGAATAAAAGCATCTTCACTAAAAACATTCTCACCTGGTCTAATTTTTCTTCAGACAAATATTTTTCTAAAATTGATAATGAGCTCGCTCCTACCTCGCTTGAAATTATTCAACAAAATGTTGCCCAAAAGATTTTCTTTAAGAAAATTATTGAATTCCTTGGCGGTAACTTGAAAATTATAATTTCCGTTGGAGGAAATCTATCATCTGAGGTTTATAAGCTGCTTCGAAATTGTAATATCCTGGTCCTTGAGGGTTATTGCCTCACCGAAACGACTGGTTTGTGCATCATCAATCCCCCCTACAAACAAATTGCGGGCACCATCGGTTTGCCGATAAAAAATAATCTCGTCACACTCTCTCCCGAAGGTGAAATCGTAATTCAATCCAACTCATTTTATAGTGGCTACTATAAACATAATAATGATGATATTTTTGATGGCCCCAATCTTAAAACCGGGGATGTCGGCGAAGTCACTCCGCAAGGTTTTCTGAAATTCATAGATAGGAAGAAAAACTTTTTTTACACTGGTGAAAACCGAAAAATATTCCCCCACAAGCTCGAATCAGTGCTTGAGGAGGAGCGCTATATTTCTCATGCCTTGGTTACGCTCTACCAGCATCAAATCTTAGGTATCATTGGCGTGGACCCTGTCCGAATTGCTATGCTTTTTGATCGGCACCATGAAAAGTGTCCCGAAGACTTTAGTGGGATGGTTAACCATCCCATCACCCAGCAGGAGATTGTCCGCAATGTGGGGAATGCGAACCAAAAACTGGGAAAAAATGAAAAGATCACACTTTTTTTGATCTGTCCGTTTGAGCTAACATTGCAAAACAAACTCCTTACTTCAACATACCGCATTATTCGGCCACCAATCTTGGAAAGAATTGGTCCCTATTTGACCGATGTTAGAACAATTTCCCAATAATATCCTGCGCCATAATTTGACATTCCATAGAGACTCGACTAATTTCCAATGTTCAACATACAATTTCCAAGGGTTTATGATTTATGGCACGAATTACAGTTGAAGATTGCTTGGCCAGAGTTGAGAACAGATATGAGTTGGTCCACCTAGCAACAAAGAGGGTTAAGCAATTACGAGAAGGTGCCGAACCTCTTGTTAAAAGCAAAAATAAGGATATTGTTACCGCACTCCGTGAAATTGCTTCTGGAATCATTAAGCATCAGCAGAAGAAAGAATACGACTCAGAAGAATTTTAGTCCCCGGCCATTGTCTTCATTTTGAAGGCAATCTTTAAGACTTGATCAAAATGAGAGACAGGATGAAACTTTAGACCACGGCGATGGATCGCTGGGACTTCTTTTAAGTCCTTCAAATTCTGCTGTGGTAAAATAATTTCTCTAATCCCCGCTCTCTTGGCAGCTAGAACTTTTTCTTTAATTCCACCTACGGGTAACACCTTTCCAGTTAAACTGAGTTCGCCAGTCATCGCAAGATCGGCCTTCACTTTTCGTTTTGTGGCCAAGCCAAATAGCGCGGTCGCCATTGTAATGCCAGCACTCGGACCGTCTTTAGGAGTCGCCCCCGCTGGCAAGTGCAGGTGTATTTCATGCGTCGCTAAGAAATCTTGGGGATCTATTATCTCGGCCGGAGTTGCCTGACCTGGAACTGCAACAGGAGCTTTGCCGGAGGGAACAATTTCACTCTTTTTCTGCATTCCCTTAGAAGCTTTTTTAGCACCAACCTTATCCAAATCAACCTGGAGAAGCATTTTCACATAACTGTAGGCCAGGTTGGCAGATTCATGCATCACTTCACCAAGCTGCCCAGTTAATTTAAATCCACCTTTACCTTTCAGCGGCAAGGTTTCAATAAAAAGAATCTCCCCACCGAAGGCAGTCCATGCCAAACCGGTAACCACTCCGGGATGAAGAATTTTTTCGGCCTTCTCAACCTGATATCGGGCCACACCAAGATATTTTTCCAGGTCTTTTATCGCGGGTTCAAAAATCTTTCGTTTACCAGTGGCCACCTTCTCAAGCGCGGCACGCCGACAAAGTTTTGCAATGGTTTGCTCCATCACACGAACACCCGGCTCCCTTGCATAATCGGCAACAAGTTTTTTCATCACATCCGTTGTGAGATGAAATTCATTTTTATTTAAACCGTGTTTCTCCAATTGCTTCGGGATTACCCACTTTGTCGCAATATTCAGCTTTTCCTCTATTGTATAGCCGCTCAATTCAATGACCTCCATTCGATCTAAAAGTGGTTCTGGAATGTCATTAATATTATTTGCCGTTGCGATAAATAGAACTTTGGAAAGATTGAATGTCACATCAAGATAGTTGTCTAAAAAAGCCGAATTCTGTTCTGGATCGAGAACTTCAAGCAGTGCTGAGGCCGGATCGCCTTGAAAAGATTTTCCCATTTTATCTATTTCGTCGAGCATAATTACCGGATTATTAACTTCAACTCTCTTGATTGCCTGGATAATTTTTCCTGGCATTGCGCCAACATAGGTTCGACGATGACCTTTAATTTCGGCCTCATCACGCATGCCACCCAAGCTGAAACGATAAAACTTTCGGCCAAGAGATCGGGCAATACTTTTCCCTAGAGAAGTTTTCCCAACGCCTGGAGGTCCTGCTAGGCATAAAATAGTACCATCGTATTCCGGCCGCAATTTTCTTACCGCCAAAAATTCCAAAATTCTTTCTTTGGCTTTTTCCAATCCGTAATGATCTTTGGCCAAAATTTTTCGTGCCAGCTTTATATTAATGACTAAATCAGTTGATTTATTCCAAGGCAGATCGATCATCCAATTCAAATAGGTTCTTGCAACGTTATACTCAGGGCTACTATCTGGTATGACCTCGAGTCGCTCCAGCTCCTCTTGTGCTGCTTTCAATGCATCGGGTGGCATGCCAACTTTTTCGATGATCTCTCTCATTCGTTTTATATCGCGAGATTTATCATCCTCATCCATCCCAAGCTCTGCGCGAATAACTTTCAACTGCTCTCTTAGGAAATACTCACGCTGATACTTGTTAACCTTATCATTAACTTCATCAGAGATTTTTTTCTGTATGTCGGCGACATCTTTTTCGCGCTTTAAATAGACAAGCAATTTGGCAAAACGCTTTTTCACCACCAATGTTTCCAGAAAATCTTGCGCCTCAGGAATATCTAAACTCAAAGCAAATGCGACTAAATCGGCCAAGGCTCCCGGGGAAGGAGAATTTAGCATCGCCAGCTTCATCTCCTCATTGAAATAGGGATTAATTTCGCTGAGTTTTTTAACCTGGTTGATCACTGATCGTGTATAGGCATCCAATTCCTCGTCAGTTTCCAAAATATCATCAAAGACTTCAACTTTCGATTTGAGTAACGTTTTATCACTCACGATCTCTGAGGCCCTGTACCTTTTCATGCCATGAACTAAAATATTGACCGAGCCATCAGGCAGTTTTAGCTTCTTAACAACTTTGCACAGCACTCCAACCTTATAAATATCGCCAGGACCGACCTCAAGATCATCTTCATTTTGCTCTTTAAGATCTTCACGGTACTTGACAAGATTTAGAGCGACATGACCGACCTTCAACAGTTGCTCGTCCAACTCTGGCGAGAATTTTTCCTCGCCCAGGATAATTGGTGCGATCATACCAGGAAAGATTGGGCTGTTTATTATTGGAATTATAACAACTCGATCTGGAAAACCTTTAATATCAACTTCACTTGGTTTAATTTGGACTTGAAAATCATTTTCACTATTTGCCATAAAATATTGCGCCTTTTTCTTATATTTTTATTAAATCAACCACTAATCTTGCGGGGTTTTCAAGGGTGAAAAGTTCGACTTTTACCTTAAATTTGAAATTAATTTCTAGCGTAAGCGACTCCCCTTGTATCGGAAAAAAATTGATCGCATCAACCATCACACTGTTCCCGAACGCCCCAACACTCACGGGCATCATCACTTTAAAAAAATCGAGATGTAGTTGATTCTTTTCTTCTAATAATCCACCATAAATCTTGGGCACTTTAGCGCTCTCAAAATCAATAACTAATCTTTCATAGCCCTCTTTTGAGTAAAAAGAGTGCCGAACCGCCTTCAGTTTTGATTCTTGGGTTTTATTACCGTTATGAAAAATGCCACGACTAAAGTAAATTGTCTTTTTTCTATCAGGGATTTTATGAATCTCAGTGCTTAAATTAAGCGCAAAAATTGACGCAGACATGGTCAGCAACAAGAACGACACTATAACTTTCATCATTATCCTCGCATTATGAGGCTTTATTGTAACATAGCGCTTTGCGAGATAGACACTAGAAAATAATTATGCGGGCCGATCTTAGGCCATTTAGAAATAAAAAGCTTAACAAAAATGTGGCGAAGAACGCTAGTCCTGAACCGGCACCACTGTTCGGATCGGAAGGGCCTATCGTGCCACATGCAGCAATCAATGACGCCTGGTTATCCTCTGATTTTTTGACTTTGGACGCCGATACTGCGGCACTTGAGTTGGCCGGCGAGACAGTGAACGTATTTGGCCCCTGTGGACATCTCCTATTGTCATAAACCTTGGTATTTGAAATTGACCTAATCGGCCTAAAACTTCCGCCAGAATACTCAGATAGGGTGGCAATCAAGATATAAACTCCATGATCATCAATAAATTGTGCAGAAGCCGGAAAAATATCTTCCAATGTGTAAGGGATCGTTGGATTTGAAATCAAATAATCACTCATCGAATCAGGAGTAACGGTCAATGTAATTTTATTATTACTTGAGGTCCCTGAATCAAGAAGGATTCTGCCAGAGGCATCAAAGTTGATTGAACTGTCCGCCCCCCTTCCCATCCCATTAACCAAAGTTGGGAAAGACACGGTACTTGTTCCAGTGCGCGTGAGGGAAAAATCCAGCTTCAGAGGAGAATAAATCGAGTGGTAAACCGCTTTTACATCTAAATAGATTTGCCCCGATGGCAATGAGTAATTACTCAGATCAAACATTATTTTATCGGCAACATTATTCGTTACGTCAAATAAAGAAAAATAACCCGTCATGGCCATTCCCACGGTGCCATCTGCCTTAATCAATGTAGGGGCAAAACTCTCACTGGTATTCTTGTTTTGAAGATAGCTCTGAGGAACTTCTAACCCGCAACCGATGCTAACCATCCCTACATCAAGATGGTTGGTGTCATTTAATGAGACAATCTGGGCCATTCCTTTCTCTTCAGCAAAGCAGGTTGAGTAAAGATTACCTCGATACTTGGTTCTTCCCTCACAAAAGTCAGATCTCACCGTCCTGTAATAGTAGGGCAAGGATTCTGGTTTATAGGACGGTCGGACATACAAAAAATAATTATCGCTCGTGTCCAAACCATCTATCACAAATGTTCCATCTGATTCTGAGATAGCGTCACCCACGACTTTGCCAAGTTTCATGGAGATCGCCTGTACGTTTGCCCCAAAAATCCCACTCAAATTGCGCCCGCCAACAACAGTACCTCGAATTCCGGGATATGAATTTGGAGAATAAATGGTGCGAACACTACTTATGTCTTCTTCACTCATCTGGTATTGACCGTAGTTCAATTTATAAAACATGGTTGAATGAAGAAACTGAGAATGACCTAAACCGACGAAATGACCAAATTCATGAACGAGAGTGTTCCCAAGATAGTAGAGCGCGTTGGATGCCAAACTTGGCGTTGTTGTCGCATCGTTTATTACGATATCTGCTTCCAAAATTTCTCCCGTTCCCTCTCTATAGGACACCTGGGTGACCGCGACGACTGAAGAGTCCGAAAAAAACATAGAATTATTGGAAAAATATATATCATTTCTACCCGCTGCAGGGGCAGCCGTTGTTTCATAAGTTTGGAGACTCATGGGGAGATACTGTCCCCAGGTAGCACTGGCATTTAGGACTTCACTTTTAACCGCATTGGTTGAAATACCATAAGAATTTTGAGTGTTAAGGTAAATACTCACGCTCGAGATATTTGTTCGCCATGATAAATTTAGACCATATATATCTTTCGAAGGAACAAATGCCTGTGCGTTTTCAAAAAACATTCCTATCAATATGGAACAAATTAGAACTTTAATTAGTTTCTTCTCCTTGTTAAGCGAGTCGAAATAATTCCTAAGATTCCCAAGAAGAGCATTAAGATCCAGCCTTGACCAAGCCCATCTCCCTCAGCTTCTGCGGACGCTATTTCTCTCCCGGTGGCCGATGCCGGGTCACGCCTCGACTGCTCCGAGGCTACGATCGCGGGTGGTGTTGAGTAGTTTAATTTAATCTGCTGGAGAGATTGGCCAAAGCGTCGACTTAGCTGCGTTTCCAACTGCTCAAACGAAATATTACCCAGCTCCGAGTGTGTTGGAAAAATGTCAGATCGAATTAATGTATTTCCGGCTTCCTTCACAATGCTGTATTTTCCAAGCCCAAGATTATAAATATGCAGACCATAAGGTCCTTTCGCCAAAAATATGATTGCCTCCTCATCCATCCTGAATGTCGGTACACCTTGAACAAAATAGACGATGCCATCAAGGGTTCCACCCGGCATGAGCACCATGAAATTATTTGGATTTAAAATCTCTTTCGGTAATAAACCCACCTGAGATTTGAGTTTGAAGGACAATTGAGTTACGACATCTCCGCTCGGCGATCTTTTACTTACTGAGCCAAGATATTGACCACGGATAACAGCACTTACACTCTCGAGTTGTTGCTCTAGGGGAGTTGGCAAAAAGGTTGTTGCATTTGAAAGGGAAATATAGAGAAATACATTTGGCAAAATACAACAACGAAGAATATCTCGGAAGGTTTTCATCACTATTCCCCCTAGTAAACTATACGATATTGATCGGGTATAATTTCCGATTTCTTAAGTAGAGTTTCGGGGGCGCTATCTCACGCAACCATCTGATTTCAGGGCGTATCTCAAGGAACTTTCCCGTGCAGCCTGTAAATATAAATTATTTTGCGCAATATGGGGCCAAAATATGCCCCACTTTGATGGCAGTCGTGAAATATTTGACTGTAAAAATACGAATGCCCCAAATTGGGGCATTCGTTATGATCAAAAATTTTAGGTTCGAAAAATTATCTTTTAGAGAATTGATAACGGGCCCTTGCTCCTCGCATACCGGCTTTTTGTCTTTCCACCTTTCGTGAATCGCGAGTCAGGAATCCTGCTTTTTTTAATTCTCCACGAAACGTTGGGTTTATCTTCAGCAATGCCCTGGCAATGCCCAGACGAATAGCGCCAGACTGACCAGTTGTCCCACCGCCCCTTACATTAATAACCCAATCATAGCGATCTTTCAGCTTTAGAAGTTCCAAAGGCTGATTCACCACGTAAAGATCAGTTTCTTTACCAAAATAAGATCGTAAATCTCTTTTATTAATGACTACCTTGCCTGTTCCGGCTGAACCATACACGCGAGCTACTGATGACTTCCTTCTTCCCACTGTGTATGTGTCGTACACTTTACCTTTCGTTGCCATACTTTTTCCCTATTAAAGATTAAAATTAAGTTCAGCTGGTTTTTGTGCTTCTAAATTATGAGTAGGCCCAGAAAACAATTTCAGCTTGGTTAATTGTTTTCTTCCTAATGATGTCTTTGGCAACATACCGAATATTGCATTGTAAAGAATCAACTCAGGATGCTTTTCCAATTGTTCAAGAGCCGTTCTTTTCTTAATACCGCCAATATGATTGGTGTGCCAGTAATAGTTCTTCTTCTCCCATTTTTTACCGGTAAATTTAACCTTCTCGGCATTGATTACAATGACATAATCACCAGAGTCAGTATTGGGAGTGTACTTTGGATTGGTCTTGCCTTTTAAAACCTTGGCAACCTCTGAAGCGAAGCGACCAACAACCTGATCTGTAGCATCAACTACAAACCACTTTTTGTCGGCATCAGCCGGTTTTAAAATGAACGATCTTTGTTGCTTACGCATAAAAAAATTCCTCAAAACAGTCGTAAATTTAACACAAAACCAAACTAAATGTTGGTAGAGGTGAGAGAAATGCTATTTCTTATATAGGGGCCCCTATCATGAAGTCAAGAATATATTCAGTGCTTTGCCCCTATTTCACGAGGTAGACCTCACTAGAAGAAGCCGATTGAGATATGAAAACGGCCGAAGGATTCCTTATTGTTGTTCGCATCTTGGCCCCTTTTGAGCTTTACGCCGTAGTTGAAATCCAGGGTACCAACAGGTGTTACTAATTTCAGGCTTGTACCTGCACCAAATCTCAATTCCTCAGGTTCCAGCTCTTGGACATATACGCGCCCAGCGTCAAGAAAGACTCCCAAAATCAAACTATCGTCCAAATACACACGCGGCTCCAATTTTAGATTAATAAAATAGGCTCGATCTTGAATGATCATTTCATTGATATCTTGGCCTCTCTGCAAACGATTTATTTCTGCATCTGAGAAGCCGCGAACAGTATCAAAACCATCGAGTCTGAACACCTTGATACTCGGGATGTAACCCTTGGTCTGTGGCACACCATTTGCGTTTAGAATGACATTTCCAGTAGCATCGCGGCGCACCTCTTTAGCTAAATTTTCTTCCATTCCCATGACCAGAGAGGTCGCAAAAGTTATAGTATCGTTAATTGGCAGATAAATTTTATTTCGCCAAATAACCTTGTAATAATTAATTTCAATATCTTCTCTGCTCAATGAATTGAGTTCTGGATTGGCAACCTCATAAGTGAGAGAGGTTAGAAAACCACGATGCGGCAAAACAGGATTATCTCTGAAATCAAAGGTGATGGAGGGGCTTAGACTTCCAATGCGAAAATATCCAGAGTCAATTTCCTTGCTCGCATCGTACTGATTAATGACTTCGAGTTGGTACATCGCTCCGATGCTGAGAAAGTTAAAAATCTCGCGAGATAATTGAACTGAGTTTTGAAATATTTCAGCATCAAAGCCATAAAAACGCCTTCGAGACGCGGTAGAAGAAGCATCAAATTTAAATTTAGAATTAAAGAGATAAGGATGAGCATAATCAACACTTGTCGCCCATTCGATAAAGTTTTTATTTTCACCGCGACGACGTGGATCCAATCCGCTTAAATCAAAACGTTTATTCGCTTGAGCGCTAATTCCCAAAGATTTATTGCTTCCAAAAAGATTATCAAAATTTACCGTCGCTGATGTTTTCAAGCCAAGATCCGTTCGAAAACCCGGTGCTATCTTTATTTGAATCGAATCTTTTTCCTGCACGTTTATAACAAGCGTTGCTGAAGCTGAGTCGTTACTCAAATCAGTGGTGATAATCGGTGTGATTTTAACAGAACTAAATAAACCTAGGGCCAGAAGTTTATCGGTCAAATCTTTAAGGAGAGAGGGCGTGATAAGCTGTTTTGGGGTTAGCTCAATTTCTCTGGCAATCACTTCCGATTTGGTTTTACTATTGCCAGTGATTTTGTAGTCCTCAAAAAATACCTTCTTGCCAGATTCAAGGTCGAATTTAAAATCAACAGAGGAATTATTGGTATCTATCAGCAAAACATCTGGATCATTTTGATTTTTAAGATATGCAAAAATATATCCATTGACGCTCAGGGAGGAGGTTACACGTTTTATATCTGCATCAATCTCCAGAAAATTTGCAACTCCACCAACTGTATTACTCAATCTGGCCAAAATCTCCTGCTGATTCTTCGCATCGAGACCTCTAATTGTAATTCCCCTAACATAGTATTGCTTTCCCTCATGAATTTTATAAGTGATTACTGCACCAGAAGACTGAATAAACTCTACAAATGGCCCATGTATGTCGATATCAAAAAAACCATTTTTTAAATATTCATTCTTAATCACCTGTACAAATTTTTGAAGTGCAGTCTCATCAACATAATTGCGATTCACTAAAGTTGAATTTAACTTATCAGTCCATGATAAAACCGTTGCTCGATCGAAAAAATTCGCACCAGTAAAATCGTATGTGTTAACAGGTACCTTGCGACCTTCTGAGATATGAAAATAATACACAAGCATTTTTTGACCAAGTCGATCTTTACCATTTTGGGTGCGAATCGTCACAGTAGTGCCATAGAGGCCACGCTCCTGGTACCTTGATAAAAGATCATTGCGTATTTGCTCGGCATCAAACTGACCGCTCTTATTTCTAATAAAGTTATGAATAAAAGAAAGAATTTCACTGCGAGAAAATATCTTATTACCACTCGGCGCGATATTGTAACGCTCACCAAGTGATAAATTTAATTTGATGGCAAGATATTTCTTTTCCAACACCTCGGCAGTATATTTGATTTCAGAGAAGTAGTACCCCTCATAAAATAAATCACGGGAGAAATTATCAAGCGCAATCTCAAAATCAACCTTGCTCCACTGCTTTCTCACAAAACGATGGAAGCTTTCCTTTAGAAAAGAAAGGTAGTTGGCAGGAGCAATATACTCAATCGCCTTAACCTGCAGCATATTTCGAACATCAACGACGATCTTTAAAATACCATCTTCGGATAAAGTTTCTGTGCCGACCTCAACCTCATCCGCAATCAAACCCCTCGACTCTAGATCATCCAGCATATTGCGGCCCAATTCATCTAAATTTAAATCTTCAAAGTATTCCACATGAGAAAAACCTTGGGGCGTAAACTCAACAGGCTTAGAGTTGTACATGATTTTAAAATCAATGCTTTTTAGTTTGATTTTCGTATTAACAATTATCCTGATGCGATAGCTGTCGCCATCCCTGATTATTTGGAATTTTGCATTTTTAATATAGGGGTCTTGTAGTGAGACCCCTATAAAATTGTATAGTCCGTTTTCTGTAAACATCTTGCCAGGGCTTAGCTTGAAATTTTCATGAAACTGTTTACAAAGCTCATGGTCACCATCGCAATCAATTTTGACACTTGAAATCTTTATTATGCTATCCAGCGCCGCGCTTGCATCAACAAGCAGCATGAAGGAAAATAAAAGCAAGGCAAGAAAATACCTCATTTGAACGTTTTCTTCCAAATTAAATCCACCCCGGCTGAATCAGGAGAGGTTCGATTATTCGTCGAATCGGTTGAATACATTTCATAAACACCCTGTACAGAAACATTCGGCTTTAAATTGTAATTGATATTCATTTCCTGTTTTTGCTGAAGGGAGCCTCCAAAAGTTGAGCTAAAGGAAAGATCAAATTCCTTAACCTTCTTTTGTATTTTTATTTTAGTAGCACTCTTCATTTTACTTGAACCGGGGTCTGCTGTGCTTGTACGCCCCTGCATAGGATTAACGTCGTCCTGACCTAGTTCAGGTAAAACAGATAATTTAACGCCGACAGACTTGTTTAAATTCTCACTTACACCAAACTGATCCATCAAAATACTTCCTAAACTCAATGATGTCACAGCTTCCAAATCGCTTGACTGGAGGTTTTTAGAGACCTGGCTGGTCACACCAATCGTTAAAAGCGAGAGTATATCCTCCTGGGCCAGTACCGGCTCCGAGTGGAAATTGACGTTCAAATTGTCTAAAAATCCACTGCCATCAAAAATAATATTGTAGCTAGAAATGCGTGTCCCCGCACGAATATTTATAAGCGGATTTTTAATTCCATTTACCTTGTCGAATTCAATGGTTCCCTTGCTGATGACAAACTCATGGCCTTTAAAAAAAATCTTGCTCTGGCCTGGAACAATATCGATTTTTGATTGCATGTTGACGGCATGCTCAGTACCCCAGAGATTTGAGTTTCCAAGAACATAGAATTCCATTAATTGGTTTCGTAGCACGAGCGGAGAAAGAAAACTCAAGTTTACATTATAATCAATAAGTGCTTGCTGCCCTATTCTGTCAGTCGCCGCAGCTTTATAGCCGCCGCCTCCACGCGTAAGAGTCTCACGGATGAAATTCAAATCATCTTTTACCTCTCCTCTTACCAAATAGACATTGGCCTTAATCTTATACGGCGGCTTTATGCCTTGAATCGTTGAATTTCCGGAAAACACTAAAGATGATTGCTTAAAAAGGGGTATCAGTGTTTTATTAAAATCAACATACAATTCCACTTCAGGATATGGGAATTGAACTTTAATTTTACCGTTGCCGCGCAGGCGCCCCTTGCCCAATGAACCCTCGAATTTTTCAATTAATATCTCGCTACCGGATACATTTATGCTAAATTTTCCTTCATCAATTGCAATCGGTGTAAATGCCGTGCGAACCCCGATATCGACACCATCTAAGTCAAAAGAATATAAAAATTTACCATCGACAATTTTAGCAACGGATAGTCCTTTGACGCTTCCTTTTGAGGATGAAACATTGGGAGTGAGCATCTCGATAAAGTAAAAGGGCAGATTAAACGCCTGGGTCATTTTAAATCCCGTTTTGAGCGCACCGACAGCATGAGACTTGAAGTAATACTGATCTCCCTGAAGATTCATCTCCCAAACTTTAACTACCCCATCGGCTATTTTAATTATACCCTCTTCTGAAATTTTCAAATTCGTCTTGCCTTGCCGCAAAGCAAAGCTTTTGAGCAATACTTCGGCATCCATGCTTGTCCAATCGCTAAGATTAAAAGAACCTTTCCCTTCGAGATCGACTTCACCGTCGATGTCTTTATTGTCAATGTTGTGCACGCTGAGTAGTCCTAAAAAATTCTTAATATCGTCTGTGGCAACCTTGAAGGCATAGTGCGAATTTTTAGGTGAATTAGGTCGCAAATTTAGGTAACTATCCATTGAGAATAAGGCTCCGCCGAAAGTGGCATTAATATAAACATCCGGACCGTTGTTATAAATTTTAATGAGAGAGTCACTCAAATACTTGTCTTTGATTTTTGATTTACTTATTTTTATTATATTTTTTGTCGATAAGTCTTCAATTGTTCCACTGCCAAAAAGGTCTGCGCTGAGCTCACCTTGTAGTCCCAATTTTGCGAAACGATAATAATAGAAATCATCCAACATGACTCCCTCAACGGTAGCATCGTACTCCACGTAATGAGTATTGGAGTCAAATAAAAAAGACATGCCAATAATGCCGTTGCCTTTTTTCAGCTTGGCCTTGTTGATTTGCAATGCATTGTTTGAGTAAATAAAGCTTGCTTCCCCTTTTTCAAACCACTCTTCATAGATATATAAGCGAGGCAAGAGAATATTTCCGAAAACATTTATACCTGAATTACCAAATGCACCATCGATGCCAACCTGGCCCTTAAGATTTCCTTTAAAGACATCTCTCAGGGTTTTTGCAATGGGAAGGTCTGTAAAACACATCTCTACCACATCTTCAATTCTCCCTTCTTTGAGGCTAATTTTCAGATTCGGTCCGCCATTGTGAGTGAAGTCAAGGACTCCATTTCCATCGTACTGTGTTGCCTTGTATTTTCCCACCGCCTGATTAATTCTGAGGCGTGGTTCATCCAAATCGAGCTTTAGATTTAGGGAGAGCAAGCCAAGCTTCAATCCTACAACTCCAAAATCATCGGCTTGCCCAATAAAACTCATCACGACTCTTTCCAAGGGGCCTGCAATTTTGATATTAAGATTTGCCCTGCCGTTAATTTCGACGTCAGAGATTGGACCAAATTCATGCAACTCAAAGTTTGAGACGTTGGCATCGAAGTTGAGTGACTGTGCATTAATAATTCCGGCCCCCTTGATGGTGCCGGTTTCGAATCGCAAATCATAATTGAAATTTAGTAGCGGACCAGGATTTATCGTTAGCAAAAACCCGCCTAGCTTAACCTTTGGAATTGAAAGAATTTTACTCCCGCTTTTGCTCTTGAGTATGAAATCCTTCACGCGCCCACCCGGCTTAGCGCTAATATAGATTCCGTCACGATTGTCGACACCGACAACCGCATCCATGTCAAGATTAGCAAACATTAAGTTTAAGCTTGGTTGAATTAGTGGAAGGATTGAATTGATATTAAAGTTGTGGGCCCTGATTTCCCCCTCGAAAGGAATTATCTTGCTTTTTTCTAGATTAAAAACTTTAACTTCATTTTCGAAATTAAGCTCTCCGCTTTGATCATGTATATTTATTTTTTTAACACTAACATTCTGATCCGCGACGGCAAAGCCAAGAGCTATTCGATCAAAAATCTTGGAACGAATTTTAACCTCCGTCAGCTCCATCTCACCATTTGTTATGTTTTTCTTTTTCTTTGACCAGTCAAACAGAAATGAAGTCTTCAAATTCCCCTGTAGATCGCCTAACTCTTTTATTTGTGGAATCTGTTCCGCAAGAAATGACAATGCGCCAGAAAAATCAATGTGCCCGGAAATGGACGCATCCGGAATTCCAATCGCTCCACTGTAAGAAAAATAATTAAAATCATTTTCAACTTTAAGAGAAGAAACCTCCAGCTTATCTGAAGTTAAAGAGATCGCCCCCCTGGCTCCATCTAGATGGCTCCTATTAAAATTCATATCGACAGCTTCAAAAAGCAAACCAATCTTCGCTTCTTCTACCGTAAGCATGGCAGTGTGAATCATCGCCGATAGGTCGTCGGCCAACACAATTATCTTGGAGATTTCGATTTTGCCCAACTTTGATTGGTTCCACAGTTTAAGGATTTGCTTATGCAGTTTTTTAAACTCCACAATATCTTCCCAATCCCAATCCGACTTGGACTGATGACTCTTTTTAATCTTCAACATTCCCCCGTCTAACTTGAGTGCATGGAGATTAAAATCATTTTTAATTAGATTGCTAATACTAAATACGGCACCGGCATGATCGAGTGTTAGCTTGAAAACATCTTTCTTCTCAGCTTCAACTTTTTCGAAGTAAGTCGCGGGCGGAAAAAACTGAAGATCGACTCGCTCCACTGAAATTTGCACACCGAAGGGTCTGGCGAGTTTTTTTAGGGCAGGATTTAATAGATAATTTGTAAATGTCTGTGTTTCGATGAACTGAAATAATGCAAAAATAACAACAAAGATCCCGCCAAAAAAAGTGATTAAAATTTTGTTAACTTTAATCACTCCTGCACCTCATTCGCTGCACTCATAAGCTTGTCAATCAGCTTATCTACGCCTATTGAATGCTTAATTTCGCCTTTTTTCCGAAAGCTGGCAGCCATCAATCTTAAAAAAGCAATTTTATCAGCACCAGACAGGGGCAGTGAAGCAACGGCACCATTGCATAGGGAAATAACTCTGTCGTAATTTTCTTTCTTGAAATTGATTATCACTATTAGGTAGCTAATAGAGATTCTATCCTCGATGCCAGGTAGCTCTGGCATGAGTTCCTCGCATAACTGCAGTGCGGACTCAAGCATTTCAAGCATTATTAGCGCACTGACCAAGTCTCTATGTAACTGGCGTTTTACAGGCATCTCAATGTTCATAAACGCATTGGCCATCGCTTTTTCTATTTTTCGATTTTGAGCTTTTGTATCTAACGGAACATTTTTGAGTTCTTCATTTGCGATTTCATCTATTGAAAGAAGTCCTTGCCTTATCATATACACGTCTCGCCCCATGAGACTCAGATCCAAGGCATACTTTGTTTTTTTCTCATCTTTAAATATTTCACTAATCTCACCGGAGAATAAATCTTCTGCAAGATCAAAAAGCTCATCTTTCTCCAACGGAAAAGCATTATCCTCTTTTTCTTTATTAATTTTTTCTTCAATCTCTCGAATCGCAGACTCTATATTCAAGTTGTCAGGTGATCTCGTTTTTATAAAATCTACTACTTTTTGCGCCACTTTTTTCCTTTTAACCTTAATGAAATATCCTGCACACAAAAGAAGAATTTTATTTTTATCAGCGCTAATGGCCAAAAACTCATAAAGCTTATTAACCGCGTTCTTCCTGCTGGCAAGAGTCATTTTTTTGCTTAATTGCAGTTCCAATGCTCCAATTTCCAGACTTTCCGGCATAATTATTGCGCTATCCGGACATACTTCAATGACTTTTCTAAATATGATTCGTTTTTCATTATTATCGAGGGATTGCTTATACATTAGCTCCACGAGAGCTTTATCATGCCTCATGCAAGCGCAAATTAGCTTTATTCGATAATGCTCACACGCATCTATCAGATCATGAAATCTTTCAATTATCGCCTCAATCAAGCTCAGCCTTTTATAAGAAAATGCCTCATCAATTATTCTACAAAAATGTGCTCTTGCCGCTTCAATTTCTCCAAGTTCTAAACAGACTCCTATGTATTCTTGAGCGGACCAAAGATCATGCTCATTCAAACTTTGATAGTCTTGCAACATCATTTTTTTTTGCACCAAATTCAAAGAACTCATTTGATTTTGAAAAAAAATCTTTAAAAGCTTTTTTAAATTCGCAAGCTGACCGATTTTTAACTCTTTGGGTATTTTAAAATATGCTTCAACAACTTCAGAAATTTCTGCTTTGGAAAATTTTTTTTCCATTTTAAAAATTGCACAGATTGCCGCGAGTGCATTTTCAAATTCCAGCAATCCAATATGTAGATAGACCGACCGAAGCTCGTCCATTTCCAAATCCTGGAAAAGTATATTTACTTGAAATTATAGGGAATTTTTAGATAAAAAATTAGTTGAGTAATTATTTCCTATAAAATCGGAATGCTGGAGTATCTTCTTATGGAGATTGATATTTGTTCTGATGCCTTCGATTACTATTTCATTAAGAGCGCGCTTCATTCGACAAATACATTCATTTCTTGTCTGCGCGTGAGTGATTATCTTTGCGCACATGGAGTCGTAATATGGTGGGACAGAATAGCCAGAGTAAATAAAGTCATCAACGCGCACTCCAATACCTGCTGGCCTGTAATAGTAGATTATTCTACCCGGTGATGGGCGGCCGGAGTCCGGGTCTTCGGCATTAATCCTACATTCCATAGAATGCCCGCTAAAAATGACGTCGTCCTGATAAATCTCGAGCTTTTCCCCTTGAGCAACTTTGATTTGTTGAGCGATTAGATCAAGCCCAGTTCGCATCTCTGTCACTGGATGCTCAACTTGAATTCTTGTATTCATTTCCATGAAATAAAATTTCTTAGTATCCTGATCGTATAGAAATTCAACAGTTCCCACGGAATCATAGCTGACGAATTTTGCCAGGTTAACGGCTGATTCACAGATGGCACGTCGTATCTTCTCATCTATGACTGCGCAGGGTGATTCCTCTACTAATTTCTGAAATCTACGCTGAATAGTGCAATCTCTTTCGCCGAGATGGAGTGTGCTTCCGTATTTATCTGCCAAGATTTGAACTTCAACATGTCGTGGACGTTCGATGTATTTCTCTATAAACAGTGTATCATCCCCAAAGCTTGCTTTGGCCTCTGCTGCCAATCTTTCGAGTGAAGGGCGGAGCTCGTCAAAATTATCGATCCTTCTCATTCCCTTACCTCCGCCACCGGCGGAAGATTTAATTAAGATAGGAAAGCCCATTTCTTTGACGGCAGTAACAATTTCATCATAGGTTCGATTTTTAACAAGTATCGGCTTAAGAATTGGCAAACCCGCTTTGACAGCGAGCTCTTTGGAGCGAATTTTATCGCCCATTTGCTCAATGGCGCTAATCGACGGACCGATAAAATTAATATTCCACTCGCCACACAGGCGGGCGAACTGAAGATTCTCAGATAAAAAGCCGAATCCAGGGTGTACTGCGTCCGCGCCGGTAATTTCTGCTGCAGACAGGATGGCACTCATATTTAAATAGGAGTTAATAGACTTTTCAGAGCCGATACAAACCGACTCATCAGCCAATTTAACATGCAGCGAACTTTCATCGGCGGTCGAGTGAACACTCACAGTTGCAATGCCTAGCTCTCGGCATGTTCGAAGTATGCGAATTGCAATTTCACCTCTATTCGCTATAAGAATTTTTTTAAAGGGGGTTGTTTCTTCCATTTATTTTACTTTCACGCGGTATAAGACTTGTCCAAATTCCACATAGGTCTCATTTTCAATACAAATCTCCTCAATGGTTCCGGAAACCTCTGATTCAATTTCATTCATAATTTTCATGGCCTCTACAATACATAATACTTGTCCGGGGCGAATGGTATCACCTACTTTGACATAGGGGTCACTACCAGGTGACGGAGTGCGGTAAAAGGTCCCCACAAAAGGACATTTGATTTCAATAAGATCGGGCCTAAGCAACTTCGGCTCGGCTGTCTTTCCGTGAGTTGGAGCACTGTGTATCTGATCTCGTGACGCTGAGGATGAGATCGATTCAGAAATCACTTTTTGTTCAAAACTGACAGAGACGCGCATGCCATCATTTTCGTAAGTCAATTTCGTAACTTCGTTTTTTTTTGCAAGCTGAATAAATTCTTCGATTTTTTTTATATCCATACCAACGTCCAGTTATTTATTGGCCCTTTCAACATACTCACCAGTTCTTGTATCAATTTTCAAAATCTCACCTTCTTTTATGAAAAGTGGGACGTTCAATTGCAAACCCGTTTCCATTATTGCCTTTTTCATTCCCCCGGAAGCGGTATCTCCCTTCAACCCGGGATCGGTTTGAGTGACTTTGAGGTTCACAAAGTATGGCAAATCAATGGTGATAATTCTGCCATTCCAATACAGTACATTAAGTTTAATTCCTTCTTGAAGATAATCTTTGGAATCTCCAACTTGTTCTTTTGTAACAAAAATGCTTTCAAAATTACCTTGATCCATAAAATGAAAACCGTCGACGTCAGCATACATATATTCAACAAGCCGCTCCTCTAAATCTGGGCGTGTGCAACCCGTGGATACACCCGATTTAAAAGTGCGTTCGATGACCTGGGAAGTTTCCAAATTTTTTATCCTGCATCTTACAAAAGCAGAGCCTTTTCCAGGATTGGTAAATTCACTTTTCAAAATAATATATACTTTTCCTTCAAGCTCAATTTTGACGTTCTTTTTTAACTCAGTCGTGTCGTACATAGACTCCCCTTATTTGGTAAACTTCCTTTTATACACTTGTGAACTAATGGCCGTAAAATACCCCACTGGGCCCAAGCCTTCAATAACTGCATCACAGCCAAGTGCAGTCAATTTTTTATGTCTGAATTCCTCTCGTTTTAGCGTGTGGGAAAGGTGGACTTCGATTTTTGCAGTAGAGATGCTCTTGAGCGCATCGAGGATCGCGACGCTTGTATGGCTGTACGCCCCAGGATTAATGACTAGCAAATCGGTTTTGCCATTAGCCAAAGTTTGAATTTTATCAACAATCTCACTTTCTGAGTTGGACTGGAACCATTCAACAGTGCATGATATTTCGTTTTTCTTTAGCAATTTCAAGGTAATGGCTTCTACTTCGGCAAGCGTATGTTCACCATAGATCTCGGGCTCGCGAGTGCCCAACAGGTTCAGATTGGGCCCGTTTATAACCAAAACTTTATTCATACGTTTCTCAAAACTGTAAAAGTAATTACCCTTAGGGCCCTATGTCAATTAATTTCTCTTTAAGTACTCGTCGGATTTTCTTGGCGTTTTTCAATTTGACGCGCACGTTCCTTCAGGGCATCGAGAAAAGATTCTAGTCGGAGGTGTACCCCATGCTTCTGTTTCGGGACAGAGGCATGTATGGCCACTACTTGCCGCAGCTCTTGCAAACGAGCGCGACTTTTATGATCTTTCGGATTTAGTTCCAAAATCTTTTGCAAAATTTCAATTCCTTTCTGGTAAAGGCCTTGCGCGCAGTAAAGATCCACTAATGTATGTGTAATAATGGGAGCCTCACCAGTTGGTGGTCGGGCTTCAACTTTTTCTTCTATAATTGTCAATTCTGGGGTCTGACCAACTTGCCAGTCTTTGGCAAGTTGCTCTTCCTGAATTTTAGGTTCTTGGTTAGTCGTACGTGAAAAATCTACTTGCTTCCATTCATCGATATCAATGTCTTTGGAGCCTGTAGGATTAAGATTTTTAAGTTCAAACTGATCACTCACCTGAATATTTGGAATATCTTGTTTTTTTGTGATCTCATCTAAAGTTTCAACTGTTGGAGAAATTGACTGTTCAATTTCTTTAATTTTCTGTGCCACCTCATAGTTCTTTGGGGCAAGGAACAAACAATACTTGAGGGATTCTAACGCTTCTTCCGTTTGACCAAGTTTCAAACAAGTCTCTGCAAACAAATTTTGCACGCGGAAATTTTCCCGCTCGTTGGCGACGAAAGGACGTAGTGTGGTATAGGCAAGTTGATACTGATTTACGTCAAAGTAACAATGCGCGAGCGTAAAATATGCAAATTTATACAATGGATGATTTTTTATACCGTCCCGTAGTACTTGAAATGCCCCTTCATAATTTCCGCTCTTCCGATAGGCTTCCGCGAGCGCCGCAAAGACGAGTGAATTCGGGTCTCGTTCAAGTTGATTCTCATATTTAAGAATAATGGGGGGCAGCCGATTCTCTGTTTTGAAATTTTGCGACTTCACCATACTTAAGTACGATCGGCAGTCAGACCGGCCTCTTCCTGGTTAATAATTCTTGGGGTTAGAAAGATAATCATCTCATTTTTCGTTGTGAGTGGGGCATACGGTGTCCTAAAGAGCCACCCCAAGAGGGGAATATCTTTCAAAAAAGGAATCCCCGAGTGTGACTCAGTTTTGGTGTAGTTATATATCCCACCAATTACAATTGTGGAACCATTGTCGACAAGCACGTTTGTTTTTACTTCCCGCTGGGCCTTGTTTGGCGGAGCCTCTTCAGAGGGCCTATCTCCAAATTCCTCTTTGCTTAAGGAGATTTCCATTGAAATGGAACCTTCATTTGTTACCTGGGGCGTGACCTCAAGTTTTAACTTGGCATCCACTTCTTCAAAGCTCGATGTCCGAGCATCGCCGATGCCGGTAACAACGGCAAAACTAGTGGTGTCCTTGGAATTAATCTCTGCTTTCTTTTTGTTTTGGGTGATAACCTTTGGGCTTGAAATTACTTTTCCCTTCGACTCCTGCTCCATCATGGCAAGGGTAAAGCTGAGATCAAACACTCGATTCATTCGTGCAATATTTATCCCAAATATTGAAGGCGAATTCTGAGAGGGAGCTGAACTGAAGGTAAAACCCGGACCTGCATTTGGACCGATCGTGCCACGAGTGAGAGTTCCACCAATTCCAATCGCTGCCTCAGTACCCAGGGGTAAACTTCCCACGGGGTCATAGCCAAAAGACAAACCATTTTGAAATCCAATACTTTTGGCATACGCTTCGCGAACCTCAACAATCTTTGATTCAATTAATACCTGTGGAGTTTGCGTATCGAGTGCCTCAATAATCTTCCGCATCTTCTCAACAACATCCGGAACGTCTTTCACGATAAGACTATTCGTGCGTGAGTCCATACTGATTTTGCCACGTTCTTTGGTTAGGTACTCCGCCAAGATGTTTTTCATATCGTCAATGCTGGCAAAAGAGATGCCGAAAATTTTTGTTACCAGAGGCTCTTCTGCTTCCACCATCTTTTTGGCATCAATCTCTAATTTCTTCTCTGCGGTGGCCTTTTCCAGAGAAGTCACCATGAGGATAATGCCATTTTTCATGGCCACCAATTTATTAAGACCAAGAATCGTATCAAGCGACTGATCCCAGGCAATATTGGTTAATGCCAAGGTCATGGGAGGTAATTTTTTCACCTCCTCCGAAATAATGATGTTGAAACCGGATGCGTCAGCAATAATTTTTAACAGGTCTTCAACACTCAAGTCCTTCACATTAATGGTAATCTTTTTGCCAATATATTTTTTTCGACCAGCAAAGGTCAGATTTTCCAGAATATCTTCAACCGATTCAGATTTTGGTACGTGAATTTTTCCCAGCTCCTTGTCGTTGATCTTTTCTTCGTACGTCTGCGAGGTTTCGATTGCACTCTGATTAAAAACCCCGAATCTGTTTTCAATTTCAAGTGTAATCATGTTGCCTTTTCGAGCAACTTTTGAACGAACATTCTCTCGGAGCTGAATTGCAATTCTTAGATCGCTAGGCGTATTCGGTTTTTTGTAGGCAGAAACAAAAACAACGGCACCAGAAAATTCCGAGGTATCAAAGGCACGCACAACCTTTTCGCTCGCAGTAGTGTCCTTGAGATCAATAATAATTTGCTTATCTTCTGAAACATGGAACTTATTCATTTTCAGGTCTTCATTATCAACCATCATTTCCAAATTTGAAACTTCGCCTTTTTGATAAAACTTAATCGACTTAAGCTCTACACCGTAGGCAAAATTCATGCAAAGTATGATCAGAAGAAAAGGGAATAAAACTGAAATTTTCATTTGGCCATACCTCATCCTTAAGGTAAAAACGAAACTGTCCACTTATGATTTATTATAACAGAGTATAGTAAAAAAGGTGCTATAAGTTTGCATTGAGCAACAACAGAGTAAATATATCAGTTATCTGACATCGGTATGATTGTTTCGAGATATTCTTCCTGATCATACACATTCACGATCTTTTCAACTAAGACTATTCCGCCTGGCAAAATTGCCTTTATCTCAGCACCATCCACACCTAATTTCATACCTTCTTTCAAAACGAAAGTTTCCTTGTTACCTTCCACCTGGGCCATCGCTCGCCTGTCTTTTCCCAATAAAACACCCACTATTTTAATCTTTTCGATTGCAACTTCTTCAAGAGGCATAATATTTGTAAAGACGTTGTTATCACCGCCAGCTTTTAATCCCTTCTTCTTTGCATTTTTCGTAGAATCTATCAGCCGTCGAAAAGGGTCGCGTAGTTCAAAAGGGTTTTTAATATACGTTTTCTGATCTTTAAAAAAACTATATTGCTTTTGGCCCATATCCTCGCCACTGGCAGCACGGATAATCAATGCGAATAGAAAAAAAACTATAATATAGCTATTCTTCATCGCTCCCCTTCCTCTTGCGTCGCCTTGGAGTCGCCGGCTCATCCTTGCTTGCCTTTTCAATCTCCTCAATACCACGCGATTCTTTAAAATTTGGATTGTAACGGTACACACCGATGTTCATCTCCACATTTATAAGCTGAAACCGGCCCTTTTGTTTCTTTTCAATTTTCGTAAGTTTCATGTCGTGGACATTCAATAGTCTTTTCGCCTCACCTATCTTTTCTAAAAAAATCAAAAGCTGTAGGTAAGTACCTGCAGCTTTGACATTATAAAGCTTGGTAAAATAAAACCCCTTATCCTCTTCCACTCCGGGACTTAAAAATATTTGCTTTATGTTCAATATTTCAGCCAAAGAAGAAATCATGGCCAAATTATCAGTATCTGAAATTTCCGCAGGAAATTGTTGCTGAAGCCGCTCAATCTCTGAAGCCACTTTTTCGATTTTTTCTTTTGCTTCCTGAATATCTGCAAAATAATTTTCAAGATCTTTTTTTTCTTTCTGCTTTTTTGCTATTTGAGCTTGAACAGCAGGTAATTCATCTTGCGCTGTCCTAAGGGTTTCTGAATGTGTCTCATATTTAGTATATACGGTATAGCCGGATGCTAAAATAATCACGAGCCAAATTTTTCCAATTATCCATGCCATATATTACTTACTGCTGCAGGGGGTCATAGGACTCTACACGTCCTTGAATGGTAAAAACTTCTATCCTTTTTCCTGCTCCCTCATCCTTATCTTCTTCAGTTTTAGAATCACTTAAGGTTAACGATTTGCCAAAAAATAGAGATTCATTAAGTAGTATAATAAAATTTCCGATACTTTTATAAGATGTCGACATGCCATGAATACTTACTTTCCGATCTCCATCAACAAAAAGCTCAGTGAGCCACATGTCCTCAGGAATATTTCGAGCCACCCTTTCAAGAATTTTATTAGGGTTGGTTCTCTGTTTAATAATTTGCTCAACCTGTGTGGAACGTTCCTTTAGTTTCGCAACTTGATTATTAAAGAGATCCAATTGTTTTTTGACGACGTCATTTCCTCTGACATCGGCTTCGAGTTTTTGTAGCTTTTCATTTAAGATCTCTTTTTCTTTGGCAACACTCTGCAGCTCCTCTTCCCAGACTGGATAGAGAAACCAATCGGGCACATAACTGAGTAAAAATGCTAAAAGAATGGCCTTATAGTTAACGGCTGCAAGATCAACTCCCATTATCACGGGGAGTTTAAAAGGTTTCTTCTGCTCAAGGAGGTTAATTTCTATCATTTGCCAATCTGCCTCATTGCCAACCCAAGTGCCACACCACCACGAAATGCAATGCTATGGATGGTATCCTCATCAAACTTTTTCTTGTCGTAGGTAAATTTATCAAATGGATTCAAAACGCTAATGCTAATTCCCAAAAGGGTTTCTAATCCTTCGACAAGACCGGGAATCAAGGCACCGCCACCACTAATGACACACTCTTTAATGTTATCGTCTGAGGAAGAGGTTACGTAAAAATCAACGGTTTTCTTAATTTCTGCAAAAAAGGCTTCTAGAACATCATCAATAATTTCCATGATCTCCTCTGGCAAATTACCATTTTCATCTCCCGTAATCTTTAAGTCCTCCGCCTCCATATAGTTGACACCCATTTGCCTTTGAATTTCCTCAGTAATCATAACCCCGCCAATACTCATTTCTTTTCCAAAAGCAATAGAGCCTTGACGGTAAATAATAAATTCTGTTTTTTGTGCCCCAATATCCACTAGGAGCCATGATGAATTTGGGTCATTTAATTTATCACCCATCACTTGCTCAAATACATTGGTAATGGCAGTAATTTGAAGGTCTACGATTTTAACTTTGAGTTTGGTTTTTTCCACCACATTCTTAAAATTCTCTACGACAGAATTCTTCGCTGCAGCCACCAATACATCAATACCGCCACCTTCGTTTTCTCCAAAAACGTGAAACGCCAGCGATGAACTATCAATAGGAAAGGGGAGATACTGTTCAGCTTCCCAGGAAACCTGATCCTCAATTTCCTCATAACTTCCGCCTGCCAATTGCAATTTTCTCGCTACAGTGTTCGGACCATAGAGCCCGATGCAGGCAAACTGGGCACTAGATCGCAATTCCGCCAAGCCCTTCTCAAGGGCACGCACCACTTCTTCCTCTTTTTGAATCTCATCTTCGATTAAACAACCTTCCACCAAGTCCACCGAACTATAGCCAATTAGCTTAAAATCAGAACCTGACCTTTTTACTTCAGCCATTTTTATTGAACTCAATCCTATATCAATGCCAATAATATTTTTTGGCACCAAATTGAGGATGTCTTTTACGTTTGCAATCGCAGCGTTAATTTGTTCTTTTAGATTTGCGGCCATAAATTATATATAGATGCTATGCTCCCAACACTAAGTATAGAGATAACCTTTTGTAAATTCAAGAAAACAATACTTAGAAGATAAGAGTCAGGAGTCTTTTAAAATATTCAGGGAAATAGATTTGGAACCCGGCCACAGTGATGATGAATGGCCCAAAAGGGATGGGTTTTTCGCGTTTCAGGGCCTTGACCAGAATAAGTGCAAGCCCCATTATTGAGCCAAGTAGACAGCTAAAAAAAATATTTTGAATAATCCCCAGTGGGCCGAGAAAAAGACCTAAAGCGCCAAAGAGCTTAATATCTCCACCACCCAGGCCAACGACTCCTTTGACAAGATAAAAGAGATAAGTGACGAGCAAAGGCAAGGCCACACCCAATGCCATACCGTAAAGGCCCATAACCCATTGCTCATTAAGAATACTTAAAATGAAAAAGAATATTGCCAGAAAAAAATTAATCCCGTCGGGCAGAAGCTGATGTCGCAAGTCAATTACAATATGGGCCGTAAGCAAAGAAAAAATAAGAGCCCGCAGTACGAGCGGCAACAACTCCCCTTGCAAAACGTAATTTGATGCCAAAAAGCAATAAGCAACTCCATTAATAAGCTCTATTATTGGGTATTGAATTGAAATGGGACCATGACATGACCTGCATTTGCCCCATAGCAAGATATAACTTAGGAGCGGAATATTTTCATACCAAGTAATCACTCGGCCACAATGCGGGCACGAAGACCTTGGAAAAACGATATTTTTACTGATTGGAAGCCTATAAATTAAAACATTAACAAAACTGCCAATGAGCAAACCAAAAACACCAAATAGGATACTCAATCTAATTCCTTGTGCTTAAAAAGTGTGATTATAACCAGGAGCAAAAAGACTGAGTACGATACTCCATACAAAAAAGCATTTTGAATATAATTTTGTGGAAGCGTAGTTTCGTAAAGGACAAAATCTTTAATATTTAGCTTTGAAAAATTGGGAAATATAAGACCGTACCATTTTATAAAGTGGGAAAGACGGGGATTTTGCAATACATAGCTAAATGTTTGAAGTTCTCCGACCATGTGCCCTGTCATATAGAGCGTGAGCGTGTATACAACAGAAGCCACGCTGTTGGTGAGCAGGGAGAATAGAATCGAGAGTAACATTACCATGGTAGCTTCCATGAACGTGAGGAATATACTCTGGAAAATAGTTGCTTTGATGACCCCATTTAATAGCAAAAACATTGAAACAGATAAAACTCCGAGAATGAATGCCGCTAAGGCCAGGAGCTCCAAAAGGCCGACCATCTTTCCAAAAAGAAAAACTTCGCGACTAACAGGACGGGATAAAACCATGTAAAGAGTTCGACTTTCAATTTCTTTTACAATCAGATTTGAACCCATAAAAATCGCAATTCCGACAAGCGCCAGAGTGAGGATTCCCAGGCCAAAATCAAGTGAGACTTTTTGAGGAACTCCATAGGTCAACTCACTTGCGATGTAAGAAATAAGTAGCAACGAGAACCCTAACAAAAAAATAAGAATAAGAATCTTACTCTTGAGCAAATCGAGGAATGTGTATTTTGAAACAATTAAAATATTTTTAGTCGCACTCATGATTTTATTTTATATATTATTTCCTCAAGCGTGGGCTTGAGACTTACAAGTGATTGAACCTCAACATCCTTCTCAAGAACAGTTTTCATAATCTCTTTGAAATTATTCTTCTGGAATTGATATGTTGAAACCAAAATCTTCCCTTTGTCGCAAAGGGTTTCGATAGGAAGATGAGAGCCAATTTGAGCATTATAATTAGATGTTTTCAATTCCCATGTTTCACCCGTGGCTTGCCCTTGAGCACTCAATAATAGTTTTTCGATGTCGCCCTGGTAAAGCACTTTACCTTTTTCCAAGACAATAACTTTTGAACAAATTTCTTCAACGTCCGAAACTATATGACTGCTAAAAAAAATAGTTTTTCCCGCTTTCCAAAGTTGCACAAAAATGTCTTTAAATTCTTTTCTTCCAACAGGATCAAGGCCGGCCATGGGTTCATCTAAAATGATTAATTCAGGATCGTGAATGATGGCAGCAATCAGTCCCAACCTCTGTAACATCCCCTTGGAATAAGCACGAATTTTTCGATTCAAGGCATGGTCTATCTTTAACTTTTCCGCCCAAGATTCAATATTTTTTCTCCGCCTTTCCTTATCAACATTGGTAATCTGCCCCATGAACTCTAAAAATTCTCGACCGGTTAAATCCGGATAGAAATAAGGTCGCTCAGGAAAAAAACCTATCTTTTCAAATTTCTCAAGACCGATGCCTAAATTTTTGGAAAATTCTATCCGACCGCTGTCTTGAGAAATAAATCCTAGCATTATCTTCAAGGATGTTGTCTTGCCTGCACCGTTGGCTCCCAAAAACCCGGTAATTGATTGAGGTTCAAGCTTAAAGGAAACTGAGTCTAACGCGATAAAAGGTTTTGCCCAAAAATCAGTCTTGAAGTGCTTTGAGATGTTTATAAATTCGATCATATTGATTATAGTTAGTTGATGAACATTCTGAAAAAGTCTACCAGCTATTACATTCTCTTGAGCTTATTTTTTTTGTTTTTCTCCATAAACGCAAATAAAAAATTAGCATTGCCGACGATTAACATCTCAAAACAGCTGGCTGCAAGCAATTTTAACCCCGAGTTTACTAGAATTTTTTCACTTGGACAAAAGCGACTCCTCTCCTCTCTTCTTTGGTCCAAAACACTGTTAGAGTCCGACGTTGACCATTATAAGTCACATGATCTCAATTCATGGTTGTTTCTACGATTTCGAACCCTAATGACACTGGAGCCTAATTTTTATGAAGTCTATCTATATGGTGGACAATATCTCTCGGTTATAAAAGATGATTTGAATGGTGCCACATATCTATTCGATAGAGGGCTGGAAAAATTTCCCAACGATTATAAAATGCTTTATCACGCAGGATTTCATTTTTATACTGAAACGAAAGACTTTTCTAAGGCCAAAAATATTTTCACCAAGCTTGTGAAACAGCCAGACATTCTCTCTAAATTTCCCATGGCACCCAAAATTTTGGCGAGGATTGAGGAAAAAAATAATAACCCGGATGCCGTTCTCGAAATCTTGAAAGACACCTACAATCGACTTCCTGAAGATCATTTCTTAAAGAAGGCGTATGAAAGTGCCATCAAAAAAATACTTGAGAAGGCACCTTAACCTGGCCAGCCAGGATTACAGCATGACCAGAATTCTTGCCACATCCGTGGCCTCACGCCCACCAAGACTCGTCCTTCTGGCTATAAGTGCCCAAAAGATGGCTTGAGCCTTATAAGTAGTAGGAAAATTTCAGAGTCGCTGTATAATGGAGTTGAAGGTATCAAATCTTTAAACTTTAAGTGAGTCTACATCTCACTTGCTGTTTTGGCCCGATATCTTCAAGTGTTAGTGTTTTAACTTGCCCTCTTAATTGGGCAATAAAAAGGGAGTGTTTATGAATAAGTCTGGAAAACTTAGCACGGCGGGGTTTACGCTCGTCGAGCTCATGGTGGTTGTGGCAATTATTGGAATCTTATCAGCAGTGGCGATTCCTAACTTCAAAACCTATCAAGCGAAGGCCAAAACTTCAGAGGCAAAATTGCAACTTGCCTCAATTTACTCAGCAGAAATTGCTTTTATGGGTGATGCCGACGCCTTTGCAAGCTGCCTTATGTCCATGGGATACAACCCCGCTCCCGAAGTTGCAAACCGTTTCTACTCAACAGGTTTCGACAACGGGGACTCATACCCGCGCGCACCTGCAGGGCAGATTAACGGAATTCCATGTGCAGCAACCGGAGCTGTGGACGGAACACATTGGTTCTCCGCTGGTAAAAAGGTTAAAAACCATACTCCGGTCATAGCTGATATCGCAGCTGCAGTGCTAATACCTGCAACCGGTGATACCTTTACTGCTGCTGCTGGTGGCCAGATTGGGGACTCAGCAAATATTGACGTTTGGACGATTAACAATACCAAGAACATGATCCACGTTGCGCCATTTGGATATTAGTTTTTTCAGATCGCAAGTTGATTCAAAACCACCCAGAAGAGCAAAACTTTGGGTGGTTTTTTTAATCTGCCCCGCCAGCGGACATGAAGATCGGAAGATACATGGCCACCAAGATTGCAGCCACACACCCACCCAAGACAACAATAATGATGGGCTCAATCAGCTTCGTCATATTTGCAACCAAGTCATTCACCTCATCTTCAAAGACGATACTTATTTTTTCAAGCATGGCATCTAAGTTTCCAGTTTGCTCCCCAACTTTCACCATGGAATTTACCATGTCGGGAAAGTAGGTTATCTTTCCAAGTGGCTCAGTGATGGTTTTACCTTCCATCACGGCCTTGCGAACGGCAACTAAGTCGCGCTGAATGACACCATTATCAACAATGTCATTACAAATTTCTAAGGCGTCAATTAGTGAAACTCCTGAGCTTAAAAGGGTCGCGAGTGTACGAGTAAAATTGCAGAGATTTCCCTTGATTATGATTCCACCAAATATCGGCATTTTCATCATTCCGCGATCAAAAATAAACTTCCCAACTGCCGTTTTTCTCCACGCATTCAAAACGGCCAGTGTTACAAAAATGAGCGGGAGCAGAATCATGGTATAATCTTGCAAAAATTGAGAAATATCGATGACAAACTGTGTGATCCAGGGTGTCTCCTGACCGGTATCTTTGAGCATTTCTTGAAATTTTGGCACAATGAACATCATTAGCCCCCAAATTACCCCGGCACCAATGATGCAAACAATTCCTGGATATGTCATGGCGGACTTAATCTGAGATTTTGTTTTCTCATGTTTTTCGAGATGTCCTGCAAGCTTATTTAAAATAGTATCGAGGATACCACCGGCTTCGCCGGCCTTCACTAGATTGCAATATAGCTTATCGAATCCCTTATGCTTTCCCAGAGCTTCGGCCACCGTCTTGCCTTCACCGACATCGGCTGCAACTTTTTTGATGGTGCGCCTTAACGCCGCATTTTTTTCAGATTTGTATTGGACCTCAAGTGCTTGCATTATTGGAACACCCGCATTGATCATAATCGCCAGCTGCTTGGTAAACTGCATAAGTTCCTTAGCGGAAAAGGCAGATGCAAAACCTTTTTCAACCATGTAGGCGCCAAGGTCAAACTCTAAAATTGTAGGTGCCATAACCCTTTTTGGTCGCATACCCTGGGCCCGCAAGAGCTTGCGCGCCTCACGTTGTGAAGTGGCATCGATGGAGCCTCGGGCCTTTTTTCCCGCTTTATCTAAACCTTCCCATTTCCACTTAGCCATCGTAAGACCTCACATTACTTTGACTTCCCTTCCTTGCCTTTCAATCCTAGCATATTTGTTAATTCTTCTGGCGCAGTCGAATAACTCATGGCCGTATCAGTATCAATTAACCCTTTCTCAACAGCACTGCGCAAGCTTTGGTTCATTGTAACCATTCCGCTCTTATCCTGCCCGATCTGCATTTGAGAATAGATCTGGTGAATTTTATCCTCACGAATAAGATTTCGAATAGCAGGTGTAGGCACAAGCAACTCAATTGTGGCAAATCGTCCAGGCTCAAATGATTTTGGAATTAGCTGCTGGGCCACGACACCTTGGAGGACGAAAGAAAGCAAGGTCCTAATTTGATCTTGCTGATGAGCGGGAAAGACGTTCACGATACGATTGATCGTTTGCACACAAGAGTTTGTATGAAGAGTTCCGAAGACTAAGTGACCAGTTTCAGCAATAGTCAGTGCGGCCTCAATAGTTTCCGTATCTCGCAACTCACCAACTAGCACGATGTCGGGGTCCTGCCGTAACAGAGATTTGAGTGCGCGGTGAAAATCCATACTATCCGTTCCAATCTCACGCTGATTCACAACACAATTTTTGTGATTATGAACAAATTCCACGGGATCTTCCAGGGTAATAATATGACCGGCTTCATTTTCATTTAAACGATCGATCATCGAAGCCAGGGTTGTTGATTTTCCAGACCCAGTAGGGCCTGTAACCAGGATCAATCCGTTCGATACATCTGTAATAGTCAACAATGTATTTGGAAGGTTAAGGGCCTTAAAATCCGGAATAATTGTAGGAATCTGACGAAATACTGCCGCCACTGCGCCTTTAGAATAGAAAACATTTGAACGAAAGCGTGCCAGCCCTTTTATCCCAAAAGAAAAGTCGATTTCCAAATTTTTTTCAAATTCGTTTTTCTGGTCTTCTGTGAGAACTTGGTAAATAAGTCTCTTGGTATCTTGCGCCGTAAGTGGAGGTGTTTTAACTCGGACAATCTCACCATGCACGCGCATTCCTGGAGAGGTTCCGGATGTAAGGTGCAAGTCGGACGCCCCATTATCCACCATGAGCTTAAATAACTGTTGAATCTTGACAGATTCTCCAATCCCCGCTTCTTTAGTACGAGTTAAGCTTCCGCCCTCTTTCTTCTTGACTGGTTCACTCATAAATACCCCTATGCAAACTTATCCGACCCAGAATTTGAAACAGCTTCATCAAGCGTCGTCATTCCCTGAGCAACCTTTGTTAAAGCAGACATCCGCAATGTTTTCATGCCCTCTTTGATCGCCTGCTTCTTTATATCATCTGAAGTTCCGTGCTTAAGAATAATTTCCTTAATCGCGGGAGAAATCGCGAGTACCTCGTAAATGGCAACGCGACCTTTGTATCCTGTACCGCTGCAAATGCCACAACCCTTTCCCTTGAACGTTTTCATTTTCATGGCCGAACTCTCTGCAATTCCGCATGCCACAAGATCCTCAAGCGGGGTGGGGTGCTCTGCCTTACAACCTTCACAGATTTTACGGCAAAGCCTTTGGGCCACGACGACATTCAAAGCACCCGTCACAAGAAATGGCTCAATTCCCATATTCAAGAGCCGTGTAACGGTCGAGGGAGCATCATTAGTATGCAAAGTAGACAAAACCATATGTCCCGTTAACGCCGCTTCCACCGCGATTTCACCTGTTTCAAATTCGCGAATCTCACCCACCATGATAATGTCAGGATCTTGTCTCAGAAAGGCCTTGAGTGCCGAAGCAAAAGTGAGCCCAACTTCTTTTTTAACATTAACCTGATTAATTCCTTCCAGGTTATATTCACACGGATCTTCAGCCGTACATACGTTCACATCAATAGTGTTCAATTCGCCAAGAGCAGAATACAGCGTCGTCGTCTTTCCAGACCCCGTGGGCCCTGTCACTAAACACATACCAAAGGGCTGATGAATGCCTTCTTGAAAAATGGCAATCTGCTTTTTCTCAAAACCCAGCTTGGTCATATCTAACTGGAGATTTGATTTATCCAAAAGCCGTAAACAGACTTTTTCACCAAATAAGCACGGGAGAGAAGAAACACGATAGTCAATCGCCTTACCGCCAACCTCTAGCTTTATACGACCATCTTGAGGTTTTCGTTTTTCTGAGATATCCATCGAAGATAAAATTTTGAGACGTGAAACGATAGGAAGCATGAGTTTTTTATTTGGCTTCATTACTTCTTGCAAAGAACCATCAACTCGAAACCGAATTCTAAAAGTGTGTTCATAAGGTTCAATATGAATGTCGCTTGCCTTTTTGATAAAGGCCTCTGCCAAAATTCTATTAACCAGTCTGATCACATCCTCGCCAATCTCTTCGTTTTTTACATCATGCTGTTCCTCGGTGGCCTCGGTTCGGATTTCACGAACAGTTTCTAAGATATCATCAATTGAATCAGTAAGACGGGCAAAGATCTTCGCCCAGCTACCGATATTGGTTAAAATCAACTCAACATTGTGCTGAAAAAGTGTCTGCAACTCCGGCTTCATTTTCGCGATAGATGGATCATACACTGCAATCGTCACGGCCTTCGCTGTTTTCTGGATTGGAATTACACGGTACTTTATTGCGTCACTTTTCTTTATCAAAGAGAGAATGCTGTCACTCATCTTCGCGTTGGCAAGATCGATGAAAGTGAGATTATATTTTTCCGCAACAACCTTTGCGAATTTCACATCATCAAAAAATTCAAATTCAAGCAGTTTTAATTCTGTAATTTCCGATTCATTTTTATTGCTCACTAAGGGGCGCAGGTCCTTCACTGGGACCATTCCGGTTTGACTAATAACGTCTACGAACTCTTTCTTAAACATAACCCTGCAATTTTTTTTGATTTTACGTGTAAGTTATCGGTAAATCGTGCAGAAGACCTTAAGTGTTCCTGCCTAAAATCATTGAATTAACTAATGTTCCAAAATTTCAGCGCATAGCGAGCTTGTAACTCAAGCATCTCATGACCATCCACATAGAGCCCGACGCTTTCAGGCAACCTTTCTCGATGTTTGACGTGGTCATAATTGAAATCCCAAAAAACGCAATGCTCATTAGTTAAATTGGCAAAAACGAAGTCACGAGAGCAGGCATTAATAATCAAAATTTTGAAATTTTTGGTCGCTAGCTTGGAATAATCATAATGATAAAAATCTTTGGTTTGAATTCTGGAAAAATTGTCGACAGAAATGGTTCCTAATTTTGATAAAATCTTTTTAGTAATAGAAGCCATTGCCCCGTCGCCTAAAATGATCACCTTTGAGAAATTATAGCTGTCGAGTAACCTCGGAAGAATTTCACCTATCGCAAGATAGTCTGTGTTTGTTCCAAAAAACTTTTTGTTTTCACACTTTATACAGTTAATTGAATCGGCGATTGGAACATCGAGTATCTCAGCAACTTGGCTTAGGAAATGGCGCTTATAAGGACTTGTAATACTTATCCCGGCGACAACTCTAAACAGCTCCGTTAGAGGGGGAATCTCTGATGGGGCATGATAATCGAAAAAACGATAGTCAATTTTGCGCGCAAGAAGTGTCTCATACACAACCTGTGATTTTGAATGAGCGATATTTTTTCCGACAAGACCAAGAGTCAGCATTTTTCTCCGTGAATTTTATGGGAAATTTCAATGTCTTTTCTAATCTGTGCAACCAATTCATTCACATTTGAAAATTTCATCTCTTCTCTAATTTTCTCCAAAAAATAGACTTCTATCTCTTCACCGTAAATATCATTTGAAAAATCAAAAATATGAGATTCCACAAATAATTCATTGGTCTGTAAAAAAGTTGGGTTATTCCCGACGTTCGTTATAGACTGAAAATTCATTCCCTTACTCTTTGTCATTGTGGCGTAGACACCTTTTGAAGGCAAGATGCGTTCTTCTGCGATTAATAAATTGGCAGTAGGAAAGCCTATCTGCCTTCCACGGCCATCTCCCTTTATCACTCTGCCAGAAAGAAAAAAAGGACGCCCTAGGCTCATTTTGGCGGGACGCATTTGTCCGGAAGAAATGAGCTCCCTAATATGGGATGACGAGATAGCGCGACCATCGATCTTAAAAGGGAGGCCTTGTGTAAAATCAATTTTCAGTTTGTGACATAATTTTTGCAAATAAGTCGCAGTACCAACTTTATTGGCACCAAAAGCAAAATCATGGCCAATAAACAATTTCTGAACATTGCAAAACTTAAGGACGTAATCACTCAAGAAATTCTCAGGCGAAAGAGTGCTTAAATCACGATCAAATTTTAATTCTACGAGAATCTGAACACCAAGACTTTCGAGAAGTTCCCTTCTTTCCTCGTAACTATTAATTAAAAAATGATTTCTTCCTTTTAATATCGAACCTGGGTGCGGGGTAAAGGTGAGCACAACTAAAGGTAATTGAAATTTCTGACCCTCGCATAATGAGGCTTGTATAAATTCGCGATGCCCAAGATGAACACCATCGAAATTACCAATAGTCAACGCAATGCTCTGACCGTTAAAAGTCTGAAGACCTTGCAATATATCCATCTGGTGGCCCTATTTTTTTAATCTGTCCGATATACTTTTTATCAAATTTCACAGTACTACCTGGAGCATTTAAGTCATAAAAGTTTTTCTCAACTTTCTTTAAATAACTCTTTAAATAATTTCTTGCTTCCATACTTATCCGCATTCTATTGATTATATCATCCAAAGACTCTGATGGCCCCGACCTGAAAAAATCAATAAGCATTAAAAATTGGTTATAATTTATCTTTCCTCTCCTAAGCTTTCGCAGCAATGTATCAAACTCATTTGCAGGAGACATCATTTTTCTGCCAAAAGAGCTTGCCAACAGCAGCAACACTAGTAAATGCAAACCAATCAGACATTTGTTTATAAAGGAAATGTTGTGAAATTTAGAAAGAAGCGTTTCTGAAAAAATCGGGGCCAACACTACTTGATGAAGTGAACTTGGTGGAATGACTGGTACAGAAACTTTCTGACTAGGAGATTGAAAATCCTTCCCCGTATCTTTAACAATTGAAGGTAACGCAGTTCCAATGACTTCCAAGGCCGGTAAACTGAGAGTTACATCAATATAAGTCGCCTGACGTGGATCAAAGTAACTCAGGGAGATGCTTGAATCTCCTATCTTTAAAGGCCCACGTCCCAAATATGTATAGCCAAATACTTTTTTGGAATGCCCAGGTGAGATCTCTGTTAACTCTGATTTTGTATCAAATTTCTCTAAATTGTTGTCATGGAATAAAATTGGCTCATCCATTTTCTCAAGAGCGCCGGCGCCTTCAACTTCTAATGAAAACTCAATGGGCTCGTTAATAAGGAATTTCGCCTTGTCCATTTTCAGGTTAAATTTATGATGCCCAACTAATCCCGTAAAGTTTTTTGGCATTTTCTCCAGGGGAAGGGGAATAGTCTTAATGACAACCTTTTCACTTGTAACGTACTTTTGCCTAAACTGTCCGGCGGCGAAGCCGAATGGACCAAAAACCTGAGCATTGCCTCGCTTGAACTCATACTCGACATTCAACTTTAATGCATCCACACTAAGTTCTCCCGCCTTTTCCGGAAAAAGCAGTGCCGAATATTTTGCAGACTTCTGATATATTTCACCGTTCTGTTCAACTCTAACAGGTGTTTCATTTGGCATATAAAAACGTTTAATAAATCCGTTTAGCTTTGGAAATTCACGTATCTCTGGTGCGCGAATGAAAACACGATAATAAAGATAATAATCCACCCTGATCGCTTCGCCGACATAGGCTTGCTCTTGCGAGACTTCGGCCTTTAGAAAGATCTCATCGGGTTCTTTTCTTTCCTGAAGCACAGTTACTAAGATATCATTACTTCTAATTTCTTCGTTATCGACAAGTGTCTTTATATTGCGAATTCGTAAACTTCCAGCGCGATCAAGCTTCATCCTGTAAAAATATCTAGCAATTTTTTTTGTGGATATTCTGCCATTAATTATCGTGGTTGAGAGAGAGGGTTCTTGCTCTTCTTTCCCAAGAACCTCGGCATTCGATTTATCAAATGAAATAAAAGGCTCAGAATCAAAAGACCCCTCAATTTCAAATCGCAATTCAAAAACCTCTCCAGCGATAGGATTCTCTGGATGAACTTTCACAACTACACTTGCTGCATATCCAAACCGGATGCAACACAACCAGATCCAACAAAGATGTATCAGTGTTTTTACCAATCTTTACTCCCTTGAAGTTCCCCTTTTTGAGAATTAATCGTGCTGAAGATTTTCTTTTGCAAGTTTTTGTCATCGCTCATTAACTGCTTTAGCAGACCTGGTATTTTAATTTGGGTACGCCTTTGCCTTTCCTTCTTTTGCTTTTCCTGCAAGGTTTCTGGTAGAGGTTCATCTTTCTTCTTTTCTTGATCAGCGTTATCTTTCGGATCACTTTTACTCTCCGTTGGCGGCTGTTCATTCTTTGCTTGCTCCCTTGGGTCACCGTCTTTTCCTTGTTGCTGATTTTCACATTGCCCAGGCTTCTGCTCGCTGCTTTTATTTTTACCCTTTTGCTCCTTATCCTTTTTTTCTTCATTCTTCTGTTTAACTTCTTCATTTAAAAAAAATAAAATGTTGCGATTTATTTTATCTACTAAATCTGTATTACCCTTGATTTTTTCTTTTTGCTCCAACGTCCTAAGAATACCCAATCCTTGATCTGTTTCCCTGTTTCCCAAAAGACTCATGCCATAGTTGTAGACATTTTTAAATGAATCCGTCTCAGGGTTTATGCCGACCTCCTCATATATAATCTGAGCATTTTTAAAGTCTTCCTGATTCAACAAATCACTTGCAAGTGAAACTTTTTCATCGCGTGATAGATTAGCATTTTTAAATTTCTCTATCAGTTGTTCGCTCGCACTTGCCCCCCCCCCGCAAAGGAGCGATATTACCATCATTCCCAATACGGCCCTGAAGGTCTTTGAATTAAAAAATACGATCGATAAGAAGAGAAAGCAGACGGCAAGAATAACCATGTAGTGTGAGTACACAGGTCTCATCGTCATAGAATCATCTTTGAGATGCTGCTGAAGATTATAATTAAAAAATTCGTTTATCTCTTCTGTCGGCAATGAATATGAGGTTGAAATCCAATAATGAAAGCCTTTAAAGGTTTTCCCCAAATCTTTGATACCCTTTTCATTAAGCTTGGTGATAATTTTCTCGCCATGACTTTCCTTGTAACCAAGGAAGCGCTTTCTCTCATCCCGCAAGGGGATGGGTTCACCAGCGAGAGTACCCAACCCAACAACGGCTAGCGCAATATTGTCATAAGCCTCTTCGAAAGGAAAATCATCGTGGTCTTCTCCATCTGTAAAGACGAGAATGTTCCCTGAGGGTGCTCCATTGCTAAATTCTTTTAAATAACCCACAGATTCGATTATGGCCTGATTGATATTTGAACTACCGCCAACTAACTTTCCATCGCTTAAAGCCGAAAGTCTTGATTCAAGCAAATCGATATCATCGGTAAAAGGAATATACTTCTTCTGTATGTCTGAAAAAAGCACAATGCTAATTTGCCCACTAAACGTGTTTTTAACAAAGTGCCGGGCCAACATTACTGCTTTTTCAAAGCGCGAGGGCCGAACATCTTCAGCCAACATACTAAGTGATGTATCGATCAAAATAATGGTTTTTTGATCAGGAACCTCCACATCAACTTTTTCTTCAGCTCCTCGGATGTCGGCAAGAGCGCAAATCAACGCCCCCCAGAACAGCATATAAAAAACCAAATGGGCCTTGTCCAAAAGCGTATTTTTTTTCAACCAGTGGTTAGCGATAAAACTAAAATAATTTTTTCTTAAAATTAGAAAGAGGATTGCATAAATCGCAAATCCAATTGATACCATCAGAAGGACATCAGGTCTTAGTAACTTCATACTGGGTCCCTGATGACAAATCGCCGCGATATTTCGCTAAACAATAAAAAAATAAAACCAATTACAAGATACTTGTAGTACAGCTCCTTATAGAGAACAATGCCCGCCTTCTTAATTTCAGTTCGCTCAAGATTATTAATATCAGAAAGTACTTCTGCTAGAGATGAATTGTCTTTTGCATAATAAAATTTCCCCCCAGTCATTTTCGAAATCTCAGTTAGAGTCTCTATATCAATGCTACCTCCCGGAATATTTTGAAACTGACCTGGACGAAAAGATGGAATCCGCGCATGTTGATCTGTGCCTATTCCGATTGTATAAACCTTAATTCCCTGTGACTTTGCCTCCTCTGCCGCCTGAATAGGAGTTAAATTGCCAACATTACTGACACCATCGGTAAGGAGAATGACTATTTTGTTTTTGGTCGGGGAAATTGTGAGTCTCGCCACCGCCAGCCCAAGAGCATCACCAATATTAGTCCCGTTACCCAATATTCCCATGTTAATATCAGGCACAACTCTTTTTACTAATTCGATGTCTATAGTGAGCGGCAAGACGGTAAAAATACGTTCAGCAAAAGTAATAATACCAACTCGATCTTTGGGTCTCATTTCAACAAATTCTATAATCTTGCTCTTGGCCACTTCGAATCTATTCGGTTGGAAATCATCTGCGAGCATCGAGCGTGAGCAATCAACCACCATGAAAATATCATTAACTTCTATCTTTGACTCAGATTTCCCCATGGGGATTCTTGGCAAAGTGAGGGAGTAACTGATATAGCCCCATCCAATTATTCCGATCAGGCACGCGATCAGTCGCAAAAAATTACGAAATCCCTTCCTGGCATTTGATGGTAGAAATAACTCTTTCTTTTTCAAAACCGGGAAAAAATAATAGGTCCACATGAGAAGACCTAAGATCCCAACAATAAACCAATTTGTACTGTTATATTCTATTTCCATTTTGCTCTTTTTGGATTTCTAGTAGTTTGGTTTCGAGTCGGGCCAATTCTTCAGATGTTATAAGGCGTTTATATTGAACCTCGTCAATGTTTTTAATCAATTCATTGCACTTCATTTTTTGTGAAATTGGCATTTCTTGGTATTTAATTTCCTCAACGAGGTACGAATAGAGTTTCTCAACATCAGCTTTATTTTTGATGTTTGGTCCCAAGACTTTTTGAGCACGTTTATTAACTTTCTTTTTTTTCCTAAACAAATAATAACCACCGGGGAGCAAAAGAAGACAACCTCCAAAGAGATACATCAAGGAATTGTTCGCAAGTAGGATTTTATAAAATTCTGGTTTCTCTACCACCTTTGTCTCTGTTAGTTTTAGAGTAGGGTGTCGGAGAAGGAGTTGCGTTTTTCCATTCCCAATTGACAGCTCTTCTGTTTCTCCTGCGGCAGTGTTTAAAAAGACTATCCCACCCGATACTTCCAACACATCGGCATTGTTTTCACTTTGCGCAATTTTTTCAAAGCCGAAAAATCGAAAATTCGGTTCATTGAGCCTTTTTAGTAGCTCATTAATCGCATGAATCTCCTGTATGTGATCATCATGCTTAAGTATAATCTCTGCCTTAAAGGCGATTGGTGACCCAATAGAGATCGGATTCTCACTAAATATAATATTACCGTTAAACGATTCTTCAGCATAGGCAATGTTGAAGAATACGGTGAGAAAAAAAATGAAATTATAACGTTTCATTATAAGAATTTTTTTATAAATGCTTCCAAATATTTTTCATCAACATCGATCTTTGTTATTTTCTTGAGTTTTAAATTCTTTTCGCCTTCTGCCTGACCAATCGAGAAATATCCATCCCTGAATTTTGCCCCCTTAAGGGCCTTGCCGAGAATTGAGAATGGCAGCTTTTTACTGTCATCTATCTTTGACCATAGCTTGAACAAGTGTGATCTTTTATTTTTTAAAAACTCATTTATTTTTGAAAAATCATTTTCATTATCGAACTCAGAAAAAAAGATAATCTCACGATTTTTTTTAAGATATTTATAAAGGTAGTTCATCTTCTCTTGAGTGTGTGGCAAATTGGCAAATTGGTAATCAAGATTAATTTTTCCCGATTGTGTCAAAATATCACGTTTTTCCAGCTCAACGATGATCTTTGAAATCCCCTCTTCACCGCGTAAGGGGTATAGATTCAGAGGATTTTCGCAAAACAAGATAAGTCGGGCCTTGTCACCTGTTTCTTTGAAAAGTAGGCACAGCAAAAAGCAAATTTCGAGAATGGCTTGAATTTTGAGCACGCCTTTGCTTCCAATCAACATTGAAGGAACAAAATCGATTACAATCACGACCTCAACATTGCGCTCTTCCTCATAAAGTTTGATATACGCGTGTCCGGTTCTTGCCAGCAATTTCCAATCTATAAAGCGGATATCATCACCTGGACAATAAACTTGGTAATCTTTAAATTGCAGCCCGGTACCACGTACATTTGACTTAAGTTTTCCTATTGAATACGAATTGGATCGCTTAAAAAGATTAGCTTTAATGCCAGCCACTACCTTATGAACTTGCTCAAGATTCATAGCATCAACTTAGCCACTTCAAGCGCTACGGTGTTTGGGGCAATCTGATCCACGATAGCCTCATATGATAAAATAATTCTATGCCCTATTACCTGCGGAACCACTCTTAGTACGTCTTCAGGAGTTACAAAATCTCTTGAGGCCATCATGGCATAATATTTGGAAATTTTATGAAGCCAGATGCACGCTCTTGGAGAGGCTCCAATTGAGATGACGCCATTGAATTTTTTGGGGAAAAAATCCGTCCCTGGTCTTGTGGCGGTAACTATTTTTAAGATCAGGTTTCTTATCTTATCATCGACATAGATTTTCTCTAGCTCCTCTTGTACATTCAAAATATCATCAGTTGTAAGAATTGCCTCAAGCTTATCGAGAGGATATTTTGAAAGCGTTAGTATCTTTTTTTCCTCCTCAAAATTTGGATAGTTAACAGTAACCTTCATCATAAAGCGATCCAACTGTGCCTCCGGCAACTGATAGGTTCCCTCTTGTTCGATGGGGTTTTGAGTTGCTAAGACGACAAAAGGGGCCGTTAACTTGTGTGTGTCGTCCCCGATGGTTACCTGTTTTTCAGCCATGGCCTCCAGCAAGGCAGATTGAACTTTTGCGGGTGAGCGATTTATTTCATCCGCAAGAAGCAACTGAGTGAAGAGTGGGCCAAACTTTGTGTAAAATTCATTTTTCTGCTGATTATAGATGATCGTTCCAATTAAATCTGAGGGCAGTAAATCTGGGGTAAATTGAATCCTCTTAAAAGAAAGATCGCATAATTTTGCCATGGTAGCTACGCTCAAGGTTTTTCCAAGCCCAGGCATGCCTTCGATAAGTAGATGGCCCTCGCATGTCATTGCAATTATAATTGCTTCTAACAATTCATCCTGGCCAAATAACACAGTTTTGGCCTTTCCTATGCATTGATTTATTTTTTCTCTTGCTCTTTGGCTCGACATAATCCACCCATTAATTAGTTATATGATAACAGATATATTTTAAGTAAAACGCACTGCCTGATAAAGAAGATATTGGATGGTCTATTCGTTGAGTCCCCAAGTCAAGAATTGCCAGGTTGCGGTTAGCTTTACTCCCTTCAAAACTAATCAGCTTGGATAATTCTTCTAGAGAGATGCCATGCGTGCAACTTGCAGCAACTAAAATACCATTTCTATTAATGCTTGCGAGGCACAGTTGAAAAAGTTTTTTGTAGCCCTCGAGGGCCTGATCTATTTTGCTGCTATTTCTGGCAAAAGCAGGGGGATCACAAATTACTAGATCGTATTTCTCAGTGTTGCGCTGAAAAAATGTAAACACATCATCACGTGTAAATTTGAATTGCTCAGATGAAATTGAGTTAATCCTAGCGGTTTCCGCCAAAGAGCTCTTAAAATCACCCTGATCAACAAAATGTACACTTCCCGCTCGTTGCCCCTTGAGCAAGCTAAACCCCCACGCTCCAGCATAGCAAAAGAGATCGAGCACCTTTAGCTTACTCAGTTTTAAATCTTCCAAAAGATGGAGTAGCTTAAGTCGATTGTATGAGTGATCGAAGTAAAAGCCGGCTTTTTGCAAGTCTGCGGTGGCAATTCTAATCATAACCTCATTGTCGGTAATTTCAAGAAAAGGAAGATCTTCTTTGACGTGCGGGCGCGAGGGTAACGATTCTATTTTTCGCAAAAAAGAATTTTCAAAATAAAGAATGGGAAGCGCAAAATGTTTTTTTACGAAGTCAGAGACTATCCCTGCATAGCGATCAACGCCAGCAGTGTTTATTTGCAGCACAATGGCGTTACAGTATTTATCGATAATAAGTCCAGGTAATCCATCCTGATCTCCATAAAAAAGTCGACAACATGGCCCAAGTACTCCTTTGAAAAACTCTCGATGACTAAATGCTGCCGCAAGGTATTCCTCCATGACAATTCTTATAATTTCTTCATCTCCAAGCTGAATGATCTCTTTCTTGACCTCTCTCAATAATCTTAGAATTTTTTTATTTTCAGCATATGGGTTAGCAAAACCAATAAAATGCTGATTTCCCTTATTGATTTGGAAGAGGGCCCACTCTCCAGGAACACAGCTTTTGAGGTCATTTCGAATGTCATTGGAACTGAGGGCCACCGGGAGTTCAGATATTTTTATTTTACTATCAAGTTTAATGAGTTTCATCTTGATAAAACAGATATACTGGCAAACATTTCTTTGAGAGTAGTTTTCAAATCTTCAAAAAATGTTTTGAAAAAATGAGTTATTAATTTCTCATAATGGAAATATTCATCCCTGATTAGAAACTTAATTAATTTAAACGGCTCATCAAAATGAAAATTTCTTACTGCGCCCGCAGGGTTATCGGCATCCCGGATCGCTTCTGCTGCTGTGTAATCCAGGTATGCAATGAGAGGTGAAATGTCATATTTACGATTACTAAAAATGGTTGTGACGGTGTCACCAATCTTAAGCATTCTTTTTCGCCCAACTGCTCCAGATCTTAACTCATTCACAAAAGCGTACATTTGCCTCAGGTTTGTAAAGTATTTATCTGCTTTGCTCTGTTCCACTAAATTAGCAAGCAGTATTCTTGAAATATTCATCCCTTCAAAAGAAGTGAGAAAGTTAAGCGCCTTAAAAAGTTCATTAAGCGTCAGGTAGTAATAATTTTCTGAAAGCTTATCTAAATCCTTTTCTAAACCATCTACAAACATCGAAAGAAGGTCATCATTTTCAACTAAAAAGTCAAACAACTTGCCGTCGCCGCTGGCCTTGTAAAGCACAGGCCACTTTTCTGCAAGCTCGCCTAAAAGGTAGAATACATTTGTGAGATTATTATCCTTAAAGTGTTCATTCAATTTATCAATACTATTTTTTGGCGAGTTAAATTTTTGCAATTTAAATCTTGCTTTAATATCATTCGGCGTTCCTACAAAAGTCGTTAGATAGAGTAGTTTTGAAAAGACCTTCTCTGCTTTCACGAGATCAGCATCCTTTAGCGAAACAAACCAGTCGACTCCAACGTCAATAAGATTTCTTCCATCAGGAATCTTCTTATCCATAAAGGCCTTGAGCATTTTGTCTGTGGAAGAAGTCACTTGATTAAAATTGACATGGTCTAGAAATGCTCTATCGATGGCCCCCATTTCTCTGCCATTAATATAGTTGTTAAACTCTCTTTTGTTATCAGCTAAGTTCTTGTATTTACCAATTCTGTCCCTAAAATATCTTCCACCATTACTAAAAATCGCCAACATCGAGAGTGAGGTCACAACTTGTCCATTGTGCTTCTGCAACTGCTCTTTGCTTTGAAGCATCGGAACCTCAAAGCTGCCAAACTTAACAAGTGCACTCTTCTGAGCGGCGGGATCTGAGGATGCTACAAAAATTTGCAGCAGCGTCTGCATCCAATCTCCTCGACCAAAGATTGTGTTTGACTCAAGAAGGCTAGGGTAAGACGCAATACTATTTTTTGCCATCCGTTTTTCATTTTTACTAAAAAATTTTCCGCAAAAACCTAGTCCAACACAGAATTTCATCAAATCATATTTGATATTGACTGTCTTATTGTAGTCTTCCGCTTTTGAAACAGCATTTTTGTAATGGGCCCCCAAATAATTATGATCGAACCTAATGTCCCTAATGACTGTTTCAATTCTTTCTGCTGATGTCACAATTTTAGGGACTTCGTTATGCTCTTTTGTTTTATCAGGTTCAAGGTAAATCATCGGTCTCGTGTTAACTTGCTCTGCACGACCATTTATGATTTTTACGTATGAACGATCACTCATTTCATACATTATTTCCATAGTCTCTTTAAGAGTCATCCAATATTTATGAACATGCTTCCCCTCATATGGAATCGGTAGGCCCTCCTGAGGAATGATCGCTTTCAATAAGAGACTCAAAGCCGTTGGCGTTTCAGCTGTATATTTTTGGACCAAGAGTCTGAGAGACTTATTTAGCTCTGCTTTTATGACACTCGGAGAAGGACATGGATTCTCGCCCAGCGACTGGTTTAACTCAGTTCTACATGCAAAGTTGAACTCCTTTGGGGAAGTCGGTGTGGTGCTCGGATTATAATGTGCATAGTCTTGCATTATCCTTCCCAGATTTGAAACTAGGGCCGTAAGCTGCTGTTGCCTGTGCCTTTCGACCAAGTATTTAGCAACTTTCGTTCTCGCAAGAATGCCAACGTTGGATTGCTTCTCAAGAATTTCAACGAGATTTGTAAGACTTTTCTTTAGAACAACCTCTAAAGTTTGGTCCTTCGCGAATTTAAAATTGTAATAGTAACTTTTGAGGGTATCGAGCAATTCACTGATACCATTTTTTTGATCTTTAAGCGAATCATCTAATATATCCATGAGCACTACGGAGCTATTGATATTTGCCTTTGCAAAAACCCCATCTTCGTCAAAAAGATAATGCTGCTCAGTAACCAGGGCTGGAGTTGACCTCATGGCCGCTGCGTAACTACTCTCAATTTCCCCTAAAAGGTTTATTGTCGCCAAAAGTGGTGGGGGTGAGATCATAGTTTTACAGCTTGCGGGAGGATTCTGAAGGTATTTCCATATAGACAAATTGCCATCCTCGATATCCACAAGACATTTAAGGTACACATTTGAAGAATTTTGCGACAAGGTACGCTCTATTAAAAGTGTAGGCGGAATATACAGCTGAGATTTGGGTACAGCATTTAGTTCAGCCAGTGCGTTACCAGACTGTGTAACACCCTTGGACAATATTTCGATAACTTTCAAGATATAGTCACGACTTAAAAATTTTTTAAAATCTTTCAGTGCATCGTGCCCCGATAGATTTGTTACAAAATCTTCTACCGCAATATAGCTTGCTTCATGCTTTTGATCGTCCGAAAGCCACGCTGAGGCAATACTCGGATAGAGGTCTTTTGTAACACTGAAAGCATCAAGATAAAATTTCATTAACTCGACGTAATTGACTTCCTCCTCGAAATGCTTGTCGAGATAGTGGAAGATAATATTCTTTTCTTCAAAGCTGTAAAAAATCCACAGCCTTGCTAAGTCAACCAGAATTCCTTTTTGCGCAAAAAATTTCTCCGAAAGAAGTAGCGAGCTCATTATTTGTGGCTCTTTAACATTCTTGATTATTTTATATATATGGGAATCTATATCGGCTTGCGAGTCATCAATTATTTTTGACAATCTCAGAGCGGACGAAACTGTATCGCTCGACGCGACATCGATCAGGTACATGGCTCCAATGGAAGGTTTTTCCAGCGCTATCTGAATCAAGAGCTTCATTAAATCGAAGGTTGTAGCGTCACCAAGGTAGCGACCATAGTCTTTTAGGAATTTAATCAGGTGAACTTTGTGCTTGATACTGTGCTTTAGAACTGCATCTTGCTGAATCTCGCGCACTGTAATTTCCCTCTCTGGGACCCTAAAGTGTTCACAAAAAGATGAAGCAGTTTTGACCTCTATACCGAGGTCTAATAGTGCACGAAAAAATTGGTCTTTGGAAAGCTGAACCTGATTATGCAACGTCTGCTCAAGGTTTGGTCCGAGTTGTATCGCTGCGACGTTCTGATATCCACTACACTCAATAGTTTCGCTTTTCAAACGCTTAATCACTTTGAAGTCACGGTCTAAATCCAGGTTTTGGGCCAAGGGAAAATGCACTAGATTTTTATAGGCGGTTAAATCGAAATTGTCTGACTCCAATGTTTCAATTATCTTCAGTTTTTTGGCATCAGAATCTTTCTTGGTTAATAGACTGTGAATAAACTCTCGATCCTTATCAAAGTCCTGATATTCGATCAAAATATTACTAATGACAGTGACTAAGTCTACACGGCCTTGCTTAAACACGGGATTCTTATAAAACTTCCTTACTTCACTCTTGAAAGAGTCCGCTCCATCAATAAAATTATCAATAACGAAAACTAGTAGGTCATGCATAGCATCTACTGTGGCATTCTCAACAGTCAATATCTTCAAAAGATTTTTAATTTGAGCCTTTGAAAGTGCCCGATCTTTGCGCGTACATTCTATATTATTCTCACGGGCACAGATGAACATTTCGTTCAATCCATCAAAGAAATTTGTATCATTTAGTGCCGTAATGACCTGACTGAGATCATCGAGTGCCCCTCGCTCATCCAGTCTTTTTACCAGCGCGATAAGCTGATCTCGCACGTCCAAATTATCAAGCATCACATCACTAATCGGGGCCATTATGTGATTCCAATTTTCGCGCTTCACTTTGGCAATCCCTTTAAAAAGTTCCGGAAATTCAGCATCCCATCTCAAGCATTTGAACAAACTTAAGGTATTTTCCTGATAAAGTAAGTGCTTTACAAAAGAAACTTTTTTGCACTCTTCAACTCGTTCCAAATCATCTCGACCATACTCAACGGTTATTCCAGGTGGGCTTTGCTTCTGACAAGCTTGTATGACCAGAAATACGCAAATTGCTACAAGCAGAATTGTTAAGCTTTTTTTGTTCATTTCATGTTCTCAGGGTCTAATATTTGAGTTCAATTTATAATTCCCAAAAAATATTTCTTCTTTCGCTCCAGCAACATCTTTATTTTTTTCTGCATTCAGTCCTTTGTGATATCGAATTTCGATTTTTTCAGGCAACCCGATTCCGCCGACTACCAGATAATCAAATTTAACCGTCTCGTAGGCCTCCGCACTCGCTGTTCTGGTGTATGTCGAGATTTCGTCGACTACAAATTTACCCTGCGACCAACCTTTCATCGAGGTCTTATAGGTGGACTTTTTTTGTGATGAGGGATAGTTAAGTGTGGACTCCATCAATTTCCCATTTTCATCAGTAACTACCTCTATGGCATGAACATCCCGAGAGTAAGTTTCATCGAGGCCTTTTATCGTTATCCTATTCGCATTCTTTACTTCTGAGATTTTATAAGAGCGCAGCATACTCGACAGGGGAATGGGGAAGATGAGCAAAAGTCTCTGATGGGCCTGCATAGTTAATTGTTCGATCAGCTGTTTGTATTTTTCATTGATCCCTACAACCTTGATGGTAACTTTGCCCGGAGCCTGCCATAAAATATCAAAATGAACATCATTTATTTTTTCAAGCGATGTTGAGGCCTTCAGATATTCATCCAATCCATGAATTCTTAACTTAAAACTTAAATTTGTGATGCCTAGGCGTTGAGGATAAAACAACTTAGTCTCGGCAAGTTCAAGATATTCACCCCTTACGCCAGAGGACATAAAACATAGGGCCAAAGCTAGGAAGAACACCACCCGCAACATACAAAAATTTTATATCAAATAACTGGATAAATATGTCCGCGAAAAAATTACCGATTTTACTTCCGCGGTAGATAAAGGTGAAATTTTGACAGTTTTACTTTTCCCTTATTCCCCTTGATTGGTTTAACCCATCGTCTTTCGGTGTATATGACTGAAACTTTTTCGTGAGTTAGGCCAGCAAACCTTTTCAATACCCGAGCAACATCGTCAAGCAAATCAAACAGTTGCTCTCTATTTGAATCTCCAAAACGAATGACTGCATGAGCACTTGGATAGTCGTGCAGATGCACCCAGAGATCATTCGATTTGGACCAACTTGTCAGTAGAAAGTCATTCCCGTTTTCATTTTTTCCAATTTTAACTATAGTATTTTTGAAGGAATTTACTTCTATCACGTCATCACCTAGTGTTTCAGTAACGCTACTTTCTTTTTTTGCGGCCTTAACATGCCAAACTGGATTCCAAGACCGAACAATCGGCACGGCCTTCAGGTTGTCTTCATGTGATTCAATTGCATCGAAACGTTTTTCCTGAATAGCTTTTCCCCGTTTAAGTGCCTTCAGTTTGTTAAATACCATCTCTCTCTTTTTCCATTCAGTAATCTGCCGTGGAAATTTCACTCGGTGACCGAGACATTCATAGATTTCCCCAAATTCCATATTATCTCTCAAAGCTTCTTCCATTTTCTCTATGGCACCTCGCAAATCAGCAATATCATTTTTAATTTTGTCTTTTTTTAGTACAATTTTTTTTTCTTTTCGGACTGTTTGTCTGGCCAGTAATTTATCCCACATCTGCCCGTATGATAAATTGGACATTTCAATTGAAAGCTTTTGACACTTACCGGAAATTTTATTGAGCTCCATGATCGCAGCTTGTGCGGCGGTTTCCGCGCCCTTACTGGTCGAAAATTCTTCGAGGTTGCCATGCCAAGACGCCAGGTATTTTGAAGAGTCTGCTAGACCTGAGCTGAGCAAGAAATATACCCCCTCACTTTTGTAAAACAGATGCAGTACCGAGCGGCACTGTCCCTTTTCACACACAAGTGCAATCATTCCTAAATTTTCATCTATGGTAATTTGTTTTACAAACAGCCCTTTCAGGAATGATCTAAAAACATGTACATATTTATCATCATGTCGCGTGATCCTCTCAAGCTTTTCATTATCCAGTAGAATTGCGGCAGCTGATTTTCCACGCGAGAGATACAAATACCTTTTACGACCTTGGTGCAATGCCAGCACCAGGTAATGCGGATAGGAAAAAACTTGCTTGATGAGACAGTTTTTTAGATTTTGATTTAAAACAATAAGACTCTGGGATAGAGAATCAGAAAGCATAATTCTAATTTTCTAGTCAATGCCCGTACCAATGCGCCATGGACGAAATTTGACTTCATTTTCGCTAAACGGAAGAATAAAACTAAACCAGACAAAAAGCGCTCTTCCCTTTATATACTCGTGCGGCACAAATCCCCAGAATCGTGAGTCGTAGGAAAAGTCACGATTATCGCCCATGCAGAAAAATTTCCCCTCTGGGACTGTGAGCTTTTCATAATCAACTTTATAAAAATTATCATTATCCTGTTGAATGATGTGAGCATGTTCACCAGTTTTTGTTTCCAGAAGTTTTAAATTATGCCCCTTAAACTTGTCGTCCATATCTTCTAGAATTTTCTTGCCCTGCTCAGCACTGGTAACATCTTTTACGTCGATAGGAGTCCCGTTGATATATATAATCTTATTTTTAATTTCTATCGTGTCACCAGGTAAGCCGATCACTCGTTTAATGTAGTTAACACTTGGGTCCTTGGGATATTTAAAAACTACAACATCTCCTCTTTTTGGATTACTTTTGCCAACAAGATAGACTGGATCTCCGAAAAAATCAGAAAACGGAAGTTTAAATCCGTAGGCCATTTTATTCACAAGAATAAAATCTCCAATCATTAAAGTAGGAATCATCGAGCCGGATGGAATTCTGAAGGGCTCAAAAAAGACAGACCTAAAAATTAAAATAATCACAACTAAAATAGATAACGATTTTGTTTCTTTGATTATTTTTTCTTTTCTAGTCATCGGCACTTTGGGCGGTTGCTCTGCGTTAGGCGAAGATGGTGCTATATTTTTTGGCTGTTCTTCATTTGTTTCCATATTCATCCCGTTTTAAGCAAAATATTAAGGCAGGCTATCATTCATGTGGCTTTGTTGACAATCATCACCCCAAATTTCTTCTACAAACGCAATGACCGCAGCTCAATATTACTTTGTCGCAATCGATGAGAAATTGCCTTCGAAAGGCCTTCAAACAACACCGCCGCGATATCCTTTCGTCGGGCAACACACTTATCAAACTCTGCACGCGACAATACATACAGCGACACATCTCCTGACGCCACCGCATTGGCCGATCGGACTGCATGATCCAAGAACGACATATCCCCAAAAAAGTCGCCTTTTTTGAAAGTAGAAAGCGAATGCAGTCCTCCATCGGGCAATAAGAGCTGAATGCGCACGTTCCCGTGACGAATGAAATAAATTTCATCACTATGATCACCACTACAAAAAATCTTGTCTCCGTTCTTATAGTTAGTTTCCCGCATAGCTTTTTTAAGCTCATCTACAATGTCACGATCCGCTGATTTGAAAATTTTAACCTCGGTTAAATCAAGAACTTTTTCCTCAACGGAGAGACCAACCTCTTTGAGAATTGCGTCTTCGACTGACTCGAGTGCCTCGTCAAGCGTTGCAAATTCCAGTTTTTTCTTAATGGCAACAAAAGTTCCCACTTCGTTAAAATAACGCTGCACATTTTGACGCCCTGGTTTTTCTCCCGGGATAGAGGAAAGAATACAAACTCCTCCACTTTCCTCAATCTGGGTTGCAATCTGCTTCAAAATATTACATGCGGTATAATCTACAGAGCGAACCCGATCAAAATCTAAAATCACATATTTTGCCTTGGAGATGATCGGCCTCATCTCTGTATAAAACTGATCTGTCGTTCCAAAAAAAAGAGATCCTTGCAGTTCAAAGATAGCAGTGCTTTCACCTTTTTCATGCAGGAGCTTAAACTCATCTGAGCTACGTTGTTTTTTTGAGAACATCGTATTGCCGAGAGATTTTCTACGAATAATGGTGCCGTGGATCTGGTCGCGCACAAACAGCAGAATGGACAAGCCGACACCAACTCCAGATGCCGTAATAAGATTGGTTACTAAGGCAGTAATCACCACTGCTAGGATGACACAAAAATCAAAAATTGTTGAACGCTGAGTCGCCAGATGAAGGCTTTTAAAATCTACCATTCTGAATGCAATGACAATCAGAATTCCAGCAAGAGCAGCTACGGGAACCCATGCTATATAGGAAAGGAAAACATAGAAGCTCATTAGCGCAAAAATACCCACGAAAAAACCGGCACGCGGGGCCTTGCCGCCACTATTTATGTTTACAAGTGTCGCACCTGAAGTCCCCGCGCCGGGCATACCAAACAAAATTGACGCCATAAGATTTCCCATTCCCTGACCAAATAATTCGCGATTGGAGTTGTGCCGTGATCGAGTAAGAACATCAAGCACGACACACGTTTTTAACGTATCTATGGAAAGCAAAACTGCGAGAGTCAGCGCCGTGGAAGCAAGAATTGGAAGATGATTTAAATCCATTAAGGGAAATTTACTGAAACTATGAAGTGCCAAGGTAAAAATCGAAACGCTTTCACCAATCTGAATTGACCCCACGACAAGACTGTTACTATCAAGAGTTCGAAGAGACGGCAACCAAATGGCCAATATCCCATATGTCATCATTCCAATAATTAAAGCAAGAATTGCCCCGGGCACTTTTTTAACGAACCGAGGAGCGAGAAACATCGTCAGCATTGTGGTAGCACCCACAGTGAGACCCGGAAAATTTAAAATCGATGGATTCTCTATCGCACTAATTATTTTATCTTTTGGAACCCCAAGTAATTTAGGAAGTTGTCCTAAAAAAATAAGTACGCCGACTCCGCTCAAATAGCCTGTCACCACCGAATATGGAATGAATTTTATGAATTTGCCTCCGCCTAAAACGGAAAATAAGGTTTGCAATAGACCGGCAAACAGAATAACGACAGCAAGATAAACGGATATCATCTCGGGAGCGACGCCAGCTGTTTTCACAAGATTGGCGACAAATGCAGCCAAAACGGCAGCAGCAGGTGCACAAGGTGCGGTGATCAAGCCGGCTGTTCCTCCAATCATAGGAGTTACAAGACCTAATGCAATTGTACCTAAGATTCCGGCCAAGGCCCCAAAAGAAGTATAATCAGCTCCGAGAGGTGCGTAAATTACCAGACCAAATGCGATAGCGGCTGGAAGTGCAACCAGCATGGACGAAAGCCCACCCAAGACATCGCCAACTAATCCCTCAGAGGCAAAAATAGCTTTGAAATTCATAATTTTTTTCGCAAATGACTTTTCTATCCTAATGCTCTCCAGTATACAGAGCTATAGGGAAATTTGGAAAAATATTTTCTAGAGGTAGCTTATGAATCCCAGTATGCCCAAAAGTGTCAGCTACGAGGATAGATGTTTGATCTTTCTTGATCAGACACAACTGCCAAACGATGTGGTGTTCGAAGAGCAAACATCAATAGAGCAGGTCTGGCATTCAATTAAAATGTTAAAAGTGCGGGGGGCTCCAGCTATTGGCGTAGCCGGTGCCTATGGCCTTTTTTTGGGCGCAAGAAATTTGTTAAGTAAAACACCAAAAATTTCTGCCGAAAATTTTATCCTTGAACTCAATAAAATAGCAGACTATTTAGATAGCTCAAGGCCTACTGCTGTAAATCTAAAGTGGGCGCTAAAGCGAATGCTAAAATCTGCAAACAAGAATGCTTCAAAAAACGTTCATGAAATATGTAATTTGCTAGAGCACGAGGCAATTCGTATACACGAGGAAGACAAAAAACTATGTAGGAAAATCGGTGAAAATGGCCTTCCTTTAATAAAAAATGGCATGGGAATTCTAACTCACTGTAATGCAGGTGCCTTAGCTGTGAGTGAGTTAGGCACGGCATTGGCACCAATCTATCTTGCCCATGAAAAAGGTATTAAACTAAAAGTTTACTCCGACGAAACCAGGCCACTACTTCAGGGAGCACGTTTGACCTCTTGGGAGTTGATGCAATCGGGAGTAGATGTGACCCTGATTACTGATAACATGGCCGCTCATATCATGAGTCAAGGCCATATTCAGATGGCCATCGTTGGTGCTGATCGTGTGGCGTCGAACGGTGATGTGGCAAACAAAATTGGAACCCTGGGCGTGGCCATCTTGGCCAAATATTTTAACATTCCTTTCTATGTCGCTTGCCCTTTTTCAACCATTGATCTCAAAACTCCCACAGGTAAAGAAATCGAAATTGAAGAGCGCGGCGCTGAAGAGGTCTGCCATTTTGGTGGTCGTAGAACGGCTCCTGAAAAAATTAAAGTCCGAAACCCAGCGTTTGATGTTACCCCTCATCACCTTGTTACCGGGTTAATAACTGAAAGGGGTCTCCTGCCTTATCCTTATGCTGAGAAAATCATGGAACTTTACCGTGACGCATAGCAAACTTAATCGAGAAAGATCTCTTCTTGTATTTCTTTAACTTTTTATCTATTAATATGTGAGATCATTTATTCCACGCAATCGTAGCTCAGCTGGATAGAGCACTTGACTACGAATCAAGAGGTCACAGGTTCGACTCCTGTCGGTTGCGCCACTTTTTTATTCTTTTTAATAAATTCAATTTTCATTTAGACTTAGAACTAAAGAGGTTTCATGTTGCAAAAAATTGGGCGCGACGAAAATATTGTTTATCTCAAAAGATTTATAAAAGCTTTTTTAATAGGCCTCCTAATGTTTGTTTTTCTCAAGGCGATGATTGTTCATACTAATGGATTTCCTTTTTTAAAATTTTCTCTTCTCGTCGTTGTCGCGGCTTTCTGCCACCTGACACTGAAAAAGCTCTATTACACTTACTGGACCTTCGGGCTTATTTTTTTTGTACTCGTTTTCGTTGATGTACTCGCAGCCATGTGGATTAAACCATGGCTCGGCGTTATGGGGTTAACGCTTTTATTGTGTTTCTCAATTGTAAATTATTTTTTAGCATCACCTATATATTATCCCCGAGTGAATTGGTGGGAATATGATTTTCGTTATCGCACGGACCTAAAAGGCAAAATTATTCTGGAAGGGGACAAAGAGGTTGAATGTCGAGTCGCCGACATCCGAAGAAATGCCGCCTGTGTTCACAGTTTTATTAGTTTTCCCACGGGAACCATTTTAAATCTTGAGATTGAACTTCCACTCAAACCGATAAAATTCGCCGTCAAAATTATTTCAACTCGTCAAGGCATTCCCGGGAGACCTTCCATTTACGGAGTTCAATTTCCAAAAAATGCACTTCCCGCCTATAAGGAAATCCGACGCTACTGGATAGAGTTGGCGCAAGTTAAAAGTGATCACAAATTCAAGAAGGTAATCGATGGATGATATCTGGTTTATGAAACTAGCTTTGGAACAAGCAGAGATGGCCTATCGATTAAATGAAGTTCCGGTCGGTGCTCTCGTCGTTTCAGCTGAAGGCAAAGTTCTAAGCTCTCGATTCAACACAAAAGAGCAGGACTTTGACCCGTGTGGCCATGCGGAAATATTGGCGATCAGGGAGGCTGCGCAGCGTGAAAAAGCATGGCGGCTTGTCGGGTGCAGTGTTTATGTAACCCTGGAACCCTGCATAATGTGTCTTGCGGCCATGGGACAGGCGCGGGTTGGTCAACTTATTTTTGGTGCCTACGATCCAAAGGGGGGAGCATTAGGCCTTGGCTACCGGGTCCACGCTGACACTCGATTAAACCATCGCTTCGCTATCAAAGGTGGTCTTTTAGAATTTGATTGTTCCAAAATTCTGAGCCAATTTTTCCGCGAGCAACGGAGTTTTTATCGTTAACCGCACCCTCCTTACCTAGACTCACTTTTGTTCCTATGGTACTTTCATTAACCATTTAAGTTTTAAAATGCGGAGAATTGGCCGAGTGGTCTAAGGCGCATGCTTGGAAAGCATGTAACGGGCAACCGTTCGAGGGTTCGAATCCCTTGTTCTCCGCCATTTTCCACTAATGCTTCGCATTTCACAGAGACGAATTTTGACATAAAGCTTTTTTTCGGCCAAGTTACGCTTAGGTAGTTGGTCGGACAAACAGGGATAGGTGAACCCGCCAGGTCGGGAACGAAGCAACGGTGTCTGATTCCTTGCTGTGTTCGTACCAGCTACCGCCTTTCTTCTTTTATCTCACGCTTTTATTTGTTACAGTTTCACTTTTAGAATGGTTGGATTACACAATGAACTATCAAGTTTTAGCGCGTCGCCTGCGGCCTACCACATTCGCAGAAATCTATGGACATGCGCCGATTGTTCACGCCATTAGAAATTCCCTTATTAACAAAGTTGTTGGCCATGCCTATCTGTTCACAGGCACAAGGGGTATTGGAAAGACGACCATGGCCAGATTATTAGCTAAGGCCCTACGCTGCTCTAGCTTGTCCAAAGATGGGAATCCATGTCATGCCTGCCAAGGTTGTCTTGATTTTGACAGTGGCTCTTCAATCGATGTCTATGAAATTGATGGCGCCAGCAACAACAGCGTTGATAATATTCGCGAGCTAGTTACGAACGTTCACTATCTGCCAACTTTCGGTGAGTTTAAAATCATTATCATCGACGAAGTTCACATGTTAAGCGCTAGCGCCTTTAATGCGCTTCTGAAAACGCTTGAGGAACCACCTCAGCACGTCAAATTTATTTTTGCCACCACTGAACCAGACAAATTACTTGGAACTGTTGTCTCTCGATGTCAGCGTTTTGATTTTAGACCAGCTTCCAAATCCGAGTTGGTTTCGTTTCTTGCAAACATCGGCAGGCAAGAAAATATTCCATTTGAAAATGATTTTGTTATTGAGCAGTTGGCAGAGCAGGGCCGCGGAAGCTATCGCGATACACTTTCAATCCTTGAACAGCTTATGACTCTGTCCGGAAATCACCAAATTTCGGAAGACATTTTGGTCAATGCTTTGGGAGTTGCACGCGGATCAGTGTTAAAGGAGTTACTGCTTTATCTTTTTGCAGGGAACACTCATGAGGTTGTCGAACTTTACAGAAAAATAATTTTAGAAAATTTCAATCCCAAAAACTTCATGGCCACAATCTCCGCCTTAATTTTTTCCGCCATCGAAAAAATGGATGACTTTCAAACATTTTTTCCAAGCGAAAAGATAAAACAGGTTGACCTATATGACTTGTCTTTTGCTGAATTAGCATGGATATATGAAGTCGTCGTTAAAGATTCCGAGTGGGCCATTCGATCTTTTGCTCCAGAAAAATCCATCGAGGTTATCTTACGGAAAGTCACCCGCAGACGAGAGATCCTGTTTAACAAAGATCAGATCAATACCACCCAACAGAAAATACAAAAAGCAACAACACCACCAGCGCCAATTTCTTCCAAGCCAACATGGGAACAGTTTCTATTATTCGCTCAAACAAAAATGGGAGCTTTGGCGACAAATCTTCTGGAAGGTAACCTGACCAAACCAATTTCGATCGCTTCGAATGGCATCAACATTCATTATGGATTCACAGAAGATTCCAAGGTTTTCTTCGAACATTTTACTGCTCCGGAAACCATGGGAAAATTCAAGGACTTGATTTCAGAGTTTTTTAATATCAGCAGAGAAAATGTTAATCTCAGTGCGGTCATGATTAGCGATGCCATGGGTTTTAAATCAATTGCCCAGGAACATGAACATATCATTCAGACAGAAAAGGACAATAAGAAGCAGGAATTTTTACAAAATCCCATGGTCAAGGAATTTGAAAAAATTTTTAATAAAAAAATCGATAAAGTGCAGATAATTGATGGAGATAAAAAATGACAAAAAATTTAAATTCGCTGTTAAAGCAGGCACAGCAGATGCAACAAAAAATGACAATTCTGCAGAAGGAACTCGAAACTAGAGAAATTGAGGTCAGTTCTGGCGGAGGCATGATTAAAATTAAAATTAATGGCAAACAGCAGATCTTGGGTCTAAAAATAAATAAAGAATGTGTCGATGTGAACGACATGGATACGCTGGAGGACCTGCTCAAAACATCTATCAATCAGGCCGTCAAAGATTCACAGGAGATGGTGAGCCAGGCAATGTCGAAAGTTACTGGTGGAATGTCCATTCCCGGGTTATTTTAGAGCGCGGTATAATCTATGAAGATTCCTGAACAGCTCGAAGAGATTATTAAACATTTCTCCTCCTTCCAGGGTATCGGGGAAAAAACGGCAACGCGTTTTGCGCTCTCACTTCTAAGTTGGGAAAAATCAAGAATTGCTAATTTTGCAGAGGCCATTCAAAATATTTTAACCGTCGTAAAGTGCCCACAGTGTGGGTTTTTGGCAACTGAGAATGAATGTCTTTTGTGTGAAGAATCCAAACATCGCTTTGCACATCAAATTTGCATCGTCGAATCCATTACTGACTGCATGGCCATTCAAAAAAGTCACACTTACAATGGCCATTTTCATATTCTTCACGGTGTTCTGAACCCGCTTATGGGCATAGGGCCTAATGAACTTGGAATTCACAACCTTATAAAAAGAGTGTTAGAGCAGAGTTATTCCGAAGTTATCTTGGCCATCAACAGCACCGTTGAAGGAGATGCCACTTGCTCCTACATACGTGATCAGATTCCTCAACAGGTGAAGGTTGAACGAATTGGCTTTGGCCTTCCCATGGGCGGAAGCCTTGAATACGTGGATGCATTAACCATTACTAAGGCCATGGAAAACCGCAAACAATTTTGAAACTAAATAATGAAAAATGACAACAACATTATCGCAAATGAATTCAGGACCATCTTTAAGGATTTAGAAAGTACTTGTTCGCTTTTTATCGTGCAGGAAGATGGAACCTTGTTTTTTCCCAGGAAGCCTCATCCCACGGCTCTTGCCGTCGGGGCACTCGTAAGCGGGGTCTGGCTGGCCTCTAATGAGCTGGCAAAACAGATTAATTTGCATGAATCGTTGGCAAGTCGATTATCGTTTGATTCTTCTGATTCAGGAATCCATATCCTGCCTCTCAAAACTAATTCTCGTATCTATTTTATGGCAATTATTTACAGTAGAGTTGTAAATCCTGGTCTTGTTAAAAATCAGGCACGAATCCTCAGAGATCGCATCGCTGGGCTAGACCTTTTCTTGGGAATGAATACCGAGAAAAAGGCTTCATCAGTGCTTTTTGAAAATATTAGTGATGATGAAGTAAATAAACTTTTTTCAAATATAGGAATATAAATATGTCTTTCGTCAATTTTCAATCCAAAGAGATAAATTGCAAAATTGTGTATTACGGTCCTGGTCTTGGCGGTAAAACCACCAATATCCAGTATATCTATCAAAAAAGTTCCGGTGAAAATAAAAGTAAAATGATCTCCCTTAATACCGAAAATGAAAGAACGCTTTTTTTTGATTTCTTGCCCCTCGACCTCGGAGAAATTCGTGGCTTTAAAACTCGTTTTCACTTGTATACAGTGCCTGGACAAGTTTTCTATGAAGCTTCTCGCAAATTAGTCCTACGAGGTGTTGATGGCTTGATTTTTGTCGCCGACTCACAAGTCGAACGACATGAGGCAAATCAAGAAAGCCTCAACGGACTTTACAAGAATCTTGACGAACAGGGATATGATATAAAAAAAATTCCAGTTGTATTCCAATGGAACAAGCGTGATTTGCCAAACGTTATGCCAGTGCAAGAGTTGGAACGACAATTGAATAAACAAAAGATGCAAAGTTTTGAAGCCGTTGCAAAAGATGGAATAGGAGTTTTTGAAACACTCAAGGCAATTTCAAAAGCAGTTCTCATGAATCTTCGTTCTAACGTCTAGATCAAATATTTATATTTAAGAAGTATGAGATGGGCCTCAATAAGAGCTTCCTGGGAAAACGAACTTGACCTGGCCGCAATGAGATGATGGCCGTGATAGATGCCTAAATTAATGGCGTTAAAATATTTCGGGAAAAAGGCACAATCTGCGTCTACCACGCCGTCATTAATGGTATCACTCGGAAACATCAGCTTTGCCAGCATCATGTAAATATGCCCCTCATGCCAATTGCAGCTAAGTGCCAAAGCAGTATAAAAAATATTTGTCGGAAGCTTATGGTAATTCTTAAAAAACCAACTGCGCTGCTTCGTTGAGATTGATCTCTGAAATGCCTCTGAAAAAAAATCCAGCTCCTGTCCCAAGTAATTACGCCCAAACTCAGACAAGTCCCTTTTAAGTTTAGAGGCCATCCTTATATACCTCTTGTTTAAGTGCCTCGACCCCAGAATTGGCGTAGCCAAAGTTGAAATTCCCACCACATTTTTGCAAGACCATTCAGCGTGATCTCGCAAAAAATAGAGAACATCAATCCCCCCTTTGGAATATGTCAAAAACCAGAATTTTTCATCAGGATGATGCTTGTGATACTCAAACAATTGTTCAGCTAGCTGGCCGGAATTGAAATCGGAGCCCTTTACGCCCGAAACTGTGGCCACAATATACTTGAGGTTATTTTTCTTTCCAATATTTTGCACACCACGCTCGAAAGAAGCCGTTTTATAGATTTCATTCAGCACACCCGAGACGAGCACTATTGTGGGGAAAATTTTTGGACACTGCAGGCGAGATTTATGATTGGGGTGGACATAGGAAAATTCCAACTCCCGATAGAGCGCAGAAAAGATTTTCGCAGGCGGATAGCGTTTGGGGTCAAGGGGAATATTTTTTGACACTTTTTTTACTATAAATTCGGCTTCAACATCGCCTTTAATACCATCTGGTGCCTTCAAGAGTCCGGAAAGTGTCAAAAAGTGCTTCAGAGCAGAATTGGCCATCCACCCAGTCGAGCCAATGGCATCCTTGGTCAACTGAAAAAGCTGGGTTGGGCCAGGTGAGAGAATTAGTTGCTTTGAGTCGAAATAGATGTCTTCTAAAGTGGTCTTAATAGAATGCTTTAGAAAATCCGAGCTTCTACGTGCGCGTGATAGATAATTACCCAGATTATCTTGCATGATTTAACAGGATCTTTTTCTTACAAGTTTGCTCACGATCGATTATATTAATCAAATAACTTTTAAGTCAAGGCCGGAGATAATATGGCAAAAATTTCAAATGGTAAAATTGGTGTTATTGGTGGCAGCGGTGTCTATGATCTTGAATCGATAAAATTGATCAAAGAACACGATATATCGACTCCTTTCGGGAAGCCTTCTGATAAAATTATTGAGGCAGAAATTGACGGTTCTATTTTTTATTTTCTACCGAGACACGGCAGGAAACATTCTTATTTGCCAAGCGAGGTGAATTATAGGGCCAATATTTATGCTCTAAAATCTTTAGGCGTTAAATACTTAATTAGCATTTCAGCCGTTGGCTCACTTAAAGAGGAATGTCCCCCTGGCTCCTTTGTCCTGCCTGACCAATTTATTGACTGGACGAAGGGACAGCGTGAGCGGAGTTATTTTGGCAATGGCATAGTCGGGCATGTGTCGGTTGCTGCACCCATTGATTCAGAGATGCAAAAATTTATTCACTTATGCTGTCTCGAGTTGAAAATTCCTGTGCGCAAAGACGGGTCCTATATCTGTATTGAAGGTCCTCAGTTTTCAAGTAAGGCGGAGTCAAATATTTATCGCTCTTTTGGCGCAACCGTCATTGGAATGACTAATGTCCCTGAGTCCTATTTGGCAAAGGAAGCCGGAATGGCTTATGCCACTATCGCGATGGTGACCGATTATGACTGTTGGAAGGAGGTTCATTGTACACTGGATGAGATCATGAAGGTCATGAAGAGTAATAATGTCATGGCGCAGGCACTGATTAAATTTGCTATTCCGAAACTATCAAAATCTCCCATTCAATACCACTCTGAAAATGATATCGGAATTATTACGCCGCAAGATTCTATGAATGAACAACAAAAGAAAATTGTTCACACATTATTAAGCTAATATGTTTGACCCGGGTTACCATGTACCTGTTCTGTTAAATGAAGTCATTTTAAATCTTTTTGAACTTGTTGCAGACCATGAAGAATGTCTTTTGGTCGATCTCACTTTTGGCGGAGGCGGGCACAGCTTTGCGGCCTTAGACAAATTTAAAAACTTACGCGTCATCGGCTTTGATCAAGACAAGGATGCCATTGAGCATGGAAAAAAATTTTCTGAATCGCTCGACTTGCACACGAGAATCTCCCTCGTCCATCAAAATTTCAACCAGTTTGCACACACCCTCAGTGTCCACCCGTGGTGGAACCCTTCCAAAACCATTCTTATTTTGGCCGATTTAGGAGTTTCCTCGCACCAGTTTGACACTGCCGAACGGGGGTTTAGTTTTCGTCATGATGGACCTCTCGACATGAGAATGGATGCCAGCCTTGAATTAACTGCCGCCGATATCGTGAATCAGTTTTCTGAAGAGAAGTTAGCAGAAATTTTATTTAAATACGGCGAAGACCCTTTTGCCCGTCGACTTTCAAAACGTATCGTAGAACACAGAAAGGATGTAGGGGCCATTCAAAAAACCAGTGAATTAGAAGCCGTTATCTTCCATGCCTATCCAAAAAAATTGAGACACGGTCGTACCCATCCTGCGACAAAAACCTTTCAAGCACTCCGTATTGCCGTAAATGCCGAACTCGATGCCCTCATGTCTCTGCTGGAAAATTTTAAGCAACTGCAGGCGGACAAATGTCGTCTGGGTATTATTACTTTTCACAGCCTTGAAGATAGGATCGTTAAGCATTTTTTTCGTGATCTAAATAAACATGATAAAAAATATCGGATAATCACAAAAAGTCCAATTATCCCAACGGAAACAGAAATAAAAAGCAACTCGCGTTCAAGAAGTGCTAAACTTAGACTACTGGAGTTGTCAAAGTTAGAAGCATATGTTCAAAAGCATAAAGAAAAAGAAACTTTTTAAGGACTCAAAGTTATTTAATAGCAAAATATTGCTTTTTTTCACCCTCGCCATCAGCTTAGCATCTCTATTTTTAATGTTCCGACTAAAAAATGTAGAACTCGATTATGAGATTGCAGCAATCACAAAGCAGATTGATTTATTTAAAACTGAAAACAGGGATCTTCACGCAAGAAAGGCACGTTTGCTTTCGAGTGAAAATTTAAAAAAATTGGCGTGGAAATTAGGTTTTGTTGAGCCTAAATCAGAAAAAATAATCGTGGTACCATGAATTCAGCCGAGGAAATTGGCCAGCGCAAGCTCAGAATCACAATTGCCTTTACCTTTGTAATGTCGATCTTTGTTTTAGTCGTTATTAAGGCCAGCTATCTGCAAATTATAAATCGTGAAAAGCTACTCAGATATTCCAACAGTCAAATTATTCGCGAGGTCACCTTTTATCCTGACCGCGGCAACATTTCAGATCGAAATGGGTCACCACTCGCGATCAATCTCAAGGCCTACAATTTGTTTGTTATTCCCAAACTTGTTTTAGACAAGCAAGTCTACTCCGATTTGGAGAGAATCGTTCCCGACTTCAAGGCCAAACACCTGGCCAAGAAATTAGCGAACAAACAAAAGTATACATGGATTGCTCGCCATTATCGCCTTTCCGAGATTCAAGCTGATGAAATTAGAAAACTAAAAGGTGTTTTTATTGAAGAAAATTCAATCAGATTATATCCAAACAATGAAATCTCCTCGCAAATTCTTGGATTTGTTGGACAAGATAATAAGGGCCTTTCGGGTTCAGAATATTTTTTTGACACACAACTTAAGGGCAAGCCTCATATCATACGTTTTATAAAGGATGCAAAAGGCCGCCCTTTAAAAACAACTTCTATCGATCCGGGAGACCCGGGCAGCAATCTTCAGCTATCTCTGGATCTTGAGATTCAAGCGAATGCAGAAAAGCAATTGCGTGATGCCGTGATTGAAAACGGCGCAAAAATGGGAGGCATTGGCGTTATGGATGCCGATTCGGGAGAAATCCTGGCGATAGCGAATTACCCTTCCTACGACCCAAACCGCCCCAGTGAGTTAAATCGTAAATATCAACGCCTCTCATTTATTACAGATCCAATTGAGCCCGGCTCAATTGCAAAAACCTTCACCGTGGCAGCCGCCATGGAGTCTGGACTCGCTACAGCTACAAAAAAGTATTTCTGTGAACATGGTCAGTTTAGGGTAGGAGACCATATTATCAAGGAAGCTGAGAGCAAAAAAAAATTTGAATGGTTAACAGTTACTGATATTTTAAAATATAGCTCCAATATAGGTACAACAAAAATAGCGTTTGAACTTGGTTCACCAAGACTTCTGTATTTTTATGATAAGTTTGGATTAGGAAAAAAATCAGGAATCGAGTATGCCGGCGAATCGCGCGGAATTATGCCCGTGATTAGTGAGGTCACACCACTTCGCTTGAGTAACATCTCTTTTGGACAGGGCATGGCTATTACACCCATCCAGGTCTTATCGGCCTATGCTATGATCGCAAACGGCGGAACTTTTATACAACCAACGTTGCTGAAAGCGACCATACAAGCTCCAGGAATGCGAATCTTAAGTAAGGAAACCATCGCCGCCTTGACCACTATCTTGACTAAGGCGGTAGAGGAAGGAACAGGTGGAAATGCCAAGATTCCTCTTTTTAAAATCGCAGGAAAAACCAGCACAACACAACGACCATCTGAAAGCGGCGGCTATCATGGTTATATACCTGGTTTTATTGGTTTCTCTGTGAATACCACAAAAAAATATGTCGTCTACGTTTATGTAGATAATCCCACTGGTAAAAAATATTATGGAAATGACGTGGCGGCGCCTGTTTTTAAAAAAGTTATGGAGCACATCCTCGTAAGAGATAAAATGATCATAAATGTGGGAGAAACTAAAACACCACCGGAACACGAAGCCAGTGACATCATTGTTCGAAATCAAAGCGCCCTCTTCCATAGTGGACATATCTTGCCGAACTTCACAGGTCTGGACAAACAAAGCATCGAAGCACTTACCACAAAATTATCCGTGAAGGTGACCCATCACGGTGTCGGATTGGTTTCACGACAAACACCTTCGGCCGGAACAGTTCTCTCCGATCAAGCCACCGAAGTCGATTTATACTACGAGCCACCCACAGTCGAATAGATTATGAAAAAAACACACCTCCGCGATATTGTACATGCATTGAAATTCGATGATGAGGCTCACATTGTTAGCGATGGCCAAATTTCAAGAGTAACTTCTACTCTTGAAAATGCCGGCCCCCAGGATTTGGTCGTCTACAATCTAAAGGAAAATGACGAGAAGGCAAATAGCGTATTTCTCGAGCGTTTTTCAAAATCTCAGTGTAACAACTTCCTTTTACCCTGCGATTTTAATTTTCCTCGCGCGGTAAACAAAATAATCTCTAAAAGTTTTTTTGCCAATAAAAATTATGTCGAGATCTGTGACCTCGTTTTTGGAAAACAGCACACTGACGCTTTGAAAATTGTCGCAGTTACCGGGACTAATGGGAAGTCTTCGACGGTATTTTTCTTAAACCAGCTCACAAGTCTTGCGGGCATAAAAGCTGCATCCCTTGGCACAATAGGTCTCTATATCGGCACTAGAAAAATCAGGGATTCTCTACTTACTACTCCTGATTATTTTGAGCTGCGTGAGACTTTGCATGAACTGACCGATCAAAAAATTGAGTACTTATTCCTGGAGGCAAGTAGTCACGCGCTGGAGCAAGATCGCTTTCTCGATTTGCGCTTCCAATGTGCTGGTTGGACTAATTTAACCCATGACCACTTGGACTATCATGGAAATTTTTCCAACTACTTTAATTCAAAATTAAAAATATTGCGAAGCCTTAGCGGGAAATTGATTGTTAGCCCAGATTCAACATTGTTGTTTCAACAAATATTGGCGGCGGCTCCAGCTTTTCAAGACAAAATTCTACTGGCACGTAAGCTTGACTTACCCCAAGAACTTCCTTCTTTTTTAAAGGTCGAATTTAATTACCATAACTTATGTCTCGCCATTTCTGTCTTAGAGTCTTTGGGAATTATCTTCGCTCATAAGTTACTCGCAAAACTTCAACCTCCTCCAGGAAGATTTTCAGTCCATCATATGGATGGCATCGGTGATGTTATCGTTGATTATGCTCATACACCCGACGGACTTGAAAAAGTCCTCTCGGAGACTCGCAAAATATACTTTGGGCACAAGCTCACTGTTATCTTCGGATGTGGCGGAAATCGTGACAAAACTAAACGCCCTGTCATGGGTCAAATTGCCGATAAGTATTGCGATGAAATTATTATCACTGATGACAATCCTCGTTTTGAGGAACCACTTGCCATTGCAACTGATATCGTTGCCGGAATTAAACGGACAAAATATTCCATTCTCTTGGATCGACGTCGTGCTATCTGCGATACAGTTAATTCCGCGAAGCCATCTGATGTTATCGTCATCGCTGGAAAAGGCCATGAAAGCTATCAGGAAATTAAGGGCAAGCGCCACCACTTCAATGATAGTGAATTACTGGAATCTATCGCCACTTTAAAGATGATTGAGAAAGTTTCTTCCTTTACTAAAAGTTTCGGCCCCCCCCTAATGAGCATAAGCTCGGGTTTTTCAACTGACTCACGATCAATCTCGGTCGGCCAGACTTTTGTGGCGTTGGTAGGAGAAAAATTCGACGGCGCAGATTACCTGGAAACCTGTCTAGCAAAAGGCATTCGCAGCTTCATTGTGAACAGCAATGAGCACAATGAATCACGCATCGAAAAACTTTTTGCCAAAGATTCTGATCTTCAATTTATTTTAGTCTCCGATACAACAGTCTTTTTAGGTGAGCTTGCAAAGAAATATCTACAGCGGTTACGCCAAAATCGTGAAATGGTTGTCATTGGCATTACCGGCTCAAATGGAAAAACAACAACAAAGGACATGCTTTATCATCTTCTCAATGATGCTATGCCTGGAAAGGTTCAAAAAACACTGGGGAATTTAAACAACCATATTGGTTTACCTCTGACAATTTTATCCATCAAAGATCACCATGACATTGCGATTTTAGAAATGGGGACTAACCATCCGGGCGAAATCAATTATCTTTGCAATATTTCCTCTCCCGATGCAGGTATTATCACTTCCATCGGCGATTCTCATCTTGAATTTTTCGGCAATCGCACCGGTGTTTATAATGAGAAACGAATTCTTCATGATTACGTTATGAAATCCTCACGCGCCCTGTTCGTCACGGACGGCGACGATGCACTTTTGTCGGCTTTGCCGAAGAGCAAAGCGACCTACCTGGTTGCAAGCAAAAATGGGAATATCAAAGCTAATTATCGGACCTACAATCAAATTGAGCTTACCGATTCGAGTGAGTCGATTATCCTCGAAAATAACTACCTCATCGGAATTCATAATTTTAAGGATTTGGCTTTAGCATTTACTCTGGCCCTGAAGTTATATCCTGACAAAAAGAGAGACCTGATTGATTCAGCTCAAACTTTTCGAACGCAGCATAATCGCTCAGAGGTTCGAATCGAAAACAATCGTTTTCTTTTTCTTGACGCCTATAATGCCAATCCTAGCTCGATGGAAATTTCCCTAAGTAGCTTTGTTAATTATGTCATCATGAAAGGCCATCAGCTCAATGAATGCCTTTTTATTATTGGTGACATGAATGAATTAGGAACACATGCCCAGGAAGGTCATCAAAGAATTGGACGGCTTTTGCATTCACATGGCATTACCAACGTCATCTTTATTGGTCAGTATTCAGGTTTTTATCTCGAAGGATTCGGCTCGAGACCCCTCGGGCAATTTCGAAACGTTGATGAATGCAAACAGCAACTTCAGGCGCTCCTGAAGGACATCGGCTACATTTTTGTTAAGGGAAGCCGTTCTATAAAGCTTGAAACCTTATTTCCAAATTCAAAGTAATTGTTTTACTAATGATGTCATCCTTGACATAATATTGCCCAACGCAACAACCTAGTTATATTTATGCTTTATCACTTTGTTTATCAATTTGTTCAGGAACTCTCAGTTTTTAACGTTTTTCGTTATATTACCTTTAGATCTTTTGTCGCCTTCCTCCTCTCGGCATTAATTGCAATGGTATGGGGTTATTTCTTCATTCAATATATGAAGCAAAAACAGTTTGGGCAGATTGTGAGATCGGATGGCCCACAGTCCCACTTAAAAAAGGCAGGCACCCCAACAATGGGTGGCATTTTTATTTTTGGCTCTGTCCTTTTAACTTTAGTTGTTGTTGGCAATTATTTTTCAAAGCCCCTATGGGCCGTGCTCTTTACTGGTGTTTCTTATTTTGTCCTAGGCGGTATTGACGATTATCTAAAGGTTCTTCGAAAAGACCCTACCGGCGTCGTGCCGCGGGCCAAACTTGCTTGGCAATTTGGTACGGCCTTGCTTGTCTGTTATTTTGCCTATTCAACCAAGATCGTAACTACTGAACTATATATCCCGTTTGTCAAAGGCCCAATTCTGGATTTGGGTCTATTCTTTATCCCTTTTGGAGCTTTTGTCATCGTTGGATCGAGCAATGCAGTGAACCTGACTGACGGGCTTGACGGGTTGGCCATTGGACCAATCATCACTTCGGCCTCGAGTTTAGGTTTGCTTGCTTATGTCGCGGGACACAAGGAAATTGCTGGCTATCTTTATATTCCGTATATTGAGGGTGCTGGGGAATTAACAGTTTTATGCGCCGCAATTATCGGGGCCGGTGTCGGTTTTCTTTGGTACAACACCTATCCCGCTCAAATTTTTATGGGAGACGCGGGTAGTCTCTCACTTGGTGGTGTATTAGGTGCAATATCTGTTTTTACTAAAAATGAGTTTTTATTTGCACTGATAGGCGGTGTTTTTGTGATAGAAGCAGTGTCTGTAATTTTGCAGGTTGGGTCTTACAAGATTAGGAAAAAACGTATATTTAAGATGGCTCCCATTCATCATCATTTTGAGCTTTTGGGATGGCCAGAGCCCAAGGTCATAGTTAGGTTTTGGATTTTAAGTATTTGCTTGGCAATTTTCGCCATTGCGACCTTGAAATTGAGATAACCACTGACAATATAGAACTGGATTGAGGGATAGATATGGACAGATTTCGCGGAAAAAAAATATTAGTTGTTGGAATTGGACGAACGGGCTTTGCTCTAATCAATTTTTTTAATTCACTCGGATGCGAAATTAGAGTTACCGATATTAAGCCAATTTTTGATCTCAACAAAGCTGTCAAAAAATTAAAGCGCATTGAACCTTCTCCGGCCATGACTTTCGGAGAACATAAAGATGATGATTTTTTAGAAGCCGACGTTGTCGTTTATTCCTCAGCTGTAAATCCTGAGTTGCCACAACTAGAATTAGCGCGAAAGTCCGGCAAAGAAGTCTATAGCGAGTTTGCTCTCGCTAATAAACTCTGCCGTCGTCCGATCATCGCCGTCTGTGGAAGCTATGGTCGAACTACTGTGGCGCACATGATCGGATATACATTAAAACTCGATGGCAAAAATGTTTTTGTCGGTGGCACAAGTGATGCTCCATTTATCCAATTTTCGATGCTTCCCAATAAGGATGAGATTGATTTCGTAATTGTGGAAGTTTCTGCAGTACAAATGCGCAGCCTGGATAGCTTTCACCCCAAGATGATTGTCTTCACAAATTTAAGCGACACATATCCAACTGCCTCATTCAGATCCATGGGCGATTATCTTGAAACCAAGTTAAAAATTGTAAAGTCACTTTCCCCTGATGACGTCTTAGTGGTGAACTTTGATTCCCTCGCTAACAACACTTTTTTTAGGAATGCTAAGTGTCAGACCTACTGGTATTCACGAAAATCCTTTGTCACTCTAGGAGTGATGAATGAAATTCAGGGTAGTCACTTTCATGACCGCAGAATTCATTCCAATATTCACTATCATTCTGAATTTGTCGTAACCAAGATGCGTATTGTTGGTCAGGAAAATAGAGAAAATCTGCTGGCCGCAATTACCGCCTGCAAAGCACTCGAAGTCTCTGACTCAGCTATTCAAAGAACAATCGAACTTTTTCCAGGAATTCCGCATCGTTTAGAGTTTCTCATGGAAAAAAATGGGGTTGCTTTTTATAACGATTCTAAATCAGAAACGATGGAAGAGATGATAAAAAGCCTCACTGCTTTTAAACAACCTGTTATTTTAATTGCAGGCGGCAAGGATAATGAGGAAATTGATTTTGAAAAATATACCAAGGACCTAATTGCTCTTACTCGGGTAATTGTTTTGGTTGGTGAATCCAAGGAGCGACTCAATCGATCTTTGGGTGATCATTCACAAGCCTATATTGTAGGTTCATTTGAAGAATCCGTATTATTTGCTTATCAAAAATCGCGAACGGGCGATATTATTCTCCTAAGTCCAGGTAATCCCGCATCGGATTTCTTTAGGGATTTTGAAGAAAGAGGGAACTACTTTAAGAAACTAATTTATCAACTTTAGAACGCGCCATGCTCGCATATGGGAATGACCAGTGATGGAAATGACCAGAGATAGAATTGACTTGTACAAGCGGTTAATAATACTTCTGGTCATTGCTCTTTCCTTGTTCGGCGTTTTGATGATCTACTCGTCGAGCTACATCTTAGCGCGTGAACATTTTGGAGATTCCAATTTTTTTCTCAAGCGGCAACTGCTCTATTTAATGGCCGGTGCCGGTGTCTTTTTTGTCACGAGCCATCTGCGCTTTGAGTTTCTTTTAAAATACGCGCTTTTCATAAATATTGCTCTTGTTGGAATACTTGTTCTTACGCTCGTGCCGGGTCTTGGGATTGCCGTTAAAGGCGCCTCGCGATGGGTAGGGTTTGGGGGAATTCGTATTCAACCTGGTGAATTTCTCAAATTTTCTCTTATCCTATTAGCTCCAGTTTTTTTCGAAAACTATGAGCATCTTGATCTGAAAAGTAAAATCGGATATGTAGCCGCTCTCTGCATTCCCCTTTTAATACTAACCCGTCAACCTGACTTTGGTACCTTTTCTATCTGCACCATCGGTATCTTTTTTACCGCATTTCTCTCTAAGTTTTCCCGCAAAAAATTTTATTTCACACTCTTATCCAGCACAGTGTTATCCGTTTTTATTCTGATTCTGGAGCCTTATCGAATTAAACGATTAATCTCGTTCCTGGATCCATGGAAAAGTGCCCGGTCTGCCGGATTTCAAGTTATCCAGTCATTCTTGGCGTTTGCAAATGGTAGCTTGCTTGGTCAGGGCCTGGGCAATGGAAATCAAAAGTTGTTTTATCTTCCCGAGGCCCACAATGATTTTATTTTTAGCGTGGTTGGTGAGGAGCTTGGACTAGTTGGTGTCATCGCCGTTGTTCTCGCTTTTACAGCTTTTATTTACTGCGGATTTAAACTAGCGCTATGTTTTCGAGGTCGCCTTTCCTTTCTAATTTCATCTGGGATAATTTTCATGCTTGGAATTCAGGCCGCAATGAATATGGGTGTTGTCCTCGGATTATTGCCTACCAAAGGTCTGAATTTGCCCTTTTTAAGTTTTGGAGGCTCGTCCCTTATTTCCAATATGTGGGCCCTTGGAATTTTTATGAGCGCACATAGAGCGTCTTTTGAGCGTAATGCCCCTTCTGGAGTTCGGTTATGATTCTCAATAAAAATTTGACCGTGCATTTTGTAGGAATCGGCGGCATTGGCATCAGCGCTATCGCGGAAATTCTGCTGGACTTCGGTTTTAAAGTCAGCGGCAGCGACATTGCCTCTGGTGCCAATGTAGACAAGTTGAAAAGCCGTGGCGTAGCTATTTTCATTGGACATGATGCCGAGAACATTAGAGGGGCCAATCTCGTAGTTCACAGCTCTGCCGTTGATAAAAATAATGTGGAGTTGCAAAGTGCTCGTCTCTTAAATATTCCCGTTTTGAACCGGGCAGAAATCCTCTCAGATATCATGATGCTAAAAAAGGGGTTGGCCATCGCCGGTGCCCATGGCAAGACCACAACAACATCAATGATCGCAACCATTCTTGTTGAAAGCGGTTTAGATCCAAGTTATATAATCGGAGGGATCGTTAAAAACCTGCATGGTCATGCCAAGGTGGGGAAAGGTGATTATCTGGTTGTTGAAGCCGATGAATCTGATGGAACTTTTTTAGAAATCTCACCGCTTTTATCTATTATTACCAACATTGATAATGACCACCTGGACTATTATGGCTCACAGTCGGCCTTAGACGACGCCTTTTTCAAGTTTGCCAACATGGTGCCATTTTATGGTCTCGCCATTTTAAATGGCGATGATCAGAAGCTGCTTGCATTCAAAGATAAAATGAAAAAACCATACATCTACTATGGAATTAATCCTGAACAACGCGCTCAATATAACTATTTTGCGCACGAAATAAAACATGGCCCGGAAGGCAGCTCTTATACTCTGTTAGTCGATAATCAAACTACCTATCGCGTTTCTTTGGCGGTGAATGGAAAGCACAATGTGCAAAATTCATTGGCGGCATTAGCATTATGCTGCAAGCTAGGTGTTCCAATTTTCGATGCTATTAAGATGATTAAGAAATTTACCGGTGTTGGTCGTCGCTTGGAACCAATTTATGCCAGCACCGACATCGCGGTTTTTGACGACTATGCTCACCATCCCACGGAAATTAATGCCTCGATTGAAGCTTTGAGGGCCATGTATCCTTCAAAAAAAATTAAGCTATTTTTTGAACCCCACCGCTTCACCCGTACTCGTGACTGCTGGAACCAGTACCTGCATTGCTTTAATGGTGTCGATGAGCTTTGCCTATTACCCATCTACCCAGCTTCAGAGCAACCGATTGCCGGTATTACAGCTGAGGGATTGTGCGTGGATATCAATCGAATACATGGATCATTCAGTATTTTGGTTGATAAATTTTCTGAAGTTTTCACTAAGGCCATCCTGGCCAAGGAAGCGCCGATTATTGTCGTTATGGGGGCAGGAAGTATTGGTAAAAAGGCCCGTGAGGCCATCAAGGCCTTATGATTTTATCTGCAAGACAGGCTTCTCAACTCAAACAAAATCCAGAGATCACCGTTTCTATCGATCAGGACCTTACAAAATACAATTCTTTTCGACTCAACTCATCCGGAGATTTAATTATCGTCAAGTCTGTTCCCGCCTTAAGTGAAGTCATTCATTTTTTAAAATCTGAGAACATGACCTATCGAGTTCTCGGGCATGGGTCTAATCTCGTGCTGCCGACCATCGCAGATTGGATTTATCTCAAACTCGAAATACCAATATCACATGAATATTTGAATGAACCAAGAGAGGAATATCTTTTACCCGCGTCGACCCAACTCAGCCTACTCACTCAACATGCCATGAAGTTCGGCCTTTCAGGCTGGGAAGTCTTTACCGGGATTCCGGCATCACTCGGCGGTGCTGTGACGATGAATGCTGGCACCAACTTGGGAGAAATCTCCGGCATCATTATTGACCTTCAGTTACTCAACTCTGAGGGCATTTTAAGCTCACATACTGTAACACCACATTCTTTCGGCTACCGAACAAATCATTTTTTAAAAAAGGGCGACGTCATTTACTCTGTAAGGATTAAACATCTTGGCATCGATGCGCACATTCCTCAAAAAATCAGAGATTATCTTGCCTTACGAAAAAGAACACAGCCCCTGAGTGTTCCTACCTGTGGCTGCGTTTTTAAAAACCGGAAAACAATGGATCACGGGAAGGAAACGATCTTTAGAGCTGGACAGTTGATTGATTTGATTGGATTAAAGGGTCGATGCATCAATCGTCTGAAGGTAAGCTCTACCCACGCCAATTTTTTTGAAAATCTCGGTGGTGCCACCAAAGCAGATTTTTTAGCCCTAGTTCAAATTATCAATGATGAAGTACAATCAAAGTATGGTTTCAAATTTGATATGGAAGTCGAAGTTTGGTAATTGGCGGTCTTGGCTGCTTTTCATTTATCTGGTCATTCAAACGCCTTCGCTCTTTGCTAATAATTATTCCTACAAAAGTTTTTTCGGTAGCTGCCCAGCGCGACCAGCCAGTGAATTTGCGTTACTAATTGCGAAACGTTTTGAAGAAAAAAAATCTCTTGGCGATTTAAAAAAATATCTCGAAAATGGCCATCACTCTGAGAGATATTTTGTCTCCAACTACAAAGTCGATTTTGATCCTCTTTATGAACGCATTACGATTAAATTGGAATGCCCCGGCCCTATCTACCGGGTAACTTTTTACTCTACCAAAGGAACAAGGCCGAAATCCTATGATGATTTGATCCTGGCTTCTGATGGTAATTTTTACAATAAAATATTTGCCGATTTTTTGACTGAAGAGGGGAAGTTGACTAAAAAACTTCCAATTTTGGCAATGCCTGAGAGTCGGTATGGTCGTGAGCTTTGGAGTGGCTTAAAACGTATTTCTACAAGTATTTATGGCCTTGAGTTGGAAAAAAATCTTACTGAAATGATCGTGAATAAAGACGGTACCTTGACTCTCATTCTTTCTATTAATTCCCATCCAGTCAGTGTCTTTTTTGGGAAGAATGAGTGGGAGGATAAGATTCTAAAGCTGGGTCGCCTAGTTACATATACTCAAAATCAGCAACGAATCCCTTCTATTGTAAATATGACCAATTCTAAAAAAGTAGTTGTAAAGTTCTCTGAGTAAACTTAGCATTAAAGTATGTCCGGTAAAATCTGCCGGAAATGCGGAATGATTCCGCTTTATCCTAGTAATGAGAAAGGACTCTCATGAGCAATCGGAATATTCTTGTCGGTCTTGATGTAGGAACCACAAAAGTTTGCACTATCGTAGGTGTTCACAATCTTAATGGCGAACTCGAAATTGTGGGAATTGGCACGCATCCTAGCTTCGGCCTGAAAAAAGGTTCAGTCGTCAACATTGAGAAAACGGTCCGATCTATTCAAGCATCACTCGAAGAGGCGAAGTTAATGTCGGGAGTCGACATCAAGAGCGCTACGATTGGAATCGCCGGCAATCATATCTACAGTTTTAATAGTGTCGGCGCAGTCCCTATTAAGGGAAAAGTTATTACAGAGGAAGACGTAACACGGGTTTTAGATGCAGCCAAAGCTGTGGTAATTCCTTCTGATCGAGAAATTCTTCACGTGATCCCGCAGGAGTTTCGTGTCGATAATACCACTGGCATTAAAGACCCCATTGGAATGTGCGGGATCAGGCTTGAAGCGCATGTGCATATTGTAACCGGTGCCGTAAGTCTTATTCAAAATCTAGTCAAGTGTGTCGAGCAAACGGGGCTTCAAGTCGAGCAAATTACACTGCAGCCTATTGCAAGTTCGGAAGCTGTTCTCACCAGTGAAGAAAAAGATATGGGTGTCATTCTTATCGATATTGGCGGCGGCACCACTGATCTCGCAATATGGAAAGATGGTGCTCTCATTCACTCACAGATTATCCCTGTTGGTGGGAATCATTTTACAAATGATTTGGCGGTCGCGCTCAAGATTTCCAATACCGAGGCGGAGAGAATCAAAATACATCACAGCAGTGTCTTGATCGAAAAAATTAATCAATCTGCCCACATCACAGTTCAGGGGGTAAACAATGCGCGACCGGGAGAGATTGCCCTAAGCTATGTCGCTGAAGTATTAAATGCTCGCGCCACAGAACTTTATGAAATCATAAAGGCAATTCTTGATGAAAAATTAGTGGAGTATCAAGTCAACGGTCCCATCGTCCTTACTGGTGGTGGTGCCCTTATCAAAGGCATGGCCGAGCTGTCTGAATACATTACCCAGCGCCCTACAAAAATAGGATATCCCCATGCCTTCGGAGGCATGACAAATATTATGCAGCATCCGAAGTATAGTACGGTTTTGGGGCTTTTAATGGAGAGCTTTAAGAAACGTAAAGATGAGAATGTGCCGAATACAAAAAAATTGGAAGGCATAGATATAATTAGCAAGCTAAGTGAATCTTTAAAGTCCGTATTTAAAGAGATTTTTTAACAGGAGTTTTCTATGTTTGAATTTAACTCGACAAAAGAGACCAAAATTGAGGGCGGGGCCAAGATCAAGGTTGTAGGTGTGGGCGGCGGTGGCTGCAATGCCATCAATACTATGATCAGGGCAGGTCTGTCGGGTGTGGAGTACGTAGTTGCCAATACCGATGCGCAGGCCTTAAATGCCAGCCTTGCTCCAACAAAAGTGCAGTTGGGTGCCACAATTACAAAGGGACTTGGGGCCGGTGCCAATCCTGAAGTGGGTCGAAGAGCTGCGCTAGAAGAATATGAGAAACTAAGCGAGGTTCTTACAGGTGCTGATATGGTATTCATCACCGCAGGTATGGGTGGCGGAACTGGGACTGGGGCAGCACCTGTTATCGCAAAGCTTGCGAAGGAGCTGGGTGCCCTAACTGTCGGGGTTATCACCAAACCATTTCTCTTCGAAGGAAAGAAAAGATTCCGCCAGGCCGAAGCGGGAATTCAGTCCCTGGCAGAAATGGTGGACTCACTTATCACCATTCCCAATCAGCGCTTACTCTATCTGGCAGGGGAAAATTTGTCCTTGATCGATACCTTCAAAAGGGCCGATGAAGTTCTGCTTAATGCCGTCCGTGGCATTTCAGACCTTATTAACAACACCGGTCATATCAATGCAGATTTTGCTGATGTTTGCACTGTAATGTCCAACAAAGGCCTTTCTCTGATGGGCACTGGTATCGCATCCGGCGCTGGACGTGCAATTAAGGCCGCTACCGAAGCCATTAGCTCTCCTCTTCTTGAAGATATTACCATCGACGGTGCAACTGGGATTATTATCAATATCACAGGCAATGAGTCACTGACGATGCATGAAACAAACGAAGCTGTGACTTTGGTTATGGAAGCTGCGGATGAGGAAGCAGAAATTATTTTTGGCACCGTTATCGATCCAAGTATGAATGATGAAGTTAAGGTCACAGTTATTGCCACGGGACTCCGCGGAGCCGACAAGTTAATTCTTCAAACAAACAATACCCAAACACCAACCCGAGAAAGAGCTATGATGCCTGAGGCAAAGGTTGAAGCCATTGCGGCCGAAACCATGCAAGCTGCAGTTACTGAAACTATACAAGCTGCACAGGTCAATGAGCCTGCGCCTTCAAAGCTGGTACAAAATATAAAAGAGGCTGCTTCTCGCTACGAAACAGCAAAAAATTTAAATACCACAGAAGAGCAGCGTCCAAGGTCTGCCACCTCAAATGAAAAAAGAGATTTGCATGGCTTGAGTCGAGCAAAAACGATTGCGGAGAAATTGGGATTTATCAATTTTGATGAGGAAGAGTTGGATCGTCCGAGTTTTCTGCGAAAAGAAGATTCTGCTAAAGTGGAAAGTCAAAAACCGATCGAACACTAGAAGATCATTACAGTCACATTTGGCTTGAAGGAATATTTATCAATAAAATATTCCTTCACTTTTCTCTCCATAAACTTTTCATCTTTAGGTGCTTTGGAATTTGCCAAGACAGAAAAAATGTAAGCATCAAAATCAGCGTGGTCTTGGATGGCAAAAGGTAATCCAAAGAAAGTGAATTTAAAAGCCGGCAGACCTTTTTTCTGAAGAATGGACAATGAAACAATACCACTTTCAGCCAGCTTTCTACGCTCTCTTAGCTCATGTTTATCCATCACCATCCCATTGTCATGGACGATATTAAATTGCCATTTTTCCTGACAGGCTTGAACCTCATACCTTTCACCTTCAACTAATAAAATGTCACCGTTGGATATTTGCACATGCTGTATCTGTGGGAACTCACTCTGCTGCCATCGTTTGAAAGCTGGCAAGAAATGAGATTCGGTGTGAATCGGGATAACTGCTTGGGGGGAAAAATGATCAATCAGCAATCTAATATCTTCGCGACCTGCATGCCCACTCACGTGTGTAAAATAGTTCTCGGAATGGTACAAAGTGGCTCCGGATTGAACAATCTTATTAAAGATTAATCCAACTTTTTTGTCATTTCCTGGAATTATTTTTGCGCTGTAAATAAATGTATCTTTAGACGTAAGTTTCATTTTAGAACTTTCATCCAAAATAATCCCGCGCAAAGTTCCGTTAAAATCGCCCTGGCATCCTGACACTAAAATTAAACTTCGCTGATGTGGCAAGATTGCCTCGGAGAGCTTAGGAATGTCCTTGATGTAACCTGTTTCCAGGGCCAAATCAGCAAAAAATTTCATGGCCCTGCCAAGTAGTGAAACGGGAAGTTTATACTCGATGGCCAAATCCATAAATATTTTCAGCCGTTCAACATTTGAAGGAAAAAATGTTGCGATAATTTTCCCTTCACTTTGCGAGAACAATTTTCGTAGAGGTTCAATAAGTTCAAATTCGCTGGGCGTTTTCAATTGTTCGGACAAGATATTTGTTGAATCTGCAAAAAGAGTTTTGCTCTTATATCTTCCGGAAAGCTTTTCAAGCTGTACAAAAGAAAAATTGCTTTTGCTACCTTCAATAGTGTTAATTTTGAAATCAGTCACAAACAGGATGCAGGTATTTTCATGGTCATTCATCAAAACCGCCGCAAATGTTTCAGGAATTGAATGATCTAAGTAAAATGGCGAAAATTTCCAGTGTCCGAAAGAGATTATCGAACTTTCATTTACGATAATAATATTACGCTTTTCAATATTTTTTTTCCTGAGCATTTTGGCGGTAAAATTGGAAGTGTAGATCGAAACGGCTGGAAATTTGCTCAGAAGTACCTCTAAGCCGCCGATATGGTCTTCGTGACCGTGAGTAATTATAATACCATCTAACCGTTTTAGATCTTCGTATTTCGGGACGAGAATATTAACACCTAGGCCTTCTTCGAGTGGAAAGAGGGCCCCAGCATCAATCAAAATGTTTTTATCGCCTAGAGTAAAGAGCGTTGAGTTGGCACCAATTTGTCCAACTCCTCCGAAAGGACGAACACTATACATGCTCATGTTCTTTTATTTGAGTCTCCTGCCAAGGATGAAGGGGCGAAGCACTGTGCAAAAATTCTTTAACTTTTGCATTCAAAATAGAGGCTGCGGTATCCGTTTCCTCACCCACAATAAAATCTGCGTACTGACGTTGCGGATCAAGATATTTTTGATACATCGGTCTAACTGAATCATAATATTGACCAATAACTGATTCGAGCGAACGCCCACGTTCCTGAACATCTCGGTGCAATCTTCGAATAAAACGGATATCGGAATCAACATAGAGAAAACATTTAATATCAAAAAGATCGCGAATTTCTTGATCAAAAAGAGTAAAAATTCCCTCACAAATGATAACCTGTGACGGACCGATGGGATGAAATTGGGAAGTTCGTGAACTCGTCTTAAAATCATACACCGGAACATTTACATTATGACCTTGCTTCAAAAGCTCAAGATGCTCTCTCAGCAACGGCCAATCGAATGCTTTCGGATGATCAAAGTTTGGACGTCCTGCAAGGGTTTTGAGTTCAGCCGAGGGCCTTGGGAGATAATATGAGTCCATGTGCAAAATAGAAACTTCCGGACCAAAATCTTTAAGAACTTTCTTTGCAAAAGTTGTTTTACCGGAGCCCGATCCGCCCGCTACACCAATTAAATATGCCATATAGTTTTACCTGGACTTGGTTTGGGTTTTAGCATAAAAGGCCTTATGGCACAGGCCGTAATTAACTATTTACAAGCTCCTGGTATAACGTAATTTCAACTAGATATAGTCATGTTTAAAGTCTTAATTTTTAATCCTAACCACGCCGATCTTGAAAATCTAAAGAGTACGGCATTTTCTAAGTTTCATTGCCAGGGAGTCCTAGAGAACCAATTGGATGAAACAGATGTGGATGACATCCTGGCGGAAGAATCATACTGCGGCGGGGACGTCCCCGAACATGTCCTTCAGAAACTTGAAAGCGTTTCAGCTCCTAGACCCATCTATTACTTTGATGATCAAAGTGATGCCACCCTCTTTTCCAGGTGGGCAAAAGAAACATTTCAACTTGAAAGCGCAATTGAAGAGGAAGAGGCCAGGGACTGGAATCAGGAATGGAAAAAACATTTCGCACCCATTAAATTAGGTCAAAATTTTTGGATCGTACCCTCGTGGGAAAAGCCCCCGAGCGAGGGCCAGCATATTATGATTAATCCAGGCCAAGGTTTTGGAACGGGATCCCACCCCACAACCTCCGGATGTCTTGAAGCACTTCTCCAATACCAGAATGCTTTGCGGCTTCAAAGCAATTCCACTCTCGATTTCGGATGTGGTTCCGGAATACTTGGAATTGCCTTTTTAAAATTAATTAATGGCGCAGTAGATTTTTGCGATATTGACCAAAATGCGCTAGATAATTGTCTGGAAAACATCAGCCTAAATAACCTTAACGCAAACAGCTACCGCCTTATCACAAGAAAAAACTTTCAGCCAAAACTCTACGACCTTATCTTTGCTAATATTTTGTTGAATGTTTTAATTGAAGAAAGCGCGACTATTCAACGCTGTCTAAAAAGTGGTGGACTTCTTTTTTTCAGTGGAATTCTCGACGATCAGATTGACGATTTACTCGTGCATTACAGGACCATTCTACCTTTTACAGAAGAACTCCGACTTGTACGCGATAAATGGATAACTCTTGTATTAAGGCGGTTGTAAATGCGGGCCGTTTTTCTCAAAGATGTAGACTTAGAAAATATTGTTGTCGGCGATGTTCTCAATCTCATGGATCATCAAGTCCATCATTTGAAAAACGTGGTGCGCGTTCATCATGGTGAAAACATATTGGGTTTAAATGGGAATGGTCTTGAGCTACTCTTGCAACATGAAACTTCTGGCCCGCAAGATAAAAAATCTCTCCGATTGATTATAAGGAAGTGCACCATTCATCCTCGTCTCAAGGGACCGAGAATTGCAATTGGCGTGCTTAAGAAAGACGGCATCGAAGAGGCCCTAAGATTGGCCGTTGAAATTGGTTTAGAAAAAATAATTTTTCTAAACACCAAGTATTCCCAGAGAGATCTTTCCTTTTCTCCATTAAGCGATCGTTACTTCCGAATAATGGAAAGCGCGCTCTTGCAAAGTAATAATTTCTTCTTTCCCTCTATTGAAGGTCCTCTTGATTTCGATATTTTTTTAAAATCCCTTGATCCAAATTGCGCACTTTTTTGCTATGGCTTGAGCGAAGGTATTTCCGGCGCAATGAAAAGCAAAGTACTACCCGACCCTGGCCTGAATTTTAGCAATATAATTACCCTAATTGGACCCGAGGGAGGATTGTCGGAGGACGAGGAGAAAATGGCCTTGACCCACGATCGTTCGATGTGTTTTCGATTGCCAATGCCAATTTTGCGAGCACCGCATGCTATGTCTGTTGCACGCGGGCATGTAATCGGGTTATATTCTCCTTTGAAAATCATGCGTTGATTGAGTACAATGAATGTGGCTGCATGAGTTAAGTAATGAGGTTTACATGACACCTTCAGATTTAGTGACACCAGAGAGTAGCGAGGATGCCTCCCAAGAATTTAGTTTTCGCCCCATAACCCAGGGTCTTGGATTTCATCATGACAAGCAACAATGGCCTAAGCCTAAGGCGAATCAAAGTTCGCCCCTGCAAAAGAGCCGCACAAATCCTCAGCCGGCATCAGTGCAAGCTCGACAGGAGTCAAGCCCCGAGCAGCGAGAAACATCCGCATTACACAAAATATACGGTTATTCAGCGGCCGTAACCAAGCCTGCACTTTCCACAAGGCACGGTGCCGGATTCGAAACATCCGTCGGAAAGCAGAACTTAAGCGATGTGCCAGTATTATCACAATTTACGGCTTGGATTATTGACCTGATGGTAATCGGCTTAGGAACTTTTTTTATTATCTTGTGTTCCAGTTTCATTACCTTTGGAAATTTTTTCGGACCATTTTATTCCTCAGTATCCACAGAATTCTATCTTCTATTTACGACTCTTTTTTGTCTGTTCTATTTATTTTATTTCACCTTGCTTGATTTAAATTCCTCGATTGGAAAATCTTTGATGTCCATTAAGGTCGTTTCGACAGATAAAAGCCAAATTGAGATGAAAGATACTTTTATAAGGGCGTTGGTGACCTTGATTTCGCTTATGGGTCTTGGAATTCCAGCCGCCCTTGATTTCCAAGGCAAACTTTCAAAAACAACATTGAAAAAATAATGTTTGGACCCGAATTAGATAAATTTCTCGCCATCAATAGAAATTCAAAAATTGTTTTCACTAATGGATGCTTTGACATTCTTCATCGTGGCCATGTGGAATACTTGAATGAAGCAAAATCTCTTGGCACGGTCCTCATTATAGGTCTTAACAGTGATGCAAGCGTAAAAAGGCTAAAAGGCCCTGAGCGTCCTATAAACTCCGAGCAGGATAGAAAATTTGTCTTGGAGAATCTACGCTCGGTCGATTTTGTACAAATTTTCAACCAAGACACTCCGTTTGAGTTGATTAAATATATTCAACCGAATGTTCTGGTGAAGGGTGGAGATTGGAGCACTGATAAAATCGTCGGCTCGGATATTGTGCTTTCCAGCGGGGGTATTGTTAAGTCGCTCAAATTTGTAAATGGCTTCTCCACAACCAATATTATCAATCGGGTTAAGGCAGATTGAGTAATGCTTTATCTTTTCTTGTCATTACCAAAGTCCTTCAATTCAAATTTTAAGAAGACTTACCATTGGTTTCTAATTACAGATCGAGCAATTTCGCAAGGAGGAGGAGAATCTCTATCACATTTCTGCTGCCTTCATCTTAAATCGAAAATTGAACTTAATAAATGTCTATCCAGCTCACTCGCTACCAGTGACGGCTTTTTTATTGCAAAGAATTTTGAGTCCACTCTTACCTTCGCTCCTTCGCAGACGATTTCCATACAAAAGAATTTTGTTTTTGTGCCCTCTCGTTATAAAAATAAATTTGACCTTTTCACTTTGAATTGTGGACCATTTATCTCTGAGATTTGCAATGCCTTAAATCTTCAGTAGCATCCGACTATTTCTTTCCACTATTCACTGCTTTTTTTTCTCACTCATTGAAATTTTTAACTCAACCATACGGCAGAATTTTCCGATTCGTTTCGTAAGCATTTTGCAATGCTTGGTTTGGTTTGAAACATGAAATTAGACAAGGGCGTCTAATTTTTAAATCCACAGGGAGGTTCTTATGTTTAGAGGAGATTAGGTTATGGGTTTGAGAATTGCTACGAACGTACAATCAATTGGTGCACAGAGGAGTTTATCGAAAATTAAACATGACCAAGACGGAAGTTTAGAAAAACTATCTTCCGGCTTGCGCATAAATCGGGCCAGTGATGATGCTGCCGGTTTGGCCATCAGTGAAAAGATGAAGGCCACAATCAGAGGCACACAACAGGCATCGAGAAACGCTCAGGATGGCATTAGTATGATTCAAGTTGCTGAAGGTGGATTGGAAGAAGTATCAAGCATCCTCATTAGGTTGCGCGAACTATCTGTTCAGGCCGCCAACGACACCTTAGGTGATAATGAACGCAGGTTCACCAACCTAGAGTATCAGCAATTGAGTAGTGAGATCGATCGGATTGCAGGGTCCACGACCTTTAATGGTCGCTCCCTATTAAAAGGTGAAGGGGATAAACTTGAGTTTCAAGTTGGAACCGAGAACCATGAAACAAACGATCGAATCGCCTATGACTCCGGAGCTGCTAACGTCACCTCAGATGCATTGGGGTTGAAAGGGACAGCTGTAGATGAAAAGGGTAAGGCCCAAACTAACTTGGGCGCGATCGACTTGGCCCTCGATGCTGTGAACGGCAATCGAGCAAACCTCGGAGCGCTACAAAATAGACTACAGTCGACCATCAGCAACCTTGATGTAAAAACTGAGAACTTGTCTGCAGCTAACTCACGTATTCGTGACGCTGATGTGGCCAACGAGAGTGCTCAATTTGCACGAGCAAACATTCTCAGTGCCGCCAGTACTTCAGTCTTAGCTCAAGCCAATCAAGTCGGCCAAGGGGCCCTAAAATTGATCGGCTAAGCGTCTGAAAGTGCTGTGATTTGTACAAAATACCAACCGGGGGAGAGAGTCAAATCTCTCCCCTTTTTTTTTGTCCAAAAATAATAGTTGACACAAAAACTAAAGATATTTCCAAGAGCTCCGATAGGGTATTTGTCCGATAGAAAGGGTCGGGCATAACAGGAGATCAAAAATGGGTTTAAGAATTGCGACAAACATTGCATCGATTGCGGTGCAGAAGCACATCAAAGATGTGTCAGCGAGTTCAGACAAAGAGCTAGAAAGACTCTCTTCAGGCAAGAGAATCACCAAAGCAGGGGATGATGCCGCAGGCTTGGCCATTGCCAAGAACTTAGAGGCACAAACCCGAAGCTTAAATCAGGCCAGTAGGAATGCCAACGACGGGGTTTCAATGGTTCAAACGGCAGAAGGAAGTTTGAACGAAATCTCAAACATTTTGGTGCGATTGCGCGAGCTTTCAATCCAATCTGCTTCAGATACCGTTGGCGAATCTGAAAGAGGCATGCTCAACCTTGAATACCAAGAGTTGTCCAAAGAGGTTGATCGAATTTCAGCATCAACAGAATTTAACGGCGTCCACCTTCTCGATGGCCAAGGGAAAGGAGTACTCGACTTTCACGTCGGCTCAAAGGGTGGCGATCAAAATATTATTAAGTACGACTCCGGGCAAACAAATGCTTCTGCCAGCTCGATTGGCATAAGTGGAACGGATGTAACATCAAAGAGTTCGGCCTTGAGCTCAGTATCAGCAATAGATGGAGCGATCAATGCTGTGAGTGGGCAAAGAGCAAGTTTGGGTGCTATCCAAAATAGACTGCAGCACTCAGCTTCAACTCTTGATGTGCAAAGTGTGAACCAAGAGCATGCACGATCTGTTATTGAGGATACAGATATTGCGAACTCCGCAGCTCAACTGGCCTCTAGCACGATTGTTAAGAGTGCTGGTATTGCGGCCTTGGCTCAGGCGAATATGATTCCTAACTCCGCATTAAAACTTATCTAAGGATAGGTAGACTGTAACTTACTATGGTTAGGTGTACCTGCTTCTTAAACCCACCCCCCAGTGAGAATAATCTCATTGGGGGGATTTTGGTTTTTGTGATATATATAGGGCATGAAATTTGCCTCGATCTCTGACCTTCATATCAAGTCTTCAAACGATCCATCATTTGAAATTCTCAATCAGTTTCTGCAGTTTTGCATGGACCGAGAAATTACCCATATCGGTCTTTTAGGTGATATTTTCGATTTAATGATCGGCCCTCACTTGGAATATTATAATAGCTTCCAGTTTTCATTTGATCTGATCAAAGTGGCCCTAAAAAAAGGTATTCGGATTTATTATCTGGAAGGAAACCATGACTTTCATTTGGGCGGTCTTTTTAATCTGATAGGACTGTCAGAATATTCAAATTTTTACTATCTTAAGAAGGCCACACGCATACAGCTTGGATCAAAAATTCTGTACATCTCTCATGGTGATGATCTCGGTAGCAGCTCTCTTGGTTACAATCTCTATTCAAGAGTATTTTTACGCGGCTGTTTCGTCGGTTGTCTCGCTAAAATTTCACCTTATTCGCTGGTTACAGGTATCGGGCATGCATGGTCAAAACATTCTCGAATGAAAAAAAGACTTCACCCTTTGGATGATAGAGCAATTCGACAAAAATTCAGAGATGCAACCGAACGTTTTTGGAAGAAAAATAAATTCGATGTTCTTGTCATGGGTCATTCACATCTGCAAGATAGTTATGGTCTGTCGGAAGGTGCCATCATGCTCAATAATGGTGACCCTGCAGGGTCTCGCATGTGTGCTTATGTTGATGCTCAGAGTGCCAAACTTATTGCATTTGCATCGGTGCCATAACCGAATAAAGCTCTTTCTGATTCTTGTAAGTAAAATCTTTGGCCATCGAAACAGTCCTGAAATCATCTTTCGCCGATGATCGTGTTTGCTTATAAATCTCTGTGATTTTATCCGCATTAACGGCAATTTGGGGAAGATGAGTGATAACAATAACCTGGCTATTTTTTGCGACATCCTTAAGGGCAGCCCCAATTTTAAGCGCCGTTTCACCTCCAATACCACTTTCAATTTCGTCAAAAAGAAAAATGCTGATAGAATCTTTAACTGAAAACACACGTCTTATCGAAAGCAATATGCGGCTCAGCTCTCCACCGGATGCAACCTCTTTAATCCGATGCACCCCTTCACCGGGATTGGTCTCAACCATAAAATGAATATGATCATTACCCACATTAGATAAATGTTCGAGAGGTTCGACGGCAATTTTAAGGCTTGCACCAACCATGTTGAGTTGTTGAATACCTTGAGTAATAAGTTTCGAAATTTCTAAGGCAGCCAGATTGCGCTTGGCAGAGATTAGGCGGGCAAGACCTTGGGCCTGCTGCTCGTACTTACTAATCTCAGTCTCTAATTCCTGAAGATGACCATCCTCATTTTCGGCGCTCGCAAGCTCCTCTTCAAATCGCGCAAGAATGCTTTGTAATCCATTTGAGTCACAATTATATTTTCGCTTTAATTTCTGATAGCGATCAAGGCGATCAAGAATAAAATTTATATCGAGAGTTTCGTCATTGTAAATGTCGGCAATTTTGCTTAGCTCACAAAAAAATTCATCGATAAAGCACTTAAAATCATGCAACTTATTTATCAAGCTTTCATCCAGGGTTAACTTTGATTTTTCAATGGCTTTCAGAATTTTAATAATCCCGGATGACATTGATAAATCTTCATCAACAAGAATCGAATTTATCTGCGAACAAGCACCAAGGATTTGCTCCTTATTGATGACCTTGTCTTTTAGCGCTAGAATACTGGCTTCATCATCGGAACCTGGGCCGAAGCTGCGCAATTCCTCTATCTGAAAAGTCAAAAAATCCTTCTTTTGTATTCGCTCCGATGCTTTTGTTTGTAAAAATTTTCGTTCCTCCTTTTTCCTCTGCAGTTGAGAAAAAATCTTTCGATATTCGGCAAGATTTTCGTCTTTGATGTAATGGTCCACAAGGTGAAGGTGATATTCTTCAGACAGCAGCTTTTGATTTTCAAATTGCCCAACAATGTCTATGAAAAAATTGGCCACGTCACCAAGATGAGACGTCTGGCAAACCTGGAAATTGAGGAAACACTTATTTGAGCCCGCGACACTTATCAATCTCTTAATAACAATCTCACCGTCCTGGAATGGATAGCCAAGCTGATCAAAAAATTCTTTGACCTCTGGGTCATTATTTCCACCAAAAATTGCCTCAACCATCGCAGCATCTGTGCCCTTCCTAATGATTTTCCTATCCGCTCGGTGACCAAAGATTATTTGTAATGCATCCAAAATCAAGCTCTTGCCAGAGCCAGTCTCCCCGATAATACAGTTAAGTCCGTCTGTAAAATTGATATTACAGTCCTCAAAAGTCGCAAAGTTCTTAAGCGTAAGTGTCTTTAAAAATAAACCTCTATCCATCTTTCCCTCACTCATTTTGCCTTTATGCCGTGATAAAATTTATCTTTCAATGTATTGAAGTATGATTTCTTATCATTTTTCACAAATGAAATCATTTTCTTATCACACTTTTTTATCGTGACGGTATCCCAACGATCCATACTTATGGCCTTTTGCCCATCAAGAGTTAAGGTAACTGATTCACTGATTTGTGATAATTTTACAACAATTTCTTCCTTATTTGAAACAACAAGCGGTCGATGAGTCAAACCGTGCGGGCAAATTGGAGTGAGAACTAAGGCTTCAACGTCTGGAGGAATAATTGGGCCTCCAGCGGCAAGCGAGTAGGCAGTTGAACCAAGAGGCGAGCTAATTATTAATCCGTCACCCGACATGTCGAAGATATGCTCATTTTTTAAATATGTTGAAAAAGCAAAAGGTCGGGAAATGGCATTTTTGCTTATAACCGCATCATTTAAGAATGTTTCTTTAAACCATGGAACATCTTTCTTGGAAAGTTCAGCTTGGAAAGTTGGAAACTGCATTAATCGATAATCTCCATTCAACGTGTTCTGCAAATCATCATAAAATTCATTTTTTGAAAATTCTGCAATAAAGCCCATATGACCGACATTGACACCAAAGATTGGAGCGCTTATCTCAGAGGCACGACGTGCAATACCCAACAGCGTTCCGTCTCCTCCAAGTCCGATAATAAGTTCAGAATCAGCAAACAGTTGATCTTCACTGACAAAGCTAACGCCATTAATCCCAGGAATAAGCTGCTCCACACGAAGCTTTTCATGTGTAGATAACATGATGTTAACAGATCGAAGCTGCAACCATGGGAGCAGGTCCTGGAGGACGATACTCAGATCATGAGATTTCCGAGGCCGCAATATGATCCCGACACTGGAAACTTTTTTGTGCATATGATTCCCCTAGAGCTCTCTATTATAGATAAAAAAATCGATAGTGCTTTTAAAATCTGCAAAAGGCTTCTTGATTACGCTACACCCATATTGAGTTGCCAAATTCAAAATCTGGTCAGAGCTATAAGCTGTGATGATTATAAACAGGTCTTTTATTATGTCTGGCGAAAATAATAATTTGCACTCTTCAAGGACTTCAAAGCCCGTAATATCTTTAAGCATCAAGTCACAAATTACGCGATCATATTTTTTGAGCCTTAAAAAATCTAAGGCCTGCGTGCCACTGACGGTGGCATCGACCTCATGCCCCTGAAGTTCAAGCATTTTCTTGATCGATTTCTGGATTAAGATCTCGTCTTCAACTATGAGAAATTTCACACCGGGTCTCCCGATGGGATCATAAGTGTAAAGTGGGCACCAACGGACCCTGGATTTGCCAAGAAAAGTGCTCCCCCTAGCTTGCCTGCCAGTCCTTTACAAATAGCAAGTCCCAATCCAGTCCCATCCTCTTTTGTCGTAAAAAAAGGCTCAAAAATTCGTTTTGCGACATCATGGTCAATTCCCGGGCCATTATCAATGATGTCAAAGCAAAAGTTAGCACCTTGCTTTTTCACCACTATTTTTATCTCGGGCTGCAGGACCGCACTGGAGGTTAAGGCCTGGGAGGCGTTAATAACCAGATTAAAAAGCACTTGGGAAATTGCCCAATGGTTAGCACGAATTTTGAAATTTTGAATCTCTGGTGGAGTTAATATGGTTTTTTTGATACTTCTGGTTGCACTCTTTGCAAGCAGCAAAACCTCGCTGATAATTTCAGACACAGTAAGGATGCTGACCGCATTGGTATCAAGATAAATTGTTGAAAAATTTTCCAACGTTTTTAAGCATCTGCTTGCGGCCTTGCCAATTTCCTTAAATACTTCCGAATTTTCAATCCCTACTTTTTCCACCTCATTCTCGTATAATGATGAGCTGAGCTTAATGGCAAAGATTGGGTTGCTTAACTCATGCTTCAAGGTGTTTATCAATTCACCCAGAAGAGAGATCCTCTGAAAATGAAAAATCTGAGCGACAACCTGATTATCAGTGCTCACGTCGAAGTAACATGGAAAAAGGAGGTGTGAGAATAGAGGAAAATTAGTTTCTCGAAGCGTTTTTTTTGCAGATTCAAAATTCTTAGCAATGCTCCCATGATAGCGATCATAAAGCACCAGGCCGAATGGAACTTTTTTAAACGCCTCGGAGTTGAGCTCCAAGATTTCATAATTTTCGGAACTTAGATATGAGAGTGCAAAATAAATAATAAAAGCCGGTGCCATCGCATTAAAAAGATTAATATCATCATTCGTGGGCCGCAAAAAGCTATCCCAGGATGCCAGAAAGAGGACGTCATAATTTTTGAACTCGTATTCTTTTGCAATAAAATAACCCAGAGTCGCAATGGTCTCTATCGTTGCGAAGGAAAATTGCTCTGATTTAAAAATACGCTGCTTACTTTTTTTAATCTGTCGAAATATTTTATTAAAAATTTCTGCGTTTATTTTTTCGATGCAGCTTCGCTCACGGGAGAAGAGATGACTTGAAGCCGTTGACCTGCCTTTCTGATGAATTATTATCTGAATCGTTGTGAAAAATTTCAGAAATCGATCAACGCGATCGACTTTTTCAAATTGAGAAACATCATCTCTATCAATCCCGGGATGGGTTAAAACGGAGTTTTTTAAGAAATCATTAAAAAGCTCTGATAGAGTAAAAGGTTCTCTTCTACTCGTCTTCTTGGAATAAAATAAACTATGAGCGGCTTGATTCAGTCTGAATTTTCGATCCGGGGGAAAGTTCGACGAAAAATCGGCTAGAGATGTTGCCCATGCTTGCTCTTTATTTTTGAAAAAATTTGAATCTTCCACCTGGTTAAGTTATCAATAAGTTCATACTGTAACAAGTCGCACAACATGGAAACATTATTAAGTTCTTTAGCGTTGAGGAGTCCCTTTAAAATCATTAACAATTGTGACTCGATTTCATGAATTTCAGCTTGTGTTTCACGCTCAATGAGATTGGCTTGCCTGAAAGTCGCTATTGTTTTTGTAATTAGCTGAGTAAAAATATCAATTAACTCTATCACCTCGGTAAAACAGCTATTTACCTCGTTAAAGTCACCCTTAGAGCAGTTGACAACGACTTCATCAATTTTTTTAATAATACATTCAATATATTTGTGGGTAGATTCAATAACCTCAAATGCCAGCTCGATAGAAGTAAGTAGCTTAAACGAAACGGTATCTGTATCACTTAAACGCTCAGAGATATGTTCCATTAGCAGGTCAACTGCTCCGCCATTGACCTTCACCTCAGCGATATACCTGTCATCTGACTGACCCGAGAGCGCAATTTGGCTTATCAAGGTTTCCAGATCACTAAATGCTGACAATTCAGGAGCGACTTGGTTATTAATTAAAATATGCGCCATATTATTTCTCCATGGGCGGTTGTATTTTTGTTTGACGATCAATAATCGTTTCAGTCAGTTCGATAAGTATATGACAGAGTAATTTACCTTCTATAAATGCATTCATCGTAATATTGGCTTGAGACAAAATATCGTCATCAGGCCGTGAGGAATAGGATGAAGTTATATAGTGAGTCAGAGGTAGCAATCCCGGCCGCGAGTTAGTAAACATCACAAGTAGACCTTCTATCTCATTTATTTTTTTGGCCAGGGGCTGCAGGACCCCGGCCGAGGGATTAGGCCGGCACAACTCAGCTAGAATTTGGCTAGAAAATATTTCACCGAATGTAATAAGCTCAAGGGCCTTATGCAGAGTGGTTTTGTAATTTAGATATAGAGGCATTTCCTCTGGGCGAATTGTGGGAAACTTATCCACAACATCAATATCATCGATAATTTTCAGGAACGTCATTCTATAAAATACTTTTAAAACTTCGTCGAAGGATAGAGCGCTACTGTTTTTGAGATTTGTAAAGGCCCAGCCATGTTTCATTGTAGAAACGGCGATGTTGACATTGCAGTCGTCAAGGGCTGAGTTAAAACACCAGCCCTCAGTTGCAGAAAACGTCCCCGATGTATCAAAAAAGTCTTTAACCAGACCAGATAATGAATTCACCATTAAATCGTAATGGCACTGATAAAAATCACAGCTATGCTCAACCGTACAGGGAAAGCATTTTGTGCGTGGATAGATAGTCAGGGAGTACGGGGAGTAGGGAACTGTTTCTTCCGCTCTTACAGGTCCAAGCGCTAGGGTGATTGATGGAATATTTGATCGACTAATGAGATGCCCGATCATGCTGTCATGACCTATAAACAGCGACGCCTGCTGACATATTTCTGGTATTTGTGAAATATTTATGTCCCCGACATGTGAGATGATGCGCTCAGAAAAACTTCTCATTAAGGGATGTTTCAAAATATTTACAGCGAATTTTTTTTCTGATGGCCCACCAAGAAGATGAATTGTTGCATCGGGCACATCTCTCATTAATTTGAAAAAGAACTCACACCAACGGTCTGTTGACCAAAATTTTTTGCTTTGACTTGCAAAAGGATGAACAAAAATGTGTTTCCCATTGGGGGCCATAGAGGCATGGGCCTCACTGGGCGGGCCAGAAATTGAACCTGTAATAATCCCAACAAAGAGGTCCACCAGGTTGAGAAGATTATAAGCACCAGTTAAAACAGTTGAGTGGACATAACACGTCCACGGGTCACTAAAAACCTGAATGGCTTTGCTATCACGATAGATGCCTTTTTTAATTCTTGAATTTATCACTGTTGTAAGAACGCTGGCCGAATTTGAAAAGGTAAGATTGATTATCTCCTCAAATTCAAATGTATTCACATGATCAATAAAGGATTCAAAACTTTCAAAGTTTACGCCTTCAGAAGAGAGAAAATCTTTTGATTCCGGTAATTCAAAGACTTCAGCAAAGGTTTGTTTCAGGAGAAAAGCTAATCCCGTTGTAAATTTCTTGCGCCCTAAAAGATAAAATGTGCTGTTTGGGTTTTTTGCCTTGGCCCTTTCAACGGCTGTGCAGGTCTGCAAAACATCGCCAATCCTTGCGAGCTGGATAATTAGCACCCTCGTCTTGGTAAGGGTGCCGTCACTACTGGTTTGATTTTGGGACATTTTCCTCTTCCAAAAGTTGTTGCAAAAGCAGGGCCACCATTTCTTCTTTGGTAAGATCCTCTTGTGTTTTAACTTTTTGCAGTATTCCCGTTATTGTTTTTTGAAACTCATCAAATTTCATATTCCCCTGGCCTCAATGTGGAGCGGCTGCGATTTGCTGCCTTTGCGCTCCCATGCGTAAAAATGATTTGTCGTTTTAATTCAGAGAACTCATCTTTAGTCTTGAGAAGAAATTCCTTAAACAGATCGCGATTCATTTCAATATTATTTGAAAACTTAGGCAGTATTTGTGCTTTCCGCACAGCAAGCAGCGTTTTAAAAGGGGACATCCCATAATTAGCAGGTTCTAATTTATTTATGGCAGAGAAAATTTTATTGGCTGACGTTTCCGTGTTCTGACTTATCTCCCTATAGGCCGTCAGAATATTCGATAATATCTCACGGTATTCTGCCAAAAGTTCTTTGGAAACACTGCAAAGTAATGCATCCAATTTTTGCTCTAGGGCAAAAGCAACACAGGCGCGATGATATCCATAATAAGCATGCATCTCACGAATTTCCGGGGAGCTGGTTTTGATCAAGGTAAAACCACGTTCCAGATTATATTCAAATAACGAAATTCCTAGCGGTGCAGGTTGAGCAGATGTTTTATTCAGTAAAATATTTGAACAGCAATCCGTAAGGAAGTGCATACAGGATTGAAAATCTCCATCTACTTTTGCACGATCAACCAGCACGATTTGGGAACCTGAGTTGGATGGCATTTTAAAAAGCAAATTAGGATTGAAATATAGTTCAAGCAGTTTGGTATTTTGAAGGGACGCGAGATGCTTAATCGAAGTGTCCACCGTCAGTAACATATCCACGGAATTTAAGACACTGTTGAGTCCTATAAAATCTGAATCCACCACGAAGAGCGAATTTTCCAAAACCGCATTGAGTGCTTTCGCCCGTGCTCGTTCATCCTCTGAAGGGCCGACAAGAAGCAGCGGATACAAATTCGGATGATCGAAAATGGCCTGTATTAATTGCTTGGACTCTTCAAAGGTGGCGGATTTTTCGGAAGTCGCAGCCGAGAGCTGAAGGGCAACAACATAAATTTGTTCAGTCGCACGAAACTCATGCAGCCTGGAAAAAACTTTGCGCGTGCTAACTTCATGCTCCTCGCTACGCACGAGCCCTACTGATCGTTGGCTTCCGGGAGTTAATCCCAAGGACTTTTGAAAAATTTCCATGTAGCTATAGGGTGTGAGACTTAAATCCACCATCTGTTCGTTGGCCCAAGCTATCCAATCGTCTGAAAACTCCAACACTCCGTTGGTGTTATAACGTACTCCCTTATAATTTTCCTTATTGTAAGATAAGTACGATGTGAGTTGGGCCGAGACAGCGCAATTCGATACATTGACAATGAGGTCCCATTCAAAACCTACATCCCTTAAGCAATGTTTTAGTTCCTTTAACGCATGGGCAAGAGAAAATGGTCCGCCTTTAAGCAAAATACCTAATTTTTCACGATTAATTGTAAAAATATTTTTAACTTGAGAAAATACACGAGCGGCCCGTGCAGATTCTTTATAGGTAAGATAAGAGATCTCCGCATCGGGGTATTTTTCTAATAAACCACCGATCAGTTGGCCACTATAAAACACATCACCAAAGCGTCGAAGATTGATAATCAGAATTCTTTTCATGATCGACTCTCTTTAACAGTTGCGCTTATTGCATTCAACATTTCGATAAGAAAAAAGTCCTGTTCAAGAATGTCATGTTTTGCGATTTCAAAAAGATGAGTGTCGGGAGCAAATCCTTGGAGCAGCTGTTGTAAATCACTATCCTCCGGCAGTTCGAGAATGGCCCTTAACTCAGCAACCGTGTTGGTGGCACGATGAGAAAGTAGTTCTTTAAAATAGTTCACGTGCAAATTAAAAGAAGCTGGATGTCTGATAATTCCGGGTTTGGTGCATAAAAAATTAATAAAGCTTTGATCATTATAAAGTTGATTGACCGATTTTCCGGCAATTACCTCAAACGTACTAGTCTCCGCAATTTCCAAATATTTCCGATAAATTTCTTCTTCCGGTTCAATCACCATTATACTGGCTCGCAGACCTTCATCTGCAAGTTTTTTTAGAAGTGCAGTAATGTGATGACCAAAACCAAGTCCGAAAATTAAAAAATTCTTTTTGTTTCTCAAAGGTTCAAAAGCCGTAAAAATTAAATTTTCCGCCTCTTTCATTGGATCATAAAGTGAATGGAGCTGAACCCCTTTCCAAACAGGCACGGCAAGATTAGTTTTTGAGTATTTTATTTCAAGAGAACTATTTGTATTTTGAGATTGTGGATACATCACACCGCCTTCCATAGCGAAAAATGGCCATTCATTGGCCACACTTAAATTCTACTAGAGAAACTGGTACAGTCAAACAACTCCGACAGATTCTATTTTTCTCCTGTGTAACTTTTTATAGCATCATGGTTTTTGTGATGTATTTTCAACTCCTTGCTGAGCAATTTTCGTTGTTCCGTGAGACACAGAGTAATTTTGTCATATAATGCATAAATTTCATGATGCCGGGTCTGAAACAGTTCCTGATTGCCTGGGCTCAATCCGGCTTGTTTAGTGATCACATTCACGAGCCTAATAAAATTTTCCAACTCCCAAAGAGTATCATTCAGATCAATCGTGCCCTCAGTTCGCGATAGAACGGTTTCAGCTTTGCTGATGGCCTTATTAATCAGAAGTCCCAAATCCAATGGCATCTCACTCTTTTGCTTCAGGCGGCGGCGTCTTCGTCTGAGCCGGCGCAACCTTTATCGATTTGATGGCCTCAACCCATCCGTCATACAATGTATTCAATACATTTAAACAGCCAACCATCGGAGCGATTTCGATTTTGATGTTGGCTTGGGTGCTGGCATAGAGAAGGTAATCATAAAGTGCTGCAAGCTCTTGTGCGACCTTGCCTCCGACTTCAAAATCCAAGCTATTATTGAGCTCAATGACAATATCCTGAAGCTTGCCGATATATTCACCCTTCTTCGCCAGATCTTTATTTTCAATTGCTTCTATCGCCTTTTTGCAATTTTTAATTGCGGCCTGATATAGCATTAGCAAGATTTGCTCTTTGCTTGCAGTATGCACACTCGTTTTTTTGTAAGCATTAAACCCGTAAGACATTCTGACCTCCTAAGTTTATCCGAGCTGTGTTACACTGCTTGCCTGGTTACCCATGGCAGCGAGTCCAGCTCCCTGATTTTTTATTTTTGAAATTGTTGTTTCTAATCTGGAAAACTTTTCTTTCAAATTCTTTTCTTTTTGCTCAAGAAATCGATTCTTTTCGGAAATACGACGGTCAATTTGATCGATATTGCTTTGAAATGTTTTACCGCGAGATTGAAGTAATCCATCAGGAGAACGCAAAGCCGTATCCACCACTCTTTGGACATTATCTACAAATCCTGGAGATTTGTTTTTCGTTTGAGGATCATAATGTCCGACCAAAATTTCTGTCACCAAGGCAAAGTCTTTGGCCAGAAAATTTTCAAATCTCTTCGTGTCAATTTGCAGAAGACCTGAACGTTGGAAGGTCACTCCTAAATCACCGACCCTGCGATATCCCTGAGAGGTAATCACATCTTCAAACAGCATTCCTCTAATCCTGCTTTCCAGCGATTGAAGCACACTGTCACCACCGAGGGTTCGGGACGTGTCGGTACTTTGATCTAACGCATTTTGCTTTTTGATGAACGTGAGTACTTGATTGAGACTTTCAATAAAATTATTAATTTTCAACGCAACAGCTTGAACATCTTCTGAAATATTAATACCAAATTCCTCACCGGCCTTGGCCTTTTTGAGCTCAATCACGACTCCAGGAATAAGGTCGTCAATCTTATTGGTGGGATATTCAATATCAAAGCCATTAAATTTTATTTTTGCATTGGCGGCAGGTCTCTCATGCTCAAGGTACAAGTCATAGTCACCATCAATAAAATAAAAATAAGGAAATTTGGCCTTATTTCCATCGCCAGTTCCGCTCACACTTAATGCCAGTCGAAATGGTCTGTCAGAACCGGAACCATCATTGATGACGGTGGCGGATAATCCGCTCGATTCTTCACTGTTAATCACACGTGCAATTCCTTCCAGCGTAGAATTTTCCTGGTCGATATAGACCTCGCGGCTGTCGCCATTAGGTGTGTCATATTCAATATATCCAACACCAACATAGGCTTCATTTTTATCTGGAAACCCCGAACTTAGCGCGGTGGATTTTTGAGCTAATTCCAATACTTCAATTTGGTTACTGCCTGGCTTGGCAATATTTTTATCCACATCAACAGCGATAAAATTATTGTTAGTTTCAACCTTGAGTTCTCGAAGATTTTTAGCACCTTGTGTCTTCTGAACTTCTTCCCTAACCTTAGTGACCAGGCCAATTAAGTCCGTTAAGATTTTCTTTTTTTCGACAATCTTGCCTTTTCTACCTTCCATTTTCTGAATAGGAATCCGCTCGGCTTCAATCAGCTGATTGACAATGTCTTTGGGAAGACCTGTATTAATGGAACCAAATGAAATGGCCAAAGGTCAGAACTTCCTGTTCAATTTTAGAGATCAAATCCTATGACCTCGTTAGATATAAAGTAGCACAAAGCACTAATTTATTCTTGTTCTAGGCAAAAAACACTTCCCTCACGACTTATAAAAAAAAGATTAAAAAAAGGGGCGCAATCGATAATAAATGCTTTAAAATAAAGGGGCCGGTCAAGATACTTGACCGGCCCACGAGATTAGGTTTGCAATTTCTGGTTTGGTTACTAATATTGTCGGGTATCCATGGAAGAAACTTTAGGAAATAAATCGGGTATTTTGTATTTAAAGTCTAAATTCTTTTTATATCGGCTAGTTACGTACTTTTCTTTTTTACTTTTCCCCATTTGGATTCAAAAAACCACGGAATTAAACAAAATATACCTAATGCTGCTGATGCTTCTCTACATCGCCTTCATGGGGGCCCAGTGGTTTTTACTAGGCAAAGAGATCGACCACCGCCTAAAAATCTATTTTAGGGTCAATTCTTCCATCGACAGAATCATCTACCGACTCATCTTGGGTATGTCTTTTGCAATTTTCTACTTCAACCTGCTGGCCTTGTTGCCCTACAAGTGGAGCTACAATTCATTTTGGTTCACTTGGGCCGTGTTGGGACTTTTCTACTCCTGGCCGAGTCGTGGCAAGATCATCCAAGAATCAGTCTCATCAAATTTTTCAGAATACAAACATCTCGACTCATTTGAAAAAACAGTATTATTTCTAGTTATACTTATCTTCATCATTTCTTTTCCCGGAATACCTAAGCTCGACAACTACGATGCCCTTAAACTTTACTTTGATCCCGACGAAAGAATTTCCAACTTTTTTTGGTCATTCCTCAGTATGAATTACTTACCTTTCAGACGGTATCCTGAACTGTTCCGCGTCGCCATGGGGATGCATTTTTACTTTGTCGTATTCGGACTTTTCTTGCTTACTTTTTATGGCCTGTTAAGATATTTTTTGTGCCGTCGACTTGGTTTATTGGGCGTTTTTGCTCTTTTATCATCATGGTCATTTTCTAAGTTTATTTTTAATAACTATCCTGCATGCATTCAAGCCAGTATTGGGATTTTCTTTGTCTGGTCTATGATGTGGGCGATAAAAAGTGCCTCTTACCGATCAGGCCTTTTTTTTGGAATGATTGGCTTCCTTCTCACGATCTTTGACGCCAAAAACCTCTCCGTCTATGCTGTCGGGTTAGGTATCTTGCTCATTCAATTTTTAAATGAGAAAACGTTTTGGTTTAGAAAGCAATTTTTAAAATATAACATAATTGGGATTGTACTCATCATTCTAGTGCTTGTTTTTAAAGATTTTGCAACTGTGGCCACCTACAAGGGATTTTCCCTTTTCCCAGAAGTTTTAGATATTTTACAACGTAAAGCTTTTTTCACTCTAAGCTGGATCGGCCTGCCACTAGCTATCGCTAAAATACTTGCGGATCAGAAGGTAATTTTTAAATCCTTTCATATTCCCCGCGAAAAATTAATTCAGTTCATATTGTGTATTTTAATTTTGCTGGCCTCATCAAAATTTCTAGGCCCTTCCATCGGCGGAACATTGGCGCTTATGGCGGCAGTAACCGTTTTTTCCTTAATTCCTCTCGAATTAGTTTTTCAAACCATGGCACGAGTGCGATCACAGCGAAATATTATCTACCTACTCTATATTTTAATTTGCCTTCTGGACTCCCACTTTGAAGGCAGAGTAAAGATTTTTATTAAATTTATTGATAGTTAGGCAAATATAGCGTTAAATATATTAGTGAGTAGAAAATCTCAATTCAAATCTACCCTTACTGAACAATCTTTGCGTAATTTTTCTCTTAATAAATTTTTTTATCTTCATGACACTGAAATTGATTTTTTTGTTTTGGTTGATACGAACAACTCATCTCTCAGATACATTTCGAATTATTATGGACTAAAGGAACATCAAAAATCAGGAGTTTTGTCCATCAGCAATGACGGTCCTCTCGAGTATCATGCCATGGGCAATGAATGACTTTACCTGTGACCTTTGCCCCACTCCTCGACCAGGTTGAAAGTTTGTTTGCCCTCCATACAAACCCAAAAGTGCACAAGAAGGCCGGGCATGAGCTAGTTACGGACCTTGATCTCATACTTTCTCAAGAGATTCAAAAATTTTCCACGGCCCGAAACATTCATTTGCTGAGTGAGGAGGAGGACGATAAGCAACTTCAATATCCCATGCTTATTTTGGACCCCATTGATGGAACAAAAGAATTTGTCCGTGGCCTACCCGAATATGCCCTCTCTTTGGCATATATGGATTCACCATTCTTCAGCTCGCCGAAAAATTGGGGCTGGATCTACAATCCTGTTTTGGCAAAATTCAATATTCCTTGCCGGACACCAGGTAAGTTACTTGGATTTGTATCAAGAAGTGAATGGGATGATGGACTGTATGCCAATTTCAATAGTAGTGCTATTGAGCTTCGTCCCGTTGGAAGCATCGCTTTTAAATTGTCTCTTCTGGCCGGCAATTATTGCGATTTTGTTATCACTTTAAAGGACAAGAATCTTTGGGATATCGCAGGCGGTACGATTGAGTGTCATCAGCAGAATTTTAAATTATTTCACAAGACAAAGCAGATGGAATCTTTTAATACCATACGCTATACAGCTCCAATGACCTGGTGCCGTGCTGAACTTTTTTCAACAATTGCGGACTTTTTTAAATTATGACTTTCAAGGTAAAAGACTACTATTACAAAAAAGCGAAAAAAGAAAATTATCTCGCCCGTTCGATCTATAAATTAGAGGAAATTGATGCCAAATATAAAATCCTTAAAAAGGGTTCATTGGTTTTAGATCTGGGCTACTATCCTGGTTCTTGGATTCAGTACACCAGTGATCAAATCGGTGACGATGGCCGTATCATTGGCATTGATCTGCAGGAGATAAATAAGAAATTATCCAACTTAAAAAACGTCACTCTTTTTAAGGCCGATTTCTTTGGATTGAAGGATCTCGGCGAGATCGGTCTTGAGCGAAAGGTCGATGTGCTACTCTCTGACATGGCCCCCAATACCACAGGGGTAAAGTCCGTCGATCAAATCAGAAGTTTGAATTTAGTTGAGGGCATTTTTGAGTTGCTTCCAACCTTTTTAAGGTCCCAAGGGAAGCTTGTGGTTAAATTATTTGAAAGTCAGATGGCACAGGACTATTTGCGAAAACAGAAAAACCATTTTGAGCAGTTCCACTTTTTGCGCCCTCAGGGTGTGCGATCTGTCAGTAAAGAATATTACGTCATTGGGTTGGGGTATAAGCGTCCGAAAGATTAATTGGTGCCTCGGAAGAGACTTGAACTCCCACGATATTGCTACCGGTGGATTTTGAATCCACTGCGTCTACCATTCCGCCACCGAGGCACAAAGTTTGCAGATATTACGGGCCAAGACCCTTTTCGTCAATTACTAATGCATTGCGGTTAGTTTAATCTTGCTTGATTAGATTCAAAATCTCGCGGGTACTGAACTTGTAAAAGTTCGGCGGAAGATGCTTCTTCAGCTCCGTATTGCTTAAAATGCAAGGATATTTCAGATAATCGATAAGATAATCAGGAACCGACCAAAACGTCCTGTTAATTACCTTGGCCACCTGTTCGAGCAAGAAAACAGGGACTGGAATATAGGGAATATTCATATAGTTTTTAATCTCATGCAGAGACATGGATTCATCGGTGGCCACGTTGTAAATCCCGGTTGGGATATATTTGAGCGCATGCACAAGTGTATTGGCCATATCGTATTCATGAATCAGCTGTAGCATGGGGTTATAATCCATAGGTACGGGAACATATTTCGTGACAAGATACTGGGCCATCGCATTGCGAATTTGTGGGCCAATGATACTGCACGGGCGCAAAATCAAAGTTTCAATTTGGTGCTGATACTTCCACATCCAATTACTGGCCAACTGATCCATTTCCACAACATCTCTTAGTTCGGGATGATTAAGCGAGGCGCGTAGTATGGAGTCTTCCTTCAGAAAAATGGGATTATCAGCATATGCACCATAAACGTGATAGGTGCTCAAGATAATAACTTTCTTGACCTCGAAGTGCAGAGATAGTTCCAAAATACGATTTGTTCCCATAACATTGAGATCGAGTCGTTCCGCCAGATGGGCCCGAGGGTTGGCCTGCGTGTGACTAATGCGGCCCAAATGTAAAACAGCATCGAATTTGTTATTGCGAAACAGCTTTTCGAAATTGCTACGCGTATATTTCATGCGCTGATACTTGATGCGGACATCTTTTAAAAACTGATCACACTCACGGGAGTCAACGCCAACGATATTGACCTCCGGATACGTCTTGAGGAGCAGACCCGCAGTAATTTTCGCCAGGCCGCCGGCCATGCCAATAATAAGAATAGAATTTACATTAGTGAGGGCCATGAGGTCCCTTTACTGATGGCAAGAGATAAGTTCCCCAAAATTTTCGTCGATGGGATCTGCCTTGAGCAATCAGGTCTCGAATAATAGATTCAATCTTATAAACGTGCTCATTGATCAATTTGTCAGGGGCATCAGGTGATAGATCCTGCGGTATGGGGTAGGGGTCGCCGATCAGAATATCGACCGGTGAAGGCAAGGGCACAATGCCCAAAATGCCTAGGGTTGGAAAAAAGGGAGTTAAAGGCAAGGCAGGCAATCCCAACTTTCGCGCCAGGCCTCGCGCCTGATAAACAAAGGGATAAAATTCTTCGGCACCGACTGTGGCAATTGGCAGAATATCTGTTTTAGTTTTCAGGCAAAGACGAAAAAAACCTTGAGTAAAATTTTGTAATTTATAAAATTCATTGGTGCTTTTTGAAACCCCACGCACACCTTCTGGAAAAACTAAAATTGACTCTTCTCGAGTTAACAGGTGTTCACAATTGGACCGATCACCTAAGACAGCGCCATTTGCCGCAGCAAAAGAACCAAAAAAAGGCAGGGTCATGACAAATCTTTCCACCATCGAACGCAGGATACGTGGTGGCCAGATATCAAGAATGAAAGCCGCTGTAATTAACATCCCGTCAATAGCGATTTGCCCAGAGTGGTTGCTTACCACCATGTAGGGGCGATCCTGCACTTTATGGGCCCCAATCACTCGTGTCTTGAAGTAGTGCTTATAGAGGGAATATCCCAGCTTTGCGGATTCGCGAGATTTTCTTAAATTTAGGCCCCAAGGGTCTTCACCAGTCGGGTGACGCCGCTCTAAAACTGCAAAAATGCGATTCAACTCATCCTCATCGATAGATTTGGGCAGAGGAATGTTGAGCAGTTTGGACAGTTTTCTAAGCTCCATATTTTGCCTTAAGTTTGTGTAATCAGATTACTCCATCATACCCAATTGTACAGGCCTAACAAGGGCAACAAATAGGTATATTATGTACATGATGTACAGTATGCCGACTTGAGCAGCAGCGATAGTCGGCAATGAGACCTGCGCATTCTTAAACATGAGGAATTGTATGGAACGTGGCGAATGGAAAACAAGGGTGCAGGAACTGCTCAATATCTGTCACGAAGAGATTCGTAAAACAACGGCCATTGGTAAAAAGATGTTAACTGCATCTAAAACCAATACATGCCTACATGAGGCCTACGAGGAACTTGGAAAATTGTTTTACAAGGCCATAGAAAGTGGTGAGATCGACTGGCAGAACTCAAAGTCGCAGGATTTGATAAAGACCATCCGAAGTTGTCAGGAAGACCTAGATAGTATCGAGCAAGAAGTTCAACGTATTAAGTTTGCAGCCGGACCCGAGGTGGCCGGCATGCGAACCCCGTCTGAGAAGAACAAAGGCCAATAATGCCTAATGGCCATCCAATTGGCTCAACTTCTGCCTATTTTTTGTCGAAAAGCTCATGGATAACGAGGGCCCCAAATGGCGCGCTGGACGAGCTTATTAGCATTTGTACTTCTCTACATACTCTGCATTCCAGAAGGGTTTGCCGATTTGGCTTCAATTGAAGATCCCTATGTCGACATCGAGCAAACCGTTGCTCCGAATGGAATCAGGTTCATCTACGCTCCAGCACCAAGTTCTAAAACATTCTCGATAAAAATAAGAGTCAGGGCCGGTACTCTTGCTGAAACCCGGGAAACTGCCGGTGTTGCGCACTTTCTGGAGCATTACCTATTTACAGATTCCAGATTAAAAAATAACTCAAGCTATCTGGAACTGATCAAGGAACAAGGAGGAACAGGAAACGGCGCGACCTCGGTGCTTGAAACAATCTATTACGCCAAAGTGCCCACCGGAAAGGCAGAGTGGGTGGGTAAGATGTTTGGGAAGATGTTGTTCAATCGCACGTTCGAACAAGAACGCGTAAATCAAACCAGAAAGCCGGTGCTACTCGAAATTGGTGAACCTGGAATTTTGGCCTATCTCTGGCGTACAGGCTTCTTAAAATTCATCTATCCTGATTTTTTAAGAGTCCCTGATTTTTGGCGATCTGAGTTTGGCCTGGAACCCATCAGAACTAGTAATCTCGTAGCGGAACAAAGCAATACACTAAGTATCAGCGCCCAAGATTTAAAAACCTTCTATGATGACTATTATCATCCCGGTAACATTACAGTTTATTTTGCCGGCAAATTTGATATTGAATCCATGAAATCCATTGCAAATAAGTGGTTTGCCTCTGCTCCGGCCAGCAAGGGGAAAACGGTTGTACAAACTGCCACCGCAATTAGAAATGCTCCTTTTTTACGCACAACAAGTACCAGCGGTACACCTCACATTTCGGTAGGAACAAAGTTTTGGGATACAACACTTGAAGATTTTATTGTTATTGATGTCTATGTCGAATATCTCGCCCACCGGCTCATGAAAGAATTTCGAAACCGAAAAGGCGAGACGTACACCGCTCGAGGGATCGTCACCAACGTCAAGAATTTTGGCCAAGCAGTCGTTACTCTCGAGACACCTGCGGCACAGTATTCTGAAAACCTTCGCTATATCCGTAATATGATTTACGAGGAGGCAGAAACTGGTGGTTTAACCGAGGAACAGTTTAACGAGGCCATGAAGCTCTACTCTATCCACTACAATCTCACTGATCGAGATAGCGCAACCGCCATGCGCTTGGCAGAAAATGCTGAACGAAACAACCAAGTTTTTGGGCGGACCGGATCGGAATTTCTCGTTTTTCGATCTCTGACCTTCAAGGATTTTACAGCTCGCTTGAAAAAAATTTTTAATCCCGGACATAGATTTTCGGTGCTCTTAAGACCACCACTTGTTTGGCGTTACGAGCTGGCGGTTATCCTCCTGATTTTTATTATTACAGCACTCTCGTACGCAAAAGCAAAACTAACTGTTCCATTTGAGCATAATAAAGTCCGCTTGGTTAGAAAGCTGGCTTGCCCCCCTCTTCACATAATTGAGATCTTTTCCCTGTCGCTTGGAGCTGTTTTGTCCCAATATTTGTCCTTTGGTATCCGTTATAGTTTTTTTAAAAGTAATTTCATTCAATCATCCGTCATGCTTTCAGATTATCTATACATTCTAATTCAAATGGCGTTTTTCATTGTGAGTTGTATCATCGTTTTAAAAATGACCGTGCGAAAGCTCATTGTTTGTGGAGATTACCTCTATATCAAGAGCATTACTTATTTCGCCAAGCGAATTCCTCTTGCGGAGATTAAGTCGATTGAACTTATTTATCCATGGCAAGTGCTATTTTCCATTCGCTATCTACGGGGTCTTGGTTTTGGCCAACGCTTCTCTTATTATGATCCGCTGTTTTTGAAACCTGGACTTTACATGCGCTTTAAAGATGGTAGCTCAGGTTTTTTTAGCGTCAAGGATGCGACCGTTGCGTTCGAAGAATTCAAGCAGTATGTGCAAAAAGAAGAAGTTAATTTGAAAATTGCAGCCTAGCGCGAAGTGGTATACTTCAAGAGAAAATTTACCAGCTCTTCATGTAACTCGGGTATACCTTGTCCAGATTCAGCTGAAACTAAATACATTTTCCGGAAAAGCTTCGACTCTTTTAAGATTTGAGGCAGAAAATTATTGAGCCGCGCACGCTCACTTTGGGTTGTCAGTTTATCGTATTTGTTGAAAATCAAGGAAGCTGCGAGAGGACGATTTTTGAAAAATTTCAAAAATATTCGATCGCTTTCTTGCATCGGATGCCGGGCATCTTGAATATTCAAAATAAGCATAGTGGGAGGGAGAATATCAAAAAGCTGCGCAAGAAGATCACTCCACCTGGCCCCTTCAGCTTTCGAAACTTCAGCATGACCGTATCCAGGCAGGTCAATTAAAAGAAATTTTGAATTTGCCTGAATATTTGCCTCATTAATTACCGTTTTATCGCCTCTTAGTTTAAATTCAAAGAGGTTAATATCTCTCGTACGCCCCGGAGTTTTGCTGACTCGGGCAATCTCACGCCCAAGAATAGTATTTATAAGCGATGACTTCCCAACATTGGATCGTCCTGCCATCAGCAATCCAACAGGTGGAGAGGGAACTACGAACACTCCCCTCAAATCGACAGGGTTTACAATTGCGCGTAGAAATTTCACTGAGTTTGGATCAAATTGCATAGTTGGTTTTCACCGATGTGTTTCATTTTGGCAATAGATTTCATCTTGCTTGATAGAAAACTTGCATATTCTACCCAATCCGCTATCAAGAATGAGAATAAAACTTTTTGGAGGAATACATAATGGCCAACTTAAACGCATTTATCCACAGTTCTGGCCACCGCCTAAAAGAGCGCGGTCTTCGTATGGAGGACCGACTCGAAATACTACCGGCCTCTGGCAGGAAAAAAGTCATTGACCTTAAACGCACTCTTTATCACTTTGCTGTCACCGGAGACCGCCTAGTGGCCCATGATTTCACCCACACAGTTCTTCCGGCCCTAGGTGCAACGGAAGCGAACTTTCAGCTGCAATGGGTTCCTCTCTACTCGAATCCTCAGCGTTCCATGGAAGGCCATTTTATTTGCGAGTCCTTGGATGGAATTCCCTTCAAGCATAATGGAGTTTATACCTTTAAAACATTGGTTGAACGTTTCGACGTTATTCATTTCGGTCCAAACGTCGTTGAAGCCAGACCTGCAGGCCAGTCACAAGCACTATCTGATAACTTTGACGACGCTATCCTAAATAATCACGCCCTTTTGAAGTCGAATATCACTATCTTACTAACCGGTGAAACAGGAACAGGTAAAAGTTCCCTCGCGCGCAAAATTCATGACTCAAGTGAGCGCTCGGGGCGATTCATTCATCTCAACCTTGCTTCCTTCTCGGAGGGTGTTCTGGAGTCTGAGTTGTTTGGGCATGTTCGGGGTGCCTTCACAGGTGCGATTGGCGATAAATCAGGAGCAATACTTGAATCCAATAATGGAACACTTTTTCTCGATGAAATTGATTCTATACCCATTGCACTCCAAACAAAACTATTGCTGTTCTTTGATTCCTTTGAGGTGCGGCCCGTCGGCGGCAATCTCTCACGTAAGGTTACAACGAGGTTGATTTTTGCCTCTGGGAAAAATTTATTGCAGCTCGTAGAGCAAGGGATGATGCGCAAAGATTTTTATTTTCGCATCGGAAGTTCCGTGCAAATCACCTTGAAGGCTTTGAGAGAGAGACCTGAGTATCTTGCATCTTTCATTGTAAATTTCCTGCACCAAAAGGGGAGCTCAGTCGAGCCTTCTCTGCTTGAGTTTTACAAGAGCTATTCCTGGCCTGGAAATTTTCGTCAGCTAAAAGGACACCTCGAAAAAAAATGCTTAGGCCAGGAGTCGAGGTACCTAACTCTTGATCAGGAAGATCTGGGACTTCGGTCAAACCAGATCGCCGTGCAGAGTCCGGAGGGTTGGCCAACGCTTAAAGAAATGAAACAGGCCTATGCCTTGCGCACGTACCATTTTTTTAATAAAAATCTGGCCACCACTGCTACAACTTTGCAAGTTTCATCTCGTACACTAAGAGCGATGCTCGGGCCGGAATTTAAGATTGAAAAAAATGTTAGCTAACAGTAATGTTGATAATGAAGACATTCTCAATCGTGCCTTTCGCCCCCGTTTCAGGAATAAGTTTATTCAGCTCTTCAATTATCTTGTCACGCATTACCCGTTTCCCTTCCGGAGTTAGGGGAAACGTCGGCAAGACGGGCTCTAATTTCTTATTCAGATAATCTTTAATGAGGTGTTCCTGAGTGGACAGATAGATACTCAAATAGCGATTAGAGGCCTCTACCTCAATATCAATAATTAGGCTTTTTATTCCCTCTGCCTCCTTATCGACCGTGCTACCTTCAAATCCAAACGGAATTGAAATGTTCGTCACGTAAAAGGATTTCTTCATAAGATTGTGATAAGCCGGTCGACGGGCCCCTTGTACAATCGGTTCCGGTACAAATGCTTGAGGAAAATTTCTTTTATAAATCCAGATTGATGTCTTGTAGATTTGAAAAACTGCGAGAGAGCCTGTTGTCAAAATAAACACCAGCAATAATAACGTCTTAGGACTGGTTTCTCTATATGTTTGTCGCAGTCTTGCGGTCAGCGTAGTGCAAATTTCAGCAAAACGTACTCGCCATTTCCCATTCCTTAACTTTTCAACATCCAGTTTTTGAATTGAATTTACGGCATTCCTGGTGGCATCCAGACAAACATGACAAAGGTGGATTAGGGCACCTTGATTTTGCTTGATCGTTGTAGGGAGATTTTTGATCGCGTGAAATAAATTTTTGGCATATTCTCTCGGACGCGTCCGAATGTTGCAGAAAATATTTGAAATTTTAACTTTAATTTTTACGGGAACAAATCTGTCATACAGGCGAAAAGGTATTTGCCCCAATAAAAGAAGGTATTTGTTAATCCACTCTTCTAGCTTGCTAAGCAACCTCAAGGACTCACCGCTTTGTTATTCCAAACCATACCATCTCCCTTATCGGGATGAATTTTGGTCGACCTTAATTCAACCCATCATCCAGACCAATCCACTCCGATATCGGCAACTTTTGCCATTGACTAGTGTCAGACACGAAGTTTTTGAATTCGCTCCTCCCAATGACGAAACGGCTGTTGTGCAATTTGATGAGGATGGAGGCCGTGATGAGACTGATCAAATTTGTCGGAATTTTTGTAACAATTGCTTTTTTAGCAGGTTGCGCTGCACTTTTGGAACCACGCACATACTCAGAGCAGATGGAAAAGAGTGACGAAAGTTTTCTCTCGCCCGGCAAGGATTTTCCAATAACCAGCGGAGACACTGGTAAGCAATATCTAACCGACGATGAGATCAAATCACGAACTCCTGCCGGTCGCTATGAACAAGCGGAAAATAGAGAGCATCGCTCGCTCCAAGAGGAATTGGCTGAGATGGAGAACAACCTTACACCAGAAGAATTTGAGCGCTATGAGAAGGTGAAAGGACAATTTGTCGCTGATTCAGAGCGAATCTATTTTCTCCGCTTATCGCCTTCTGAACGGCCCCACTACCTTCGAACGCTGGGACTCCAATCTACCAACGCAACCCCTGACAAGCCATCCTACAGCGCCCTCAGCTACATCCGTTCATATCAGCGCACCTCTCGGGAAATATACTTGGGCATGGATAAAGATCAAGTGGTTGACCGATGGGGGCGTCCTGACCAGGTAGAGATTGCCGGCCATCCTCGCGATGGTAATGAGAGATGGACATTCTTCGATAATGGTCAAAGTAAGCGCGTCTTCTTTGAAGGCGGCAAAGTTCAAGGCTGGGGACAATAACGAAGCGGATGCCTCTCAAAAACCGCGCTGCACCATTCCAAATCCAAGTTTTTGCGATACAACTTGGCTCTAATCAGCATCTTTTTATGGCAATATAAATCATAATAATTGAACGATCTTGATGCGATAGTTGTTTTGATCAAACTATATGGGGCGGTCTATGGCAGCAGAACTTTTAAGTACGCTTGAATTCGAAAAACCCATTGTTGAGCTAGAAAATCAGATTCGCGAGATGCGAGGAGCTGCGTCTCAACCGGGAAATAATTTAGACAATGAAATTAGGTCTCTTGAAGCCAAAGTTTCCGAACTACTCAAAAACGTTTACGGAAAATTGGGAACGTGGGAGCGCGTGCTTCTTTCGCGCCATTTTAACCGCCCACACACTATTGATTACATTCAGCAACTCATTACAGAATTTCATCCGTTGTCAGGTGATCGGCATTTTGCTGATGACCCCAGTATGATCGCAGGTCTAGGGTATTTTCAGGGAGAGAAAATTGCGATCATTGGCATTGAAAAAGGGCAAAAAACCAAAGAAAAAATTCATCATAACTTCGGCATGCCACGGCCCGAAGGATATCGGAAGGCCATTCGAGTCATGGAACTCGCTGGACGATTTGGCATCCCGATTCTCACCTTAGTTGATACTCCCGGGGCCTTTCCGGGAGTCGAAGCAGAAGAGCGCGGACAGGCCACAGCAATTGCCGAGAATTTGGAAAAAATGTTCAGAATCCCAGTGCCCATAATCTCTGTCATTATCGGAGAAGGCGGCTCGGGTGGCGCCCTTGCCATTGCGATCGCAGACAAAGTCATGATGATGGAGTACTCCATCTACTCAGTCATCTCGCCCGAGAGCTGCGCATCCATCTTGTGGTCTGACCCAAAGATGGCAGATGTGGCAGCCAAGGCACTCCATCTCACTCCCGCCAAAGCGCTTGAGCTGGGTGTCGCCGATCAAATTATTCCAGAGCCGCTTGGAGGTGCGCATCGAAATCATAACGAAGCTGCACAATTACTTGCACAAGCTTTGAAGCAGAATTTTGCAAGTTTAAAGAATCTTGAGCCACGCAGTTTAGTTGAAGAACGCTATCGTAAGTTTCGTACCATGGGTAATAGCACTCTGGCCCTACCCAATAATAAATAGAGAAGGAAGGTAGAAATGGTTATCCAATCCATGACCGGATTTGGCAGAGGGGAGGCAACATGTCCTGGCATGATTGCGGTTGTCGAAATTAAAAGTGTCAATCATCGGTACAAGGAAGCAAGATTTCGACTGCCAAACCACCACGGCGGGCTAGAGATGGAGCTGCGCGAGCAACTTTTTGATAAATTCAAACGCGGAAGCTTTGATATTTGGGGAAACATAAAAATTTCTTCAGACTCAAGCGCATCCATTCCTCTCGATCATAAAAAAATTGATACTTTTCTCGCCGTTGCCAAGCAAATCGCACATCAACAAAAACTTACCTTGGAAATTCGCCCGAGCGATTTTTTGCGTCAGGAATTTTATCAGGAAACCTCCAACGACCTTCTCGTGACTGAAGCCAATTTATTACGTGATTCTTTCAAAAAAGCAGTTCGTGTTCTGGAAGAGGGACGCAGCAAAGAAGGTGAAAAACTCAAGGTGATCATGCAAAACCACCTTGTCGAATATACTAAGGAATTTCAAGCTATCGAACAACAGGCCGATTCTTTTCGACCAAAAATAGAAGAACGCTTACGTAATCGTTTTAAAGAATTTTCAAAAGAACTCACAACCATTGATACTCCACGTTTTTTGCAGGAGGTTGTTTATTATTTAGAGAAGCTCGATATTTCCGAAGAAATCAACCGGATACATTCTCATTTAAAAAAGATGCAAACTTTGCTTTCCAAAGGCGATGAAGCCGGACGCCAAATTGACTTTCTCGTTCAAGAGCTAAATCGCGAAACAAACACCATCGGGTCTAAATCAGGCGAAATCCTCATTTCTGATCACGTTATTGGAATGAAAGGCCAACTTGAGAAGATTAGGGAACAAGGATTGAACATTGAGTAAAGCGACCAAGAAGCCGGGTAAACTTATTATCATTGTCGCGCCTTCTGGCTCGGGAAAATCTACGCTACTCACGAGACTCAAAAGTGATTTTCCACAATTGTGCGAATCGGTTTCGTATACTACCCGTGCCAAGCGCCCGGGTGAGGAGCATGGGAAACATTATTTTTTTGTTGATGAGCCTGAGTTTTTAAAAATACGCGGACGTGGTGAATTTTTAGAATGGGCCCTTGTGCATGGGGACTATAAGGGCACTTCGATCAAGTTTGTCCAAGAGCATCTTGACTGCGGAACTCCATTAATCTTTGATCTTGATGTCCAAGGCGCTGACTTTTTTAAGAAGGCATTTCCCAATGTCGCAAAGGTTATTTTCATCTCCCCTCCGTCCTTGGCAGAGCTAGAAAAGCGTTTACGTCATCGTCATACTGAAACAGAGGAATCTATTCAACTACGCTTAAAAAATGCCGAGAAAGAACTCGAAAGAATGCATGACTACGATTACAACATACTTAATGACAATATCGAGAAGGCCTATAGTGAACTATTTCGCATTGTCTCAGAAATTTTGGAGCGATGATTGTATCATCAATTAGATTTTTCCCATGAACGGGAATTAAATTTTACTGAATTAAAACGAAAAGTAGAAGCTTACTTTAATGATGCGGATTTCGCACTTTTGGAAAAAGCTTTCCTGCTTGCCGACAAAGCTCACGCCGGACAAAAACGTAGTTCCGGGGAAGATTACATTATACATCCCCTCAACGTAGCTTCAACCTTGGTGAAGCTGCGTATGGATATGGATAGCATCGTTGCAGGGCTTTTGCATGATGTGATTGAGGATTGCAATATCACACCCGAGCAAATAGAACAGGAATTCGGCAGTACAATCGCTCAGATTGTTGTTGGATTAACAAAAATTTCAAAAATAAAATTTAAAACAAAACAAGAGTCACAGGCAGAGAACTTTCGAAAGATGGTTATTGCCATGGCCAAAGATATTCGAGTTATTATTGTGAAGCTTGCGGACCGCATGCATAACATGAGGACTCTGCAGTATATTTCCGATGCAAAACAAAAGGAAATCGCCCAGGAAACTCTCGATATCTATGTTCCACTCGCCAACCGCTTGGGTATCAACTCTGTTAAGGCCGAGCTGGAAGATTTGTGTTTGCGCTTTATTCATCCGGAAATTTATTATCGTTTGGCCGAGAAAGTCGCCATGAAGAAATCCGAGCGGGAAAAATACATTGGCGATGTCGTCGAGATTTTGCAGGATAAGTTTAAAGAATATGACGTGAATGCGGATGTGAAAGGCCGGCCGAAACATTTTTTTTCAATCTATAAGAAGATGACCTCGAGAGGCGTCGATTTCGAGCAGATACAAGATATCCTGGCCTTTCGAGTTATGATCAACAACATAACGGAATGCTACAAAGTTCTTGGCATAATTCATTCCAGCTGGACTCCCATCCCTGGCCGTTTTAAGGACTATATTGCTATTCCAAAAGTGAATAACTATCAATCTCTGCATACAACCGTTATTGGTCCACGAGCGGAAAGAATAGAAATCCAAATTCGTACTCATGAGATGGACGAGGTCGCCGAGACAGGCGTGGCCGCCCACTGGAAATACAAGGAAGGTCTGACAGGCGGGAAAACTAAGCTCGATTGGATTCAAGAACTCTTGGAATACAATCAGAACCTTGGTGACAACGAGATTATGGAAGTCGTCAAAAATGACCTCGATCTAGGAGGAATTTTTGTCTTTACCCCTCAGGGCGACGTGCGTGAGCTGAAATATGATGCCACACCACTAGATTTCGCTTATGCAGTTCACACCGAAGTTGGTCATCATTGTGTTGGGGCAAAAGTTAATGGAAAGATTGTACCGCTTCGATATTCGCTTAAATCGGGGGACACGGTTGAGATTTTGACAAGTAAAACACAGTCGCCGAGTAAAGACTGGATGAGCATTGTCCGAACAAGTCGTGCAAAATCAAAAATTAAGCAGTGGCTGCTAAAAGTTGAAAGGGATAATCAGCGCGTTCTGGGCATGGAAATTTTAGAAAAGGCCTTTAAGGTTTTTAGCGTTACTCTTAAAAATTTAAAAAAATCCGGTGAGCTTGAGCAAGTCATTCGTTTATTAAATGTTATCAATGAAGATGAGCTTTATATCCAAGTTGGCATTGGAAAATTTCGCCCACACCAGGTTGTTGATGGCATCCCATCTCTAAAAAAGATGGTCGAAAGTATGGAAACAACAGAGCATCTAAATGACAAAATCAAGGAGGTCGACGACTACTCCAAACAAGTATCCGGGGAAGCAAAACGACGCGTAAGTAAAGATAATGCCGTCATAGTTGATGGCATGGACGATTTAATGGTTCGCATGGCCCGTTGTTGCAATCCAATTCCGGGAGATCCAATTCTTGGTCATGTCACCCGCGGACGAGGGATTACCGTACACACCATGGGCTGCCCACGTGTCGATTCTGATCCGGCGCGAAGTATAAAGGTGGAATGGAATCCAGATTTTAGCTTCAAGCATCCTGTAAATATCAGGGTAATCACTCATGATCGTCCCGGTATTTTATCAACTATCTCTAAGAGCATCTCTAATATCGGTTTGAACATCCGAAGTGCTCTTGCAAAATCATTGCCCGACCGCAAGGGAAGTTTTATCTTTGAAATTGAAGTAAAAGATTACGCTGAGTTGCTGAAGGCCATCGGGTGTATCGAACAGTTAGAGGAAGTTATTAGCGTGGGCAGGGTTTAAACACTGATATCACTCTTTCCTTCCCAAAACAGAAGAATGGCCATTGTACGAAAAATCTTAAATGACTCTTTGACAATAATTTTTGCATTTCTCCACTCTGACGTATCAGACTTTATACCCCAGTAAAAAAAGACTGGTGCATCCTGGCGCTTGGAGTCCATCAGCTTTTCCATAACTAATTTTATCCTTGGAATATGATAGTCATGAGAAATTACAAGAATTCTGTTTAACCCTTTGGTCTTATTAATATAATTAACGGTATTAAGTACGTTTTCAAAAGTATTGCGAGAAGCGTAATCAAGGTCGAACAAATTTGAATCTAGATTGTGAAGATCATCACTCGTTGTAAAAAGAGTGCTGATCGTGTTTTTTTCATAAACGCCGCTTACGAAAATATGCGACTGCCGATATTCGCGCGCCTTTTCAAGGGCAAAAGCAATTCTTCCCTTATCTCCCGTAAACACGACAATAAGATCTGGTGGACGGTTAAAAAGGGAGGACTCTGAACGCTTTGTCTCCTCATCCCCTTGCAACACCAGATAAGTGCAAAAAACGAAATAGGCAAAAACAATGAGCCCGGAGAAAAAGAAAAAATTTTTTACTTTTCTCCAGGCCCGTGTTTCTTTTGTTTCAAACGTATACTTCTTTGTGAACATACTATGAATGTACCGCAATCACCTCAATTTCGATAACTGCCCCCTTGGGAAGGGCTGCGACCTGTACTGTAGATCGCGCAGGATAGGGCGGGCGAAAAAAATTTTCATAAGCAGTATTTACCTTAGCAAATTGTCCTAAATCAGTCATAAAGATGGTCGATTTGATCACATTATCGTGGCTCAACTTTTCTGATTTTAACAGTCCATCAATATTACTTAAAACTTGCTCAAGCTGCTCATCGAAACCTTTTTTTAAATCCCCTGTCGCGGGCTCAAGCCCAATTTGTCCCGAGAAGAAGAAGAAATCTCCAACCCGCACTCCTTGAGAGTAGGGACCAATGGCCTTTGGTGCCAGATCAGTTTGTACGATTGCCTTTTTCATTGTTTATCCTCTTGTGGGCCATGATAGCAGTCAAGATACTCATATTAACAATTTCACTGGCTGAAGCAGTACGGGCAATAATGTTGACCGTTTTGGCCATAGGCACCAGCAGAGGTCCAATAGCATGAGCTTCACTTAATTGGGTTAAGAGTTTGTAGCTAATGTTGGCAGAATTAAGGTCAGGGAAAATTAAAATATCAGCGGGTTTATCCAACGTACAGAAGTTGAATAAATTCTTCATAATCTGCGGATTCGTGGCAACATCCGCCTGCATTTCGCCATCACAAACTATGTTTGGATATTTCTGCTTTGTAAGTCGAACAGCTTCTTTAACTTTTCTGGCCTCGGGATGTTCGTTACTTCCAAAATTACTGAAGCTCAAAAATGCAACTCGCGGTTCTCTTTTCATGATATCGCGAAAAACCTGAGCAGTCGAAGCAGCTATTTCGCACAAATCTTCCGCCTTAGGATTGATCTGAGCAGTGCAGTCAGCAAAAAACAGCACGCGTTGTTTGAAGGCCATAATATATAGACCGTTGGATCGACTACCTCTTTGGGTGCCAACCACATCCATTAAAGGACTAAAACATTCTGGGTAACTCAAACTTGGACCATTCATAAAAGCATCAACATGACCTTTCATGGCCATCATGGCTCCAAAGTAATTGGGTAGTCCCATAAATTCAAAAGCATGGGCCCGGCTGACTCCCTCACGCTGCTTCATCACGCAATAGTCCTCACTATATTTTTCATAGTTTGGATCATCAATTGGTTCAACAATTTTAAGTGCAAGAAGCTCTTCAAGACCAACCGACTTTATCACATGAGAAATTCTCTCCTTGCGGCCGAGAAGTACAGGCTCGATATCACCTTCATCTTTAAGCATTTTCACAGCTTGAAGAACTTTCTTGTCTTCACCCTCGGCAAAGGCCAAGGTGATTTTTCGGCCCAGCTGTTTATTGAGAGTGCGGAGGTTGTCGCGCAAATAGCGCAAAAATTCTCCGCCTGAACTCAAACGTGCCTCAAGGTTAAGGGCATATTCGGTAAAATCTTTAATTGGATTTTTTGCTACTCCACTGTCCATGGCGGCACGGGCAACGGCGGGTGCGACGCGAGTTAGAACGCGACGGTCAAATGGTTTAGGGATGAGATAATTGCGCCCAAAAGTAAAATTCTCACCACCGTAAGCAAGCTTCACTTCATCCGGTACTTCTTCCTTGGCCAAACCTGCAAGTGCCCTGACCGCTGCTAATTTCATCTCCATGTTAATCTGAGTGGCGCGCACATCTAGAGCACCACGGAAGATAAATGGAAATCCCAGGACGTTATTGACCTGATTTGGAAAATCTGAACGGCCAGTGGCCACGATAGCATCTTTTCTCACGGCCAAAACTTCATCCGGATAAATTTCTGGGTCTGGATTGGCCATGGCAAAGACAATAGGATCTTTAGCCATCGTTTTAATCATATCTTGAGAAACTGTCCCGGCAGCCGAGCAGCCGATAAAAACATCGGCGTCTTTAAAAGCATCAGCCAATGTACGAGCATAGGTGTTGACCGCGAATTCGTCTTTATATTTATTCATTCCCTTGGTGCGGCCCTGATAGATCGCGCCTTGAGAATCGCACATGACTAAATTTTCACGACGTACGCCGAGATGAATAAATAGTTTAGCACATGCGATGGCGGCGGCTCCAGCACCTGAAAAAACGCACTTCACTTCGCTGATTTTTCTTTTCGTAATCTCAAGCGCATTTAAAAATCCGGCGGAAGCAATAATGGCAGTGCCGTGCTGGTCATCATGAAAAACTGGGATATTCATTTTTTCAATTAAAATTCTTTCTACTTCAAAACATTCTGGGGCCTTTATATCCTCAAGGTTGATCCCACCAAAAGTTGGCTCCAACGCCTTCACTGTATTTACCATCTCTTCGATAGTAGGGGCATTGATCTCGATATCGAAAACATCAATGTCAGCAAAACGCTTAAAAAGAATGCCTTTCCCCTCCATGACAGGTTTTCCTGCCAAAGCCCCGATATCGCCTAACCCCAAGACAGCGGTGCCATTGGAGATAACGGCCACCAAGTTTCCCTTGGCCGTGTACTTATAAGCATCATCAGGATTCTTTGCGATTTCCAAGCATGGAGCAGCTACTCCAGGCGTATAGGCCAAGGATAGGTCGCTGGATGTAGCAAAAGGCTTGGTAGAACGAACCTCAATTTTTCCAGGCCGCCCCTGAGAATGGTAGTCAAGTGCCGCTTTGTATTTTTGGTCAATGTCTTGCTGCTTTTCCATGTGAAAATCCTTCGTTCAAAAGAGTATTTTAGTGGTGGCCATTCTAACTCTGAGCGCGAGTAATTTCCCTACACTATGCGTTGAGATATGTAAGATTTTTGTCAGGTAAAAGATGCGCCAAGCGATAAAGGGAGTAACCCAAGGTTAAAGACAAGAGTTTTTGAAACTATTCGCCCTTGTTGTCATTCGTAAAATAAACACCCAAACCAAGACGAACCAATTTACTCTTATTTTGCGGTTCCAGAACTTTAATAACTATGCGCCGATTAATACGCATATTGCCCGGCATTGGCTCACCTTTTTCATCTTCGTTGGGAGCAATGGGCTTTGTGTCTGCCAAACCTATGGCCACAAGATTTTGAGGATCAAATCCAAAATACTCAAAACGGCTCACCACAGCTGAAGCTCGCGCGGAACTCAGGGCCCAGTGAGTAGTCAGCTTGCTGTCTTTTCCAATGGGCTGATTATCATCATGTCCTTCGACCAAGATCCGATAATTGGCATCTTTAACTTTTATCAAGTCAATGAGTGAGTCGAGTAGAAATCGACTTTCATCACTCAGATCGTAGGAATCTTTGTCAAAAAGAATGCTCCCCGTAAAGGTGATAACAAGTGAATTGTCGACAATAGAGGTTTTAATTAGGTCTTTTAGCTCTGGATGCTTCGAGATCATATCTTGCATGACGGTAAACTTAGTACTGGAAACTTTGCCTTTTTCTTTTTGACCAGTAAATGCTTTTGCCACTTCTTCCATTTTACCAACGGCACCTGGCGGGTCATAGTTGGCAAACACCATCATAAGAATGAAGAAACAGCAAATAAGCGTCATCATGTCCGCATAGGTAACCAGTGATAACATACTTGTGTTTACAGGTTCGGGCTTATTGGCTGACAAAACTCCCATATACGCTCTACTCCACGTCTATTTCCCGATGATTTCTTTCCAATCAAGCCTTTCTCTAGGAGGAAGATAGGAATTCAACTCTTCCGCCACAATAACGGGGTTTGATTTGCTGAGAATATGCTTAACGCCCTCAATAATAATCAGATTTTTCACATGTCCTATTTTACTGGCTTCAATCAAGTTTTCCGAAACGGGAATAACGAACAAATTTGAGATCGCACTTCCATACATTGTAGTAATAAGACAAAATCCCATGGCGGGACCAATCATCTTCATGGCGTCTTCACCGCCCAAGTTGGCGAGAAGAACAATCATTCCGATCGTCGTCCCAAGCGCACCCATCGCGGGGGGATACTGAGCGAGGTATTTTATTTTGCCGGCATCTTCAAGGTGCATATAATTCATATTATTGGCACGATCTGTAAGAATTCGAGTCAGGTGTTCTCCTTCCAAAATTCCGTCATTAATAAGCTCGAGCGCCTCTTTCATAAAAAAGTCGTTAACTTTGTTAATGTGACTTTCGAGTGATTCACCTCGACGATAGGCATCACCAATTTTCATAATTTCTGCAATCACCTCGGCATAATTCACCTTATATGCCCCCGCAACATGTTTGATAAAAATTTTGAATAGCATGAACATGTGACTGATTTTGTAACTTATCGCCGCGGAGGTAAAAGTTCCACCGAGCACAATAAATGCCGATGGGTAGTCCATAAAAATCGTTATAGGATTATTAGGGGTTGCCAGCTTCAAGCTATAAAGAAAGACAAACGACCCAAGAAACAGTCCAATAAAAGAGGTAATACTCATAGTTCGATTCCTTAATGAAGTTGTGCAAACTCTTTATCGGTAACTTTTTGAGATCATTTAACTTCGAATGATTTGAAATAGAATACTCAAGCATCAGTCTGCAAATTTTGCCACTGTGACGCTTTGTCGTACAAACTGTTTAAAATGAAGATGATGGCACAATGTTGGAAAAAAAATATCATATTTTTTTGCTTGGTCTTATGGCCATGCTTTTTTCTTGCACCTACGACCTTCGGTTTTGGCGGCCCGAGTGAAAAGGGCGACGCCGCTGCAACTGCGATGGAGGGAAACGCAAAAACTGAGACATCGGATACGAAGGTTGTTAAAAAAGAAGAACCAACATCTGATCCTCAGCTAGCTTACATTGCTGTAAAAGGCCCCGAGTTTACAACCAAACAAAGTTATCCTCGGTCAGAAATTTTGAAGGTGGCCATGGATGAAATAATCCGAACTCAGAGGTTTGAGTTAGTCTTTAGCTCCACCCAGGCCTTCCGCGATGCCAATTATCTTTTTTTTGAACTTCACTTGCGTGGCAAAGAGGTGCGCTGGGGAGATGGTCAAAAGGGTTTTGACCTCGATTACTTTTTGTTTAATGGTAAGACGGGAAAGCTCGTGACCGAGTCTCATCGCGAGCGTGTTTTTGAACGCCATCTTCAATATACGACTCGCGTGATGCTTTACGAAGTTTTTTACGGCAAAGAACTGGCTCAAAAAAAGGCAGCTGAGAGAGAGAAACAACCCAAAACTGAATCCGAGCAGCCAAAAAAAGAGGAGAATAAGGACAGGGATGCTGGGAACAAAAAAGGCCCAAAGGAAAAACCCCAAGAAAATGACCCTAGTAAAAAACCCGAAGACGAGTTTGAAAAAAAGATCAAAAAGCCAAAAACACCAACTGCAAACCCAGCTCTCCCCAAAACGCCGCCCGAGATTGAAATTCCCATTAAAAAGCAGGCACCAAAAAAAGGCCCTCCTGAAGACCGTGAAGAGCCTGAAGAGAGCGGAAAACCAAAGGCCGAGAGTAATGCAAAACCTGCCACAAAGCCTCCAAAGGATACTGAAAAGTCTGAGCCTAAGCCACCAGACAAAGAAGAAGAACCACAGTTAAGTCCAGTTGAAAAACCTGAATCCAATGATCGTTTAGCAGAGTCAATCCAAGAGGAGATTGAAGCTCATATTAAACGCTTAAAAAAGAAAAAGAAAACTTTGGAGGACGAGATAAAAGAGGAAGAAAAAAAAGATGATCCAAAAAAGCCAAAGGAGAATATCGCAGAAGATGCCATCCCTTTCCAGCTAACAGCACAAGCTGCCGATCCCGGAGGAAATCCAAATCGTACCACTTCAAGAATCGACAAGACGTACACGATGGGCTTTGATGTTCTCGTCCAGCAAGTCACGAGCACTGACTTAATCACTGTAAACAATACATTTACCCATATTGGTTTTAACGGCACGGCCGCCCTCCGATTTGATCCTAAATCCCCGAACGCCATGAAGATAAATTTGCGACTGACTCAAGTTGTGAAAAGCGGCGAATATAGTGTGCCAGGCATGAAACAATTTGGACTTGGATATATGTTAGGAATTCCGGCTTTGCACTTTTACCCTTACGCCGGCTTTGAATATGAAACACAATCTTTTGTGAATCTCAATACTCAAGGTGGTGGTCTGGAGGTCAATGAAAATCAGCTTCTCTGGTATAAAGGTAATGGCGAAATTCGTCTTCACTTGGGTTGGAGAATTATTGCTCTAAAAGGTGGCATGGCCCGAACTTTCGCTGGCAGCACAAATTATGGGGGTAACGGTAAAACCGTAAATATCGATGGAAGCCGTGTTGAGGCCGGGATTGGTATAGAGCTGTGGCAAGGGGCTTTTCTGGAATTTGTTACCCAGCAGGCCAGGATGCAGTCACAAGGATTAAGTAATCTCGTCAATGAACAAACAACCTCTTACGCATCTGTAGTCATGCCACTCTAGACACCATGCCCATGGCCTGGGCAAAAATGACCTGACTGCATTAAAAATGGCCCTATGAAATAATACTTATGGTGAGGTGTCTCATGCCTGAGCAAAATAGTAAATTGTTGCGCCCTGAAAAAGTCAGTAAATTGCAGAAAAAATTCATGGAGGTGGAAGGCCTCGCAGAAACTGTCGCGCAATCCGACCTTCTACAAAGTATTACGAACAGCACCGACGACCCACCCTCAATTTCGGCCAATGCTCATATTGAGGAAGAAATCGTGCTGTGGAAAAGACACTCGAATGAATTCCGCTCAAGCAGTAATGTGAAAGGTCAGAGCAGTAACTTTCCCACCAGAGAAACTGAGTGGGAACAATTCGCGCATAATATTCGCTTTATGGCACCACCGAATGCCGACGTTGTGTTTAGCAATGTTCCCAAAAACACGGACGGTATGGGTAAGCTCTTCCAGAGTGTTTGTCGCATTCTAAAAAAATATCCCGATTTTTTTAACTTAAGTTCTTCGCAAAAATTTCGAGGCAGTACTGAACCCTTGAATTCAAGCGGACGCTGCTCTGTTTTATTTGGCCTCGATGTAGAAGCACTTAAGGCAAACCAGACAATTGAAGAAATGCGCGTCAACCAGGATGCTAAGCTCAAAGTTCTAAGATTTCTCTACCAAATCAAATGCCGTGAAGAAACAGATGAGATTAAGATTCAGTTGCAGCATAACAAAAGCACACTCGAAGCATCAGAATTTATTGTTATTGTCTTTGTGCATACACCGGTTGTCGAGAAAGTTGAAGCGCCGGTCAAGACTACTCAATCAAAACTTAAGCCAAAGTCAAACGTGCCATTGGAGATGTAATTTATGAAATTGTTTCATGATGGGATTTCCCCCTTTGTCGTGGCAAAACTCACAATCGGCCGGATCGCCGGAATCGCACTCGTTGCGGTTGGCGCTTTTCTCACCTTGCATATTCTTAGCACCGAAAAAGAAATGAGTACTCTCAGAAGGGAGCAGGTTCAACTTGAAAAGATGCAAAATAAGCTGAACCTTTTCATAAAGCCAGAATCCCTCATGACCTTATCTTCACGCGACGTAAAAGCGCTAGACCAAATGATGAATGACAGGTCAATCAAGTCTTTGACTGAACTTAAAACTTTGCAGACTTCCTTAAGCAAATACCATGAGTATTTGAATGGCCGGGGTGATATGAGCACCTTTACAGCGCTCATGGACGATATTAATGCTGATGTCTCAGGCATCAATGATAAATTAGCAACAATCTTTTCGTCCCTGAAAGGACCAGAAGCTGTCATTGCCTTCAGCGCGATTAAACGCTCATTTGAGAACATTAAAAAATCAATCGAAAAGACCAAAGATATGTCCGTCGGTCACGATCAGTATATTTCTATTGGCGAGATAATCACCTCCGTTAAAGAAATTCATAAAACAATGAGCCAGGATAAGGGGAGGGTGCTGGAAAAAGCGGCGCGCGATCATAGGACCCAGCTTGTCGGCCCGATTGAATTTTTGATCGACAAACTCAATACAATTCAAAATAAAAACTCCTTCGTTGCCTCCCAGATACCCACCATTTTTTCATTGAGCAGTCAGATAGCAACCGTACAGGAACGACTGACTGATATGGTTGGGGTCCAAAGTGCTTATATTCGATTGGGTCATGAACACATCACTCAAGTTGCTGTAATGTTGGCCTTAGTTCTATTTGGAATGACTTTTTTCGCTTTTGCGAGAATGTTTGCCAGACAAAAGGTCCAAGGCACTCTCACAGCTCCCGCTCCGACATCTGAGATGGTAATACCGGCCAGCGTCCGCCCCGAAAGCAACCTTATTCGTGGGTCAACATTGAATCAATTTCTAGCAGAAAATATGGCCACCGCAACGGCCGTGACTGATGCTAACGAAAACATCACCTGGGCAAACAGTAGCTTCTATCAAACTCTGGGGTTAGACCCATCAAGATCTTATAATTGGAACCAATTACTGGAAAGTCATATTGTTCGATCAAATAGTGCACTTGGAATCGAAGGCGCAGTATCTGTACTGGGGAGACCAGGCAAAGAACTTAAGCTCGCAAGTAAAACACCAAAAACATCAGCCCATGCTAATGAGAAGCGTCTTCTAGAATTTGTTCCAATTTATAGTTACCAGGCAGAAATGCAAAAGACGATGGCCCGTCTTGCCCCATTTACTGAAATTCCTGGAGTTGATATTTACGAAGCCGGAGAGACAGTCTCTGAGGTTTCCAGCGAAATTTCATACCTCTTCCAAACCACGGACACCATTCTTAAAGTAGAAGATGAGCGTCCTATCTATATTGCCTTTGACAAGGTATTGATGCGCAAGAATCTCAAGACTTTTATGACTGGCCTCGTGATCTATCTGGCGCAAGCCAAGGCCAATAGATTGACCGTCAAATATCAAAAAGTGGGTGATGTTTTTAGTATGTCTTTTGCCATTCCCGGTCACAAATTTAGAGAGGTGACAGCTCCTCTGGTATTTCGCGATAAAACCTATCCATCTTTATCGGCCTATTTGGAGCAAATCGAAAGCTCATTTCAAAAATATGGCGCTCGCATTACCCTAAAAAATGTGCAAAAGGACGGTCAGGATGAGGCCGTGATCGAGTGGGAGCTGACTGAGTCTGATGATGCGCTTTTTAACCTACAAACGTTGGAAAAGCGTCGGCGAGTCCATCGGGTCGTTAAAACTGCTGAAAAAGTTAAAGATTCTCAAGCTTCAACGACCACAAAAGAAAATAATCGCAAACAAAGTTCAACTCTAGGGCCTAAAGACTTTCAATGACACCACCATTTGCTATAATGGTCTCATGAGAATTCTTGCCCTTATCATCGCTTTTATAGTTCCAACAGCTATGGCGACAAGTAATTACCACCAGGTTGTTACAACAAGTCTTGGAATGGTCAGTGTAAATATTACTGAAAATGCCTCTACACTTTCGGCTGCCGCTGGTAGCACGGAATCAAACACAGCATCTGAGGCCCAATCTGCCACTGCCTCAGTAATTTCTGGCGATGTAACTTACGAATTTCTTAACTATGCCACAAAATCCTATTTCATCCGGGCAGTGGCCCCACTTTTATCCTCTGATGGCGCGGGCTTCTTTTTAGGCGGTCTCGGTATGAACTTTTATATGAACTCCCTCAGCTCCATGTTTACATTCAGTGATGCCGGAACGTCCTTGACCATGAACCCCACAATGCGTTTTTACTGGGGTCCATCTGCAGGTATCGGTTTTGTTGTTTACAATACCACCACGGCAAAAAAATCAGATCTGATCTTTGATATAGAACTGCACGGTGGTGGGGTGTTAAATTTTAAGCGCGACTACGGTTTGCGTGGTGAAGCCGGCATTAGCCGCGGAACTGGAGTTTCATCCTCAACTATTGGGTTTAAAGTCTTCGTTGGCCTGAGTTATTATCTGGAATAAGTCGGCAATCTCTTCCTCCTCCTAAAATGTACTGTCAAATCTTAAGACACTTCCTCTTTTACTCCGAACATATACGACGAAGGAGTAAGTTCCCATGAAAATAAAATATATGTTGCTTGTCTTGGTCCTGACCTTCTTTTCTCGTTGGTGCTTAGCCGAGGAATTGACCGTTACGAGCAACCCTGAACAAGCTGATATTTTTATCAAGACAACAAGTAACGATGCTGGAGTTAAGATTGGCAGGACCCCGCTTAAGATTCCCATGAGCGAAGTTGTTAACAATTTTGCCAAGAGCAATGTGTTCATTTTAGAAATTAGCAAAGAAGGATTTGATCCATATCGAGTGCTCCTTACTCGTACGGGAAGTAATGATATTGAACTTTCTGTCAACTTGGACGTTTCGAAAAACCTGAAGCTCGTTAAAGACGTCGACTACCTCGTAACTCAGCTCTTTGAAGTTCAGCGACAAATTCGTATCAAAGATTATGTAGATGCCCTCAAGCGCCTTGATATCTTAGAAAAAGATTTTCCACACTACTCTGTCGTCTATGAACTCAAGGCCAGTACCTACTATCTGAGCAAAGATTTCTCCAAGGCCTTAAGTTATTACCGCAAGGCCTTCAGTATGAATTCAGATAATCGCGATGCTTATATTATGAAGCTGTACCTCGAAGAGAAATTTAAGTTAGAACCCAAGACAGGTGGGTGAGAAGTGAATACTAAGCCAGGGAAGAAATTTATGAAATTTTTATCAGTAGTTCGAAAATCTGTGGCGGTCTTTCTCAATGTTTTTATCCTGACTGCCAACGCCAGTGAAATTCCAACAAGCGGATCATTTCTACCTTCCCTTGATTGGCAAAAGGTTGGCCTGGAAAAGGCCATTGGCGAGAAGGTTAGAACGGCCCTCTCACGCATCATTAAATCAAATGAATACCTGGTCGATGTTGAAATTAATGTAAACCAGGCCACCAAGCCAAAATTCACCCCCCAAGATGGCGAAGATGGCGCAGGGGACGAGGGTGCGGAGGACAACAAGGGCAAGGTTAAAATTAAAGATATACTTCCAGACCAATTGCCAAAAGATTATATTGTCTTCTCAAAATTAGGTTTAGAAGCTCCGCTGATTGAGGATTTTAATGATTTCAAAGATGAGAAAGGGAAACCTCTTGCTGATAAAAAGAAGGAGCCGCTCCCTCCTTTTGAACAGTTATGGAAATACAACAAGAGTTTGGATATTTTTAATAATCTTGAAAGCGTTAAGATTTATATCCAACTTAGTGAGCAGTTACATCCCACCACGCGTGAAAACATTAAAAAAATGTTAAATGCCCTCAAGTTCAATCTTAATGATGTTACTCCCGAGCTTGAGATTACCTACATCAATATGCAGGAGAAAAAATCCGGGTTGGACTTGCCGTCCTCCGTGGGCGAAATCTTGGCGCTGATTTCACGATTCTCCAATATGTTTGGCTTGATCATGGCCGCAATCGTCATTGGCTTGATCGCATTTATGCTTTTCAACAAGTGGGCCAAATTAGATAAAGACAAAAACGATGCTCAAAACCAGGCATTGGCCGGCCCAGCCCCTAAAGAGGACGAGGAGGAAGAGGATGATAAGGCAGCGGCTGGACTACCTCCAGGACCTTTTGATCAAGAAAATACTTCGGCCATCGCGGGTGTCGAACGATACCAAACCTTCCTAGATAATTCGCCTGTTGAAGCCGTTATGCTTGTAAAAAAGTGGGTCGCCAGCGGTGAGAGCAAAGAAAAGAATGCCTTGCGCGCGTTGGTCCAGCAACTCAAGAATGACACTTTACTTAAAATCTTTGCCAAGTTGACTCAGGAAGAACGGGACCTATGGAAATCTTTTCTGGACAAGCAAGTTATTGGGAATGATTTGCTTGAAACTAATGCCTTTATTTCTAACCAAATTGTAGAGGACATTCTAGTTCCTTCTGCCATTGTCGATGCAGAAGCCTGCGACACCCTAATGCGGATAAATCCGGAAAGGGCCGCTCAGTTTGTTAAAGAAAACCCAGACTTGGGAAAAATTCTCATGAACGTTATGTCTTCCAAATTTATTGCAAAAATTCTGGAAAACTTGGATGAAGAATATGTCGAATTGGCCATCGCAAGAGGCATGGAGTACAGACGTGAAGACGTAGGGCAAATGCTAAGCGAGTTTAAATCTAAACTTGCAAAGTACAAGGAGCAAAAAACCAGAATACCATTCCTGGAAAAAATTCTGGATCTCATTCCGATTTCGATGCCCGCCCGAGAAAACTCGCTATTTAAAGCCCTGGCACAAAGTGGTGAAGATGCCGATACCTTGAAAAAAATTGCTCTGCAAAATTTTCCAGCTGTCTTGGTGCCAGTGTTACCTGACAAAATCTTAAAGTCGGCCTTGCAACAGTATCCTATGGGACAAAAAATAGAACTCGTCTCTACGCTTAAAGAAGACATGCGCGACAAGTTTATTACTCTATTTGCACCGAAGGGCTCTAAGGCCAGTGACATGCTCACCCTTGAGCTGGAGAAAATTGAAAATGATTTGGCCATTCAGAGAAAAATTCGTGAAACACCGGATGTCGTATGGAAGGAATTTGTCGACTACACTCGAAAAATAATCCGAAACGATAAAATTAACAGCTCGGATTATGATAATATGGTCACCCAGTGGGCGGATAAAATCATAGGTGGCGAGTCTCCCGAAATGGCTGCACAAGCTGTTGACCCAGAAAAAACGGCCACCAATCGAAGTGTAAAAGCAGCAGCTTAGTTTGACGGAAAGAAGGCCTGAAGTTCTCGCACATACTGCGGGCGCTTCATGCCTACCAATACATGATCGACACCCCATTCCAAATACTTCTGGATTGCGAGAACTGAAAAAGGTTGGTTGGCATGTGGAATTATGATGCCTTCAACTTCCAGCATCTCCCTATATTTTGAAGCCCTCTCTGTCATTAACTGCCGTGACCTGGAAAGGGCAATGTCATAAAGCTTGTAATAGGGCTTGGACTCTTCCAAAGACAACGTACTCCCATATAACTGCGCAACGAGGGGGAAAAAATTTCCAAGAAACACTTGTTCCACAACATCAGGAGTAGGTAATGTGGCCCATATCTCCTTAAACTGTTTGATAAATGGAAGTTCATTGACATTGATATGCTCTTCATCGTTTCTCTGATCAATTTTTTGTTGAAGCGCTTCGAGCCTGCCCAGCATCATCTCTTCACACTCTACCAGTGATGGTAGAGTAGAAAAGTACTGTGCAAGTCTTAAAAAACCATCCGGTGCAAAGGCATTCAAAGGTCTATTGGCCATCGTGAGTAAGTTATTGATATGCGCATATTGAATCAAATTCTTTTCACCAAAACGTAATCCTATGGCACCTCTCTCTATCAAATTCATAGGAAATTGAACCATTTTAAAATGATGGTTCTTAGCGACTGATTTGGCGATCTCTAAAATTTTTTCTAAATTTGAATAATTTGAATCTGTTGGCGCGCTCGCAAAAGTATTTGAACTAATTCCGTAATATTTTATTCTTCCTCTAAAAACCTCTTCCTCAAGATGCATGAAAGCCTTTTTCAGCCTCTGTAAATAGATTTCCTCCGAAGCGCCCTTCGTTTTAAAATAATATTCAGGATTGTGGAGTAAAAAATAATCGATATCCGGTGCGCCAAGTCGCTCAAGAGAAAGGGAAATTTGATTACCTAAGAATTCAGGATGAATAGAATGCTTAAAATCCTGCCCCAAATCCACAAGCTCTTCTTTAGCTTTGCCTTTGGAACGTAGCTCTTCATATTGTTTAAGGTTCGGGCCTTGGATATACCCAGCCTTACTTACGATTGTTGGCCTTGGGCCTTTATGGTCAGCTAAAACTTTTCCAATTAATAGTTCTGAGTCGCCATATGTGTAGTTAGTAGATGTATCAATTAAATTGCAACCAAGATCGAGCGCAAGGCGTAGAGCTTCTTCATGCTCTTTAGATTTGATGCTTATTCTATATCCACCGAGGCCTACTCGAGAAAGTTTTTGCATTGTCATATGTATACATCTGGCCTTGTTTGCGATATTTTTTTTAAAATCTTTACCATTAAGGTTGAAAACATCCAAGAAAATTTCTTTAACATTGGACAAAATATTTCTGACCGTGCAAAGGGATTGATTTTTGCCAGTTTGACCGCGCTAATGTGGGCCGTGCTGGCAATTTTTCTAAAATTTTCCCTCAAGGCATCCACAACCATGACGATTGTTTGGTTTCGTTTCGCTGTGGCGTTTATTTTGTTGTTTTTATACCTACTTAGATTTCAACCTAAAGCACTGCAAATCAAACCGCTCATAAAACCAATCCCGATCTTGGCCGTTTTATGTCTTGCTATCAATTATTGGACCTATTTAGTTGGAGTTGATTACACCTCACCGAGTAATGCTCAGATTGTCATTCAGCTTGGCCCCATGATTCTTGCCTTGTCAGGCGTTTTTTATTTTCACGAGCGTCTTTCATTTGTGAAGTGGTTGGGCATTACAGCATTTTTTATCGGGTTTTTTCTGTTTTATTTGAATCAATACTCTCTTGCAGTTATTCCCCATGCACAGTACACAAAGGGTGTTTTAATTGTTGTTGTTGCGGCTGCATTTTGGTCCGTTTACGCTATTATTCAGAAGCAAATTCTGACTTATTCTCACCCACAATCACTCAATCTAATTATTGATGGATTTTGTGCACTCGCTTTTTTACCTTTTGTTGATTTTGCATCATTGCCTTCCCTTGGTTTTACCAACTTTGCTGTTTTACTTTTTTTGGGAGTTAACACTGTGGTTGCTTATGGGTGTATGTCCGAAGCCCTACAGCGTATTCCAGCAAATCAAGTTAGTGTCATCATTGCTTTAAATCCACTCCTTACAATCCTGGTGATGCAAGTCCTGAAATATTACGAAATTCAGGCAATCCCTTATGAGGTTATTGGCGCACAAAGCTTATTAGGTGCCTTACTAATTATTCTTGGGGCGATCTTGGTCGTCGCCAAAATACGGTTTCAACGGACCAATCTCTAGTACTTTGCATGCTTTTTCTTTGAGAGCAACCAAAAGACATTCTTTTTTGTGTGCGGGCAAATGTAGTGCTTGAACATAACAGAAATCTCTTTCTGAGTGGGATAACTTTTTGATGGCAGTCATAAGCTGTGGCAAACTTTCAACGGAGGGTGTTTTTAAGGTGATTAAGAGCCCCCAAAGATCCTGTGAATACTGTGAAATTCTCATGGCCTCATTAAAGGCCATGGGTATCGGTAAATTGAGGTCGTTCGCGAGCCATTCGAAGCTTGGCACACTGAGACGTTGAAGGGACTTTTCAATATCACCCTTTCGAACTTCTTGAACAGATCGGCGAATAGTTTTCAATCTGTCTGCCATGGGTGAATTGAGAAGCTTTTGATCCATGTCTCCTGTATCGATACCGAGTACAAAATGTCCCTCTTGCAAGAGAAAATATGCTACTCCTCCTGGAGCACATCCGATTTCTAAAAATGTCTGGGGATCTTGAACTTTATTAAGCTTGAGTCGAGCAAAAGTCTGTGCCATTTTAAGATAGGCGCGAGATGGTGCGTCTTTTGGTATAGCTGAAGGGAGAAGTCCAAAACTCGAAATCGGAGGTCGGTACGGATAAATTGTTATCCAGCATTCTTTTTGCTCATAGAGATAAATCCATACAATCCAATCATTAATTTTAGGCAAGCTGCCATTTTGCGCCTTAACTAATTGATCAATTTCAAGACACTGTGATGAGGTTGGATCGATTACGTAGGGTGCTGACAGGTCTTTTTCCAACTGTTTTAACTTTTCTGCCACTTGCTTTCTGCCAACTTTGGCATAAAACATTCCTACCTTTAATGAATACACGGGTAGAAATTTTGTAAGATCTTTTTCGCTCACTACTCCCTGGCTGCATTTATAGGTCAAAAAGCCAGGAGCTGAAAAACTTGGCCGCAGCTCAGGAAATCGGATATTGATTTCTTCCTTGAGGAGCTCTTCGCTCTCGGGATTTGATTGAATGGCAAGATACGGACCCTGCATTATAACCTCAAAAAACGACTAATATGCTTTATCTTGAGCCGGATTCTAGCATGCTTTTTATAATTAAAGCAGTGTCTAAACTTTCGACAGCTATACAAAATCTGTGGCAACTTCTTAAGCATTTCGCCCCCTCAACGACATAAGTTTGGCTTTCATCTTGCAATAATCATCTTTGTATTAGTTTTTGTATGGAGGCCGTGTGAAAACTGTCCAAAGCTTAATTTGCATTCTTTCCCTAGTAATCCTTTTTACCGGTTGTGGAAAAAAGGACGCCATCACGGCTGCGATTGAAACTGCCCAAGCCAATTCACTCACAACACCCATAAAAAAACCATTGCGCATTTGCACCTTAGAATCTCTTAGCGATGGCACCTATTTAGTTTGTGATGATGGCACTATTCAAAAACTAAGCGACAATGTCATCGGTGTCGATGGTTCCTCTTGTACTGTGACGTCTACTGATGATGGTGCCAGTATTGACTGTGAAGATGGCACTCATGCCGACATCTCTAATGGTGAAGTCGTCATTACCGACCAAACGCCGAACAGCTCTGGCCCAGGAACAGGTTCTGATTCTGGTTCAGGAACAGGTTCTGATTCCGGTTCAGGAACAGGTTCTGGAAGCGGCAATGACGAAGGGGACCAAGATCAAGACGATGATGACGAAGACCAAGATAACGACAGCAAAGGGCTAGGTGTTGGTTTGTGCATTCAGAAATGTGAAAATGATAAGCACTGCAAAAAAGAATGTATTAAGAATCATATGCTCTCGCACCGTAATACAAAAAATTGTAAGCATCGCTTAATACACTTCCGAAAAAAGGAATTTAAATGTTCTATGATCAAGCATAAACATCATAGCGTTTTAAAGTGTGAAATTTAACAGACCCTATTTTCTAACTCACAAAAAATAATTTTACGACATCCAAAACTTCTGCATCATTCAAAATACGATTATGGCCCTTGCCAACTGTTTTTAGAATTTTGGAGTTCGGAAGGTACTTATGTAAAAGCTCCGAGTTTACGTACTTAGAAGCTTGGTCTTCAACGTCATGAATTAATAAAAATGCTCCCTTTTGAGTTATTAGAAGATTCTTTGGATTAATCTCGCTCAATTTATATTTAAAAAGCCTCTCGGAGATACGAACGTAAATATCTAAGACATAACCTAGCCCGCGAGAAGATTTTGCCCAATCTTTGAACTCGGCCTGCATATCGTAGTGTGGTGCCATAAGAACAGTTTTAAATTCAGGTCGTGAGAGCTGACTTGCCAATACGATGGCGGCTCCTCCTCCCATTGAATGTGCCACAACTCCTCGGACATCGGAATAATGCTTAGCCAACTGTGATAGCGCTCTGACAAATTCTAAGTAGGTCGCGCCAATTCCACTAGATTCCCCATGTCCGGGAGCATCAAAGAGCACAATTTTATAACCTAGACTCATAAGAGGTTGAATCAGAGGGGATAGCTGCAAACCACATCCACCCCAACCATGGATCAACAAAAGGACAGGACCATCTCCATATTCGTATAGACAAACACGTTTTGCGATGCCCTCAATTTCAAGAAAAGATTTTTTTGCTTTGTTGCCCCACTCCAGTTGGGCCGGCTGCAAATGAAACGCCCCCGGACGCATCAAAATAGCTTTTATAACTTCATACAGGATTCGAAGTATCAGATTGGCTATTTTCATCGCTCAGATCTATTTTTTACAAAAAAGATGCCGTAAATAGATTATCCGTGGTGGGTGCGGGAAGTTCACTTTCGCTTAACGCATATTTTTGCATTTCCTCATCAGTAAACTGATAGAATTTTGCAAGTACCTTTCTTGCGACATCCAGCTCGGCTGCGTCCTGACCCTCTTTTATATCTTGCTGATTTTTGGTTAGCAACATACACAACTGGAAAGCGGGGAGATAGCTGGATTCCTGCTTTGAAGAACGCAACATTTTTTCACCCTTGTGACAGTATCGAAGTCCTTTCTCCCTGGTAAATTTATCCACAAGTTCTTTTTGTATTTGTTCCAGTAATGTCTTTTGTCCTTGCCGCTTTTCTGCCAATAATTCTGGAACGCCAACAGGACCATTTCTTAATCCGTTCAAATCACTGGGCATAACTCCTTCAAAAACATCACCTTCTTTGTTCTTCACAACATATTCAATAATTTTAGCTGGCGTATTATTCTTATTAACAAGATCAAGATATTGCAGATCTATTTTCATGGAGAGGTTAAGCCCAACACGATAGTAGCGATAGGTATAATCCGAATTAACATTTTCCTGCAAATACCTTGGAGTCGCATTATATTTTGCTCTTGCCGAGTCAACGCTAGATGTACTAATTCCCTGTATAGCGCCCTTACAAATTCCGATTGCAAAAACATTACCCATGCTATCACATTGATTGCTTAAACTTTGCATCTGCTGATAGCTGCTATTGTAGCTCTGCTCTGCCGATGTAAGCTCCTGCTGGGCCGTGAACCATTCAGGATTGTCCACCATTCGCGTACTCGAAACAAATCGCGAAACCTTATAAATAACCTGATTCGCTCCGTATTCTTCCGATTTATTCTCGAGCACATTGGCCCATAGAATCACATCAAGCTCATTCAATTTTTCAGCGCCAGCACTTGGTTTTTTGGAAAGATCTTGAGGTTTTTTTAATGCGTAAACATATTCAACAGGCAGTATGTCATTGGCAAGCACCATCGTAACTCCTGCAGGCCAGGAAGGGAGTTGCAAAGAACTTGAAATTACCTGCTGTTTTAAATGAGTTTCCAACTCTATAGGGGAATTTGCCGCCACCGCTTGCGCTGGATCACCATCACTTCTAACCACTAACATGCTGTTGAGCGCGCTTTTCTTCTGGATAAATTCAAATGCTTCTTTTGCTAGAGCACTTTGAGCTTGGGCTTGCTCTGGATCAAATCTCCAAACATTTTTTAAAATAATCCAAACAAGTGGCAAAGACTCTTTTGATTTGGCTAAATCTTTGGCCTTTTTAATAAAGTTTCCGGCAATCGCTGCACGAAGTTTTTTTATCTCTGCATTATAGCCATCAACTTGCTCCTTCGTTATCTCTTCAACTAGCAACAATGCACGATATCCATCCATGGCCCGCATGTATGCGGCATTCGTTTTAGCTTTCACGATGTCCGAGAGGGCCTTTGTCTCGCTGGTCATGAGACCATCGCGAATGACAGAACCATATTTTTTAAGATAGGCATTCTCTGGGTTTATTTTTTTCAGCTCGCGCGTCGCTGCATAGGCTTCGATAAATTTTTTGGCCTTGTGAAAATCAGCAGCAGTTACTGCTATTACGCCTTCTTGTCCTTTAGTAATTTCAGGAAAGTATTTTTGTAACTTTTCAAATAATCCTTTGGCGATTTTTGTCTTAAAAGTATCAAGGGCAGAAAGGCCTGATGTATCCAATTGGTTGATTAACAAGCTACTAATTTCTGTATAGGCTTCACTAACTTCTGGTAAAAAACTTTTAAATGGCAACAGAGGGGCAAATTCCAAAAAGGCATTCTCTGTCTTCTTCTCGGCTTTTTCCTTGAGCGCATTAGCTTGAGATATTAAGCCGTCGCGCTCAAGATTTTTTGCGTCAAGTGCTTCGCTAATTTGTTTCAATAAGTTATTTTTTTCCTCTAATTTCTTATCGCTCTCCTTAATATCTTCGTCTTTGATACCACTCACGTCCTTAATCGCTTCCTCAGCATACTTTTTCGCCTTAGATAAGACTGAAATAATTGTGGGTAAATCCTTCGCATCCGCGGGATTTTGAGCTTGCTGGTACGATGCACTCGCCACCTGATACTTAGATTCCGCAAGTTGAAGAAAAAATTCACTCCTGTCATTACCTTCAGTTCGAGAGACCTCAAAAAATTTAAGCGCCTCCTCATAGTTCTTTGCTTTGACCTGCTCCATCCCTAGTTTTTGATTCTTAATACCGCCAGCGCAGCCAGCAAGTATGCCTATGGCAAAACAAACAACTAGAGTTAGTGAGGAGTTGTGTCGCTTTTGAAATTTAAAAAATGTTTTTTTCATGGAACCAATTCTAGTCTCTTCAGAAAAAAACTCAATCAGCGGTTGCAAATATAAGCCTAGACATCTTACTGTAGTATGTTGCTTTTCTATTTGAATTTAGTCGGAAAATGGCGGAGAGATAGGGATTCGAACCCTAGGTAGAGCAAAACCCCACTCCGGCTTTCGAAACCGGCCCATTCGACCACTCTGGCATCTCTCCGGCAAGAAAAAATGGCGGAGACGGTGAGAGTTGAACTCACGGTACGGTGTTACCCGTACGACGCCTTAGCAAGGCGCTCCCATCGGCCACTCGGGCACGTCTCCGTAAAAGATGGCGGAGGACACAGGATTCGAACCTGCGGGCCCTTACGGGCCAACGGTTTTCAAAACCGCCGCTATCGACCACTCAGCCAATCCTCCAAAATCTTTGACGCGATAATAAGTCGTTGAAACAAAAGTGACAAGATTAAATTTTAGCGATCCTCTCTCGTCCGCCCATAAAGGGTCTTAATATTTTTGGAATGGTAATAGAACCATCCTCATTTTGGTAATTCTCAACGACTGCCACCAAGGCACGACCAACGGCCAAACCAGACCCATTTAAAGTGTGGGCATAAACGGGTTTGCCTTGCGCGTCGCGATATCGAATACTGGCGCGTCGAGCTTGGAAATCCCCACAATTAGAAATGGATGAAATTTCACGATAGGTATTCTGGGAAGGTAGCCAGACTTCCAGATCGATACATTTGCGAGCTGAAAAACCGATATCAGCGCCACAGAGAAGAATGCCGCGGTAGGGAAGTTCCAATAGGTCTAGAATTGAGCAGGCTCGCTTAATCATTTCCTGATGGGCATCCTCAGATTTTTCACCTGCGACGATATTTACCATTTCAACCTTGTTAAACTGATGCAGCCTAATTAGACCGCGCGTATCTTTTCCATAAGAACCCGCCTCACTTCTAAAGCATGGAGTATAGGACACATACTTTAAAGGCAGCTCGCTAGCATTGAAAATTTGTTCCCGCTTGAGGTTGGTGACCGGTACTTCTGCTGTTGGAATCAGGTACCAATCGCGATCGGGAAGGTCTAAGCGAAATAAGTCTTCCTTAAATTTTGGCAGCTGCCCTGTTCCAAATAAAGAGTTACTATTCACAATATAGGGAGGAATAATTTCTTCATAGCCGACCTTAGTGTGCTCTTCAATCATTAAGTTTATTAGAGCGCGCTCAAGTTGGGCGAATTGGCCCTTATAGACGACAAAACGGGAACCAGACATTTTAGAGGCGGCCTCAAAATCGAGCATTCCAAGAGCTTCACCGAGGGCAACATGATCTTTGACCTTGAAAGAGAATTTTGCAGGATTTCCTCTTTGAAAAATCTCTTTGTTGTCTTTATCGCTTTCACCCGCTGGAACTTCATCATCCACCAGATTAGGGATGCTCGATAAGCGCGTATTCAGCTCAGTCTGTGTGGCCTCAAGTTCTTTTTCCTTTTCTGCAATAAGCGCTTTTAGGTGACCAACTTTCTGGATTTTCTCGTCCGCGTTTTGCTTGTTTTTTTTCAATTCGCCCACTTGCTTACTTACTTGATTAATCTCTGCTCGTGTTGTCTCCACAAAAAGTGTCAGCTCTTTGCGTTTTGAGTTGATGGCCAAGCATTCATCGATGATAGCTGTATTAAATTTTCTCTTGGCAAGGTTTTGTTTAACGGCTTCAGTATTTTCGTGAAAATAATTAATATCGTGCATACCACTTCCTATTGTAAATTTTTTATCTCGGCCTCAATATTTGATCTATCCGATGCATTTGGAACCAAGCTTAAGTACACCTGAAATGATTCGATTGCCAACGCACTTTGCCCCATATTTTTATATGTAAAACCCAGTTCTTTGTGAAGACTTGCATTTCCAGGTTCCTCTTTTATGGCGCGCATGTATAGCTCTCGAGCCACTGCAAAATTATTTTGCTTATCCTTAATCCAGGCCATTCCGGCCATTGCTTCCACCGATTTACCATTCCTCGTAACTGCTGCTTCGTAATTTTTGATGGCATTGGCCCAATCACTCTTCTCCCGATACATTTGCCCTAATATGGAGTAGCCAAATTCTAGATTTGGATTGTTTTTTATTTCTTCCTCTGCATTTTCCTGGGCCTTATCTAGCTTTTTCATGGAAATATACACTTTGGCTAAGAAATAGTGAACTTTTGGGTAAGAGGGAAGGCGAGCATTGACCTGCTCAAATTCTCTAAGCGCATCTTCCGTCTTGCCGTTAATCAGGAAAAATTCGGCCAGCTGCATGCGCGTGGTTAAATTTCCCGGATCAATCTTGAGCAGCTCCTTACTATAGGCCACGACTTCCTCAAATTTATCTTCCTTGCGTGAAGCATCTATTAAGAACAAATAAAAGCCAGCGTCCTTATTCGCCAGCGATTCCATTTTTGCCTTGTATTGATCAAAAAACTTTGACTGCCCAGATTTATAGTAATACTTGGCAATTTCTCCGATCAATTTTGGGTCTTCCAAGTGCTTGTCGAGCTGCTCACGCAGATATCCTATCGCTGTATCCGCGCCTTTTTCCTCATAAAGTATTTCTGCATTTAAAGCGACGTAGTCGACGTTGTCGGGATCTAGCGCCAACGATTCCGCGAGCATCCTGGAACCGTCCTTGAATTTTTTCATGTAAACCAGAATCTCTGCCAAATTAAAATAATCCTTATCGTTTAGGGGATTTCTATTAATACTTTCCTGATACCACCTTATGGCCAATGGCGTATTGTTCTGCCGTTTATAAAACAGCCCAAGTAACGACGCATACTCATAGGTTTTTGCGAAAGGAGTTCTCACCATTTGATTAATTTCTTTTTGGGCATCATCAACTTTAAATGATTCAATATAGGCATAGAGAAGAAGATGGTTCACCTTTGTATTCATCGGAGCGACTTTCTGAAGGTCGAGTAATTTTTTTAGAGCAAAATCAAAATAGCCCCTTTGAATTTGGATTTCTGCTAGCAAGAGCTTTGATGGTAGATAGGTTTCAGACAAATCCGATGCAGAAATAGCATAGGCCATGGCCTGATCCCAATTCTTTTTATCGACTTCGAATTTTGCCTTGTTCATGAGAAATAGAATTTTGCTTTCAAGAATTAGGCTCTGCACCGATGTGGAACCCCCAACTTCCAGCGAAGCAAGCTTTGAGCGCAATTCATCAGAATCATTTACTTTAAGCGCCAGCTTGAAATATTTAGTTGCATCTTCCATCTTTCCTTGCTTCGCACTCAGTATTCCCATGTATTCCAAATATTTTGAATAATACACGGGACTGTATTCAGCCTTAAGATCATTTATCGTGGTCAAAGCGGCAGAGAAATTTTTAAAATCACCTGCTTCTAGTTTTAATTTTGCATACTCTAACAGGAGCGCTACCGAACCCTTATTAATCTTGCTGCCTTCCTGAAGAATTTCCATGGCTTTATCAGGCTGCGAGTCCTGCTGGTAAAAACGAGATAAGGCCAGGTAGATCTCAAGGGTTTTTGGCTTCAAAGAGTTTAGCTTATCAAAGAGCTCTTTCGCCGTTACAAAGTCACCAGCTTTTAAGCAGATTTCCATCCAGACCGCTAAAAATTTTGGAGTGAGCCCTTTGGTAACTCGACGAAAATTTTCAAGAGTATTTTTAGCCGTTTTGTAGCGCCCCTGGTGGTAGTAGTAAAGAGAGGCGCCGAGGGCCATATTGACGTCGGCCAAAGTCCTGGCACTTACAATCTTCAGCATCCTATATATGGTTTTTAAAGCTTCTTGTTGATTCGCGGCATTTGGTAGTAGCTCAGCATAAATAAGCAACAATAATCCAAAGGATGGATTATCTTTAAACTTGTTTGCCAGTGATAGCTGAAGGTGATTAACTGCATTGACTTTTGCCATGTAACTATTCTGAGTAGAAAAGGCTTTCCCTTTTTCCATTTCTTCTGTTGATACTAGCTCATTTTCAACGTCGAGAATGACTGGAAATGTTATTTTTATAGCAAGCGGCTCGTAATTTTTAGTCTGCTCCTCTTCGTCAAAAAAGAGAAAATATATTAGAACAATAAAAACGAGTGCAATTATAGGCTTCATGGCCTTTTTCGGTTTTGCCTCTTCCTTTTGTTCAGATTCTGAATCAAGCTTTTCGGCATTCGTGTCTTTATTGACTTCGTCAATAAGACGCTGCTGCTCATCTGCAAAATCTTGCTCCGTTTGAATAACACTTTTCTTTAACTCAGCCATATAGTCAGAGACATTTGAAACTGACGTTGCCTCTGCAAAAAGATCAATGTCTTTGACGGTAGCAACTGCTGGCAAGTTTTTTTCATGCTCGCCTTCAAGGTTTTGTTTTTCAGTCAATGTTGCAGCCTCCTTTAATGCTGCAATTTCTTGCTGTTTCCTCGCTAGATTCTCAGGACGAACCACTGTTTTATCTACGTTGACTTCCTTCTTAATTCCTTTTGCTATAACTGTTTTATCTGGCCCGAGAGTTGGATTTTGCACCTCCAAGGGTACATCGACCTTTTTCCCATCTTCGGGAAGTGTGAATTTTTGCGTCTTTTTTTCAAATTTGAATTCCTCGAAGTCTTGACCTTTCACATCCGGATCAAGCACTTCAAGATCGTCAATATTTAGGGCCTTGTTTGGAGCTTTTTCAACAACTACCTCGGCTTGAGTCTTTTCGTGCTTCTCCTCAAGAGGCCTTGCAGTTACCTTTCTTGCAGCTAGATTAACCACTGTTTTTGAATCATTTTCTTGTTTTATTAAAGCTGGATTCTTCTTTGCGGCCTCTATAAAAGTGCAAAGTTCTTTATTCAATCGCAGTGGTAGCCATTCACCCGTTGGAAAAATCTGGCAGAGGTCTTCATGCTTGATGTGACTTTTTAGAAAAAGCTCGGCAATCTGCTCCCTTGAAAAGGGACCAACGACCCGCGAAGTGCTCAATTTTACTCTAAACTTTTGCATTAACGAGCAACGACAGATTCAACCAAATTGTTACTAATACATTAGAAACAATTATAATCCAAAATGGCCGAAAGTTTTTGATTAATACTTGCGAGCTGCGCGGCGTGTTGTTGTAGCGATAAAAAGCTTGAATGCCCATTAGAGCGAAGAGAATAACCAAGTAAATTGATAAATATTCATTATGTAACCTGAGTAATATGATAAGTTTTGTTAAATTACCATTTCCAAGAATAGGCATCGCCACCAAAATAGCAAAAATATAGCGGAGAATTTTGCCAAATCGTGAAGTAGCAGGGGAGAAGGCAAGAATATCTTCCGTCCAATACAGCAAGAGACCTGTCATAAATGAAAACGAAGAAAGCTTATAAAAAATATACTCATTCCCCTTAACGGGGCATAGAAAAATGAAGATGTTAATAACGAGTATCCCACACATCGATTTTTTGGTGTTATATACGTCTACCAGGATCACAAGGACGCCAATGACAAGAATAAGAAGTGCGAGAGGTGTTAAAATATCGACGCACTTCACTTCGCGCATCAGCATAAGAACCCATCCCGGATACAATAAATAGTTTACAAAATTTACCATAATTCGAAGCGGGGTGAATGATTCTCGAAAACATTTTTCAAAGTAATAAGAAAGCAGCATCTGAATTACGAAAATAAAATATATCCCAAGAGATAATATTTGAGTGGCATGATGGCTGAATTCAAAACTTGTTAGCAAGTAAAGTAGAACTATTTCACATATATTAGCCAAAATTCTGTAATAAAATATATCGGTCAGCTTCGTTTCAACTTTTTCATGCTGCAAAAGAGTGTAATCGAGATACATCCTTACGATCGGAAGCAGCATAACTACTTCACTTACAAAAAATGCAGCAAGCAAGAAGCAACAGGAGCTAAAGGCCAATGAGTAACTTTTTTCCTTGCGCGTAGAAATGGCAACGAGGCTTGCAAAAACTATCATATAAATGAAACTAATATTCTGCTCTTGGCCAAGAGTGTAAAAAAACTTATGGCGTGCCAAACCAAAAATTGAAACAAACACGATAAGAATAAGAGAGTTAAGCGCTACAATCGAAGTTTTTGAAAAAGATAAATACTTTGAAAAGAGCAAAGCCGCTAAAGAAAGAAATAACCCGTAGTTAACTGTCAGCATGATACTCAGCTTTCCTAGTAAAACAAATAAATAACAAAAATTAATAATGTGAGGTGCAAATCTTCTTTATCCAAAATCCGTACAAAGAATATATTTCCAAAGATCCATTGCAAGGCCAAAATTCCTGTAAGGTCTAATTTAAAGGCATCTTGTGAAAATACTCGTATAAAAAAAAGCATAAGAATTAAAGCGTAAATCATAACACTGTAACTTCGTGAGTTGGGTAGCTTTTCTTCAACAACTTCCCCAGGGCGGAGACTTATCAGATAGAGTGGCAGGGCAAGTACTTGGATAATTCCAGTGGTTGCAAGAATAAAATATTGCCAAGTCTGCATTGTAGCGAATCTGTAATGCGATTTATTTATGAAGCTCACGACAGCGCATGCGGGGATAAATACAAAAAGAATCATATTGGTACTAATAGGAACAATTCTGGATATTAAAAAAATGGATAAGGTTGAAATAATTACATCCTCAAAACCTCGAACTTTTGAGTCAGTAACAAATTTATAATTTACAAACACACACCGAAGCAATGCTGTTAAGGCAATACCCTCTTTCAGCCATCCATCCCAAAACATAACTGAATTTTCGAGAACCACCGCCGCCATCAAACTCACCGATAGCACAAAATTAAAAAGACGTAGATAAATGCTGCGCTTATCCCAATATGACAACAACCACAGCGTATACATGCACTCTATGGCAAAGGGTGCAAGTCTATGGTCGATGAATACAGTCTGCAGTAAAAATGAGATTGTGATGGCTCTTTTATAAAAATCAGTATGACGATCTAGTCCTGCGAAAGCCAAAAAAACTACCAGAGATATAAAAAGGCAAACGGTCTCCCTCGTGTCAATGAGTACAAGCGGTTGCTTCAAATACGTATTGCCAAAACGTAAACACATAAACAGCGCAATGGGAAACGCGAGAAGAAATATCTTTTTTGACGACAGAACCCAGGCCTCATGCTTGAGTTGCTGAAGGTCTACGAAAAAAGGGGGCTCTGCTTTATTTCTCATTTATCCCTAATTTTTAAATTCACTTTTGTCTTTAGCCACTGAAAATTCGACAAATTAATTTTTTCGAGCAGTGCCGGATAATATAATGAAATAATTTTCAGTCCAAAAGCACAGATTACTACTAGCCCCAAAATAGGGTTCATGGATATGAGATGGTATTTATAAAGCAAAATTAAGGATGGTATAATAACAATACTGGCCGTGTGTTTATCAAATCCAAGTTGCTGAATCATAATCTGACGTTGCTCAGAAAATAGAAAAAATAAAACGGATACCACTTTGAAGAGTAGCACGAAGAGTTGCAAAAGGTTTAATTCTGAAAATTGATCACCTATCGATAACACTGCACAAGTCATGAAACAGAATAAAACAGACTGTGCCAAACTATAGCGGGTTTTGAAGTTAAATATTTGGAATGATTCATAAATGACAAAAATAAATAATGTTTGCACAAAATAGATTGAGTGGCCGAGTAACAAATCAAATGGTGCTAAAACAAAAAACAAATCATCTAACGATTTTCTTTCGACCAGAAGGTTACTGCCAAAAATTTTAACTAGATATGCAATCGCAAATACTACGCAAATCGCCATGCCGAAATATGAACTAACTGGAAACATAAATTTGAAAATCACTACCAAAAACAAGGCCCAAGAAAAAACATTCCGATTTTCATTGTCCTTATAAACCAAGAATAGAAGTGCAAGCAGAGCAATAAACGCCTGAGACCCAATAATAATACTAAAAATTCTTTGCTCCAGTTGCCCCTGCAAAAGAAGACAGGCAAAAATAGTAAGGAGAAGACTAACCTGTTGTCGGACAGTCGGCATGGCCTGCTTCCAAAGCACAAAAAAGATTGTCGTGGAAAAAACCAAATACAGTATCCACATGTCTGATGTGGTAGAGAATGCAAGAATCATCAAGAAAGCATAAATCGTATTCCTTGAAATGATTCTTTTCGCAAAATCAAAGGTATAGGATATATGAAAAAAACATATAATAATTGCTGCATAGTAACTGTAAAAAAAAGAAAAGTTGTTTTGCCTGAGTGCACTGTCAAATGCGTGCTGATACTTAAACGTAAAAAATAACCCGACTACCTGTGTGCAATATATAATAATTGAAACATAAGTATTTACCGCAGAGCTGACGACCAGCCTGTTGCGAAAAAAGGCAACAAAAAGCAAAAGCGCAGGAAATATTAATTCAAGCGCTAACAACACTATGACCTCTCCTTTTCAACCAGCAAATGATAATACAATCCGACAAATGCACTGACGGCTGTAAAAATTAACAGCAACATTTCATTTATTTCTCCACCTGCAAAACGCACGACGAGAAAGACGATGCTCGAGCCGATCACCAAAATGCGTAGTGCGAGATTATTCTTTGGATGCATGATTAATCCCAAGAGAGAAAGCGCAAAAACAATAAAAGGGATTAGAGCATCCTTCATTTATTTGACTCTTTTTTATTTAAATTTATTAAAATAAAAATAACGACAAAAATGCTAACCGACCCTGCTAGAAATGAATTTTGAATTGATCTAATGGGAAAAATCGCCTCCTTGAACCAATACTGGGAAAATGAAAAAATGAACAATGCAAGCGTCCCTATATAGGAAAATTTCATAACTACATGCCCAGTATTTTGCAGCTCCCCCGGCCGATGCTGGCCAATAACACCTCTGACAAGAAGCAGATTTCCTAAGATGACTAGGCACATGAAAAGCGTATTAATAGTAGGATTCTGACTTACGAAGACTATGGCCAAAACGATGAAAAAAACCTCTGTAAGTATTTTCATCATTGAGAGATTAAGTGGAAATAGCATCAACAGTGCAATAACTAATAGTATAATTTCATAAGCTCGCATTACCATAATCGTATACCGATCAATAAAACAGCATTAAACGCCGATAAAAGCTGCAGGTATTTCTCGATTCCTCGCACATAAATCGACTTAATATTCCCTAAAAATTGCCCTACAAGTATCCCCAAAAAATGGATACAACCGAGCTTTACAAACAGAGAAATGACCTCAAAGAAAGATCTGCTATTGGGAAATCTATCTGCTAGTAACTCCGCAAAAGGCAGATGCGAGGTCCACCCTAAGAAAGCATAGACAATGAAAACCTGTAGAATAAATATTCCCGAAAACTTCATCATACAGTTTAACAAGCCTATTTTGCTCTGAACAATAGAGTCACCCAGCTGCTTTAGGTCATAAGCAATATAAAAAAAGAAGAGCAAAAAAAAGAAAAAGTGACTCACACATCCTAAGTTCATAATCCCATAAATAATTGTTTCCTGCTGCCGCAAAACCACGTAATCACTGAAAGGCGTTTGATAGTAGTAGATAAAAGAAAATAAAAGCAAAAGAAGAAAAAGCGGCCTTATTAGGCCTTCAAACATTTCATCCAACTTGCTTTCCCTGATAAGACTCCGCTCTAAGCTATTTAGAATTTCCCACACAAAAATTCCATAAAACAATCCTTCATAGCTCACTTGTGAATCACTATATCCGGTGAAGAAATGCGGATTTTGGGAAAAGGCGAAAATATCTATTTTCCCGAGAATGATAATTAATAAAATAATTTTTAATGCTATAAATAAAATTTTACTCGCAGTAGCAACAAAATCGCGCTCATACTCTTTTTCCATAATGGCAAAAAAAGACACACTCCGATACTTGTTAAATACCTCGCCAGAAGTCATTGAAGACAAAAGATGCCACAAATACAACAAAGCTCCTGCGATAAGGATGAAGAGCAGAATATTGCCGACCATTATTTTTTACCCATTATTAATAATAAGATAATGGACAAACCAAACAAGGCCTGCCGCATCGCTTTATCGGGCATACTTGCAGCAGTCATTAAGAAATGAATCGTAACAATAAATATCACCCAAGAGAAATATTTCAGAATCGCAGGGCGTAGATAAAAATTGAATCTGCATGAGTCGTCATCAATTGAACGCTTGGCGATTTTTTTAAGCAATGAAACAATTGGAAATGTAGCCAACCCAGCGACAAGAATAAACAAATAAATCGGTGAATTAATAGCCAATTCAGTGGGCCAGTTTTATTTGGTTTGTAACTTCTGAAAACTTATATAAATCTTCCCAAAAAATACCCACCGCAACGATAAAAATCGCCATAACAACAAAAAGCGCTTGTCTGCCAAATCCTAAATCAAACAATTTCTCACTTGATTCTGGCATCTTAAAAACCACCAATCTAACCAATCGCATGTAGTAATACAGCGAGATAACCGAATTAAGCACGGCCACAATAGCGAGAACAAAAAAGCCTTTGTGTACGATCGCTGAGATAATATTAAATTTAGCAACAAACCCTATCAAAGGTGGCATACCAGCCAGAGACAGCATAGAGATAATAAGAGAAACAGCCATTAGAGGATTTCTATAAATCAATCCATTAAATCGATCAAAGTAATCATTACCGTACTGATCAGATAAAACCGCCGTGATCCCAAATGCTAGAAGCGTCATGACCATGTATCCGAAAAAATAAAAAATAATCGCTTGATGTCCTATCGTATCCAAAACGAGTACACCCAATAAAATATTACCAATTTGCGCAATAGAGGAGTATGCCAACATCCTTTTCACAGAGCGCTGCCCTAGGGCCGAGACATTACCTACTGTCATAGTAAGTGCCGCAACGACTGTTAGAATCGCAACCCAGGAATATTGAATTAGATTTTCACCGGTGAAGAAAACAGAGGTAACTCTCACAAGGGCCGCGATTCCCCCGATTTTAGGTACAACAGAGAAAAATGCTGTAACAGGGATTGGCGATCCCTCATACACATCCGGGGTCCACATATGAAAAGGAACGCATGAAATTTTGTAACCAAGTCCAGCAAAGAAAAAAAGAAATGCTGGCAGTAATATTACTTTTTGACTTACATCAAGCGAAGCTATTCGCGCAGCTATTTCACTGAACTGAATAGTTCCAAGAATCCCAAACATCAAGCTCATGCCAAACAGCATGATTCCGGCGGAAAGACCGCCGTACAGTGCATATTTAAGTCCCGCTTCAACTGACTTCTCATCCATTCGCTTCATGGCCGCCAAGGGATAGGCGAGAATTGATAGCATTTCAATCCCTAGATATAGTGTAAGCATATTATTGGCACTTGCCAGAAGCATTGTGCCAATTAATCCGCCCACGATCAAAATGCCAAATTCAGACTTTAACGAAACATAAATATCACGTGAATACAAACCGTACCAATACGAAATTAAGGCTGCAATGACGGCAATAATTTTCACAAGCACACTAAATCGATCAATGACAATTGCTTCATAAAAAATATTTTTCGTTGGCAGATCTAAATTGCACAGCAGTGCTATAAACGTTAAGACTAGGCCGGAGAATGTAAAGATCTTGAGCAACACCCGTTTGGAATCGTCTCTCTTATAAATGACCTCTAAGAAAAGAATGCCTGCCATAGTTAAAATTGCAATGCATTCAGGAATGTAAAAAGTAATACTATAAAGATAATTTAAACCAAGTTCCATAATGTGTACTCTTTAGGCCCTATTGAAATTTTGCCAACAATGTCACCAGTGAACCCACGGATTCTTTCATAATATTCAATATCGGTGCCGGAAAAATGCCGAACAATACAACGATAATACAGAGCGGTGCCATATATAAAATTTCACGCGCGTTCATATCATGATATTCAACAATTGATGGGTTAACCTCACCAAAGAACATCCTCTTGAACATCCAAAGCAGATAGGCTGCACCAATTAATAAACCAATCAGTGCAAGCACGGTAATCGACGTAAACTCCTTATAGATTCCCAAGAAAATGAGGGCCTCTGAAATAAAACCTGATAAACCTGGCAACCCCATTGATGCAAACATGGAAATAATAAAGACAATCGAATAAATTGGAAGCTTGGTATAAAGTCCCCCAAAGCCTTTAGTGCCATCGGGGCGAACAATCCAGCGATGATGCGAGCGCTCGTACAATACACCAACCATCAAGAACATCATTGATGTTGAGGTCCCGTGGTTAAACATCTGAAGAACAGCGCCGTTTGTTCCCTGAGTTGTCATGGCCGCAAGACCCAGCATAACGAAGCCCATGTGAGAAACGGAGGAGTAGGCAATCAATTTTTTCATATCACTCTGGGCCATAGCACAAAGGGCCCCATAGATCACATTGATAAGTCCTAGCCATGCAATTGCATCTCGAAAATAAACCGCAGCCTCTGGAAAAATGGGAAAAGCAATTCTTAAAAAACCATAGGTTCCCATTTTCAGCAGGACGCCAGCCAGAATAACGGAAACAGCGGTAGGTGCTTGAACGTGAGCGTGAGGCAACCATGTGTGGAAGGGAAAGATAGGAACCTTAATTGCGAAGGCAATAAACATACCGACAAAAACAAGAATACCAAAATTCCAATCTCCACCAAATAGCTTTACAGTCATGGCACCAAACCTGCCCCCCTGAAGAGCAAGAATATTGAAAGACTCGCTATTTGATCCTGATGCAAAATATAGAGCGATTAAACCAACAAGCATGAGAACTGAACCTGCGAAAGTATAAAGGAAGAACTTTACAGCTGCATATTCACGATTCTCGCCGCCCCAAATTCCGATCAGGAAGAACATGGGGATCAGCATGACTTCCCAGAAAACATAAAATAGAAAAAAGTCGAGGGCCATGAACACACCAAACACACTGGCCTCAAGCATCAGAAACAGGGCAAAGTAGCTTTTCACCGACTTTTCAATGGTCCAAGAGCTGAGAATGCATAGAAAAAATAAAAGCCCGGTTAGCAGGATCATTGGAAGTGAGATTCCATCCACTCCGAGAGAGTAATTAATATGGAATTGTTCAATCCATGGAAATTTAATGTTAAAAAATTCCTGCATCCCAGGCACGGTCTGATCAAAATTACAGTAAAGTAATATCGTCATGATAAACGTGATCGCAGTGACCAAAAGGCTCCAGTAGCGTACGGCATTGTGAGCCTTTCCGGGAATTAGAAAAATTCCAAGAATACCAAGTGCGGGTGTCCACAAAATCCAATTCAACAGGTGCTGCACGACTCGTTCTCCTTATTCAAAAAACTAAATCACTGGCTTAAAAGCAAGCACATAGCTCGCTAATACAAACAGCAATACGAGAAAATAAAATTGAATTTTCCCATTTTGAATCGTTCTTAATACAATGTTAAAAAACCTTACAGAAATTCCTGACCCATCAACCAAAACAGAATCTATGATGATGTTATCAAACCAGCGCGCGACGCTATAAGAGAAAGCCAGAACCCTTTCCCAACCATCCACGGCATAACGATCATAAAGCCCCATGTCTATCCATGCTAATAAATTATTGAGAGGATGAAGCAATCTCTTAATTAAAATGTCGATATATAGATGATCAAAGTAGTAACGGTTTTGTAGCGCCTTCGTCCAACGCGCAAAATTACTTGTCCACCAGGCAGGCGAGAATTTCTTCGAAATATACATACAGTAGGCCAGAAAAATTGCACTCAGAGCTATAACCACAGAAGCAATGGCTCCAACTCTGTGGACCAAATGAACATGATGGGCCTCTTCTTCTGAAGTAATTCCGTGGTTCGGGTCGTAGTGGGAATGCTCTATAAATTCCTTGCTTTCAGGTACAGCGAGAGGTGTCGAGGTTCTACCTAGAAATTTATTGAGATCTGGTTTTTCAACAAGAACCTGAAACCATTCGTATTTCGACTCTGGAAAAACCTTAAGTTCGCCTTGCCCAGTTAGAGAACCTGAATACCAAAAACCTAACGTAAACACGCTCAAAATCAAAAGAGGCAGATTTCGGTTAAAAGAGAAGTGCTCATGATGGGCGTGCTTGTTTAGCTCAACATCGCGAGGCTCGCCAAAGAAGGTTAAGAACATCATTCGAAACATATAAAACGGAGTTAAGAAAGCTCCACACAACCCCAAGATCGCGGGGATAATGTAGGTGGATGAATGAGTCGCCATGAGAAGAGCATCACCCAGGATGCGATCCTTACTCACAAAGGCAGAAAACAGGGGAACTCCTGAAATCGCCAGAGTGCAAAAGAGCATTGCTAAAAAAGTATAAGGTAGCTTTTTTCTCAACCCACCCATGCGAGGCATTTCCTGCACAGGAGCATGAGTGTGATGGTCATGAAGAGCATGAATCACCGAACCTGCAGAAAGGAATAAGCAAGCTTTAAAGACGGCATGAGTAATAAGATGCATAAGTGAAGCGTTGTAGGCCCCAACACCAATACCAAGTACCATGTAGCCCAATTGTGAGATTGTTGAATAAGCCAAAACGGCCTTAATGTCTGTTTGAACCAAGGCAATTGTGGCTGCGCCCAGTGCGGTAATTCCACCAATGTAAGCAATAAACTCAAGGAGACCACCCGCATCCATTAATGGATACATGCGCAGAGAAAGGTAAACACCGGCCGCAACCATCGTGGCTGCATGGATCAAGGCCGAGCAAGGAGTCGGGCCGAACATGGCATCTGGCAGCCAAACTTGAAGGGGAAATTGAGCTGACTTGCCGATTGTTCCCATGAAAATGCAGAAGCCTGCGAAGGTGGCCAAAGGAATTCCAAAGCCAAATAGAAAAACAGGACTACTTAAAGAACTTTCGGCAATGGCCTTATAAATCTCAACATATGAAACACTGCCGACGGTAGACCACAGGGCCACGATACCGAGCAAGAAGAAAACATCTCCCACTCGAGTCGTCATAAATGCTTTTATTGAAGCATTTCCGGCACCTTCTTTTTCATAGTAAAAACCAATAAGGCTGTATGAGCAAAAGCCCATAAGCTCCCAGAAAATAAATACGGAGAAGAGGTTGTCCGAGAGCACCAATCCAAGCATTGCAGAAGTAAAAAGCGAAAGATAAACAAAGAATCGCCCATAGCGAGCATCATCATGCATATAGTAGGTACTAAAGAGATGAATTAAAAAAGCAACACCAGTCACCATGAGCAACATAACAGCGGACATATTGTCCAGATAGATCCCCATCTGCACTTTGAAAATTTGAGTCCCTGCTGACAAATCAAACCAAGTAAATGTTTTATGAATGTAATAATCGGCAGAGTATTTATTAAATACAAAATCTGCAAAGATTCTCAGCGCCATTAAAAATGGGATAAAAATTGCCACACAACTTAGCGCGACAGCTGTTTTTGTAAACTTTTTCACAATAAATGCATTGAGCACAAAAGCAAAAAACGGCAACAAAACTATCGGCAGAATCGTTAAAAGAGAATACTCCATGTTTATCTACCTTTCTTAACTTTGTAGCTGGGTTGCACTATCAATGTGAACACTTTCTCTCACCTGGAAAAATCTAATCACAATGGCCAATCCAACTGCTGCTTCCGCTGCAGCGACTAGTATAATAAACAGTGCAAAAATGTGCCCATCGAGATTCAGATTGTTAAATTTAGTAAATGTAACAAAATTTAACGCTGCGGCATTAAGAACGAGCTCAATCCCAAGCAGAATCCCAATAATATTCTTTCTGGCAATCATGACGATGATTCCACATACAAACAAAACACATGAAACAACGATATAGGGAATAATACCCATGTCAGTTCTCCGACTCAGATGATCGATGTGGCCTTGCAATTATTGCCGCGCCAACCAGCGCACCCAATAACAACACCGACGAAATTTCAAACGCAAGAATGTGATCAGTTAACAACTTAACCCCAATTTGCTCAACGGTGGAAGAAAATTTATTCTCACTCACCAAGGCCCCTGTCATTGAGCCTTGTAAAACATTACAAAGAACAACAACCAGCAACACCGCAGTAACAACTCCCATCAGATAAGTTCGCAAATTTCCCATTAGTGGAGTCGATTCAAGGCCAAATCGGCTGGTAACGTGATGAAGGTTTGTGCCTCCAGTGAGCATAATGGCAAAAAGCAATAAAACAACAACACCACCAACATACACAACCAGTTGTGTGGCAGCGACGAACTCAGCACCCAAGGTTAAATACAATCCAGCCACGCCCACTAAAGAAAATAATAAATAAACACAAGCATGAATTAGGTTTTTGGAAAAAGTTACAGACAATGCACCAGCCACGGCAAGGAATGCAGAAAGTGAAAAGATTATAACTAAAAACATATAGAACCCATTTCGTTATTGGCCGGAGGCCATGAGAAAATGCTTGAGTATCATATACATTGATCTACCGTTAAAACAGTACATCCATATAGCTGTACCTACCAAATTAAAGAGAGCAATAGGTGTTAGGTATTTCCAGCAAAGAACCATAAGATGATCAACGCGCATGCGCGGAAGGGTCCATCGCACCCAAATCACAACGTAATATAAAAGAAAAGACTTCGCGAAAAAAACAACCAACTGGAACAATTGACCAAGAAGCCCGTCTCCCCCTAGGCGAAAGGGAACATTATATCCACCTAAAAACAATGCTGCTGCAATTGCACAAAGAACAAATACTTCGATATATTCAGATAGCGCGAAGAAAGCAAATCTCATGCCTGAAAATTCTGTGTGGTATCCACTAACCAGTTCCGACTCGGCTTCTGGTAAATCGAAAGGAGCGCGATTTGTCTCTGCTAATGAACCTATAAAATAAATAAAGAAACCAATAAAAGAAAATGGGTTGTGAAATAAGTACCACCCATTCGGATAAGCCCCCTGACCACCAACAAGTGTATTCAACGAGAGCCCACCGGCAATCATTACAACCGAGAGAATAGTCAGCGTTACAGGCACCTCATAACTAATAATTTGTGAAGCTCCTCGCATGCCTCCCAACATTGCCCATTTGGAGTTCGAAGAATAGCCGCCGAGGAAAATACCGACTCCAACGACAGAGGTTACTCCAAGCAAGTAAAAAATACCGACATTCAGATCTGATAAAATGAAGCCACTACTTAATGGCAACACAGCCAGTGAAGCAAGGACACCGGCAAAACAAAGTATCGGAGCCAACTTAAAAATAAATTTATCGGACTCTCTAGGAATGCAATCTTCCTTCAAGAGCATTTTAACGCCATCGGCTAGGAATTGCAGAATTCCATAAGGACCAACGCGATTTGGGCCATACCTCATCTGAATATCGGCAGAAATCTTTCTTTCAGCATAAGTGCCAAGTCCGCCGATTAATGCCAAGAAACTGGCAAGAATTAAAGATGCAATAAGAAAGATAACAAGAGTTCCCAGCCAATTAAAATTTAGACCTAATGTCTCGCCCAAATAAGAAACAATTGTCTCATTCATTATTTAAGACCCTTTGCGCGTACATCCGAGGATGTTCGATAACTTTTTATCCAATCCAAATCGCCCTTTCGCCAGCAGTAAATCACGCCCTGAATAAGGACGCCGATGAAAACAAGAAGGGACAAAAGAACAGCACCGCCAGATCCTAACTGCAAGAAGTGCCGATAAACAGCCACCACTGGAAACATGAGAGCACTTTCAACATCAAAAATGATAAAAACCAGTGCGATAACATAAAATCGAACGTTGAAATTTGCCCAGGCAGGACCTACGGGTAGCTCACCACATTCGTAAGCAGTTTGCTTCACTAATGAGGGGTTAGAGGGTCGAATCAAATAGCTGACAATTAACGCACCAAAGACAATGACTAGTGCAATAAAAATCAAAAGAAAAGTTGGAAGATAGACGTCCATGTTGAATGCCGCCACATTTCCTCTCTCGTTAATGCTTAATTAAAAAATTCTGAAAAAGAATATCCTATTAATTAACAGTTGGGAATGGTATGTATCTAAATACATTTGGCAACACATGTCGTCATAACATTTATTAGGAAACACCTGCGTAGGTAACTCTTAATTATGCTTCGCGCGCTGCAACTTAAACTCCTCGAATGGCTGAAGACCGGTAATGAAAAATTCGTTATCAATGGTGTTTCGTCTTCGCAATTCGGTCTCCTGTGGAACCACATTGACACAGGTCGAGAGTGGGAGAAATTTAAATTTCTGCTCATCACCCATAACGACACAGCACTCGAGTCGCTGATGTTAACTTTGCATGCGAATCAGGGCGCAAGTTGTTTTTTCCCTACTACTTTTTCAGATCCCTATTCTCCTTACATTCCGTCAGAGCAAGAGTTCAATGAAAAATTCATTTTTCTAAACCAACTAGAATTGGGAACAGCGCCCCATATTGTTGGTGCAACAATGTTCGAGGTTTTGAAGCGCCTGTGTCCCCTCGATTGGGTTGCAAAACACACTCTTGCGTTAAATGAAAATGATATTATTGCCCACGAAGAACTGTGCCGAGCTTTGGTTGCTAGAGGATACCGCAACACCTTAACTCTTGATGGCCCTGGCACTTTTTCGAAGCGCGGTGAAATTTTCGATATCTATATTTTTGGACAAGGCCCTGTCCGGATCTATTTTTTTGATGAGCTTATTGAAGCAATGCATTCTTTTGATCAGGACCATCAAAGGATTGATAAATCCACTAAGCTTTCTTCAATAAAAATTGGCCCAACTCCATCTTGTGTTCTCAGTGACCCCGAACTCCGTCTAAACCTTCGGGCCAATCTTCCCATGCCCTCTCCTAACCAGAAAAACAAAATTGGACCAAGAAATCATGTCTTATCCTGTGTAAACGAAGCTAAGAGCTTTGAACGATTCCCGAACTTTTTTCCACTCTTTTTTAGCGGTGAGACGCCTTCTTTTTTTGAGTATTTATTAAATAAAAACTATATTCCTGTCTTGTTTGATGAACGTTCATTATCAATTTCCCTGGATCATCTTCGCGAGGAACTGGAAGCACACTTTAACTCCGCGGAAAAATCAAATCAAACTGATAATATCCTACCTCGTCCTGGTAAATTGTATAACTTTGATGCCTTTCTTAAATCGCCGAAGTCACTCGGCATTGAGAATTTTCACCTCGACAACAACCCTGATCTTCAATCATTCGTTCACTTAAGCGTCCAGTCGCCTCATACATTTTGGGGGCAAAAATTAATTGAGTGTGATACCCAGCATGATCTGATTTCAAAAAAGTTTTCTATCTTAGAATCCTTTATTCACGCAGGAGGCCTGGTTTCTTTTTTATCAACATCGGATAAGGCCAAGCAGGAATTTCTTTTTCTCGCACAAAAACACCTGGACGCCCCGGCGGACCTGATAAATATCGTCACACTAGACGCGACTGAGGGATTATTTTTAAAGGATGAAAACATCCTGCTACTCTCGGAATCCGATATTTTTGGCGTAAAAAAGAAGCTCCCACCGAGGCCAAAAACTAAGAGCGTTGACCTCTTTGCCGAGAAAATGGCAAGCCTAGCACCAGATGATTTTGTTATTCATGCCCAGTTTGGGGTAGGGAAGTACTTAGGTGTTGAATCACTTTTCACCGGCGGAAGCCGATCGGATTATTTTGTCATTGAGTACGCTGAAAAGGACAAAGTTTACGTTCCTGTTTTTAAAATAGATCAAATACAAAAACATGCTGATTCAACTGCCTCTTATCGACTCGACACACTTAGAAATTCGAAATTCGCGCAGGCAAAAAAGCGTGCGAAAGAGTCTGCAAAGAAGCTGGCCTTTGATCTTTTACAACTAAACGCCGCACGCGCCCTTTCCAGGGGCTTTGCTTTTTCACCTCCCGATCACCTCTATAACGAATTTGAGCTTGCCTTTCCCTATGACGAAACTCCGGACCAACTTTCCGCTATTGAGGCAGTGCTTGATAAGATGCAGGATTCCAAGCCTATGGATTTTTTAGTCTGTGGCGATGTTGGTTTTGGAAAAACGGAGGTTGCAATGCGTGCAGCTTTCAAGGCAATTCTCGATAAAAAACAAGTCGCTGTGCTTGCTCCTACTACTATTTTAACTTTGCAACATTTCCATACTTTTCAAGAACGGTTCAAGCAATTTCCAGTCAAAATTGACTTTTTGTCGCGCTTTAAATCTGCCAAAGAATGCAAGGAAATTATCAATCAGTTAAAGCTGGGTAACATTGATATTGTCATTGGAACTCACAAATTACTTTCAAGCGATGTCGGATTTAAGGATCTTGGCTTAGTTATTGTAGATGAAGAGCATCGTTTTGGCGTCGGACATAAGGAAAAGCTAAAGCTTTTAAAAAATGCCGTTGACTTCCTTACCTTGACTGCGACACCCATTCCTCGAACTTTACAACTTTCCTTTTTGGGATTGCGGGATATCGCTCTAATAAGAACGCCCCCTCCCAATAGGCAATCTATAAAAACATATATTGTCCACGATGATCTTGAAATTTTGCGAACTGCAATTCTAAACGAGACATCTCGCGGCGGGCAGGTTTTTGTTGTCCATAATAAAGTGCAGGACATGGAGTCTTATGCTGCAAAAATTCATAGCATTGCTCCTGATGTTTCCATTTCTTTCGCACACGGTCAGATGAACGAGACACAGCTTGAGAAAATTATCAGTGATTTTTATTCAGGGAAGTTTCAAGTTTTAATCTGTACTACCATCATTGAATCTGGCATCGATATTCCCAATGCAAATACCATGATTATTGATAGGGCCGATACTTTTGGACTCGCACAGCTCCATCAGCTCAGAGGTCGCATCGGCCGGAGTGATCGCAAGGCTTATGCCTACTTTATTATTCCCGAGCGTACTATCGGTGCAGAGGCCGAGCGCAGAATTAAGGCCCTCCAGCAATATGCTGAGTTGGGAAGTGGTTTTAATCTTGCATCAGCCGATATGGAAATTAGAGGGGCAGGAGATATTTTAGGTGCTGAGCAGAGCGGTCATATTGAAATTGTCGGTTTAGAGCTTTACTTAGAATTATTACAAGAAGCTATTAATGAACTCAAAGGACAAGAGGCAGATCGCACGCTTGAGTTAGAAATTAATATCAGTTTCCCATGTTACATTCCAAGTGATTTTATCTGCGATCCTTCAGAGCGCTTGCGACAGTACAAATTGCTCTCTCGGTTCAAGAAAATTGAACAGCTGGACGAGGCTTATCAAGAACTTGAAAATTACTATGAAAAAATCCCCGTTGAAACGGCCAATCTATTTTACATACTTAAATCTAAAATTATCTTAGGCCAGATTGGTGTAACTGCAATTGCCGCTAATGACAAATCAGTCACAATAAAATTTTTACCGGAAGTTTTTGAGAAGCATCAGGAATGGCGTTCACGATTAATTGATTTTTTACTGCGAGAACCAAAGACCTATCGAATTAATCAAGATTACAGTTTTAGTTACTATCCGAAAGCTGGTATCAACGCGCGTGAAGTCTTCAATTTTGCAAAAATTATTGCACAGCAAATCAAATCATGTTAATTTTATCATTAAGTATTAATAACTTGGAAACCTTATGATTCGACTGACGCTTATTGTTTTATGTCTTTTGATTTCCGGAAATGTTATCGCAAATGATAAAGACAAGCTGGTGATCGCCGAAGTCAACGGTCATCCTATCTTGCTTAAGGATTTTGAAACAACTTATCAGCAAAACCTTCTCTTTATTGCAGACAAAATTGTGACTAAAGAAAAAGTTATCAATGATCTTATTAATCGAGAACTGGGAATTGACAGAGCAAAAAAATCAAAACTTCAAGATGATGCTCTCGTTAAGCAAAAAATGGAAGATGTTTTATATCATGCTCAAGTTAGCAAGGATCTCGAACCACTTTTGAAAAAAATTGTTGTCACCGATGAAGACGTAAAAGATTATTACGTCAAACACCCTGAATATAGAACTGCTCACATTCTTTTTCGAATGACGGCCAACCCCTCAGATAACGAGATCAAAGGCGCACTTGAGGTTGCTGGAAAGGTTTACGAGCAACTCAAGACTGAGCCACATAAATTCTCTGAACTTGCAAATAAGTTCAGTCAAACTTCCGCTGCGCCAAATGGGGGAGATATCGGATTCCAACCTGCCGTTCGCCTTGCTCCAGAATATTTTATTGCGATAAATGGTAAACCTCAGGATTATATAACTACACCAGTGCGTAGTCAGTTCGGTTACCACATCATAAAGGTTCTCTCTGTACGCGATTTTAAGGAAATCAATATCCCTTTATATAAGAAAATTGTGTACGACGTTAAGCGCGATGAGATTCTAAACGATTATTTTGCAACTCTTCGCAAGGGCGCAAATATCAAAATCGACAAAAAGTACCTTTAATAATCGTATAAAATATTCTAGCTTAAGCTAATGAAAATCTTATTTGCATCATTATTGCTTATTCTATCATACTTTGCCCAAGCCAAGATTTTAGACAAAATCATGGCCGTTGTAGATGATCAGACAATCTCGCTCTTGGATGTTTCTCGTATCAAGGAAACGTTAAGGGCAAGAAACGAAATTTCGCCTCAAATTTTTCATAAAACTTCTCTAACTGAGAAGGAAATTATGGACATACTCATTTACAAAAAATTGATTCGCGAAAAGCTGAATACCTTGGGATATGTTATTGCCGATGATCAGGTTGAATCCCAGATAAAGGCAACGGAGGAGCGTCTTGGCCTCAACCGGGAGGCGTTGCTCAATTTTTTAAAAACGAACGGTCTTGAATTTGAAGAATATTTCGAAGTCACTCGGGAATCCATAGAGTACAATATTTTTCTGTCACGTGTTATTGCCCCGATGATCTCCGTTACCGAGCAGGAGATAAAAAACGAATTTTATAAAATGAACGCTTCAAATAGCACACTCGGTCATCGTTTTGATTTGGTGGATTTTTACATTAATAAAGGTATTTTAAAAGCAAATGAAATATCTCAACTCCCCGGAGCTTTGAAGGGCCTTCAAAAAGGTGACTCCCTCAAGGGGAATTTTGGCAAATTTGAGGCGTCTAATATTAACAATATCAACGAAGATGGCCTAGCTAAGGAAATCAAGGGGCAGTTGGAAAAGCTAAAAGTTGGTGATTTTTCAGCACCCATTGTTATGGGCAATAAAATCCATGTCTTTTTTGTGAAACATAAGGAGCTTGTTGATTCTGAGAAGTTTTTAAAGCAAAAAGAAATTTTGAGACAAAAGATTTATGCTGAAAGTGAAAAACAGATGACAGACATGTGGTTCCAGCGGGAGTCCCTAAAACACTTTATCAAGTACTTCTAGAAATGATCTATATTACTCAAGGAAAGCGTGGCTCTATAGGAATAGAGGCCTTATTTAAAGCAATTCTTGTGCTCCCAAAATCCTGCCTTGAGGATCTAATACTGGTCATTAAAATCGAAGATATAATTCACGAACTTCAGTTGTTGCACATTCCTTATAATATTGCTGGTGACGCACTTGAAATACACAATGGTCGCATTACATTGTTACCACCTAAATTCTTCGAGCACTCAGAGACACTGAATTCACTTCTCACCGCATTGTCTTTAATCCAAGAATGTGATTTTTTGTTTACATTACCAAGCTCCAAGGATCAATTTCATTTTCGCAATACACATCACCGTGGCTATACCGATTTCTTCAGGTCTTATTTTCACATCAATGACGTCTCTATGACATTCAAGGGCCAAGATTTTGATCTACTATTACTGACCGATCACATCCCGTTAAGAGAAGTTCCTAATGCCATTAAAGCTGATCTTTTTGGTAAGGTGGAAGTGTGTCTCCGCGGTTGTTTAAAATATTTCAATTCTTATGAAGATGTGATTATTTTGGGGCTCAACCCTCATGCAGGTGAGAATGGGCGAATCGGAATAGAGGAACTTTCTTTCAGTGCATTTTTAAAACCCTTAGTTCAAAAATTTCCACAAATTTCTTTTGTCGGTCCACTTGCCGCTGACTCTCTCTTTCTTTCTGGTTTTAAAAGTAAAAAGAAGACTCTTTTAATTTCTCCTTATCATGACCAGGGTCTTCCGATTTTTAAAAGTCTTAGAATGTTTCACTCGGCGCAAATTACTTTTGGTTTGCCTTTTTTAAGACTAAGCGTTGTTCATGGGACTGCTGAAGATATTTATGGTAAAAACTTGGCAGACCCTACAAGTATTCTTTATGGGCTAGAAACTATTTTCACGAGCAATTATGGACTACATTTCAATAGAACGAGCGCGCGAGCATAATTTAAAAAATGTCAGTATAAAAATTCCCAAAAATAAATTGGTGGTTATCACCGGTCCGAGCGGGTCCGGAAAATCATCTTTGGCCTTTGATACTCTTTATGCCGAAGGCCAGCGACGCTATATCGAATCACTATCGAGCTATGCCCGTCAATTTCTCGGAGCTATTAGTCCGGCCAATGTCGATCGCATAGAGGGACTTTCCCCTGCTATTGCCATTGATCAAAAGGGAAACAATAAAAATCCCCGCTCAACAGTTGGAACAATTACTGAAATTTTTGATTATTTGCGCGTTTTATATTCAAGAATTGGTGACGTTTATTGCCCTGTTTCTCAACGTATTATTTCAAAATATTCACCCTCACAAGTAACCAATGAAATTCTTAAGAATCCAGAGTCAACTAAGATTTATATTTGTTTTTCGCATAAACTCGAAAACAAGAATTCGATAAGTCATCTTAAATTATTTCTCGAACAGAGTGGTTTTCGTCGATTTAAATACAATGACGTTGAAGTACTCCTTGAAGATTTATCGGACAAGACATTTTCGTTTCCGTGTGAAATTTCAGTTATTTTGGATCGCCTCATCATTAAAGATAACATGCGAGAAAGACTTGTTTCATCTGTTGAACAGGCATTCAAATATGGACATGGTCATTGTCATGTTTATATCAATGATAAGAAAATAAATTATTCTGAGATCTTATACTCTAAAGATGCCGACATCACTTTTCCGGATTTTGAACCCAGGCATTTCTCTTTTAACTCACCACTTGGGGCCTGCCAAAAATGTAATGGTCTTGGCATCAGCCAGGGATTTACTGATCATGCTATTATTTTTGATAAATCTTTGCCCTTGCTTCAGGGGGCCATACCTCTCATTAGCAAAAAAAATAACTTTATATACAAAATGATTCTTGATGTGGCTTCTGCTGAAAAAATAAACCTTAATCTTCCATATAAAGACCTTCCTCGTGATTTCCGAAAAGGCATTCTTTTTGGGACCAAAAAAATTTATAAGTTCAGTTTTACGAGTGAAAATTCAAAATTTGAATTCAAAAAGCAGTTTCAAGGAGTCATTCCTTGGCTGGAAAAGAAATATCTTGAAACAGAATCCGACAAAGTCCGCAAAAGTCTTGAAGAGTTTATGGAGGAAGACATTTGCAATTCCTGCCAAGGAAAGCGGTTGGGAAATCTATCTTTGCAGGTCAAGCTTGGCGAATTGGACATCATGGAGGTGGGCAACCTTCCTATTACTGAAAGTCTTTCTTTTTTTACCTCGCTCAAGATGTCGAAAGAGAAGGAGCAAATCAGCATTAATTTACTTAAAGAAATTCGTAGCAGATTATCATTTTTAAATGAAGTTGGACTTGGTTATCTAACTCTTAATCGAAGCGCCCAGACAATTTCTGGCGGTGAATCACAACGCATCCGTTTGGCAACTCAGATAGGCTCAGCCCTTACAGGCATCATTTACGTTTTGGATGAGCCATCGATTGGCTTACATGCACGTGACACCCACCGCCTAATTGCCACACTAAAACACCTTAGATCTCTGGACAATACTATCATTGTTGTTGAACACGATGAGGAAACTATCGCTCACGCGGATTTCATAATTGACCTTGGGCCAGGCTCTGGAATCCACGGCGGTGAGATAATTGCCTCTGGATCCGTTGAGGAAATCAAAAAAAACTTAAGCTCTATAACAGGACGGTACTTGAACGATCCAAATCTCTTTTCTTTGAAGAAAAATTACCAGTTTTCTCCCTCCAACTTTATCGATATAAAAGGTGCCACATGTCACAACATTAAAAATCTTAATGTTGCAATTCCTCTTCAAGGCCTGATCTGCCTTACAGGCGTCAGCGGTAGTGGTAAAAGCACCCTACTTGAAGACATCCTAGTTCCAGCGCTTTCTCAATTTTTTAGCAAAGTTGCTACTCGCGCCCACTACAATTCTATCATTGGCCTGAATCACTTAAATAGTTATGTCTTACTGGATCAAGGCCCAATTGGCAGAACCCCACATTCTAACCTTGCAACCTACACGGGGATTTTTGATCAGATTCGAGAGGTTTTCGCGCAAACGCCTGAATCCAAAGTTAAGGGTTATCAACCAGGTCGTTTTAGCTTCAATGTTAAGGGCGGACGTTGCGAAGATTGTGAGGGCGATGGAATCAAGAAAATTGAGATGCATTTTTTGCCTGACGTATACGTCACTTGCTCAGAATGCGGAGGTTCTCGATATAACGTGGAAACACTTTTAGTACTTTTTCGCGGGAAAAATATCGCTGATATACTGCAATCGACAGTTGAAGAGAGTTATGATTTTTTTAAAAACCATCCAAAAATTAGTCGCACATTAAAAGTTCTTCTCGATATCGGGCTTGGATATCTTAAGCTTGGCCAACCTGCAACCACGCTTTCGGGTGGTGAGGCCCAGCGCTTGAAACTAGCAAGAGAGTTGTCTCGACGTGTAAATGGTCACTGTCTGTACATTTTGGATGAGCCAACTACCGGATTGCATACCAGTGATGTAAAAATTTTATTGTCTGCACTTTTGGATTTGGTTGCCTTGGGACATACCGTATTCGTCATTGAACATAATTTGCATGTAATTAGAAATGCTGATTATATTATAGATCTTGGTCCAGAAGGGGGCGATCAGGGCGGTCAGCTCGTTGCTTTTGGCACTCCTGAAGAGGTGGCGCTAAATACAAAGTCATTCACGGGACAGTTTTTAAAGAATTTCTTTCCTCAGCAAACGATTTAAATTAACCATCTCTAGTGCCGAGAGTGCAGCTTCCCAGCCTTTATTTCCCATTTTTGTGCCGGCCCTTTCGATGGCCTGTTCAATTGAGTCCGTGGTGAGTAATCCAAAAATTATAGGTACTCTCGTATTTAAGGAAATTGACGCGATCCCTTTCGTTGCTTCACTAGCGACATAGTCAAAATGCGGAGTAGAACCTCGTATTACGGCGCCAAGGCAAATAATGGCGTCAAATTTTTTGCTCACGGCAAGTTCCTGGGCCACGAATGGAATTTCAAAAGCCCCTGGCACCCAAGCCAAAGTCATCTCGCGAGTATCCATATCATGCCTTTGTAAACAATCTTTCGCGCCCTCAATTAGTTTGTTTGTGATTAGCTCATTGAAGCGACTGGCAACAATTGCGATTTTAAAATTCTGACCGTTAAATTTTCCTTCTAGAACATTCACAGCCTACCCCTTGTTTATTGCAGGAAAAGGAAATGACCAAATCTTTCTTTCTTTGTTTTTAGATATTCAAAATTGTGCTCATTGGGATGAATGTGAAGTTCAACTCTCTCCACAACATCAATTCCGAAAGCGCTCAACTCCTCAATCTTCTTAGGATTATTGGTAATTAATTTCACTTTTTGATAATTGTATTTTTTAATAATCATCGCAGCATCATTGTAATCTCTCTCATCAGGCAAAAAACCAAGATGAACATTCGCATCAATTGTGTCAAAGCCTTCTTCTTGAAGTTTATAGGCCTTAACTTTATTAGCTAATCCAATTCCACGACCCTCCTGGCGCAAATATATAACCATCCCATGGCCATATTGACTGATTTTCTCCAAGGATTTCTTAAGCTGATCACCGCAATCGCACCTTAGCGATCCAAATACATCTCCAGTTAAGCACTCCGAATGAACTCTGATCATGGGAATTTCAGGACTGTGATCATTCTTAGTATGCATCACAACAACTTCATTTTTTGACTGTGTCGAAAAAACTGAAACCTGAAAATCTCCACTGCTTGTTGGCAAACTAGATGATGACAACAGCTCAACTGCTGATCTGTTTTTTAAAAATGCGACTAGCGATTTTATAGAGACAATCTTTAAATCAAATTTTTCTGCTATCTTAATTAACTCTGGAAGACGGGCCATGGAACCATCTTCATTCATGATCTCGCAGATAACTCCGACCTCTTTCAATCCCGCAAGTTTACAAAAATCAATCGCGGCTTCGGTATGTCCTGGTCTCTCTATTACGCCACCTTGACGAGCAATTAGCGGAAATATATGACCCGGCCTGGTGAAATCAGAAGGGATTGTTTCATCATTGATGAGTGCATTGATCGTTAGATAGCGATCATGAGCAGAAATTCCGGTATGGCAGAGCTTACTATCAATAGAAACAGTGAAAGCCGTCGTATGAACAGATGTATTCTGTGCAACCATCAAAGGTAGATCAAGTTCTGAAGCTTTCTTTTCAGAAAGTGGTGTGCAAATAAGACCACGTCCATGGCTGCAAAAAAAATTGACAAGCTCTGGGGTGATTTTCTCAGCTGCACAAACAAAATCACCTTCATTTTCACGATCTTCGTCATCTACAACGATGACGGGACGACCACTTTTAAACTCTTCAAGAATAGAACTTATTGTTGAAAACATAACCATATTAATCAGTTAGAAATTTTTTAACATTATTCTCAGAAATCGGGTCATTTGTACGATGCGGAGTATATAAAAGCAAATTTTCTACAAATTTTGCCAAAATATCGTTTTCCAAATTGACCTTCGTACCTACTTTCCAATACTTAATCACTGTGTTCTCCATCGTATGGGGTATTATTGACACTGCTATCTTGCCGCTGCTTGCCTCCACATCGGCAATCGTGAGAGAGATTCCGTCGAGCGCGACAGACCCTTCTTTCAACATGTAGCGTATAAATTCCGCAGGAATTTTGAGCCAAATTTTACGGGAATCTCCTATTTGTTCAATGGCCGTAACTTGCGCCAGACCGTTAACATGCCCTTGTACAAAATGCCCACCTAAGCGCCCATTGGCCCTCAGTGCCAGTTCTAAATTTACCCTTTCGCTCACACGCAAAAAGCCAAAGGAAGTTTTTTCAAGGGTTGTTTGAACAGCCTGAACAAAAAAAGATTTGGCTGATTTTCTTATCACCGTTTGGCAGACACCATTTATAGACACAGAGTCATCTATTTCAACTTCGCCGACGAGCGAGGATTCAACCTCAAGGAGTAACCCTTCACTGTTTCTGGTCAAATTTAATATTTTCCCGAGATCTTTAATTAACCCTGTAAACATACGAACCTCACTCCTGATTTAGGTGAACAACAAAATTATTTTCTATCGATTTTATTTCAACAATCTTCATTCCGCGACATGCATCGATCGTGGAAATATTTTTGTTCATGTAATTACTTTTGCCATTGCCTAAAAAAATCGGTGCATAAAAAAGGAAAACATCATCAAAAAGTCTGGCATCAATAAAGCTTGAAAAAACCTTTTGTCCGCCCTCTACAAGAACAGACTTTATTCCATCCACATATAATGCCTTTAGCAATTTTAACAACGATCTTTCAAAATGATCAAAGTGGTATATTTTAATCTCTCTAGGACAACTGAAAGAACTGCAACCGGTGTGGATTAAAATCCAATCGTTTGTGCAGATCTTGTGATGATGCTCTGGCAATAATTTCGTCATATCACCAAAAATTATTTTTTTGTTCTCTTTTATAACTTTATTATCATCGTCACGAGTATTAAGGCTAGGTGCATCTGTCAGAAATGTATTTATCCCAACCAAAATTGCATCATGCTCAAGCCGAATTTGATGAACATGCTGACGGCTGAGCGGGGACGTTATCCATTTTGAAGTTCCATTTTCTAAGCAGATTCTTCCATCAAGAGAACAGGCCATTTTCAAAGTAACATAGGGCAATTTTTGGTGCATATTTTTAAAAAAAATACGATTCAAAGATGCTCCCTGGTGTTCTAACTCTCCAATACTTACATCTATGCCATTTTCAATCAATTTTTTAACGCCTTTGTTTTGCACGAAAGGGTTTGGATCTATATTTGAAATAACCACACGCTTAATGCCAGCGGCAATGATTAAATCTGTACAGGGTGGCGTTCGTTTGTTGGTGTGACAACAAGGCTCTAAATTACAATATAATGTTGAGCCCTCGATCTCTGTCCCCAGTGCAGCGTTAATCGCGTTGACTTCTGCATGAGGTAACCCAGCTCCATAATGCAATCCTTCACCAATAATTTTATCATCCTTCACCAAAACAGCTCCCACCAGAGGATTTGGAGAAGTAAAACCCCTCGCTTGGATCGCTAAGGAGAAACACTTTTGTAAAAATTGCTGATCTAATTTATTAAACATATAAAAAAAAGGGGAGGACTACTCGGCCTCCCCTTGGAATCAATCTGCTTGATACAATCGCATTAAATCAAGAATACTGAAATCAAAGTAAAAATCACCAATGATTCCATAAGCGCGAGGCTTAGAATCATAGGAGTCATAATCTTATCGGTAGCGCCTGGATTTCGTGCAATACCTTCAAGAGCGGCGGCGGCAGCACGTGATTGTGCAGTTGTACCTCCAAAGGCAGCAAGGCCTACGGCCAAGAAATAAAAAGCTGCTTTCATAAGATTCACATTTCCAGCACCAGATGCTGCACCAGCAGCTTCTTCGGCAAAGGCAGCACTACTAAGAAGTGCAAGAGCGACAAGTAGAACTTTTTTCATAGATCCTCCCATTATTAGTTTGTTAGTGATGGTCATCATGATCGTGATTGGCCGTCGCTAAACTTATATATACCATTGATAAAACTGTAAACACGTAGGCTTGAACAACACAAACTAAAAGCCCGAGGCAGAGAAAAATTATTGGCACACCAACCGGAACTAAATCAGAAAAAATTGCGAGGACTCGATGATCGGCATCCATATTACCCTTAAGACGAAGGGCCAGGGACATCGGTCTAATACAATTTGAAAGAATTTCTATTGGGAAAATAAGTATGGCCATATACCACAGTGGCCCAGCAAAATGTTTCAAGTAATTTACAACGCCCAATTCTTTACATCCTTTCATGTTGTAGTAGATGAAAGAAAATAGCCCTAATGCCAATGTTGTACTCAGATGTCCCGTGGGGGGTAAAAAACCTGGAATTAAACCGATAAGGTTTGAAGTTAAGATCACTAAAAAAATAGTAGCGATAAAGTTAAAATACTTGGGGCCAAGTTTTTCCCCAATTACTGCACGACACTGTCCCATCATAAATTCGGCATAAGACTCAAATATATTTCGTAGTGTCACTCCATCATCAGGAATCACAATATTCTCAACTCGGTTGAGCTTCGCTCGATACAAAACACCCAGAACTAAGAGAACAACGCCAACAAGGATAAAAGTCAAAACATGCTCTGGTAGATGAATTTCATAGTGATGAGCTAATGTACTCACCCACGTGAAGCCCCCACTGGCATAAGCCATACTTGGAAGGAGAAGTAAAAGAAGCCCGTTTAATAATCCACGCAAAATCATCACTTAATCCCAGCTTTAAATACGTTTAAGTGAAAAAACTAATATAAAAATTTGATAGATGTAAAAAATCACCGGTATTATTACTTTATTTCCAATAAAATGTACACCTAGTGAAATCCCCAGGAAAAGGATAATGGCTTTGCATATAAAGAGCGAAACAATTATCGCCCTTTCATGGCTGTGCGCCGCATCGACCATCATATTTACACCCTTAATCAACATAATTTGATTAATGACAACACAGATGTAAATTGCAGTGTAGGCAAAGACACCGCGGCTGCTTCCCTCAAACCCTATTCCCACCAAATAAGGCAAACATGAGAGAAGTAAATATTTAGCAAAACTAATTTTTTTTTCGAACGGCATACAAAACTAGAACCGCAACACATTGCGCCAAAAACGCAACCAAGACAACATTACTAATTCTTTTGGACAGAAGACCACTATCTACCGCAACCCGAAGGCATAGGGAAATGGAAAAAATCGCAGTAGGCAATCCAAGTGCAAAGGCCATGACATTGCGCCACTTTTTATCAAACATTCTCATCTTTTTCGTGCTATTCGACGATTGTAAATACTAGTCAATCTCTGTTTAAGAACTTCTGTATTGGGATATTCCCCCATGAGTGAGTAATAGAGATTATAAGCTTTTTTGAGCTCTTCTATCGTTTCATAGGCATTAGCGATGAGAAATTTGGTTTGTACGATGCTTTCCTTATTTGTTTCCACCTTGAGATATTCTTTCCAAAAATCAATGGCAACCAGATATTCCTTCTTAATAAAACTCATGAGCCCTAAATAGTAGAGAGATTTCCCGGCAGTTCTCGAATCTTGATCTTCGCCAATTCTTTTAAAAATAGCTTCGGCTTGCTCAAAATTCTTATTATATAGATAGGATTGGCCAAGTCTTAGAAGAAATGCACTGTAGTTTTCCAGTCGTGGGGTAAACGAAACAAGTTTCTTATAGATCGTTATACTTTCATTATAGTTTCTAAAAAACAAAAAATTTATTTCCGCTTTCTTTTCCTCGGCCTTAATTTGCCACTTAGGATCTTCTGAAATTTGCCTCAGTTTTTCATAATATTTCAGAGAAGTTTGATAATCTCGAAAATGGAGCGAATAAAGTTCACCGAGCTGGTAATAGACTTTTCCTTTTAAGGCGGTTGGAACTGTTCCTTTTAAGATTTTCTCTAATAAAAAAATTGCATCACTATACTTTTGAGATTTTATTAGCTCTTGAGCAAGAATTAATTCATGCTCAATCCTTGGATTGAGATTACAGGCAACCAGTAAAAACAATAATAAAATACTATTGAGGTAACTGAGTATTTTCTTCGTCATCGGCCTCTATAATCTTTTCAACAGCTACAACTTTTTCGTTTTCTTTGAGCCTAATTAATATAACCCCTTGTGTGGTCCGTCCCATCAAGGATATGCCAGCAATTTTTGTTCTGATCACCTGACCTTTATCAGTGATAATCATTAGATCTTCTTTATCAGTCACAGGCTTTATCGCGATAATATCACCATTTTTCTCGGTGAGGCGCATAGCCAAAATACCTTTTCCGCCACGACTTTGTCTGCGGTAGTCTGAAGATTTAGTCCTCTTTCCAAAGCCATTTTCAGTAATTGATAAAATCTCCACTGAGTCATCAATGATTTCCATTCCAATAATTTTTTCATCATCACTCAGCGAAATTCCTTTAACTCCTTGGGAAACCCGACCCATTGGCCGGCAGTCTGACTCTGGAAAACGTATAATTTTCCCTGATGAGCTACACAATAAAACATCCTTTTTACCGTCTGTAATCCGCACACTTCGTAGTGAATCGCCATCAAGTATCTTGATCGCACGCAAGCCAGCTTGCTTAACATGTTTGTATTCAGATAATTCAGACTTCTTAACAATACCTTTTTCGGTAGCAAAAATAAGATACTGATTTTCCAAGTTCTGATCCGCTCTTATACACAGGATTTCTTTTAAGTATTCGCCCGGTGGTATGGAAACAATATTCGCAATATTTCTTCCTTTGTTTACGCGTGATCCTTCTGGGACAGTATACACTTTGATGGATAAGCAGGTTCCCTTATTGGTAAAAAACAAAAGATTAGAATGCGTATCCGCTGTAAAAAAATGAGTGTAGATGTCGTCGTCAGATTGATCTGCCCCCTTGAGTCCCATTCCACCTCTCTTCTGGGATTTATAGGTGTCTAATGCCATCCGTTTTATATAACCCTTATGGGTCACAGTGATTATTTGATCTTCTTTTTTTATTAAATCTTCGATCTGAATTTCATCAGCCAAACCCTCAATTTTAGTTCTTCTCTCATCGCCATACTTTTCTAAAACATCGTTAAATTCGTCCTTAATAATTTTTTTAATCTCATCTTCGCTGCACAGTATTCGCTCAAGACGTTCAATCTCTTTTAAAATCTCTTGAAATTCTTGAATAATTTTATCTCGTTCAAGCCCGGTCAACCTATGCAATCTTAAATCTAAAATGGCTTGGGATTGCTTTTCAGAGAGGCTAAAGCGCGACATTAATTGTTCACGTGCCTGCTGTGGACCTTCGGAGCTTTTGATTAAATTAATAATTGCATCGATATTCTCTACGGCAATTTTTAAACCTTCTAAAATATGGGCCTTTTCACGTGCTCTCTTAAGGTCATACACGGTACGCCTAATGACTATTTCTCGCCTGTGATCAAGAAAACACTGAAGCTGATCTTTAATATTCAGAACTTTTGGTGAACCATTGCTGATCGAAAGGAAAATGATTCCGAAAGACACCTGCATCTGCGTGGATTTATACAAACGGTTTAATGCCACGGAACCCATTTCGCCTTTTTTCAAGTCAATAACAACACGAATTCCTTCCTTATTTGATTCGTCTCTAATGTCAGAAATTCCGGTAAGTATTTTTTCATTTACCAATTCAGCAATTCTCTCGATCAATTTAGCTTTATTAACCTGGTAAGGAATTTCCTTGATCACAATCCTTTCACGATCCTTTCCCAAGGGTTCAACCTCAGCATTGCCTCGAATTTGGATTATTCCTTTTCCTGTATGATAGGCTGATTTAATTCCCTCTAATCCATGGATTGTGCCAGCAGTCGGGAAGTCGGGACCTGGTATAATTTTTATCAGCGAATCGATGGAGCAGTCGGGCGTATCGAGCAGATATATTAATGCTCTCGTAACTTCCTTAAAATTATGCGGCGGAATATTTGTGGCCATCCCGACAGCAATTCCAGCGGACCCATTCACCAGAAGGTTAGGTATCTTCGTCGGCAACACCTTTGGCTCATTTAAAGAGCCATCATAGTTTGGCTGCCACTCAACAGTTTCCTTATCTAAATCCTGAAGCATTTCTTCAGTGATCTTGTTCATACGAATTTCTGTGTACCTCATTGCCGCGGCTTCATCCCCGTCAATGGACCCAAAATTTCCTTGTCCATCGACAAGCGGATAGCGAAGCGAAAAATCCTGGGCCATTCGGACAATGGTTGAATAAACAGCAGAGTCTCCATGCGGGTGATATTTACCAATAACATCACCGACCACTCTTGCCGACTTTAGAAATGGCTTGTTGTGGTAGTTGTTCATAGTACTCATGGCGTACAACACGCGTCTATGAACTGGCTTAAGACCGTCTCTCACATCAGGCAACGCACGTCCAATAATAACAGACATGGCATAGTCGAGATAACAATCTCGCATTTCTTTTTGGATCACAACGGGAACTATGTTTTTGTTACCTGGATTAGTTTCTTCACTCATTTGTTCAGCCTCATTTCAAAACAATTACAGATTTTACACATCTAGATTTCGAACATTAAGCGCATTTTCTTCAACAAACTGGCGTCGTGGCTCTACTTGATCACCCATTAAAACAGAAAAAACCTGGTCCGCTTCAAGTGTATCCTCAATACACACCTGGAGAATCCGCCTATTGGCTGGATTCATCGTAGTTTCCCAAAGTTGCTCTGGGTTCATTTCTCCAAGACCTTTATAGCGCTGGATGTAGGCCCCTTCTTTCGCCTGCTCCAGTAGTGCATTTGCTAAGTTGCTAATTCCTTGCAATTTTTTGGTGCCGAGCTTTTCAGAGACAATCTTGAAATCACCATCGACAAAATTCTTGATACCATCATAAGAATTTAACAGTCCGTTAAAATCAGATGAATCCAAGAAACTAGTATTCAGTTTTAGCCTCTTTGTTCGCGCAGTTGTTTTAATTGTAATTTTCAAAGAACACTTAATTGCATCAATGTCGCGATCTATAGAAAAAATGTACGATTTTAATAGCTCTGTTTCTCGCTTTCTAAAGTATTCGCTCAAATCATCCACAACATTTTTGAGCGCAACAGGGTCGAGAAAAAGGGATGAGCGAATAAGCCCATCTTCAACAATTTTCTGTAAAAGTATTGAGTCAAAATGGACATCATAGGACTTTAAGCTTTTCTCATAGTGAAGGTACTTCTTTACTACAGAAATAAATTCGGTGGAGTCCACTTCCTTATCATTGAAAAAAATCTTATTTCCTGAAAAAGAGTTACTGATTAAAAACTCTTCCAGCTCTTTGTCGTCTTTAAGATATTTTTCGACTTTTCCTTTTTTAAATTTGTACAAGGGTGGTTGAGCTATATAGATGTGACCTTTTTCTAGCAGCTCGGGAAATTGCCTATAAAACAGAGTCAAAATAAGCGTTCTAATGTGCGAACCATCGACGTCCGCATCGGTCATGATAATGACCTTGTGATAACGCAAACGGCTTAAATCAAAACCCTCGCGACCAATACCGGTCCCAAGCGCTTGAATCACCATTTTAATTTCTTGATTACCTAACATCTTGTCATAGCGGGCCTTCTCTACATTTAAAATCTTCCCTTTTAGGGGTAATACGGCTTGCGTTTTTCGGTCACGTCCCTGCTTTGCCGATCCACCGGCTGAATCCCCCTCGACAATATAAATTTCACAAAGGGCGGGATCTTTTTCTTGGCAATCTGCCATCTTCCCGGGCAATCCTCCAAAATCGAGCGCTGTCTTTCGTCGGGTTAATTCTCTAGCCTTGCGTGCTGCCTCTCTGGCCGTCGCCGCATCTACACATTTTTTTAAAACAATTTTGGCTACCCCGGGATTTTCTTCGAGGTATGTTTTCAGACCTTCCCCGACCAGAGAATTGACAATTCCTTCAACCTCCGAATTTCCAAGCCTGCTCTTTGTTTGTCCTTCAAACTGCAGCTCTGGGAGCTTCACGGAGACTACCGCAGTTAGACCTTCACGCATGTCTTCGCCAACGAGACCTATTTTAATATTTTTAAAAAAATTATTATCTTTTCCATAGTTATTTAAAACACGTGTCAACGCTGTCTTGAATCCGGAAATGTGCGTTCCGCCTTCAGGGGTAGATATTGCGTTGGCATAACCGAAAATTACCTCCGAATAGGAGCCAGTCCATTGCATTGAAATTTCCACTTCGTAATTTTCTCGGGCCTGTGAAAAATAGATCACTTTATCATGAATGGGCTCTTTGGCGCGGTTAATCCATTTTACAAATTCAACAATTCCGCCTTCATAGTGAAAGGTTTCCGTTTTTTCTGAACGTTCGTCGAGAAGAACTATTTTAAGACCTTTATTAAGAAAGGCCATTTCGCGAAATCTATTTGCCAACATGTCGTAATTGAATTCGAGGACTTCAAAAATTTCATTGTCGGGTTTAAAAGTTGCGCTTGTACCAGTATCATTTGGATCAGCAATTTCACCAATCACTTTTAGTGGCTCTGTCGCTTTCCCGTGATCAAAGTGTAAACGATGAAGTTTTCCGTCTTTTTTAATTATAAGAGTCACGTATTTAGAGAGCGCATTAACAACGGCAGCGCCAACGCCGTGAAGACCGCCGGAAACTTTATAGGCTCCTCCCTCTTCATTAAATTTTCCACCAGCATGCAGTTTCGAATAGACTAGTTCAGCTGCTGAGATGTTTTCTGTTGAGTGTATTTCAACTGGAATGCCTCGACCGTTATCGACAACGGTCACCGAATTATCTACATGGATGATGACACTTATTTCGGTGCAAAATCCGGCCAGCGCTTCATCGACAGAGTTATCAACAATCTCATAAACAAGATGGTGTAATCCTCGTATATGGGTGTCGCCGATATACATACCAGGCCTTTTTCTGACGGCTTCCAGGCCTTCCAAGACTTTAATTTGGTCAGCAGTATACTTCCTATCAACCTTTGAAATAGAAGTTGAGTTTTCCAATGACGCACTCCTTAAAACGATAACGAAAATTATCTACGTAGTGTATATTTCTCCAGATGAAACGAAAATGCTTTTAGCGTGCTGGATAGTATTTAAAGCATCCTTAAAGGCCTCATTTGCAGTCGTGATAATAATTTGTTGACGTCGCTTACTTAAGAAATTTATAAGGTTTAACCAACGCACAGAGTCTAGTTCTCCTGAAATATCATCAATCAGTATAATTGGCTTTAAATCGTGTTGCTCTAGTACAAGGTCAAGGTGGCCAAATAAAATGCTTAAATAAGCCATTTTTTGCTGTCCTAGAGAGCAAAATTCAACCGCATTATAATTGTTAAATAAGACAATGTAATCATCTCTATGGGGACCAACTGTTGTATGGCAAACCTTTTCATCTTTTTCGACGCTCGTGGCAAATATTTTTGAAATTTCTTCAGCGCTTCGTCCCAAGGGAAGAGTAGGGGAATATTGAATTTTTAAATTTATTTCATCTGAAAAAAGCTGTTTATATGTTTCCGTTAAGTATTTATTGAGGTTTTCCACATATTGGTTTCGTGCAAAGTGCAAAAAGAATGAATATTCTCCCATTTGTAGATTAATTGCTTTGATTTGCTCATGATATTTTACGGGCTTTTTTTGGAGTAATATATTTCGAAATCTTAAGGCCACAAAATATTTTTTAAGAATTTTTTTATAGTCATCATTGGTTTCACAAATTAACTCATCAATAAGTTCTCTTCTCTCGCCTGCACCCAAAAAAAAAGGACCGGAATCGAATGGTCCAATAAACAAGGTTGTTCCATTTCGAATAGTTTTACTTTTTTTTCCGTTTAACAGGTGTTCTGTTTTATCTCTGGAAATTCTCAAACTAAGGTTTTGTAATCCTTCGGTTGTTGAAATGGCTGCTTTGATCGAAACAAAGGGGTCTTCGTTGTCATAGCTGAGAATTTGTGAAAATCCTGTGTTTTTTTTAAATGATTTTTTTTTAAACAAAAGATGTATGGCTTCCAAAATGTTAGTCTTTCCATTGCCGTTTTTTCCAAAAACTACATTTATAAACGGAGCAAATTCAATTGGAAGTGGTTTTATATTTCTAAAGTTTTCAACGAAAATTTTTTGAACCGAAAGAAGCATTAAAGTTTTAAGGGCATAACGATGCCTAAATAGTTTGGGTGTTGGTCAGATTTTACAATGACAGGGCTCAGTTCGTTGTTCAATTCAAAACTAACCTCTCCCTCATCCAAAGCGGAAAGTGTTTCCATTAAATATTTAGCATTGAAACCGATAACCATTTCTTTACCATCATAGTTAACGTCCATTTTTTCTTGTGCATTTCCAAGTGATGGGTGATTAGCAGTTATAACTAATTCTTTGCTGGATATTTTTATTCTCACGCCATTGCTTTTTTCATTGGCCATAATCTTAATTCTTTTTACCGCATTAAAAAGTAGGTTTTTATCGGTGATCAGCTTGAATGATGTGCGCGAAGGAATAACGGCTTGGTATTTTGGATACTCACGAGAGATTAATCTTATGGATAAAAAATAATTTTCCGAAGAATTTAAGAGAAGAAAACTTTCATCCAGTGCTATTTTTATTGATGAAAGATCTGTTTCCGCCATTCTTTTTAGCTCGTAAACACCTTTTTTCGGAATAATGACCCCGTTTATAAGAGCGTCAATTTTTTGCTTATCATCAAAATCCATTTCGTACAAAGACAGTCTGTGACCATCTGTGGCAACGGCCCTCAATCGCGAGTTTACCTCCTGGAGAAAAATCCCGTTGAGGTAGATCCTTGTTTCGTCATTGGAAATCGCATGCGACGTTTTAGAAATTAATTCTCTAAGTTTTGCAGAGTTTATCTCAAAAGTCGGAAGTGATGATTGAAAATCAATTTTAGGAAAATCATCTGGTCCCAAAATAAGAAGTGAGTATTCAATCAGTGCGCAGTTTAGGTTCAGAGTATTTGTTTTATCGTTAACAGAAAGAACAAGATTTTGATTTGGTAATTCGCGAACAATATCGAAGAGATTTTTTCCATTAACACAAAAAGAGCCTTCGCCCTGAACGTCAGCATCTAAAATTATTTTTGCTGAAACCTCCAAATCTGTTGCAGTTAGGATGAGCTTGCTACTAGATGCTGAAAAATGGATATAGCCCAAAATTGGTCGTGTGTTTTTCTTATCCACAACTGATAAAAGGGTATTAATAGCTTCCCTGAAACGTATTATATCTAGATTTATAATCATAAGAGGAGACATTAAAACAGAGAAATAGAACGAATGTAAACCTATTTAGGATTTGGGTAAAAGACCCTGCAACATATATATATTCTTATTTATTATTACACTGTGGAAAAGTACAAAAAGCAGGTAAGTTATTAAAAATAAAGAAATTCAGTTTCGGACAACTTACTTTAACTGGCCGAAAAAAAACAAAAAAACTACTTTTATTAAGTTTTCCTAATTTTCACAAAAGGGCCGTTGATAAATTGTTGAAAAATTTTCATTGAGCGAAAGAAACACTGCGCAACTTATTAAACTTTTCCACAAAATATTCCCAAATTGTTCATAGAATAACTTAACGATTTTTTCCACAATTTAAAATGTGGATAACTAAAAGACCTCACTACTTTCTGAAAGAGCACTTTCAAGATTTGAGATCTCTTGCTTAACAAAACCACTCAACTGAATCTCTTGTTCAATTTTTTTAATCCCATGAATGACAGAAGTATGGTCACGCCCTCCAAAAAAATTACCAATTTCAGCAAGTGTTGCGCTTAAGTGCTTCTGAACAAGATACATTGCAACATGTCGAGAATGGGTAATTTTTTTGGTTCGCGACTTAGATCTGATGTCTATGACTGGAATTTTATAAAAATTAGCCACTACTTTAGTAATTGTTTCAGCACTAATTTTCTCACCTCTAGGCTTTGAAGAAAGATTCAACACCTCTTTGGCCATCTCGATATCAATCTCGACCTTCAAAAGGTCCTTATGGGCCGATAAGCGAATCAAATAGCCCTCTAGCTCTCGAATGCTGTGGGTTAGATTTGAAGCCATTAACTGGAAAATATCTTCTTGCAGATAAAGATCCAGCTCTGCAGACTTTCGTTTTAAGATCGCTAAGCGCGTCTCGAAATCAGGGCGTTGAATATCAATCAATAACCCCCACTGCAACCGCGTCCTGAGTCTTTCTGGTATCCCGTCAATTTCTGAAGGCAGCTTATCACTAGTAAAAACCAGCTGCTTACCACGATTTTGTAGTTCGTTAAAAATATGAAAAAACTCGTTCTGTGTTGCTGGTTTGTTCCGCAACTCATGGATATCATCCACCATCAAGATGTCGACAACCTCAGAGTATTTTTTCTGAAAATCTGCCATAGTCTTATCTTGAATTGAGCTTACCATTTCTTTGGTAAAGTCCCGGGCCGTAACAAGTGCGACAACGAGGTTGGGATAAATTTCCCTAACCTTATTTGCGATTGCATGAAGAAGGTGAGTCTTACCGAGTCCAGAATCGCTATGAATGTAGAGACATTGATATTTACACTGTTTACCTTGACGACTTGGATCACTGGCAACGGCAAGAGCTGTTGCGTGAGCGATAGCGTTCGAGTTACCAACGATAAAGGTATCAAAGGTTTTACTGGAGTCGATCAACGTATTACCAAAATCAGATCTTACATGAGATAAAAACTTAGATTCTGCAACCTTGGTCAAATCATCAGTGGTTTGGTTTAGATCAAGGAGGAACTTGAAGTCCCCAGGTTTTTTAACAGGTGTTTTTACATTTTCACTGGTTTTTTCAGGACCAGGGGAATTAGTGGCTTGAGCTCTGAAGATATTCTTATCATTTGAACTAAGGCTTGCATTCTTTGACCTAACCTGAATATCGATAATAACTTTTTTACCAATGGTTGCTAAAATAGCATTCTCCAGATGCGTCAGGTACTGACTGGATATAATGTGTTGTATAAATTGCGTAGAGCAGGAAAAAATAATTTGATTTCCCTCAAAGGTGACAATTTCAAAGGTATTTTCAAAATAGGCATTAAATTTTTGTTTCGGTATCGAATCCTTAAGTAATCCAAGAATTTCGGTTTCTAGCTCCCTAAGTTCTCCGATGTCATTATTTTCATTAGATTTTTGGACCTGAGGTGATGGAGTTTGTGGGCTCGAAAAAGGCTTTTCTAGTTGCCCTTTTTTCAAGAAATGATCAAACGGGAACTCGCCTGACATAAATTTCAGACCCCTAAACAAAGAAGTAAATGAAGGATGGATTCTCTAGCATTAGTTAGTGTTTTTTGGAAGGGAAGTTATCCCTATATTTTTGGCCTATAAACGTGTTTTTTATAAGTCTTGATTTTTAAAGTCCCAAAGGGTAAAAGTCCAGGTTTAGAAAGTTAGCGTCGATTCGGAGATTATTATGGAAAAAGGTACTTGGCAGCCCAAGAGAAAGAAAAGAATGAGAAAGCATGGTTTTTTAACCAGAATGTCTTCGACTACTGGACGTGACGTAATAAGTCGCAGACGTGCCAAGGGACGAAAAAAATTGTCTGTTAAGACTGGATCTAAGTAATCAATTTTGAATTACACTTTTCCCAAAGAAATTCGTCTACGTAGCAGAGCTGATTTTTTCGCAATACGAAAGGGTGGTAAGGTGCGCGTGTTTGGTGAATTGTTTGTGATGTCACTTGCAAGAGGTGCGGACGCAGCATGTGGGCTTAAACTAGGCATTTCTGTCCCAAAGAGATATGGGAATGCAGTCCTCAGAAATAGATTCAAGAGAATTGTGCGCGAAGTAGTCCGGCACGACAGTGAACTTAAATCCCTTCCTTATAATATTATAATTGGTCCAAACTTAAGAACCAACAGTATTAAATGGCCGTGTTTGGATGATATAAAAAGAAGTTTTCAGCTTCTTAAATGTGGCCTTGATTGTCGATAGTGGTGGAGCCTTTATGGAATCAGAACAAAGACGAGCACTTATTGCGGTAATTCTTTCCGGGATTGTCCTTTTTGCTTGGCAATATTTTTTTATTCCCAAAACTCCAAAATCTGAAGCTCCGGCAGAGGCGATAGTTCAATCTCAAACCAGAGAAGCATTAGAGAAAGGTGAGAAAAGTATCTCTGCATCGGAACAGAAATCTGTCGCGGATCCTAAAAATCTAGACCCGGTTGATAATAAGATATTTACGCTTACTAAGGGACCGATCTCTGTTTCTTTTGACCGGTACCTTAAAATTCAAAATTATATAACGACCTCCACTGCTCAAAGTTTCCAAGATGTCGTGGGTAAGGAATTTGAGTTTAAGATTTCGATTTCTGATTTACCCTTGATAATAAAAAGCTTTGAAGCGATCAATGAATACAGTGGAAAGGGAGCTTTTTCCAATGGGGACACTTTCTTCTTAGAGCTCGATGATCAAGGTAAGTTGAAATATAAATTTGTTTTTCAAACACCTTCGGCACCCAGCATTGTCTTCAAATCTGTGGCAGCAAAAACACCTGCAAACAAAGAGCGCAGTTTTGTTATTTATGGAAAAGATGTTTCCTTTCATACACTTGGGGCGTCAGGTTCCGACGAATCGAACTTTAAATGGTTTGGCGTTGACCATGATTATCATATTTTTGTAATGACATCGACGACGCCTTGGCCAGCACGCATGCAAGTCCTAGAAGCAGGTTCTATGGTGTTGTCGACGTCTGCCACCACCCAAGTCTTCGAGGGTGAATTTATATATAGTAAGAAAAATTACGACATGCTTGCAGCCCTAGGATCTTCATTAGAACTTGCCGTCGATTTTGGAATTCTTGGTGTCATTGCAGTTCCAATATTGCGCGGCCTACAGTTTTTTTACAAGTATTTTCCTAATTATGGTATTGCGATTATCTTACTGACGATCGTAATTCGATTAATAACTTTTCCTCTTCAGTATAAATCATTTGTTTCGATGAAAAAGATGCAAGTGTTGCAGCCTGAGCTTGCAAAATTAAAGGAAAAATATAAGGACGATGCTCCTAAGCTTCAAAAGGAAACAATGGAGCTTTTTAAGCGCGGGGGTGCCAATCCACTTGGAGGATGCTTGCCATTACTCGCTCAAATGCCGATCTTCTTTGCTTTTTATAAAGTTCTTTATGCCGCGGTTGAATTAGTCGGAAGTCCTTTCTATGGCTGGATTCATGATCTTAGTATTAAGGATCCTATTTTTGTATTGCCAGTGATTATGATTGTTTTAATGTTTTTGCAGCAAAAAATGACTCCCTCCACCACTGCCGATCCTATGCAACAAAAAATTATGCTTTTTATGCCAATTGTATTTGGTTTTATTATGAAGGATCTTCCTTCGGGCCTAGTCCTTTATATCTGCGTGTCTACATTAATAGGTATCTTGCAGCAGATGCTTGTTTTTAAAACGATAAAGTAATTATTTTAAATGGGAATTTGCAATTGTTCACAAGGTGAAGTGATCATTGGTTGTAGCAGTAGCAATGGAGCCAACTCAGCCGTTTCAGTAATTCGGATCAGCGGATCATTTTCGCTTGTCAAATTTCAGATGTTATTTTCAAAATCTCTTGCGAATATTTCTCCCAGGCGCATGTATCTAACGAGAATTTTGGAGCAGGGAAATGCTCTTGATGAGCTGCTTTTCTGTTTTTTTGCGGCGCCAAGCAGTTATACTGGCGAAGATATTTTAGAACTTTACCCCCATGGTAATGTTTTGAATGTTCAGCGAATAATAGATGCTTTTGTCAGAAATTTTGGATTGCGATTGGCTTTCCCTGGTGAATTTACTTTCAGGGCCTTTAATAATAAAAAATTGAATTTTTCTCAGGTTGAAGGTCTAGAGTTGCTTTTGAATGCCAATTCTCAGTTTGCCTTTAATCAAGGACTACAAATTCTTAATGGTGATTTGTTTCGCTCATACCGTCAGCTTTATGATGAGTTTCTTTCCATGAAATCTGCGATCAATCTGTTGATTGATTTTTCAGAAGATGTCGGAGAAGGTGAGGGGCGGAAAATGCTTGCCGATTCTTTAGCAAATTTCGGAAAGACAATTTCTGAACTTTACAAGCGTGTACAGATTCAAGCAGCGACAGCATTATTTCCGAGAATTATTATTTTTGGTCCAACAAATGCAGGAAAAAGTTCCTTTTTCAATTTTATTCTCGCGCAAGGACGTTCAATTGTTAGTCCAATAGCTGGAACAACGCGAGATTTTGTTTCTGAACATATAGAAATAGGTGGTAATTTGTATATTCTCACAGACTGTGCGGGTATCCGGGAGACTGCTGAAAGTATTGTTGAGGAAGAGGGGATACGTCGATCACAGGCCTTGCTTTCAGATTCGTTTTTAAAGGTTTTAGTATTATCGTCCAGTAATATTGATGCATTCACCTCCGCTTATAGTGATTTTGATTTGCTGTTAATTACCCATTCTGATTTATATTTTTGCAGTGATGTTGAGTTGAGGACACTTTCCTCCAAATTCGCCTGCCCAATTCTACTTGTGGGCCGCTCGAAGAATTCAGCTGGTTCTATAGGACCACAACAAATAAAAAGTGGTTCTATAGGACCAGAGCAAATTGATTACACTTGCTTTCACTCAATTAAGGCCAATCTTGGTTCTATAGGACCAGAGGAGTCTGATCTTCTCAATTATTTCAAGGAGATAGTGGTAAGAAAATATACTAGCGTCACTTCAAAGAATCCTATTTTGGTTGAGCGGCATCGTCATGTAATATCAGAGATATACAATGGGTTTTCAGAGCTTGGTCAGCTCGCAGACCTCGAAGACTTGGGGCTTGTCTCCAATAAAATTAATAACATAGGAGTTGTTGTTAATGAATTAATTGGTATTGTTACTGCCGATGATAGCCTCGATCTCATTTTTTCAAAGTTTTGCATTGGCAAGTAGACTATTTCATTAAAATCAGATAGATAGGTTTTTTACTTAATGTTCCACGTGGAACATTAAGTCTTGGGTGAGGATGTAATGAAGCATTTTGATGTTTGCATAATTGGCGGAGGACATGCGGGTATAGAGGCGGCCTGGATTGCAGCACAGTTTAGTGGCGTGCGCGTCACTCTCATTTCATTGCCCAATGTTCCTTGGGCCAGTGCTCCGTGCAATTCGTCAATTGGTGGTGTTGGCAAAGGTCAACTTGTTCGCGAAGTCGATGCGATGGGCGGACTGATGGGTAATTTGGCTGATCGGGCCGGAATTCATTTTCGCACACTAAATGAGTCTAAGGGCTTTGCCGTCCAGTCAACTCGTGTGCAAATCGACAAAGATCTTTATTCCAAATATGCCGGCGAAACTCTTGCTACAAACCCTGATATCAACTTAATTCGCAGCCAGGTCTGCTCACTAGAGAGGGCTGCATCTGGCACATTTCATCTTAGTCTTGACGGTGGCTCTGTTCTCTCTGCACGTTGTGTGGTTATTACTACTGGAACTTTTCTAGGGGGGCTGCTGCACACAGGGCCTGAAAGCTGGAGAGGTGGCCGGATTGATTGTCAGAGCTCTTCCCCTCTTAGAGATCTTGTCCCTTTTATAAAGTTTCGTGATATTCGGTTTAAGACTGGAACCCCGCCTCGATTAAAACGCGGATCTATTGATTTTAGCTCTTTGACTCCACAGTTATCGGATTGCACCGCTTCAACCTTTCACGTCTTCAGCTCAGTGACTGAGCGTCATTTGCCGCAGGAAACATGTTTTTTGACTCGAACCAATGCCCAGACACTCAAGATAATTCGGGATAACAAGCACCGCAGTCCTCTTTTTAATGGTCAAATCTCTGGAATTGGACCGAGATACTGTCCATCGCTAGAGGATAAGGCATTTCGATACATCGATCGCGATGGTCACCAGATTTTTTTGGAGCCGGAGGGTTTATCAAATGAAAATATCTACCCGAGCGGAATTTCTACAAGCTTACCAAAGGATGTTCAAGAGAGTTTTCTTAAAACAATTTGCGGACTAGAGAATGTTCAAATTGCTCAATATGGTTATGCGGTCGAGTATGATGTTGTCGATACTTCAACTCTGAACCACGCTTTAGAGCATCGGGAGATTTCGGGTCTTTATTTTGCTGGTCAGATCAATGGTACATCAGGTTACGAAGAAGCCGCTGGGCAGGGGTTTGTGGCTGGAATGAATGCGGCCCTGAGGGCAAGCGGGCGTGATTTGCTCTTTTTTGATCGAAATGATTCATATTTGGGTGTAATGATAGACGATCTGGTAACTTCACAGCGAGACGAGCCCTACAGGTTGTTTACGGCGAGAAGCGAGAATCGTCTTTTTTTGCGTGAAGATAATGCTTTTCTGCGCATGAGTAGGTATCGTCAAGCTCTAAATTTGGGTAGTTCTTTTGATCTTAAGATGAAAAATCTCGTTGCCGAGTACGAATTTACCCTAAAATTTGTGCGTTCGACTATTATTCCTCGTCAGGTTTTAGATTATGGTTTATTGGATGGTCCAATTGGGCTTGCGGAGTTCCTTAAAAGGCCAGAATTCAATCCAGTTGATCTTTTGCGGTGTGAATTCAGTAGAATTGGCATTTCCATTTCTGAACGAGTGAGCATGGCAGTTGCAATCATGATTAAATATGAGGGTCACATTACTCGCGCTCTAGAAAGCAATAGTAAATTTAATAAACTCAAGGTTAAAGCAATAAATTGGAAAATGCTAATTGAAAACAAAAATATTTCCTACGAGTGTCGCCTAAGAATTAGTAAATTTATGCCTGAAAATTTTTATCAGCTTCAAAATATTGATGGGATTAGGCCTGCAACTTTATCCTACGTAGCAGGATTAATAAGTTGAACTTAGATATTTTCACCGATAAATACCTCGACTTTTTAAATGGTCCTCTTAAGGGTTTGAACTTAACTAGAATATTAGGCCGTGAAGATATTTTCAACAAACAGATTTTAGATTCTATTCTACCGATAAGACAATCAGCTGCCATTGCCTCGATTCTTGAATCTCGAGACACTATAATTGATGTTGGATTTGGTGGTGGTTTTCCTCTTTTTCCCCTCGCAATTGAGTTAATTGGTAAGCGTGTTATAGGTATAGAGTCTATTGGGAAAAAGGTTAATGCATGCAGGTTAATTCGTGACTCTCTTCAACTTTCTAATGTGCGCTTAGTAAATAGTAGACTTGAAAAAATTCTCATTGACTCTGACGCTCTAATAACTTTTAAGGCGGTTGGATTAATTCAAGATCTTTTAGACTTTGTTCATGTTGCTCCCTCTTGTAATGTTTCTGTACTATTTTATAAAGGCCCTTCATACAAGGATGAAATTTCTTTTCAGAATCCAAGTTGGAGACTAGCTGAAATATTTGAATACAAACTGCCAGATAACTCCGTCAGATCAACACTTCTTTACGATAATGTTCCACGTGGAACAATTAAAAATAAAAACCTTGTCAAACTTTCTGAATTAATTTTAGAGTAGATCAAATTCAGCAAAGGTCGTCCAAATGTCTAAAATTATTGCGATGGTTAACCAAAAAGGCGGTGTTGGCAAAACAACGTCCGCGATTAATTTAGCAGCGTGTCTATCCGTTGCAGAAAAGAGAACACTTCTTTTAGATCTTGATCCACAAGGAAACGCCAGCGTTGGGCTAGGCTTAACTAATGAGACATATAAAAATAAGAACCTTTACCATGCACTCATTGGCGAATGTCCGATTAAAGAAGTCGTGTATCCAACAGAGCTACCCTTTCTAAATGTTTGTCCAGCAGATAACAATCTCATCGGCGCAGAGATTGAATTAGTGAGTGAACTTGCCAGGGAGAGCAAATTAAAAAATGCACTTGCGACAATTAGAGATAAATTTGATTTTATCATTATAGACTGTCCTCCCTCTCTTGGTCTTTTAACGGTTAATGCACTCAATGCTGCTGACAGTTTTATCGTCCCCATGCAGACAGAATATTTTGCAATGGAAGGATTTGCACAACTCTTAAATACCGTAAGGCTGATACGCAATTCAATTAACCCAAATCTTGAGATGGAAGGCATCCTTCTAACGATGTTTGATTCAAGGGCCAATCTTCATAAGCAGGTGGCAAACGAAATTCAGACTCATTTTGCGGACAAAGTTTTCTCTACAATAGTGCCGAGAAATGTAAAGCTTTCGGAATGTCCGAGTTTCGGCAAGCCAATTATTCTCTATGATATCGAGTCAAAAGGCAGTGAAGCTTATCTAAGCTTGGCAAAAGAGTTAATCATCAGACAGAGAACTTCAGTTCAATCTAGTGCTGAGACGAATTATTTATCGTAAGGAGTAAACAATGGCCAAAAAATTAGTCCTTGGAAAAGGAATTGCGTCTCTCATTCAAGAAGTGCCAAGAGGAATGCATGCCAATAATCTTTTAGATAGTGAGCAAAAACCAGACGTAGTGGTGAAAGAAAAAATGGAATCTGGCCCACTTATGATTCCCATAGAGAAAGTGAGAGCGAATCCAGGGCAGCCAAGAAAAATTTTCAAGGAAAAAGAACTTGAGGAACTCTCACAATCAATTAAGGAAAATGGCATTATTCAACCCATTATTGTTAGAAAAATTGAAAATGGGTTTGAGTTAATTGCTGGAGAACGACGCTTGCGAGCAGCTAAGAAGGCAGGAATTGAATATGTTCCAGCTATCGTGAGAAATGCGACAGATCGGGAGAGAAATATCATAGCGCTTTTGGAGAACATTCAGCGCGCCGATCTGAATTGTGTTGAGGAGGCTTTGGCCTATTATCAACTGATGAACGATTTTCAATTAACACAGGAAGAAGTCTCTAAGAGATTGGGGAAAGATCGCTCAGGAATTTCTAATTATCTAAGAATTTTGAAGTTGCCCAGGAATGTCATCGAGTTTTTGCAAAAGGACCAACTATCTTTTGGCCATGGAAAAATTCTGGCAGGGGTGGAAGATCGAGAAGAGGTTGTTCGATTGGCCAATAAAGCTATTGTAGAGCAATGGTCGGTCAGAATGCTCGAAGAACAGTCCAAAATGAAAAGGGTAAGCAAGGATGCCAATCAAGACGAGCCTGCTCAACAAAATTTGGCGAAGTACGATTCAATCAAGAATACAATTGAGCAAAAATCAGGACTTCAAATCAAGATAAAGGTTAATAAGAGTGGCGCAGGACACATTGGGCTTGTGTTTAGTAACGAAGCCGAGTTAAATGATATTTATAACTTTTTTACGAGCAAGAAGTAATGCAAGTTCAAAGTAGTGTTATTGCCATCATTGAAGAAGGCTGTCGTTTTGAAGGTAATCTATCTTTTAGTGGTGTCGCCAGGATTGCGGGGATTGTAGATGGCACAATTTACTCTAATGACTCAATCATCATCTCTGAATCAGCAGTCATAAACGCAGATATCAATGCAAATGTTATTTTGATTTCAGGCACCGTTAGGGGAAATGTTCGCGCCAGTTCTAGGGTCGAAATTTTGCGACCAGCGAGATTTGAAGGAACGATTACAACGCCTTCACTGATTGTTGAGGAAGGCGTGATTTTCCACGGCACAACAAAAATGCGCGACGACACCTAGGCAAATCTCTCGATGACGCGCTTGGTATATAAAAAATCAAAATCAATTCCTGTTTTCAACTTGACTAAAAAAAGCCGTCAGATTATCTATGTCTTTTTAAAAGCTTAAGGCGATAAATGAATCCAATATTTGCTATTTTCAAGCAATTGGGTGCCGACTACACACTTCCGCACCAGTTTGTTATTTTTTTCATTCTCTTTATTTTATTAAGCACAATCCTATTTTCTAAACTTAGATTTGTTATTGAAACGCGTGAAAATAAAACCACCAAGCTTGATGAAGATGCCAATGAAAAACTTATGGAAGCAAATAAATTAGCTGAGAAGTATAAGGCAGAAATATCGAAGGTTCACCAGGGTGCATTCGATTTTATGAAAAGCAAAAAAGAATCAATTCTTGAAACGCAGCGACAGGTCCTGAAGCAAGAAGAAGAAAGACTTCAAGCGAAAATTGAAAAAGATGTAGAGATTTTCAATCAAGATGCCTTGGGGAAGAAATCTACTGTTCTGAAATCTTCCGAGCAATTGACTGATGATTTGTTGGAGAAATTAGTTTGATTACAAGAAAGCTGAAACTTTATTTTATAACAAATATTATTTTAGCTGGGAATTTTGCTTTTGCCAGCGAAACAGCTCATCATGCACCTTCCGCAATGGACCTAATATGGCCTGCGGTGAATGTCATTTTACTTTTTTTATTTCTCTTCTATAAACTGAAAGGCCCTATCAGAAAAATCTTTCAGGACAAAAAAGCGAATATTCTGTCTTTGTTTAATCATGCCGCTGAAAAACACAAAGATGCTGAAATGAAACTCGATATGTACGAAGCTAAACTAAATTCTATCGAGGAACAGAGCAAAAAAGTTTTTGATGATGCCAAGATAGATATTTTAAAGTTTGAGCATGATACCCAAGAAGAAAGTACAAAACTTCTTGAACGCCTCAATCGCGAAGCAAAAGATAAAATCGAACATGAGCAACAGCAGATTGTTCATAGTATCGGAGCAGAGCTTCTCGCAAGCGTCATCGCAAAGACAAAACATAAAATTTCTCAAAGTGCAGAGCTTAAGAGCAATTTGGCAGCAAGTTTGCTCAAGAAGGCTAAATAATTTATGAAAACACAAAAAATTGCGAAGGCCTACGCAAAAGCCATCTTCGAATTGTGCCAAGAGCATAAAATTTCAGTCACGGCTGAGTTGACCATTTTAACTGAGCTGATCAATAAGTCAGATGCTTTGGAAAACGTATTGTTTCTTGATCTTTTCACTAATGGGGAAAAGATTGCTGTGCTTGAAGGTATTTACGCCAAAGTTCCTTTTAAGCAAGAAACAAAGAATTTCTTAGCTTTTTTATTGCAGGAAGGCCGTATTGGTTTATTGCCTCTCATTTACAAAACTGTTTCCGTTCTCGAGGATGATTCACTCGGATTCCTCAAGGGCACGATAGAAGGCGTCGAAGAGTCAATTAATTCTGAAATGAAAAATCAAATAAAGTCTATTCTCGCAAAACGTTTGGGTTTAGCACCTGAACTAGAATATAAAAAAAATGTGAGCATCACGGCGGGCTACCGGGCCACCGTGCAGGATTTACAAATAGATGCAACAATTGATTCCCAACTTGAGAGTTTAAAGCAATCGTTTAATAAAAAATAATTTGCAAGATGAGGTTATGAATGTCACTTCACCCAGAAGAAATTACAAGTATCATCAGAGAGCGAATAGCTAATTTTGAGTCTCGATTAAAGGTTGATGAGGTTGGCACTGTACTCACTGTTGGTGACGGCGTTGCCCGCGTTTTCGGATTAAAAAATGCGATGGCGGGTGAGCTAGTGGAATTTGAGACGGGCACAAAAGGAATGGTGCTTAACTTAGAAACTAACAATGTTGGTGTAGCAATCTTGGGTGATGATCCTAATATTAAGGAAGGTTCTTCCGTTAAGCGCACTGAGAAAATCGTTGAGGTGCCTGTAGGTGACGCTCTTTTAGGAAGAGTACTTAATGCAATTGGCGAACCAATAGATGGTCAAGGTGAGCTAAAGTCACAACAATTTAGACAGGTAGAACTTAAGGCTCCGGGTATTATTGCACGAAAATCTGTTCATCAGCCTTTGCAAACTGGCATTAAGGCTATCGATTCCATGATCCCAATTGGCCGTGGGCAGCGCGAATTAATTATTGGGGACCGCAAGACAGGTAAGACAGCTGTTGCAATTGACACAATTATTAACCAAAAAGGTAAGGATGTTGTTTGCATTTATGTAGCGATCGGCCAAAAACAATCTACTGTGCGCTTGATACATCAGCGCTTGAGAGACGCTGGTGCAATGGATTACACCGTTATCGTTTCCGCTACAGCTTCAAATTCTGCGCCACTCCAGTTCCTCGCCCCTTACACCGGTTGCACAATTGGCGAATATTATCGAGACAGTGGTCGACACGCGCTTGTTATTTACGACGATTTAACCAAGCAAGCACAGGCCTATAGACAGATGTCTTTGCTTCTTAGAAGACCTCCAGGTCGCGAGGCGTTCCCAGGCGACGTTTTTTATCTGCACTCGCGCCTTTTGGAACGGGCTTCGAAGCTTTCAGATAAGATGGGGGCTGGATCACTAACTGCATTGCCGATTATTGAAACCCAAGAAGGCGACGTCTCGGCTTATATTCCAACCAACGTTATTTCTATCACCGATGGGCAGATCTTCCTGGAAGCCGATCTTTTTAACAGCGGTATTCGACCTGCAGTTAACGTCGGTATCTCAGTTTCGCGAGTTGGTGGTAATGCACAAATTAAAGCGATGAAGAAAGTTGCTGGAACACTCAGGCTTGATCTCGCGCAGTACAGAGAATTGGCTGCCTTTGCCGCCTTTGGCTCTGATTTGGATGAAGCGACACAGCGACAGCTTGCCCGAGGCGCACGTCTCGTTGAATTACTTAAGCAAGACCAGTATCGGCCAATAGAAGTTATCGATCAGGTGCTAGGTATTTTTGCGGCGACAAAAGGGTATATGGATCTTATTCCAGTACCAAAAATTCGCGTCGCCGAGAAAGATCTTATTGATCACATCAAATCGCGCTATCAACAACTTTATTCTGATCTTAACAAGTTAGGCGTGATTGATGCCCAAAATGAAACTAAGTTAATTGGCATCATTAAAGAATTTTTTACAACTCAAACCTATCAATAAACAGGTATGTAATGGCTAGCGTAAAAGACCTTAAGAAAAAAATTAGGACAACGAAGGGCACGCTCAAGATAACAACTGCGATGAAGCTAGTTTCTGCTGCAAAGTTGTCGAAGGCCCAGCAAGCAATTGTTTCAACGCGACCTTACGCTGAAGAATTGGACAGCACAATTAGAACAGTTTCAGCGCTAGTTCAAAACTACCAAAATAAACTCCTCAATGAGAATGAAAGTAAGCGTGCTGTTCTGCTTGTAATTTCGTCTGATAAGGGTCTTTGCGGAAGTTACAACTCTCAACTTTCTAAAAAAGTGCGGGCCTTTATTGCAGAATCGAAAGACGTTGATTTAAAGGTTTATTTTATTGGCAAAAAGGTTCGGGAGTTAGTTCGAAAGGATGTTCTGGAAGGCAAAATATATAAATTTGGTAAGACCGAGCCTACTTATCTTGAAGCAAAAGCTGTTGCAGACGAACTTTCGACCCTTTTTTCTGCTGGTGAATTTGGGAAAGTGTTCGTTGCATACAATGTTTTCAAATCTGCAATGAATTTTATCCCTACAGTTAAAAAGGTTTTACCAATATCCTTGGACAAGGCATTTCAAGAGAAGTTGAAAGGCGAAATTCCTTTTGATTTTAAATATGATCCGTCACCGAATGAAATATTAGATGTACTGATTCCAGAATCCTACAGGTCTACAGTTTATACATGTATTCTGGATGCTCTCGCAGCTGAGCATGGGTCAAGAATGGCTGCCATGGATAGTGCTTCGAAGAATTGTAAAACGGCTATTCGCAGCTTAACTATAGAAATGAACAAACTTAGACAAGAAGATATCACCACAGCACTGATTGAGGTTGTATCTGGTGCAGAGTCGCTAAACGCGTAAGGAGTGTAAAATGGTTTCTGAGAACTTTGGCGTCGTTAGACAGGTAATGGGGCCGGTTGTAGACGTTGAATTTGCTGATGGCAAACTTCCTGCCATTAATAACGCCCTTCGATTAACAAATAAAACCATTAGTAATAAAGAATGGAACCTCGTTTTAGAAGTTGCCTTGCACATGGGTGACAATATGGTTCGCTGTGTTGCTATGGATACTTCCGAAGGGCTTTCACGCGGTCTACAAGTTCGCGACACGGGAAAACCCATTCAGATGCCCGTCGGCCGTGAATGTTTAGGGCGAATATTGAATGTTATCGGTGATCCAGTCGATGAGGCCGGTCCGGTAAACGCGAAGAAATTTTATGATATCCATAGACCCGCACCGGTTTTTGAAAACTTAACAACGAAACTTGAGCCTCTTTTCACTGGTATTAAAGTTGTTGATTTGCTTGCTCCTTATTTGAAAGGTGGCAAAATTGGCTTGTTTGGTGGTGCTGGTGTTGGGAAGACAGTTCTCATCATGGAGCTTATTAATAACATAGCAACTCAGCATGGTGGATTCTCGGTATTTGGTGGCGTTGGAGAGAGAACTCGAGAGGGGAATGACCTCTATCACGAGATGAAAGAATCAGGCGTTATTGATAAAACCTGCTTGGTGTACGGTCAGATGAATGAACCACCAGGTGCCCGTGCACGAGTTGGGATTAGTGCACTTGCCGTCGCTGAATATTTTAGAGATGAAGAAAAACAAGACGTCCTTTTGTTTATTGATAATATTTTTCGATTTACTCAAGCGGGCTCAGAAGTGTCAGCACTTCTCGGGCGTATTCCGTCAGCGGTTGGATATCAGCCAACGCTTGGAACGGAAATGGGGAATTTGCAGGAACGTATTACTTCCACGAAAGATGGATCGATTACTTCCATTCAAGCCGTTTACGTTCCGGCTGACGACTATACTGATCCAGCTCCAGCAACAACCTTTGCGCACTTAGATGCAACGACAGAGTTATCGCGACAAATTGCTGAATTAGGGATTTATCCTGCTGTGGATCCGCTCAGTTCTTCCTCTACAATTTTGACACCGACTATTATGGGAGAAGATCACTACAATACGGCTCGTGCGGTTCAACAAATTCTACAGCGCTATAAGGAGTTGCAGGATATTATCGCAATTTTGGGTATGGACGAGCTTTCAGAGCAAGATAAGTTAATTGTCTCACGAGCTCGTCGGGTCCAAAAATTCTTGAGCCAACCTTTCTTTGTGGCTGAACAATTTACGGGTATCAAAGGCCAATTTGTTAAGATTGAAGATACCATTAAGGCATTTAAGGCGATTCTTGCTGGCGAAGTTGACCATCTTCCCGAACAGGCCTTTTACCTAGTTGGAAATTTAGATATGGTCTTTGAAAAGGCCAAAACCTTGAAAGGATAAATGCATTTATGAACTATTTTCTGGTAGATGTGCTTACCCCAAATAGAGTTTTATGTCGGAATATGCCCGCTGAAACACTTTTTGTACCAACAATTCGCGGTGAAATTAACATTCTGCCGGAACATACGCACATAATAGCAAAGCTAGACACAGGCATGCTTTCGGTCATGGGAGCAGAGGATGATCCGGATAGGCATTTCTCTATAACGACCGGAATTTGTAAAGTACTTGGCAAAAAGATAACGATTCTTTCAAATGTATCAGAAGAGCAACATGAAATAGATCAAGCGCGTGCTGAACGGGCACTTGTTTTTGCTCAACAAAAACTTGATACCATGACACTCACCCCGGACGAATTTTTAAAGTACAGGCGTAAAGTTGAACGCGCAAATTTGCGAATCCAAATTGCCAAAGAATTTGCCGCGGCGGGTAATAAGCACTAGCTTTTTTAACGCTTAGCTCTTGCCAAAAATTCGTAAGGCCCTATCATTAAATTCAGGGCTTTATGCTTATACGAAATTTAGCACTCTTACAGTTATGTATTTCTATTATTTTTCCAATTGCGGTCAATGGGCAGATGTTCAATTACTTTGAGGAGTTTGATTCTCAAAGTAAGGTTTTTGATGCGCAGGTCAAGTGGCAACCTTTTGATTTGAGTATCGATGAGTCAGTCTATATTGATTTAAAACGTGAAGCTGTCCAGGATGAAAATGCAGTCGTTTCAAAAAATGTAGATACTGTCATTCGAAGAGAAATGCAGACATCGAAAATATCGATGAAGCAGTCCGCACCAAAAAGAGAGCCAAGGACAATCCAAAGATCTGAAATATTTTCGGCCCTTGAATTTATTTGTCTGTCAGAGCATCAGGAGGGAAGTACAAAATCCTCCCACTGTGTAGGCGCAACTTGCACAGATGTCGAACATCTTAAGGAGTTTGATTTCATCCCATCCTATGATGAAAATGAAGTCATTCCTGCAGTGAAAGGACGCCTAGAAAGAGTTGTTGGTGAAAGGATTCTGGGATCACTTGTGGGGGGCGACTGCCTGCCTGTTAATGTCAACGATGCGAATAATGAAGCCAATTATTTTCATGTTGTTTCGTTATCTAGGGAAAAAATCGCAAAATTTTCTGGTGCAGAGGTGGAAGAGAACCAGCGACAAAAACGAGATGTTGGTCACCTAATTTTAAAACTTTCTTCAAAGGTCGCCAGAGTTGGGATTGACCGACCCTATGAAGATCAAAAGTATTTAGATGACAAATTCAATGTTGTTGAAGATTTTGAAAATGCAGAGTATGTGGTGTTTACAAATGTGTCTGCGGGCAATGTTTTGGTTTCCATATATGGTCAATTCGGAGAAACAGAACTTGTTGCACATATCTTTCTAGATGAAGTTTCTTTTGAAAATATCGAGCTAGAACGCCTGGAAAAATATCAGGTTAACATTTTTAAAAAAGATCTTCTCGCTACAATTCCTCTCGAAGTTGATTTACCCGAGGAAAAGATATGGGCCTTTAATCATCCGAGAGAGCATGCGATTAAGCTTTCAAACTCCATGTATGAAATTCGAAATGTAACCTACCCGCTAGGGACAAGACGATATCTGGAGGTGTCATATTTGGATGACACTCTAATGGTTGGCCTGGAAGATTCCAAGATTATCGAAATTCCATCACCCTCACTTTACAAGATGATACTTGATGAAACTGGCGTTACTTCATTAAAAAGAGCATGCGTGATTCAAATGAATTTGAAAGAACCTTGTAAAGAATTAAAAGCGAAAGGATATTCAGAACTCTCGCAAGAAGGGATAGAGCAATTTTACTTGGACTCAGATGGAAAAATAACCAATGAATTAAGCGAACTGACTGAAAAGATATTCTTTGTTGGCAGCTTCAACGGTGTTGTTGATGTGTCGGTGGAAAATTTCAAGAAAGATAAAAAAATATTTCGAACCTTTTGCGCTGAAGATGTTTATCTAGTCGAACAACTTTGAGTTTGAATCAAATCAATAAACTTATTAGGGAATGTGGTTAATAAATCTGTTTCGCTCAATTTATAAAAGCGCTTCGCGGGCAGTGCAGATTTAGAAATTACCGGACTTCCCCTTGGGACTATGCTTGTGGAAAATTGAGTGTTGTAAGTTGCCAAAAATGAAAATGGCTTGTCTTTTGCGAGGTCGAATGAGCAGATAGAAACATAAATCGAAAAATCGCCATCAATTGCACTGGCAAGGGCCAGAACCTCTGGGAAGAGATACTTCTTGTATGCCAGAGCATAGTTAAGGGAATAGAATTCAAATAAGTAGTTGCGAGAAGCAAAGCCAAAGTTATCGTGAGTGTATGTAGTGAGATATTTTTTAATATTTAGTGGCGATGATTTTTTAAAATTCAAAATATGTGAAATGCCGGAATTGTACGCAAGAAGTGTAAAATCCCAGCTTTTTGTAATTTTATAATTCTCGCTTAGAATTCGGAATGCAGCCATGGAAGAGATAATAGGATTTCTCCTTTGGTCTTCCTGTTTATTGATGAGTAAAAATTTCTCTCCCATGCTGTCGATGATTTGCCAAACACCGGCAGCGCCGACTCTAGATGTTGCCTCAGAATAAAAACTTGATTCTAAAATTGAAATCGTTCGAAGATCCACGGGTAGTTTAAAAAGATTAAGTAGGTGATCAATGGTAGACAGGTATGGACCAAGTTTGCTGATCGCGCTAAGGACACTATCGCGTTGACCTACCTGGTAGCGCATATTTTCGCCCAGTAAAGTAAAAAACTTCTTTGCTTTTATGCGATTGCTTGGGATTTTTACTTGGTGTGCCTTAAGGGTATTTAGGATTTTGTGTGCAACCGGGCCATTATATTTTCCTCTTGCGAGAGTTGAAAACTCATCACGCATTTGCTTGAGTCGCATATCGAGAAGATCCTGCGAAAGTGCATCCTTGGTGAAACGGTTCAGGTCATTTTTGTATAAGGCATCGGCATTAAAAACATCATAAATAATGCGCAGATCATCAGAATCGTGAATGATTATTGTGCTGGATTTGTAAGTTGCGTAAAGATCAAACCAAAATGAAATCTCATAAAAAAAATCATTCTTATATTTGAATGGAGCATAAACTAGATTTTCTTGATCTTGGGAATAAAACCAAAACTTTCCCGAGGCGGAGCTAGAGTCAGCCGTCTCCTCAATGGGGGTAAACTGCGCGAAACTTGCTAGATTAGGGCAAAGAAAAAATAACAGTAAATAAAACACTAGCATTCAAATTCTTTAAAAACTTCTAAAGTCCGCTTATATCCCATCTTAACAATATAGCTCATCTTCTCAGCATTCAAAGAAAATGAGTTTGTGAAGAAAAGTTTAAAGTTCTCATTCGTAGGATAAATATCGATCAGTTTGACCTTAGGGCTATAGTTCAGCTTCCGCTCTAGAATGGACAAAAGTTTATTTGTATCGCTTTTTGAAAACTGGTTTCCATGCATAAAGTCGTACACCGTATCAAGGATATCCTTAGCTGTGGCACGTCTGGCACGTGACTCCACGATTTTTTTTTGGATAAGAAGGTAAATTGATTGAACGCAAATTGCGGGTAATCCGTAATTGACGAGTGAGCCGATCTCATCTTGATAATGGTAAGGAGTGTGGGTCCAACTTGAAATAATAAATTCACATCCGTTATCGATTGACACATGGGTTGAAAGAGTCTCGCGGATTTCTCCGTCGATATAATAATCAACCTGAGAGGTATGGTTATTAACAATAGGATACGGAACATAAAATGGAGGAACGGACATACTAGCACAGACAGAATCTGCAACAGGTATCCCAGTATAATAATGAGCGGTGCTGTCATGAAGGGGACTTGGGTAATTATATTTACTAAAAATAACTTTTCGTGAGTGGTCGAGTTGGGTGGCAACGACGAATAAGTCTGCCTTGTAGTCGCAAAAATCACTGGCGACTAACACATTCTCGGTAATATATTTATAAAGACCCTTCGTGCTGAAAATCCCGCTAATGCTCAGGAAGGGAGATAAAACTTTACGAACAAAATACGGAAAATCCTCAAAGGGGTCGAAAATTAGAGGACGAGGTGGTCTCTTGCGAGGGTGTCCTAGACATAACATATCTTTATAGGTAATTGGGCGAATGCGCGCATTCCTAGGGTCAACAGAGGCCTGAATGACATCAATTGGTCGAATGCCACACGCAAAAAATAAGGAAACAAGGGCACCAGCACTACTGCCTACATAGGTTCCAATTTCGAAATCTGCCTTCGGATCAGAGTTATTATGCTTGAAGGCGAAGCCAAGTTCCTCAAGTGCAAGAGAGACACCCAAATGCCAGGCAGCGGCCTTGACGACACCACCTGAGAGTACCAAGGCAACTTTTTTATTTTTGAAAGGAAGTAAGTTAACGCTTTGCATTTTTTATGTCTTTTGAAAACAGAAAGAAATAATTAAGATATAATCATAACAAATAAATGGTGATAATTTTACCCAATTGAGACTATGAAAAAAATAATTACAGCACTAATTTGCACGGCTTTATCTTTGGTGGGAATTTCCGGTTTTGCCGCAGAGACACTCACCATGCGAAAATGCGTTCTTCTGCCCATAACCGATGAATTAGATAATTCTATAGGGTTTAAGGTCTTTGAAAATGTCGAAAAGCATTTACGCGAGAGTAGTTGGTGCTATTATCGATCAAATTCTGAAATTATAAATATCCTCAACAATTATCGAAAAAATCTCTCCGCTCACCTTCAAAACCCAGAAATTATCGCAGTTGTGGCAGAAAAAACCAATGCCGGATCATTAATTAAAATTCAGATAAGGCCAGGACAAAGCGGAAATGTGATACAGCTAACCATCATTGGGCAGAATGGCGCGGACATCTACTTTAATGAAAGTACGACTATAAAAGAACTCGATGTTGAACTCATTTCTCAAACAATTTTCAACTGGCTGACTGAATATCAAAAGTTGATTCCTTACGATGGACTAGTCACATCCATCCTCGGGATGCAGGTGGCAATAGATGCCGGCACTGACAGTGGCCTTAGTGAAGGGACAGAATTCAAAATTGTTAAGCCAGTTAGAAAACGGGCCCATCCCCTTTTAAAAGAGATCGTCGATTGGGAAACGGAAGTCATTGGGAGGGGAACTATTTTTCATGCGAATAATTCACAGTCGCAGGGAAAAATAAATGAAATCAAAAAGCAGAGCGGTATCAGCATTAATGATTGGATTGTAAAAATCAATAATGTGACAAAAGAGACTGTCATCTCAAAAATTGATGAGAGTAATAAATTCGGCAAACTTGGCGAAGCTAGCGTTGGCCTAGCATTCAATCATGTTTCTACCACCCTTGCAGATGCCACGGGTACATCTAGAAGTCTTAGTGGAGTTGGAGGGGGGGTAGGTGTAGGTGTTGAAACCTGGATAACGCGAATTTATTGGTCCTCGCTTTATATAGACAAAGCATTTGCGTCCCTGAGTAAAAAAGAGGGAAATTTCCAAAATAGCTCGTATACCGTCGGCCCTTCCACCCTGAAATTAAAAGTGGGATATAAATATTTACCGTTGGGCTTCTTTTATGGCCCTCAACTTGATGTCGGTTTAGGCTACGGGAAATATTCTTACTCCTTTGATAATAGTACTGCTGATGGATTAACTCAATTCTCCTTCAAGGGCCTGATGTTCACTGTGCGGGGAACTATCCCCATAAAAAACTTGTTTAGGGCCGGAATTGGATTGGATATTTTAGTTATGCCAAAATATGCTGAAGATATAAATATTTATGGCGAAGCGGAAAGTACAACCGGTTATGATTTAAGTTTTTTTGGAAAGTACAATTATGCCCCTGCTATGACGCTGGACGGTGAGTTGAATATTCAAAGCACCAGCGCTAAATTTTCGCGCAACAGGGAAGTCAGCAACAAAAGAACGTCCGTAAAGTTTGGAACGACTTTTTCTTTTTGAGGATTCCATGACACGAATTGAGGAACTAGAAAGGCTAATAAAGCGCCACAAGGCCCTTTATTATCAAGGCAGACCAGAAATCTCTGATAGTGATTACGATGCCCTTGAAGACGAGTTAAAAAGACTTGATCCAAAAAATTATGCTTTGAACATTGTTGGGACTGCGAGCTTTTCCAGTAGAAAGATTAAACACAATCAGAGAATGCTTAGTCTAGATAAGACTTACAATCTAGATGAGCTTGGTGAATGGATTCAAGATCGAGAAGTTGTCATCACTCCAAAAATTGATGGGGTAAGTTGCTCACTGATGTATGAAAATGGAGTGTTAAAAATTGCCAAAACTCGAGGGGATGGGGAGTTTGGCGAGGACATAACAGAAAAGACGGCATGGATAGATGCAATCCCTAAAAAGCTTGAAATAAATGGAGAGGTGAGGGGAGAACTTTTTTGCGAAATGGAGACATTTTTACAGCTTGCGGAGGAAATGAAAAAGGTAGAGTTAGCGCCACCCTCTTCACAACGAAATATTGTGGCGGGGTTAATTTCAAGAAAAGATCACATCGAGTTATGTAGATACTTGGATTTTATTGCCTTTGATTTTATTGAGGAAAAAGCCAGCCTAAAGCATGAGCATGAAAAGTTCAAACTCCTTAAAAAAGAAGGTTTTAAAATTCCCTATTATAGAGTGGTAAAAAATAATGCCGAACTGAAAGATGAAATTGATGAAATTAAGAGCATGATGGAAAACGGAGATATGTTAATAGATGGAATGGTGGTGGGACTCGATAATCTCAAGCTCCATCATGATCTCGGTCAAACAGCTCATCATCCAAAATACAAAATTGCATTTAAATTTATTGGCCAGTCAAAAAAAACGAAAATAAAAAAGATTAATTGGCATTCATCAAAAAATGGAATTCTGACACCTGTTGCCGAAGTTGAGCCGGTGGAGCTATCAGGTGCAACAGTAACAAATGTGACCTTGCATAATTATGGAATTGTGAAGCAATTTGTAATAAAGCCAGGTGATACAATTGAGATAATAAGGTCCGGCGAAGTTATTCCAAAATTTCTTTCTGTCGAAATTTCTTCGAGCGGGGACATAGAAATACCTGAGAGGTGCCCGTCATGTGAGGGAGAACTTGTTGTTGAACGCATAAGATTGATCTGCAAGAACAAAAAATGCCCTGAAAGAATTAAGCAAGGGATTTTAGATTTCATTAGCAAGATGGGAATATATGATATCTCGGAAAAAAGATTACTCGAAATGATCAGGAAGGGGTTGGTTAATGAAATCCCTGACCTCTATCGCCTGACAAAAGAAGATTTACTCTCTTTGGAAAAGACCAAAGAGAAACTTGCCGAGAAACTATATTCAAATATACAGGTCACCAAAAATACAACACTCACAAAACTTTTGGGAAGCCTTGGAATTACAGGCATCGGGATAAATAAAAGCGAAAAAATCGTTCATGCGGGCTTAGACTCAATAGAAAAGATAGAAGCAGCAAAACTTGATGACTTATTAAAAGTGGAGGGTTTGGCGGAGAAGAGCGCGAATGAGTTCTTAAAGTCTTTTCGAGAAAAAAAACCAATTATTGATAAATTAATCAACCTGGGTTTCATTATTGAAAAAAATGAAATTAAAAACGTATTAGGCGGGAAAGTATTTGCCTTGACTGGAGAATTGTCTATAAAAAGAAATGAGTTTGAAGACTTGATTAGAAAAAATGGTGGCGTTGTCAGTAGCTCGGTTTCGAAAAATACCAACTATCTTATATCAAACGAGGATGAGTCGGGCTCTTCAAAATTCGAAAAAGCTAAAAAATATAATGTAGCCATTATATCGGAACAAGATTTTTACGAGATGATAGGAAAAAACAAATGAGTAAGAAAAACGTTAATTTTGTTTGCACGAGTTGCACTTATCAGACACCGAAGTGGATGGGGCGCTGTCCCGAATGTGGTCAGTGGAACTCATTTTCAGAAGAGACTGAGTCTTTCGGCAAAATTGCCGCCAGAAAACTTAAAATTGAAGATTTCAAATCAGAGGTACGTGAACTTGCGGGCTTTTCGGAGGAGATTGGCGAATCACTAAAAATTAAAACAGGAATTTTAGAATTTGACCGTGTTCTTGGAGGTGGCATTACAAAATCGAGCTTTGTGTTGATTGGGGGAGAGCCGGGAATTGGAAAATCTACATTGCTTTTGATGGCCGCGGGAAAAGTGGCGAGTGTATCGGATGAGAAGCTTCTTTATGTGAGTGGCGAAGAATCAGGACATCAGGTAAATCAGAGGGCCCAAAGACTCAAAATTAACGCAAAAAATATACATTTTCTCAATGACTGTTCGATTGAAAAAATAAAAACGGCACTGGTTAAATTGAGGCCAAAGTTTTTAATCATAGATTCGATCCAAACTATTTATTCCGAAGAGATTGATTCGCCCCCGGGCACCGTAACCCAAATTCGGGAAGTGACTTATCAGTTGATGACAATTTCCAAGCAAAATGGCATTACGACCTTTGTTGTCGGACATGTTACCAAAGAGGGAAATATCGCAGGACCAAAAATGCTCGAACACATGGTAGACTGCGTAATCTACTTCGAGGGAGATTCACTCAATAACTACCGCTTCTTGCGATGTATAAAAAACCGTTTTGGAAATACGAATGAGGTCGGTATTTTTCAAATGGCGGAAGATGGATTGGAAGAGGTTCCAAATCCCAGCAAGATATTTTTAGCCGAAAGTATCGAAGCTGGGCATGGCAGATCGTTGACATGTTTATTAGAGGGAACAAGACCTCTCGTAGTTGAAACTCAAGCGCTTGTGGTTGAAAATAAATTTGGAAATGGCCGTCGAATAACACAGGGTCTAGATCTCGGTAGGCTAAACCTATTGATTGCGATTATTGAAAAATACTTCAAGATGCCAGTTAGTTACAATGATATTTATGTGAACATTGTAGGCGGTCTTAAGTTAAGCGGGAGAGATAGTGATTTATCAATTATTGCGTCAATTGTAAGTTCGTTTCTATCAAAACCGATCATAAATCGTAGTGTTTTTCTAGGAGAGGTTGGGCTAACTGGAGAGGTTAGGAGTGTTCAATTCACAGAATTGAGAGTCAAAGAAATCGCTCTTATGAATTATAAAAAGTTAATCTGCTCAACCCAAGCCGCGCAGAAATTAAAAGGCCATTCTGAACTTGAGATTATCGGCATAACAAATGCGGTTGAAATCAGAGATATATTTTCTTAATCACATTGGTCCAACCGCGGTATTTGACATCAAAATAATCACGCCACTCGCTATTAATGTCGAAAACCTTCGCCTCCTGCCATAGACGCGGTATTTCCTCGATTTTTAGTCTACTAAGCCCTACTGCAGCACCGAGGGCCGCACCGTACGCGGTCGTTTCAATGACTTTCGGGCGCACGATCTTGGCCTTAGAAATGGTTGCTTGCATCGACATTAATAAATCGTTGACAACGGCACCGCCATCGACCTTTAAAGTCGTGATTGCAAGCTCAGAATCATGGCGCATCGTCTGGACCAAGTCATTAATGGAAAAACAAATTCCCTCAAGACACGCTCGAGCAATATGAGGATTTCCGGAGTCTCGTGTAAGACCAACGATCGCGGCCTTGGCGTCACTGACCCAGTGAGGGGACCCGATTCCTGTGAAAAAAGGGAGAAAGTAAATAAACTCCATATCAGTCAAGTTGTGAACTTGTTTGGCAAGTGCTTCAATTTCACTACTTGATTTAATAATTTTAAGATTGTCGCGTAGCCACTGCACAGCTGCACCGGCAATGTAACAACTACCCTCTAGAGCAAATTGGGCTTGCCCCTTATATGTGTATGCGACAGTCGTAAGCAGTCCACTTTTTGAAGAAACGATTTTGTTGCCGGTGTTTAGTAATAGGAAAGCCCCGGTTCCGTAAGTACATTTTATGGTGCCAGGGTTCAAGCAGGCTTGCCCAAATAAGGCCGATTGTTGATCCCCAAAGAGACAAGAAATGGGAATATTATCAGGCAAAAAATCTAATCCGTACGTGACACCGAAACTGCCGAAAGTTTCTTTGATTGAAGCTAGGGAAGATTTTTTAATGCCAAAATACTTCAGAAGCTCATCATCCCATTGAAGTGTTTTTAAATTCATGAGCATCGTGCGGGAAGCATTACTAGGTTCGGTGACATGACTCTTCCCTCCCGTAAGCCTGAAAGTGAGAAAAGTATCAATAGTTCCAAAAAGGACTTTATCCTGTTGGTTTGCGGCCTTGATCTGCTCATTATTATTGAGAAGCCAATGAATTTTTGTCGCAGAAAAATAGGGGTCGACAGGTAGGCCTGTTTTTGTTCTGAAAAACTCTAAGTCGCCACTGGTCTTGATTTGGGCGCAGAAATTTGTGGTTCTGCGGTCTTGCCAAACAATCGCATTGGCCAACGGTTTTCCGTCACGATCAAAGGCGCAAGTGGTTTCGCGTTGATTGGTAATACCGATTCCAACAATATCCTTTGAATCGGATTTTGTTTTTTCCAAGAGCTGCGTGATTGAGGCACCAACATTCTTCCATATATCATTGAGATTATGCTCTACCTGTCCCGGGGATGGATAAATTTGAGGATGGTCTAGAGTTATCATACTAATAAAGTTGAATGTGCTTGCATCCACAAGAATTGCCGTTGTTCCGGTCGTCCCTTGATCTATGGCCAAATAATATTTCATGTCTCTTTCCTGAGTAGTAGATTTGGTTAATTTTAACGAAGTTTTATGGGATCTGAAGTAGGAGCGGCTATTTTTTTTATTAATTTTTCCCATTGCCCACCAATGCCCTTATCAAGACCCTTGATCATTCCATAGGACAGAAAAAGCACCACAAGAAATAAGAACATAAATTCAATAAAGGTCTGCCCTGACGCGTTGTGTAGCTGATGTGATAAGTCGAGTTTCTTATTTAAAGCGCTCATGTTATGACTACCTTGCAATTTAACCACTTTCATATAATTTTAGAGTGTATGAAGCTAATTAATAGAGCGAAAATACTACCTGTTTTAATTTTTATCCTGACATTCTCGGGTATTTTGGTCGGCCAAATTGTTTTTAATAATTTTAAGTTGGTGGCCGGACCAACGACGCTTGAAAGTAGCCGCGTTGCTCAACTTGAGCATGTCTTCAAAGGTCTTACACTCACTGATCAAAATGGGGTTAGTTACGAGATGGCAAAATTGTCTTCCAAAATTGTTATAATAAATTTTTGGGCCGCATGGTGCACTCCTTGTTTGGAAGAGATGCCTGGACTGGAGCAGTTGAAAGGACAATTTAAAAGCAGTGAAGTGATGATCTTTGGTATAAATGAAGATTCTGAAGATCAAGTTAAAAATATTGAAAAAATCGCCTCGAAATATTTATTAAAATTTCCCCTAATTCCCGATCAAAATTCGGCATTGGCTAATCGATTTTTTATTGCAAATATTCCTCAAACTTTAGTTTTCAAAGATGGAAAAGTTATCGATGTGATCCAAGGGCAAAAAGATTTTACCGCCAAGGAATTCACTGAATCAATTCGTGTTGCTCTTAAGTCTTTTTAATATCGTACATCTTGCACAAAATAGTTTTTACCCCATTCGTAGGTAATATGCTCAAAACTATTTATTTTAAACATAGAAAACCTAGGCAAAAAACCGACCGTAATTGCGCCACTCGTACTCAAGCCAAGGGCAGCGGCGGCGTTGTAAGTTATACCTGCCCACAATTCAGCTAAATTCATTTTGTACGAGGGTGCAGCCATACTGGCAAGCATTACTAAATTGTCATAATGACAGCTACCAGGATTAAAATCTGAAGCAAGAGCTACCTTTGCACCGGCGTCTAACAGGGCACGTGCGTTCGCCAGACCTTTGCCTAGAAAAAGCCCTGTGCCTGGAAGCAGGGTTGCTACTGTTTTTGATTGGGCGAGGGACTGCATGCCAGCGCTGGATATTTTTAATAAATGATCGGCGCTGATAGCGTGTAATTGGGCCGCTAAAAAGGCACCACAATTATCGTTGAACTCGTCGGCATGCATCTTAAGAGGTATTCCCAATGCTGAAGACATTGCCGCAATCTTTTTTAAATCGTGATCGTTAAAATAGCCGCGCTCATGGAAAATATCGACAAAATCAATCAAAGAGGCATGGGCCATCAACTCGAGAACTGGCAAGGCAACCTTGTCAATATAAGAGGAGGAATCGCTGTACTGATGAGGGATGGCATGAGCGGCCATTAAGGTACAAAAAATTCTAAGGCGCGGCGAATATTTATTTTTTAGCTGTTGAATGATTTTGCAAAGTCGAATTTCTCCCTCGATATTGAGCGAATAACCGGTCTTAATTTCGAGTGTACCGATGCCATATTCAGACATTTTTTGAACACGTCTGTCCGCAAGGTCAAACAGATCTTCATTGGATAGTTGATTAGTTTCGCTTACTGTGTGATTGATGCCGCCACCTTGCTTGGCGATTTCCTGATAATCTACGCCGTTGAGTCTTTGCGCGTACTCATGGGAACGATCGCCACCAAATACGAGATGTGTGTGGGAATCAATAATTTCAGGTAGAAGTACGTGCTCGGAAAAAGTTTGAGTGGAGGTAATCTCAAAGGCACTTGGAACATTAGCTGAAGATCCAACCCACAAGATTTTCTCATCTGAAAAGATAACGGCACCGTCAGGAATAATAGAGAGATCAGAAGCATTTAGCTTTCGGCCATCCTTTGCAACAACACCTTGAAGAGTCACAATTTGTTTAAAGTTTTTCCAAAGGTTAATCGCCATATAAAATAACCAAAATTAAGTAGGAATTTTTATGTCAGACTTTTTGGCAAATTGGATGGCTTCGTCATAGCCAGCATCATGATGTCGCAAGACCCCCATGGCAGGATCAGAGTTCAGAACTCGCGAAAGCCTTTCATCCATCGCGGTTGTGCCATCGGCGACGATAACCATGCCGGCGTGCTGAGAATAACCGATCCCGACACCTCCGCCATGGTGAAAACTAGTCCAAGATGCACCGTTAGCGGTATTAATCATCAAGTTGAGAATGGCCCAATCTGAAACAGCATCAGTTCCATCACGCATTCCTTCCGTTTCGCGGTTGGGAGAGGCAACTGACCCGCAATCAAGATGATCGCGGCCAATGACGATTGGAGCCTTTAGCACTTTATCGCGCACCATTTTATTGAAGAGTAAGCCCGCTTTTGCACGCTCGCCATATTTTAACCAACAGATTCGAGCAGGAAGACCCTGAAATTTGATCATCGCTTGGGCCTTGCTTAACCATGTCTGAAGTTTTTTATCATTAGGGAAAAGTTCTAGAATCGCCCTGTCTGTTTTATAAATGTCTTCAGGATCGCCGGAAAGAGCAACCCAGCGAAAGGGACCATATCCCTGACAAAAAAGCGGACGGATGTAAGCTGGAACAAATCCAGGAAAAGAAAATGCATTTGGTAGACCGCCGATTAAAGCGCCCTGCCTTAAATTATTTCCATAGTCAAATACGTGAGAGCCAATTTTTTGAAAAGCGATCATGCTTGCGACATGATCACGCATTGTTTGATAAGAGAGAGTAGTGTATTTTTTTGGATCACTGGCACGCAATAACAAGGCTGCGTTTAATTCCATATTGCGAGGAACATATCCATTAAGAGGATCATGCGCCGATGTTTGATCAGTTACTAAAGACGGCGCAATATTTTTTTGCAAAACATATTCAAAGAATTCAGCGGCATTGCCTTCCACTGCAACGGAGAAAGGGATTCGCTGTGAAGATTTTTCTTGTGCGATGGAGATTGCCTCATCATAGGAAGAGGCAAGGTAGTCAAGGTATGAAGATTGCAAGCGCTTTCTTATCCGGGTGACATCGACATCACAGCCTAGAAAAACACCGCCGGCCATTTTCACCGCAAGTGGTTGGGCCCCTCCCATGCCACCAATTCCAGCGGATAGCACAACTTTTCCCGCTAGAGTACTCCCAGGACCAAAATGCTTAACGGCTGCGGCCATAAAAGTCTCGTAAGTACCTTGCAAGATGCCCTGACTTCCGATGTAGATCCAAGAGCCTGCGGTCATTTGCCCGTACATTATTTTGCCCTCATCTTTGAGATGATTAAAGTGATCCCACGTGGCCCAATGGGGAACAAGGTTGGAGTTAGCGATTAGAACGCGAGGAGACGATATATGTGATTTTAAAATGCCGACTGGTTTTCCTGATTGTACAAGCAATGTTTCATCATTCTCAAGAGTCTTTAGAGCACGAATGATACTTTGAAGGCAGTCAATATTTCGCGCCGCTTGACCATTGCCTCCATAAACGATGAGTCGTTCCCGATCCTCCGCGACCTCAGGGTGCAAGTTATTTAGTAAACATCGAAGAGCGGCCTCTTGATGCCAGCCTTTGCAGGTTAAAGTGTCGCCTGTGGGTGGAAGTGGAATAGAAAATTTCTCGCTGCTCATTAGTTTAAAACTCCTGTGATACTTTCAACTGCCGCGATGATTTCTTGCTCTTCGAAAAGAGCAACGATTTTGTTGATATCTCGGAAAAATGGTCTGTCCTCTTCAATAGGAGGAATATGCTTTGATAAAAGCTCAAGTACATTTTCCAGGGCCGGCGAACTTCGTAATGGACGTTGAAATTGCAATGCTTGATAGGCGCACAGTGCTTCGATTGCCAAGATGTTCTTCACATTTGAAATAACTTCCTGGAGCTTGCGGGCGGAAGTGACGCCCATGGAAACATGATCCTCTTTGTCAGTGGAGGTTGGTATCGAATCAATGGATGCTGGATGACATAAACCCTTATTTTCTGATGCCAGAGCAGCAGAAGTCACATGGGCGATCATCAGGCCGCTATTGAGACCGGCATCTTTGGTTAGGAAGGCGGGAAGATCAGAAAATGATGGATTCATCATTTTTTCGATGCGTCTCTCTGAAATTGAGCCAAGTTCAGAAATTCCCATTGCTAAATAATCTAGAACTAAAGCGATCGACTGCCCGTGAAAATTTCCACCCGAGAGAATCAAATCGTCCTGGCAAAAAATTAAAGGATTGTCAGTTACAGAGTTGATTTCGATAGAAACTACATCCCAGGCATGCTGTAAGGCCTGTCTGGCAGCTCCGTGGACCTGAGGAACGCAACGAAGGGAATACGGGTCTTGGACCTTATTACAGTCATGATGAGAGCGCATAATTTCCGAGTCAGGCAATATTTTATTTAAATTTTGCATTACGGCTATTTGACCAGGATGTGGTTTTAGCCCGGTAATAAGCGGATGAAAGGCAGTGACGCTACCTTTGACACCTTCGAGAGTTAAAAGTGCAATAATATCGGCAAGCTTGGCCAGCAAAGATGCCTCATATGTGCACAAGGCACCAATGGCGGACATAACCGAGGTGCCGTTGATCAAGGCCAGACCATCCTTTGCCCCTAGTTTGAGAGGAGAGCGGTTAATATGGTGAATGGCGTAAGAAGAATTAATGGTTTTATTGTGAAAAACAACATCGCCTTCTCCAATCAAGGCAAGCGCCATGTGCGCTAATGGGGCAAGATCGCCCGAGGCACCGACAGAGCCCTTTTCAGGAATCACGGGGTGTATTTTATGGTTGAGAAAGTCGAGCAATAAATCGATAGCTCCAGGGCTTATGCCGCTGAAGCCCTGGGCCAAGCAAAAAGTTCGTACAAGTAAAATGGCCCGAGAAATTTTTTCGCTAAAAGGAACGCCAACGCCAGTGCAATGGGAACGAATCAGATTGTTTTGAAGTTGCTCCAAATTTTTACGATCAATCTTTTTTGAAGAAAGTGCGCCAAATCCTGTATTTATTCCATACACGACTTTGTCAGAAGCCACAATTTCATCAACGTAAGAACGGGACTTTGAAATGCGCTCTTTGGTAGCTTGAGAGAGTACAACGCTAAGCTCGGTATCTGGTCGAGAAATGGTCCAGATATCTCGAATATCAAGACGTTGATCAAGGACAAATTGATTGGACGACATGAATGAATCCTTTTCTTAAAGCAATTTCTGGATTGCTTCCAGATATTTCCCTTTCTGTCTAAAGAGGTATGAACCGGTGACAAGATTGTCAGCACCTGCTTCAAATAACTGTTGGGCGTTCTTGTCACTCACGCCACCATCAACTTGAATTGCGTATCGATAATTATTTTTCTCTTTGAGATTTTTGAAGTGAGAAATTCTTTTCCAGGTGCTTTCTATGAATTTCTGCCCGGCAAATCCTGGTTCGACAGACATCACAAGCAATAAATCGATATGGGATAGAATTTCGTGAGTTAAAACAGATTCAGAAGTTCCAGGTCGGAGGCTGATGCCAACGGATTGGTAATCCTTGCGAGCGAGGGCAAGCAAACTTACAGGGTCAGCAAGGGACTCTATATGGAAGGTTATATTATAAATATTCAATTCACGAAAAGCCTTGAGATAAAAATCTGGATTCGAAACCATTAAATGAGCATCCAGTGGGTGTCTGGCAATCGTTTTGATTTGCTCAATTAGTGGCTGGCCGAAGGTCAGATTTGGCACAAAATGCCCATCCATGATATCGAGATGATACCAGATGTCGGGAATTTCATTTATGATGGAGATTTCTTCCTCGAGTCTGAGAAAATTAGCGGCCAAAATACTTGGAGAAATAATCTTAGTCATAGCAATTACCCCAGGGTGAGATTATTTTGGGCCCGCAGCCCTACTAAAAATTGTTCTGCGCTCATCTCTTTTTTTCCTTCAGGACATACCCTTTCAATTTTAAGAGTACCGTCGGCACATCCAATGAGAAGCTCATGCTTGGCTGAGTCAATTTTTCCAGGAGCGACACAACCATAGGGAGGCAAACTAGCTTTCAAAATCTTAACTCGCTGGCCATTGATGAAACAAAAAGTGGAGGGCCAGGGATTAAGAGCGCGAATCTTGTTTAAAATACCTTTTGTTGTCGAAGTAAGAAAATTCAAATGACCAAGAGCCTTATCAATTATTGGAGCAAAACTAACCTTGGCTTCATCCTGTATGGTCGGATTAGGCAACCCTTGCTCTGCGATAATTTGTACAAAATCATGGATTGCTAAGGCCGAAGCAAATTTAAGGCGGGTGTAAAGTTCTGGAAAAGTTTCTTCGGGACTAATCGGTAGAGTACTTTGGTAAAAAATATCGCCAGCGTCCATTTTTTTTACCATTTTCTGGACGGTAACCCCGGTTGAGGAATCACCATGAAGTAGTGCATGCTGAATGGGGGAGGCACCACGGTATTTCGGTAAAATGGATGTATGAACATTGAAGGCACCAACATGGGGAAGGGCAAGAATACGGCTGCCGAGAAACTGTGAAAAAGCGATCACAATAATTAGATCAAGAGTTTCAGAATCAAGCTTCTGCAGGAAATCGTCCTCTTTGTTTACATTCGCCGTTTGAAAAAAAGGAATCTTATTATCAATTGCATATTGAGCAATAGGCTGTGGTTTGATCTCAAGGCCACGGCCTGCAGGCCTGTCAGGAGAGCATACGACGTACCTGAGATTAATATTTGGGTGGTTGGCGAGCATTTCAAGAGCGGGCACTGAAAAGTCAGGAGTACCAAAGAAAGCGGTTTTAAAGATTTTATTACTCATAATAGTATGAACTTTCTATCACAGGGGGGGAGAACTGTCTAGGCCGGTAGTTGCCTGTTGTTTGCGATGAAAGAGAGTATAAGATTCTTGTAATTCGTCCAATTTGTTATTTGTCAGTTTTTCATAAATTTCAGCTGTGCGCAGTCCTCGTTTCCATACGGTCCAAGAAGCGAGAACTTGAAATTTCGATGATGTGGTGGTTTCTGTCGAAGGCATAATCAGATAGTCGAAGTTTGCTCCTAATAATTCGCTCGTACCTTGGCCATGGGATAATGGCTCAATATCTCGGCCGAGAAGATCGGAGACAAAATATGGCTTGCGATACACGACACCAATGCGGATGTTTGAATTGGTGCTAACCAGTTGCTCTCTCGCTCGTTCGGGCAGAATAGGCAAGGCAACCATTGCAGCGATATGATACCAGATTAAAATAAGTGACACAGTATATTGAGCGAGGCGAAGGTTCATTGTGCCCTTTGCGAAAAGGGTAAAGAGCATACTGGCGGTGAGGATGGTCAATGCCAGCAGGCAAGTAGTTGTTGAGATTAGAGGTAAAAATTGCTTAAAAAATAAAATAAGGGCAACAAGAATAATCCCTATACTGGTCAAAGCTAAAGAAAATGCATTGATCAATTTTGCAAAAAAGAGAGAATCAAAGCGTGAAATTGCAACATAAGAGACGACAAAAAAAGTTGCGGGCATGGCATAGTGATGTGAACGCTGTGAAGGAATAAGCCAGATGGTCCAAAAAATAATGAAGCATATGAGCAAAAATAAATTCAAGTCAGTCTTAATGAGAGTACGCGATTTAATATCCCGATAGATTTGAAGTGCGAAAGGAACAATAACCGGAAAAGAAAAAAGGATCAAACCTTGAAGCAAAACGATCGGACTGTAGGTCTGAGCGGTGAATTTTCCCAGATTCTCGCGCATAAAAAAATAATCAAAAAACTTACTACCGTACTGATAGAAGCAAGCGATATACCAGAAAGAGGCGAGGATAAGGACCAAAATAGAAAGCTGAAAAAAATATCTATAAAGTGCTCGTTCTCGTTTAATCAGAACAAAAATAAAGACAGCACTTAACGCCATAACAATAGAAATTGGCCCTTTTATTAGAGAAGATGCAGCCAAAAGGAAGGCACTGAATACTAAAGAATGAACATGCTTTGATTTGATGTACTCAAAGGCGAAGAGGGTTCCGGCTCCTGTAAAAAAAGTAAAAAATGCATCCATCATGTAGATGCGCGAATACTTAATAACTCCGAAGGTTGAAATAAAAAGAATAAAGATGCTTAAAGGCGAGAGGGGGCCCAAACGACTCAAGAGTTTTGAAACACATGCGATTAAGAAACAAGTAATTATAAAAATAGAAATTCTTGCAGTCCACAGACCTTCTCCAAAAATAAAATAAAACGGACTTGTCAGCCAAAACTGAAGAGGCGGTTTTGAGAAATGAGGCTCATTTAGGTAATACGGGATCAGGTAGGAATTTCTGGAAAACATCTCCTTAGAAATTTGCAAATAAAATCCTTCAGTACCTTGTCGCGGAGCCGATTGATCTCCAATGTGAAAAAGAAAGAGGAAAAAAATAAAGATCAAGGCGAGATAAGACCAGAAATTGCTATCGCTTTTTGGTAATGAAAAACTCATGTCAACTTTCTATTTTTAATATAAATGACAGCAAGGTATACAACAAAGATAAAACTTACAGTAAAGCAGGCATAAAGAGGAGGCAGGCGCGAACTATTTCCGAGCTCCTGAAAATAACTTATGAGTAACCAAAAAAGAAGCGTAAAGACGAAAACAAAGGCGATGGTCTTCCCAAAAGAAGATTGTCGCCGATTGGGACGGAAGATTGAAACAGCAGCAAAAACGGAAAGCAAAATACATGAGATCGCGGCATTAATTTTTTCATAAAACTGAACCAGATATTCGTCAATATTTATACCTGATCGACCGATATTTTTTAAATATTGATAAAGGGTATGGAGATTGAGAGCATTAATATCTGATTCAAGTTTGATGAAGTCATCAGAAGTTTCCGCCAGTGGAATATTGCTCGGTCCCAATTCTATGGTACGTGGGTGTTCATGATTGCTAAGACCCGAAATAAGAGAACTGCTGTTTGACTTCCACTTGCTAGTCGTAGGTTCAAAAACGGCCTTGCCGGTAAAGCTTTTTTCAGTGAGTAAGAAATTTTTATCATAAGCATAGATACCAAGGTCAATAAGACTCTTTGAAGATTTATCATAGTGAGTGAAGGAAAAAAAATAGTTACTGCCCTTAAACCAAATCTTACCTGTGCCAATCGTACTTGAGGTAATCGCCTTCTTTTCAAGATTTCTAAACTTTGTCCCACTTTTCTCAATTAAAATATTTTTTTTAGACTGAGCAAAAGGATAAACATACCCAGCTAAGTAAATTTGAATAAGGGCGGCAAAGAATGAAAGAATAATAATAGTTACAACAAATTTCATGCGGGAGAATCCCGATGCGAAAATGGCCACGAGTTCATTGCGACTTTGGAGTTTGTTTATACAAAAGAGAGTGCCAGTTAAGCATGAAACTGGAAATATTTTCGAAGCATTCCCTGGAAGTTCTATCATATGGTTAATTAAAACTTCATAGGCGGTGACATTCGATCTAAGCAGGCCACTGATGAGATTGCCGACCGATAAAAGGAGGACAAAGGCAATCACCGAGCCTATGAAGAATTTTATCCACTCAACAGTGATCATTCGCTGTAATTTGGTCATTAGAGAATTATAGAGACTTAAATAATTTTTGCAAAGAAAGTAAAGGCCCGAAGAAGGGGTCTTATGAAGATTGAATTCGCCAGAAGGCCCACATTTGGGTATTCGATAAATAAATCGATCAAGTTTGGCGATTGACGGTAGTACAAATCAGTAAGCATTGACCCGAGGCTTGACTTAACCAACTTTTGCTTAAATTGTCTAAGGTCGTAGACAATCATAGAATTCTCGTGAAAGGAATAAGTCGCAATGTAGCAGCTTCGGGAGTTAAGTTTCAGCTTTTGAAATGCATCACTAAAAAGTTTAGGGTTGTAAGCTGCCCTTTTCTTCATAAATTTTCGCAACATTTCGCTATTAATGAATTGGAATTTGAAGCCGAGGCTAAATTTGACAAATTGTTTGAGACAGCGCTCACACTCTTTTTTTAATCGAGGTGACCTATCATATGCCTTGGCCAAATCCCAATAAACTTGGCTGATAAGTAAGATTTCAGCGAGGTTTTTCTCTCTGGCAAACAACTCAGGATGAAGCTTGTCCTCGGTAATTTCAAAATATTCAGCCAAAGATTCGAGGTACTTCATGTAGGCAGTGACGGCCCTGGGAATATCATCTTTTTGAGAAAATTCTTGGGCATGCCGCAATATATTTAAACGATCACGGTATTTTTGAATAATGTATTTAGGGCGCTCTTGCTCTTCGCCTGCTTCCGCACCCTGTTTTCTTTTGGCCACCATAGCGACTACCTATTCGGCCAGAAAGATGGTTTGATTTAATTTGCTGTAATTTACTAAACTAAAAGCGATAGGAAAGAGAAATGCTTGACTCTTTCTCTATACTATTTTTTTGATTTAAGGATTCTCGCTGCATTAAAGTTATGCTTTGTAGCGCAAAATCCAACATGAGCTTAGGTTGGATCCAAGATAGGCCGATGCCTTTTGATTTTGATGCCAACCCTTGGTCATAATTAGTACCAATACGTAGATAGATATCTTTAAAAAGTGAGAACTGTGCCCCAATACGATAAAACATATTTTCCGAAAAAGTGTTGCCCTTATACTTAGACCCAAGATCAGTCATTAGAGTGAGGAAATTTTTATATACATACTGCATACCGACTGTGCCTCGGGCCCCATTAGGTCCTTTCTCTTGAGGATCATCGGCCAGAATTCCGAGCGAAAATCCATTTTCAAAAACATTAGTAATTCCAATAGAAATGGTACTGTATTTTTTTACGAGGTAGTCGATGGCAGAAGCATCTTTTGTGGCAGCCTCATCCATTTTATAGGCCAGACCAATTGCCGTATTATCACCAGTTCGATAGGCCACTGAAGCAGCCATCCGCTTATGTTTTTCAGAATCGATATCAATTTTATTATAGCTAATTGATCCAGCAGCTTTACCACGTCCATCACTTGCAATAACGCCAAGTTGCTCACTTTTTTCCGGCGCTGTGACCGTTTGGGAATCTTCATTTGCGAAAGTTTGAGTGGCCGTGGCCTTTTGTATGTAAAAGGCGGAAAGGTTAAAGAAAGCAAGGGGGGCTGGATTTAGCACAGTCGACTCATCCATTAAAATTGAGCCAACCCCTGCACCAGCAGTGGACTTTAGGCGGGTAGTCTCAAAATTTTGCGAAGCGCTGGCATAGGCCATTATGAAAGAGAAAATTAGAATTGGGCCAAAAAAGGTTGTATATTTACATCTAAAGAATTTCATAAATGGAATCTCCAAGGATTAGTGTAATGAAAATTAAGCAGGCCGTCATCCCAGTTGCTGGCAAAGGTACTCGATTTCTACCCGCCACCAAGGAAATTCCAAAAGAGATGATTCCAATAATAGATATCCCCATGATCCACTATATCGTTCAGGAGGCCATTGATTCTGGCATCCAGCAAATAATATTTGTCAATTCCACCAACAAAGAGAGCATTGAAAATTATTTTGATCGCAATTATGCCCTAGAAAAATTTCTGGAGATGAACAATAAGCATAAGGAGTTAGAATTAATACAAAAGATCGGGACATTAGTGGATATTGTATCGGTGAGACAAAAGGAACAACTTGGTCTTGGGCATGCCATTTTAACAACCGAAAGAATAATAGGTAAGGATAATTTTGCAGTCCTTTTGGGTGATGATCTCATTAGAGGGATTCAGCCTTGTACTGGCCAGCTCATGAAAATTTCTGAGACCTATGGAGACAATCCTGTCATTGGCATTATGGATGTACCGAAGGCCGAGGTATCAAAATATGGAATCATTGACGGAACTTTTGTCAATGGAGAAAAGCAGACTGTTATTATGAAGGAAATGGTTGAGAAACCAAGTCCCGAAAATACACCGACGACGTGGGCAACCCCAGGGCGATATATTTTGAGCGGTGATATTTTTGAATATCTTAAGAAAATCAAACGTGGTGCCGGGGGGGAGTATCAACTTACTGATGCCATCAATATGATGTGCAAATCGAGAAGCGTGTACGCACATTTCTTTACCGGGAGGAGGTATGATACGGGAAATATTTTTGGATACTTTGAAGCAACTCTCAATTTTGCCCTCTCTGATCCCCGCTTAAAAACTTATGCAACTGAGTTAATAAAAAAATTAGCTAAAGATTTGTCATCAGGAAAAGATCATGAAGTTTAATCTTGTCTGCCTCCTCCTGTCTTTTATGGTAGCAATGCCAGATTCTTCCGCCGCCTTGCCATCGATAGAGGGTCTTTTTAAAAATTTAAACAATAAGCCGGTAACTGAAAAGCTGGTTACAATTAAGGCTAAGATAAAGACGATAATTTCCGATTACCCCGAAGGGCAAACCAAGGAATATTATATTAAGGTTTTGCTCTTACAGCGCAATGAATATCAACTTGATGTATTACATACTATCCACACATCACCCGACTTTAACAACAAAACCGTTGTGGACTATAAATATTCGGATGATATAGCTGCGACAATAGTAAAAGGGGAAGAGGATATTTCGCTAAGTTTTTATGCACTTTTGTCCATGTTCGGGACGAACAACTCAAAAGTGATCACGACTTTATTGAAGAAAAGAAACAGTGATTATGTGAATGAAAAAGAAGTTCTAAATCAGGAGAAAATTAGATTACTAGAAGCTTACTTGGGTTTTTTAAAATCAGGTGAAGCGCCAGATTCTGGAAATAGTCCTTTGAAGCCAAGGAGTGACGCAGAAAAAAATAAGATAGATGAGTTAATGGGTACGAGATTTTACAAACTCCCCACGGCATTAAAAATGGTAAAAATAGGGAAGGAGATCAGTTGGGTATTAAAATTAGAAAATGTTGATGCCTATTTTGACAATGAAACATTTAGATTAAAGAAATTAAAATCCAACCTATATGAGCAAGTTGTTGCCTATGATTTCGGCAACTATATTTTAATGGATGGTATTCACGAATTCCCGAGAACTATCAATATCTTAAATGAAGGTAAGGGGCAGACGAATATGACAATTTTAGATGTCAACTATAGTGACGATAAAACCGGACAATTTAAAAAAATTGCTGGCGAAGTATTTAAAATAAAACTACCCACGGAAAATTCTGTTGCCAAAATCCCGTCTTTTTTACTCATGAATTAACACCACGACTTTTTGAAACTTTCTTAAATATTTAAAAAATATCACCGATGAGCAATTGAATTCTCAGGCCCTATGGTCTGACAAAATGGGAATTTAAGTATGAAATCACTTGTCGGTCTTCTCGCTCTTGTGGCTTTTACTATTGGGATGGATGCATTTGCAATCATTCAAGACCCTGGCGTCAGAACACCCGTAACGCCAGTGAGTGTTAGTGGCGGCGGTGGAGTCGGTGCCGCGAGCATCACTCCAGTGGTAAGCACACCTGCAGTAACGACAGCGGTTGTAGAATGCAAGGATGAAGATTATATACCGCTAAAATTGATAAACCTTCTGTCCCAGGGAAATACTGGAATAGAGATTGAAAAATCCGTGGTACCGGAAGCAAACGGCGAGCGTCCAAAGTTGCGCGTGCGAGCAAAAATTCCTGCGATTTTGAGTAGCTGTATAAAAAAGCTTGATCTCGAGATGAGAAATGTTGGGAATAATGTTGTGATCTCTTATCGCAACAATGCAGCGGATCTTCGCACTGAAATGAACAAAGAAATCGGAAAAACATTTAAGGACCTGGACGGGAATGATGTAACGATCACGGGCGAATATCTAGCAGGATTGTCGCCATACCAGTTATATGAATCTTGTCTGACCTTCAAAGGAGTTTTAAAAAAGACTGCAACAGGTGCGACAACATTAGATCGTACTTCTCCCGGCGCGAGCTTTGCGAGTTACAGTGTGGAAAAGGAAATCGCCTTTGATCCTGAGCAGCCAGTTAAAGTATTGTATGCAACGACCAATGGCCATGCAAATTCATACGGACCGCTTCATGGATTCGATATGGTGACTAATTCACCAAGTGGTTGCCTGAAGCTTGAGGAACTGGGGCAAGATAGCGTTTTTGCCTACACGCGTGAAGAGGCCCGACGTTTTAGATTGTATGAAGTATGTCGTGGTCATGATTACAGTGCTATTCGCGCTACACTTTCCAGCCTGGGAAATGCACCGGAGTTACGAACGATAATGGAACGAGCACTCGAGCGAGAAGGCCAACAGGAAGCAGAAAAAAAATATAGAGAACTAGAAGAACTGGCACGAACGATCACATCCAGCACAGATGAAGAAAGCATTCGTGACGCTGGTGGAAAATATCTTCAAGCCCTTCGCCGAATTGATGATTTGGTGATGAAGCCAGCCATGGAAGAATTGAAAACCTTACTCACAAGAAGGCGTGAAGTCGGTGAAGAAGAGAAAAAGACTATCGACAAGCGAATTAAAGAATTAAACGACAAGATTGGATTTTACTCTCGCTCTTCGTCGCGGTTTAAGATAGGTACCGTCATCGATAAATTGCTTGAATTTGGTGTTAAAGATGAAGCGATTGGAATTGCGGAGTTGAAACTAAAATCCGATATTTTCAGTCGCGTCTATTTGGACAATCGCACCTCTGGCAGAGGGGAGCGGCTATCCTTTACTCAGGCGGAAGGATTACAGCAAAGTGAATTAAGAAGATTCGAAACACGTGCCACAGAAGCCGAGAGAATGTATTTGGCCAAAACAGGTCAGCGAACATATACCAGAGAGATAGGCTATCGCATTGAGGCGACCACAAGAGCTCGCGAGAGGGCCTGGCAAGAGGATATGGGAAGAATCCAAACAAATATGCAGGCATGCCAAAGGACCGCATTTGGTTTTATACAGAATCCGGCCCGTTGTAATTACGCTCAAAGGAATCAAGCAGTATGGCAACGGCAGGCCCTTAGTAGGCGTGAGAGATTTAACCGGAACCTTGGCGGCGAGATGAGTAGGTTTGAACGCTACAATCAATATGAAACCGAGGCCCAGCGAAGGCTCGCGTCTGAGCGAACAGGTCCGGGATATGTCAGTGATGGACTCGGCTCATACGGAATGTTTGAGGATTATTCAGGGTATGATGCATCCTCCATGTACTCCATGGGAGCGGGAATGGGCGGCAACCCTTACGGTGGCGGCATGGGGATGGGCGGAGGTATGGGCGGAGGAATGGCTGGAAATCCTTACGGTGGCGGCATGAATATGATGGGTGCTAACCCCTACAATGCCGGCATGTCGCCGTACTAGAATTCAAGCGACGATTTAAACAAAATTACAAAAGAATTTTTTGGGGTGTTCTCTGTCGCCGTGTTGGTAAAGGCATAATAATCACCCGTGAAAAGGTATCCCAACGAAGAGCCTAAGTGCGTCTCATTGTTCCAGCGGTAATCAAAATCAACATCAAGTTCTGTTCCAAGTTTATTGCTTTGGGAAGTTGTGGCGTTGAAAAGTCGATTGCTATCATGATTGTAACTTTTAGTATTTGCCACGGCCGTTTCATTTGCGATTGCATAAATGGCAGCAAAATTCCAGCTCGCCCTCTCTGAGCGAAGGGTTGAGCCAAATTTAAAATATTTTGCATTCGTGATATAAGAATCAAAAACATTTCGAGATGAATCACCAACCGCCATCAAGTTATAACGAAAAAGTAAATTAGCGATTTGATAATTAGGGTTTAGGTACATAGCGTCATATGAACTCTCGACACCCGAGTGACCTGACACATGGCCGATGTTTGCAAAGAATGTTGTGTTGTCACTAAGCTCATGCTTGGCTTCAAAAATAAAGGCCTTTGCTCCATATTTTGAAACAGAGGTGCTGTTGTACAAGTGACCAATCTCCCCACTTAAAATAGGGACCTCTCCGGCAACACTGGTTTTCCCAAAAGATTTTTTTAAATAAAAATCGGTAAGTTTTGTATTAGTTTTTCCAAGTGGGGTCGCAGCTCCAGTGTTTTGAATATCAGCAACCACTGTTCCATTAAATGCGTTATTCTGCTTCTTGCTATAGTAGAGGCCAAAAGCGATATCTTTGTCTGGATTGTCGTAAAGTAAGGAGGCACCATACTCACTGGCGCGAGTGGCACGAGTTAAAGATTCTGCTGAACTTACCTTGGAGAAAAATGGGGCAATATCAAAATTGCCAATTTTGAATTTTGCCGTGAGTCCGTCACGGATATACATTTGTCGATCCCAAATCTGGTGACCATCATTAATAACCGCGCCCACCCCCCAATGATAAGTATGACGTCCAATAATATAAGTGGCAGTATCTGAATAAAGAATCATGTTGAATTGCGAAACTTGGAGCGGCGATGAGCCACCAGCATTGGTATTGTAATAATAAAGAGCATTGCCCATACTCCCAGTTCCTGTACCAGATTGATCAGTAGTAGAAGAATCACCTAATCTTCCACCTCGACCATATCCCGTGGTTAATTCAGCCTTGAAGGTAGAAGAGTCATTCACAATAATTTCAGGTGCCAATCTCAAGACATAAGATTGAAAGCGTGCTGAGGCGTGTTGGCCGCTGGCCAATCGATATTCCTGAGTACCGGGACCAGTTGTTTGCTGTTCAGTTTCCTCAATTCGCCTATAACTATCAATCGTGGCAGAATCTACTGCAAAGACGCCGTGCCAATCCATGGGAAGGGCCAGGGCTTCAAAAGACACTAGAGAACAAATGGCCACTAAAAAAAATAATTTTTTCACGCTTATCATCCTAGTAAAATGGAAGTGCTTGATGAAATTTCAGTAGACTATATAGGTACATGAAATGTTAGTCAAAACAACACAATGCAGAAAATGAAGAATAAGAAGATATATATTAACTTAGTGATAGCTTTTTGCTCCATTGCATTCAGTGTCTTTCTCTGGATTGTAAGCATTGTAAGTGATTTCAGTTTCGAAAGCTGGATTGTTAAAGAGGAAGTTACAGAGCAGCTTGATGTGCCAATTACTTTAGAAAAAAGTAGCTCAATTGATACTTCTCATTTTAATGCTTTTCAGGCCTTTTTTGTTCAAACGCAAACAAGCGAAAGTATGAAAAATACCATGCTCAGTCCACAGGTCGGGCTTCGAGAGGTAATTAAATTGCAAAAATATTATCAAAATGACTGCGCAGAATTGAATTGCTACCAACACAGAACAAACTTAAACGGATTGCCATCCCATTTATGGAAGACTCTTATCTCAATAGAGGATTTTCGTTTCCTAGATCATCAGGGAATCGATTTTTTTTCAATTTTCCGCGCGGCACTTAAAAATATCCTCACCCTTCGCCTTAAAGAGGGCGGCTCGACTTTGACTCAGCAGCTCGTAAAAAATCTTTTTTTAAGTTCGGAAAAAACTTTTTACCGCAAACTTAAAGAGGCCGTAATTTCAGTTTACTTGGAAGCTAAATTCGATAAGAAAGATATCTTGGAAATTTACTTGAATGAAGTTTATTGGGGTTCGCTTCAAGGAGTAAAGATTAAGGGGATTTATGCAGCATCCATTTTTTATTTTAATAAGACACCTCTTCAGTTAAAAAATTATGAATCGGCCATTCTAATTGCGTTACTTAAGGGGCCAAATCTTTATGGCCCCTTAAAGCATCCGACACTTCTGCGAACCCGTGTTGCTGCATTGTTCAAGAAACTGAAGGAAGAAAATCATTTTTCAACCGAAAATTTGAAAGAATGGACTGATACCACATGGAAAGAATGGATGAAACAATTAGAAAAAAATAATCTAATTCAAGGCCATAAATGTTTCGAAGAGATTGGTCGGCATAAAGAATTCTTGTCCTATGATTCATATGTCCTTTGCTTGAAGGCCAAGCCAATGTTAGCCAGGCTGACTCAGCAGCATCCAGATATTGGCTGGAGCATGACCGGCCTGATCTATAATTTTGAAAATAGTAAATATTCAGCCTATTACTCCAGATACGAGCGTGATTTTTACAAAGCCATTAGGGAAGAGAATCACAGCATCGGGTCTATTATTAAGCCCATAATTTTTGATATTCTTATTGATCTTGGGGTTGATCCCAATGAAGAAATCGAACTGAAGCAAATGACCATCAATTTACCATCTGGTCCGTGGAGCCCCAAGGAAGCAGGTGATATTCAATGGGGAGGGAAGCTAGCGGTTATTGATGTTCTTCGTAGGTCGCTTAATAATCCACTAATTGATCTTGCGCAACGAAGCGGTTTTCCAAAGATGGAGGCAGAGCTGAGGAAGTATTTTCCTAAAATTAAATCAATAGAGAGCTATCCATCTCAGCTCTTAGGTACGATTGAACTGCCGATAGAGGCCGTCATTCAAGTGTACCTAGAATTTTTCAAAAGAGACTGCCAACGCTTCAATGGCGGGCAATATTCGCTGATTGACGCTATGGCGGACCCGTCTCTAACGACTGTTGCCCATCGTGTGAATCGCGACCTTAAGCAAATGCGTTTTTTCGGAAAAACGGGGACAACGAACTTTGGACAGGACAATTGGTACATTTTTATTACCGGAGATTTGCTGGGTGCTATCTGGATTGGGAACGAAATGGTCAGGAAAAATGAGGATACCAAAACCTATGGCAGCAGCACTGCCTTTCAATTATTTCAGGATTGGATCTTTGAAAGAGGGCGAAGATTTTCGGACGTAGACTGTGCCACAGTGCGAGACGGCCTTAAGATGCAGGAGAACAATCTTGCTTTATAAGGCGCAGGATTGTATAAAATACATCTGTTATTCGAAATTGTGTTGGGGTGTCGTCAAGTGGTAAGACAGCAGATTTTGATTCTGCCATTCGTAGGTTCGATCCCTACCACCCCAGCCATTTAATACGTATCGTAAAACATTCCTTGTTTAAATTAGATTACTCGTCCAATGATTCACCTTGAAGAATGGATGGCCTTTTCTTACAATGGGCTTAATTTAATTACTTAATTTAGGTTTTAGCTTCATTTTACTGCCGGAGGATACGTGAAGAGAATTGTTCTTGTGTCTGGAACATCCAATCCGGGACTATCAAAAAAAATATCTGAATATCTTGATGTACCATTAGTTGACCCGCAAGTGGTGCGGTTTGCGAATGGGGAAATTTTTTGTGAGATAGAAAAAAATGTTCGCGGTGCGGATGTTTTCGTAATTCAGTCAACATGCCCACCCGCCAATGACACATTGATGGAATTGTTGATTACTATTGACGCTCTAAAGCGAGCTTCAGCCATGTCCATCACGGCAGTGATGCCCCATTATGGATATGCACGGCAGGACCGGAAGGTAAGTCCACGAACACCTATTTCAGCAAAATTGGTGGCAGATTTATTGACAGTGGCAGGTGCCTCGCGCGTGATAACTATGGATTTACATGCCGGGCAGATCCAAGGGTTTTTTAATATTCCATTCGATAACATTTATGCCTCGCCAGTACTCATCGATTATATTCATCGCGAACTCTTTAGTGAAACGACAGTTTTTGTATCCCCAGATGCCGGCGGTGTGGAACGAGTGCGACACTTTGCCAATAAGCTAAAAACTGACATTGCCATGATCGATAAGCGACGTACTGCCAAAAATGTTGCGAAGGCCATGAACATTATTGGAGAAATAAACGGCAAAGAATGCATCATTATTGATGACATGATTGATACTGCAGGAACACTCATTGAGGCCTGTAAAGTTCTGAAAGAAAAAGGTGCCACTAAGGTTTATGCTTGTGCCACCCACCCGGTCTTTAGTCCCCCGGCACTCGAGCGAATAAAAAATTGCGTAGAATTAGACAGGGTCATTGTCTGCGATACTATCCCCTTGTCAGACGAATCATATAAGATTGACAAAATTGTGGTTCTTTCAACGGCAGAAATTTTGTCAAAGGCGATTCATAGAACATTCAATAATGATTCGGTAAGTTCTCTTTTTATATAGAAAGTGCATGCCCAAATTAATTGTTGGTCTCGGAAACCCAGGAAGTAATTACAGCAAAACCCGTCACAATGTCGCCTGGATGGTGTTGGATCGACTTACCAGCACTCATAATCTTGTTTGGAAAGACAAATTTAAAGGCACCTACACCGAATTAAATGCAAATGGAGAGAAGTTTTTTTTTCTGAAGCCAAAGACTTTCATGAATTTAAGTGGCGAAAGCGTTGTTGAACTCGCGCAATTCTATAAGATTCCTACGACAGATATTTTAGTTATTCATGATGATATGGATACTTCTTTCGGAACAGTTACGTTTAAGAGCGGAGGAGGGGCGGCAGGACACAATGGGATTAAATCAATTATCGAAAAAACCGGGACTCAAGAGTTTAAAAGGCTTCGAATTGGCATAGATCGCCCCACTAATGGGATGACGGCCTCGTCCTATGTCCTGGCCTGTTTTACTTCTGACGAGGAAAAATGGCTGGATACACTTTTAAATTTGGCATCCGATGCAATAAATTGCTATATCAAAGAAAATTTTGAGAAGGCCAGTAGCCTGTATAGTCGCAAGACGGTACTTCCCTTATAATTCTCAGAAAATCGTTAGGAGTTGTTATGCCACTAAATTGCGGAATTGTTGGTCTGCCAAACGTTGGGAAATCCACAATCTTTCAAGCGATTACCTCTGCGCCAGCTGAAGTCGCAAACTATCCATTTTGCACGATTGAGCCAAATGTTGGAATTGTTGAAGTGGCGGATGAACGGTTGGATCGACTTGTCAAAATAGCTAAGCCGCAAAAAGTGATTCCGGCAGTGGTAGAATTTGTCGATATTGCGGGCCTCGTCAAAGGTGCTTCCAAAGGCGAAGGGTTAGGCAATCAGTTTTTGGGACATATTCGCAATGTTAATGCCATCGTTCATGTCATTAGGTGCTTTGAAGATAGTAATATTATCCATGTCACCGGAAAGGTAGACCCACTGGACGATATTGAAACGATCAATATTGAATTGGCTCTGGCAGATTTAGAGGTAGTGGAAAAGCGAATTCCCAACCTCCCTAAACTTTTAAAGAGTCAAAATAAAGAGGCCATAGCCAAGGCAAAAATCCAGACACCAATTTTAGAAAAATTACAACAGAGCCTTGCCCAAGGGATTCCGGCACGTAAAGCTAATCTATCGGCAGAAGACGAACTGGCCATACGAGATTTGAATCTCATCACGCTCAAAAAAATGTTGTACTTATGTAACGTGGATGAGGCGAATATTAATGTGGACAATGAGCATATTAAAAAGGTCCGAGAATATGCTCTGAAAAACGATGAAGAAGTATTTAAAATATGTGGAAAGCTTGAAGCAGAGGTTGCGAATTTTTCTAGCCCGGAAGAGCGCAAGCACTTCCTTACAGAGATGGGGTTGGAAACAACTGGTCTATCTCAGTTAACCACGATCGCTTATAGAATGCTCGGGCTTAGGACCTACTTTACCGTCGGTGAAAAAGAAGTGCGTGCCTGGACATTTGAACAAGGAATCAAGGCCCCTGAAGCGGCAGGAATCATTCATACGGACTTTCAAAAAGGTTTCATCAGGGCCGAGGTTTTTCACTGTGAGGATCTTTTTAAATATGGCAGTGAGGCCAAAGTAAAAGAAGCCGGAAAATTTCGACTCGAAGGTAAAGAATATGTTGTGCAGGATGGTGATATCATGCACTTCAGGTTTAATGTCTAGAGGTTGTCACGATTCGAGTAGGCCTGTAGAAAAATCCAAAGTCGTCTTAGGTAGTTCTGCTTTTTTTTCGTAGAGCAAATTATAGAAAAAAAGATTTCGATAGATAAATTTCACATAATTATTGGTTTCATCATAGGGGATTAGCTCCATGATAAGCATTGGATTACCTTTAAATTTATCTAAAACCTTGCTCCAACGGTTTACGCGATGAGTACCGGCATTATAAGAGGCAAGGGCATAGATGACATTCCCACTATAGTAGCTGATAAGATGCTTGAGATATTTTGTTCCAACCTTAATATTTGTTGCTGGCAGAAGTAACTGTCGTGGCGTAACACCTCTTTGCACGCCACCACCTGTCTTGGGCATTATCTGCATGAGCCCAATTGCCCCTGCGCTTGACTGTGCTTTTTCTTGAAAGGCGCTTTCCTGTCGCATTAAAGAAAGTATCAAATAGTATAAATCTGAGGTCGTATTTTTTCTGACAAGATTCGTGTATTTTAAGGGAAAAAATGTCTTAAGTGTATCTGGAGATGTTTCACCGTTGTTTAAAACATGGATTTTTTGTAAATTTGAAAAAAGGTGAATAAGTGCATTGTTATCAGCAAGAATTTTAGAAAGGTACTGGGTGTGAAAAAGTACGGTCTCATGTCCGGAGGTGGAGCGATATTCCTGGTCGCCAAATTTTTTCAGAATGGTTTTTACCTCCTGATCCGAGAAGTAGTGATTGCCAAGTTTTAGCCACACGAGAAGCCTTTTGAAATGCTCAGATGAGCGAATAGCGAGATGCTTCTTTGAAGTTGTGCCCGCATTTTTGAGATAAGTGGCCTGCGCTATATGGCGGCCAGATTCGCTTCCTTTGAGAGTTTGATATCGAGTAATTGCGGCAATTGAGTAAAAATCAAAAGGATGATCAGAGATGAGAGATTGGTACATTTGCAAAGCTTTCTCAATATTTTTTTCACTTTGATTTGCAACCCAATACTTCAATCTTGGCGGCAAGTTGCGATAATTTTCGACCAATTTATATTTAGAAATAAGGGTGGAGACGTTATTTTCATCTCCCTGTGTGATCGCCAAAAGAAGGTAGTAGAAGACTGAATCAAAATCAAGTTCCGGGCCCTTAATAAGAGAGTTATAGGTAAAAAGTTCTTTTGCTTCTTGGTTAAAATCATTCATGATGAGAAAGCGACCTGTTTTATTGAGAGTCTCGCTAATAAAACGATCTTGTAAAAAGTCACGATTTTGATGAAGGTAAGAAATAAAATATTTTGTATTATTACTAATATCTTCTTGGTTGGCACTATTCATTAGTCCAAGAGACATTGAGTTGATCTCACTCTTAAATGAAGTAAAATTCAATTGGTTATCCATTTTTCTGTAGATGCTATTTGTAATCGCGGGATCAATCTCCATATGTTCTAGCAGTTCATCATTGGGAATCAGTAAATCACTGCTTAACAACTGGTTGACCCATGTCGAGATCTTTTGAAGATTCTTTGTATTGTTTTTTTGCTGCTTGACCAGGTTTATAATTTGCTCAGCATTTCCTTGGGCAATGTAGTCGGTTAGATATTTGAGAGTTGTGTCGGTAATTTCCGCATTGGTATCTTGGAGGGTGTAAGTGAAAAGATTAGAAACACACTGCTTGGTGTAAAGTGCCTTAAATGCCTTCTCTAAAAAATCATTACTTTCAGTGCGGGAAATCAAAGAGCATTGCGCCATATCGGTAGTTTTTTGGGCCATTAATGTGGATAAATCTTGCAGGGTCCCGTGAAGCGTTGAAAAGGCAGTGTTCTTGACGGCGCTTTTGAGGGTGTTGATCTGTGCAGATGTTGCCCTGTTCTTGTTTTTCAACAAGAGTACGATGCCTTCTCCCGCAGAAATGGATTTGCGATCAACGCTCGTTTCCGCCAAAGTCTCGACCGCGTGTATTACCAGCGTAATGTACATAATGTACTTGTACAAATGACCTCCATTTCATTCTGTACAAGATTAGATCGAATTAAATCTTTCTTGAATCTCAGTCAACTTCCTGTTGATTTCATTTAAGACGACCTTCTTGTCATCAGGGACTACCATACTTAAATTTGCGAGGTAGGTGTTTACTTCACTTAAATAGACCAAGTCCTTTTTATAATTTTCCTGAATTTGCTCAAATGTTAAATTGAATTCATCAGCAACTTCGTTAAAGTAATCACCTTTGCGAAAAAATAAACGACCAGGACTTTCACCGGCTCGCACTGCACGAAAAAATTTCATCAACTTGTACAAAGGGCCGGCGATCTTATGGCTAAAAAAGATGCAAATCACGAAAATCATTCCGGTAAATCCGAGCTGCCACAAACTTAGGATGATGAGCAACTCTTGGCGGGTCTTTGGAAGTCTCGCTGCGATATCAGGAGACACCTGAGCGTTTCTTTCAATGATTTCAGTAAGCACGTCATAAATGACTAGTGGGTAAATTAAGCTGGAAATAAATACGATGAGACAAACAAAAATGCTGAAGCGCAATTGAAACGCAGGGTTTACAAGATAAATTCTTCTTTTGTTAATACCCACCTATTACACTCCAAATTACAGAACAAAGCAGGTCAATCTTATATATTTTAAATCAAGCTACAACTCTTAGCTATGACAAAATTTTCCCATACAATTAAAGACAAATGTTTAACTTTCTTTTTGGGCCTATAATCTAATCATGAGTAATAATTTGGTAGATGTCATAGGTGAGCAATTTGACTTCGGTTTTACCGGGAGAACTAATGTTCTCGACCGTAACTCTAATCAATTTCTTGGTGCCATTTATCAGATCGATGGAATGATTCTAAAGTGCTCCTACAAGGGCTTGGGAGGAAAAAAAGGGCTACTTCAGGCCCTCTATGAGTCACTTGTTCTAAAGACGATTAGATACGTTTCAGAACCGGAAATACTTGACGATTCCATTATGGAATTTCGTCTCTCTAAGCAAGAGATGTTGCAGGACCTTCAATCTTTTCTTAAGGAGCAGCGTTCTGGCCAAAAATTAAAGCCTCCAGGTCACCTAAAGCTGGCAATCGTCACAGAGTTTTTTCTTGCCGGAGCAGAGGTCACAGCTCGAGAGTTTGATTTGTTAAAATTGTTGACGGAATATGCAAAAGTCAGTGATATATACAGCAATTCAGACATCGTAGAAACTGAGGTGACTCAGGGCTTGATCGGGCTTCGAAAAAAGGGCGCTCTTGCCGTCGTGAGTGACCAATAGTGAGGAGTAAGTATTATGAAAACGCAAAAACACAATCAGGGTGAACTGAGATCGCTTACCGTCAAGATTGAAAAAGACATCGTTGAAACAGTTGAGAAAATGGCAAAAAAGGCTGGTATTCCTGTTGATGAGTTGGTTGTTGTTGCCCTTAAGCGATACAAATCTTCTCACGCTGAACTCGAAGATAAGTTACCAAAGTTAGACTAACCTGAAAATTGACTCTCTGGGCAATGGCTAGGGTTTGAGAAATCTCACTTTCTCGTCTCGGGGTAGTTTTTTACTTTGACATAGATTTCATAATTATTTTACAAAGTGATCAATATTAACTCAGCACAAGGAAAAACAGATGATTAAGTTATTTAGCATCTTAGTGGGCATTCTTGCGCCAGCATTGGCGATATCAGGTGAGGTAGATCTGAGAATCCCTGAGCTTACCAACACATTTGAACTCTTCGGGACAACGGTAACAGGTAACACTCTCTTGTTGCTGGGATTGATTGTCGTTGCCGTGGGTATGGTGTTTGGAATTGTCGAGTTTTTGAAGATTAAGGGGCTTCCTGCTCATCGCTCTATGCTTGAGATTTCAGATCTCATTTACCAGACTTGTAAAACTTATCTTTTTCAACAAGGGAAATTGCTCGTCATCATGGAACTTATGATTGGCGCTTGCATTGTCTATTATTTTGGAGTTCTGAAGCATATGGAAGCCTCAAAGGTTTTTCTTGTGCTCTCCTGGTCCGTCCTTGGCATTTTGGGTTCTATGGGCGTGGCTTGGTTTGGAATTCGTATTAATACTTACGCAAACAGCCGTACCGCTTTTGCTTCCTTGCAAGGTAAACCCTACGAAGTCATGAACATTCCATTGACCTCAGGCATGAGCATTGGAGTTCTTCTGATTTGTGTTGAGCTTATTATGATGCTCTTCATTTTACTCTTTGTTCCTCGCGAGTCAGCCGGCGCATGTTTTATCGGTTTTGCCATTGGCGAATCTCTCGGCGCATCAGTTCTGCGGATTTGTGGAGGTATCTTCACAAAGATTGCAGACATTGGCTCAGACCTCATGAAAATTGTTTTTAATATTAAGGAAGATGACGCCCGAAACCCTGGCGTCATTGCTGATTGTACTGGCGACAATGCTGGTGACTCCGTTGGTCCAACTGCTGATGGTTTTGAAACATACGGTGTAACAGGTGTAGCTCTCATTAGCTTCATTGTTCTTGCAGTTGGTATGGGTGTAGGGCCGGATGGTAAATTAACTTTGACCAGTACCGGCGAAATCGTTCAGGCAAATTTGATTGTCTGGATCTTCGTAATGCGTATTCTTATGGTGGCAACATCAATTCTGTCTTATCTTGTGAACGGTTGGATTTCCAGAGCTCGATTCGGAAACGCGGATCACTTTGATTTTGAAGCGCCTTTGACATCACTTGTCTGGATCACTTCCATTATCTCCATGCTCGTCACTTATTGGGTAAGTAATTTGCTTCTTGGCAGCATGGGTGAGGGACTGTGGTGGAAACTTTCCACGATTATCAGCTGTGGAACTTTGGCTTCAGCACTTATTCCAGAGTTAACTAAGCTGTTCACTTCATCGAAATCTGCTCATGTTGACGAAATTGTAACAGCATCACGCGAAGGCGGGGCTTCACTTAACATTCTGGCGGGTCTTGTGGCCGGTAATTTTGGTGCCTTTTGGAAGGGGATGGCCATGGTAGGTCTTATGTATGTTGCCTATCTAACAAGTCTTGCAGGCTTAGACTCGTTCATGGTTTACCCCACTGTTTTTGCTTTTGGTCTTGTGGCCTTTGGCTTTTTAGGCATGGGACCTGTAACAATCGCCGTTGATTCATACGGACCTGTTACAGACAATGCTCAATCCGTATTTGAACTTTCCCAAATTGAGACAATTCCAGGTATTAAGGAAGAAATTAAAAAAGACTTTGGCATTACACCTAACTTTGAACAGGGGAAACTCTATCTCGAGGAAAATGACTCAGCTGGAAACACCTTTAAGGCCACAGCTAAGCCAGTGCTTATCGGTACAGCCGTAATTGGCGCTACAACCATGATCTTTTCTATTATTCTTCTGCTCAACCTGAAACTTGATCTGCTTGACCCACGCGTTCTGTTAGGACTTGTAACGGGTGGAGCAGTTATTTACTGGTTCTGCGGTGCTTCGATACAGGCAGTTTCAACTGGTGCCTATCGTGCCGTGGAGTTTATTAAGAAAAATATTAAGCTGGAGTCTACCGAAAAAGCTTCTGTGAATGACTCTAAGGAAGTTGTTAAAATTTGTACCATCTACGCACAAGCAGGGATGATTAATATCTTTGGCGTAATTTTTGCTTTCACGTTAGCCTTCGCCTTTTTTGACCCAACATTCTTTGCGGCTTATTTGATTTCCATAGCTGTATTCGGTCTCTACCAAGCCATGTTTATGGCGAACGCCGGTGGAGCTTGGGATAATGCCAAAAAAGTGGTTGAAGTTGACTTAAGGGAAAAAGGCACTCCACTTCATGCAGCTTGCGTTGTGGGTGATACCGTAGGTGATCCATTCAAGGATACATCATCAGTGGCCCTGAACCCGATCATTAAATTTACGACCTTGTTTGGGCTTTTAGCAGCTGAAATTGCAGTGGAAATGACATCGGGGCTTAAAACTGTCTTGGGAGTGATTTTGTTATTGGTTGGGTTTGCCTTTGTAATTCGTTCTTTCTATGGAATGCGAATCGGCAAGACCAAATCTGCAACACAATTGAACGAAGATAGTGGCAAGAGCAAAAATGCTCACGCATCAGCAGCCGTTTAATTAGATATTTAGAGAATTTTTTCATTCCAAAGGCCCAGGTAATTCCTGGGCCTTTTTTTGTCCAACCCAGGTGTAGCTGTCAAAAAAGACGACACTTTTCGAATTTAGACTGTAAAAATTAAAAAATCTTAAAAACCAATAAATACATGTAGATACATTGAACATAAGCCTCATAATCTCATTTTAGGTGACTTGTGACGTGTGGCACAAATCATGCAGAACTTACGCTCAAACGTGGAGTTTTGCATGGCCAAAGCCAAAAAAAATCAAATGCGCTCTCTTTTGTGGTTGTTGCCACTATGCAGCGCTTACGTGGCCTGGGGTATGGTTAATGATTTGGATTTTCACTCCCGTCACTTTATGCAGAGTAACAAACCTCTAACTATTTCAAAACGTATAGACGATTCCGTGCGGCAGGTGGCCTCTGGTCATAAAAAGGAACCGGCCATTCGATATATGCCCCTGAATCCTCAAAACTATAGCAAGATCACTGGTACATGGCAGATTTACAATTTTATTAATACTCGAGATGAAGATGAGGCCGTAGATATTAAAGTGAAACTCGAGCTCATCGGAAATGGTCAAATCAAACTTGATAACGATGAACAGCAGATCTTTTGGATTAGTTTTTATTCCGAGCAAGAGACAATCGCAATATTCAAAAAATTGAGAAATGGTTTTGAGATACTAGAAGCTAGAAAGATTCATGAAGGAAAAGTAACTGTCGCTGCAGTGAAATCTGAAGATCAGCAGCAAGCATCCCCGCAGGAAAAGAAAGGGCTGATCCTCAATGATGTCGAGCTTGTCTTAGAGAAGGCATTATTACCCTCTGTGACAAACGTAATTTTGGAAGGAGATGCCGTCTCTGGCAAGGCCACTATTAGAGAGGGTGTTCTACAATATGTGGATGTACGTGTCTCCGCCAATGGTCAGAGCTATTCAATAGAGATTCCATTTGCAGAAATTAATGATGGTGGCCAGTTTACTGCCGATCTAGAAGGTCAATCGGTATCAGGAATTTTAACTAATAATGGACAAAATGCTTTTAGGATTCGCTTTGCAACAGGACCGATGGCAGGCGCAATACTGAACTTCATAACCCAAGGTGAGTTTGAAAAGCAGCAAGACCTTAGAGAAAATGCACCCCAGCCACAGGCAACTGAAAACGTGGCCGATGACCGTGTTGATAACGCACAAGAAATGGTACGTGCAAAGGTGGAAGAACAAGAGCGTGCTGCAGAAGAACGGGAATCACAGAATACAAAAATTGAAGCAGCTCCGGCTCAGCCAGACGAAGTTACTACTGAAACAGTCACGCCCGAAGAAATGGCTGAAAAAATTCAAGCGAGTGGTTTTGATTTCGGGGTTAAAGCGGCCCGAGATATCGCAAGTAAATGAAAAGGCTGCCAAGGCAGCCTTTTCATTTAAAAATAATTTTTAGGTGCTATTTCCCCAAAAGATTTTTTAATTCTTGAGTCAAAACAGGAACAACCTTAAAAAGATCTCCAACAATTCCGTAGTCGGCTTTTGTAAAAATTGGCGCATCCTTATCCGTGTTGATAGCAACAATCACTTTAGAAGTACGCATCCCTGCCAAGTGCTGAATGGCCCCTGAGATACCACAGGCAATGTATAAAGAAGGAGAAACGGTTCTACCGGTTTGACCTACCTGCATCGAATGTGGGGCGAAACCTGAATCTACAGCTGCTCGGCTGGCACCGACAGTTGCGCCAATGACATCAGCAAGCTGGTTTAGGATTTTGAAATTGTCGGCATTGCCCATGGCCCGCCCGCCACTGACAATAATATTGGCTTCAGTTAAATCCAATTTTTCTGAGGCACCTTTAACAATTTCCTTGATCACTGCGCGAATTGAGGCAACATCGTGCGTAAATTCGGCGTTCGCAGGAGAGGATGACGTTGGAGAGGCAGGTAAACCTAAGGCATTGGGGCGAATTGTAATAAAGTGCGGCTTCGGTCCTTGCAATTCAACTTTGGCGAGACATTTTCCTGCGAAAAGTGGACGAGTGCCATACCACTTATCACCCTCAAACAGAAAATTTACCACATCGCTCGCCATGCCAGAATTGAACATTCCAGCTAATCTTGGAAAAAAGTCTTTTCCGGCTGAAGTGGCACCAGCAAAGACGTAATCATAATTTCCTTTGGAAATAAAATCGTGAAGCGCTTCCGAATATCCTTCCGGGCTATACTTTTCAAGATTTTTCCCTTTGATCGTATGCACTTTTTGAGCACCATACTTTGCTAAATCCTGAAGAGCTCCCGAGCTTAAATTTCCGAAAGCGACAACTTCCAACGTGTGACCTTGGGCCTTCCCTAATATTTCAAAAGTGACCGACTTAACAGTGGTCCCATGTGGTTCCGCAAATATCAATACTTTCGCCATATAATTACTCCATTTTAGTTAAATTACTTTTGCCTCATTTCTAAGAAATGTCACAACCTCTTTGACAACTTTGCCGATGTTTGCTTCCTCAGAGGCATCAAATTTTTTGCCAGCTGGTTTTTCAGGAGGAAGCCTGAACTCGCTATATTTAACTTTTCGATCAGTATCACTAATACCAAGTGCAGTGAGAGTGTGTTGTGCTAAAGGCTTTTTCTTTGCCTTCATGATTCCAGGTAGAGAGGCATAGCGAGGGGTATTTAGACCTTTGCCGCATGCGACTAAGCATGGGGTAGCGACATTGTAAATTTCAAGAGCACCTCCCTCGATTTCACGCTTCAAGACGAGATTATCGCCATTTAATTCAAAGCCAACCACAACGCTAACAGAGGGAAGTCCCATCATCTGGGCAAGTAACTGTGGAACCTGTAGACAGTCAGAATCAATCGCCTGCTTTCCGCTCAAAATAAGATCCGGTTTTTTGCCTGATTTTTCGATCGCTAACTTCAGAGCTTTTGCCGTCGTGTAGCTGTCGAGGTTGTCTGCACCTTCAACTAGAATTGCATCATCGGCACCCATCGCAAGTGCAGTTCGCAATGCTTCAGAGCTTTGGATTGATCCAACACGCGCGACCGTGACATTGAAGTTAGCGTTAGTTCCCTTAATGAGGAGGGCCTGCTCCACGGCAAATTCATCATAGGGATTCATGATCCATTTAATAGAACTAGTTTCAATAAAACTTCCGTCTTTGGTGGGGATAACCTTGGTCTCTGTGTCGGGAACTTGTTTAATACAAACAAAAATATTCATAGAGTCTCCTGGGAAGTGACAAAAAGTGCTTAAATATATCTAAAAACTAAACTATCGTCCAAAATATAAATCAGGAAAAGCATTCACGAGCAATGACAATTCTTTGTATTTGGGAAGTTCCCTCGTAAATCTGAATAAGCTTGGCATCCCGCATGATTTTTTCTACCGGATATTCGGTACTGTAACCATAACCTCCAAAAATTTGAACAGCACTGGTGGCCACTTCCATGCAGGTGTCAGAAGCCATGGCCTTTGCCATCGATGCATGCTGAGTGTTTTTTTGGCCGTTATCAAGCAGCCAGGCAGCTTTCTGGACCATCAGCCGGGAGGCTTCAACCTTCATGGCCATTTCGGCCACCATCATCTGTATGGCCTGATGGTTAGATATTGGAACATCAAATTGAATACGTTCTTTGGCATATCGCAGTGAATGATCGAGCGCGGCCTGAGCACCTCCAACCGCCGAAGAGCCAATAAGGGGTCGCGAGTGGTCCAAAGTTTTCATGGCTATTTTCCACCCATCACCCAATTTTCCCAATAAATTTTCCTTAGGCACTTTAACATTTCTAAAGGTCATTGCGCGAGTGTCGGAGCAACGGTGGCCCATCTTTTTCTCCGGCTTGCCGATTTCAATGCCATCACTATCCCGCTCAACAATCACAGCGCATAATCCCTTGTGTTTTAACTTGCTATCGAAGGTGCAGTAGACGACGAAAAGCTCAGCATATCCCGCGTTGGTGATCCACATTTTATTTCCATTAAGTAAAAAATGATCTCCCATATCCTTGAGGGATGTCTTGATACCGGCAGCATCGGAACCATTGGCAGGCTCAGTGAGGCAAAAGGAAGCTATTTGAAATTTTTCCGTAAATGGTCTTAAAAACTTTTCTTTCTGCTCATGGCTCCCGGCAATTACAATAGGGAGGAGCGCGAGATCATTCGACATAATACTGGTGTTCATTCCAAGGCAGCCATAGGCTAAACATTCGGTAATAACAGTTCCGTCGAGATGAGTAAAACCAACCCCGCCATAATCAGAGGGTATGCACGTATTAATCAATCCTAGTTCCCATGCTTTGTTAATAATACTCTTGGGAAATTCAGCGGCTTCGTCGTATTTTGAGGCCACAGGCCTCATTTCATTAAGCGCAAACTTGAGCGCAGTTTCTTTGACGGCAAGCTGGTCATCGCTTAGTTGAAAATTGATCATTTCATAACTCCTAATTAGGCATATCCAACAGGCATAAGTCCTTGGCGTTCAGGTAATGGCCATATGGGATAATTAATTTTGATTTCATTATAAGCTGAAAGTTCCATCAATGGGTAAACAGTAAATGGTCTTAGGTGCCATTGCGGATGGGGCAAAGTAAGCTCAGGAGTTTGCAGTTTCAAAGTGTCAAAAAAAAGTATATCGATATCTATTATTCTGGGACCTTGAGGAATGTCTCTCGTTCTTCCCATATTCAATTCTATTTTTTGTAAAATTGCTAGAGAAGTTTGCGGCGAGGTCGCTGGCAGGTTGCAGAGTATGACTAAATTATAAAAATTCGGTTGAGGCAAGTAGCCGATCGGATTGCTGCGATAAATACGTGACACTTCTTTAATTTCAAAATACTGACGAATATTCGCGATGGCCTTTCTCAGGTGTTCTGCTTTGTTCCCTAAATTAGTCCCGAGAGCTAGCATCATTGCTTTCATCAGGATCTACTGTGGGTGTAGGTTTGGGAAGAAATTGCTTTTCATAAATAGGTAAGCCTGTTCCTTTGGGTGGGATTAGGTCCGACTTTACGCCGCAGCCGATAGTTGTCATTAATATGAATAGAGTGCACTTAAAATTCAAGGGTAAAACCAAGGTTCATGATATCAGTGCCCAAATCAACCTTCATAAACCATCCCGGCACAAGACGCTTGAGCCAGGATACACCAAAAACAGGACGGTTTTTATTCATCTTGTCCATTAATTCATTTTCCTGATCAAGTTGCTCCTGAGTCGCTTGACCATCTGAAACGCCTGCCGAATCGCTGGTTGCAGTAACCATCTGATAGCCGATATAGGGTTGAATAAAGGAGTATAGCGGGGCGGCGACTGTGTATTTTGCGCGAAAAGTGATATTTCGAAGCACGGTATCTAAGCCGACAGAAGGGAAGTCATTGATAACACCTTGACCATACCCGCCCTCTACCCAAATATTATCTTCAATCTGATAAGCCCATTGTGCCATAAACTGACCATAATATTGTGAACCTCCATCATTGTTCACGCCTTCAACTCTGCCATAAGACCCGGTCACTAAGTTATCATTTTTAATTGCTCGATTTTTATTTTCCTCTAGGGATAGGTCGTCATCGCCAATCTTAGTTTCAGAATATAGGTCATCCTCATCTTCGATTTTTGATGTGGGACCGAGATCTTCCTTCAATTCTTTTTTTACAGGACGATTAAAATAGCTATCATCGCCGCGGAGAATTTGAACTTCTGAACCCACTCGAAGAGTATTCCACAGTGATAACGAGTGAATCCTCAAAATTTTTATTCCTGCGGTATCATTCTGCATTTTCGCCACAAGGGCACGTGCTACAATCTTTGAATTCAGAATCATGGAGATGTAGTCGCCGCGCTCGAAAGAACTATTGGTATTCGTTACGAGAAAGATGCGTTTGCTAGGAGAAATACTTTCAATTTTTTCGGTGGGTAAGTTACTTGGCGCTACCGTGCTAGTAGCATCAATCTCATCGACAACTTGTGCTGTAAGTGGATTTGAAAAAAAATATACAAGAACTGACAGGAATGCAACTAACCTGAATACCATAGACGAATCGTATCATGCCATTAGAAAGTCGTCTGGCCGTAATTTTTTTCTGCAAGAACGCAAGTACCTGATATCAAATGCGAATAAAGAATTATGAAAGGTTAGTATTGACGGACATTTTGCACTTCATACTAGAATGGTCCCACACACTTCAAATGGGTGACTAAATGGATCATTTTGACTTGGCCTTCAGAACTTTGGCCGATGACAATAATAAAGTATTTATTGCTGTTGCTGGTAATATTGGCTGCGGGAAAACGACCTTGACCAGAAAACTTTCCGAGAAACTTGGTTGGAGACCTCATTTTGAAAGTGTAGAGGATAATCCATATCTATCTGATTTTTACAAAGACATGAAGACTTTTTCATTCCCACTTCAAGTGTATTTTTTGACTCATAGATTTAATGGTCATAGGAGTATAGAGCAATCTAATAGCAGTTCAATTCAAGACCGATCGATTTACGAGGATGCTCATATCTTTGCGAGGGCACTTTTTGAATCAGGTGAAATGACTGCACGGGATTACCAAAACTACTTAGGTCTTTATAAAACCATGATTGACTATATTAGTCCACCAACGCTCATGATTTTTTTGCATCGCTCAGTCAATAAATTAATGCAACGGATAAGCTTGCGAGGTCGCGATTGCGAGAAAAATATACCACGAGATTATATAGAAAAATTAAATACTTATTATGAGGATTGGTTCAAATCTTATAATGCTGGAAAGTGTTTGCTCATTGATACGGATGAGCTAGATTTTTTAAATAATCAAGTGCACTTCGATGAATTGGTCAAGAGGATGCATGATGCAATTGACCAAAAAGATCTGTTTTATACATTTTGGCAACAGTAAGATTTCTTAATTTTTTTCAATAGTTCCCTTTAATTATTTAAAAAAATTCCGATGAGTCCCTTAGAAAACTTTCTATGGGAGTTATATATGTTTCGCTCAATTGGTCATTCACTCTTCCTCATCATGATTCTAATGGCCTGTTCCTCCAATGAGAAAAAGGCAGAAAACGGTGCTGAAGCAGGTACCACGACTGCAATGGAATCTGAGAAAGGTGGTGGCGAGGATGATTTGTTTGATGATGAAAAAGGAGAGGAGAGCGATGTGAATCTCTTCGACTCCCAACCTGAAAAGAAAGTCGCCAAGGCCAAAAAAGAATCGGCCCCGATTGCTCCAGTCGAAATATCCGGTGAAGCTGCAGAATATACAGTGGAGAAGGGCGACACGCTGATGCTCGTCGCCTTTAAGCTGTATGGGGATTATGCGAAATGGAAGTTGTTGGCCGGTTACAATCCCAATCTTAATGAATCGGGTTTAGCGCAAGGAATGGTCATAAAATATCAGGCTCCTTCAGAAAAATTTACCTGGGCACCACAAGGGGACCCACATCTGATTCGCACGGCAGAAACTTTAGGTTCCATTTCTAAGGACAAGTACGGTATTATTTCAAGATGGAAAGATATATTTGAGAATAATCGGCCAATGATTAAGAATCCAAATCTAATTTTTGCTGGTTTTACGATTTACTATGTCCCAGATGAACGCAGTGTCGCATCAGAAAAGAAGTAACCATAAGCGAAATTATTCGATCTGTTTACTATTGTCTACGATTCTTCTGCTTCAGTCTTGTTCCAATCTGCTCATTGGTGATCGAGCCGAAACAAGTGGTCATGATCAAAAGCCCACACTACCCAAAGATTACATAGACCAATATGAAAATCTCTCTTTGTTATTTAAGGCCCAATTTAAATCAAAGCTATTAAAAATTGATGAGGGCACAAAAAAATATCTCAACGGGATTGCAGCAAAGATTTTCAAATATAATGAAATATTTCTTGGGCAAAGCAGCGATTTAGAATTTGTGATTTTAGATGATGACTTACCATTTTTTTTCTCCCTTCCAAGTGGGACAATCTTTTTTTCATCATCTCTATTAAAAAAGTACATCAAGAGTGAAAGGGTTTTTCAGGCAATCATTGCACTGGAGATCTATAAAATCTCACATGGTACTTTCATAAGAAAAACGGTGGTACCACTTGGATATACAAGCCTGAACCAATTGATTGCTATCTCTAGGTTGCCCGTCGATTTTAAAGTTGAAATTGATAAATGGGCATTCTATTTATTAAAACGTAGCGGGATGGATCCCACGGCAGTATTAAGCCTGATTCAAATAATTAATAAACACGCTCTGGAATTCTCCTTTCATAATGGAGAATATGCATCCCTTTCCCGCGAAGAATATTTGTTCAAAAGCTTTATTGTAAAGGAAAGTCTTTCGATGGAAATAGCCGAGGATTCAAAAAATTCATCTGGCGGATTTTACAATTTAATAAGGGGCCTATAGACGTGAGACCAGAGCAAACGGAAAAAATCTACGTTGAAGAAATGTTCAGACGCAGTTGTGAGAAAAATAATTGGCCTTTAGAGGGGCAATTAAATGTAACTCGTCTGACTGGTGATGCTTCAACAAGAAAATATTTTAGAATCTCTAATCAGAAAAATAGTAGCTTTGTAGCATGTTTAGATAATCCAATAACGGCCCCTGATAATGATTTTCTATATGTTGGTAAATTGCTTAAAGATAACCAAGTTAGGACTCCTCACATCTACGACAGTGATCTTTCTATGGGATACATCCTTGAGGAAGATCTTGGTGATATTACTTTTATAAAGTTTTTATCAGAAATTAATTCAGTGAACGATGAGCTGAACTACTATACGAAGTGCCTTGATGAAATTATTAAAATTCATAAGATTAATGTAAGCAGTATAACGCGCGAGCAGATACGGAGCAGATATTTTGATTTTGAAAAGTTGTATTCAGAAATGCAAATGACTTTGCAATATTTCTGTCATGGCATTTTGGAGGTTCCTAAGGACGATCCGAGAATTTTAATCTTGGAAGCTGAATTTAAAAAAATTTGTCAGGCACTAGAAGAATACCCTGTTAAAGTTCTCTGCCACCGCGATTACCACTCAAGAAATATCATGGTTAAAAATGAAGAGCTTATTGTAATTGATTTTCAAGACGCGCGCATTGGTACGCCATTTTATGATTTAGTATCACTGCTCGAAGACTGTTATTATCAAATTGATGAGGCAAATATTGTAACGTTAAAAAAGTACTATTACAGCATATTGCGTGAACATCTCGGCATCACAAATGCCGTAGATTTTGATTATTTTTATGAGTTAAGTAAGTTGCAAAGAGTCTTCAAGGCCATCGGAAGTTTTGCATATATCTATATAACAAGGAATGATAAACGGTATTTGAAATATATCGGCTTTGCTATGGAAAAAATTAAAGCAGTCTTGCTCAGGCGGCAAGAATTCGTTTCTTTGAGGAAAAATTTGTTCGGAATTTATTATGAAAATTGATGCCGCTTACATCCTCTGCGCCGGTCTTGGTACACGGATGGGACAGATTGGAACTGTTCTTCCAAAGCCACTTTGGCCGCTCTTTGAAAAAACATGTCTTGATTTCATTATTATGCAGGTACAGGCCTTGGGCATTACAAATATTTTTATTAATACCCATCATCTGGCGGGGCAGATTGAAGAGCATGTAAAGAGCAATAAGCAGACGACTATTAATGTCCTGCATGAACCGATCCTGCTTGGTAGTGGTGGTGCCATTCATAACTTAAAAAGGCGATTTCCCGAGGTGAAAAAAGTGCTTGTTTTAAATGCAGACTTTTTTTTCCTTCTCACTCCAGTGACCTTGCGGTTAGCTTTAGAAAAAATGCAAAATGCCACTAGCCTTTTATTTTGTATAACTGTCCCGTTTGGATCTGGACTAAATCAAGTCTGCATCGACAATGGATTACTCAAAAAGATTGTGCAGGCATCAATGATAAAACCATGTATCTCCTATGAAACCTACGCAGGTATTAGCATTTTGAACCTGGAGACCCTTGAATATCAGGAGGGAGTTTCAACTTTTTTTGATTCAGTGGCCAACTTTGAGAATATGAATGTTCCGGTATTCTTGGATCATGGCATTGAATGGTACGATGTAGGAACAAAGCAGAGCTACAAGGCATTTTATTATGAATTTAGTGCCAAGTGGCCTCAAGGCAAGCGAGATGTCTTGTCTGATACGCTTATAGCTAATGGTTTTCTCTTGCCTCAAAAATTTTCTGATTCTGGGTCATACAGTGCATTTGCGGGTTCAAAAAGAGTGTTTAACTTTGATCCTGACTGGAACTGCCTTGATCCAATACCATCCGATACATTTATTTTAAAGGCACCTTCTGCGCCAATTGTGACCTCAGGAATTTATTTTCGTGAATATGTAGATAAAAACTGAGCATTCACCGGATTTTCAATTTTAATTGCCTCAGATGGACAAACTGCCATGCAGTAAAAGCAGAGCGTACAGCTACTAATCTCAATGATATAATTGCCATCGTGGCAAAAGATAGAATTTTCAGGACAGATCAATCGACAGTTGTCACAAGAAATACAGCGCGATGTGATTTGTAGGTTAGGCATTATCGTTATATTATACCCTCTAAATGGTAAAAATTTTAAAGCGGGAGATAATTTTATTTAACTTGATGGGGTTTTGTCTCCTCTCATTGTTCATGTATCACGCTTGCTTGTCTCTTTTTCATGGTCATTCCTCATTTTCACTCGCAAAACTTCTAGAATTTTCACAAGAGCATGCCTATTTGCTGCTCCTGGCTGCACTGGTGATGACTGCTGTTTACTTGGGAAAGAAGATCTCGATGATGTTATTAGTATTATTTACAGCTCTGATTTGCTCTAAATTGGGTTTAATATTTATCAAGTCCTCAGATATGGTGCTTCTTCTTATTTCTCTAATTTACGTTTTTACAGCATATTTTTTCTGTCAACTATGGTTTATTGAGTTAAAGGATCCTATATATTCCCCTGGTATTGCATTGAGGCAAATCCCAAATTACAGCGTATATAATCTTAGCATCACAATGAGAGATGAAAATGGTCGTGATGTGTCAGGATGGATATCCAACTTAGGGCCAACTAGTTGTTTTATTGTTGTTAGTGAGCTAATAAACTTGAGTGGTACAGTAAATCTTGAGGTGAGCTGGTTGGGAAAAAAATTTCGTTGTGCAGGAAGGGTAATGTCAACATGCAAAAATGGTTACGGCATTAGGGCCCATGAGAGTCTGATTTCGCAGACCTACCTGCGTTGGTCTGATTTATTTTTCATTGCAGGTCAAAGAGGCTTTTTTTTAAAAAGTTAAGTAAGGTTGTTATTATGATTAAATTTTTCTTTTTTGTTATCTTATTGCTTCAAATATCATGTACGAAAAGCGAAAGAACGGCAAAAGATACATTAATTGAATTTGTAAATTTTCGATTTAGCAATTCCCAGTCGATCGATAGATTACGTCCATATCTTGCGGAAGATCTTTTTAAAAAAATTAGTGAGTTGCCTGCAAATGAAATTGATAAGTTTTTTGGCATCAACAAGAGGAAGTTGATGAAACTCAAAATTAATTCAGAAAATTGTACAGATGATACCTGCTTGTTGACCTATTTGATACAGTATGAGGATAAGCTAGAGAGCAAAGACCGAGTACAAGTATACACTAAAAAGACGGCGCAGATGCGTAGGATTGATTCGAGTTGGCTAATTATTGATGTTGATGAGATTAAGACTTTTTTAGATTTTAAAAATCCGATCTAATTATAAGACATTACCTTAAATTTATTTTCGTTTCGTCCGAAAAGCCTATTGAAGTGCTGTGGTGTATTTGTCACTTCCTGCGTAGGTGAAAATGGCAAATAATTCGATGTTTGATGATTCTCTAATTGGCAGAATGCTCAATGAGACCTTTCAGGATGCAACGCCCTTGCCCCAGAATGTTCAATCTAAGAACTCTTTTATTAAAATCTTACAAGAAAATGAGATATCTTCATTCGCGATAGATGAATATGAAGCCTTTTGGCGGGTTAATTTTCATACAGGCCCCATTGATTTTCCGATTAATTGGAGTTTCGTGAAAGCCGCAAAAGAAGTCTTTGTGACAAATGATGTTGCATTTGTCTCGGTTGATAGCGATGTTCAATGTCTTTGTAAAATCTTTGAGACTGATTTACTTGGAATCTATAAACATGTAGGAAAGTATCATTTTTTCTCAGTAAAAAAACCGAATTTCATTCTGAGTCAATTTTTAAAGACTAACGCACAAAAAATGGTAGAAACCAATGCGCCAGCGCAACAAGGTGTCGTTGGTAAAACTGCGGTTGCTGCTTGAAAAGAGCTAAATTTATTTTTATTGTATTTTGCTATAGTAGTCTTTCAACATTAGGGCATCTTTTTCAAGGTTAGGACTATTGCAGATTATGTAGCCTCGACAATCCTTATCCCTAAGGGCCTTAACCAAATCCTGCCAGTTGAAATCAGAATTATTTAAATTTAAATGCTTCAAATCACCCTTGCTATTTGAGCTGATGCCAGAAATATGAATATGCATATTTTGCAAAGCATTTGGACCGAGTTCGTTCTTTAATCTATCCAAAATATTGCAAAATTCGTCATATGAGTTGCATTCACCTGTTCTGGCATAAAGATGAGAAAAATCCATGCATGGCTGGCATGAGTTAACATTTTTAGTCAGGGTAATCAGTTCTTCAAGGCTACCAAATTGACTTGTCTTGCCTGTTAATTCAGGTCGAAGTTCAATCTCAATATCCAACCGACTTAAGCGCTCCTGAATTACGCTCAAACTTTTCTCCACAAGATCAAAAACATCAAAAGGCGAATCCTTCATGTAAAAAGCAGCGTGAAAAGTCATTGACTCTGCGCCGCAGAGATCTGAAATTTTCGCAGTCTGGATAATGCGTTCAACGGATGAATCAATTTTGTCCTGTTCCCTGGCATTCAAGTTTATGTAATAAGGACCATGACTTGTAAGAGGAATACCAAGCTCATATGAAACTTTACGCAATCCGGATGAAACTTCGTCCTTCATACGAACCCCGTGGGCGAATTCAAGTTGCATACAATCCAGTCCAAGTGCATGAATTTGCCGAACACCTTCGATGGGATTGCCCTTTTTTGCGGTGCTGTGCGGAATGCCTGCAGTTCCGAATAACAAACGATCAAACTTCATGAAGAACTCCGTTTAACAAGTAATAACGTTTCAGATTTGAAACATGTACTTCATTAACGCGGCGCAAATCAAGAGAATATTTTAAAAAAAAGAAGACTTACTAGCTGGCTTGTAATTTCTACAAAAACCTCCTAAAATCAAATGGTTATATTGCGAAGAAGCAGGATTAAAAAACTGAGTTCACTAAAAACTAAAAGTATATTCATTCTTTTTGCAGGGGCCATAATTTTGAGTTCCCTGATTTATTTTCTTATCACCTTAGAATTTTCTGGATGGGTGGTATTCGGCCTTCTCTTCCCATTTCTGGTAGTGCTTGTTGCAACCTCATCTTACTGGTTAATTCTGTTTATGGGGCTGCGTCCTTTTAAAACTATTTCGCGTGAGACAAAAATTATTTCCAAATTATCGAATCGTTTTGGGATCAGAACCACAAGAGCTTTTTTATCCCCCCTTTACCCATCTTCTATCTTTCTTATTCAATCTGCATGGGGGCGGCCAAAGCTAATTATTGGAACGCTTGTGGCCAACGAACTCTCGACCCACGAATTAGAAAAATTATTTGAAAATTTAATCTTAGAATTGAAATCAAATCGATCCTATGTCAGGACAAATTTGACCACTTTTGTATTCCTGTTTACTTTTCCCTTGATGATAATTGACACAGTTTTTGGGCCACTTATTCGCAATAGAACTCTTCGTCATAATTTGCTCAAAATCCTGGGTTATCCGCCAATATATTTGGCACAGTCCCTTTCACGCGAGTTAAATATTGGTCAAGAATTATCAATAATACTGCCAAAGTTGAAAAGGTTGAGAGAACAATCTCTGCATTCGAACTATTCCTACATGGAGGAAGTATTTTCATTTTGCCGAATCGAGAAAGTTGCCGGACTTTCCCATTAGGACGGTTGCAGTTGAATGAAGATTAAAATAAACGAAAAGTTCTATGATTTAAGTAACTATTATCCGTTGCTATTTACCGTCATTTTTATTGTGATTCTTTTTCAATATTCGTTCTCCAGTATTGAAGCAATCTTTTACGACATGCGAATAAAGTATGATTTTGGTTCTGCAAAACAAGATAATATAGTTGTCATATATATGGATGAGGATAGCGATGAATATCTTGGTGAAAAATATCCTTATACATATGCCAGTCACGCCAGGATGATCAAAAGATTAACTCAAGATAAGCCTGCCATTATTAACTACATAAGCACTTTAAATGAACCAGAATCTGATACTGATATGGAAAATTTAAACCATTTTGAGAACGCTATTGAAGATTTCACTGCCCATGGTGGTTTCTTTAGATTTGGGTCTGATATGGATGCTTGGGGGGAGCTGAAGCCACCAAGAGATTTGCAAAATATTGGATATTCATTGGCCCTCATAAATATAGATAATTTTTTTGCCAAAGACGATGTAGCAAGGCGAGCAATATTGAGTATCTCGGGCGAAAGCACGCTCCATGTATGGACTGCCAGTCAGTATCGTAAGCTTAACGGTGGGCCGGCGATTGATGTAAACAATTTATTTGGTGCTTACTATGTAAGAGAAGCGGATGCATTTTTTACGATGTATAGGTATTTTACCAATCCAATTGATGGAAAACATCGCATTAAAGAAATACCCTTTCATCGAGTGTTGGTGGGTAACTTCCCTGAGGGAACTTTTTCAAATAAAATTGTCCTAATAGCTCCAAAATATCTCTCGAATCCGTCAAATTATGTGCTGACACCATTTGACAAAGAAGATTTGAAAGCACCGAAGGCGATTGTGCATGCTTCGATCATTGAATCACTTATTCAAAATAATACGGTTTTGACTGTTCCCCGATGGGTCAGCCATGTGCTCGCCCTCGTCCTGGGCCTCTTTTTGTCGCTTGTTATTTCAAGGGTGAAGCCGACAACTGGATTGCTAGTCACCTTTACGACGATTGCTGGCGTTTTTGTGATAGGTCATCTTGTCTTTTGCTTGTTTGGTCTTTGGATTTATCTCACACATCTGATTTTAACAATTTTTGTAGTCTATTATATCTGGGTTCCATTTCGCGCTATTGCTGAATATCAGACGCGATATGCTATCCAAGAGGAAACTAAAATCCTAAAAAAAGTTGAAAGTCTGAAGCAAAATTTTATTTCGCTGATGTCCCACGATCTCAAGACGCCTGTCGCGAAAATTGCAGGGATGGCCGATGTTCTTATTCAAAAAAATCGAGGAACTCCAGAATTAGTTAATGGATTGCATTCGATCATTAACTCAACCAAAGATTTAAATAAATACATCACCTCTATTTTAGACCTCACAAAGATTGAATCACAGAATTTAACCTTAAATAAGAGTAACAAAGATATCAATCAATTGATTGAAACGGTGACCAATGGACTGAAATTTGAAGCAAGCACAAAACAGATTGCTGTGATTTTGGAATTGGCTCCGCTCTATCCAATAGAAGTCGATTCAAATTTAATAGTGCGCGTTTTTCACAATTTGGTTGAAAATGCCATAAAATATTCTGGGGAAGGAACCCAAATTACTCTCAAAACATGGGATGATGCGCAGTGGGTCTATGTTAGAATCAGTGATAATGGGAGAGGAATACCTTCTGAAGATTTAGGTTATATCTTTGATAAATTTTATAGGGTAAAAAATGAATCAACTCACTCAATAAAAGGTACTGGTCTTGGACTTTACTTGGTAAAATACTTTGTTGAGTTGCATGGTGGCCAAATTTCTGTGCAATCAACACTTGGTAAAGGCACGGCATTTGAAATTAAATTGAAAAACGCGTAGGCGAAAATGAGGGATTAATATGCACAAGGTACTTGTTGTTGATGACGATCAGGTTTTACGTGACAGTGTAAAGCAAGCTTTGCAATTTCATAATTTTTTAGTCGATACTGCCACAAATGGTAAAGAGGCCTTGCACGCAGTTTACAAGCAAAAGTATGACATGGTAGTCATGGATGTAAACATGCCTGAGATGGATGGCATGGAAGCTCTTAGGGAGATGAAAAAGTTTGACCAATCTTTGATCATTCTTATTCTAACGGCATATTCAAATGTAAGCGATGCCGTTACCGCTGTTAAAGAAGGCGCTTATAACTATCTCGAAAAACCCATCACTTCAGATAATTTAGTCGCATTAATCAAAAGAGCTTTAAAGGCTCGGTCATTAGTTGAAACATCAGCTTTTTCTGCACCTAGACTGAGCCTTGGCGGTAACACTGAGGATAAGTTTGTAGGTGAGTCCGATGTCATGCAGAAAGTCTTTTCTGTAATTTCACGTTTGGCGCAGGTAAACACCCCCGTATTGATTAGGGGGGAAAGCGGAACGGGAAAGGAATTAGTTGCTAAGGCCATTCATTATAACGGCCCTCGTAAAGATAATAAATTTGTTACCATTAATTTGGCGGCGATTCCTGAAAATTTAATTGAGTCGGAGCTTTTCGGTCATGAAAAGGGAGCATTCACAGGTGCCTCGGAAAGAAAAATTGGCAAATTTCAATATGCCGATTCAGGTACAATTTTTTTAGATGAAATTGGCGATATCTCTCCAGGTATGCAGGTGAAGCTTCTCCGCGTCCTCCAGGAAAAGAATTTTACCCCGGTGGGGGCAAATCGCGATATTAAAGTTGATGTACGGATTATTGCAGCTTCACACAAAAATTTTGAAGAGATGATTAAGGCAGGAACATTCCGTGAAGACCTTTTTTATCGTTTGAATGTGTTGCCTGTTTACCTTCCACCTCTAAGAGAGCGAATTTCAGATATTCAAGTTTTGGCGCAATATTATATTGATTATTTTAACAATGTTCATAATTTGAACATCAAAGGTTTTTCGCCTGAAGCTTATGAGTTAATAAAAGGTTTTTCGTGGCCTGGCAATATTCGGGAACTTAGAAATGTAATTGAGCATGCTTTTATTATCGAATCGACGGACTATATCACCGTATCGGCATTGCCAGATTCGGTAAAAAAGGGAGGGCGCCAGACTGTTCCCGTAGTTGCTCAGGAAGAAGACGATAGTAATTCAGTAATCGATTTCAAGGGAATAAAAGACTCGGTGCTTGATCATGAAATGGTCGTTGATGCGGCTAAGGTTTATCAATTCAATTTCCTCGGTCTTGGACCTGAGGATAAAAGAATGGATTTTCAGATTGCGAAGGAAATGTTTGAACGGGAATTTATTGTTCATGCGCTAAAAAGCAATAAGGGAAAAATAAATCAAACCGCTTTGCGAGCGAACATTCCTAAGAAAACTTTGCTTCGAAAAATTGAAAAGTATGAAATAAATGCCAAAGATTACTATTAAAGAAAGAAGGACCTACAGCGATTATGCGTAAAATTTTGATGTTACTCGCACTCATTGTTGGGCTTATTATTATTGATCAAGTTTCTAAGAATGTGATCCAGTCACGATTTCATCATGGTGAGTCCATTGAGGTGATTAAGGGATTTTTTAGCATTACCTATGTTAGAAATCCTGGCGCGGCCTTCGGCTTCATGGCCAATGCGGACGATACTGTACGCAAACCCCTTTTTCTCCTAATCCCGATCATTGCATGCGTGTGGCTGGTGGCCTTGATTTGGCGAACACGCGAAAAAAATAAAATATTATTTTTGAGCTATGGCTTGATACTCGCAGGTGCTGTTGGCAATTTAATTGATCGTTTTCTTTTAGGCTATGTAGTGGACTTTGTTGATTTTTATGTGGCAGATCATCATTTCCCTGCGTTTAACGTTGCAGATAGCGCGATTACGATTGCCGCAGTTTTATTGATTTACGATTTTCTTTTAGAGATCAGACGAAAGAAAGACCAGAAGGTGGAGGTAAAGCCATTAGAACACTCCGCCAACGAAAATAAGTCTTAGATTTATTCATGATGCCCATTCTCCTTAGCTGGCCATTTCCACTCTACGCATATCCGCTGTTTCTCGGTTTTGCCTGGGGAATTGCATACACCTATTCACTTGTCGTCGCTCAGGAGATGGGAATAGATGCTTTTAAATTTAAAATATACTCACTTGGTTTATTCGCATCAACTTGGATAGGAGCAAAAATATTTTTTTGGATTTTTTCCGCCGAAATAAACGCAACCGTAATTAAATCAATAAATTTTTGGATGGGTGGCGGTTTCGTTTTTTTCGGAGGCCTGGTTTTTGGGACAATCTTTACCATGGTTCATAATCACTACTTTAAACTTATAAATGTAGAAATGGCTGCCAGGTTGCTACCTGGTCTTTGTTTAGGCCATGCAGTTGGAAGGGTTGGCTGTTTCCTGGCAGGCTGCTGTTTTGGCAGGAAACTCGATACGCCTCTTCGAATTTTTGAGCACGAGTTAGATAAACATCCGGTACAATTTTATGAAATATTCGTCTTGGTCGCTCTTTTTTTCTATCTACGGACTGTTTTGAAAAAGAGTGGTGCGCCAAAGATGCAAATCATATTAACCTATTTTATGGCCTATGCCGGGTTCCGCTTTTTCATTGAATTCATGCGCGCCGATACCATTCGTGGCGTGTATGGACCCTTTTCGTCCTCGCAATGGGTGTCTCTGGTAATTGTCTTAGTGTCCACCGTACTATTCGTACAAAATAGGTACTGGCGAGCATCCAAACTTGTCTGAAACTATTTAGCTATCACTAAAGATGGAGTATAGTTTTCGCAAGTTTTAAATTGAATTAATTCATGGTGGCAATTATGACGAATTTACGCTTTGTGACGGCAGCAAGCCTTTTTGATGGGCATGATGTTTCAATCAACATTATGAGGAGAATGTTGCAAGTGCAGGGAGCGGAGGTCATTCACCTCGGTCATAATCGGTCGGTGCAAGAAATTGTTGTCGCGGCAATTCAAGAGGATGCTCATGCTGTAGCCGTTAGCTCATACCAGGGCGGGCATATTGAATATTTTTCATTTTTAAGAAAATCCCTTGATGATTGTGGTGGAAAAAATATTCGCATTTTTGGAGGAGGTGGAGGAGTCATTACGCCTAAAGAAGTGCAATACCTACATGAAATTGGAATTACAAAAATTTATACGCCAGCTGATGGCATGGCGATGGGTCTCGATGGAATTGTGAAAGATATGATTTCGCGCTCTGACTATTCAACAATCGAGCATCATTCGTTTCGTTCCTTTGAAAATACAATGGATCATGCCCTGATTGGTAAAACAATTTCCTTTATAGAGATAAATGGAGCGTTACCGTTTTTAGTCAGTGAGAAGGATATTCAAGTTTTAGGACTGACAGGAACTGGCGGCGCAGGTAAATCAAGTCTCATTGATGAGCTAATTTCAAGATTTCATCTTCATTTTCCAGAAATGAAAATTGCCCTTTTATCTGTTGATCCCACGAGAAAAAAAACTGGTGGCGCTCTGCTTGGCGATAGAATCAGACTAAGCAGTGTATCGAACAAGAATTTATATGTACGATCATTGGCAACCAGACAGTCGAGTGACGAATTGAGTCCTCAGATCAAACAAGTGATTTCATACCTGAAAGCATTAGATTTTGACCTCATCATGGTTGAAAGTTCGGGAATTGGGCAGGCCAGTGATGCAATCACAAAGGTGGCAAATCAGAGTGTTTATGTCATGACCCCAGAGTTTGGTGCTCCATCTCAGTTGGAAAAAATTGAAATGCTGGATGCAGCCGATTACATCGTTATAAACAAATATGAGCGGCCTCGCTCTGAAGATGCGTTAAGAGATGTAAGGAAGCAATATCGACGCAATAAAAATATGTTTGGAACTGGCAAGAATTTTGTTCCTGATGATGAGTTACCCGTTTATGGAACTGTCGCCTCCCGCTTTAATGACGATGGCGTTAATGCACTTTTTTTTGACTTAACCCTTGGATTGGGACTAGATAATTCAACCTTTAGAAGTCTAAAAAAATCCAAGGCATCAACTTCAATCGCGCCAATTATCCGCCACGAACGAATTAATTACCTTTGGGACGTATCAAGAGCGGTGCACGACTATAATAGCAAAACCAAAGAGCTAGTCTCCCTGATTTCAGATGTTGAGGCCTGCGAGCGGACTGCTGAATTAACAAACAATAAGGATGTCGATAAATATAGTAAAACACTTCGCTCAAAAGTTGATTCTGAAGTATTTAATCAGATAAAATCCTTTGAGGAAAATATAAAACAGCTCAAGAGCGGTGAGTTTTCATACTGTGTCCGAGACAAGAAGATTTTGGTTAAATGCAAATATACCTCATTATCTGGACTCAATATTTCGAAAGTTGCAATTCCTAATATTTCAAGTAAGGCCCAGATTGTGCATTTTTTGCGCGAGTCCAATTTGCCGGGTTATTTTCCCTATTCTTCGGGAATATATCCGTTCAAACGGAGTGACGAAGACCCAAAGAGAATGTTTGCAGGTGAAGGGGGGCCAGTTCGGACTAATAAACGGTTTCATTTTCTGTCAAAGAATGATCAAGCAAAAAGACTTTCCACGGCTTTTGACTCTGTAACTCTTTATGGGCAGGACCCTGATACCAGATTAGATATTTTTGGAAAGATTGGCGAAGCCGGTGTTTCGATTGCCACGCTTGATGATATGGATGACCTTTATCGCGGTTTTGATCTCACGGCACCACAAACATCTGTTTCGATGACTATCAATGGACCAGCACCGATAGTGCTGGCCATGTTTTTTAATGTGGCCATAAAAAATAAATTAGTTTCTCGGGATTTGTGGGATAGTCAAAAGCGTCTTGAAGTCATGCGGCAAGTTCGAGGCACAGTCCAGGCGGATATTTTAAAGGAAGATCAGGCGCAGAATACCTGCATATTTTCACTAGATTTTGCCCTGAAGATGATGGGTGATGTTCAAGAATATTTTTGCAGGCAAAAGATTCGTAACTATTACACCGTATCAATTAGCGGTTATCACATAGCTGAAGCGGGGGCGAATCCTATTTCGCAAGTTGCTTTTACACTGGCAAATGGCTTCACCTATGTTGAATATTACTTATCACGCGGTATGCAGATTGATGATTTTGCTGAAAACCTTTCTTTCTTTTTCAGTAATGGGCTGGACCCCGAATATACTGTAATTGGCTCAGTGGCGCGAAAGATATGGGCCATTGCACTACGAGACCGTTATGGTGCCAACGAAAAATCACAAAAACTTAAATATCATATTCAAACATCCGGGCGTTCACTACATGCCCAGGAGATTAATTTTAATGACATTCGAACAACACTTCAGGCCTTCCTGGCCCTGAGTGATAACTGTAATTCCTTGCATACAAATGCCTATGATGAAGCGATTACAACTCCAACTGAGGAATCGGTAAGGCGCGCAATGGCAATCCAGTTGATTATTAATAAAGAATTTGGCCTAAACAAAACGGATAATCCGCTCCAAGGTTCGTACATTTACAATGAGCTGTGCCAACTTGTGGAGGAGGCCATCTTGGGTGAGTTTGAAAGGATTTCAGCGAAAGGGGGAGTTTTAGGTGCAATGGAAGTTATGTATCAACGAAGTAAAATTCAAGAAGAATCACTGTACTATGAAATGCAAAAAGACTCAGGTCAATTTCCGATTGTCGGAGTGAATACATATTTAGCGCCGAATATAGCTGCGCAACTTCAAGAACAAATTCAATTGAGTCGATGCACAGATGAAGAAAAAAATGATCAGATTAGTCGTCTGAAAAATTTTCATCTGAAGCATAAGGATGAAGCGCAAAATGCTTTGGAAAAACTAAAAACTGTGGCGTTGAATGGTGGCAATATTTTCGAAGAACTGCTCACAACTGTAAATTACTGCTCGCTTGGGCAAATTACTAAAGTTCTTTATGGTGTTGGCGGTAGCTATAGAAGGAATATGTAGAGTATATTCGGGGAGTTTTAATGAAAATCTACACTAAGGCAGGCGATCAAGGGTTAACCACTTTGTTTGGCGGGCAACAGGTCTCAAAAGCTTCCGAATTACTTCAGGCGTATGGCACCTTGGACGAGCTTAGTGCAATTATGGGCGTTTTAATTTCACATTTAGCAAGCTCTCCTCTCTGCTCGAATTGCGTTCTTCAACTGCAGGCAATTCAAAAAGATCTATTCATATTAAGTTCATTTATGGCCACTCCGCCAGACAAGCGTACAAAGTTGAAGATTGGCCCCTTAACTGAGGCCGAGGTAAAACAAATGGAAGAATGGATCGATAAGATGGATGCCGAACTTCCCCCACTTTCCTCCTTTATTCTTCCAGGGGGACATATAACGGCTGCCTTTTCACAGTTGGCAAGAACGGTTACCCGCCGTGGGGAGCGGGAAATTGTTCACTGTAATGAATTAATGCCTGAGTGGAAAGTGGCCCATTCGGTAGAATTCACAAACAGGTTATCTGATTACCTGTTTGTGTTATCTCGCTTTTTAAATTTAAAGATGAAAACGAGTGAGCTTACGTGGCCATAGACTGGATTAATGATTTAAAGAATGCTTCTTTTTTATATTTTGCCAGTTTCCTAATTTATGTTGCAGTTTTTTGAAATCATCAGGAAACTTCTTTTGGATAAAATTCTCCAACATGACAACTTTGGCGCTTAGATCGCGAATATTTTTTATAAATTCCTCACAAAAATCTTTTCCACCCTTTGTGATTTTATAAGTCTGAAATGCATGTTCAATATAATCTTCGTAAATAAGGGCTGAGACATTCAGTTCAAGGGCAAGAACGAGCAATCTCTCAAGGTCATATTCGGAGCTTTTTGAAGATACCGCAGTGTCAAATGTTTTAAGTAAAAAGACAAGAGGCCAGTAGGAAATTTGCACATTTCGAAATATATCCAAAATAGAGCATGCTGAATTTGCTTCCACGTCAAAGTAGGAATCCTCATCATCGTCGATAATAAAGTCATTAAGTACAAGCGTAGCGTTCAGGAAATGGAGGGCGCTGGATTGTAGGATTCTAACAGCTAGTTCAACATTACTAGCTTTGTCTAAACATATAAAAGACATGCCAGGCACGGGATTGGCGCTGTTCGCTGCGATGAGCGGGTCACTGGTAACACATAAATGAGTAGTAAAAACGCAAACAAAATTAAAAAAACTTTCATCGGCATTTCGTATTAACTTTAAAGCGTTTGTAATGCGAGTGACAGCTTCAGTGTATTGAGCGGAGTTTAGCTGCCCCTGGTGAATTATTTTAATAGGTGCCGCTTCCGTGAAGTGATAACCACTCGGAGTAATATCTGCGGAAGACCATTTACCTTTGTCGAGATAAGACACTTTGTTTACGGTGGATAAAAAATCCTTAATTACGATAACCGGGAAAGTTTCCGAAGGAGTTTCAAAGGAAATAAGTTGATCTCGTGAAATAACATAGATCTGCTTGGCAGAATCACCGACATCCATTGTGATTGGATAAATCAGCGAATCAATCAAAGCAGAACTTTTCGAAACTTGAATATAGAAAAATCCCAAAAGATTCTGTTCAAATAATGCTAGAACGAATTCGGATGATTCGAGTAATGGCAAAGATTTAATTTTTTCTTGAAAAGGGTGGGCCAATTCGCTAGCCTCCCAAAACTCAAAGAGTTCATCTTTAGCACTTAAACTATCTTCTGAATCAGCCTGAGCATCGTCCTCATCTTCTTCTGTTAAGATTTCTATGTGAAGTGAATAAACACTCAATAGATCATCAATCTGCGTATGCCAGTAATAGTTTGAGGGCGTGTATTCCTTGGCTTCTGGAGATTTGAGCAACGTCTGAAGGGTTGAAATAAATTCATGACGTTTTAAAATACTTAGCTCGGGCAGAGAGAGTTCCGCATAAATCATTTCATGTAAGCCATCAAATTTTTTTGAAAACTCATTATGAATATTGGTGTAAGGGCCAGAAGGGAGAACTAATTTCATGAAATACCAGGATGATTGGCTGGGGCGGTGGGACTCGAACCCACGACCAATAGATTAACAGTCTACTGCGCTACCGCTGCGCCACGCCCCAACAGATTACTGATATATGTTGTAAATTTATAAAATTAAATGCTGGGAATGTCCAGGGTAAATACTTGATAATATTAGAAGGCCCAAAAGGGCATTTGCATCTTAACTATATGAATTTATGAGGTTCAGTGATTAAGCTAAATACTTTGATCAAGTGTGCCGAGAAGAAGTTTGAGGGATTATGTCAACTACGAATCTGTTGCGGCACTTAATGCGTTTGTTAACTCCTGATGAAATTCATGAGTTAAGTACAATATTTTATGGTGCCAACAGCCGTCCGCTTGTTGAACTTCTACTTGAGAGAATTGATGCTGAAACTCTGGAAGAAATATGTGTGATGCCAGAGCAACTCGAGACTAAGGCGCTAGAAAGTGAAAAGCAATATACGCAGGTCTCAGAGACTGATGGAGAGCAAAAGAAAGGCGTTGTTTTCATTTTAGATTTGAAGAAAAAGTTGGAAAAAGGTCAAAGGGCCTTAAAAGAAAAGGAAATCTTTGGGCTATATCAGAAAGCAGCAGGTCTTGATGTCGATTTTTCAAAAGCCAATAAAGATGATTTGAAAAAAACGAGTAACTTAGGTGTCTTAATTAATAAAAAACAATACTAGCAATATTAGAAGGACACGCCTCTGATTGGATCGTCTTTTACACTTTGAGCATCATGTAATTCAAGACTTGCAAGTTGGAACACACAAGAGTCGATTGTACTGATTGCAGCTGGGCGATAGTTCCCGGAATTTTTCACGCCGCCGAAAGGTAACAGTGGATTAGCGCCAATGGTTGAGCGATTAAAATTTATCTGACCAGCATCAATTTCTTCCAAACACTTATGGTAATTTTTAATATCCTTTGAAAAAATTGAAGCTGCTAGACCAAATTCGGTACTATTGGAAATCTGAATTGCTTCTTCAATCTCATCAAACGGAATAAAGGTGCAATTTGGCCCAAATATTTCGTTGGTCAGAAAATGTGAATTTTTATTGAAAGATGAGGCGAGATGAATTGATGGGCTCACATAATAGCCACTATGCTTTCTCTCTAGATGCTTACCACGCATAATCTCTTCAATACCTTCTCTTTTTGCCATGCCCATATACAAGAGATAATTTTCCAGAGCTTGCTGATCAACAAGAGGACCCATGAAAGGTTCGATTTCATGAACAATGGGGTGATCAATTACGATCGTTTTAGCCGTACGGTGAAATTTCTCAATAAACTCTTCATGCAGAGAACGATGAATTGGTACAATCGCTGTTGAGATACAGCGCTGTCCACTGGTGAGGAAACAAGCCTTGATTAATTCTCGCAAGGCCAGATCAAGATCGGCATCTTTGCACACAATGCCATTGTTTTTTCCACCTAACTCTAGCGCAACAAGCTTGGAAAGATCTTGATAAGTATTGGCCAGGATTTTTTTACCGACTTCCAGACTTCCAGTAAAGAAAATTCCCTTTACTGTCTTTTCTTTAAGAATTCTTCTAGCGAGTTCACCATCACCTTGGACGAGGTTTATGACTCCACTAGGAAAGCCAGCCTCATGATAGCACTCGATAAGAAGTTGGCCACTGTAACATGTTTTTTCTGAGGGCTTAAAGATAACACTATTGCCTGCCATCAAGGCACTAGCAATCTGATTATTGGCTATATTGCAGGGGAAGTTAAATGGGCCGATAATGAGGCAAGGGCCTATTGGGCGGTAATAAATATGTCCATTTGTTCCTGGGGATATATCATTAAAATGTCTTGGTAAAATTCTCTGAAGACTTTGGTTAATGATAATGTCAATTTTGTTCATGAGGGCCAATATTTCAGCACTGGCTTCCCATAATGGCTTGCCTGTCTCAAGTGCGATGGCTTCAGACATAGAAGCGGCTTTGGTAAGCACACACTCTTTAAAGCGTCGAAGTGCATTCACTTTTTCATCTACAGTTGTCTTGCGCCAGGAATTTTGGCCTTTGATAGCACTCTCAATAATCTTATCTACAATCTCGTAGCGAATATTGACCTCCCACAGGCCGGACTCTAAATCAGCAGGGCAGATTTTGGAGATGGTACGATCTGGCGATTTTTCATGGGAGTGGGGATTATGAAATTTTCCGTGAAAATAATTGCCCTTAAGTTGATATTTCATATTTTTTCCTAAAGGTGGATTCCATGACCGAGGAATTCTCCAAATTCATCAATGACGCTACTATAGTCTGACGACAAAATAAGATTTTTTTTATCACCATGGTCTTCAAGTTTACCATCGACTTTCATTGCTCGAAATTTGCCTGGATCATTTGGAAGAGTTATCAAAAATGTTTGCAAGTCACTCCCGGTGGTTGATGCATCAACAATAGTTTTAAACATAAACATGTCTCGGATTGTCTTAATTTCTGTCTTGGGTGCACGATAGTGTGGACCACCATCGAAAGGGTCTACCTCTTTTGTATATTTGAATCCAATTGATTCAAGCATCTTTTTTACAAGTTTTGTATCATCACCTACTTTTCCAATAGCATCCCGCGCTTCAATTGGTAGCAAGGACGTGTAAATAATTTCAGAGGGAAAAAGACTTAAGATAAATTCCTTATTCTGACGGCTCAATACATCGGCTTCATGATAATCAACATTCATAAATTTTCTACCAATGGCCTCCCAAAGAGGACTGTTCCCATCTTTATCAAAGGGAGGCATGAGTTCTGAGTGAATTATTGGTGTAAATTGATTAGAGTTCATGCCAATATAGAGAAAACGGACAAAAGAAATCTGCTTGCCAAGCTTACTAATATTGCTTCTATAGTCAGGATGAAGCACAAGACCGCCAATTTCAGTATAGCCATTACATTCATAATCTAACTTTAATGTGCCATGAATAAAGCCAGTATTGATTGTTTCACTAAATTTTTCCTCCTGGCCTACTGTCAAATAATAATGGGGTTCTTCATCCGTTCCATGTTGGCCATGTATCATTGAAACACCAATGACTTTCTTAAGTTCTGTATCCTCAAGGACAAAAATATACTTATTTTTTGATTTGTCCTTATCAGGTTTTTTAAAAGTTCGAACAGAGTTTGCAATTTTTTTCTTAATAAGGTCTATGTCCTTAGGCAAATTGATAAATGTGACAAGCCCACTAAGCTCATACAGATCATTAAGATCACTTGGGTCAACATTTCTAATGAGGTACATATAACACCTGAAACAAGTTATCTATTTTGATAGCAATCTATGAAAAATAATGATCAGATAACTTGAATAATTCTAAAAGACATGGATAATTTTTAGAAAACCTGTGGATAATATTAGCATGGTCGTTTCATTAAAGTCATTAGAGCAAGATTACCTTCAAGGGAATTATCAGGTCTTCATAAATAAATTGCTTGAGATGAAAGAATCCCTGCCTAGGGACATTTTTCATTTAAATCTTGGGACTGGGCAAATTAAGCTCTCCATGCTTGGCCCGGCGCACTACAACCTTGAAATGGCTAAGGCCTATGGTCTAAATAATGAAATACTTAGAAATAATCTGAGTCATGTTAATGAGCAAATAGGGCAGCAAGTTGGGGGCGCGGATAACAATTTTATTAACCAACTATTTTTCTTTTTTAGAGAACTATCATTTCAATCTGTTTTACTTCTGTGTCTCGCAATATCACTTCTAACATTAATCTTATTTTGGCGAAGATATATACGGAATTATCGAGTCCTCGTAATTGTTTTGATCTGTGCTTACACACCGTTGGCACTCAAGTGGGGTGTGGATTCCCAATATAAATTAGGCATAGCTCTTGAGGAATTAACGCTCTACGAGGGACCCAGCGCTATATTTAAAGACACAGGCAAAGTTCCAAGCGGATATAAAATATTGCTGAGAAATACAGCAGAAGGATGGGGCCTGCTCACTTACCCATCATACAAAACAGGCTGGGTAAATCTTCGAAATATAGGCATAATAGAGATATGAAGTGCCATTTTTCAGAGAAAAATAATTTTATTACTCTAATTTTGGCCGGGAGGCCGAAATGAGTTCATATGAGCAGGACCGTCAAACTCATGGCACTGATGCCCAAGAGAAAAAAATAGATCTCTCATTGCTTAAATATTTTTGGCAGGCTGGGCCACTGAATTTCAGCAAGCAAGATTCTATTCCCCGCTTTCTTAGAAAAATAAAGGTTCTTAAAAATTTTTCTGATAGCGAATTATTCATTCTTTCAAAATATTTGAATGAAAGGAACTTTAGGCGCGGGGAAGTAATTTTCCAGCAAGGCGATGTTGGCATCGGGTTTTATCTGATCTTTTCCGGACAAGTTGAGATTTCCGTTGATGACAATAAGTTTGATTTTGATGAAACTCTTGCGAAAGGCCGATATTCTCTGAACCTTGAGAGGTATGATTTTTTTGGCGAGCTTGCACTCCTGCAAGAAAATGCCATTAGAAATGCCACTGCTACCGCGAAAGATGATTGCATCTTGTTTGGTATTTTTAGACCAGATTTGGATGACTTAATTTTACAATACCCGGTGGTGGCAGCCCGACTTTTGCAATCTGTCTCCATGATTATTGCGAATCGACTTTTTTTCCTCACCCAAGAAGTGAGATTTCTTAAAACAAAACTGGAAAACCGAGAATTGAATAAATAGTATGAGCGCCATAGTCAAAAATAAGGAAATTTTTAGATTTGCATATTTTGCTACTATCCTTGGCCTCTGCCTCATTGGTCTCGCCCTGCTGCCCAGGATATCGATTCCTCTGACCCTTTCGTATGTGTGCTATTTAATGGCGTCTCCGCTAATTCCTTTTTTTACGAAAATTTTTCGCAATAGAAACTTTGCAATAATATTTTTGCTGATTGTATTTACAGTTGTTGCACTTATCCCACTTTTCTATTTACTCCCATCGCTTCGCTCTGAAATAGAAAGAGTGCAATACTATCTCCCCAGGCTTGAAGGGTTTATCCAATCTAAATTTTTTGAAATAAAACTGTTCGTTCAGAATAATTTTGGCATCGCAATCGAAGACATTTATCTGCAGGACATCATCGCCAAGGTGAAATCATTTTCTGCCAAAATTTTATGGAATCTTCCCACTTTTTTAGCCAATACGCTTGAATGGGCATTTCTCGTGCCGTTATTTCTATTTTTTCTTATGAAGGATGCGACATCTTTTACAAGAATTTTGTTGAAGATAACGCCGAATAGTATTTTTGAGCGTTTTTATCATATCCTGCATGAGCTTAATACGAAGATTGGAGATTACATATTTGCAAAATTCATTGAAGCCAGCATAGTGGGCGGCATAATTACGATTGGTTTACTCGTTCTAGGGGTTAAATTTTGGGTTCTTCTGGGTATTTTGGCAGGGATTACGAATATCGTTCCGTACATTGGCCCGATTTTAGGTGCGATTCCTGCCCTTATTATTGTCTATTTTGAAAATGGCTTTGGCTCTAGCTTTGGCGGGGTATTAGTGCTGTACCTCATTGCCAATGTTATCGATATTGCGATTGTTTTTCCGGTCATGATCTCTAAAATCGTCGATTTACATCCTATTGTGGTTGTAATCTCGGTTATTGTGGGTTCTCAATTTTTTGGTTTTGTCGGGATGATCGTTTCGGTTCCCATTGCCGCGGCCATAAAGCTGGTTGTGTTAGAGTTTTACAAAAAAATCTATTCACCTCTTTGATGCTAATGTGTTAAATTGTTGCGATGAAGCCAACCCTTTACTGTCATTGTTTAGTTTTATTTAGCATTTTACTGGTCGCCTGTAGTGGTCCAAGGCCAGCAGGCACGACTGAGGCTGAAATCTTATTCAAAGAAGCCCAGAAGTATATCGATAAAAAACAATTTATTCTGGCAAATGAAAAACTGAATACTCTTCGCTCACAGCATCCTTATAGTTATTATGCTACCCCTGCTGAATTAATCCAAGCCGACATTTTATTTAAGCAAGAGAATTTTGTGGAATCAGCATCGGCTTATATTCTCTTCCGAGATTTTCATCCAAAGCATGAAAAGATTGCTTATGTCGTGTGGATGATTGCTGAATCTTTCTATAATCAGCTTCCGTCAACGTCTGACAGAGATTTGTCCCAGGGGTATGAAGCCATAAAATATTATCAAGAGGTTCTTGCTAAATATCCGAAGAGTGAATATGTCGCTCAAGCCAAAGAGAAGGGCACGCAAATCAGCGAAATGTTCAAACAGAAAGAGCAGTATATTGCTGATTTTTATTTTAAGACTGAGGTTTTCGATGCCGCCCGGTATCGCTATCTTGCAATGATAGATGAATTTAAAGAACCAAATATTGTAGACCATTCCATCGTTAGAATTTTACAATCCTCTCTGGAACTCGGGGAAAAGCCTGAGTGCATCCAATACGCCAAGATATTGCGTAAAAAATTGAGTTCGTCCTCTGTAGAGAGTTTTGAAAAAGTCTTAGATCAGTGTAAGACCAACTAACCAAAGGGGTTCGACTTGAATCTTCAGGAAAAAGATCTTCTCGATAATGCTTTTCAAGCCAATAAAGCAGGCAATATCAGACAGGCAGAGGAACTCTTTCAAGAAACCATCATTTTGAATCCAAAAAATCCAAAACCATTTTTTGCCTTGGCCAATATATATCATCGTCGCGGTGAGCTTGGTAAGGCCATTAAGGCCTTTTCAAAAGTGCTGGAGCTTGATCCATGCCACACGGAAGCAGCCATAAGTTTGTCAGTCATTTATAATGACATTGGCAAATATGAAGAGGCGAAAAAAATTTTTGAAGCCGCTTCTGAGCGGGTTAAGGCCGCTTCTGCAACAACAGGTCCGGTTGATGATATTCATGTGAATAAAAAGTTTTCACAGAGGCATTTCGAATTAGCGGAACAATACTTCACCTATTGCAAGTATGATGATGCCCTCTTTGAATATTCTAAAGCCTCCTCTCTAGATGTTGAAAACGCAGAGATAAAATTAAAAATAGCAAAGGTTTATGCTAAAAAAGGACTTGTAAACAAGGCCGCTGAAGAATTGCGCAAGCTGAAAGCAGAGCGCCCTCACTATATTCCTGCCCGTCTCGCGCTAGGACTGATTTTTTACGGTGCGGGTAATATTATTGAAGCACAACAAGAATGGATGAAGATACTTGCCATCGCACCAGATAATTCCGAAGCAAAGACATACCTATCTCTGGCCGAGAATGCCACCGAAACAACCCTGAATTAACGAATAACTAAATTAAATATCAACAGAAGTATCAGGAGTATTTTTGAGGGTCTTTCCTGAATCGAGATCCTGCGTCTGATTGCGATTTGGATCCTGGGTGGTGGTTTGAGCATTCGATCTTCGAGCATCGTCTGAGTTGTACGTCACAATATATTTTTTCAACTCGACATACATTTTGTGGCGTACTTCCAATTTGCTGTCTTGGAGAACAATCTGACGGGCAATGCGTGTCTTATTATTAATAATAATGGGGGCCTTCAGGTTTGCTGACATCTCAACAATATTTTGAGGAATTGTGAGAATTGTATAAATGCTTGCATCACTTAAACTATCTAATTCAAGACTTGTGAGTTCCGGCGGCAATAATCGAACAGCATAGTCCGGGGTGAAAATTTTTGGTTCAATAATTGGGAAAGCAATTGATGCATCTTCAAGACTTTGTAGCCACAAGATGAGAGTCTGATCACCTGGATCAACTATAAAAAACCGCTTAAAATTGTCAAATCCTAGGAGCCCTTCCGCGAAGTTGATGACATCTTTTTTATCGACTTCAAGTTCGCCAAAACGCGTTGTTGTGACTTTCACTAAGGCCTCCAGATAACCAGCAGCGTAATGCTGCCATGGAAATTCTAGCAATCGGCCCCATGAAAGGGCAAGAGGGAAATTACTTCTTGTTAAGGTCTTTAAGTTCTTCCGTGAGCTGACCTAAGCCTTCATAATCAGACTGCGCAGCAAGTTCATTTTGGTCCTGAATTGCCTGGTAAACCTCTTCACGGTGAATTTTCGTCTCTTTGGGCGCTTTGATTCCAAGCCGAACCTGCTTTCCCTTGATCTGAATCACGATAATTTTTATATGATCATCAATGGCGATGCTTTCACCAAGCTTCCGTGTCAAAACTAGCATAATAATCCTCTAGTAACAGACCCTCCTGGCCCACCTTATCCGTGGCGACTGGGCATCTATATTATGCCAATTCATAAATTGCAACGAAAATATTTTAGATAGTTAAATAAACAGATTTACCGCAGGAAGTCGAGAAGTGTCTGGTTTAACATTGTTTTACCTGACTGATAAGTAGTGCGCAGCACCTGTTGCTGCTTTGTGATGTCGCTAAATAGCTCCGCAACGTCCGCATCGGTAAGCTTGCTTCTGTGAGCTTCCTTGTCCACGTTCTCAGTTTCAATTTGCGAGCGCGTCGTCATGGCGGTGTTTACGAGTGACCCAACGCGAGTGCGAAGCGTGATAATTCGGCTGATAGAGCTGTCAAATTTTTCAAGCAGGTCTTGAACAAGTTTTGGGTCATTATTTTCAAGGGCGGAAATCAGTGTTGTGAGTTGGCTAAAAAGGTTATCCCGCTTGTGAAATCTAGACTCGAGATCATTATTTGATGCCAAGTCGCGCGCGGGTGTCTCGGAATCTTCGCCGGAAGGGGTCTCTAAATCAGGTTCTGGAATATTGCTGGGCGCAACGAGCTGGTCTGAATAAAATACCTCTTTCCCAGTGAGATTCATCGGAATAAAAAAATCTTTGGAAATTTCCAGTTTGATTTTGCCATCATCCCCTGTGTAGTTACCGTCGAGATCGAAGGGGATCTTTAAAGTATTGAAGCCGGAAAAAATATACTTATTTCCGACGCGTCTATTAGAGATTGCCAGTAACTGATTGCGCATTTGTATAATATCGTTCGACACATTTTTCCGGATATCTTGATCATAGAAATCGGAAGATTGTTGGATAGCTAAATCCTTGGCCTTAAGCAAAATTTCTGAGATTTGATCGAGACATTGTTCGGTTTGGTTGAGATGTAAAAGTGCGACATCTGAATTGCGCAAAAATTGCTGATTGTCAGCCAATACCGAACCTAGTGACATGGCTTCAACGTTACTTACGGGGTTATCTGATGGACGTCTAACTTTCTTTAAAGACGATCCCTTCATCTGAAGGTCTTCAAGTCTTTCCTTGGTTTTTTCAAGGGAAAACTGAAGTGAGGCTGAATTTGAGTTTTCTGAAACCCTGGTCATTGTTTAAACTCTCTACCTCTTAATTCCTAATACAACCTGAAACATATCATCCGCAGCTTTTAAGACTTTCGCTGATGCTTCATAAGCATGTTGAAATTTAATCATATTTGCGGCTTCCTCATCAATCGAGACTCCTGTAATCCTTTCTTTAATGGCCCTTGTTTGTGCCAAAAGGCCTTCAGATTGCTCTGTATCGACGCGCGCCTTGCCGGTTTGAACACCGACGTGCCCGATGCTTTTAAGATACTGATCCTCAATCGTGGAAGTGCCCTCTGCCATCAGTTTAGCATTTTCCAATTTGCTGATGGCCAAGGCAATTCTGTTATCCCCAGGAGCATTGGGGGCCAAGGCAGTTACAATATTCGCTAAATCCTCTTGAACTTCATCGCTAAGGGACATCTCCGTTGAAGCATTTTCAGATGAAGATAGGTCCTTAAAGAAGTTTACGTTAGTATATTCACCAGCATTCTCGCCTTCGATAGAGATGCCAGGTTTGTAAATAAAACCCTTCGAATGAATTGCATTGACACTCTTTGTGAGGGTGTAAGCAACTTGATCTATATCGGTTTGCATTTTGCGAAGATCAACGTTTCGCACTTTTAATAATGATGCCAGTTTTCCGTTTGCGAATTTGTCTGAAATAAAACCGCTTGGACGATTTTTAAAATAGATTTCGACCGCGCCACTCATGCCGTTTGGAGATGTTTCTAAAGGTTGCCCTTTCACTGCAAGTTCCTGGACTTCGGTGGCGGAGATAATGGTACCAACTCCCTCGGCATTGACAATAAAATGGTTTTTATTATCAGTATAGGTAGAGACATCAAAATACTCGGCCAGAGATCTAATGGCCACATCACGTTGATCGCGCAAGTCACCGCTCTCGCCGCCGAGGGCCTCAATATTGGTAATTTTTTTATTAATATCTGCCAAATGGTTTGAAATTTGATTGATATTAACCATTTCACGCTCTAACCGCTTGTCAACTCCGCGTGCGAGCTCATCCAGCGTTGAGCGAATCCGGTTGAAATCTTTGACAATTAACTTGGCATTATCACGCACGACAGAACGCATGGTCTCATTTTCAGGCTGGTTGGCAAGGTCACGAAAAGAATTAAAAAACTTGTTAACAATTTTGTTAAGGCCTTCCGATTCGGTTTCATTGAAAATACTTTCGACCTGCTCTAACTGCTCCAATCGCTCATGGTTGTATTCATGGCTGGTGATAGCTCCGGCCAGGCGTTGCTCGATATGCTTTGCATCTATCCGCTCTACTCCATGCACGCGTGCGCCAGACCCCATCACTAACCCGTCCTTTGTGATAGGCACCCCGGTTGTTTGTTTGACACGTTGGCGTGAGTAGCCCTCTGTATTGGCGTTTGCAACGTTGTGGCCAGCAACTTCCATGGATTTTTTGCTGGCACCCAAGCCTGATTTGCCTATGCTCAGGATGTCCGTCAAGGTGTGCTCCTATTTGGTTCCTGCTAAGCCAGCAAGCTTGCCCTTGGAATTATATGTATGCACAGTCTTTTTCCCGGTTGTGCTCTCACGCAGTTCTTGCAAATGATAGATCGCCTTATTTAAGAAAATCTGATTCTTTTTATTCTGTTCTTTGATCTTTTCAATCAGATCCTTAAGTAGCGAATTGAATCCCACAAAATTTCTCACGAGCGGTTCTGGCGCAGTTTTTTCTAGGAAAACGATAAGATCTGACACCGTGGCAATGTTGCTTAGACCGTATTGCAACTGCAAATTCAAAATAAAAGACTGCCTTTTGGCGTCAGCCAAATCAATGGCAGCGATTATCTTATTTTTTTCTAAAGTCGTGATTTCAAGATTCTCGATATCACTGCTCAATAAACAAGAATATTCGGCAGCTGTTATTTCAAAGAGATTAAAGTGAAGATCACAAAACTCACGCCAGATTGCAACAGCATGTTGGTAGGTTTCGAGATCAATGGAGGTGTCTAAATTTTTCATAATCAAAATTCTGATGCCATCATTTTTTCTGCCAGGCCGTCGTAGTCAACTTCATATGTTCCATTTTTTATAGACTGTTTTAGGCTTGCAATTTTTGCAGAATTGTCAGGCGGTGGTGCTCCCACAGCGGCTTTTTTGATTCTTGCAAAATCTTTAATGCCGTCACTGATATCGACCTTTGCATCTTTCGAAGTTGTTTTTTCAATTGAGGCCTGTCGGGCAGCCTCATTTCTGGGTGCGACAGGATTTTTGCTTCGCAAGTTCCCAATTTTCTTTTCGGGAAAGAAGGGTGCCTTGGTGTTGTTCTCTACTGGTCCTGCCATAAATTACTCCCTTGGTTTTCCATTTCCTTTTGTCATGGCCTGATACGCCTCATAGCCCTCTTTTGAGCGAAATTTCTGAGGATATATTTGATCTAGGATTAGATTTTTAATACCAACACCATCTGGGTGAGATGCCAGCGATTGAGCTTGCTCATCAGTCAGAAGGGATTGATAGATCCCTTCCGCAGAGCTTGGTTCCTCTGCATGCTCGATCGAATTTTTCATTTCATCAAACATCAATTTTAGAAAGCTTGCTTCTTGGGCCTCCGCAACCTCAACATAGTCTTTAGGAACGTACTGGATTCCGTTCGAATCACGTTTAGGCTGATGTGATGGAGGTACTGTTATGCTCAAATTTCCTTCCTGGAAATGGCCCCTAATAGGGGTACTTCATAATATTCTATCAGAATAGAACAGAGGGAACAAAACACTGATCAGATGGGAAATTTTAGCTATAGCTAGAGCAGTTCAATGTCTGCGACGAGGGCGCCGTTGTGCTTAAGTGCTTGAAATATCGAGATCAAATCCTCAGGCGTTGCACCGAAGGCATTGAGTGCCTTGACGAGATCACTCAAAGTAGCTTTTTTATCGATGAAGTAAAGTGAATCCCCTTTTTTCTTGCTGCCACCACTGACATTGGCGTCAGAATCCTTGATTTCAATTGTCAAAGATCCATGGGCAATGGCCACAGGTTTTAGTACGACATCGCCACCTGCCACGATCGTACCTGTCCGCTCATTAATAACGATTTTTGCCTTCTGATCAGAATGAATTTTGAAATTTTCAATAAGTGCCATCAGCTGAACCACATTTCGCTGATATTCAAAGGGAATAATAAGATCAATTGTTGAAGCATCGCGGGCCATGGCATATTTGCCGCCCAATTCGGTATTGAGGATTTTTTCAATTCTAGCTGCTGTGGTAAAATCCGAATTGTTCAATCCGAGGCGAACCGACTTCTTTTTTTCAAAGTCGGTGACAAGCTCTTTCTCAATAATGGCACCATCAGGAATAGTGCCAATGGTAGCGAATTTTTCTCCCTGTTTGAGACCTCCAATCGAAATGCTGCCGCTCGCAAGTGCATAAATTTGACCATCACCACCTTTTAAAGGAGTGATGAGCAAGGTTCCTCCGGCTAGGCTTGAGGCGTCTCCAATGGATGAAACTTTTACATCAACCTTTTGGCCCTGGCGCGCAAAAGCAGGCAGGTCCCCAGTGACTATAACGGCAGCAACATTTTTGGACACAATTTCACGCTTAGGGTCAAGACCAAGTTTTTGAAAGAGAAGTTTTAAAGAGTTATTAGTAATTTCTCCCCCAGCATCGCCGGTGCCATTGAGACCTATCACGAGTCCATATCCCAAAACTGGATTGGCGCGTACGCCCTTAACGGTCACTAAGTCTTTGAGACGACTTTCTGTCGCATTTACGCTACACAGAAGAAACAAAAATAAAGGAAGACATACAATTTTCAACATGAGTTACCTCAGTACTGTGATATTTGTTTCAATAATCTCGTCAGAGCTTATAAAGTCCTCTGCGGAAATATTTCTGCGAGAGACTAGAGCTTGAACTTCCACCAAGTGTTTTCTGTTTCTAAAAAGAATGTTCTTGCGTCCAGAAAGTAAAATGTGATCCTTGTTGATTTCTTCAATAATTACAGTCGAAATTTTATCATGAACTGCCTCTTCTTGTTTGTCTGCTCCTGCAGTGTCTTCGGGCTTTGGTTCAGCGTCGCCTTCAGGCTTTTCATTCTCGCCGGCTTTAGCTTTTTCCTTCTTTTTTGATTTTTTTACAGACATTACTTGCGGAGCGGGAAAAACGCGCTTCAGCTCGGCGGTGATATCATTCTTTAGGCGAGTCATGACATTAACCAAAATAATATCGCCCTGACGTTTCTTGGAATCTTGAGTAAAAAGAAAGCTGTCTCTCCCCTGGCCGTTCCATAGACTATTGTCTGTGCCGCTATCATAGATCTCATCGGAGGTATAACGTCTTTTTACTTCATTTTCAGGGCCATATTGACGTTTAACTGATGGATCAATGCTTTTTTGTGTGGAAGTGGATACTAAATTTGAATTAGAACCATTGCGACGTTTTCTATATACGTCAAACTTATCACTGCGGGGTGCAACGCGACTGGAGCGACCGGAGCCTTTGTCCATCTGGTCATATAAAGAATTTATGTACGAAGAGCAGCTGGTTATAAAAAAAGAAAATAGGAGCAGTTGAATAATTTTCATAGTTCCACCGTTACCTCATCAAAATCTGTCGCTAATGCGCTGATGGTCTTATGTTTGAGTTGCACTTGAACTGTCTGTCCGAAAGTAGCTCCTTGAAGGGCCCGCCCTTCAGTTTGGATGCTCATGTTGTCACTCTTGAAAATTACGCGGGAGGTTTTTCCCGGGCGAACAACCATGGAAGCTAAGAGATCAGTTGTCTTGATCACATCACCCTTGGTGAGGTTGTGCGTAGGGGAGTAAAATCTGATTTTATCAAAATTGATTTGTGTTTGAGCAGGTGCTTCTGTTAGAAGGTCAACCTCGCTAAGCTGAGAAGGATCAAGCCTATCCCCTGGGGCGAAAGAGCGATTTGCGATATACGCCTTCACTTGCGTTTTAAGAACGAGGTCAATGGGAATGGTATAATTGATTTTATTTCCACGAATCAACAGGGTTATATTTTTTTTACCAGCCGAGGTACAGGAATCACATGATGTCTGAATTTCAGAATTTTCAACGCAAAGGCTGCCTTTGTGAAAGTGGACTTTTTCTATGAAAGTCATGAGCTGCGTTTTTGAATAATCGATCGCGAATTCCCGCGAGATTTTTTGAATTTCGATCTGCTTTGGGCGAAAAGTAATGCTGCTAAAATATCTCTGCAAAATCGCTGTGTTTAAAACACCATGTGTTTGGGTTAGAAACTGGACAACTTTTTTTTGATCTTCTTCGGCGCAGTTGGAATTCTTGATTATTCCGTCGGCAAGACTGCCAGATTTTGGATTCGCGCTGTCGAGAATAAGAAATTTTGAGCATAATTCGATTTCACAGGCCTGAGGGCTGTGAAATGTGGAGATCAAAAAAAGTGTGACAAAAATAAAATATTTCATCGAATATTGTTCACTGTTTGCAACATTTGGTCGGCAACACCCATCACTTTTGAATTCATTTCGTAGGCCCGTTGGGCCTTTATAAGGTTAGTCATTTCAACCATTATACTCACGTTGCTGGATTCTAAAGTTCCCTGCATTATTTTTCCCGCATTGCCTTGACCGGGAATTTGCTGAATTGGAGGCCCGCTTGCTTGGGTTATTTGATATAGGTTTCCGCCTTCAGATTTTAAGCCTACGGGATTGGTAAAATTAAAAATAGGCAAAATACCTAGGTTCGTTGGTTCGATCTGATTTTTCAAAAAGGCTTCAACGTTACCGTTTTCACCAATGGTTGTTGTAGTAGTTCCTTGAGGAAAGGTAATTCCTGGAAAAACCTTGTAACCGAGCCTCGTCACTAAATTACCCTCGCTATCAAGGTTAAAAGATCCGTCACGCGTATACTTGATTTCATTGCTGGGTAAGATAATGCCGAAAAAACCTTCCCCATTGATCATCAGATCAAAGGGGTTGTTGGTAATCATGGGGTTTCCGGTAGAATGCTCTTTTCTGACAGCGGAAACTTTAGAACCAGTACCGATTTGAGTGCCGACATTATAACGAGTATTGCTACTGGAACGGCCGCCTGCAATAGTCACTGTTTCGTATAGAAGATCATCAAATTCAGCGCGATCTTTTTTAAACCCCGTTGTATTGATATTTGCAATGTTGTTTGAAATGGTGCTGACGTTAATTTCCTGTGATGCCATTCCGGTGGCAGCTATGTTTAATGCCTTCATCAGACAAAACCCTTCACTGGGGAGGATTAAAAGGGCGAGAAAAAGAAAAATAATCTTCATGAATACCTCAGAACTTGGTTAACTCACTATAAGATCTAGCTGCCATATTATCGTAGGCCTTGATGACCTTTTGTATCGATTCAAAATTGCGATGCGCTTTAATCATGTTGGTCATCTCTTCTAAAGCGTTAACGTTGGAATTTTCGATAAATCCCTGGTGAACAGAGGAGTTTGTTTCACTTTTCTTTATATTGTCGGCAAATTTATTAATAAAGATGCCCTGACCTTCTTTTACCAAAGCATTCTGGTCTTCAAACTCCACTAGTGAAAGAGAGGAAGTTTTTGTATCGTTAACAAAGATATCACCGCTGTCATTGATCACAACCTTGCCGGAATCAATATGAATCAGTCGGTCCACAGGATTGCTCGCGGCTTGGTTATTTTGAGATTCAAACTTAGATAAAATTGGGAAACCGTCCTTGTTGACAAGAATACCATCGCGGTTGATAGAAAAGGCACCGTCGCGGGTAAAGCGAGCGCCATTAGGAGCGAGAACTTCAAACATGCCTTTTCCCTTGATCGCAAGATCAAGCGAGTTGCCTGTCGGACGTAGTTCTCCCTGTGCAAAATTGGTATACGTGCCATCAACTTTTACAAAAGAATTTTCAGCACCGTAAGATTTATTAAAATCTTCAGGGGCCCATTCTTTATTTGGCAGATCAATTTCGTCGTGCCCCTTATCCAGAGCGGTAAGATACTCTTTAAAAACAACGTCGTCTTTTTTGAATCCAGCAGTGTTGATATTGGCAATATTATTCGATACCGTATCCAGTAGCTTTTGCTGCGAAATTGCACCAGATAACGGTACCCAAAGCTCTTTCATGTTTGAAACCTTTAGGGTGAAAAGATCACCTACCTAATGGTAATATTTTTCAGTCACTTATTGTTAGGGGGCAAAATTGTGCCTACATGGGGGCGCAAACCCATTCGCTTAATTTGAATAGATGAGTTAAAATCAGAAAAACGTGTAATTATATGGATTTATATGAAAAAGGAAAAAGAACAATCAGGCTTCGAAGAAAACCTCAATCAACTTGAGGCCATTGTACTTAAATTAGAATCTGGCAAGTTGAAGCTTGATGAAGGAATTATTATCTACGAAGAGGGTGTAAAGCTGTACCAGCAGTGTCGGAAAAGACTCATAGAAGTGGAAAAGAAAATAACTCAACTAAATGAAAGCTTGGATGAAAATGAGTTTAACTAGGATCATTTTCCTGGCTTTTTTGATGGGATGTACAGCACCTGCAAGGCAAAGCCCGGTTCAAGCCGAGGGCGTCTCTTTTTCAGATCTTGACCACTCTCAGAACATCATAATTTCAGATAATACCTCGCCACAATATGGGCCAACTTTGGATGAAGTTTCTGAAGTACCGATTGATGTCACTCAAGCTTCAAAAAAAAAAGTAATCGCTATAATATTTGGTCCGGGAATGTCTCGGGGAGTTTGTGCCCTTGGAATTTTGCGCGCCCTTCTCGATGCTCAAATTGAAGTCAGTGTCTTTTCAGGAATTGAAATAGGATTGATTTACGCCTATTTTGGTGCCAGAAATGAAAATATGGGGGCGATTGAGTTTGAACTTTTTCGTCACTTTAAAAGTTCAAAAGAGCGAATCATAGACTTGAATTTTCTGGTTGATGAAATCGGATTTAGCGCAATGAGGCATAATGAGGCGGAACAGATTCAGGACCTAAAAAAGGCTTTAATAATACCTGATCTTTTTTCCACAGAACTGAAGCCCATTTATAAAGGCAAAATATTAGAAAAAATAAAATTAAATCATTTCGCCTTTTGGTATCCTGATACGAATGTTGTTGATATTAATGTTTTAAAAACAAGTAATAAAAATCTCATAGATTATTTAAGGCATATAGGCGTCAATTTTATTATAGGTGTGGATTTTCTTGATGATGTGATTGAATTTAAAAAAAGGGGCGAGCAACTTGTAGGCAGATATGGAAGGGTTGCCACTGCAGTTCGTGAACTTTGGAAGGACACTGACTATATGGTCAAACCTCGATTAAAGGATATTCCTCTTGATGAATTGAATATGCCTGAAGAATTAGTGCAGAGGTGTTTTAATGCAATGGCAGATGATATCAATAATTTGAAGCAACGATTATGAGAGCTTGGAGCTAGTTTGCAACCGTCGATTTTGCGTTTAATTTACTTTTTCGGGGCCCTTGCCATCGTTGCATTATTATCTGTTGTCGGTGCATTAACCTATTTTTCCTTTGTTCTCCCAAAAATTGACTCCCTGACGGATTACAATCCTTCTACGCATTCAGTAATTCTATCGCGGGATGGAGAGATTTTGGCTGAGATTGGAACAGAAAAGCGAGATGTTGTTCCCTTAGAAAAAATTCCTAAGCTTGTGATTGATGCATTTTTAGCGGCTGAGGATGATGCCTTTTATCAACACCATGGTGTGGATTATTGGGGTGTTTTGCGAGCCATGCTAATGAATATCAAGGCCGGAAAAGTAGTACAAGGTGGTAGCACAATTACTCAGCAGGTTGCCAAGTCTCTGCTTCTAACAAAAGAACGATCGGTTTCGCGCAAGGTAAAAGACTTTCTTTTGGCATTGAAAATTGAAGAAAAATTCAGTAAGGACGAAATTCTTTTTCTTTATTTGAATCAAGTCTACCTCGGGGGCGGATATTACGGAATTAAAACTGCCGTAAGAGGATATTATGACAAGGATCTAGAAGAAGTGACGACGGCTGAAGCCGCAATGGTGGCGGGTCTGCTCGTGGCTCCCGGTAAATATTCTCCTTATCTCAATCCCGAGTTTGCGATTAAGCGACAGCGATACGTTCTGGGTCGTTTACATGACACGAAAAAAATTACAAACGATGAATATGAGAATGCACTTAGAGAGAAAATTAAATTTCGTGTAAGAAAAAAAGGTGAGTTTAAGGCCGGATATTTTACCGATTGGGTTCGACAGAGAGTGATAGAATTTTTAGGAGAAGAGAAGCTTCTCAATGGCGGCATGAAAATTGTGACCTCTCTGGATTATGAATTGCAAACGGTTGCTGAAAAAGCCGCCTTAAAAGGCGTGCGCGAGATGGATAAGCGCCAAGGCTATCAGGGACCTATTAAGCATTTAGCAACCGTATCCGAGAGGGAAAAATTTGATCTTGAAGAACGAAAACTATTGTTGGAGGATCGGTCAAACTATTTTTTTATCGATGATCACTATAACCGAATTAACGAAATTCCATTTGTGCAAAGTATTTACGACGAGCTAAAGGATTCTTCTGATCGATTTATTACCTCTTATCTTGATGCAAAATTTCCGATGGGACGTATTGAGAACGATGATTTACTTAAAATTTTGGATTCAGAAACGCTCTATAAAGCAACCGTGACGCGTATTGATGATGACTTAAAGCTAGTGTTTGTATCGCTGGGTGGAATTCCAGGAATTATTTCTCAAGACGAATTTAAATGGGCCAGGAAGCGGGAAGTTTCAGAAGACCAGGAGTTTTATACAACTATTTCCAAACCTTCGACGATTCTCAAAATTGGTGATGTGGTTTGGATATCCGTCTTGGACAAAGAATTGAATGTGCAAAAAGTTTTATCCCCGGCAGTTCTGAAAAAATTTGAAACAACAAAGTGGATACCCACTATTAAGAAGCAGAAATATCTATCATGCGCTCTTGAGCAAGTGCCAGAAGCACAGGGGGCCCTTATTTCGCTTTCGCCAGATACCGGCGAAATCTATGCTTTTGTTGGTGGCAATAATTTTCTTGAGTCGCAATTTAACAGGGCCGTTCAAAGCTTGCGGCAGCCAGGTTCCTCTATTAAACCGCTGATATATGCGACAGCTCTCGAGAATGGGTATCGACCCAACTCGATTATTTTAGACTCACCTGAGGCCCTGAGCGGTGGTGAGGAAAATGAGCTCAATTGGAAGCCTAAAAACTACGATGGCAAATATCTAGGACCGATTACTTTCAGACACAGTTTGGAGCAAAGTAGAAATATTACAACAATTAAACTTGCAGAAGATGTTGGTGTGCGGAAAATAATGAATATTTTTTCGCGTTTTGGTCTTGAGATTGTTACTGAAGAAAATTTAAGCATTGCACTTGGTTCATTTGGGGTAAATCTCCTCGATTTGGTATCAGCATATGCTATTTTCCCGAATGCTGGTCGTTTAGTGGAGCCAGTATCCATTTTATCTATCACTGATAAGAACGGCACAGTATTTCAAATTGATGAAAAGAAGAAGGAAAAGCGCTTATTAGAGAAAGGTATTATTCGTCCGGTTAGCAGCGCGGATACGAGTTCGACAGGTGTTGATACACCCACCTCATTTGATTTCACCCAAGGCCTCAAAGGGCGCCAGGTTTATGATCAACGCTTGGCCTACGTGATGACGGGACTTCTTAAAGGGGTCATACAAAATGGCACAGGTAGACCTGCTAAATATATGAGTAATAATATTGCGGGAAAAACTGGAACCACCAGTAACTACATTGATGCTTGGTTCTTAGGTTATAGCACAAAGTTGACTACCGGAGTTTGGGTTGGCTTTGATAATAATAAAACAATGGGGCGTGGTGAAACTGGGACTCGTTCTGCCTTACCTGTTTGGATAGAATTTATGACTCAAGGCCTGAAAAAATTTAGAGATTCTGAATTTTCACAGCCGTCGGGCATAGTTAATATGTACGTTCATAAGGACACCGGTCGGCAGGTAAATTCCAATAATCCCGATGCGATACTTGAGTCTTTTGTAGAAGGTATGGAGCCCGGCTCAACAACTTACTCTGACTTAAAACAGGGTGAAAAAAAAGCACCTCTGTTCGAAGAAGAAGAACTTCTAGAAACTCAATGATTCTGGTCGGCTGATTTTTTGAGATATTGTCGGCCATTCAATTGTTTTTTTTCGTTACGGTATCAGGTATTATTTTCCTCTTCTGACTATGATTTTTTGTTTGTTAATCATTAACCGCAATTACGCCGAACCAGCTCTAAGGAAACTTGGGGCGAAGACCTGTGAAGTTGATTTTTAAAAATAAATTGAATCTTTTTTTACTGCTGTCAGTGGCGCTGCACTTAATGTTTATTTTCAAGAATTTAAATATCTTGGATTTTGAGAAAGCGTCGAGAACGGAACATCAGAAGGAAATTGCAAAGAAGGGTATCAAAATTGTACTGCGTGACCGAGAGAAACCCCAGTTACAAATTGTTGCAACAGAGGAAAGTCGAAACAAAGAAGCCCCTAAAGATTCAAAATTTTTAAGCCGTGAGAATCAGACAGTTGATCGTCAGACAATTGCCAAGGTGATTAACTCATTTAATCAGGGCGGCGGAGGGGCCAAGCAAATTGCCCCAGTGAACAAACCAATTCCACCGAGCAAAAAGAAAAAAGCATTGCATGGCAAAGTGTCACTCGCTGATCTATCCCATGATAGCCTACCTGAAAAACGTGTTGAGAGTATGGCCATGGCTGCCATTCAGGGAATAGGAGCGCACGGCAAGGGTCTGTCATCAAACAATGATTATATTGAGGATATTCCGTTGGGTGATATGACACTGTTGAATACTGCTGAATTCAAATTTTACGGTTTCTACTTTCGAATTCGTCAGCAGCTGGAACAATACTGGGGTAAGACCTTACGGGAAAAAGCAAACAACCTATATAAGTCAGGACGTAGGTTGGCCGCTGATCAGGATAAAATCACTTCTCTGGTTATCTTGCTGGACTCCAAGGGAAATATAATCGAAGTGGGAGTCAAAAGTACCAGCGGTGTGAAGGAGTTGGACGATGCGGCAGTTGAATCATTCAATAAAGCTGGACCATTTCCAAATCCACCGAAAGATATGATCGTCGATGGCACTGTGAAAATAGAATGGGGTTTCGTTGTTAAGAGCTGATAGGCTAGTGTGTTTGCGGTGCTTTCAAAATATTTTTAAGATTGTTAATTCCTTCCATCATTACATAGTCGGCCCAAATTGATTCAAGCTCTTTAACCGTTTCAATGATTTGAATTGCTGCTTGGTCACGAGAGATTTTCTGGGTTTCTGAAAGGTGTGTTACGGCCACACCAAGGGCCTTAACAGCAGGTCTGTTGCACGCTTCTTTCAATCGTTCTTCGTATCCTGTATCTATTTTTTTTTCTTTTGCTTTGATTATAGCTGTATTTAGCAGCTGAACCGACTCTCTATTATCTTTACTCTCAAGCATGACTGAGACCTACCAAGCACGTGCTTACCGTTACATTTTGAGCAACGTGAGTATCAAGATTTTCGACTTGTTCGTAAAGGGAAAAGTAATTTTTTTCATCAACATTTTTCGTTATAATTTTTTCTAATTAAAATCAGAAAGATGTTTTGCACAAAAGAAGAAAAAAAAATACATACGATCAAAATTGTTGTTGACACCTAAAAAACAAAATTTTTTGAAAAAAATTAGTGACAAATGCCTGAATACTCTTCAGGCCCCATCAGGGTTGAAAGTTCTGAAGGATTTAGAATTTTAATTTTGATAAGCCATTGATCATAGGGGGCTTTATTGATGAGGTCGGGTGTCTCTGCCACATTCTCGTTTCGCTCAATCACCTCACCTGAAACAGGAGCATATAAATCGCTGACTGATTTAATGGATTCAACGACCCCAAAGGTCTTACCGAGAGTTAGTTTTTTTCCAACTTCAGGGAGTTCAACAAAAACGATGTCGCCAAGAGCTGATTGGGCGAAATCTGTAATTCCAATAGTTCCAGTTGTGCCTTCAACTTTCATCCACTCGTGCTCTTTGGTAAATTTTAGATTGTTCGGAATGTTGCTAGCCATTATTTGTGCCCCCCTTTTACAAACGGTTTATCTTGAATTGCAATGTCATGTTCTTTGTCCCTAATTATGATATGGCAGGGACGATCAGCTATATATTTTTTTGCGTCAACTAAAGCCAGTCCAATTCCCATCCCTAGGGTAACCGAATGTGTGCCACTGGTCACGGTACCCAATGTTTCATGTTGCGCGTTGACAATCACATGACCTTGTCTTGGAATCCCCGACTTGCATGTAAATTTAATCAACTTGGTACGGGCCGTGTGTTTGCTGAGCGCCTCTTTGCCGATAAATTTTTCTTTTTGAGAACGGACTGTCCACTTAAGGCCGGCATCCAAAGGAGTATTATGGTCGTTGATCTCGTGTCCATAGAGGGGGTAGCAAACTTCGGTTCTTAAAACATCTCTTGCTGCCAGGCCGCATGGAACCGCTTTTTCCTGTGCTAACTTGTCCCACAAGAAAGCAATGATAGTATGTGGAGCAAACACTTCAAACCCATCCTCACCGGTATACCCAGTTCGGGCCAGGACAATTTTTTCATTGCGATATACAGAAGATCTGACTTCATAATATGACATTTCTTTCAGTAAGTTTGAATCTAAGCCAATCTTGCGTAATACTTCTTCTGCAAGAGGTCCTTGTACTGCCAATAATGAAGTTTCTTCAGATTTGTCGATAAGAGAACAATTGAAACTCTTCACTTGACTAGAAATCCAATCCCAGTCTTTTGCAATGTTAGAGGCATTAACACAAATCAAAATGCGCTCATTCTCTAATTTGTATACAATGAGATCATCGACAATTGTCCCATCGGGTCGACAGAGTGGTGAATAGACGGCCTTCCCAATAGGTGCAGACGCCACATCATTAGTTACAAGATAGTCGACAAATTTTAAGGCCTCAGGACCGCTCACCCAGAATTCACCCATGTGACTTACGTCGAATACGCCAACAGTCTTTCGGACCGCCAAGACCTCGTCCTTAACGCTTGTGTATTGAATTGGCATATCGAATCCGCCAAATTCAGCCAATTTGGCGTTCAGTGCAACATGTCTATCGTATAAAGAAGTCCGCTTCAGCATACCATTCCTCCTGGCTTAAGAACTTTGCAACTCGGTGGCGATTAATAAGTTATCAATCAAGGAAGCGACAGTCATCGGCCCAACCCCACCTGGCACTGGGGTGATGGCCCCCACAAGAGACTGAACGTTATCAAATTTTACATCGCCGACTAGCTTGCCGTCATCTCTTCTATTGATTCCGACATCGATGACGGTTTGGTCACCTGATCCTCGAAAATATGTTTCATCTATCATCTCTCCTCTGCCCAAAGCTGCGACGATAATGTCGCTCTTCTTGGAAAGCTCGCGCAAGTTAGGAGTCTTAGAATGGGCAATAGTGACGGTAGCATCATGGTGAAGCATGAGGAGGGCAAGAGGGCGTCCTACAATTTTACTTCTACCTATAATCAGCACACTCTTTCCGGATAAGGTAATTTTATAATGACTCAACAAGGTCATTATTCCTTTTGGAGTACATGGGCGAAGGTAGGAATTGTCAGGAAAACCTGAAAAAACGCCAAAAATATTCTGAGCATGAAAGCCATCGACATCTTTCTGTGGGGGGATGAGATGATCGAAGGAAACTTGACTCAGTTGGGGAGGAACGGGGAGCTGTACAAACATACCATGGACGTGGATATTTTTAGCACTTTCCAAAATGAGCCGTTCAAAGGTTGACTTGCTTACGGACTCTGGAAGTTGAACGACTTCACAGATAGCGCCAATTTTTTCACATAATCTCTTTTTATTGCGGACATAGACAACACTCGCAGGATTTTCCCCAACTAAAAAAACCTGCATTTTAGGAATAATACCCTTCTCTTTTAATTTCAAGCATCGAGCAGTAAGAGATGAACTCAGTGTCTCTATGACAATGTCACTTTTTAGAAGGAGCGCCATGAAAAATCTCAATGAATGTTATTCGTCGAATGATAGTAGAGAGTAGGCAAATTTAACAGTGCTTTTATTACATTGCTATGTGTTGTCAGAGGCCCTGATAAAAAGATAGAATTTCTTCATGATTATTTTAGGTATCGATCCAGGCTCTCGAGTAACCGGCTTTGGCCTAATTCAGATAGAAGGTCGTAAAGTTAAATATCTTCATTCGGGCGCTTTGAAGTTAGCAGATGGTGAAGATTTTTTTAAACGCCTAAAAACCATTTTTAATCAGGGATTAACCCTTGCTCAATCTTACAATCCGGATATTTTGGCATTGGAATCGCTGATCTATGTAAAAAATGTATCTTCTCTGGCCAAATTGGCCCAGGCGAGAGGAGCTATACTGGCGGGGGTTTTGCACCATAAGGAAATTCCTGTTTGTGAATATGCACCTAATTTAATTAAGTCCTCGGTGACAGGTTTTGGCCATTCTCCAAAGGAGTCTGTCGGCAAGGCGCTGCAACTTTTTTTGGGAAAACGCGATTTTAAAACAACTGATGAAAGTGACGCCTTGGCGATCGCTCTCTGTCACTTTCTGCATGACACACCTGCACACAATAAAATGAGGAGTTTAACTTGCTAGGATACATTGAAGGCGAAGTTATTTTTAGTGACGGTGAAGAAAGTATAATCAAGCTGAGTAATGGCTTGGGGATGCAAGTTTTCTTCTGTCAAATTTTACCCGAAGGACAGAGGACACAATTGTTTCTCTCTCAGATTATTCGGGAGGATAGTGAAGCTCTATATGCTTTTCAATCATTGCATGAGAAAAAATTTTTTGAACTGCTCTTGAAAGTGAACGGAGTCGGTCCACGGACTGCCTATCAATTGATACGTCAGCTAGGAGTAGAGAGTTTGCATCATGCCATACTTTTTGAAGACAAAAAGCTTTTATGTTCAGTGAGCGGCATCGGACCGAAGACGGCAGCACAGATTTTGCTCGATCTTGCACCAAAACTTGCCAAGGCACCAATGGCATCAAGCTCAAAGACTCCTAAATTGTCCAAGACACAACTGCCTCCCCCGCGACCATCTGATTTTGTGCATGAGGCCCTCATGGCGTGCAAAGAGTTAGGATTTCGCGATGACCAAATCCTGCCAATAGTTCAAAAACTAATGAATGAAACCGAAATTAACAAACCAGAGCAGCTAGTACAATTAGTACTACGAGAACTCTAAGGAGTGGGCCCAATGGAAATTGAAAGAATTGTTGATGCCCAAGCAGACGTCCTGATTCCTGAAGAGCAAAAGATAGATGCGCGCTTGCGCCCCACTTGTTTTAAAGAATTTGTGGGTCAGGAAAGGGTCATAGAAAATATTAAGATTATGGTTCAGTCAGCCAAGCTAAGAAAAAATCCTCTTGATCACATTTTGCTCAGTGGCCCCCCGGGTTTGGGTAAAACTTCTCTCGCAATGATTATGGCCCAGGAGCTAGGAGTTGAATTGCACATTGTAAGTGGTCCATCCCTAGATAAAAAAGGCGATTTAGCCGCCCTCCTGACAAATTTGAATAAGGGAGATGTACTTTTCATTGATGAAATTCATCGTATGCCAGTTACCGTGGAGGAAATTCTCTATGCCGCCATGGAAGATTATCGACTGGATATTTTGATTGGCCAAGGTGCCAGCGCTAAGACCATGCAGATTGAAATTAATCCGTTCACCCTTATAGGTGCTACCACGAGAAGTGGTCTTTTGACGAATCCACTACGTGATCGTTTTTTGGCCCATTTTCATTTTGATTTTTATTCTGCTCAGGAATTAGGTCGCATTATTGACGCAAATCAGAGCAAGCTCGGCATTAGCATTGCACCGAAGGCCATTGAAAAGATGGCTTACTGCTCACGTGGCACACCGAGGATTGCCAATCGAATTTTGCGCCGTTTGCGTGATTATGTTTTAGTGCATGCCAAAAATGCGGCAACCCTCGAAGATATTGATCAGGCCTTGAGACTGATGGAGGTCGATGGTTGTGGACTAGATAGAATGGACCGAAAAATTTTGCGAGTCATTCGCGATTTCTATCAAGGCGGTCCGATTGGAATTGAAGCCCTCTGTGCCACTTTGAATGAAGATCGAACCACAATAGAAGATGTCTACGAGCCTTTTTTACTGAAGGAGGGCCTTCTGATCCGAACCCCCAGAGGGCGTGAGATTTCCGAAAAGGCGGTGGAGCATCTCGCTAAGAATGATTATTGAGCTGAAATCATAACCTCTTCATAGCGAGAGATTGTGGTGAATCCAAGCTTCTCATAACAGCGAATGGCCACGAAATTATCTGCCTTCACATTAAGAGTGATTACCGAAAGTTCTTGAAGAAGATCTTCACAAAGTACGGATGTGAGATATGCGCCAATGTGACGTTTGCGCCAGTCATGGGCCACTGTAATGTTACCGAGTGCCGCTACTTTGTAGGATGGTGAGTATACGTGCACTCCAGCAATGCCAACCATTTCTTCGTGATTGAAGGCACCAAAATATTTTCCAGTCTCAAGCATTCGACCGGAAAACCAGTTCCCTGGATAAGCATTTTTAAACAAGAGAGTGGCCTGAGCGAGATCATCAGAGGTGAGCCTTCGTGCGAAGATATCTTGGACGTCATGAGCAAGAACGAAGGATGTGGGTGGTCTAAGTCCCATCTTTAAGTATGTCCCGTGATGTACGCATTCGTATTTTGCCTGAAAGGCAGGCAGAAGAGATGGTGCTAAATGAGCATAAAAATGTGCTGGAACAAATTTGGTAAGGCAATTGGTGATCGCAGATCCAAGAAGTTCAGCCTCATGATCAATAGCTAAAAGAACAGGGATATTGTCGTCGCTATAAAGTAAGACAATTGTTTTTAGATCTTGGTTTTGGTATATGCCGAACCATTCTGTTCTTGGCCAGAAAAATGAATCGAGATCTCCCAACGCATAGGCGTTTACAAAGGGATTGTGACCAAAGTAAGCGGCCAACAGGGACCTGTCAGAAATTCTCACTACATGATAGCCCATGACCAAATATAAGGAGAAAGACGGTAGTTTACAACTACTTTACGCTAGTTTATACACGCGCAATGAATTCACTTCAATCAACACTGCTTCCGAACTTACCATCGGGGAAACGACCTTCCAGTCTTGAGGGAATGCTGACTTTTAAAAGGAATAAATGATCATTGGAATAGCGATTTTATGTTTTTTTGCATTAGCTTTTGCGTGCCCCCCAGACATGGTGGATTTGGGTAAATTTTGCATCGATAAATATGAAGCCCCAAATCTGCAGGGACAAAAGCCATTTGTCGCCCAAACTGCCACTGATGGTGAGGAATGGTGTCGAAATAATAACAAACGTTTGTGCAGAGAAAATGAATGGCTATTTGCCTGCGAAGGTATTGAAAAACGCAAATATCCTTACGGAGAAAATTATTTGACCGGCGGTTGCAACGACCAAAAAGCATGGCGAACGCCAAATTGGTCTTTAATTCAAAAATTTCCATTGCCGATAGGACAGCAGGAAATTGCCATGCTAAACCAGGCCGCAGGAAGTGGGAATTATCTTGAATGTGTTACATCTGAAGGGGTCTATGATTTAGGTGGTAACGTATCAGAATGGGTGCAACGTACGGAGCCACATACAACCCCGCATGCGCATGTCATGATGGGGTGTTATTGGTCAGGCTGCTATTCCAATAATCGAGGTAAAGAATTATCCATTTGTCGAGGCACCAATGCTGGGCATCCAGGTGTGCGTGGACAGTTTCGAACTTATGAAGCTGGTTTTCGCTGCTGTACAGATAAGTAGTATCACTTTATCTGAAAAAAACTTCTACCCGACCTAAAATGAATTTTTCCATGTGAAAATCGTGTTGCTTGGGAAAATCTGCTCCTACCGCGAGGGAAGCGTACAACCATTTAGAATGAATGAGCTGCCGGTAACTTACGGCGCAGTCATAATTATAATAATACAAAACAGGGGAAAGAAATGCATTAGCACCGATACTATAGGACATGGTTTTTTCATCCGCGATTGTTTGATACAACGCAAGACCATTGCGGAGTATGAAAGTATCAGTTTTGTCTTCCCAGCTCAGAGAATTTGCTTGTTCAGTTTGGAACGTTTGATTAAATTTTCTTGAAAAAGACAACTGAGAAACCTCTTGAAAGCCATCTTGACGGTAAAAAATAAATTTCTGGGCGGCTGAGATATTAACATAAGAAGTGGTTACATTTTTTTGAATCCGAAATTTTGCAAAAGGATCAAGAGGCAGAAGAATTTTCATTCCAAAATCAAGAAATGTTTCATAGTACGGCGAACTCGAGAGCAAATAACTTAAACCGGCAATATAATTCGACTTAGTGGGGGTAGTTTCACCGTTCTTTGAGTTCAAGGCCTCACTGCTCGTAGATTCCAAGATTTCATCGCGTTCTTTTTCAATAACAATCTTCATCCGCTTGGTTGTGCTTGGCAGATGCACTTTAATTTTTAGATCGAAATTGTAGGCTGGCTTAAAACTTTCTTTTTTATAGATGGCATAGTAAGCCATGATCATGCTTTTATTTTCAGTTTTTCTATAGCCGCGATTAGAAAAAAAGATGTCGGTGTTGTAATTAAGGTCAGTCCATTGGTCAGAAATAAACTGCTGGGTTTCATCGATGCGCGACAAGGTATTATTCTGCTTCACCGGTTTTGCTTTTTTGTCTTTTGCAAAACCGGCCATAGAGAAAAAAAGAATAGTAAAAACAAGTATTATTTTAAAAGTTAACTCCGAAACTGATAAAAGTTTTTCTCGTAAAATATTTCAAGGTAGTTTCTTGATAAATAAATCGCAACAATATTGTTTTATATCGATACATTGCACCAGCTTCCACTAAGAACATATCGTGGATGGTATGACTTTTTTCTCGCTTTCCAAACCAGGGGTCTTCGTGCAGAGCGGTTTTAGCGTATCCAAGAGAGAATTGTAGAGAAAAGTTAATCCATGGTTGAGTCGGCAGGATAACCCCGCCCTTAAATCCTAGGGCACCTGCCCTGAGGTCCGGACTTGTCGTGTAGGCTTCTTCTTCCACGAATGCTTCGGCAAAGGCATTGTAAGGATAATGAAAGCGTTCAATTTTTTTATGGCTACGAAATCCGAACTCGAAGCAGAAATATTTAGGATTAATGATATTAGGTGCGAAAAATACTAATTTTTCTTTTTCGAGGAGCATGGTCTTGGGAATTTCAAAGCCGATACTTGCTGGAGCTAATGTGAAGCTCAAGAATGCCATTAAGACTAAAAAAAAAGTTTTCGCCATCTGCTGATTCTACTATTTTTTTACGAAATGAAAACAAGGAGTTACCCAAAAAAAGGCCCAATTGCTTGGGCCTTTAGGAGAGGAAGTTTCGGTAAAGACTATTGAAATTGAGCGATCGGGAGGCTTCTCGCGGCGATATCGGCCATTTGCGACAGCCGCTTCTTGGCAAGTCCATTCGAAACAGTGTCAATCTTTTTAAGAACAACACCATCCATCAGGCGAACATCTTGATTAATTCTCTTGTTGAACTCTCGTGTCCAGTGAGTGAAATCTTCGTCTATAAAGTAAACACAGCCAGCTGTTTTACATGATCCATAAATATTTTGGGAAGCAGTCTGTACCTGCTGCTTATACTCTTTTTTACTAAAATAGCCGGTGGCCTGAGTCTCACATCGTCCATAGTAGTAACTCGTGCAACCGAGAACGGCTTGGTTGAGATTATTAATCGTATGGCGACCGTTGATTTTGGTCTTTTGGGATGAGTTCATCTCAGACCAGGGAATCAGAGTTGCCATTTGGCCAATGAATGGTACGACGTTGATGGCCCAGAAAAGAACACGGCCGTTAAAAGGGCGTTTGGCCGGATAAACCAACTTATCTTCCAAGGTATAGAGTTTGCGCAATGAATTTTGATAAGAGTCATTTACTTGCTTAATAAGGGCCTTCTTAACATCTTCAACACGCGACCGCTTATCCTTTAAAAGCCGCTTAAGTGCTTCAGAGTTCGGATTCTGTTTTTGCAAATCTTCGATCGCTTTTAGTTCACTGTAAACTTTCGTGAGTTCAGTTTCAATGAAGGTTTTAATTTGAGTCAATACGCTTTTGTATCTTGTCGATCCGGTATCAATTCTTGTGAGATAGTCTTTAAATACTTCCTGATATTCTGGGAATTTGGCTGTTCGATCTTGAATATCGATACGAATCGAATCAACCATTGAGTTCATGGTGTTCTCAAGATTACGAAGGCGCTGATCGACATCGCTAAAGTCCTCCGCAAAAGCGCCTTGAATAAATAGGAAAAGGCAGGCGGCCTGGGCAAAAAATCTTAAATATTTTTTCATAGTTTACTCCTCGGTGATGACTGAATTGCCTATAACACCAATTTTTTATGAAGATGAGGAAGGGTGTAATTCTTCTATACTCCTGCGCATCTGCTATAATGATGTGTTGCCATCAATTTTCGCTTTGGTTAGAATGGCCTTTTGTTAACCTCACTTTTATTCGGATTTTCAATGCTTTATCAGCGCACCATGGCCAAGCGAGTACAAGTGACAGGCATTGGAATTCATTCTGGGAAAAAAGTTTCGCTAACTCTTTATCCAGCTGAAGCTGATTTCGGGATTCAGTTCAAGCGCACTGATATCCCGAACTCAAGCGTAATCAAGGCCTCAGCTTTTTCGGTCGGAGCAACTGAGAATAATACGACGCTCGGGCAAGGTGAAAATTGCGTTCATACTGTGGAGCACCTGCTTGCTGTCCTCTATGGGCTCGGCATAAATAATGTTTATTGTGAGGTGGACGGTCCGGAAGTCCCTATTATGGATGGATCCGGAGCTTCCTTTGTCTTTGTTTTGAAGGAAACGGGTGTTGCGACACTTAATAAATCCAAAAAATTTCTGGTTATTCTTGAAACCATCCGTGTTCAGGTAGGTGATAAATGGGCCCAAATTGAACCTTCATCGAAACTTGAAATCCAGTCAACTATTGTGTTTGCTCATCCCATTATCAAAAAACAGACTTTTAACTTTGAGTTTTCCTGCGAAAATTTTATTAACGAAATCAGCCGTGCCCGTACCTTTGGAATGATGAAGGATGTGGATAGTCTGAAGAGAAAAGGGCTGATCAAGGGCGGATCTTTGGATAATGCTATTGTTCTTGATGACTTTAAGGTGATGAATTCTGAGGGGCTCCGTTTTAAAGATGAATTCATCCGCCATAAAATATTGGATACGATTGGAGATATTTCCTTGGTAGGTCATGAGTTAGCAGGCAAAGTAACGACTTTTAAATCGGGACACAACTTACATAATCTGCTCTGTCGAAAATTATTTGAAACTCCAAGCGCATATCAAATTGTATCAGCTTCTTCTCTTAAGAAAGAAGTGCTTGAAACTTTTGAATTGCCCAAGGCGATGATACCCACATATCACTAAGGTAAAATTATGAAACTTTCCCAGATTCGCTGGCAAACTTACAAAGACAATCCAGCCGATGCAGAAATTCCATCACACCAACTTATGCTCAGAGCTGGCCTAATTCATAAAGCAGGGGCAGGGATTTATAATCTCCTCCCGTTTGGTTTGAAGGTGGTGAAAAAAATTGAGCAAATTATACGCGAAGAGCATGACAAGGCAGGCTGTCTTGAGGTGCTAATGTCCGTCATCACTCCAGGTGAGCTGTGGCAAGAAAGTGGTCGTTGGCAGGCCATGGGTGGCGAGATGGTGAAGATGAAGGACAAAGGCGGGCGTGACCTCTGTATTAGTCCCACAAACGAAGAAGCGGTAACGGATATCTTTCGTCGATTGATCAAGTCGTATAAAGATTTGCCCATTACTTACTATCAAATCAATACAAAATTTCGGGATGAAATTAGGCCACGGTTTGGTCTTATGCGTGGCCGTGAGTTCATTATGAAGGATGCCTACAGTTTTCATGAGAACAAGGGCTGTTTGGAAAAAACATATTTCCAGCTTTATAATGTGTATTGCTCTATTTTAAATCGCATCGGCGCTGATTATAAAGTGGTTGAAGCGGATGCCGGGGCCATGGCTTCTTCTGACCAAAAGACTCATGAGTTCCAATTGCTGGCCAAATCTGGTGAAGACTTACTTGTCTTTAATGAAAGCTATGCCGCCAATATTGAAAAGGCCAAAACAAAAAGAGTTCTCAGCGATTTTAACTTAAAGGGAGGTGCCGCTGAGAAAGTGTCCACTCCTAATGTTGGAAAAATTGAAGAAGTTTGTCAGCTCCTTGGTGTTCAATCCCATGAAACTTTAAAAACTCTTGCATTAATGGGAGTCAAAGGCAGCCAAACGCGCCCAGTGTTAGTCGTTCTCCTGGGTGATGATGAGCTCAATGAAACGAAAGTAAAAAATCTCCTCAATGCCGATCATGTTTTGCCCGCCACTGAGATAGAACTTGAGTCGTTGAAATGCGTGAAAGGGTTTATCGGACCTTTCGGGCATCCAGAGGAAATGCAAACAATCTTTGATTCCGCTGTTAATTTGGATGCTTTTTATGTTGTTGGTGCCAACCAAAAAGATTTTCATTTGAGAAACTTCTCTCCTAAGCGTGATGCTAAAAACTTTGAGATTGGCGACGTGAGAAAAACCAAAGATGGTGATCTCGCTTTAAGCAATAATCTTCCTGTGCAAATCACCCGAGGGATTGAGGTTGGGCATATTTTTCAGTTGGGCGACAAGTATACCAAAGCCATGGGTGTAACCGTTCTCGATAAAAACGGTAAGGCAGTTGTACCCCTCATGGGATGCTATGGAATCGGAGTCACACGCTTGGCTGCGGCTGTAATTGAACAGAATAATGACGAAAAAGGAATCATCTGGCCCCTGGCCATCGCGCCTTTTAAGGTCCATGCCATTTTGATTGGTCGGTCTGAAGAATTTCGGAATAAGGCCTTAAAAATTTATGATCAGCTTAGAGAGCATGGTATAGAAATTCTGATTGATGATAGGGATGTCGGACCTGGTTTTAAGTTTAAGGACGCAGACCTACTTGGGTGTCCCTGGCAACTTACATTGGGCGAACGGGAATTTGGCGAAACGGGAAAATTCAAGTTAACCAGCCGAAAAACTGGTCAGATGATAGAATCCTCTCCAGAAAACTTATTGGCCGAAATAGAGCGAGTGATAAAATAATGAGCATTGATGTTATTATTGGAAAACACTCTATCTATGCTGCTATAAAAAACCCGGAGAGATCGGGTCTTAAATTATTCGCCACACGGGAGGGGCAAGAGGCCTTCCATTCTGAATTTCGTGATATCCAGTCGTTTAAAAGTAAATATGAATTAGTTGTATTGGATAAAAATGCCTTTGAAAGAGAATGGACCAGCGCACTGCAGGACAACGAGCATCAGTACGTGAGATGCCCTTCAGATATTTTTTTGATCTCACCCGAACGCATTGCCTACGATGTGGGCTGGATTTTTGCAGAACTTAAGCAAGGCCGGAAACTTAAAATTCTGTGTCTTGATAGCCTCACGGACGTCCACAACGGAGCAGCCATCATCCGCACTGCCGCATTTTTTGGAATGGACGCCATCGTCACTTCAAGCAAAGGGATTTTTTCTGTTTCTCCCCACTTTTATCGCATCTCCTCCGGAGGATTGGAGTATACAAAACTTATCAGACCCTCATCCCTGCCTGCCTTCATTCAAAAACTGCAGGAGTCGAATGTTCATTGCTTGGGTTTATCTGACCATGCTAGTCAGAAAGGTCATCCACCAGAGAAAAATTCCTCAATTTGTTTGGTTATTGGCGCAGAGGACAAAGGAATTTCAAACGCTGTATTACGTATTCTTCAGCACACAGTCTGTCTCGATGGTCCGGGTGTATTGAAGACTCTGAATGCTTCAGTCGCCGCCGCTTTAGCAATGGAACGCTTTTGCTCTGGTCGTAGCGGGCAATAAATTTCTTGATTTTAACATAGTTACAGTTTATAAAGTTCCTTCGCATTTAGAGCAGTGCTGGCTTAGCTCAGTTGGTAGAGCAGCGGTTTTGTAAACCGCAGGCCGTAGGTTCAAGTCCTATAGCCAGCTCCAGCTTTAGGCGAAATTGAGGGCGAGATTGCCGAGTGGTCAAAGGCAACAGACTGTAAATCTGTCGGTTTTTAACCTTCGATGGTTCGAATCCATCTCTCGCCACCAAATATTGGTACTTAAAGAAAGTGTTGCGGGTGTAGCTCAGTTGGTAGAGTGCCAGCCTTCCAAGCTGGATGTCGAGAGTTCGAACCTCTTCGCCCGCTCCACTTCTTTTTTATACTGTGAGACGTTGGCGCAGAGAAATGATTGCTCACGTGGCTCAGAGGTAGAGCACTCCCTTGGTAAGGGAGAGGTCACGGGTTCGATTCCCGTCGTGAGCTCCATTCCTCGCTACGTTAGAGTGACGAAAGACTTGCGTTTGACGGGGTAATAAAACATAATGTGACTCGTTGGAACCCCAAGGTGTACTAATAATTAGAGAATTGAACTATAACCGTTATTTAAAGGAGAGCATCGTATGGCTAAGGAAAAATTTGATAGGTCGAAACCTCACATAAACATTGGAACCATTGGACACGTTGACCATGGTAAGACAACTTTGACCGCAGCCATTTCGTGTACTCTCGCTGCTAAATCTGGTGGCGTAGGCAAAAAATATGATGAAATTGACTCTTCTCCAGAAGAGAAAGCTCGTGGTATTACAATTAATACCGCCCATATTGAGTATCAGACCGACAAACGTCACTATGCTCACGTAGACTGTCCGGGGCACGCCGACTACATTAAGAACATGATCACAGGTGCTGCTCAGATGGACGGTGCTATTCTCGTTGTTTCTGCAGCCGACGGACCAATGCCTCAAACACGTGAACACATTCTACTTGCTCGTCAGGTAGGTGTTCCTCGAATCGTTGTTTACCTAAATAAGGTAGACATGGTTGATGACAAAGAACTACTAGACCTCGTTGAAATGGAAGTTCGTGAACTTCTCTCCTTCTATGAATTCCCTGGAACAGAGATTCCAATAATCGCCGGCTCCGCTCTCGCGGCCCTAGAAAATCGCGACCCAGCCATTGGACGCGATAAAATTATGGCCCTTATGGATGCTGTTGATGCATACATTCCTACCCCAACTCGTGCTCTCGATAAAGATTTCTTGATGCCAGTTGAAGATGTGTTCTCTATCTCTGGTCGTGGCACTGTCGTCACTGGCCGTATTGAGCGTGGAATCATCAAAGTAGGTGAGGAAATTGAAATTATTGGTATTCGCGAAAAACAAAAAACCATCGTAACGGGCGTTGAAATGTTCCGAAAGTTGCTTGATGAAGGTCGTGCCGGCGATAACGTTGGTCTTCTGCTCCGTGGAACTAAACGTGAGGAAGTGGAACGTGGTCAGTGCTTGGTTAAACCAGGTACTTCTTCACCACACAAAAAATTCCATTGCACAGTTTATATTTTGACCAAGGAAGAAGGTGGAAGGCATACTCCGATTTTCAAGGGATACCGCCCTCAATTTTATTTCCGTACAACAGACGTGACTGGTGCTGTTACCCTGAAAGAGGGTGTTGAAATGATTATGCCAGGCGACAATACAGACTTTGCTGTTGAATTAATTACGCCAGTGGCCATGGAAAAAGGTCTCCGTTTTGCTATCCGTGAAGGTGGTCGCACGATTGGAGCAGGTACAGTTAGTGATATTTTAGATTAGGATTTATTGACTAATTTATGAATGAGAAAGGCCGGGTAACACCGGCTTTTTTCTATGTGGGCGTATAGCTCCAATGGTAGAGCGGCGGATTCCAAATCCGTAGGCTGTAGGTTCGAATCCTACTGCGCCCGCCAATATTTTGCATTAACTGCTAGACAAGCCGTTAAATTTTTTGCATAAACAGGCTTTGCGCCATTTTTTCAAAAACTACGTTGGGATTAACTATGTCTGAAATTAAGAGTGAAGATGGCAAGAAATGGATAAATGCCTTTATTGTGCTTGCATCCGTTCTTGTGGGCTTTTTGTTTATTCGATTATTTGACCAATTGGGCGAATGGTTTGATCTCGAAGCCAAGGTTGGGCATTTTACTCTTGTTTCACAGGGTGTCGGTGTTTTATTTGGAATCGCAACCTTTGCGATCATTCTTAAAAATAAGGCCGCCTTTGGACATCTTGAGGAAGTGTATCAGGAACTCATTAAGGTTATCTGGCCTAGCCGCGATGAAGTTGTTAAAGCGACCTTTGGCGTGATCATCGGACTCGTTGTCATTAGCGGTATTTTTGTGTGTGTCGATTTTATTTTTCAAAAACTTTTAGATCTCCTTTATTAAAAAAAGTCCGAAGAGGAATTTTATGACCGATGTTGCAGAGCAAAAAGAAATGGTTGATATCAACGTGGGCCTTGCTGAGGGGGCATCACCTGACTTCAAATGGTACATCGTGAAAACCCTGACGGGGCAGGAAAATAAGGTCCAGAAGGCATTGAAAGAAAATATCCTGAATCATAGAATGACGGAATACTTTTCAAAGATTCTTGTGCCAGAAGAAACTGTCGTATCAAATGTTAACGGAAAAAAGCGAACAACCAAGAGGAAGTATTTCCCTGGGTACGTCTTGATAAAGATGATCTTGAATGATACAACCTGGCACCTCGTAAAGGATACAGATAAAATCACAGGATTTGTTGGGGGGACTTCGGATAAACCCGCGCCTATTTCTGATGATGAAGCCAGATATATGGCATCGCAAGCAGAAGACGGGTTTAAGAGACCCAAGACGAGTGTTAATTTTTCTGAAGGCGATTCTGTAAAGGTGATTGAAGGCCCATTTACCTCATTTGTAGGTACGATTGAAGCCGTGAATGAAAAAGGAAAGGTTAAAGTTAGCGTTTCAATATTTGGCCGACCAACGCCAGTGGAACTAGATTTTACTCAGATTGAAAAAATCTAAGAAAAGCCTTAAGTTTCAAAAAGTTGGAAGATATTAATATATCGAAAGAAGGAGTCTGTTATGGCAAAGAAAGTAGTTGGGTTTATTAAGCTGCAAATACCTGGCGGGAAGGCTAACCCTTCACCTCCAATTGGTCCTGCATTGGGTCAGCGTGGTGTTAACATTATGGAATTCTGCAAGGCCTTTAATGCCAAGACGCAGAAAGACATGGGAGTAACGCTACCGACAATCATTACTGTTTTTTCTGATCGATCTTTCACTTTTATCACGAAAACGCCGCCTGCATCTTATCTTTTGAAAGATAAGCTCAAGCTTGAGAGTGGTTCAAAGAAACCAGGGCATGATGTGGCGGGAAAAGTTTCTAAAAAAATAGTGAAAGAAATTTACGAGAAAAAACAACCTGACATGACGGCAGCAACTCTAGAAGCGGGCATGCGCACGATAGAGGGATCTGCACGTTCCATGGGATTACAACTAGATTATTAAAAATGTCATACGGGAGATTTCTGAGATAGAAATCGCATGAACCGATGGGGAGTTTGCTATGAAGAAGAGATCAAAAAAGTATGTGGCGGCTTTAGCCAAAGTCGATCGCACGAAGTTCTATTCAATTGAAGATGCGCTGAAATTAGTCAAAGAGGCGTGTTTTGCAAAATTCGACGAGACCATTGACCTTTCATTTCGCCTTGGAATTGACCCGCGACATGCTGATCAAATGGTAAGAGGCGCTCTTTCATTACCAGCAGGAACAGGTAAAACGGTGCGAATCGCCGTCATTACCGCCGGTGAAAAATTGAAAGAAGCTGAAACTGCTGGTGCAGACGTTTTTGGTAGTGATGACCTCATTGCTAAAATTGCTGGCGGATGGATGGATTTCGATAAGGTTATTGCTTCTCCTGATATGATGGGCAAGCTCGGCAAGATTGGTCGAGTTCTTGGTCCTAGGGGATTAATGCCGAACCCAAAGCTTGGTACGGTAACAACAGAAATTGGCAAAGCCGTAGCAGAGCAAAAATCAGGAAAAGTTGAATATCGCACAGAAAAATCTGGTATTGTTCAAGTTGTGATCGGTAAGAAATCTTTCACCGCTGATCAAATTAAGCAAAATTTTCTTGCGGTTGTAACAGCGATAATGCGGGCAAAACCATCCAGCGCCAAGGGGACTTACTTAAGGTCTCTTACCGTGAGCACATCGATGGGCCCAGGTATTAAGGTAGATGTCGTAGAAGCTGCAACATTAGTTTAAGGAAACAAAATATTGTTGAGGTTGAAGACGGTCGGTTGCAAGAGATTGCTATAATTCCTGCCTGAAATCTCCCTCTGGAACAGTATGTAGAGGAGGTAAATATGTTCACTCGCGCCGAAAAAGAGGCAATTATCGATGGTTTAAAACAAAACATTGATAAGGCCCAGGCGATTTTTCTAACGAACCTCGTTGGATTGCGATCTAACGATGCGGTGCGGATTAGAAAAGGCGTCCGTGATGCCAATGGGAAATTGGTTATCACAAGAAACTCTCTCTTTGAGCGTGCTGCCAAAGGGACAAAATGCGAACCGATCCTGAAAAACTTGAAAGGCCCTCACGCAGTGGCTTTTGCCTATGGAGATGCGGCGGCAGTAGCCAAATGTCTCAAAGAGGCTGGGGAAGAGTTTGAGAACATTGCAAAGCTGAAAGCAGGGGTATTAAACGAGCAAGTTTTAAGTAATGCTGAACTTGTTCTGTTGAGTAGCCTCCCATCTCGAAATCAGATGCTGGGAACACTGCTAGCGACTTTCATCGCCCCTGTATCTGCTCTGGCTCGTGTGCTGAACACGATCAGGGAAGAAAAAGAAAAAGCCACCGTAACAGTTTAATAATTTTTGTTTTTAATAGAAGGAGTTTTGTATGTCTTTATCAAATGAACAAGTAATCGAACACATTTCTAAAATGAGCGTCCTGGATCTTGCTAACCTAGTGAAGCAGTTGGAAACAACTTTTGGCGTATCTGCTGCTCCTGTTGCTGTTGCCGGTGCCGGCGCTGCTGCTGCCGCTGCTGAGCAAACAGAATTCACTGTTGTCTTGAAAGATGGTGGGGCCACAAAAATTAACGTTATTAAGGAAGTTCGCGCTATTACAGGTCTGGGCTTGAAAGAGGCCAAAGATCTCGTTGAAGGTGCACCTAAAACAGTGAAAGAAGGACTTCCTAAAGCTCAAGCAGAAGAAATGAAGAAAAAATTAGAATCTGCTGGGGCCAAGGTTGAGCTTAAGTAATCGTATAATTGATATAGATTTATAAAGCGGTGTGAGGACACATAGTGTCCTCACACCCTTTGCTGTTTTTGGTCTTAAATTTATTACTTCGTGCCAGGAGACCCGTATATGGCTCAGGTTTTCTCTCCAAATGAATGGTATCGCAAAAGTTTTTCCAGCACCCTTGTCGCGATAGACACGCCTCCCCTGATGCGTTTGCAGATCAACTCCTATAGTGAGTTTTTGCAAAAGGATGTACCTCCGGCCAAAAGAGAAAATCGAGGGCTACAGGCGGTGTTTCAGTCTATTTTTCCAATTACAGATTTCAACAAGACGGTGTCGCTTGAATTCGTGAGCTACAGTCTTGAAGAGCCAAAGTACAATGTTAAGGAATGCCGTCAGCGCGGTCTTTCTTATGAAGCTCCCCTAAAAGTCATTGTTCGGCTTGTTTTTTACGATATATCACCTGATAAAGAAGTTTCAGAAACTAAAACAGTTTCTTCCATCAAGGAGCAGGAAGTTTATCTTGGAAACATCCCTTTGATGGCCGAGACAGGTTCATTTGTATATAACGGTACGGAAAGAGTTATTGTGTCCCAGTTACACCGTTCGCCTGGTATCATTTTTGAACATGATAGTGGCAAGAAACACTCGAGTGGGAAGCTCCTTTACTCTGCAAGAATAATACCTCATCGTGGTTCATGGTTGGATTTCGAATTCGATCACAAAAATATTCTTTTCGCGCGAATTGATAGAAAAAGAAAATTGCATGCAACTGTTGTGCTTAAAGCGATGGGCTTTTCGACACAGGAATTGCTCGCAATGTTCTACCATTTCGAAACGATTCAATTGAAAAAAGATGGCACATTCCTGCGCGTGCTTGATTTTAGTCTTCTTAACGGTACTCGCGCCGGAAGTGATATTATCGATCCGAAGAGCGGCGAGCTAATCCTGAAGAAAGGCAAGAAATTTTCAAAGGCGACTCTCACCAAAATTGAAGAACTTGGGATGAAATCACTTCCCGTGACACTTGAGGAGATCGTTGGAAAGGTTTCATCAAAAGACATTTTTGATGAAAAAACAGGCGAAGTACTTCTTCTTGCCAACGAAGCGCTTACAGAAGCAAAAATTCATGATGTCATTGCGGCCGGAATTAAAGAAATAAAAGTTCTCTATATTGATATGATCAATTTTGGGGACCAGATTAGAAATACTCTTCTTTTGGACAAAACAGAAACTCCTGAAGAAGGCCGAATCAAGATTTTTGAGAGATTGCGTCCAGGTGAACCTCCAGCCGCTGAAGCTGCTGACAAACTTTTTCAAACACTATTTTTCGATGCTGAGAGATATGACTTATCTCGCGTCGGACGCATGAAAATTAATTATAAATTTGGAATGGATGTACCTGTAAGTAATACAGTGCTGACAAAAGATGACATCATTTCTACCATCAAATATCTGGTCGATTTGAATAACGGAAAAGGAAAAGTCGATGATATTGACCACTTGGGTAATCGTCGCGTACGTGCAGTTGGTGAATTGCTTGAAAATCAATTTCGCGTAGGTCTTGTCCGAATGGAAAGAGCCGTCAAAGAAAGAATGGCGATTCAAGAACTAGAAACGATGATGCCCTACGATTTGGTTAATCAAAAACCGATTGTTGCCGCAATTAAAGAGTTTTTTGGTTCATCCCAATTGTCGCAGTTCATGGATCAAACTAATCCGCTTTCAGAAGTAACACATAAGCGACGTCTATCAGCGCTTGGCCCCGGTGGTTTAACTCGAGAGCGTGCTGGATTTGAAGTTCGTGACGTTCACAGCACTCATTATGGAAGAATGTGTCCAGTTGAGACACCAGAAGGACCGAACATCGGTCTAATTACGTCTCTAGCAACTTTTGCAAAAGTTAGTGAATATGGATTTATCGAAACTCCGTATCACGTTATTAACCAAGATCGTACTATCTCCAAGGATATTAAGTATTTCTCGGCTTTTGAAGAGGAAGGGAAAATTATTGCCCAGAGAGATAAGGATTACATAAAAGGGGATAAGGTTTCCGGAGATCACGTTCCAGCGCGAAGAGTGGGCGAGTTGGCCCTCGTAACTGCTGAAGAAGTCGATCTAATGGACGTGGCCCCAACCCAGATGATTTCCATCGCAACCTCATTGATTCCATTCTTGGAGCATGATGATGCTAACCGGGCCTTAATGGGTTCTAACATGATGAGGCAGGCTGTGCCCGTCGTGAGAACTGATGCACCGATTGTTGGTACCGGTATTGAGCGAGTTATTGCCTCAGATTCGGGCGCAGTCCTTACTGCAAAAGAAGATGGGAAAGTTATTTTTGTCGATTCAAATCGCATTGTTATCCAGCGCGATAAATTCAAGGAAGGCGAATCTGGTGTCGACTTTTACAAGTTGATTAAATACCAGAGAACTAACCAGAACACCTGCAACAACCAACGCGCTCTCGTGAAAGAAGGCGATATTGTTAAGAAGGGGATGGTAATTGCCGATGGCCCTGCGACCCAGTTTGGGGACTTGGCCCTTGGTCAAAACGTCCTTGTCGCGTTCATGCCATGGGGTGGATATAACTACGAAGATTCAATCCTCATCAATGAACGTATTCTAGCGGAAGATATTTTCACATCGATCCATATTGAGAGTTTTGAAATCGAGGCACGTGATACAAAGCTGGGTAAAGAAGAAATTACCAGGGATATGCCGAACGTCAGTGAAGAGGCCTTAAGAGACCTGGACGATGCAGGGATTATTCGCATCGGTGCCATCGTTCGACCAGGAGATATTTTAGTTGGGAAAATCACTCCGAAAGGTGAAACACAACTCTCTCCGGAAGAAAAACTGCTGAAAGCCATCTTTGGTGATAAAGCTGGCGATGTAAAAGATACTTCTCTTCGATCTCCTTCTCATGTTCGCGGAACAGTCATTGATGCACGAGTATATACTCGTGAGGGCGTTGAACTAGACCCACGTTCTAAGGAAATTATAGATCGTGAGACGACTTTGATTAGACGTGATGAGCGCATTGAAATAAAGGCGATTCAATCTTCATCAATCATGCATATCACCAAGCTGCTTAAAGGGCATAAAACGACTGATAAGTTGATTTCAGAGGACGGATCAACAGAGTTGCTACCTAAGGGTTCAGAGTTAACAGTCGAGTCTTTGCTAAAAATTCCTTTTGAGTTGATTGGGTATATTCCTCTTGAAGCATCTCTTGAGGAACGATTGAGTGAGTATTTTGCCGAAGTCAGAAACCGTATCAATCGTGTCCGCACAAAAGCCAATGAGGAGATTGCACGATTGCACCGTGGAGATGAACTACCTCCAGGCGTAATCAAAAAAGTCATTATCTATGTTGCCATTAAACGTAAGCTGCAAGCTGGCGATAAGATGGCTGGAAGACACGGAAATAAGGGTGTTATTTCTAATGTTCTTCCAGCAGAAGATATGCCTTATCTTGCCGACGGTACCCCTGTTGATCTCGTCTTAAATCCACTCGGCGTTCCGTCACGTATGAACATTGGTCAGTTGCTTGAGCTACATTTGGGCTGGGCGGGTAGAGGGTTAGGCGAAAAAATTAAAGTCTTACTCGAAGAACAACGCGAGCTTCATGACCTTCGCGATTTAATTTTCAAGATCTACAAAACGGATGATGTGAAGGAATGGTTGAAGAAGGCTTCAGATGCCAAAGTTCGTGATGTGGCCCAAGTGCTCACGACGGGTGTGCGCTTTTCTTCTACGGTTTTTGATGGAGCCAAAGAAAAAGACATTGAAGAAATGCTGAAACTTGCTGACCTAGACCCGAGTGGTAAGACGACATTGTTTGACGGAATAACGGGAGATGCTTTTGCAGAAGAAGTTACTGTCGGAACAATGTATATGTTGAAATTGCACCACCTCGTGGATGAAAAGATTCATGCACGATCTACTGGGCCATATTCACTTGTCACGCAGCAGCCGCTTGGTGGTAAAGCTCAGTTTGGTGGTCAGCGTCTTGGGGAAATGGAAGTTTGGGCACTGGAAGCATATGGTGCTGCTTACACTCTTCAAGAATTTCTCACAGTCAAATCTGACGATGTTATTGGACGAACTAGGATGTATGAATCCATCGTAAAAGGGGAGCAGGTATTAGAGCCCGGCTTGCCCGAGTCCTTTAACGTTCTTATCCGAGAACTCCAGGCCCTTTGCTTGGATATTAAGTTGGATGAAAACACCGAAGCAGAAGTATTAAATTAGTAACGTTTTTTAAGAGGTAATAAACATGAAAGACCTTCTTAACTTTTTTGATAAACCGAAAGATCCAATAAGCGTTGAAGCCGTCTCGATAAAGATGGCTTCACCTGACACGATTCGCGAATGGTCATTCGGTGAGGTCAAAAAGCCCGAGACAATCAATTATCGAACCTTTAAACCAGAAAGAGATGGTTTATTTTGCGCCAAAATTTTTGGTCCAATAAAAGATTACGAATGTATTTGCGGAAAATACAAGCGGATGAAACATCGCGGGGTTGTCTGTGAAAAGTGCGGCGTAGAAGTTACACTTTCTAAAGTCCGTCGCGAGCGATGTGGCCATATTGAGTTGGCTACCCCCGTGGCCCATATCTGGTTTTTGCGATCTTTACCTTCACGCCTTGGAGCGCTTTTAAACTTAAGCCTGAAAGAGCTTGAAAAAGTGCTCTACTACGAAGCTTATATTGTTACTAAATCGGTTACGAATGATGCAGAAGCTGGACTAGAAGTTGGTAGAGTAATTTCTGAGCAACAATATTTTGAATTGAAAGAGGCTGGAGTTGATTTCGAAGCAGGCATGGGTGGTACAACCATTAAAGACCTGCTGAAAAAAATCGATATTGATCTTGAGAATAAAAATCTTCGCAAGGGTCTCCAGGCCGCAACCACGGAGGTTGTGCGCGCCAAATTGATTAAGCGTCTTAAGGTAGTCGAAAGTATTATGGATTCAGGCAATCGGCCTGATTGGTTTATGATGGATGTTATTCCCATACTACCTCCTGATCTTCGGCCTCTAGTACCCTTAGAAGCGGGCAGATTTGCTACTTCCGATTTGAATGATTTGTATCGTCGAGTCATTAATCGGAACAATCGTCTGAAAAGACTGAAAGAATTAAATGCGCCTGAAATTATTATTAGAAATGAGAGGAGAATGCTTCAAGAAGCAGTTGATGCTCTCTTCGACAATGGTCGTCGCGGAAAGGTTTTCACTGGAGCGAACAAGCGTCCATTGCGCTCACTTTCAGATATGCTCAAAGGAAAGCAAGGACGTTTCCGTCAAAACTTGCTGGGTAAACGCGTCGATTACTCGGGTCGTTCTGTAATTGTTGTTGGACCAAGCTTGCGACTGCATCAGTGTGGTCTTCCGAAGTTAATGGCCCTCGAACTGTTTAAACCGTTTATCTATAACAGACTTATTGATAAAGGCCATTGCACGACGATCAAAGTTGCTAAGCGAATGGTGGATCAACAGAAGCAAGAGGTCTGGGATATTTTAGAGGAAGTAGTTCAGGAGCATCCTGTTCTACTGAACCGTGCGCCCACCCTGCACCGATTGGGCATTCAAGCTTTTGAACCCATCTTAATTGAAGGGAAGGCGATTCAATTGCATCCTCTCGTTTGTACAGCTTTCAACGCTGACTTTGACGGTGACCAGATGGCCGTTCACGTTCCACTTTCCCTGGAAGCACAAGTTGAATGTCGCGTTCTTGCAATGTCTACGAACAACATTTTGTCACCCAAAGACGGAACTCCAATTATTGTTCCGACACAAGATATTGTTCTCGGGCTTTATTACATGACTCGCCCACGACCTTTTGCTCGCGGATATGGAAACGTATACTCCAGTAAAGAAGAGGCTCAATTTGCATACTATACGGGGAAATTACATCTGCAGGCACCAGTCAAAATTCGTATTGAGGGCAAATTGATTGAAACGACAGTGGGGCGCACTTTCGTTTACGATGTTATTCCAAAATGTCTAAAATATACTGATATTAATAAAATTCTAGATAAGAAATCTATTAGTAAGTTAATAGACCTCGCTTATCGTGTTGGCACAGAGAAGGAAACCGTGCTGTTGGCTGACTCAATTATGCGTCTTGGTTTTGAGTACGCTACCAAAGCCGGTATTTCGGTTAATATTAAAGACATGATTATTCCTGAGGAAAAAGTCAAAATCGTCAATGATGCGTACAAAGAGGTAGATAAGATCACTGACGAGTATAACGAGGGTTCGATTACTAACGGTGAACGTTATAATAAGATCGTCGACGTTTGGGCACAGACAAACGAAAAGCTTACTAAAGTTATGATCCAAAGGATTTCGACGGATGTGTTCAGTAATGAAAAGGGAGATACTTTAACCGCCCCATCATTCAACTCATTGTTTATGATGGCCGATTCAGGCGCTCGAGGATCGACCACACAAATGCGGCAGTTGGCTGGTATGCGAGGTTTGATGGCCAAGCCGAGTGGCGAAATTATTGAAACTCCCATTACTTCAAACTTCCGCGAAGGTCTCTCAGTTCTTCAGTATTTTGCCTCTACTCACGGCGCTCGAAAGGGTCTTGCTGATACTGCACTAAAGACGGCGAACTCCGGATACTTAACAAGGCGTCTCGTCGACGTTGCTCAAGACGGTATTATTCGTTCCTTCGATTGTAATGGTCAGGATGGGATTATTCTCCATTCCAGAATTGAAGGTGGTGATGTCGTAGAACATGTTGCCGATCGTGCCATGGGGCGAGTAACGGCGACTCCTGTAATGAATGCTAAAGGTGAAGAAGTATTCCCAAGAAACCAGCTTCTCACCGAAAGAGAGAACACAATATTAAAGGAACAGTCGATTGACCAAATTAAAGTTCGTTCAGTCTTAACCTGTTCAGAACGTTACGGTTTCTGTGCGATGTGCTTTGGTCGCGACCTTGCTCGGGGTGGACTAGTTTGCAACGGTGAGACTGTTGGAGTCATTGCTGCCCAGTCGATTGGTGAACCGGGAACTCAGTTAACCATGCGTACTTTCCACGTTGGTGGAACTGCGGCTTTTGCAGGGACGCAAGTTAATAAAACCGAGGCCCGTACAGCTGGTGTTATCCATTTTGACAATGTTCAGACTGTTGTCACGCCCGAAGGGCAATCTATTATTATGAACAAAGTCGGTGAAATTGTGGTGAAAAACGCACAAGGTGTTGAGAAGGAGCGCTACAAGGCTGCCTACGGTGCCGTACTTATGTTTAAAGAAGGCCAGAATGTCAGCGTAGGTGAAACTATTATGGAATGGGACCCCTACTCACAGCCCATTTTAACGGAAGCCAGCGGGCATGTTAAATTCGAAGACCTACTTACCGGTGCCACAGTTAGTGAACAGGTGGATGCTGTAACGGGTCTTACCCATCGAGTTGTTATTGAATCTAAAGATCCATCGCTTCAACCCCGACTAGTTGTTGTCGATGAGAAGGGCAAACCTGTAAGTATTTCAGGTACTAAGCGTACCGCCAGCTACCGTCTACCTCTTGGAGCGCACATCATAGTTACTGATGGCGACCCCATTAACATTGGTACTGCAATCGCCAAAGTTCAGCGTGAAACTACGAAGACTAAAGACATCACCGGAGGCCTACCGCGAGTTGCAGAACTTTTTGAAGCGCGTAAACCTTCCAACTCAGCTCAGATCGCTGATATTTCAGGAACAATTGAGTTTGGCCCTGAATTACGTGGCACACGTAAAATTATCATTCGCCCTGAAAATGGTGCTGAACCAGTTATTTATTCAGTTCCAAAGGGTCGCTATGTGATCGTTAACGAGGGTGATTACATTCGTCCAGGCGAAGCCATTATGGATGGTCCAAGTAATCCGCATGATATTTTACGCGTATTGGGTGTGAAGGCATTAGCCAACTACATTGTAAATGAGATTCAAGAGGTTTACAGACTCCAAGGGGTTAAAATTGATGACAAACACATTGAAGTTATTGTCAGCCAAATGCTGAAAAAAGTGGAAGTCACGGAGTCCGGTGATTCATGCTTTATTGTTGGTGATACGGTTACCAAGGGTGAATTAGCTGCTGAGAACGAAAGATTGGTTGCTGCTGGTCAGGTTCCCGCAGAGGCCAGGTCGATGTTGCTTGGTATCACTAAGGCGTCCTTAACGACTGAATCATTTATCTCTGCAGCTTCGTTTCAAGAAACTACCAAAGTTCTTACCCAGGCAGCGCTTGAGGGTAAGAAGGATAAGTTGCGCGGTCTCAAAGAAAACGTTATCATGGGCCGCCTAATTCCAGCGGGAACAGGTATTCCAAAGTATCGTGACTATGAAGCTGTCGCAATTGTGGAAGAAGATGAATTGGCGACTAAGATAAACGCCCAGATTTAAAAATTTGTTGTGATACTTGGGTGGCCATGTTAGACACCCAAGTGGAATGTTAAGTAAAGGGAGCTCGATCAATGCCAACTATTAATCAGTTAATTAGAAGTGGTAGAACAGACAAAGAAGTAAAAACAAAGTCGCCAGCACTAAAGTCCTGTCCTCAAAAACGGGGAGTTTGTACACGCGTATATACGACGACACCCAAGAAACCGAACTCAGCACTTCGCAAGGTCTGCAAAGTTAAATTGACGAGCGGTTATGAAGTTATCTCATATATTGGTGGTGAAGGGCATAACTTGCAGGAACACTCGATTGTGCTTATTCGTGGCGGTCGCGTTAAAGACCTTCCAGGTGTTCGTTACCACACAATTCGTGGCGCCTTGGACGCTACGGGTGTTGAGAAACGCAGAAAATCCCGTTCTAAGTATGGTGCAAAACGACCAAAGGCATAGTTTATTAACCACTTGCTGGTTTCTGTTGCGAAAATAGAAGCCGGGAGAGTAAGTCGCCGTTTGATTTGGATCGAATCCAGCAGGCACTGAAGAGGAGAGAAATAATGAGTAGAAAACACCGCGCCACTGTCCGAGAAGTTCTTCCTGATCCAAAGTACCAGGAAATTCTAGTTACGAAATTTGTGAATTGTTTAATGATTGGCGGGAAAAAAGCCATTGCTGAAACAATTTTCTATGGTGCCCTCGAGCTCGTAGAGCAAAAAACCAATGAAGAACCCTTGAAGACTTTCAAGAAAGCATTATCCAATGTTAAACCTGCCGTAGAAGTAAAATCACGCAGAATTGGTGGTGCAACATATCAAATCCCGGTTGAGGTTCGTACGAACCGAAGGCAGTCCTTGGCCATTCGCTGGATTCGTGACTACTCACGTGAGCGTTCTGGTAAAACGATGGTGGAAAAGTTGGCTGATGAAATTATCGATGCCGCTAATAACCGTGGTGGTGCCGTTAAAAAACGTGAAGATGTTTACAAAATGGCTGAAGCCAATAAGGCGTTTGCTCACCTTAAGTGGTAATTTCCATTTTTCTTTAAATCATTTATGATTAAGGCCTCTCCATGGAGAGGCCTTTTTTTTAGTGCACGTTAAGATTGAACATGAAAACAGAAAATGAAATTCATAACATAAGAAACATCGGTATCATGGCCCATATTGATGCCGGAAAAACCACTACGACAGAGAGAATTCTTTTTTACACCGGAAAAAACTATAAAATGGGTGAAGTCCATGATGGTACTGCCACCATGGATTGGATGGTTCAGGAGCAAGAACGAGGAATCACCATTACCTCCGCTGCAACCACCTGCCTTTGGCAAAAAAAGATAATTAATATTATCGATACTCCCGGGCATGTGGATTTTACAATCGAAGTCGAAAGATCCCTACGGGTTTTAGATGGAGCTGTTGGTATCTTCGACGCAGTCTCAGGCGTTGAACCGCAATCTGAGACAGTGTGGTCACAGGCCGACAAATACAATGTTCCGCGCTTGGCGTTTGTTAATAAGATGGATCGAGCCGGAGCAGATTTTCAAAATTGTATTGATGAAATTCGTGAAAAACTAGGAAAGAAAGCCAATGCGATTCAAATACCAATTGGTGCCGAAGAAAAATTTAGAGGTTTAGTTGATTTAGTAAAAATGAAGGCCCTCTTTTTTAAGGAAGAGGATTTAGGCTGTTCAGTGATGGAGCAAGAAATTCCTAGCGAAATGTTGGACGATGCTCAAAGGCATCGTGAAGAGCTTATCAGTGCTATTGCAGATTTCGACGACATGTTGGCTGAAAAATATTTGAATGGTGAAATTCCTTCTCAAGGCGAAATCCAAGCGGCCATCCGAAAAGCCGTAATTAAGCACAATTTTATCCCCGTATTATGTGGTTCTGCCTTTAAGAACAAAGGCATTCAGCCGCTTCTAGACGCCATTATAGATTATTTACCTTCCCCTATTGATCGTGGAGAAATTCTAGGTCACAACGCAAAAGATTTTGAAAAACAGGAAAAACGCCAACCCATCTCTGATGAAATGTTTAGCGGGATTGCCTTCAAAATAGCCTCAGATCCCTTTGTGGGGAGCTTAACATTTGTTCGCATCTACTCCGGTGAGATAAAAGTTGGAGCGACGATTTTTAATCCGCTCAAAAAAAAGCGCGAGCGTATTCAAAAAATTCTCCAGATGCATGCCAATAAACGTACCGAACTTGAAGAGGCTGGAGCCGGCGAAATTGTTGCCCTCGCAGGTCTCAAAATAACAACTACTGGCGAGACGCTTTGCTTAGAACATCGACCGATAATATATGATCTCATGGATTTTCCTGAGTCGGTAATTTCAGTGGCAATTGAGCCAAAAACTAGCGCAGACGAAAAAAAATTGCTCACTGTTTTGGATCAACTTAAAATCGAAGATCCATCATTTAATTTTAAGCATAATCCGGAAACCGGGCAGCTCTTGATCTACGGAATGGGAGAGCTTCACCTGGAAATCATCGCAGATCGTATTCACCGTGATTTTGGCGTTGGAATTAACGTCGGCAGACCTCAGGTTTCTTATAGAGAAGGGATCAAATCGATTGCCACCGGTGAGTATACATTTGAAAAAGAAATTAATGGTAAGCTCCAGTTTGGTCATTGTGTAATTCAAGTCGAGCCATACGACTATCAGGCGGGTGTATTATTCGAATCAGCTATTTCTAAGCGCGATTTGCCGCAAGAGATTTTAGAGACGATTAAAAAATCAATCTTTGATACGGCACCAGGCGGCTGCAGGGTTGGATATCCTTTTATAAATATCAAGGCGACCCTCTTAAAGGCCAAATATGACGAAATGGAGAGTTCCTCTCTGGGCTATATCATAGCCTCAGCAAATGCATTTAAGACGGCCTGTGAGGCGGCAGGATTTGTCATGTTTGAGCCCTTTATGTCTCTTGAGGTTGTGACGCCGGGCGAATTTTCGGGCGAAGTCATTGCCCATGTAAACATGAAAAGAGGACATATTGTAGGAATAGAGTCAAAACACAATAAAGAAGTTATTAAAGCGGAAGTGCCTCTTAGTGAGATGTTTGGTTATAGTACTGATTTACGATCTGCCACCCAAGGGCGAGCTAATTTCACTCTCGCATTTCACCATTATGGGCCAATGGAACTCAATTTAACCAAGAAACTCTTAGAGTCCAAAGGTATTTACCTGTAGGGTGCAATTATAAATGGTTGACAAAGGCCCCCAATACAAATAAATATCTGGTTCAATTTTCCAAAATGGGACGTTTTTAGATGAAAGCAACAAGATTAAGAATTAAGCTGCGTGCGTACGATCATAAGTTACTTGATAATTCTGTAAACGAAATTGTACAGACAGCGAAGGAGACAGGTGCTCGTGTTGCTGGTCCAATTCCTTTACCTACAGAAATTAATAAATTTACCGTGTTGCGCTCTCCTCATATCGATAAAAAATCGCGAGAGCAGTTTGAAATGAGAACTCATAAGAGGTTAATTGATATTTTAGATCCAACTCAACAGACTATTGATAGTCTGATGAAGCTCGACCTTTCGTCTGGTGTGGATGTAGAAATCAAGTATTAGATTATTTTTTAATAACCATGCATGCATCCCTTAGTCTAAGGGTGATGCTGTGGAGGAAGAATGGCCCCAGATAAAAAAGCTGCAGCCGAGTCTGCAACAGAGAAGTCAGTCGTTAATTTATCTTCATTTTATGGTCAAAAAGCCGGAATGACCCGAATTTTTGATGAGCATGGCAACCATGTTCCTGTCACAGTCATAAAACTCATTCCTAATCATATTTCCCAAGTTAAGACCAAAGAGAAAGATGGCTATAATGCCTATCAATTAGCCTATTACGAAAAACGCGAAAAACTTGTTCCTCAGCCAATGGCTGGGCATCTTAAGAAAGCTCAAGTTTCTCCGACTTTTACTCTGTTGTCAGAGCTCAGGGTAGATCAAGCTGATCCAGCACTCGTAGGCGCAAAAATTGGATATGAATCCTTTAAATCGTCGGTTTATGTGGATGTTGCGGGCACAACAAAAGGTAAGGGCTATCAAGGCGTTATGAAGCGCTTTAATTTTAAAGGTGGACCTGCTGCCCATGGATCTATGTTTCATCGCCGCCCAGGTTCTATTGGGAATCGTGCTTCTCCAGGTCGCGTATTTAAACTTAAAAAGTTACCTGGTCATATGGGCGATTTGGAACAGACTGTGCAAAATTTGATGATTGTTGAAGTGAATCTGGACAAAGGATATATGCTCATTAAGGGTTCAGTTCCAGGTTCGAAAAGTGGTTTTGTGAGAATATCTAAAGCCATTAAAAAAGCGCGCGAATAAGCGCCAAAGGTTTAAGAGAGTAGAGGGTGCACTATGGCGGAATTAAATGTTTTGAATAGTAAATTTGATGCGGCTGGAAAGCTCGAAACATCAGTGAGTCTTACACCGGAAGACATCAATGTAGCTGTTATTCACCAAGTGGTGAAAGCTACATTGGCGAGTCGCCGTCAGGGGAATGCCTCTGTAAAATGCAAAGGCTTGGTTGCTGGTGGTGGGAAGAAGCCGTTTAAGCAAAAGGGAACAGGAAATGCACGACAAGGGAGTAATCGCTCACCTTTGATGCCTGGTGGAGGGTCCTCATTTGGTCCTCAGCCACGATCCTATGAACAAAAAGTTAATAAGAAAACTATGCTTGGTGCCATTCACTCGGTGCTAGCGGATAAATTTCAGTCCGGAAAGTTGACCGTTGTTAGCGAGTTGCAAAGCAAGGGTAAAACTAAGGAAATGTTTAATCTTTTAAGCAAGAAAGGTTTGTTGCCAGGCTTGGTAGTGACGGATTCAAAGGATTCCTTAGCGCTAAGAGCTTGCAGAAACTTTGAAAATGCAAAAGCAGTTCACGTTGATGGTTTCAGCGTGTACGAAGCGATTAAATTTGAAAATTTGATTATCGAGAAAAAAGCATTAGAAACGTTACTTAAAAAGTTGGTGTGATATGCCTCAGTTAGAAAATGTATTAGTGAAGCCTCTCATCACTGAGAAGGCAACAAAGGCGACTGAAAAGTCTAATCGTTATGGGTTTGTTGTAGCTGAATGGGCTACAAAAACACAGATTAAGAAAGCCGTTGAGAAGTTTTATGATGTTAAAGTTTTGAAGGTGTCAACGATTACACTTCCTGGGAAGCATCGTCGTTTTGGCGCGCATGCGTATAAGAGTTCCTTTCGTAAACGGGCCTTAGTTCAGCTTGGAGAAGGCCAACGGATTGAATTTTTTAAAGGTGTATAGGGTAGGCTCGTTTTTTGAGCATGGAATGAGCGACAGAATTAGAATTTGAGGTTTGTTATGAGTGTTAAAAAGTATAGTCCCACGACCCCGAGTAGAAGATACATGACGACAATCGCATCGTCTGAGTTTACTAAAGGTGTGGAAGTTCCAAAGAGATTGATCACGGCAAAGAAATCAAAATTTGCTCGTAACCATTTTGGACGTATTACCACTCGCCATCAGGGCGGCGGTGCTAAACAGCTTTATCGAGTTATCGATTTTAAGCGCAACAAGTTAAATATCTCTGCCAAAGTAGAAGCGATTTGTTATGACCCGAATAGAACGTGTCACATTGCCCTACTCGCCTATCTAGATGGAGATAAAAGTTTTATTCTTGCTCCACAGGGATTAAAAGCTGGCGATGTGGTTGTCAGTTCAGATGATGCAGACATTAAAGTGGGGAACTCTAAACAATTGAAAGATATACCAATTGGTACATTGGTACATAATGTTGAAATGTATCCCGGCGCAGGCGGGCAAATGGCTCGTTCAGCTGGATCGTACGTTCAAGTTATGGCAAAAGAAGGCGAGTATGTTCTTCTCCGAGTTCCTTCTGGTGAGTTGAGAAAAGTTAAGCCAGAGTGCCGCGCGACCATTGGACAAGTCGGCAATCTTGATCATGAGAACATTGTAATTGGCAAGGCTGGACGCAAGCGCCACATGGGTGTTCGCCCAGGTGTGCGCGGTGTAGCCCAAAACCCAATTGACCACCCATTGGGCGGTGGTGAAGGCCGTACGTCTGGTGGTCGTCACCCTGTAACGCCTTGGGGGCAACCGACAAGAGGATATAAGACGCGTCGGAATAAACGTACTGACAAATATATTGTTAAACGCAGGAAATAGTTATTGAGGCTTAGGAGAGAAGGTATATGTCTAGATCTTTAAAGAAAGGCCCGTTTGTAAGTTTCAAGTTGATGCGTAAAGTGATTGCGCTTCAAGGCGAGAAAAATAAGGCAGGCAAAGTTATTAAGACATGGTCAAGAGCAACAACCATTGTTCCTGAGTTTATTGGCATCACATTTGCCGTTCACAATGGGAAAAAATTTATTCCTGTTTATGTAACGGATAACATGATTGGGCACAAACTGGGTGAATTTTCACATACACGTCAGTTCCATGGTCATACAGCTGCCGATAAAAAAGTTGAGAAGCCAGCTGAGTAAGATTTAGAAGGGGATTATTATGTCTATCATAGTGAAAAGTAACAAGATTGGAATTGGCCCACAAAAGGTGCGTCAGGTTTGCGATCTAGTTAGGGATAAAAAAGTTTCTGAGGCTTTAAAGGTGCTGCGTTTTTGCGAAAAGCGAGAAATTGCCATCGTTTTGACGAAACTTCTTAATAGCGGGCTGGCAATAGCTCAAGGAACTCAGAAGTATGATCTCGAGAATTTGGTAATTGGCACCATCTATGCTAATGAGGGTCCGATGCTGAAAAGAATTCAGGCGAGGGCCCAGGGGCGTGCCTACCGCATCAGAAAACGAAGTTCACATGTATATGTTGAACTAAAAGAAGCTTAATAAGGAATAAGGAAGGGATAATGGGGCAGAAAGTAAATCCGTATGGTCTCAGATTGGGTTACATTAAAACGTGGCATTCAACCTGGTATGCTAAGCAAGGTTATGCTAATGCACTTCATGAAGATATTGCAATTCGGAAGTTCATTGAAGACACCATGAAAAATGCCGCTGTGTCTAAAACCGAAATTTCAAGGACATCTGATCAAATTAAGGTGACTGTCTATACGGCAAGACCCGGAGTCGCTATTGGCAAAAAAGGAACTGGGATCGATAAGATTCGAGCAGAATTGAAGAAAGTTGGCAAAGGCAATGTGATTTTTAATATTGCCGAGGTGAAAAGACCTGATGCCGATGCAAAATTAATTGCAGAAAATATTGCACAACAGCTGGAAAAACGTGTGGCATTCCGAAGGGCCATGAAAAAAGTGATGCAGGCTGCGTTTCGAGCAGGAGTGAAGGGAATTAAGGTGAAAGTTTCTGGTCGATTAGGTGGGGCAGATATGGCTCGAGTTGAGGGTTATTCGGAACGAAAAGTGCCTTTGCATACATTGCGAGCAGATATTGATTACAACGTTGCAACAGCTCAGACGACCTATGGGGCCATCGGTGTGAAAGTATGGGTGTATAAGGGCGAAATTTATCAATAAGGTTAAGCGGATTAATTGAGGAAAGCATATGTTAAGTCCTAAAAAAGTAAAATGGAGAAAGCATCAGAAGGGCCGCAATAGGGGAAAGGCTAAGGGCGGAAATACACTATTTTACGGTGATTACGGTCTCCAGGCTCTCGTTCCTGGATTCGTCACAAATCGCCAGATTGAAGCAGCTCGTATTGCTATGACGAGATCGATTAAAAGAGGTGGGCAAGTTTGGATCAGAATTTTCCCAGATAAAGTTCTGACAAAGAAACCCGCTGAGGTTCGAATGGGGTCAGGTAAAGGATCCCCAGAAAGTTGGGTTGCCGTAATTAAGCCTGGCCGTATTCTGTTTGAGATTAAACATACTGATGGGCAATCAAGCATTGAAGCTTTGAAGCTTGCTAAGTACAAGCTGTCAGTGAAAACGAAAATTGTGAAAACAGAGTTGGCAGCGGCTCCTGCGGCAAGTAAAACTTCGGCCAAAGAAGCTGAGTGATTGGGGGTATAAAATGTTAGAGCAGCAAGATATTAAAAAAATGGATGTAAAAGCGTTGGATAGTAAGATTGCCGATTTACAGAAGCAATTGTTCGACATAAAGATCCAGCGATTTACTTCAGGGTTGACCAAACCACATTTGAAGAAGGAATTGCGTACGACGGTTGCACGACTTTTAACAGAAAGAACGGCTAAATTAAAAAAATAAAGCGGGTTGAGCCATGAGTGATGTAGCAAAGTTTAAAAGAAAATTGGAAGGAACGGTTGTAAGTGACAAGACTGCAAAAACGATTGTTGTGTCAGTCACTCGCAGGTTTAAGCATGGAGATTATGGAAAGTTTGTAAACCAAACAAAAAAGTACCATGCCCATGATGAAGCTAAGACAGCTAAGACTGGGGATAAGGTAGTAATAATTGAGTCTCGTCCGTTCTCAGCATTGAAAAGATGGGAACTTTTTTCGATAGTAAAATAATTTTAGTTTTGCGGAGTGGCATATGATTCAAATGCAAACAAATCTTGAAGTGGCTGATAATAGCGGAGCACGAACAGCGACTTGTATTAAAGTGTTGGGCGGTTCTAAGCGAGTATCTGCAAGTATCGGCGATATTATCGTTGTGGCCATTCAGCAGGTTCAAGCCGGGGGCAAAATTAAGAAGGGTGAAGTGAAGAAAGGCGTCATTGTGCGCACAACTTTTCCAATACGCCGCGAGGATGGATCTTATATCACTTTTGATTCCAATGGCGTTGTGTTGCTTGGTGCTGACAATGAACCACTTGGCACACGTATTTTTGGACCAGTTGCAAGAGAGTTGCGAGCGAAAAATTTTACGAAAATCTGTTCGCTTGCACCAGAAGTTCTTTAATTAGGATAGGCAGAGGGTTTTATGCAAAAGTTAAAAATTAATGATGAGGTACTGGTTCGAAGTGGGCGCGATAAGGGAAAACGAGGTCTCATTTTGAAACTTGATTATAAAAATGGCCGTGTGTTGGTGAAGGGTGTAAACCTGCGCAAAAAAGCAATGCGACCATCTCAGGCTAACCCCAATGGCGGTTTTGTTGAGGCTGAGCGCTCAATTGCAATAAGTACGGTTGGCGTTGTTAGCCCTAAATCTCAGAAAGCGGGTCGTGTAAAAATTGCTGAGCAGGGTGGAAAGAAAGTTAGAGTGCTGGTTAAGTGTGGATCGGCATTGAAATAAATGAGGCATGTATGAAATCTAGATTGAATGAAATGTACGATAAAGAAATAAAACGTGATCTTATGACCAAGTTTGCCTACAAGAATGTTCATCAGGTTCCGAAGGTGACAAAGATAATTGTTAACTGCTGCACGCGCGAAGCAGTTAGTAACTCTAAGGTGGTCGACTCTATTATAAGTGATTTGGCAACGATTACCGGACAGAAACCTGTTGTTGCAAGAGCAAAAAAATCTATTGCCACCTTTAAAGTTCGTGAAGGCCAAGCCATTGGAGCTTCTGTAACTTTACGCGGGAATATGATGTATGAATTTTTGGATAGATTGATTTCCGTATCCTTGCCAAGAGTGCGCGACTTTCGTGGGATTTCACCACGGGCATTCGATGGGCGTGGAAACTATACATTGGGCATGAAAGAGCAAATCATTTTCCCTGAAATTAACTACGATAAAATTGATGCTGTTCGTGGTTTGGGTATTTGCATTGTGACAACAGCAAAATCAAATGAAGAAGGACGTGAACTACTTGCACGGTTTGGAATGCCTTTTAGGGCGAATTAACTAGCTAACGGAGTAATAGAGTCATGGCAAAGCTTTCAACAGTCGTTAAGAACGAACGTAGAAAAAAAATGAGTGAGAAGTATAAAACGCGGCGAGGGGAACTTCGGTTGCGTGCTAAAGATGTAAAACTTTCCGAGGATGAAAGAATACAGGCACAGATTGGACTGCAAAAGTTGCCAAGAAATTCTGCGAAAATAAGAGTGCGCAATCGCTGTGCGATTACGGGGAGACCTCGTGGATACTACAGAACTTTTCGTCTCTGCCGTATTAAGTTCAGGGAATTGGCTCTGACGGGGATGTTACCTGGTGTGACTAAATCTAGTTGGTAATTTTGTTGGGAGAATTAATTTTATGATGACTGATCCAATTGCAGATATGTTAACTCGAATTCGAAACGCCGCAAAAGCAGGCAAAGATAGAGTGGAATTTCCTGCAAGCAAACTGAAAGCCAATGTGTGCAAGATTCTGAAGGAAGAGGGGTACATTAGGTCTTTCAAAATTATTGCCAAAGGCGATGCAGAGATTAATTTAAAGGTTTTATTGAAGGAAGATGCAATTCAAGGGTTAGATCGAATTTCAACTCCTGGATTGAGACGATATTCGAGTTATAAGGAAGTGCCTAGGGTCCTAAGTGGACTTGGTATTTCAATTTTATCCACGTCGAAAGGCGTGGTGTCTTCCCGAGAAGCAAAAAAACTGAAAACTGGTGGCGAAATTATTTGTAACGTTTGGTGATTTTATATTGAGAGGCAATTTATGTCGCGGATTGGAAAAAAACCAATTGGTTTACCTGATAAGGTTGAAGTAAAGATTAATAAATCGGATGTTTCTGTAAAGGGACCAAAGGGGCAGATGTCCTACACATTCAACCCGCTTGTTTCTATTAAATTAGAAGGCAAGGCATTGCAGGTGCTCCCTGTGAAAAAAACGAAGGAAGCAAGTATTCAATGGGGTACAGCTAGAACCCTTCTTAATAACATGGTGTTTGGTGTAAGCACCGGATTTATGAAGGCCCTGGAATTTAATGGTGTAGGTTATAAGGCCGCTGTAAAAGGCGACATGCTCACTTTGAACCTGGGACACTCGCATGCAATTGATTATCAGTTGCCCAAGGGGATAGAGGCAAAAATAAATAAAAATCAAGTAGAAATTTACGGTTGCGATAAGGAATTGGTTGGTTTTGTCGCTGCTAAAGTCCGTTCCTTTAGACCGCCAGAGCCTTATAAAGGCAAAGGGTTGAAGTATCTTGATGAAGTGATTGTAAGAAAAGCTGGTAAGGCTGCAGCAAAAGCAAAATAGTTAACGAAAGAAGATCTAAGAGCTTGCTCCAATAGATCAAAAGATGGGATGAGTTTATGAGAAAACCACAAGAAAGAATTCAAAATGCGTCACTTGCAAGACGAGTTCGTCGAAAGTTAGTGATTCGTAAAAGTGTCATTGGCTCTGCCGAGCGTCCAAGACTTTGCCTTAATAAGTCGAATACGAACTTATTTGTGCAAGTTATTGACGATGCTTCGGCTCGCACTCTTTTTGCAGTTAAAACCTTTGGCAAAAATGCTCCAGTCACTGGCAGCAATAAAGAAGCAGCCATTGTCCTTGGTAAAGAAATTGGCAAAGAACTTAACAGTAGAAAGATAAGTACAGTTGTGTTTGATAGAAATGGATATAAGTATACTGGCGTAGTGGCTGCATTAGCCAATGCAGTCCGAGAAACAGGAATTAAATTCTAATTATTTTCGTGGGGAAAACTGATGAGTAGCGACGAAGTTAAAAATGATCAAGATGATGTTGCAAGTGGTGATGATGAAGCTTCCGCAGGGGCAAAAGCGAAACATCCGAAAAAGCGCATTCAGGTCAAGAAGAAGCAAGCGACTGTAAATCCCGATATTGAAGAAAGGGTCGTTGCCGTAAATCGAGTTGCCAAAGTCGTGAAAGGTGGTCGCCGATTTTCATTTTCTGCGCTCATGATTGTTGGGGACAAGAAAGGAAGTGTGGGGTTTGGGTTAGGTAAGGCCAACGAAGTTCCTGAAGCAATTCGCAAGGCAATTCAAGCTGCACATCGCAATATGATTAAGGTCTCCCTCGATAAGGGGACAATTCCACATCAGATCATCGGAACTCACGATGCCGGAAGAATTATTTTTAAACCTGCCGCTGAAGGTACTGGGATTAAAGCTGCTGGTGCATGTCGTTCTATTTTAGAATTGGCAGGAGTGAAGAACGTTTTAACCAAAAGTGTGAGAAATAATAACCCACATAATGTTGTTAAAGCGACTTTCGACGCTCTTAGGGCCTTGCGTTCAGCTGAACAAATAGCGGCAATGAGAGGAATTGATATTAAACGTATTCGTCTGAAATAGTATTGTATAGAGAGGTATTTTATGGCTGCAAAAACCATAACAGTAAAATTAAAGAAATCAACATGTAAGGCTCCACAACATGTTAAGTCGACCGTTCTCGGTCTTGGGTTGAGAAAAATAGGCCAGGAACGAACACTAGAAAACACACCGTGCGTTCGCGGCATGATCAAAAAAGTAATCCATTTGGTTGATTTTAAATAAATCATAGAGGCGATGTTATATGTTAACTTTAAAAAATTTGAAGAGTCCAAAGGGTGCCCATCGAAATATCAAACGACTTGGTCGTGGTATGGGTTCGGGTCAAGGGCAAACTGCCGGTAAGGGTGGCAAGGGACAAACTGCTCGTAAAAGTGGTCAAACACGCATTGGATTCGAGGGCGGTACGATGCCAATTTATATGCGTTTGCCAAAGCGTGGTTTCAGAAATGCACCTTTTAAAACTGAATATGCTGTCCTAAATCTGAAGAAAATTTCTGAACATTTTACGACGGAGGAAGTCTCTCGAGAGATTCTAATTAAGAAAGGATTGCTCAAGGGGCAAGACCGCAGTAGACCTGTAAAAATTCTTGGCCATGGCACTTTGAAATCTCCTTTGACCTTCGTAAATCTGGAGAAATTCACCAAGTCAGCCGAGGAAGCCATTCTTAAGATTGGTGGCAAGATCGTTAATAAGAAATAGATATCAATAAGTAGAAAAGGAAGTTTTTAATGCTTTCTCAAGGAAAATTAGAGGAACTCAAGAAAAAGATTTTCGTGACGTTCCTGTTGCTGGTTGTATATCGATTGGCTGCACAGGTTCCGGTTCCTGGAATAGATGGCTCAGCCATCCATTCATATTTTGCACAATCTGCTGGAGGAATTTTTGATCTAATCAACACCTTCAGTGGCGGTGCCTTTAAGCGCTTTTCCGTGCTTGCGCTTGGTATTATGCCCTATATTACAACATCAATTATTTTCTCTCTTCTAGGAGAAGTCATCCCGCAGATTCAGGAGTTGCAGGAAGACAGCGACGGACATAAGAAAATCCAGAAATGGACCCGCTATGCAACAGTAATTTTATGTTGTGTTCAAGGCTACGGATTGGCTGCAGTTTTTGAAAACTTTAAAAGTCCATCTGGTGCGCCTGTCGTGCCAGATCCCGGCATGCTGTTTCGCTTGACTGCAATGATAACTTTGGCAGGCGGGACAATGTTTCTTCTTTGGCTGGGTGAACGGATTACAGAATACGGCTTAGAAAATGGAGTATCTCTGATTATTTTTACAGGTATTGCCGTGGAGCTACCTGCCGAAGTTATCCAAAGGTTAACTCTCTATCGGAGTGGTGAGCTACAAGGCATAAATCTATTGCTCGGCCTCCTGGTCGTTATCGGAACATTTTATTTGGTTTCATTTATTGAAAGAGCATACCGAGCGGTGCCCGTGCAATATGCCAAAAAAGTCGTTAATAATCGCGTATATGGCGGTGCTCAAACCCTACCAATGCGTGTAGACACGGGTGGCGTCATGCCTCCGATTCTGGCGTCGTCACTTCTGGCAGCCCCAGCTACTTTTGCGTCTTTTGTATCGCAAGGTTCATTTCTCAAGCCATACCTTGATCTGATTCAACAATCTCTGTACCCGGGCAAGCTACTCTTTAATGTTTTTTTCGCTTTTCTAATTACCTATATGGCATATTTTTATGCGCCAATACAATTTAAGACGAAGCGGATTAGTGAATCATTGCAAAAAAATAATGCGTTCGTACCAGGGGTTCGTCCCGGGCAAAAAACCAAAGAATACCTTGAGTTCATTTTGTATCGACTGACTTTCTTTGCGGCAATTTATCTAGTTTTTATCTGTGTGGCACCTTCACTTTTAACCGGTGCCAACACGCGTTTCGGTGGAACTTCAATGCTGATTCTTGTTTCAGTCGCCATGCGAGTAATGCTTAACGTCCAGGCGTTTCTCTATTCAGATCGCTATGAAAGTGCTTATAAATCGCGTGGTAAATACAGCGGTATGAATAAAAGGTTTTAGATGGGTCGCCAGCCACAATTGATATTTTTAGGTGCTCCCGGCTCAGGCAAAGGGACACAGGCAAGTTATCTTGTTAAGAACTTTGGCTATAAGCATGTTTCCACAGGCGATCTGCTCAGAGCTGAAATTGGCAAGGGCTCGTCACTTGGAATGCGAGTTAAAGGTATTATCGATGCAGGTCATTTAGTTGATGATATGACCGTATTAGAGCTTCTAAAGGCCAATTGCGATACATCGAAAGGGCATTTTATTTTTGATGGTTTTCCGAGAACGTTAAATCAGGCAAAACTATTAGACGAGCACCTACTTCGAGGATGCACCACTCAAACAGTTTATTTCAAGATAGATCTTGAAGTTTTGGTGCAGCGAATCACTAATCGCAGGGTCGCTCCGAAGAGCGGGATGATCTACAACTTGCTCAGCCATCCTCCAAAACGACCTGGAGTATGTGATGTTTCGGGTGAACCCCTGGTTCATAGAAAAGATGATACTGAGGCCGTGATTAGGAATCGAATTGATGTATTTAAATCGACCATTGATGAGATGGTTGAATTTTATAAGCAAAAGCAAGTCTTGAAAGTGATTGATGCAAATACTGATGAAAGTATCATTCGCGAGAATCTTCTCAGTGCCTTGGCCCTTAACGGAGTGAATAATGACTTGCCTTATTAGTGCGATTTTTATATACAGTCAAAACTTTTTGAGTGTGAAATATGGTCGATAAAGACATTATCGAAGTGGAAGGAGAGGTAACGGAATTACTGCCTAATACAAAATTTAGAGTTAAGCTGCCAAATGGGCACAAAATAATAGCTCATATTAGTGGCAAAATGCGCATGCATTTTATCAAGATTTTGCCTGGCGATAGAGTTGTTGTAGAAATAAGTAAGTATGATGTGGAGAAGGGACGAATTACCTTTAGATCCAAGGGAAAATAGTAGAAGTTGAAAGGAAATACCTATGAAAGTGCGAACTTCAGTTAAGCCAATTTGTAAAGATTGTAGAGTCGTCAAGAGAAAAGGCGTGCTTCGAGTGGTATGTAAAGCCAGTAAAAAGCACAAGCAACGTCAGGGTTAATAATTTAGGAGTCCAGAATGGCGCGGATATTAGGTGTAGATATTCCAAGAAATAAAGCGATGAAAATTGCGCTCAGAGCGATTTATGGAGTAGGTCCGAAAATTGCCGCCGAGGTACTTACTCGAGCTGGTGTAGATTTGGAAAAAAGCTCGAATGATCTCACAGAAGAAGAAGCCCAGGGTGTTCGTAAAATGCTCGAGGACGGCTATCTGGTAGAAGGGGATCTTCGACGGGAAGTGGGTCTCAATGTAAAACGGCTTAAAGATATGGGCTGTTATCGTGGTACCAGGCATAAGAAAAGCTTGCCAGTGCGTGGGCAAAGAACACACTCGAATGCCAGAACAAGAAAAGGTCGTGCAATTGCGATCGCAGGCAAGAAATCAATTAAGCAACTGAAGTCGTAGAAATAAATAAGAGTAAAGGGAATTCTGTATGGTGGTAAAAGCAGGTAAGAAGAAGATCAAGAAGAGCGTTTCGTACGCGGTTTGCCATATTTTGGCATCGTTCAATAATACTATTGTAACTTTTACTGACCTACAGGGTGATGCGATTGCTTGGGCAAGTGCTGGCCATCTAGGTTTTAAAGGTTCAAAAAAGTCGACGCCTTTTGCGGCACAGACAGCTTCGGCTGAGGCTGCACGACGTGCCATGGAGCAAGGAGTAAATTCTTGTGAAGTTCGAGTGAAGGGACCTGGTGCTGGTAGAGAAAATGCAATTCGCGCTCTCTTGGGCACGGGAATGAGGATAACATCTGTGTCAGACGGAAGTCCGATACCCCATAATGGTTGTAGAGCACCTAAGCGAAGAAGAGTCTAAGTGTGAGATTGGAGTAGATGATATGGCTAGATATGTAGATTCCGTTTGTAGATTATGTAGAAGAGAAAATGAGAAGCTTTTTTTGAAAGGAACTCGTTGCTATACCGATAAATGTGCGATTGAGCGCCGACCTTATCCTCCTGGTCAACATGGCCAGCGTAGAGGCAAAGTGTCCGATTTCGGTATCCAGTTGAGAGAAAAACAGAAACTCAAAAGGATTTACGGTTTTAATGAAAGACCGATGCGAAACCTGTTTTTTAAGGCCTTGCGCATGAAAGGTGTTACTGGCGATAATATGCTTAGTTTGATTGAGCGACGCCTGGACAATGTTGTCTATCGAATAGGTTTTGCAGGCTCACGCGCGGAAGCTCGCCAACTGGTGAAGCACTATCATTTTACCGTGAATGGTAAGAAAGCAAATGTACCATCTATGACCCTTAAGTCTGGTGATGTTGTCGCACTAGAGACAGCATCACGGTCTGTGGCGAAAATTACGGGTGGATTAGACATTTACAGTATGCGTGAAGTACCTGCATGGATTGAAGTTGATAAGGGCAAATTTTCAGGTGTGATCAAGGATCTCCCGAAGAGAGACGATATTACAGCTAAAGTCGAAGAGCGCCTTGTTGTTGAGTACTATAACAAATAGAATCTTGTAATTATCGAGGGAGTTCAATAATGAGTAATTACGTTGCGAAAAATTGGGCAAGCATGATCAGACCAGTTGCGCTTGAAGTAGAGTCTGAGTCACTGAAAGCCAATTACGGAAAATTTATTGCTCGCCCGCTAGAGCGGGGATATGGGCAAACGCTTGGTAATTCCCTTCGTCGAGTTCTTTTAGGTTCATTGCAGGGAGCTGGTATTGTTGCGGTTAAGATCGACGGCGTTGAACATGAATTTGGAACGATTAACAACGTTAAAGAGGAAGTTTCTGAAATCCTTTTGAACCTGAAAGAAGTGCGTTTCAGTATTTCCGAAAAAGAAGATATTAGCTTAACACTTGAGAAGCATGGTGAGGGCCCTGTCCTTGCTGGTGATATTTCTGACAGTAGCCATGCCAAAGTTTTAAATCCTGAGCATGTCATTGCCAATATTTCTTCAGGTGGAAGCCTGAAAATGGAGCTCAAGGTGGCTCGCGGCAAAGGATATGTTACTGCCATGGACAACAAGGAACAGTTCGATTTGCCCATCGGTTGGATTTATGTAGACACGCTATTTTCGCCAGTTCACAGAGTGAACTATACTGTGACTAATTCAAGAGTTGGAAAGCGCACTGACTTTGATAAGTTGACACTTGAAGTATGGACAAACTCAGGGATTGGGCCACAGGACGCTGTTGCATATTCTGCAAAAATTTTGCGTGATCAGTTGGCTGTGTTCTTGAATTTTGAAGATGAGGAAGAAATTACCAGGATCGAAAGCAAGCCAGTTCCTACTACGAGTTCAATTAATAATTTTCTGCTGAAGCCAGTCTCTGAGTTGGAATTATCTGTGCGCTCTGCAAACTGTCTGCAAAACGCCAACATCAAATATATCTATGAACTTGTATCGAAGACAGAAGGCGAGATGCTAAGAACCAAGAACTTTGGTCGCAAATCGTTGAATGAAATTAAAGAAATCTTGACCACCATGGGACTTGGATTAGGTATGAAAGTTGATGGTGTTATGAAGGAAATGCAAGAAAAACAGAGTAGTGAAACGAAGGCTTAGTGATTTGAGGCCGATGAGGGGTTAATTTATGAGGCATTTAAAACATAGACATAGAATTGCGGGTTCTCCCGGGCATCGTCGGACTCTAGCGCGAAATTTGGCGGTAGAAGTTATTGACCACGGCAAAATTAAGACGACTCATACAAAATGCCAATTTATGCGAGGCTATGTAGAAAAATTAATATCAATGGCTAAAGAAGACACGGTTGCTAATCGTCGACTAGCTTACACACGACTTAATAATCGTCTTGCTGTTAATAAATTATTTGAAGAAGTTGCACCAAAATTTAGAAATCGCCCAGGGGGCTATACTAGAATTATGAAGTTAGCTGATGCCCGACTTGGTGACGGTGCGCCTATGAGTTACTTAGCTTTAGTTGAGTAATATCTTCCACATTTAATAGTGTTATCTTTCCAGTTATGGCTTTTGCGACAGTATCTCAGCATGTAATTCATTGAAATATTTGACTTGAGCTTTTGTACACGCTGCCTGCAACCCCTGTGAAAAAAAATCAATCACTTTGAAAGCACTGACTGTAAAGCTTTTATGCAATTCACCGATAAGATTCGTGAGAATTGATGTGAAATTGCCAAAGTTTTGGCCAGGAGCTGGTTATGATGAATTGGAAAGAGATTAGTAGTCTTCATGTCGTTGCAAAACTTGATCAGATTCTTGGTCGGTGGTTCGGCGTGGAACTCATTTATATTGATCAGCATTTTAAAATACAAAGCCGTCATTTAGAAAAAAATCATTCCTTTAGAAACCACCTGATGAAAGTGGTGATGTCAATGAAGTATGGCTACGAATATTTAGGCCAGGATTTAGAGAAACTTGCAGAGGAACTCGTAGAATCGCCATCGAGCACGATGATTTTTAATTCTTTTTTCCCTCAAGTTAAAATGATGGCCTCCAAAATTCTAATAGATGGTGAGTTCATGGGTGCCATTATTGCTTACCCATGGCTCAATGATTCCATAACTTCACAAGAGACAGAGCAGGTCATTCAGAAGATGGTTGAATGTGGGTCTTCAGTGGAAGACGCCAAATCCGCCATCCAACACTTAAGAAAACTCGGACCGTCAGATGTGGACTACTTAAAAGAGCTGGTAGAGTTGGTTTCTGGCGAAGTTGTGACCTTTCATGAGGAAATTACCAAACGAGAAAATCGGATTCATGAGTTAAATTCAGAATTGGGTGATAAGTATCGCTATCATATGATGATTGGTAAATCGAAGGGGATGCAAAATATTTATCGTCTTTTGGAAAAGATTTCGAGTTCGGAATCTTCGGTCTTCATTCAAGGTGACAATGGTACTGGTAAGGAGCTCGTGGCGAAGGCGATACACTTCTATTCTCCTCGAAAAGATAACATGTTTTTGGCCATTAACTGTTCGGCTTTTAACGATAATTTGCTCGACTCAGAATTGTTTGGCCATGTGAAAGGGGCATTTACTGGAGCCATTAAAGATAAAAAAGGTCTTTTTGAAATGGCCCATGGTGGAACCCTTTTCCTCGACGAAATTGGAGATACGAGTTTAAGCATGCAGGTGAAACTTTTGCGTGTGTTGCAAGAAGGAACATTCCTTCCCGTCGGTGCCTCCACTCCCAGAAAAGGTGATGTGCGCATTGTTGCTGCGACAAATAAAAACATTAAAGAAATGATGGCCAAGGGTGAGTTTCGTGAAGACCTATTCTATCGTATTAACGTCATCAACGTTCATATCCCACCATTGCGTGAACGAGGTGAAGATATTCCGATTCTGACAGAACATTTTTTGGAAAAGCGCTGTGCAGAGTCAGGTGTACCAACCAAAGTTCTTTCAAAGAAAACATTAGAGAAAATGCTTGATTATCCTTGGCCCGGGAATGTCCGCGAGTTGGAAAATGAAGTCGAGCGCTTGGTTGTTTTGTCCAGTGCGGAAAAGACAATTACCCCAGAGCTTTTAAGTCCGAGAATTCTTGAACATGGAATGAGCCAGGGTGCTGTCGCTCGAGGTGTGAATACTTCTGGCAGTCTCAAAGAGGCCCTCGAAGAACTTGAGGCCCTAATGATTCGTGAAGGACTTAAACGCTGTAATTTCAACAAATCGAAGCTTTCCAAAGAACTTGGTATTAGCCGGGCAAGCCTTATTATGAAGGTTGAAAAATACGGCTTGGATAAGCGGCGAAAGGCTGCTGGCGAATAGCGTCATAAGTAGTTAAATTTTTTGGCCTCCAGTTGGGTGAAGGTATAGAATACCCAAGCTTTGTGGAGGTTTACCATGTCAGATATTTTAGAAGAGAAGCGTCAGCTTCTTGTTGAAAAACGCCGTCTTGCAAAACTGGGCGGTGGCGAAGAAAAAATAAAAAAACAGCATGAACAAGGGAAGTACATTGCGCGCGAGCGCGTTGAGCGTCTGCTTGATCCTGGAAGTTTTATTGAATTTGATCGCTTCGTAATCCATCGATGTACTCAGTTCGGCTTGGATAAGGATAAATTTTTAGGCGATGGGGTTATTACCGGGATAGGTGCGATCGATTCTCAACGAGTGGCGATTTTTTCCCAGGATTTTACATGCTGGGGAGGGGCGTTGGGTGCTGCCCATGCAAAGAAAATCTGCAAGATTATGGACTTTGCTCTTGAAAATCGTATTCCAATTATTGGAATCAATGATTCAGGTGGTGCGCGTATTCAAGAGGGAGTGGAATCGTTAGCGGGTTATGCGGATATCTTCTATCGCAACGTCAAATCCTCGGGAGTCATTCCTCAAATTAGTTTGATAATGGGACCTTGTGCTGGTGGTGCGGTCTATTCTCCTGCGATTACTGATTATATTTTTATGGTTGAGCAAACATCATACATGTTTGTAACCGGGCCAGATGTCATTAAAACGGTGACTCATGAAGAAGTGACCAAGGAAGAGCTTGGTGGTGCCAAAACCCACAGTGAGCGTTCAGGTGTTGCGCAATTTCGATGTAAGACAGAGGATGAATGCTTTGAGAGGGTGCGTGAGCTTTTTACCTTCATTCCTCCCTCCAATTTTCCAAAAGCAACCCTCCGTCCTACGTCCGATCCAGTTCACCGCGACAACAATAAAATAAAGTATGTTGTTCCTGCCAATCCCAAGCGTCCTTATGATATGCGTGAAATCATTTTTGACGTTGTCGATGACGGGCATTTTCTCGAGGTGCACAAAGATTTTGCAAAAAATATGATCTGTGGCTTTGGTGCCATCGGCGGGATTAAAGTTGGCGTTGTTGCCAATCAGCCCGCGGTCATGGCCGGAGTCCTCGACATAGACGCCTCCATAAAAGCGGCAAGATTTGTGCGTTTTTGTGATGCATTCGAAATTCCCATCATCACCTTGGTAGATGTGCCAGGATTCTTGCCCGGGACAGTTCAAGAGTACGGAGGAATTATTAAGCATGGATCTAAGCTTCTTTATGCCTTTGCAGAAGCGACTGTTCCCCTCATCACATTAATTACAAGAAAGGCCTATGGTGGGGCCTATGACGTGATGGCCAGTAAGCATATCAAGGCCGATATCAACTTGGCGTATCCGACAGCGGAGATTGCCGTCATGGGTGCCGAGGGAGCGGTTAGCATTGTATTTAGAAAAGAGCTGGAAGGACTCAAGGGTGCGGCATTTGAAAAAAAGAAGGCTGAACTTGTTAAGGCCTATGAAGATGAGTTTGCCAATCCATACCGAGCCGCAGAACTGGGATATGTGGATTCCGTAATTCTACCGGAGGAAACACGGCGACGTTTGTATCAATATTTAATTGTTTTGAAGAACAAAAAAGTCGAACTTCCAAGACGTAAACACGGGAATATCCAGTTATGAACACGAAAAGAATTCTTATCGCCAATCGGGGCGAGATTGCCACTCGTATTGCCCGCGCCTGCCGAGAGTTGGGTTATAAGTCCGTAGGGATTTGGACAGATTTTGAAGTCAATGCAAAGCATTTGGAGTTTTGTGATGAATGGGTTTTTCTTCCTGGAAAAAACAACAGGGAAACCTATCTCGATATTCAAAAACTATTGAAATTGGCTGAAGATCACCGCATTGATGGCATTCATCCCGGCTATGGTTTTTTATCTGAAAATGGAGCCTTTGCTTTGGCCTGCGAGCAGGCTGGAATTGTCTTTATCGGTCCAAACCCCAAGGCCATTAAGGCCATGGGGGACAAGGCCACGAGTAAAGAAATTGCTAAAAAAGCCGGTGTGCCTGTTGTGCCTGGGTCTACGCAAGCAGTCCCGACCGTTGATGAAGCGATTAAAATCGCCAAGCAAATAGGTTATCCAGTTCTGCTCAAAGCAGTTGCTGGTGGTGGTGGACGAGGCATGCGCCGGTGTGATTCTGATCAGGACATAGTCAAGAATTTTGAAGCCGTGGGTAGAGAAGCGCTTGCGAGCTTTGCCAATGCCGAACTTTTAGTTGAGAAATACATTCTCAATCCGCACCATATCGAAGTTCAAATTTTAGCAGACAAGAAGGGTAATGTTTTTCACTTCTTCGAGCGTGAGTGTTCAATACAGCGTCGCCATCAGAAAATTATCGAAGAGGCCCCGAGTCCTTTTGTTGGTGAGGATGAAGAACTGAGAAAGCGTCTGTGTGATACGGCCGTGATATTGGCACGTGCTGTCGGATATGATTCAGCCGGGACTGTTGAGTTTGTTATGGGGGCCGATCGGAATTTTTATTTTTTAGAGATGAACACTAGAATTCAAGTTGAGCACCCAATCACAGAAGAGATAACCGGTGTTGACTTGATTGTTTGCATGATTCAGGGTGCTTTTGGTGAATCTCTGGGCATTCCTTCCCAAGAGTGGATCAAAAGAACGGGCCATGCCATCGAATGTCGGATTTGTGCCGAAGATCCCATAACCATGCTGCCAGCGCCAGGCAAGGTCACGGGGTTTGAAACTAATTTCCCGCAAGGAACGCGATTTGATAACTGTTTATATAAGGGACTTCAGGTCACTCCAGATTTTGATCCCATGGTGGGGAAGCTCGTTACCAAAGGCATCATTCGCGATGTGGCCTTGCGGAAGATGCGAGCCGCACTGGATGGCCTATTCATTGAGGGTTTAAAGACGAATATTCCTCTTTTGAAAGAGATTTTAAGAGAGGAACATTTTATCTCGGGTCATTACAACACAAATTACATTGCGGAATATAAACCGCAGGAGAAAATCAATACAGACTTTGACCATCAACGTGTTTATCAGGTACTTGCGACGATTGAGGTCAGGAGGTTTGGCCGATGAGAACATATTTAATAGATAAAGATAAAAATGAACACTGTATAGATTTGAAGAAAACAATTGTACATTCGAGTGAGCTCGTTGAATTTGAATTTGCTACTGTTGTCGATGGTCATGATACGAATGTCGAGCATGTCTTTGTACGCCGCTTGGCCGGTCAGTATTTTGTTTCGATGGATAACATTCATTGGAAAAAGTTGGCACGTCAGGAGCTTCCAAAGGTCTTTCTGAATGTAAATCGCCTTTATAATGTCTATCGGGGATATAAACCTTCAGGGATGGACAGTTCAGCTGATAGTGGCTTAGTGACTCAAATGCCAGGCAAAGTTGTAAAAATTGCCGTGAAGGTTGGCGATCAAGTTCAAAAAGGCCAAACACTTTTGATTCTTGAGGCCATGAAAATGGAAAATGAAGTGAAATCCAACGCCGATGGAATTGTGAAGGAAATTTTTGTCGGTGAAGGTCAAGCACTGGAGCAAGGCGTGGCGATGATGACTCTGGAAGAGAAGCCTTAATAAGTCGCTGACATTACTCAAAAAACATTTGTCTAACATTCGTTTATATCTTTAATAGACATGCGCGCTGTATGATCATCAAGAAATTATTTTGGGAGGATTGAAGATGAAGTTGTTTTTAGTGTTGTTTTCGATTTTTGCGTTTTCGGTGGCGTGGGCAACCGAGGTGGATTTGGCCAAGAGTCAGTTTGAGTGGCTCGGTACGAAGATCACGGGAAAACATAACGGAATGCTTAGCTTAAAAAGTGGCACAGTTGAATTGGAGAAGGGCAAACTTAAAGGTGCTGAGTTCATTATGGATATGAATTCTATTACCAATCTTGATCAAACTGGGGAGTGGCATGATAAATTTCTGGCCCATATGAAGAGTGCTGATTTTTTTGATGTTCAGAAATTTCCCGAAGCTAAATTGGTCGTAACAAAAATCGTCGGAGACAAGGTTAATGCGGATTTGACCATCAAAGGAAAAACAAATCCGGTAACGTTTCAGGTCGTTCAAAAAAATAATGAGTATTCGGGTGTATTAAAGTTTGATCGAACTAAATTCGACATGATTTATGGTTCTGGAAATTTTTTTAAAAACCTTGGTGATAAAATGATTCACGATGAAGTTGTTGTCACCTTCAAGGTTGTTACCAAGTAAAATAACTAATTACTTTCTTGGGCCTCCCTTGTAAGATTTTATCTTTGAGGGAGGTTGCAATGCAATATTCAGAGTCGGCCCAAAGGGCCCTGGCGATTCTTAGAGATCCCACACATTTTGAGTGGTATGTTGTACCGATCTTTGCAATTGTTCTCTACTTCTACTTCATAGAAATTCATCAAAAAAATTGGAATGTGGTTTTTGCCGGCTTCGCGTATTACGGAATCGAATGGTTGGGAGAAATCGGCAATTCGTTGTGGATGTATGGTTCTGGTTATGCGCCCTTGTGGGGAGAGCCTGGTAAAACAGCTTATTTAATTTTAGTGGGAATCAATCTTGAGACTACTTTGATGTTTTCTATCTTTGGTCTGGCGATAGCCAAGCTCCTGCCTGCCGATCCTAAGATGAAGCTATGGGGCATTCCCAATCGATTCATTGTGGTTTTTGGCCTTTCTCTTTTTTGTGCGCTAGTCGAAACGGTTTTAAACAAATTCGGGGCATTGACGTGGGATTTTTGGTGGTGGGGCTGGCCGCATATTTGGTCGGTAATTTTGTTTGCCTACGCCCCCGCATCGGCTTTCGCGGTGATAATTCACGACATGGAATCTCTTACTAAGAAGGCGTGGATTTTGGGAGTCGTGTATTTGTTGGATGTGATTTTCATGGCGACTTTCATGCAACTCGGCTGGATTTAGGATGTGCATAATTTTTACATGTTTAAACTTTTGACAGCTGTTTAACCTCTTTTCGCACCGTTGTCGTTTGGCGAATGTGGCACCAGATGTGCACATAAAGTCACAAGGGGAAGGGGGTTAATATGATCAGACTGATTGGGTGTTTTTCGTTATTCATCGGTATCATGGTGAGCGTGGCTCATGCAGCCAGCAGCTTTGTTGAATACGAACATTATCAAAGAAATGATGGATCACATTTGTATCGCAACTTTGTTACGAGTGAAGTCATTAGCGTTCGTTTGGGAAGTGGTACAAAATATAGAAATATTTATAGTGATTATGATGGCAAGGCCATTATTACGATAAAAGTGACCAGATCCAATGGGACGACTTATAATAAGGAGATAGCCGCTTGGTTTGATGAACAGGATGAGGCCCAAGGATTTGTCGCGATGATGAATTCATCGGCCAAACTTGATCTTTACTACGATTTTTTTAACAATCCGCTTAATGGTGAAAGTAAATGGGAAGAGTGTGGGGCTATTCCTTTGTTTTGCAGAAAGCACTCAGCGACTATTGTGAATCGACATGAATTAACGGCTGATAAATTATGGATCTTTAATCGCGATACAAGTCGAATGACAAAAGTTATGCCCGAGATGGAAGAGCGTGGACTTGTTTCCGACAATCAAAGAATCTTTGATGGTCCTCGTGATCCTTCGAATCCCAATGGCGAATCAACCACAGAAGGACGTGATTCCAGCAGAGCAATTAGTGTTTAGGATTTACCTGTTTTAGAATAATGGTAGCGGCCTGTTCCGGATTCATTTTCCCTGTGCTAAGCATTTTTAAAATTTTCTTTTGCATGCTGGGACTTTCGAGCTTTGGCTTCAATTTGGCTTGTATGGCTTCCCAGCATAAATCTTGCGTCCAGAGCACTTTTTGGTTGAGCCTGTCTTTTTCAAGTGCCCCGGAAGCTTGCTTGAAAGCTAAATAATTTTGTAAATGTTCCCAAAGCTCAGAAATTCCGGTTTTTTCCACAGAGCTTGCTGTCATCACGGGCGGGCTCCATTGGTCTGATCTCATTTTCAGTTGCATGGAGTTTTTATAATCGTTCAAAGTTATTTCCGCCAGGTTCTTGCTTGCGCCGTCGGCCTTGGTAACAAGAATAAGATCGGCCAACTCGAGAATGCCTTTTTTCATACCTTGAATAGAGTCGCCAGACAAAGGTGATACTGCCAAAACAAATGCATCGACCATATTTTTAACCTGATATTCAGTTTGTCCTACGCCCACTGTTTCTACCATGATGATATCAAATCCGGCAGATTCACAAAGCAGGATAACTTCACGAGTTCTATTAGTGGCACCGCCGAGGTGCAGACCTGTCGGAGAAGGGCGAATAAACGCCTGAGGGTGTGCCGAAAGTTTTTCCATGCGTATCTTATCGCCCAAAATACTTCCTCCTGATATTGGGGATGTTGGGTCGATCGTTAAGACTGCGACTTTATGGCCACGCTCGACCAGGTGAAGCCCTAGGGCCTCTATCAAAGTTGACTTTCCGGCACCAGGCGCACCGCTGATACTGATGCGAAAGGAAGATCTTTTAAGATTGGAGATTGCTTTTAGAAGTTTTTTTGAGGCGCGACGATGCTGGGGATTTTGACTCTCTACCAAGGTAATGGCGCGGGCCAAAGTTCGCGTGTCGCCAGTTAATAATTTGCTTATATCCACATTCACCATGGCTTACTCAATGAGATCAAGGATTTTTTCAACAATCTTCGGAATTGGGCTTGCAGGTCCAAAGATTAAACCGACACCGGCCTTTTTGAGGAAGGCAAAATCTTGCTTGGGAATGACACCGCCACAGATAACTTTGATGTCGCCCGACTTTCTTTTGCGCAATATCTTGATAAGGTCTGGAATTAATGTTTTATGGGCGGCGGCCTGTGAAGAAATGCCCACGACGTGAACGTCGTTTTCAATTGCAATTTTTGCTATTTCATCCGGCATTGAAAAGAGTGGGGACAGATCCACGTCGAAACCGGCATCGGCCAAACCTGTCGCGACAACTTTAATTCCTCGGTCGTGGCCGTCTTGTCCCATTTTTGCCAATAGGATGCGAGGCCGACGACCATGTTTCTGCTTAAATTTTTGCACTCGATCCATTGAATTTTCCCAGCTAGGGTCATGCTGGAAAATTTTATCATAGATTCCGCTCAAGGACGATGGGGTTGCCTGATAGCGTCCCCATATTCCTTCAAGGGCACTGGAAATTTCACCAAGTGTGGCGCGTGCTCTCACTGCTTCGACGGCCAAGCTAAGGGCGTTCCCTGCTCCTGACTGGGCGTAGTCAGCGAGTGCCTGGAGGCATTTCTCAACATCTCTGCTTTTACGACTGACCTTGATTTTCTTCAAGCGCTGAACTTGCTTTTTCAAAACTGAAAGATTATCGATCTGCAAAATTTTGAATGTTGTTTTGGACTCGGTACGATATTTATTAACGCCCACAATCACTTCATCGCCTTTATCAATGCGGGCCTGTCTCATGGCCGCTGCTCGTTCAATATTTCGTTTGGGAATTCCCTGCTCGATGGCACTAATCATCCCGCCTGCCTTATCAACTTCGGCCATTAAAACTCTGGCGCGCGAAACAAGATCACTTGTTAAAGCTTCCATCATATAGGAGCCGCCCCAAGGATCAATTACTTTGGTCATTTGCGTTTCTTCCTGAAGGATGAGCTGGGTATTTCGCGCAATACGGGAGGAGAGTTCACTGGGAAGTGCCACGGCCTCATCAAAGGCATTCGTGTGAAGAGATTGTGTTCCACCAAAAACGGCGGCCATGGCTTCAATTGTTGTTCGTACAATATTATTGAATGGATCTTGTTCGGTGAGAGATTGACCAGAGGTTTGACAGTGTGTGCGCAGCACTTTTGATCGCGGGTCTTGAGCCCCTAGCTTGGACATTATTTCACACCACAAAATGCGGGCGGCACGAAGTTTTGCGATCTCCATGTAAAAATTAAGGCCCATACCAAAAAAGAACGAGAGTCTAGGCGCAAAAGCATCGATGGAAAGGCCACGGGCCAAGGCAAGCTTTGCATATTCTCGCCCATCGGCGAGAGTATAGGCCAGCTCAAGGGCGGAATCAGCACCGGCCTCCTGCATGTGATAACCTGAAATGGAGATTGAGTTGAATTTTGGCATGTGCTTCGCGGTGTACTCGATAATGTCTGCCACTAATTGTAGAGACTGTTTCGGTGGATAAATATAAGTGTTGCGTACCATGAATTCTTTCAAAATATCATTTTGAATAGTGCCAGATAACTTGCCGGGAGGAACGCCTTGCTCTTCGGCGGCCACAATATACATGGCCATAATAGGGATAACTGCACCATTCATGGTCATGGAGACAGATACTTTGTCGAGAGGAATTCCCTTAAATAATATTTTCATATCTTCAACAGAATCGATAGCGACTCCAGCTTTACCAACATCACCTTTAACACGAGGGTGATCTGAGTCGTAACCTCGGTGAGTCGCCAGATCGAAGGCAACACTTATTCCTTGGCCGCCGTCGTGAAGTGCTTTTCGATAAAACAGATTGGACTCTTCCGCAGTAGAAAATCCTGCATACTGACGTACCGTCCAGGGCTTTTTTGTGTACATCGTGGCGCGAGGGCCACGCATAAACGGCTCGAGACCCGGTAAAGAGTGAACATGGGGAAGATGATGTAAGTCTTCCGCAGTATACAGCGGTCTGAGGGTGATACCTTCAGGGGTTAAAACATTCATCGTTTCTATGGAAGATGCTTCATATTCCTTAATAGCTATTTTGTTCCACTCATCAAGTAATGACATAACTAAACCCTATTTAAATATTAAATTTCAATAAGTTAAGGTGCTAATTTAGGTAATTTTAGCAAAATGTCCACAAATATGCCCACTATTTGCGTATGCGCAGGGAGAGAAGTGTCACTTATTCAGGCAAAAAATGACCAATTCCAAAGAGTTGGGCATGTAGTGGTAAAATAAACATGAGTGGTCTCTGCCTGACATTGGAGGTTTATTGTCGGTGGTTAAAAAGATATCTCCCATGGGACTGGTGAGCGAACCGGACAAGGCCGGCGCAGAAAGTTCAGAAATAATTCTCGAAACGAGCTTACAGTCTTTCTTTTTTGATCAACTCACTGAGGTCAATAAAAAGTCGCTCCATCCCTTGCCACAGGAAACAATTTTCTACTCGAGTACTGTCATGGATAAATATTCCGAGTCAGAAAATTATTTTGAAACTGTTGAGGGACGGATTCGTGAAAAAATTCTAGGCCTAAAGCTACTTGAATCGCAGTCGATGAATCGCCAGAGCCAGAAAAGAATTCTTAATGACATCGGAGATACAGCGCTTTTCATGTGCGGTTATTTTTCTGAATCTACCAATAAAAAGCTCGTCGATACTCGCTACTATATGAGTTTAGGTAAAATGGCGTATGAAAGGTTACATTATTTTAAACCGGATTATTTGGAGATTCCCAGTTTTTACCTGAATTTATCTCGCGCCTTTTGCACAATCACGCTGCTTATTGGAACGGTTGCGCAAAAACTGCAAGGGGACGGGCAAGAGATATTGTTTTTTGTTAACGGCCCCGTTGGCTTAAAAGTCTCGTAACTCACTTACAATTTCTGTCGCACCAGGCCCCACCAACACGATACTTAGTGGTCGAGATAAGATCTTTGACACATTCGTGGAAAAATTTTCATAAGTAGTCTGGTCAATCTTCGTCTGGACCTCATGGATAAAATCAATGCCTTTATTGTGAAGAATAGGCACTGAATAAGTGGTGGCATAATCCTCGTTAGTCTGAAGATTTAAAATATTTTGGCCTTTTATCATCTTTTTAATCCGCTCGAAGTCTGCGCGAGACATGTGTGAAGTTTTGTATTTCTTGAAGAGATCAACGATGGCCTTGATTGCGTCTTGTACCTTGTCTTTTCCACTACCCATATAGATACCGAAGTGGCCACCGTTGAGTGCGCTGAAGTGTATGGGAGCGACACTGTAACATAAGCCTTTTTTATCACGAACATCCATAAAGAGTTCAGATGATTGACCTGATAGGAACGTCGATAACATTTTAATATAGATATGATCTGGGTGAGTGAAGTCTCCAATGGGAAGGCCAATGTAAATTTGCGCCTGCTCCCGAGGAAAATCAATTCCCTTGCTCTGCGCTCGATGTTTGAAATGAAAGGGTTTGGGCTTTACTATTTTACGTGGCGGAAGGGCAGACACAAAGTTTTGAATAAAGGGCAAAATTTCTTCCAGGTTTTTATCGCCACAATAAGTGATCAACATCTCTTTATTTTTCAAGTTAGCGTAGTGTGTGCGCTTGACGGCAGTTTCCGTCAAGCTTGTGACTGATTCTTTGGTGCCTAAGGGACTTAAGGCATAAGGATGGCCAGCAAACATAATTTTTGCAACAGAATTAAAGCACTGACGAACGGTGTCCTCTTTCTCATTTAAGATTGCGCGCAAGTGCAGGCCTTTTTCAAGTTTGAAATATTTTCCCGGGAATGTCGGATTGATGAGTGAGTTAAAGAAATGATCGGCCAAAGCATAGAAATGATCGGATTGACCATGAAGAGTGAGACCGTAGGCATTTTTCCCTGAAAAGCCACTTAAGCTGGCAGCATGATCATCCATAAATTTTCTTAATTCGTCATAGGAGATATATTTATGACCATTGGTGAGCTGTGAGCTTAAGAGATTGTAGAGACCATTATTTTTGACTGACTCATCTGCTAAACCGCCCTTTAAATATGTGTGTAAAATGAAGGTCGGGGCCGTTTTGTTTTGACGATAAAATAGTGTGATGCCAGGTTGCAGTTGTATGGTCGACGCAAGCGCATCATGCTTTGAAATAGTGCGGGGTAAACTTCTTTTGGTCCCCACTTTAAGCAATGTATGCTTTTTAACTTTGATGAGCTGCTGTAATTTTTTTTCTAAGGGAGAGGCACTTGTGTCCTTGGGTATTTGCAGTGTGAAGTGCCATGGTCGCGCGAGGAGTGAGTGAAGTGCATGATCAACCTGATGTCGATTAGCGGTTTTTATTCGCTGTAAATATTTTTCCTCTCCTAGAATGTCACCAGTTAAGGCGTAGCTGTGGCCTAAGGAAAAGGCAAAGTTCTCGATGTTTTCCAGGTCGTAAACTTTTGATGCCAGATACTGATTTTTGATCTTGATGATTTCTTCCTCCGTGGGACCATCATTCAGAGTCTGTTCTAGCTCTTGAGTTAAGGCATCGATAACTTTTGCTCCAGCAGTCAGGGGAAAATTAAAAGACAGAATATGAACTCCGCCTTTCTTAAAAAACATCGTGGAAGTACTGCAGTTGTTTGCAATTCCCGTTTCAGAGACCAGGCTTGTGTAAAGGCGGCTGGAATCACCGTGCCCTAGGATGCTTAATCCGAGGTCTTCATGCTCTGAACCGATGTCTTGATGTCCGAGGGAGGAAATACTCCAGGTTAAGTTGGCCATTCTCACATCTTTTTGGTGATGATTAATGGTATCGGTACCCTTGAGTTCAAAATGGGTGAATGCCGACTGGTGTCCATCGGGAAGCTGAAACTTTGTGGCCAATTGAATAATCTCATCCTCGATGGATTCCACATCTCCTGCCACCAAGAGGAATGCATTTTGATTATTGTAAAAATTCTCTCTGAATTTTTTTAACTGGTCGAGACTGAATTTCTTGATCGTCCCCTCGTTGCCGATAATCGGATGAGCATAGCTTTTTGGAAAACAGGCTTCTTGAACCTTCATGAATCCAAATTGCTTGGGAGCATCAAGTGATCGACGGTATTCCTCAAAAACAACTTCGCGCTCGGGCGATAAGTCAGCATCTTTAAACAAAGGGGCGGATACCATGTCGAGCAAAATATCGATACATTCCATCAGATTCGCCTTCGGGGCGTTGATGTAGTAGCAGGTATAATCAAACGAAGTGAAGGCATTGATCTCTCCTCCAAATGACTCAACTTCGTAGGTCATTTTTCCTTCGGGGCGTTTAGCCGTTCCCTTAAAAAACATATGCTCTAAAAAATGGGCGATACCTTGGTCTTCGGCACTTTCAAGGGCGCTTCCAGCACGAAACCAGATTTGTACACTTACTGTCGGTTGCGCAGTGGCATGGGCCAGGATTAACTCTAAACCACTTTTTAACTTCAGAATTTTGTGTTGCATACCACCTCAAGAAATTGCTAGAACTCGTTGCCGTTAACTGATGATTATTATGGCCTCAAACGTAGTTAGACGTCTCTATATTCATTTTCCTTTTTGTCGACATCGATGCAATTATTGCGATTTTTATCGCGAAATTGCCCAATCTGGTTTTAATTTTGATAAATTTCATCAATATCTTAAGACATCTCTGGGGGTTCACCAAGAATTAATGCGTGAAGAGGGTATGACCTGGGGAAAACTTAAGAGCTTATATATTGGTGGTGGTACACCTTCCTTGTGGGAGCAAGGCCCGCAGTATTTGAAAGAAATGATGGAGAAGATGCAGCTGACTTTCGACCCGAAATATGAATTTACTTATGAAATGAATCCAGGTGTGAAGAGTCATAAAAATTTACAGGATTGGATGGATTTTGGGTTAAATCGTGTTTCTGTCGGAGTTCAATCAATGAACGCGATTCAGCTTGAAAAATTGGATCGATTTCATAACTTAGACGACACATTTCACACTCTAAATATGTTGAGAGATTTGGGAATTAACTATTCCGTCGACTTTATGATTGGTCTGCCGCACTCAAGGGATGGGCAGCGTAAAATTGTGGACGAATTGGCCCAGGTATTGGAATTCAACCCATCCCATATGAGCGTCTATATTCTCACAACGGGTAAGAATTATGTTCATGCTAAAGATTTGCCGTCAGATACTGAAATTGAGAGTGAATATCTGGCAGTCGCAGATTTTTTAAAAGGTCAGGGTTGGCTGCATTACGAAGTTTCAAATTTTGCAAAGCCAGGTTTTTTGGCCGAGCATAACGTGGCATATTGGAACTTAGAGTCAGTTGCGGCCCTCGGCCCGTCTGCAACCGGTTTTATGAAGAATCAAAAAAAAGCTCTTCGCTACAAATGGATGCCTGAATCAGCGCAATTTTCGCGAGAGGAATTGATGCCCCACGAGCTTCGGATGGAGGAAATTTATCTCGGACTTCGAACTCATGAAGGCTTCCCTTTGGAGAAATTTCAGAATAATTTAGATCAAAAATCGAGCACCAATCTCAAGGAAATTTTTTCGGGTTGGGATAAGAGGGGACTTTTGGCCCGACGGGACAGCAAGATAATCTTAAATTCCAAGGGGATGCTGCTCCTTGACAGCCTCATGAATGAACTTTTTTGGATCGAAAAACTCTTTAATATTCAATAGGTTATACCTAACCCAGAGATTTTCTTCAGTACTTCCATTGACATTCAGGGGATAAGTCCCATTTTATGAAAAAGTTATTTTGAGGGAATGGTATGGGACCGCAAACGAACGAGGATGTTGATGTGAAAAATGAGAACAAGAACAAGGGTAGTTGTTGTGGAGGCAGTGAGGTGCCGCATCCATCACAGGAATCGAAAGAGAATGTGAAGGAAGAATTGGCAGAAGTTAAGGAAATAAAAAAAGAGGAAATAGATTATAAATCAAAATATTTTTATATCGCCGCAGAGATGGATAATATGCGCAAGCGCTTTGATCGCGAGCGAGAGGGTATTGTAAAATATGGAACAGACAAGCTCTTGAGTGCGTTAGTTCCTGTCCTCGATAACTTTGATCGTACCATTGAGGCCGTCGCGAATGATGAGGATGTGAAGGTAAAAAACTTGCGCAAAGGAATTGAGATGATTCGCCAGCAATTTGTGCAAGTGTTAGAGGACAATGGTTTAAAATCTGTATCTTCCATCGGCAAGAAATTTGATCCTAATTTTCATGAGGCACTGACACAAGAAGAATCTGATGCACACGAAGAGGGCACGATCCTGCGAGAGTATGAAAAGGCGTACGTACTTAATGGGCGTTTGCTTCGGGCCGCGAAAGTAGTTATTGCGAAAAAAAAATAAATGAAACGACACTAAATAAAACTGAAGGAGACACATATGGGAAAAATTATCGGAATAGACTTGGGAACAACGAATTCATGTGTTGCAATCATGGAACACGGCAAATTTAAAATTATCCCGAATTCAGAGGGACATAATACAACACCGTCGATTATTGGTTTCGCCAGCACAGGCGAAAAGCTGGTCGGCCAGGTTGCTAAACGACAAGCGGTCACAAATCCGCGCAAAACTCTTTATGGTATTAAGCGACTTATCGGGCGAAAATTTAAGACGAAAGAATCAGAAGTCTTCGCCAAAAATGCTCCCTTCGAGGCATTCGAAAATAAAAATGGTGATGCCTGGGTGCGTGTTGATGGAAAAGAGTATTCTCCACAAGAAATTTCTGCCTTGGTTCTGGAGAAGATGAAAAAGGCCGCTGAAGATTATTTGGGTGAAAAGGTTACGGAAGCTGTTATTACCGTACCGGCATATTTTAACGATGCTCAAAGGCAGGCAACAAAAGACGCTGGTAGAATTGCTGGCCTTGATGTGAAACGTATCATCAACGAGCCTACCGCCGCTGCACTGGCTTATGGTTTGGATTCTAAAAAAGACCGCAATATTGCCGTCTTCGATTTAGGCGGTGGTACTTTTGATATCTCGATACTTGAAATCACAGCTGACGGTGTTTTTGAAGTAAAGGCCACAAATGGCGACACGTTCTTAGGTGGTGAAAACTTTGATGAAGAGATCATAGGTTGGATTGCTGACGAGTTTAAAAAATCAAACGGTATTGATTTGAAAAAAGATCAAATGGCCCTCCAGCGTCTGAAAGAAGCTGCGGAAAAGGCTAAGCATGAACTTTCTTCCGTGACTCAAACTGAAATTAACTTGCCTTTTATCACAGCAGATTCATCTGGACCAAAGCACCTTACAATGACGCTGACTCGCGCTAAATTTGAATCACTCATTGCAAAATATATTGATGGGCTTGTTGGACCGTGCTTAACCTGCATTAAGGACTCTGGTCTGACAAAAACAGAAATTGATGAGGTTATTCTAGTTGGTGGTGCCACACGTACCCCAATAGTCCAAGCCAAAGTTAAAGAAATTTTTGGCAAGGAACCTTCAAAGGGTGTCAACCCTGATGAAGTCGTGGCCGCTGGGGCTGCAGTTCAGGGTGGAGTTTTGGCCGGAGATGTAAAAGATGTATTGCTTCTCGATGTCACTCCCTTGTCTCTCGGGATCGAGACACTTGGTAGTGTATTTACCAAAATCATTGAGAAGAATACGACTATTCCAACTCGCAAATCTCAGGTATTTTCTACCGCGCAAGACAATCAACCTGCGGTTAGCATTCACGTTCTTCAAGGTGAGCGTGAATTTGCTAAAGATAACAAGACGCTGGGGAAATTTGATTTGGCCGGGATTTCTCCTGCGCCAAGAGGTGTTCCGCAGATTGAAGTAACCTTTGATATTGATGCCAATGGGATTGTGCATGTTTCGGCACAGGACAAGGCAACAGGTAAATCTCAGGAGATTCGAATTACTGGTGGATCAGGTCTAACCGAGGAAGAGATTCAGCGCATGGTGAAAGACGCTGAAACCAATCGCGATTCGGATAAGAAACGTCGAGAAGTGGTGGATACCCATAACGCCCTTGATGGTATGATTTTGGCTTGTGAAAAAATGCTGAAGGAAGGAGATGCAAAACTTTCTGCCAATTCCAAGTCTGAATTATCCGCTGCCATTGCTGAAGCCAAAGGGAAATTGAGTAGCGAAAATCTTGAAGATCTAAAAGCTGCGACCGATAAATTGCAAAGCGTATCGCATAAGCTGGCGACAGAAATGTATGCGCAAGCAGGTGCCGGACCTGGCCCAGAAGCTGCCGCAGGCGCTCAAGGTAAGGAAGCGGAAGGCGGAGCCAATCCTAAAAAGGATGAGGATGTAGTTGACGCTGACTATAAGGAAGTCTAATTGTTTGACTTCGGATTGCCTTAGCTACGAAGATTAATTACCAAGTGTGAATTTAAGGTCTGCACCTATGGCCAATAAACGTGATTATTACGAAATTCTCGGAGTTTCAAAGTCGTCCTCTAAGGAGGATGTGAAGAAGGCATATCGCAAGATTGCGATGCAGTGTCATCCGGATCGCAAACCAGGGGACAAGGCGGCTGAGACGCAGTTTAAAGAGGCTTCTGAAGCCGCTGAGGTACTGCTGGATGATCAGAAACGCTCTCAGTATGACCAGTTTGGACATTCAGGTCTGGGTGCCGGTGGCGCAGGAGGATTCGGTGGTCAATGGAATGCTGAAGGTTTTGGCGATTTAGGTGATATCTTTGGTGACATTTTCGGTGATATTTTGGGCGGAGGACGAAGACGTGGCGGACGGCGCGCACAGCAAGGCCGTCCTGGTAATGATCTTGAAATGTCCCTTAAAATTAAATTTTCTGAGGCGGCCTTCGGCGTTGAGAAAACGATAAGTGTTTATCGCCATACTGTCTGCTTGTCTTGCCATGGTACCGGTGGGAAAGATGGTTCTCGTCCCGTCGGCTGTAATATGTGTGGTGGTGCTGGAGAGGTGCGACGCCAGCAGGGCTTTTTTACCATAGCAACGACTTGTCCGAAGTGTCACGGATCGGGCCAAATGGTGGCCGACCCGTGCACGGCTTGTCATGGAGCTGGCCTCACCAAGAAAAAATCGGAACTGTCAGTTAAAGTTCCTGCGGGGATTGACCACGGACAACGACTGAAATTGTCTAATGAAGGTGATTCCGGACAAAATGGAGGTCCTAATGGCGACCTCTATGTAAATATTGAGATTGAAGAACACGAATTTTTTGAGCGAGATGGTTTTGATATTTACTGCACTGTACCCGTAAGCTTTTCTCAGGCAGCTCTAGGGGCGGAAATAGAAGTCCCGACTCTCGAAGGTAAAGTGGCCCTTCGTATTCCTCCCGGCACCCAGTCCAGTAAGAAAATGAGACTAAAGGGAAAGGGTATTCAACGTCTCGGGGGAAATGGTTTAGGTGATCAAATTATTCAAATTCATGTTGAAACTCCGACCAAACTTTCCAGCGAGCAAAAGGAACTTTTCCAGAGGATAGCCGCCCTTGAAAATGCCTCCAATGGGCCTTTGACGCGTGGTTTTTTTGAAAGAATGAGAGACTTTTTTCAATAAGCAGGCGATAGACCTTTTTATTGCTCCACTCGCTTTGATTCGATATCATCCATAAGTAAGGCAAATTCCAAGCGTTGAAAGAAGGGTTCTATTTATGTTGAAGCATCTCCTTAAGTTGCTGGTTTTGGTGTTCTTTGTAAGTTGTGGCGGGGTTACGATGCTGGAACGCAAGGATGTTGCGGGGTTGTACGAGAAAACGTTTATTGCTCAAATTGACCAAATTAAAGAAATTTATCGGCAAGGAAAAATTAAGGAAGCCTTAGAGAAATTACATGCTATCGATGAGGGCAAACTCAAAGATCCAGAGAAGGCCTTAAGACGTAATTTAATCGGCGTTGTTTATTTTTCACAGGAAAACTTTGAGCAGGCCATTTATAATTTTAACATGGGTCTGACGACTTCCGGACAAGATTATTTTTTGTCGGGACAGATTAAGTTAAATTTGGCGAGTAGCTATTTTAAGCTTGGCCTGCATGATAAGGCGAGCGAGATTCTTAAGGATATTCCGGATGATTCTTTATCACTTTCGGAGGCCCAGAAGGCGCATAAGTTGGCTACGAAAATAGCGGATGTGACGGGTAACTTTTATCTTGGCGCAACAGCTGCTGCGAAGATGTTACCGGTTAGTTCTACGCTCGTAGAAATTAAAAATGATCCGTCTTTTGAAATTTTGTTAGGGTATTTTAATAAGTTAACGGCCACTGAAAAGAAAGTGGTTATTGAGGAAGTTTTAAAGAATCATGCTCTTTTGGCGAGCTATATTGCCTATCTTGAGGCAGAACGTAGCTTCTTCATTGGAGATAAAACAGAAGCCAGTCGGCTGCTTGAGTTTGCTAAAACCCAGTCAGGTAATTCTGTTGAAATCCAAGAGCTCGTTAAAAATTTTGAGTCGCGGTCAGAGAATTTTTCCAAGGTTAATGCCACCCTGATTGCGGTCATTTTACCTTTGTCAGGGAAAAATGCAGAGTTTGGACAACGGGCCCTGATGGGCATCGACTCGGCTTTAAAAGAGGTCAACGCCATTCATGGAAAACCAGGGCATGGCAAGCAGTCAGCTAAAAGAGCGGAGGAAATTAAGATCATCGTCCGTGACTCACAAGGGCTAGGCAGTGTAGGAAGCCGTCAGGTTGCTGAGCTAATCGAAAACAATAATGTGGTAGCCGTCATTGGTGGTCTGGTACCGAAAGAAGCCGAAAAAGAATATTTTGAGGCAAAAAAACATGGAACTGTTTTCTTATCTCTCTCCTCTCTCTTTATACCCAGAGATCAAAAGGATTACCTATTGCTTGAAATACCAGGATCGATCGAAGGACAAATGGCGGCCCTTTTTTCAGACAACTTCCTCAATAGTGTGGGGAAACGCGCGGGAATTGTTTATCCGCAATCTGAAATGGGGCAAGCTTATCTTGATGAATTTTGGCGGAAGGCTGAGGCCCATGGAGTAGAAGTTACGGGAGCTAGTTCATATCAGGTTATGGAAACTGATTTTCGACCTATTGTTCAGCTCATGCTGGGGCTGAAGTATCCAAACATGAGAGAAGAAGAATACGATTTGCTTTCACGAATACACGTTTTAGAGAAAACTAATATGCGCCGTATTCAGACTTTACCCCCAGAAGTTGATTTTGACTGGGTTTTTGTCCCCGCCTATCCCAAGGAGGCCTTGCAGATTATCCCCACCTTTGCTTACTTTGATGCCTATAAGATGAAGTTCATCGGTGGACCTAGCTGGCGATCTGAAATCATTGCCAAGAGCTCCTCAAAGGCCCAGAAGCTGTTTTTCATAGGAGATACGGTTAGTGAGGTCAGTGAAGAATTTTCAAAAAGTTTTTTCAAAGAGCACCAGACCTACCCGAAGCTCATAGAGCTTCGTTGTTACGACGGACTTAAAATCCTCGCAGGGATTTTGGCCAATCAATCGTTCGCATCGAGGGATGAGTTTGACACTTACTGGCGAGGTCGGGAGAAGCTTGTAGGTCTGACCGGATCTTGGGGCTTAAGTGAAGGCCTCTGGCTAAAGGCCATGGCATCACTCGGCTTTGATCACGGAGAAATACTTGAGCTTAGCAGTCGAAAGAAAAATTAACTCATTCTGAAGCTGGCAGGACTACTTTGCTTTTTTTACGATCTTTTTTTTGACTCGTGCCTTCTTTTTTACTTGTCTCTTTTTTCTGTTCATTTTTCGTATACTGCGCTTACGTCCGGCACCCATTTAAGAATCCTTTATTGCTTCGTGTTGAAGTGAAGCGGTAGTGTAATTAAAAATTGTAATATTGGCAATATGGAGTACCTTCTATTTTAAGCGGCCTGCCAGTATACTAGGTCTACGTAGATAGAAAAGGAAGGAACCTTACAATGTTCAAAAAAGTCCTCGATTGGTTTTCGAATGATTTAGCTATTGACCTCGGAACTGCTAACACTTTGGTGTATGCAAGAGACCGCGGCATTATTATTAATGAGCCTTCTGTGGTTGCTGTGCATACGGGAACTAAGGGGCAGATAAAGGTGCTTGCAGTAGGGCGTGAAGCAAAAGAGATGTTGGGGCGAACTCCAGGATCGATTAAGGCCATTCGTCCAATGAGAGATGGTGTTATAGCCGATTTCGAAGTAACTCAGGCCATGCTTCGTTATTTTATCCAGAAATCATTTTCTGGGTCAAAACTGATAAAACCTAGAATTGTAATTTGTATTCCTTTCGGGATTACCCAGGTAGAAAAACGTGCCGTGAAAGAATCAGCTGAGCAAGCTGGAGCTCGCGAAGTTTATTTGATTGAAGAACCAATGGCCGCTGCGATAGGAGCTGGTCTTCCCATCACCGAGCCATCTGGCAACATGATCGTCGATATTGGCGGTGGAACGACTGAAGTTGCAGTTATCTCATTGGGAGGAATTGTTTTTTCTAAATCGGAACGGGTTGCAGGTGATAAATTTGACGAGGCGATTGCCAGCTATATTAAGAAAAAATACTCACTCCTAATCGGTGAGCGCACGGCTGAAGCCATAAAGATCAGCATCGGGAATGCATATCCATTCGACGATGAAGTTAAATCTTATGAAGTCAAAGGACGGGATCTGATCGCAGGTGCTCCCAAAATTATTGAAGTGACAAGTGATGAAATCAGAGATGCGCTGACCGACTCTGTCGCAGCCGTGGTGGAGGCAATCAAAGTCTCCCTTGAAAAAACGCCGCCAGAACTTGCTGCTGATATCGTGGACAACGGAATTATTCTTTCAGGTGGTGGCTCGTTGCTTGCTAATCTTGATATTTTAATCAAAGAAAAAACAGGACTACCCGTCAGCTTGGCCGAAGATCCTTTAACTTCTGTTGTGCGAGGATGCGGGAAAGTTTTGGAATCCATGGCCCTCCTGCGCCAGGTGGCAACCTTAGGATAATGGGGCACTGGGCGTGGCAAGAAAAACTCTTAAGCAGGCGCCATTCAAAAAATTACTCAAGCCAAGATCAGTTCAAAAAATTGAGCAGATAAATTCAGCCGCTACCAGGTTATTGTTTTGGAATGACAGAATTTCCTTTGAGGGAGATTCTGTTAGTCACAAGCAAGGTAATGCAATTTGGCTGCGAACATTTTTCTGCGGCGACGAATTTCAGCATTTTCTAGTTCCGAAGCAAGTATTTTCGCTTTCCTTTAAGCATGGAATTCATTATTTTTTCGCCCAAGCAAGTTTTGTAGGTAAACAGGGCGAGCATTACACCTTTGAAATTTTCAATAACCAAATTTATAAATTAGAGCGCAGAAAAAAAGATCGGCTCCGCCTTTTTCCCTATAAGAAGTTAGAAATTTCATATGGGAAAGGCAAAAGAATGGACAATGTGTTTTCCTTAAAAGGAAGTCCGTTGAAAAGCAGCGGAATTAATTTTTGCTACTCCATTTTTGATCTGGGACAGAGTGGCCTTTCGTTCCTTGCCGATGATGAGCAGAACAGTTTGTTTGATGCAGGGAAAACACTTCATAATCTCTGTTTGTCATACAATGAGAGCGCTCTAGAGATTACAGGTGCTCAAATTGTATATAATGTTGAGTTTGTGGCCGGCGGGCAAGAGATCCACCGGCGAAAAGTTGGAATAAGCGTTATGAATCCTCACGAAAATCCTTTAAAATGGTTTTTTGAATTGGAAAAGGAACCTTATGTTTCCGAGGAAGAGCGAGTACTTTTTCAAAGATATATCATCTCTTTGTAAAATATTTCTGTTTGTAATCCTGTTGCAGAGTTGCGCCTTTGTAAATGCTTTGAGAGGTAAAACTGCGCCCCCGGCATCGACACGCACGCTTTTCCACATGACTGATCTTTCGGGCGAATTTATTCTGGAGCGCGAAAGTGGCGGTGGGCCGAAAAAGAACACTCATATCGTGAAAAGACGTGTTTATCAGCCAGGGAAAGCAGAAAAAGAATTAGAAAAGAGTATTGCCATAGCTGATGTCGGTGTTTTGGTAGATGGCGATGGTGAAAAAACTCCGGTTCTTAAACCTAAAATTTCTCAATATACGGTATGGTTTGAAAGTAAAAAATACTTTACCGAAATGAAACTGGACAACGCCTCTAAAAGTCTGTTGGTGAATATGTCGTCACCCGAGGCGAAATGGAACGGCAATGTCAAAGTTCCCTTTCCGAAAGGAACCGGAGTCTTTTGCTTTTTTTCCCAGGTGATAGAATGTATAGCAAGAACTCGTTTCTTTGAGCTGTCGGCCAATAAGAATACAGGCCAGCTAAATATTCACATCATCTGGGATGGGTATCCTTATTTCCAGGAGCAGTACTCCAATGTCCCGTCAGAAGTATTCTCGCGGGCGCAGGTAGTCTATGAAGGACGCAATGAGGAAAGCGAGAGGAAATACTCTATTGTTTTTGGTGGAGAATCGATTTTTTTTAATATCGATGAATATGAAAATCTCTCCAAGATATTTTGGATATCTCAAGGTTTGACAATTGTGAGGAGTGATAGTTCAGAGGTAAAATCAACAAAGAAAGCAAAGAAGAAGTTTAAGCAGCAAACAAAAGAATCTTTTGGGCGTGATGATCAATTCACGGACCTCGAAGAAGGCAACGAAGAAGCAGAGGAGGACTCCAATGAGTGAACTTGGCCAGCTCATAATTACAGGCATTGAGGGTACCACTCTAAACAGTGAGGATAAAAACTTTTTAGAAAAAGAGAATATAGGTGGGGTAGTTCTCTTTGCGCATAATTATGAATCACCCGCTCAGTTGGCAGAGTTGATCAATAATATTCAACAGGCGCGAAAAGAATATCCACTCTTTATTTCAGTAGATCAGGAGGGGGGGCGAGTACAGCGATTTAAAAATCAATTTACCGTTTTTCCCTCGATGTTTGAGCTGGCCAAGCTTGATTCGCCAAAATTATGTTTCGAGGCCCATCACATTATGGCGCAGGAGCTAAGTGCGTGTGGAGTAAATTTAAATTTTTCTCCGGTGTGTGATATTTGGACAAATCCAGAAAATAAAGTCATTGGTGATCGTTCCTTTGGGCATGATGCTGAAACTGTTTCTAAATATGTGAGCGCGGCGATCCGCGGTCTGCAAACGGCTAAGATTATGGCATGTGCCAAGCACTTTCCCGGCCATGGTTCCACGCTTAAAGATTCTCATTATGACCTACCAATTGTTAAAACGAGTCTTGAAGATTTGAAAAAAAGTGAACTAGTCCCGTTTGTTAAGGCCATTAAGGCACGCGTTGAATTTGTAATGATGGGCCATCTGATTGTCGATGCAATTGATCAGGAATTGCCATGCTCTTTAAGTAAAAATGCCCACGCAATTTTGCGAAAGGAGCTTAAATTTCAAAAATTGATCATTACAGATGATATGGAAATGAAGGCCATAACCGACCATCATGGGCTCGGAGTCGCAACCGTCATGGCACTCAGGGCAGGAACAGACATTGCCCTGTTTCGTTCAAGCGCCTCTGCCAGGCTGGGTTTGGAAGCGATACGAGAAGCGAAGCAAAAGCAGGAATTGAAAAATGATGAAATTGCTCAGAAAGTAAAAAGAGTGGATGAGTTGAAAAAAGAATATCTTGCTACTTATAACCCCATTTATATTCCAGGGATACCAAAAGCGTTCCACGCCGCCCAAGGGGCGCAGTTTTTGGCCCAAATAGCTGAAAAAAAATCTCAGACAAAATCAAGTTAGGGTCATCTTTTTCCTAGTCCATTTTTGCCTCATTTGCGCCAGGCGTAAGTCCTTTAATTATTTGATATTATTTAACTAAGATCAAAGCACTGGTGAAGAAGGCCTATGAAAACAAAAAGAAATGTTTTAATTTTTATTCTTCTACTTTTCAGCATGCATAAGAATGTTGTGCTGGCACAGGAAGATGAAAACGGACCGCAGACCTTGATTAAAAAATATGCTTTCGAATGCTATGCAGATGAAAAAGCAGAGCAAGATAAAATACAGAAGGTTGGAAAAAAATGCAAAGAGCTCGATGAAACATACAAAGATAAAATGGATAAAATGCCCGAGAAGGACAAGTTGGCATGGGATAATCTGTGCGGGGATGGCGAGTGGCTCAGAGTGAAACCATCACGTCCTGCAATTCCCGAGAGCTGTACAACTCTTGGGGAGCAGTTGATGGCGGTCGGCAGTATCGACGAGGCAGAAAAAGCTTTAACCAAGGCGTGCGGATTCTTTTTTTCTGAAGCAGCATATGCCAAAGATAAGGTAAAGGCCTTGGAAACGCTTCGACGCTATGGCTGCACCACGCCGGAGATGGAAAAAAAATATGGACTCAAGGGAATACCTTCATGTTCGCCTGAAAGAATTTTGGGCTGCCTACGCTTGGGTGACGTGCTTATTAAAAAGGATGAGTTTGACAAGGCACAGATCTATTACCAGCGTGGCTGTGAAGGTGGAGAACCAACTGCTTGTGAAAGGTTAAAAAACAAAAAGGCCGGAAGCGATCTCTTGATGTATGCAGCTGTTCTTTTAATCGGGCTGTCAGTATTCTTGTTTGCAAAAATGGTTTTTCAAGATGAAAGTCAATTTAAGGCCGGTGAGCAGTTAGAGGACACAGTTAGTAAAAGTGATATTGCAAAGCATGGCGCGATATTAAAGTACTCACGACCATTTTTTAAACGCTATATTTCTCCCGTCGTATCTTCAATGAAATACAAACGAGTTCTGAAAGAGAAGTACAAACGTCCTCTGGCTGCCGCAGGCCTAACCAATTTGCTCTCAGCAGAAGATTTCTACAGCTTCAAATTATTTTTGATTATAGGATTTCCGGTCGTGTTTATGGGAATCAGAACGTTTCTAGAAGAGACGTGGCCACTCAGTATTATGCCCATTCTGGGAAGTATTGGGTTTTTCTATCCAAATATATGGATAAATGGAAAAAAAGCTCAACGGCAGGTTGATGTTATTAATGCAATGCCATTTTGTGTTGATATGTTGGCACTTTCAGTTGAAGCAGGCTTGGATTTTATTGCTGCTATGACAAAGGTTGTAGAAAAGGCGAAACCGTCGGCCCTGACAGAAGAATTTCAGATTCTGATTAAGGAAATTAAAATTGGAGCTAGTCGAGCAGAGGCCTTGCGGAATATGTCATGGAGGATTGATTTAATTCAGATTTCTTCCTTCTGCGCAACTCTCATAGCCGCAGATTCCGTGGGTGCATCGATTGGACCAATTTTGAAAAGCCTTGCGGTGGAAATTCGGCAGAAGAAATCGAGTGACATTGAAAAGCGAGGTGCTACGGCAGCAACTAAAATTCTATTTCCAATGTTGTTTCTTATAACACCAGCGGTGTTGCTGATCGTGGCCGGTCCGCTGGTGGTTGAGTTTATTTCAGGGCCTCAATAATGGAAGAGTTGTTTGAAGTTACATGCCAGGAAAAAACAGTTCGACTTTCATCGAAGACTCGGCATGCAAAGGGAATGTTAGATCGAATGATTGGGCTTATGTTTGCGCCACCGACTGTCGAAATTGATGGTTTGCTTATTGAGCCGTGTAACTCTATCCACACATTTTTTATGAGATTTAACCTGGATCTGGTTTTTCTCTCGGGGAAAAATGTGATCCTAAAAATTCAGAGGGATGTAAAACCTTGGCGTATGACTTGGATTGTCTGGCGCTCGGTGAAAGTACTGGAGCTGAAGGCAGGCATGATTCCTGGTGACCTGAAGATAGGAGATAAGTTGGAGTTTTCATGTATAAGATAGTCGCCGTTGCGGGAAAAATTCGCGGCAAAGAGTTTATTCTTAAAGAAGGTGAGAATATTTTTGGACGAGATCCATCCTGTGATCATCAGGTCGCCGTAGATGGTGTTTCCAAAAAGCATTTCAGTATGACCGTGACAGGCGATACCGCCTATTTAAAAGATTTGGGGTCCTCAAACGGCACATTCTTAAATGGCAAAATAACCAAGCAAGCGACGGTGAAAGGCGGGGATAAGCTTGCGTTACCCGATATTATTTTCCAAGTGGTCCTGGTTCAAGAAAAGAAAGTTATCATCAAAAAAACTATTTCAAAAATTGAGGAAGGAGAGGCAGAAGATCTGAACGTGATTCCACCGTCTCCCCCTCGTATTCATGAGAAATTCATCTGGGTATTTAAATACAAACTGATGCCGCTTCTTCATGGTATTAATGAGGAGTATGAGTGGCGCGTGATGCTGGGAATTCTATTATGCATCTTTGTTTTTGCCACAATTGCACTGACGATTTTTCCCGTCTTAAAGCAGAGTAGCGATATCCTTCTTAAGGAAACTGCCAAGCGCGGGGAGCATTTTGCGGAGGAAATTGCCCGACTTAATGCACGCTGGTTGGAGCAGAAAAATTTAGATCGAGTCGATTCAGGCTTTTTGGAAACAGAAGCGGATGTGGCATCATATGAGCTTTTCGATTTGGAAGGGCGCATTGTGCGCCCGATGGGGAAATTGAATGAATATACCTCGGATTCATTATCGATTAAGGCCAAAGAGTGGGCCGCGGCCACGACAAATAAAAATACCAGTGCCTTCATTCGCGTCTTAGGTGATGGAGAGATCGGCATTGCCCAAAAAATCATGGCCTATAATTCCAAAACAGGACAGACGGAAGCGGTAGGGGTGATCGCGATTCATTTTACTCCCAAGTCGCTTGCCGTCGAGGCCACTAAAAATTCTGCTGCCTTTCTGGAGGCACTGACAACATCAGGTATCATCGCCATAATCTTTTTTGGGATTGTGTATTATTTGACCGTAAAGCCGCTGGAAGAAATCAGAATTCATGTTGAGGAAACTCTGCGTGGAAAGCGGCGTGGTATCGAAACAAAATTGCTTTTTGGGGAGTTGCAACCACTGAAGAGCGCACTCAACACCATTCTCCAGCGAATTCGCGACCTCACCACTACGGGTGGCGAGCAAGAATTTAAGGAATCGGAAGATTCCGCACCTTATGTAAACTCGCTGAAGGAATTTATTCGCGGATCTGCAGGTCCGGCGATGGTTCTAGATAATGATAAAAACCTCAAGGCCATTAATGCGGAAGGTGAAGATCTCACTGGAATCAGGCAATCAGCGGCAGAAGGGATGAGCCTTCTCGATGTCGCGCGGGAGCAGGGGTTCGCCGCCACGGTCATCGAACTCTGCGACAAATGTGCGAACAACGGTGGAGTGGGGCAAGACGGAACATACAGTTTGACCGGACACGAATACAAATTATATGCCAATGCTCTTATGGGGAAAGATCATTTTGCGAAGGCCTATTATATTACTTTCATAAAGAATAGTTGAGATAGATGATGAAACAAAGTACCGCAGTTGCCGTCAGTAAATCATTCAAGCCGCCTCCGAACCCAGGGAAGCATTATAGACTGCTGTGCATGACCGGAGAACATAAGGGTACGTCCTATTACTTAAAAGAAAATCGTGTTGTTCTCGGAAGATCTGAAGAAGCTGATGTTCAGCTGGCGGATGTAAAGGCTTCGCGAGAACATGCGGAGCTAACGCGCTTTAAAGATACTTTCATTGTTACGGATCTTGGATCACAGAATGGGATTATCGTTAATGACCTTAAGGTAGCTCAGCATACCCTCACCAATGGGGACAAAATTATTATTGGCCAGACCGTATTCAAATTCGATGTTTTAGATGTCAAAGATTTAATTCAGGAAATAAAAAATAATCCCTTGGGGAAAAAAGCAAAAGATGAGAATGAAAAAGTCGAAGAGGCAGCTCCCAAAAAGAAGCCCAGCAAGCTACTTATGGTGGCCGGAGCTGCGATCTTTGTAGTTTTTATAATGCTTGACAGTGGGGATCAAGGTCCGGCGGTAAAAAAAGATGATACGGATAAAAAGATGCAAGAGGTTACGGATAATTTTACCGCCCAGCTAATGAAGAAAAAAGAGGTCGAGGATAAAGATTTACAAAAGAAATTGGATGCCATTATCCAGCGTGGACAACGAGAGTATCGGGAGAAAAACTTCTTTCGTGCCATTGAAGAGTTCAACTTAGCGCTTGTATTAAACCCGAATAATGGTCGGGCATCATTTTACTTAAATAAAACCAAGCAATCTTTGGACAATTCTATTGAGGACCTGTTTCTAAAGGCCAGACGAGATTATGACTCTCTTCGATACCAGAGCGCGGGCCTAACTTATTGTGCAATTATGAGAATGCTTGAAGCATATAAAGATGATGAGAGGTTTAAGCGTGCTGAGGGGCAGCTGCGAAATGTTGAAAAAGAATTGGGGATGATCGAAGGTGAATATAAATGTTTTGAAGAATAACGAACTGCTTGCGAAGTTCGATCTCTCAAAAGAAATTGAGGGTGCCGCAACCGGACAGGGCGTGACCTTCTTTATCGGACGGGCACAGCATTGTCATGTGCTGCTGGATGACATGCAAATTTCCCGCGAGCATGCCCAGCTTATTTTCAAAAACGCAGAATGGTTTATTAAAAAGAATTCACCGTATAACGAGCTTCGCTTAAACGGCAGTGATGTTAGTGAGGCCAAGTTAAAAAATGGTGATCTGATTACCGTTGGCCAGTACATTCTGTCTTTCACGATCCCTGAGTACAACAAGAAAGATGAAGCGGAGGCAAAGAGTGGAGCACTTGATCGTGCCCATAAATTTGAAGATCAACAAAAAGGGTCTGCTCCGACGGAAGCTACAGGTGTAGCAACAAACCCGGATGAAAAAACTTCCAGTGATCACCCAGATTCAACCCAAACATCCACGGCCACCGCTACGGCTACGGCGACTGCGACCGCTGATGATCTTGAGGTGAGCAAAGAAGCGGGAAGTGACCATGCCGCTGAGGGAATTGGAGATGTCAATTTAGGGCAGGCCTTTGATGAAGGTGCGCAAGGTGAAGCGGCTCCGACTGACTTTCAGGCAACAACAGATGCACTACCGGCCGATGGGTCATTTCCTGTGCAGGAGGTCGAGGAAGCCGACGGCACCAAGGTCATGCAAAGTTTTGCCAAAGTCGAGCTGGAGCTTTTTGGCGAACATGCACCTTATGATCGCTATGTGGTTGATGGCAAAGAAACATTTATCGGTCGCGATACGAATAAATGTCAGATCATTTTGAATGATCCTGAGGTCTCTTCAGTCCATGCCGTTATAAAAAAGACCAAAATTGGGTTGGTCTTGGAAGATTTACAGTCTGGCAATGGCACAATCTTAAACGGTGGACGTATCAATAAAGTTGATCTGTCGAACAATGATGAATTTATCATCGGTTCAACGACTTTTACGGTAAAAATTTCTTCCGACTTCATGAGTAAGGAAGAAAAACGTCTCATGCCCGTCGAAGAAAATCAGGTCATCGAAATTGAAGAGGTTGTCGAGGAGGTCGTTGATCAGTCAGTGGATTCTCTGCTGGCCGGAAAAAATGCCCCTGTAGAAAAATCTTTTATAAAGAGGATTTTAAAAGATCCTCAGAAGCGCAAAAAATTGATTATTGGAGTCGTTGTCCTCATGGGGGCAATGCTGATGCTGGATGATGGAGGTCAGCAGGACGACGCCGCGAAAAACAAGGCCAAGAAAGCTGCGGCCGGGAGTGGGCTTGGGTCTGGAGATAAAACAGCCGCCATCCCGAAGAAGAAAAGATCTCCCGAAGAAGAGCAGTTTTTATCCGCCACATATGCCTTAGGACAAGAGCTCTTTAATACGGGTAAATATGCCGATGCCATCATTGAGTTAGAGAAGGTCAAAAGAGTTGACCCTGATTATCAGAGCACCAAGGAGCTTATAGAATTGGCTTCCGAAGGGTTGCGGAAAATTGAAGAATTGGAGAGGAAGAGGCAAGCCGAGTTGGAAAGGGCAGAGCGCGTAAAAAAGGTGAAGGAATTGGTGGAAAAGGCCAAGGAAGCCACTAAAGAAAGAAACGTTTCTGTCGCCGAAGCACTTTTTGGAAAAATTGCCGAAATGGATCCCGAAAATTTTGATGTTCCTCAACTTAAAATGGAATTGGATGCTTGGAAGAAAGAGCAAGAACGCATTAAGGTGGAACAGGCCCAGAAGGAAGCCGAAAGAAATCGTAAAGTCGCCGCTCTTGCTCCGTCCAAAGGTTATTTTTTGAAAAAGGATTGGTATCGGGCCATCATAAAGCTGGAAGAATTTCTGAAGCTAAAAGATATGGATGAGGACTTGGTTCAAGAAGGTACCAAAATGATGGAGGAGTCTAAGGAGAATCTGAAGCTTCTAGTCGACCCTCTGCTCGGCAAGGCACGCTCCCTCAAAGAAGGGCAGGATTTAAAGGGTGCCTATGAGAATTATAACCAGATTTTACAGTATGATCCTGCCAACGAAGAGGCCATGAATGAAATGAATCTCATTCGCGAAATGCTGAATAACCGCTCGAAAAAAATCTATCGCGAAGCCATTATTTCGGAAAGTTTGAGTTTGTTTGATGATGCCAAAGAAAAATTGCAAGAAGTGCAACAAGTTTCACCAAGCGATAGTGACTATTATAAAAAAGCTACTGAAAAACTTAAAGATTATTTGGATTAAGTATGATTCGTCTAAAAAGTTATTCGGCAAAATCACATCAGGGGCCTTATCTACAGGTTAATGAAGACGGCGTGCTCGTCGACTATGCAAACCGACTTGCGATAGTCATGGACGGTTTTGGAGGGGCCGGAATCGGTGATGTTTGCATTCAAAAAATTCGTGATCAGATCAAGAATTTTTATCTCCGTGCCTCAAAAGATCCCGATGCCACGATGCCTTTCTATTTCAGTATCAAATATCTATTGGAGGGAAATGCCCTGATCAATGCCTTTCATTACGCCCATGACAGTATGTTGAAGGAAAATAAAACAAAGGATATGTCGAACCGAGGAGGTGCTTCGGTGATCGGCGTTTCACAGAGCGAGAATTTATTAACTTTTGTAAGTGCCGGAAATATTTTTGCCTTGCTATCCAGGAAGGGGACCCTCGATATTGTTTTAGCACCGGATTCCTTACAGTTTGTGTCGGATGATCGCTTCACCGGTCAATATTCGACCTCCCCTCTGAGCGGTATCGGCCTATTCCAAGAATTGCACCTCAATTGTCGCGAGATAAAAGTGCAAGAAGGTGATCAGATTGTCCTGATGACGGACGGTGTGTACTCAAGACTTGCTTATAGAGAACTGCGGCATATTATCAGTGACCCAGACCAGACATCGGCCGATAAAATCAATGCTCTTTTCAAGACCTCCTGCCAGCGCGGTAATATGGACAACCAAACTGCCCTTTTTCTTCATTATTAGGTCCGTTTTCTTTGAGACATTTACCAAAATAGTTTAGAATCATAATGATGGGTTGCCACAATATTTTTCAGGGAATTGGCCATGGCCAGAATTTTAGTTGCTGACGACAGTTTGACCATTCAAAAAGTGGTAAGTATCACGCTTTCATCGCTCCCCTATCAGTTGGTGCAGGCCAAGAGTGAGAGCGAATTAAATACGCTTTTGAAAACGGATAAATTTGACCTGATTCTGCTTGATTTTGGACTGGTGGATAAAAAATCAGGCTATGATCTGGCACGCGAGATTCGAAAAGGCGGATATAAGGGCCCTATACTCACCCTGGTTGGAACCTTTGACAGTATTGATGAAGCGAACCTTCAGGATGCGCAGATCGAAGATTATATTACGAAACCTTTTGAATCTGAAAAGTTTATTTCTAAGTGTCAGAACTTATTGTCTAAGTCAACGAGCGCGACAACCAGTTCTTCTGCCTTCGAGTTGGATAGTGTTGATGATCTCGATTCCAGAACGGAAATTGATTTAAAAGAAGCCACGAGCCAGCTCTCTGAGAAAAATGATGATGCTAACTGGGTGATGAATGCTTCCCATGAAACATCGGGAGTGCGAGAAATCGATCTTTCGCAGCTTGATGATGATCTGACTTCGGTTTCAGATGCGAGTGCCTCGCCAAAAAATAAATTACACGAGGATCTTTCCGGATGGGGTATCGGAATTCCTGAGGTGATCGGACAAGCGGAGGAAACTTCTTTTGTACCTCCAAAGCTTCCTGAGAGAAGACCGGTTTTTCAAACGCTGGACCCGGGAGATGACGAGTTTGAAGTGGTTAACGTGAACAAGTCATCACAAAATAGCACTGATGTTTTTCATATCGAAGATTTTTTAACTGCGGGACCAGAAAGTTCGGATTCGGCCCAAGTTTTAAACATCACTCGACCTCGAACAGAGTCGAAGACTGAGGAGAAAAGCGAAGATGACTTTAAGCTCCCTGGTGCGGCAGACTTAGAATATCCAAGTTTTAGCACTGAAAATTTGGAAAAGCCGAAGAGTAAGCTTATTCCACTCGATCAATTGTCCCCGGCCTCCGATGAGGATTCAGATGTCACCGATCCGGCCTTTGAATTGCCTCAAGGATTGAATGAAAAATTGTTGGCACAATTTCAAACCGACGAGGACCCGGATAAGTTTTGGGCGACAGATACAGTATCGACTTCCGTAAAAAAAGAAACTAAGACGCAAAGTCCTTCTAAAGAAAATGCCGGAATTAAAGTTGAAGATAATTGGGAATTTCGCACAGATCATGTTGAGTCCTTCGCTCAGCCCCCGGTTCAGACCGCCCCAAGCATTAATGAAGACGCCATCGTTCAGAAAATCATGGCCAAGCTGACTCCTCTTTTAGAAGCCAAGCTGAAAGACTATTGCAAGAATTCTGTGGAGCGCATCGCTTGGGAAGTGATTCCTGATTTAGCGGAAAATTTGATTCGCGAAGAAATCAAGAAAATTGAAGCCCAGACTCAGCCTTAGCAAATAGGCCTTACTCGAAGAGTTCCCGACCATACTTCCTGACTTCGATCAATGGTCTTGATAATGGCCTGCCCCTCGCTTCCCACGCTGACGAAGGTGCCTTCACAGATAACTTGATCATTTTCTAAAATGATGACCTGACGACCGATATGAAAACAATTATTTTTCCATCCGGCCAAAATCGAAGCCTCTGTTGCATCAGAATCTTGGGTGATCAACTCTGCCAATTCGAGGGCGATCTTGTGATCATCATCATTATTCAATACGATTGATTCAGAAAGAAAACCGGCTTGATATTGAGCAAGTTCTTCCATTTCACCGGGTGAAGGACGACCAAGGTTAAGACCGACGCCGGCCAAAATCCACTGCTGACGATCCGAGGTTTGAATGAGCTGGGCGATGATTCCGCCAATCTTTTTACCATTTAAGAAAATATCATTGGGCCATTTTAGGTTCACCGTTATCTCATATTTCATTTTCAAAAATTGGCACACGTCATTGCCCAACTTAAGAGAGGCCAATGTTGGTGAGAGATGAAATGGAAATAAGACACTGAAGGCAAGCGCATTGTGACATTTAAGCCACGCATTGCCTCGACGACCAAGACCCTGATCTTGATTCTGGGTTGAAACTAGAGTCGTTTCAAAGGGCGACATCTGGGCAGTTAAATCTTTTAAATAGGTTTGTGTGGAGGAGCATGCGTTTAATTTTATGTGTCGCAGAGAAGGCCGCCTTTGTGATAAGGTTGTGTCTTCAACTGATTACACTGAAGGAGCATGCATGGTCAAAGTATTACGCGACACTCCCAGGGACATTAAATTTATTCCCAATATCAATCCCTACGCGACGGGAAGTGTCCTGGCGTCATTTGGTAATACTCAGGTACATGTTACGGCGGTGATCGAAGAATCAGTGCCGCCTTTTTTAAAAGGCAAGGGAAAGGGTTGGCTTACCGCCGAGTATAGTATGTTGCCATCGTCCACACATACCCGTTCCCAAAGAGAGAGAAGCAAAGTGGGCGGGCGAACCCAAGAAATTCAGCGTTTAATTGGTCGAAGTTTGCGCGCCTGTCTTGATCTGACCAAGTTGGGCGAGCGCACTCTCATGATCGATTGCGATGTTATGGTGGCCGATGGAGGTACGCGGACAACTTCTATTTCCGGGGCCTATGTGGCGGTCAGTCTCGCTATTAAAAAATTAATGGACCAGGGATTGATCAAGGCTTCGCCGCTTATTGCTCAAATTGGTGCCATCAGCGTCGGTGTGAATAGCGAGGGGCAGATCATTGCGGACCTCAATTATGAGGAAGATTCGGCCTGTGAAACGGACATGAACATTGTTATGACCCGCCAAGGGCATTTTGTTGAGATTCAGGGTACCGCTGAAAAAAATCCCTTCTCCGAGGAGCAACTTGCTGTCATGTTGCGCATTGCGCGCAAGAGTATTGAAGCCATCTTTGAAAAACAGGACGCCGTCATTCGGTCGTGAGCTATGGAATTTATTTTTGCCAGCGGTAATGCCCATAAGGCAGAAGAACTGGGACTTTTATTTAAGGGGTCTAGCTTTAACATTATCTCTGCTCCCGAGAGCATTTCCGTGGCGGAAACTGCCAATAACCTTTATGGAAATGCCGAGATAAAGGCCCAGGCCTACTTTCAAAAATATAAGCGACCAACCGTGGCCGATGATTCGGGGCTTTTTGTCGATGCCTTGCCAGATGAGTTAGGTGTCATGACCGCTCGTTTCGGAGGCGAGACGCTTACGCCTCTGCAGCGTTGCGAGCTTCTGGTAAAACGTCTGGAGCATGAGATTAATCGGAATGCCTATTTTATGTGTGTGTTGTGTTTCATTGTTTCCCCCTGCGAGATTTTTTTCTTTGAGGGCCGGCTCAATGGCTTTATAGGTAAGCAAATTATTGGGGATCAAGGATTTGGTTACGACCCTGTTTTTTACCCAAATGACTTAAAAGACGGCCCGCTGGGTGCTCGATCCCTGGCGCAAGATGTGGAATATAAAATGGCCAACTCTCACCGGGCCCGCGCGGCCGGAAGAGCGCGTAGTTTTTTGACGAGTTTTATTGCCAGGCCTTAATTTTTCTTTTATAAACGTCCATTGATTAAATTATCGGAGCGTAGCGCAGCCTGGTAGCGCATCTGGTTTGGGACCAGAGGGTCGCTGGTTCGAATCCAGTCGCTCCGACCATCAGCTTGTTTTTATTCTTTAGGCAACTCGTAATAGAAAGATCGTTTAGCACATTCCTCATAGGCGTCTGAAAGTAATTTTCCCTCAATGCCCACATTGTCGTAAGGGTGTTCAGAAATATGAATGATCGGTTTCCAATCAGGCCGGCCCGTTGCGGTTGTGAAGGCCTCGGTTAGGGAGGCCACCAGCTTTTGTTTGGCACTTCTTTTCAGTCGCGGACAGTAGAGTAAAAAATGAATGTACGGATGACGTTCATCCACCAGCTTGCCTCCGATGGCCGCCTCGCCGGGAGGACATTCGAAAAAACGGATCTCAAAGATTTCGGCGGGAAAAGGAGTGGACGTGGCAAAGGCCTCTGTAATCAGAGACGCAAGCTGCTCCTTAGTTGTACGATCAAGTTTTGGGATACTCATTTCTAAACAAGGCATCATTCACTCCCAGGATTAGAGTTTCATTGTCAAACTGCATTAGTTTCACCTAGAATCATGCTAACACGTCACTATCGTCAAGGATGTATCATAAATGGAACAAAATCAAGCTGTTGGGCCTGAGTTTGACCTGGCTTTTATCAAGAATAATCAACAAATTGTGTTGCGACAATTTAAGGGCGAAACAATTGGCGATCGTGTGATTACCGAAGAAGATTTACGGCACATTCCCTTGCAGGCCTTATTGGCCCATGACTTTCAGAATCTGGCCGATCTTCAGGGTGTGATTCCAGATTTGGGAAGACACTATCCCGTTCGCACGCAAGAAGAAACCGGGCTGTCGCTGGAAAATTTTGAGCAGCTTGGGGCCTTGGATGCGCAAAAAGTGGTACGAAAAATTAATAGTCAGTGGGTCACCAGTGCCAACCTAAATTTATTGGAAAATCTCTTTCCGATTATCACGCGCCTCAAAGGGCTTTGGCCCAATGATCGCAATACATTTTTTGAAGAGCTTTGGTATCTTCTGCGCGCAAATTTAGGGGCCCGTACCTTGATCATGCTCTACAATGGAATTTCAGAGAGCAATGAAAAATTAGTGAAGATTAAAGTCGAAGGAGAGGTCCTGCCAAATTCAACCGCTGCGGCAGAAGTTGATCTGGCGTTGTGGTCTCACTACGAAGCCGAAATGGGCCCTAACTTCTCCAATATTAATTATCAAGCCGGCAAGGGTGACTGGGTAAGTTCCGCCAGCATCATGCAAAGTCCGGTTCTCATTATGGCCAAAATTTATCAGTATAATCCTCTTCAAAAGGCCCTCTTAAAGAGCTTGTTCGACGGCCTCAGCCATGCCTGAAGTATTGGCAGATCAAATTAAAAAATATCGAAAGTGGTTGATTGCGGGGCTGCTCCTCGTTTTGCTTTTAAGTGTCGCATTTTTTTTCATGTATCGCTCTCTTCCCATCACCTCTGGAAGATTGAAGATAGAAGGTTTGAAAAATAATGTAACCGTAATCCGCGACGAATTTGGAATTCCACACATCAAGGCAAAATTGGAGAAGGACCTTTTCTTTGCCCTCGGCTTTAGTATGGCCTCGGATCGATTGTTTCAAATGGATATCATGAGGCGAATAGCTTCAGGGCGATTGAGTGAAATCTTTGGCAAAAAGACTCTGAAGATTGACGTCCTCCTGAGGAACTTGCGAATCAAAAGGGCCATGGATGATTATCTGAAAAGTAATCTTTCAAAAATTGACCCAGTCATGCTTGAAAATTTTGAGTCATATCTGGCGGGTGTTCATCATTTCATGAAGACCCAGCCGTTGCCGCCGGAATTTTTAATTTTAGGGTATGAACCCGGGTCTTTCACCATGGCAGAATCGATGGCGGTCTCCGGTTATATGGCCTTGAGTTTCGCCGAAGGATTGGTGGGGGATATTCTCTTTCACGAACTGAAAAATAAAATTCCGGCGGAAAGATTGGCGGAGCTTCGCTTGGGCACACGTTATGACGCCACTCCAGTCGAAAAGACACCTGCTCCAGATGTCCTTCGCAGCAAAACAAAAGTTACGCCGGTTGAACCTCCCAAATCAACCTCGACCACATACCGATGGGTGGGAGAATCTGTGGCCCAGTTGGAGCGGGATTTTGGACTGTTCCAGGGAAGTAATTCTTGGGTCATGTCACCGAAGCGAAGTAAAAGTGATCATGCTCTTTTGGCCAACGATCCCCATATCGCGTACATGAATCCATCAGTTTTTTATGAGGCCTCTTTGCACGCTCCCACGCTTGAGCTGTATGGACATTTTCTGCCGCTGGTCCCGTTTCCGGTGCTCGGCCACGATGCTACAAAAGCTTGGGCCATCACCATGTCCGAGTCCGACGATTTGGATATCTACAAAGAAAAAATTAATCCTTACGATGAAAACTCCATTTGGTTTGAGCAAAAATGGACTGGCTTGGGACGTGAGGAAGAAATTATTAAGGTGAAAGGTAGTCTTGATGTCAAGATTGGAATTAAAATTTCTCCCCACGGGCCGATGCTTTTGCCGGAAGACCAAAGTACAAAGGGCGAGGCATTTTCCAATAAAACCGCCGGCACTGATAAAAATTATTATGCCGTTAAATGGTCCTATTATCATCCCGAGAACCATGTTTCATTGGCATTTTATAAGCTGATGCGCGCGACGAGCGTTGCTGAATTTAAAGATGCTGTAGGCCTGGCCGCCTCACCTGGTCTCAATATTAGCTGGGCGGATAAAGATGGTCACATCGCCTGGTGGGTCATGGGTAAGATACCGAAGCTGCCACCGGGAGTTGAGAGTGACGCCGTTTTAGAGGGAGATTCCGGCAAGCATGAATATCTGGGATATCTGAGCATTGACGAAAATCCCCACGAGGTTGACCCTGCTTCGGGAGTCATCGTTTCGGCCAACTACCGGCCACAACTGCCTGCCTTCGCCTTTCTCGATGGGTATTGGCAACCGTCGGATCGTTACGAACGCATCTCGGAGCTTTTGGCCAAAAAAGAGAAATGGTCTTTGGAAGAATTAAAGCTGGTGCAAACCGACTCCCAGCAGTTCCAGGTGCCAAAATTTCTTCCCATTATGCTGGCCGCAGTTCAACAGGGTTCGCAGAAATCCTCACCATTCAAAGGAAATAACTACCAGAAGTTGAAGCAACAGATGCTGGTGCATCCTCGTTATGAGATTCGCAAAAAACTGGAAAATAAGGCCTTGCCCTTTATTAGCGGTTGGAATGGCCACTCAAAAATAGATTCTGTAGGCGCCAGTATCTATCACTCATGGATGAAGTATATTGGACGGGAGGCCATCATTGATGAGCTAGGTGAGAGCGACTTTTTGCGGTTCGCCCGACTTGCGGATTATCGCCATTTTTATAAATGGCTTCTCGCGGCAGCCGATTCCTCCTGGTGGGATGATGTGCGGACTCCAGAGATTAAGGAAACCAGGGAAGACATTATTTATCGCGCCTACTCTTTGGCGATTGCCTCCTTGGATGAGCAGTTCGGTGACCAGATTGAAAATTGGTGGTGGGGGCGTTTACACGCAGTCGAATTTCAACATTTCTTGGGCAGAGTGAAGCCACTCAATTATCTTTTTAATGTCGGGCCGTATATGACTTCCGGCGGGACGCATGAGGTGAACGCGGTCGCTTACCCGCGCCATGAGGACACCTTTGCACCCAATGTTGGCCCGGCCACGCGGCGTCTTATTGATCTGGCAGATACGGGCGAGTCCTGGGGGGTGCTGCCCACGGGAGAATCGGGCCATCTCCTCTCTCCACACTATCGAGATCAGGCGCTCCTGTACACGCACGGGGAATATCGAAAGCAGTGGTTTAATTGGGAAAAAATCGAGGCCCATGAGCACGATAGACTTATCTTAGTTTCACCGTAATTTAACATAAGGGCTTTTATGAAAATTGAAAAAAATAAAGTCGTTTCCATGCACTACGTTTTAAGAGACATGGCAGGCGAAGTTGTGGATCAGAGTGAAACGGATGGGCCTTTAAGCTTTATTCAGGGAATTGGAAATATCATTCCAGGCCTGGAGCGCGTCCTTGAAGGAAAATCAATTGGAGATAAATTTAAGATAACGATTACTCCGGAAGATGGTGGCTATGGCGCTATTCAACCAGAACTCATTGGTAAAGTGCCCAGGTCGAACTTTGATGAAAATGAGAATTTGGAACTTGGCTTGGTTTTTGAAGTGAACAACGAGCAAGGACAATATCTGGCGCGGGTGGTGGAGTTAGATGAAACTCATGTGACCCTCGACGCCAATCATCCCATGGCCGGGCAGATTTTAAATTTTGAAATTGAGGTCGTGAGTGTGCGCGATGCCAATCTAACCGAGCTCGCCCACGGACATGTTCATCCCAATGGGGAGTCGGATCACTAGGTCTTGTTTTTTTCAATCCAGTTAAAATGAAGCTCGCGAGTCTGGGCGGCACTTGGCCTTGAAGGTGCGCCCGCCATGAGGTCCGATGCCGAAGTGGTTTTCGGAAAGGCGATAACATCCCTAATTGAATCGGTCCCTGCAATTTGCATGACGATGCGATCAAAGCCAAAGGCCATCCCGCCATGGGGAGGAGTGCCGAATTTCAAGGCATCGATGAAAAAACCGAATTGATAGCGAGTCTCCTCTTCCGTCATGCCCAAGACCTCGAACATGCGCGATTGAACTTCGTTACTGTGAATTCGAATGGAGCCTCCGCCGATTTCATAGCCGTTGCAGACTAAGTCATAAGCTTCTGCGGGCAATGCCTTTAACACCTCTTTGTCATTGGAAAAGAAATCATCCATTCTGGTGCTTTTCGGACTCGTAAACGGATGGTGGCGGGCGGCAAAGCGATTGTCCTCTGCACTCCATTCCAAAAGTGGGAAATCATACACCCACAAAAAGGCAAATCCAGGTCGGTGCATTTTAAATTTCGTTCCCAGGTGGCGGCGGACGGCATCCATGCAAGCGTGGGCCTTGTCAGGGTTGGCGTCCGCGCAGAATAACCACACACCATTGCCCTTTTCGGAAGAGAGCTGTTCAAGTTTTTGATGGAAGTCAGGTGTCACAAATTTCGAGATACCACCGGTGAATTGGGAGTTTTCCACCTTGAAGTTGGCCACACCTTTACCGCCGTATGGTTTTACTACCTCGGTTAGCTCATCTAAATCTTTGCGGGTTAAAGCACCCACCGTGGTGGATAAAAAGATGGCCTTGACCAGGCCTTTTTGTTTGGCGATGTTGGCGAAGGTTTCAAAGGACGAGGTGGCGAATAAAGCTGTGACATCCATGTGCTTGAGATCAAAGCGCACGTCGGGCTTGTCACAGCCGTATAAGCGAATGGCCTCGTCGAAGGTGATACTTGGCACAGAGAAGTCGTCCGGCATATTGAAAAGACGGCGAACCATTTTTTCAGCGAGATTTTTGATATATTCCTGTGTGGCAAAGCTCACCTCAATATCGATCTGGGTAAACTCCGGTTGCCGGTCAGCGCGCAAATCTTCGTCGCGAAAACAGCGGCAAAGTTGAAAATATTTATCCGTGCCACCGATCATGAGAAGTTGTTTTAAAGTTTGAGGAGATTGGGGGAGGGCATAGACATGGCCGGGATGAACGCGACTGGGGACGACATAATCGCGGGCACCTTCAGGCGTACTTTTGTAAAGAATAGGAGTTTCGACTTCCACAAAACCTTCCTCAAGTAAGGCGGTGCGGGTTTTCTGCGCCAGGTTCGAGCGTAGCGCTAGCATGTCCTGCAAGCGCTTGGCGCGAATATCGAGGTAACGATATTTTAATCGCAAATCTTCTGTGGCCTCGATCTGACTGCTGGGTAGAAAGGGGATCGTATCCTTGTCTGACTTTGAAAGTATTTTAATCTCCGTTACGGACACCTCAACTTCACCTGTGTCCATGGTCGAGTTAACTGCAGAAGCCGGTCGCTCGCGCACCAGGCCCTTGGCCATCAGAACAGATTCCAGGGAATATTCTTTCAACTCGTCGGGCGATTTTCCGTGGCTAAAATATTCATCAAAGCTCAACTGAGTCAGACCATATTTATCGCGGACATCAATAAAGTGAAGGCCGCCTAAATTGCGATATCGGTTAACCCATCCACACAGGACAACCTGCTGGCCCACGTGATTTTTGCGCAATTCTCCACAATGGTGCGATCGCATCAGACCTTTCAATTGATTTCCCATTTACACGAACCCCTGTTTTCCTTTAAAGTTGCATCCTATGCAGAAAGTTATAACGCAAAATAAGACGAAATTCCTTCTTTTTTTGCCTTTTCTCAGTATCTTGCTGGTGAGCTGTCATTCTGGGCAAAAAACTGTCGAGAGTGCAACGCACCTGGCACAGCTGCAACAGACCACCATGCTCACACCGTCAGGAAAAAGCATGGAAATTTTCCTGGCACTGAGGAATAGTGAGCAAGTTCAAGGACTTTCTAATCTCAAACCCGAGCAACTTAAGGACGATCAGGGCATGCTTTTTTACTATTTTACCAATGGCGCAAGAAGATTTTGGATGCCTGATACTTACTTTGATCTGGACCTATTTTTTCTCAATGAGCAGTTAGTGGTGACTGATATTGTCCGCAATCTCAAGGCCCACCCCGGACGGCAGGTTCCGCCTGAGATCGCCACCACGCCGAGTATAGAGGCCTTTCATGTTTTGGAGTTGAAAAGTGGGTCTTCGGTGGCGCAGGAGTTACAGATAGGGCACAAACTCACTTGGCCGAAGGCGCCGTCTCAGAGCGAAATAGAATCATATATTCGTCAGGGCCAATAAGCCCTAGATGTTCGCGCATGAGTTGTTTTTGCAGATTAACATCGGTTTCGATTTGCTTGATTTCTCTCTCTAGCGCATGATTATCGTCTTTTAAAGATTGTTGGTAGAGAGTCAACTCATCGACCTTCTTGGTCCGCTCAATATATTCCATCACACCGCCTTGAGAAAAGAAGAGGCGGGCCATGATAAAAAGCACCAGGCCAATTTTGAGCCAGCGGGCACTCTTGGCAAAGAAATTTTTAATTCCCTTTTTGCTGCGGCCTTCAGTTTTATAGCGTACGGGTAGAGTTTTACTGGCAATTTTTTTTTGCGAAGGGGGTTCGACAAATGAATATTCGTCGGGCCTGGCCACAGATGTTCTAATTGATGATTCAGTGGTGCTCGCTTTGCGAATGGGAAGTGTGGGGCGAGGGTATGATTGTTGATGTGCTTCCAACGCTCCCCCTATCGCTTTGCAGTCGCGAGATGATTGAGTTCTTCCTCGATATCCATCCAAAGTCCGCGGGTGAAGGCCATTTCCAAAAAGAAAAAGTAAGAAGTCTGGCCGGCTGCCGTATTTTTAAAATCACTTCGCTTCCAGGTCATGCGGGCATGGCAAAAGATCTCGCGCAGTTTTTCCAGGATAGATTGAATACAGCTATCCCCACATGCAGACTGCAAAATGAGTGCTTTTTCATCTATTTTTAATACCAGCTCCTTTGGCCATATTGCCAAGGTTTCCGGCAATTCGAGAAAACGTCGAGCGGCCACCTGGGGATCAATGATGGGTCCCAAGGAATGCGTTGCCAGGTCCTGATGAAAAACGCGTTTAAAATGAAGACAAAACTCGGGCAGACCTCGGTCAACCAGCCAAAGACCTGGGCCAGGATCAGAAACATTGAAGTAGGAGTCTTCATGCAGAGGAAAACGGCGATTAAAAAGCTGATCGGCCAAAATTTCGGCGGTGGCGTGGGTCGGGGTTCTGAAAGTCTTTATTTCAACACTCTGGAAATCTTGTTGCATTCGCAAAGGTGCCAGAATTTCCTGGGAGCCTTGGAGGGCCTGAGCGTAGCTCACCTTTAAATCATGGACGGCGATTCCACGAATGGAAAAAGTTTGGCCCTGAAAGTCGATGTGGTAGAGGAGTCCGCTGCCTTCAACCTGCTCACCGACATGGCATTCTGCCTCAAGAGGTAATGCTTTAAATTCTTCAAGGGGAGATTGAATATTTGCACTTTGGAGGTTCTGCGCCAGTGAAAGTGTTTCAGCCGACATCTGATCGAAATTTATAACAAATTCATTCCATTCCATGAAATATTCACCCCTTTATTCTATTCTAGGGGCAAAGCAGAAAAGACTCAAGGAATTACCAGAGCCAGAAAACGATTCGCGTGAGGGCGAAAAAGGCCAGAGGTGAAAGGTCAATTTGCAAAGTCTCTGTGGCCGCCCACGGTCTCAGGTGTTGGCGGATAGGTTTTAGACCCCAGTCACTTGCAGTTTTAAGATAATGCCGCCAAGGCATGTTCTTCCAGGCCGGGACATAGGCAACGATCGCATCGACCACAAGTAAAACACAGTAGGCGTTAATCAACATTCGTATCATTGGGGCCTTCCTTCGTTGGAATCGGTGGGGGTTCTGAAATTGGTTCGGGTATATATTCATCTGTGACAGGTATCGTGAGCTGGAGACTCTTTTCCAAAAAGGCCTGCATGAGGCAGATGCCATAAATAAAAAATGAGGCCAGGAAAAAGATCCACATGATTCCCAGAACCAGGGTGTAATGACTTCCGTAATTGGCCACCAATCCTGACTTGCCGAATTTTAGATAAACCCAAAATAATTCGCGACCGCAGATCATGAGCAGGACGAAAGTACAGGCGGCGCTAAAGGCATACTTAATATTAATTTTGAAGGGAAAGAACCAGCGATAAAGAAAGGTGAAATAAAAAAGGATGATAGAGGTGGAAAATAAGCGCGATTTAAAAAAGAAATAACGTCCCATTTGGTATGTCTTTACCCATTCATGAAACTTATTCAAGGAGGGGATAGATTGGACAATATTCTCAACCAAAATATTATTGGCAAAAAGATTCATCATGGATTGGATAATAAGGGGCAGGGTGAGGGTTGAGACCATCAGCGCGATGGACAGTAAAATGAGGGCCAAACCTTTAATGTACTGGATGAGGGTATTTTTGTGGCCGTGTTGTGTAATCCAATGCACCCCATTCCAAATTGCGTTGAACATGCTTACGGCCGAGAAGGCCAAGATGGCGAGGTTGAATGCCGTCCACTTTCCGCTTGCGAAAAGGTGTGCCGAGACGAGCTTCTCGGCATAGTTGAGCAAATCAGGGGCCATTTGCGGAAACAACTTTTTCCCTAAATTAAATAAATGATACCTAAAGACCGCCAGGTCTTTTATCCACATGCCCACCATGCGAACCAGTAGCAAGAGAAAAGGAATAACCGAGAGGAGAGTATAGAAGGAAATTGAAGCGGCGAGAGTATTCCCACCTCTTGTGAGAAATAAATTGAAGGCCCGCCCCCAAGGACTCAGGAATCCCCACGGGCGTGAGATAATGGCCGGCAAACCCGGTGATTTATGTGCTTCCACTCTACTATTGTACGGGCCAACGACATTCTTGCCAAACCATTCGAGGAGTTGGCGGGTTAAGGTGGCCAGAAACTATTTTCGTATGATAAAAGGTTGGCACTGGTCCCATAGTTAAAAAGGATATAACGGGGCTTTCCTAAAGCCCAATTAGGGGTTCGATTCCCTTTGGGACCACCATTTCATCTTCAAAATATCAAAACAAACTTCCCAAAGGGAATCGAAGCGAAAAGTCCGGGCCTGCCTAAGCAGGCCGAGGGAGCGTGAGGCGACCGAGAGGACTTTGAGGGGGGGCCGCGCATTGAGCGAGCTGGAGGCGAGCGAAAGTAGTGGCCCGTGCCCTTTGGGACCACCACTTTATCTTTCAACAAATAGAGGCTTTCTACGCCGCCCAATCCAGCTCAATCCCCGAGAAAAGTGGCACAGGGATCAGCCCATGGCGCGCATTGCCTGATTCTTTAAGCTCAATAAGACCAATGTCGCACAAGAGCTTCACATCATTGCGAACATTCTTGAAATCGCGATTAGTAATTTTGGCCAACTTATAGATGGAATGGGGCGAGTTTTTGATAATGGCCATGAGAAGTTCGATCCGAGACTTGGAGAATATTTTAGCAACGGAATCAATGCCTACAAAGATAATCTCATCGTCTTTATGAGTGTGGGCTGCCATTCTCCTTATTTATAAACATCTTTGCGATGGCCGAGACTGATGACCAATACAATGACCTCACGCTTTTCTATTTTATAAATAATCCGGTAATCGCCCACCCGTAGTTTGAATAGCCCAGAAAGATTCCTCCTCAGAGGCAATCCAAACTTAAGTGGGTCAGTCATAAGCTTATCCTCAATGGTTTTTTTTATGATTTTCTTGATGGAACTGTCGAGGTTGTCGATCTCAGTGCGGGCAGATTTAGTGTATAGGATAGTCCATTGGGCAGGAGAGGCGCTCATTTTTTCTTGACCCAAACGACATCATGAGGGTAACGCTTCTCTTTCATTCTTCCTTCTGCCATTTTGGAGAAGTAAAGATCTTCATTGATTTCTAGGGCCTCACGGGCCAAATCAAGAATGACACTGGCCAAGGATGATTCATGTCGAAGTTCCTTTAAGGCCTCAAAATCATCATATAGATCGTCATCAATAGTTAAATTTACTCTCTTCTTAGCCGTTGACATAAATAATAACCTCATTCATGAGTTACACCAGTGTAACACGGATTGGGGGCTTTATCAACAGAGAATGGCCTCCAAGCGCCCTTTGGGACCACCACATTGATTATTTTAATTGCATTTATAAGCCTCAGCTATAGCTTGTCGTTTATTTTTACCCGTCAATAAATCCATTTGCAGATAAGCAAGAGTATCGCCACCAACCTTTGCTGTCTCATTTTTTAAGTTAATAAGAACATTTTCCAGTTCTTCTGTTTTGTAAGTGATTTGAAGTTTCTTGACCAGCGTGCAATTAATTAACTTCTGCCTCTTTATCATCGCATTTGAATCAGGACAATTATACATCGTCAAATCCCAAAACCGTTCAAGCCCTCTAGGTCTTTTTGGGCCAAGCAATAAAGCATTTCCATTTTCATTAACAACCTTTTTACGAAACTCATTTCCCGTTTTGAAATCTGAATAATATACATTTAATGGAATCTTATATTCAAACTTTCGAATCAAGGTACAGTCGCTAAGAAACGCCACATTGGTTTCAAAATGAACTTCAGTAGCATGATACACCTTCGCTCCCAGGTCACTAAACCCGGGGGGGCGTGATGAAGCCGATAAAAGGATTTCGAGTACGAAACCTAAAAATTCCATCTAGCCCTTTCAAATCTTTACTCTGGTTTTTGTTGCCCTGTCGCCCTTACTCTGAAATTTTTGCAGTAAAAAGTTACGATTTATTCTTACATGATGATCTCTTGTCCTCAATAAAAATGAGACCAATCTCGCACAGGAGCTTCATGTCATTGTGAAAATCCTGGAAATCTTAATCATTGATTTCGATCCGTGCAGATTTGGTATGGAAGATCGTTCATCGATCGGTGAAGCGCTCTTTTTATTCAACCTTCTTTTATTCCTTCGGCCAATCTGACGAAGAAAAAACGTCATTAATGTATTGGGTAATAGCGACCATTCACCAGCATGGGTTTGAAAATATTTTTAAATCCGAATTTAAAAAGCAACGCAAGTCTTTCGCAAGATCCTGCGTCGCTTTTTGTCACTTGACCCCTGAAGAGGAGGGCCAAGTTGCAAAAATGATAAATATCACAAATTTAAAAATGCAATATTTCTTAGTTTAAATTTCGTGCCATTAGTGTGACAATTGTGTGACAGTTTAATGAATATTTCAAGTGCTTTGGAATGATTTAGGTAATAGGTAAATATAATTTTTGTTATCAATAGGTTCACAAAACAAGGAGTATGTGTGAAAAAATTATGGAAGCGATCGATTCTCTTGTGCGTCTCAGTCTTATTTTTAGCAGTGTTCGTGGTGCCAAAGGCCCATGCGGTACCTGCTTTTGGTCGAACTATGGGTGCAGATTGCACTGCATGTCACGCCACCCCTACCTGGCAACTTAACCAGACAGGACTTGATTTTCTTAGGAACGGTCATCGTACTGATCACAAAGCGTTTAAGGCCGAGGACATTAAGTGGGACAATTATCTAAGTCTTGTGTGGAAATTTCGAGCTTATAATACGGATCATCCTGCAACGAATGCTGGTGGAAAAAGTCAATTTGAGCAACACTCCTTCTCAATCTATACAGGTGGTGCTCTTTCAGACCGATTCTCCTACTTTACCGAGATGTATTTATCGGAAAATTCTTCTAATACCGCGAGTGGTTCCCAGAGTGATTCTGCTCGTAAAAAGCTAGCTGAAGCATTTCTCCAGTACAATCTACCGATCGGAGAAACAAATTTTGTGGCATTCCGCGCAGGAGAAATTCTGCCAGAAATTATTCACACGTTTGGTGTGGGCGCACGAAGTATTGAAGATCGTGCTCAAATTTTCAATTCGACAACAAACAGTGCCAACCCCTACAAGCCTTTTTTCCGAAGTCAGGGTGTGGATGCCAAATTTAATTCGGAACACGTAGAGGCTACCGTTGGTGTCGTTAATGGTGCCGCCACTTACACCAACCACATTGACACAAATAATCATAAAGACATGTATGCTTCTCTCCAAGGGAATGTTGATAAGAATGGTTCAGCTATTGGACTATTCCAATATCAAGGTACGCATAGCACTTATGCCACGGCAGATAACTCATCAACATTCTTATCCTTTAATAATGAATTTTCCAAAACGCTTGCCCTAGCTCGCTATGTGCACGACAAATTCCGAATTGTTGCGGCTTATATGACAGGTAAGGAGCATCAGCTTGTTAGTTCTGTCGACACCGAAACAAAGAATAAAGGATATTTCGGTCTTGTGGATTTTAACTTTACCGAGTCGCTTGGTGCCTTTGCACGCTATGATATGTTAGACCCTCTGGACACTGATGCTTACAGTGAAACAAAGCTCATCACTGTTGGTCTGAACGGAATGCTTTATATGAGTGAAAAGAGTGGAGCACGCTGGAACCTAGAATTAAGCGACAAAAAGGTATCGGCATCATCGGCGACAACTGCTGAAGTTGAGACCAAAAAGATCATGGCACAGCTTACCTGGGCACTTTAATTTCTTAAATAAGTTGTTCGATTTACTGGAGCCCAGGATGTCTAAATCCTGGGCTTTTTTATTATTAATACGTCTAGCATCACAATTCTTCTCGATCATGTTTGACTATTTGTTTAGAATCAGCTTTTAGCGCTAAAAGCGGGGTTGTGGATGGGTGGTGCAGGAGAGCGACATAAAGAATTAATTCTCATTGTAGAGGACGAAGCAGAGCAAGCTGATAATCTAGCATACCTGCTTGATTTAGAAGGATATCAAACGAAAGTGGCGTTAGATGGTAAGTCTGGGCTGGAGATGACGATGCAAGATCCTATCCCGGCTTTGGTCGTACTAGATATCATGCTGCCAGATATGATGGGGATAGAGGTGTGTCGCGAAATCCGTAAGCGTGCGACTACTCGAGCAATGCTCGTTCTCATGCTGACAGCACGTTCAGGAGAAATGGACCGTGTTCGCGGTTTTGAAATCGGTTGTGATGATTATGTCACCAAACCTTATGGTTCTCGTGAACTTGTATTTCGTATCAAGGCCTTGCTTCGGCGCGCGGGAGCTTCAAAGACGAATAGCGAGATTGTTTTTGGATCTTTGCGCATGGATACATCGGAATTTCGAGTGTGGGTTGCGGAGAAACCGATTGTTCTAACCGCGATCGAATTCCGCCTCCTTCAGACCTTAATGGAAAGGTGTGGGCGGGTTCAAAGTCGTGAGATTCTTCTCTCTGATGTTTGGGGACTTGAGGCACAGGTTTCGTCACGTACTATCGATACGCATATGAGGAGACTAAGGGAAAAGCTTGGAGTTGCTGGGGTATATATCGAAACCTTGCGAGGTGTGGGGTATAGGTTCCGCGCAACTCCAAATGGGGAATAGGTATGAAGTATGACATTCGGCTAAAATTCTTTGGTGTCGCAATCCTCATCATAATCCTTACCATGTGTGGTGTAGAATTTTATATTAATAAAACATTTGAACGGGCAATCGAGGAACGGGCCGAAGATGAATTAAATCGGCTGGTGCAGATATTTAAAGATGATTTGGATCTGGCAACACCAGATTTTGCATCACAGTCATATCAGGCTTTAGCGCATCGTTTTGCTGGCTCCTCCGATCTTAGAGTTACGATTCTTGCCGCAAACGGGGATGTTTTAGGAGATTCTGCCCATGATCAACTTGGCTTGCGTAGTTTAGGGAATCACGCCGGTCGTGCCGAAGTGATTGCGGCCAGGACTCAAGGTAAAGGCATGGCAAAGCGTATCGATCACGCTCTCAAAATCGATTTTTTGTATATGGCAGTACCTTTTGGCAAAGACAGTGTCCCCAAGATTCTTCGCGTCGCCATGCCGATAAATACCCTTAATATTCTTCACGATCAAATCCATATGACCACGTTGGGAGTTGGCTTTTTCGCTCTTGTTATTACAGCGATAATGATTGTGCTGAGTTTCCATTATATGTTGAATCCCGTCTTGCAGACAGTTGTGTCCAAGAAACAAGGCAAATCTATTGCGCATCTTCGTGAAATAATACCCACTGGCAACTTGGCCCAAAGATTAGAATTGGCGCTGAACGCACTCAAGGAAGAGCGGGATCTATTGAACGCTGTCTTAGAAGGAATTGATAATGGAATTATCGCCACTGATGAGAATGGAGAAGTTACTCTCTGTAACCAGGCGGCCCAAGTCATGTTTGGATGTCTCACTTATCGTCATAGCGATGGTTGTAATGCCGGTCCTTTATCGCCGCACCCCTGTATTCAAAAGTTCACCCAGACACTCACGGATAAGGTTCTAAATAATGAAGAATTCGTCATTGAATCTGGGAAAACAATCTTGGTAAAGTCGGGACGTTTTGCATCCCCTCGCAGTGGGACCGTGGTTGTGATACGAGATATTACCGAAGAGCGAAAGCTGGAAAAAATGCGCAAAGACTTGATAGCCAACGTCTCCCATGAATTGCGTACTCCCTTGACGACCATGCGCTCAAGCGTTGAAACCCTTCTCGCCGGTGGTCTAAATGATCCTGCACAAGCAAAGCACTTTGTATCAGTTTTACTACGGAACACCACATTGCTGTCTGGTCTCGTGGAAGATCTCTTGGATCTATCGCGTATTGATGCCGGGGAGTATAACCTGGAGATGCAAGGAGTTTCTGTCTTAGCAGCTGGATATCGCGCTCTTGAACATTTAGATCAGGCAGCAAAGAACAAGTCTCTGGTGATACAGATGCTCGTACCTGAAGGTACTGTTATTTTTGCCGACGAGCAGGCCTTTGATCAAGTGCTCTTCAACCTTTTAAATAATGCCGTAAAATACACTCCAGAAAATGGCCGCATAACCCTACGAGCAAGCAATGAAGGGGATATGGTCAAAATAGAAGTCGTAGATACGGGACCAGGCATTGCACCTGAATTTCACCATAGGATTTTCGAACGGTTTTTTCGCATAGATGCAGGACGTTCTAGGGAAGCCGGGGGGACAGGACTCGGTCTTTCCATCGTCAAAGATTTAGTCGAGCAAATGAATGGGCTGGTCTGGGTCGAATGCCCTGAAAAGATTGGCTCAATTTTCTGCCTGAAATTTCCGCGAGAAGAGGTTTGATCATTTACCGAAAGTGACGCCCCCTAACAAATCCACGAACCATAATATTCGGTTCAGTGGCAATCTCAATCATCGCGCGATGGAGAAAACGGCCCCGGCCGCCTCGCTTTAAGTAGCTCAACATTCGTTTGGCCTTGTTAAGGACCGACTTGCGCCCACGGATGCGCTTGATCCATTTTTCCATCTTTTCCGCCCGCTTAAGAAGGCGTTTTCGCTCTCGGGTTTCAGTGTTATTGGCCCCGCGCTCAAGATAACTTTGCCTTG